>Ga0209122_1000013_pt1 | contig 157596 bp, 134 predicted proteins | sample OlaalgELextract2_2_FD_187375 | JGI IMG/M metagenome (GOLD analysis project Ga0209122, IMG submission 187375) | Olavius algarvensis symbiont microbial communities from Tuscany, Italy - Type A ELBA extract 2 (SPAdes) (version 2) | ecosystem: Host-associated > Annelida > Digestive system >...
CAAGGTCAGGCGTTTGTGTGCTAACTTCTTAGTTGCGGTCATTGTGTCCTCCTTTGGGTATTATTGTTCGGCAAAACATTTATACCCGAGAGGACGACCGCGCGCCATACCCTGGTCTTCTTTTGGGGCCAGGGATGGCGCTTATCGTCTATCTCAAACTGTTTGGGAAGATCTTAACTTTTTCAATATACGACTATTAGAAGCGGCATTAAAGGCTCCCATGAGACACAATATCTGCGTTAGACATGAGGTTCAAATCCTCGAAATACTCTATAGTATTCCTCCGGTTTAAACCTCATGTCTGCCTTGATCTTGAACCCCATGATAACCTTTAATACCACTTCTATAAGTATCTTATTCCTCTCAAAACCCTCAAAGTATTATAGTTTTCTACGGTTTAAACCGCTCGGCCGCCTTGACCTTGTGTCCGATGGAAACCTTTAAAGCCACTTTATGTCGTTTTTCTAAAACCAATCCGCATTGGCTGCGCTGGCACCTCGGGTTAGAGCCTCGCGGCAGCCTTGATCTTAAGCGTGACTGAAGCGCCTAAAACCACCTCTAAGATATCCCCTTAAATCTTAGACCCCATGAAAACCTTTAATACCACTTCTATAAGTATCTTATACCTCTTAAAACCCCTCAAAGTACTATAGTTTTCCCAGGTTCAAACCGCTCAGCCGCCTTGTCTGTCAGGCGCAGTTCACAGAGCGAAACCTGAACCTTGTGTCCGATAGAAACCTTTAAAGCCACTTTATGTTTTTTTCCAAACCAGGCCGCCTTGCCTGCGCATCCCTGAAACCAATTTACAGCTTGCCAAAAACCCATCCGGAAATTAAGTGGCGCTTTGCGCCGTGTTGGTATATAGTAACGGCTAGTTTCATCCTACGATCCACCCCCCCAAAAAACAGGAAAGGAATGGACAATGTCTATCTATGAGTTGCTCAAAGATGTCCCGTTGTTTAATGACTTTTCCGAACAAGAGATGCAGATTCTGGTCGAGAGGGACCCGCCGATAAAAACCTATGTGAAGGACGACCACCTGATAACCGAAGGCGAGACATCAACCACCCTCTTTCTGCTGGTGAAGGGGGTCTGCCGGATTACCAAGCAGCAGGACGGCGCCACCATTCAGCTGTCCCGCCTAAAACCAGGTGAGATATTCGGCGAAATGTCGTGGGTAACGGGCAAACCGCGCCAGAGCAATGTGGTCGCCAATGAAGACGTTACCGTGGTGGAAATGGACCAGACTTTTTTTGAGCAAATCAAACCGGAAATGAGCAATAAAATCAAAGACCACCTGATAGCACTGCTTATCAAGCGCCTGGACAATATGAACGAAGCGATCATGCGGATCTCCAAGCTGATGCGCGCTTAATCCGCATATCTCATAAAATTTTTACAAAAATGAGATAGTTGGGTCATGAGTTACGGCTACACTCTCCGGCCACGACCAGCTACCAACCCTACCTGCTGTAGCTGAGGCGATATGTATGCAGAAACTTGCCCTCCTCCTTTTGACAGCAGCCCTGCTCACCGGCAATGCGGCCGCTATGGGCGCCCGGGAATTCTCCCTGGATCAGATCACCCTGCCGCCAGACTTTAAGATTGAGGTCTTCGCGGAAAACATCCCCAATGCCCGGTCGATCACCGCAGGGCCGGAGGGCGTCTTTTTCGTGGGTTCGCGCAACGCCGGCAAGGTCTACGCCGTGATCGACGAAAACGCGGATTTCAAGGCCGACAAGGTCACCGTGATTGCCAGCGGCTTGTGGTCTCCCAACGGGGTGGCCTACCGGCGCGGAGATCTTTACGTGGCGGAAATCAACCGGGTGGTCCGCTTTCCGAATATCATGCAAAACCTCGCCTCTCCCGGCAAGCCCGTGGTGGTCAACGACACCTTTCCCGGCCGGCGCTGGCACGGCTGGAAATTCATCCGTTTCGGACCGGATGAGAAACTCTACGTACCGGTCGGCGCGCCCTGCAATGTCTGCGTTCAGAAAGATCCCCGCTTTGCCACGATCATGCGCATGGACCCGGATGGCCGGAACCTGGAAATTTACGCCCAGGGCGTCCGCAACAGTGTGGGCTTCGACTGGCATCCGCACACTGGCAACCTCTGGTTTACGGACAACGGCCGGGACTACCTGGGGGATGACCTGCCGCCGGACGAACTGAACCACGCGGTGCGCAGCGGGCAGCATTTTGGTTTCCCCTACCACCACGGAAATTTGATACCCGATCCAAAGTTCGGCAAAATTGCACCGACGGAGGCCTACTCACCGCCTGTCCAGGAACTGGGGCCGCATGTGGCCTCGCTGGGTATGCGATTTTACACCGGGCGTCAATTCCCCGAAAAATACCACAACCAGATATTCATAGCGGAACATGGCTCCTGGAACCGCAGCACCCCGATCGGCTACCGCATTCCCGTTGTGTCGCTGCAGGGATCCCGGGCCGTCGGCTACGAAGTGTTTGCCCAGGGATGGCTGCAGGCCGACCAGACCGTGGCCGGGCGGCCTGTGGATCTGGAAGTGCTGCCGGACGGCTCCCTGCTGATCAGCGACGACCACGCTGACCGGTTATACCGGATAACCTATCGCCCCTGAACTTGGACATATAACCGACAGACAACCTCCCGGCAGCATGGCCTGAGCGCCTGCCTGCTCAGCGAACTTCACAGACAGGGTTCATTCGCCGTGCGTCCCCATCTACGGCATTCAGGTTGACATATCAGACACTTTGCGTATGATGCACTCTGCCTCAAGCAGCTGTTTTGCCTGTCAACGGCATTTCAAACCGGCAATTTTGAAATCAACTTTTTCGCAGGTTGCCACGCATTATGGGCAATAGTTTAATCTACATCATTTTCGGATTGATCGGGGTTGTCGCTGGAGAAATCTACCTGCGCGGCCCGGGCGATCTTATGGTTGGCGGCATCGTGGGGTTAGTGGTGGCAGCGGTCATCAGCCAGCGCAATGCACTGGCAGCTGTCCAAAAACGCCTGAAAGCGATGGAGGGACAAATCTCAGATCTGCTAACCGGACAGACAGCGGATAGGCCGCCCGAACCCGAGGTAGACGCGGAGCCGTCCGCTGAAGGGATGCAGGCGGCGCCAGCGGACGTTGCCGCGATGAAGGAAGCAACCGAAGCCCCGGCCGCAGCCCCGCCGCGAACCGTCGATCCGCCCTCTCTGGAATTGCAGCTGCCCGATGAAATCGAATCGCCACGACCATCCCCAAAACAACCGATTACAGACCAGCCCGCGCCGGATGCCGGCGACCCCATGGACCGGGTCAAGGCATTTATCCTAGGCGGCAACCTGGTCGTCCGTGTGGGTGTGGTGGTCCTGCTCTTCGGGTTTGCGTTCCTGGTGAAATATGCCGCGGCCCGGGATCTGGTTCCCCTGGAGGTCCGCCTGGCCGCCGCCTTTGCAGCCGGCATAGCGCTGCTGGTGATCGGCTGGCGCTTGCGGCACAAACGGTTCGGATATGCGGTTACCCTGCAAGGCGGCGGCATTGGGGTGATGTACCTGACCCTGTTCGCGGCCGCCCGCCTTTTTGACCTGGTCCCCTTGCCGCTCACTTTCCTGGTCATGGTGGGCCTGGTGGTCTTTTCCGGTATCCTCGCAGTCCTGCAGGATGCCGCCGCCATGGCGGTCCTGGGCGCCGCCGGCGGCTTCATGGCACCGGTGCTGTTGTCGACCGGTACCGGCAGTCACGTAACGCTGTTCAGCTACTATGCCCTGCTCAACGCCGGGATATGCGGCATCGCCTGGTTCAAAGCCTGGCGCTGGCTCAACCTGCTGGGCTTTATCTTTACTTTCGGTATCGGTTCCGCCTGGGGAATGCAGTCCTATCGCCCGGACTATTTTATCTCCACGGAACCCTTCCTGGTACTCTTCTTCGTATTCTACCTGTCCATTTCAGTACTGTTTGCCCTGCGGCAACCGCCTCGTCTGAAAGGCTACGTGGACAGTACCCTGGTGTTCGGCCTGCCCCTGGTGGTCTTTGGCCTGCAGGTCGGCCTCGTAAAGGATATGGCATACGGGTTGGCCTTTAGTTCCCTGGTCATGGGTCTGATCTATACCGGTCTGGCCACGGTCCTGTGGCGGCGGCGGTCACGGGGTCTGGCGGCACTGGTGGAAGCCTTCCTGTCGCTGGGCGTGGTGTTCGGCAGCCTGGCCATCCCCCTGGCGCTGTCCGGCCGCTGGACAACTGTGGCCTGGAGCCTCGAAGGTGCCGGGTTGGTCTGGGTGGGATGCCGTCAACACCGCTGGACAGCGCGCAATTTCGGCCTACTGCTCCAACTCGGCTCAGGGGCCTTTTTCCTGTTTGGCAGCCATGGAACCGGTGACACCATGGCCGTGTTCAACAACCGCTTTCTGGGCGGCATGCTCGTGGGACTGGCCGGTCTGGTATCTGCATTTTTCCTGGAACGCTACCAGCATCAACTGCATCGCATGGAAAAACCCCTGGCCACGCTCAGTTTGGCCTGGGGACTGTTGTGGTGGTTCGGTACCGGGTTCGATGAAATTGACCGCCGGTTGTCCCGCCGCCACGAGCTGGTGGCAAACATGGCCTTTATCGGCTTTTCAGGCCTGGTTTTGGGCCTGCTGTTTCGGCGCCTTGATTGGCAAAAACTGCGCTGGCCGGCCCTGGGCCTGCTGCCGGCCATGGGCTTGGCGGCCCTGGTTCTTGGCGATTACCGCTACTTCAAGCACCCTTTTGAGGATTGGTGGCTGGCCGTCTGGCCGCTTACCTTCGGGGTGCACCTGTTTCTCCTGCTCAGCATGGATTCTGCCTGGCCCAGGAGAATTGCCGCCGCCTGGCACGTGGCCGGGATCCTGCTGGCCACAGCGCTGATCAGTTGGGAAGCGGGTTGGCTGCTCGACAGGCTGGCCGGCGGTGCTGCTGTCTGGGCTTTTATCGCCTGGGGGGCTGTGCCGGGAACCGTTGCGATCCTGCTGGGCAAGCTCAAAGATCAGCCGGGCTGGCCTTTCGAATCCTGGCAAGCCGCCTACCAGGGCTGGACGCCGGCCTTGCTGGCGCTGGGCCTGCTGGCCTGGACCTTGGGGGGACTCGCCCTTGACGGTGATCCCCGCCCCTTGCCTTATCTACCCCTGTTCAATCCCCTGGACCTGGTTCAGATTTTTGTTTTCCTGGTCTTGTTCCGGTGGGTCCTGAGGTCCTTGCAGGCGCCGATGGGCCCGGCCGCGGGTCTTGCGCCGGTTGTCCTGTGGACGGGCCCGGTCGCCGGTGTTTTCGGGTGGCTGACCGCCATGGTCGCCCGCACCGTCCACCACTTTGCCGATGTGCGCTACACGGCCGAAGCCCTTTTTCAATCAGACCTGTTCCAATCGTCGGTAGCGGTCCTGTGGGGGTTGCTGGCCCTGGGCTGCATGATCGCTTCCAATCGTCTGAAGCTGCGACCGGTATGGTTTACCGGGGCCGGCCTGTTGGGTATCGTGGTGATCAAACTGTTCCTGGTGGACCTGTCGGGTTCAGGCACGGTCTTTCGGATTGTTTCATTCCTGGCGGTGGGCGGTCTGATGCTGATTATCGGCTTTTTCACGCCCCTGCCCCCGGTCGCGTCGAAAGGAGAATGACTAGAATGCGATGGTCCTGGCTGTACTTGCTGTTACTGGCCGCCGCACCGGTCTTTGCGGCAGATCCGGTTTTGCACGATTTTGCCTATGGGGTGAAGATCGACGTCCCCAAGGGAACGCCGATTGCCGCCTTAAGCCTGCCGGCGCAGGTCTACAAGAACACCTACCGGGCCGACCTGGGTGATGTACGCGTATTCAATGCCGCCGGCGAACCGGTCCCGCACATGCTGCGCTATGCCCGCACCCAGGCCGCCGAGGCAGCGTGGCAGCCCCTGGCCTTTTTTCCCCTGCCGGAAGACATTAAATCGGAAGCCGACGGATACCGGGTCTATGTCCGTACGGGACCGAATGGGGCGGTGGTACGGGTCGATCCCGCGCCTGAAAGCGTTCCGGTCGAGTCTATCCGGTCGTTTCTCGTCGATGTCAGCCGTTTCAGGCGTGACCTGGTGCAGCTGCGGTTGGTGTGGCCGCCGGGAGAAAAAAACCTGATGGCCATGTTCCGCGTGGCCACCAGTGATGATCTGGTGAACTGGAAAACCATCAGTAGGCAAGCGGCAATTTCAGATGTCCGCTACGGCGGCCATCGCCTGCTCAGTGACACGATACCCTTGCGAGCGAAAACCAGGCGCTACCTGCGCCTGCAGCAGACCGATTCCGGACCGGCGGTGCCGGTTTTGCGGATCGAGGGGCAGGTGCAGCCGGAAGGCCGGGCCCCCATTCGGGCCTTCATGCAGTTGGCCGGGCGGGCGGTGCCGGACAAGTCCGGTGTTTTTGAATACCAGACCAGCGGGGCCTTCCCCATTGACCGGATCAACCTCGTCTTCGACCAGGCCAACTCCATGGCCCAGGCCACGGTATCTTCCCGGAACGATTCCCAGGCAGACTGGAAACGCCGTTTCAAAGGATTGTTCTACCGTATCGACGTGGACCACACGTCTTTAACCAGCAGCCCACAATCCGTGGCCATCTCCATGGATCGCAACTGGCAGCTGCGCGTGGATGCCAGCGGCAGCACCATCGGCAGCGCCGTGCCCCGCCTGGAAATCGACTATCGCCCCCACGACCTGTACTTCATCGCCCGCGGCAGCGGCCCCTACACCCTGGCCTACGGAAGCACCCAGGTGGAACCATTGAAAGTGAACGTGTCCGCCCTGTTCGACGGCATCAACCGGCAGCGTGGGCATGAACTCGCCCGCTGGGTACGACCGCAGCGCGACCAGATCACCCTCGGCGGCCCGCAGCGCTTGTCACCGCTGCCGAAACCGCTGCCAATGCGCCGCATCGTGCTCTGGTCCATCCTGGTGGCCGGGGTGCTGATCGTGGCGTTTATGGCCATACGGCTGGCGCGCCGCATGAATGTAAAGGAAGGTTAGGACCCATTTCAAAAAAGTCTTCTTGTGCGGCATAACCGGCAGGCGACGACGGAAGCTCGAAAAGTGTAGACGGGACCTTGAACCGGAATTCGATTCTTGAGATGGGCCTTAGTCGATAAGATCGGCCTGTTTGAATTCGCGACGCAAATCCGCAACGCGGCGGCGATTTACGCCCAGGTCCGAGTAGCCCAAGCGCGAAGCCGAGCGTATGGCAACCCGGCCAGTGGCCGGATCCCAAAGAAGCTCCAGATCATCAACAAATCGGAACAACCGGCTTTTAACCTCGGCGTGCAGGTAATGATCGGTATGCGCAACGATTGTGGCGCGTGGCAGCCGGCTGACGATATCGGCGATACCTTCCCAGGCTGCGGACGGATCACCTTGCATCTGCAAGGGCGCCACGTTGTGCCCGGGGTCCGCGGCTTCCGAGGAGACGCAATTGGGTTTATGGGGACAATCGCCCAGTCTTACCGGGGACTGGTCAGTTTCTGGGCCCGCGCCTTTTGGGCTGGCTATTTCCAGTACAATCAGCGCGAGCGCCAGGCGTAAAATACCCATTAACCGGTCCTTTCACTCTTTTGTCATTTTCCGGTCTTGTCGATCTTTTTATGCCGTTCTAACCAGGCGTTCATTTCCAGGAGCGCCTGAGAAATATGGTAGTTGCCGTCGGCATACACCGCGTAGTCACCGCCCCCGCCCATGGATGAGGCGAACCGAATCGTATTGGCATAGAATTGCCAGATATCCATCCAACGTTTCTCAATGGCCTCATCAAAAGGATTGCCGTCCTGGTCGGCATATTTCCCCTTCCAGATATCGCCCATGATCTCGGTGGCCAGTTTGACATCCGCATTCGTCTTCTGGATGGTGTTTTCAAAACGCCGCCAGTGCCCGTTGACCCAGGAAGTGTCGTGGCAGTTCAGGCAGGCCGCCTGCATGGCCTTGCGGCGAGTGGTCTGCTCTTCAGGGCTGATCAGGTACTCCTTGGCCAGGGTGCCGTCCAGGCTGGTCGGCAGGGCCAGCCCCTCGCGGTTTCGGATTACGGATGTGTCCGGTTCCCGGGGATGGGGGTGGGCATAGACCAGCCCGAAAATGCGCCAGGGCAAGCGATTGTTCATCTGGTGGGTTCTTTTGGCGACCACCTCCTCATCGGCATTGACCAGCAGGCTGATGTGGCAGCTGGCACAGGTCGGGGCAGTGAAATCCTCCCCGATCTTCCAGGGCACGGCATTGAAATCCCAGGTTTTGTGCATGGCGGAATAGATATTGCCGTGCTTGCTGGCCTCGTAGACTTTGGCTGCGGGCACATCCGGACCCACATGACATTCCTTGCAGGTGTGGGGTTTACGGGCCATCTCGATGGAAAACGCATGCCGGGTATGGCAGGCCGAGCAGGAACCCAGACTCCCGTCCAGGTTGACCCGGCCGACACCCTGATTGGGCCAGCCCTTGATGACGGGAAACTCCAATTCACCGGCCAGTTCGGTATCGCGGATCTCCTTACCGGCCACCATCAGCTGGGTGCCGTGACAGTAGTAGCAGGTCTCTGCCCGGGTATCGTCGTTGGCCGGTTTGAAGGTGATGCGGCCATCTTTTCTTTCCTTGGTACCGATAATGCTGCGCTGCAGTTTCTGGTACAAAGGGTTTTCGGCCAGGTTCGCATAGGCGTTGGCCATCAGGTTGTCGGCATACTGGGCCGCTTCTTCGGCATGGCAGACAGCACAGTCCTGGGGGCTGACCACGACGTGGATATCATAGCCGTTGTGTTCAAAGGTATCGGCGTGGGCCGCGGGCCGCTGGGTGTGGCACTCGGCACACCCGACCGATGTCCCGGTCAGTTCGGCGGGGATTTTCCGCGAGGAAACCTTGCGTCCCAGACCTTCCACTGCCAGGGCCGCCTGGGGTGTCGTTTTGGCGTGGCGGCTGTTCTGCCAATCCTGAACGATCCCGGGATGCAGGCTAGCGTGGCAATCGAGACATTCGGACGTCGCATCGCTGATCGGTATCTCCGTAGCGGTCAGGCTTACGGGTAACAGGAACAACAGGCTCAGACCGAGTAAAAGGCTGATATTTCGCATGGCGTCCTCCAGGGCAAAACGGGTCATGGTAATCGACGCTTGTCTGTAAAGATTTAATTTGCAGACGACTATAGCAATTACCGCTATGCGAAGCAATTGTTATTCATCAGTTGTGCGCACGGTTGGGCTGCCTGGCAATGTGTTCAAAAAACGGTAAAAACTTGATAATAAGAAAACTTCGCGTTAAAATAAGGCATTGTCTCCTACCGCAACCTGATGCTCGATTGGACTTGATCCCAGGTTCAAACGGATGCACCCCGAAACACCACACGCCGACTTCCCACAGTCATGCGGCCCGCTTTTTCAGCACTACGGATTCCAGACCTTTCCCGGTTTTCCGAGATCTGCACAATGGGTTAAAAAATCAACCTGTTGAAAGGAAAGCAGCCATGGAAAAAGAACTCTTGAAACACATCGCCCGCCTGATGCACCAGGCCGATCCGGCGGCCAGCTTTGCCTTTGAATTCTGGGATGGGGATACCATTCGATTTGGCGGCACACCCCAGGTCATCATGCGCCTGAAATCAAAAATCTGTGGCGACCAAATCATATCCAAAGGTTTTTTAGGTTTCGGTGAGGTCTACATGACCGGCAACCTCGAGGTGAAAGGCGACCTGGGGGAACTGCTCCGTCTGGGATTGGCCATCGATTTCGACCGACACCGCCTTTCTGTCCGGCATAAGCTGTGGTGCTGTCTCCAGGCGCTGCTCAAGCGAAGCTCCCGGCAATGCGCGCCGGCCAATATTGCCTTCCATTACGATCTCGGGGATGACTTTTACGCCCAGTACCTGGATAGCACCATGACCTACTCGTGCGCCTATTTCACGACACCGGATGATTCCTTGGAACAGGCCCAACGCAACAAATACGAACACATTGCCCGCAAGCTGATGTTGCAGGCGGACGAGACACTGCTGGACATCGGCTGCGGCTGGGGCGGCATGCTCATCTATGCTGCCGAGCAATACGGGGTGCGGTGCACCGGCAATACCCTTTCGAAAAACCAGTACCGCTACGTCAATCGCATGGTCAAGCAAAGGGGGCTTGAGGGCCGGGTGACGGTCCTGTATAAGGATTACCGGCAACTGCACGGGGTATTCGACAAGGTCGTCTCCATCGGCATGTTCGAGCACGTCGGAAAAAAATACTTCCCGGTCTTCTTTCGCAGCGTGGCGCAACTGCTGAAACCCGGCGGGCTGGGCCTACTGCACACCATCGGCAAGGATGCCCCTTCCAGCAGGGATCTGTGGACGTTCAAGTATATCTTCCCCGGATCTTACCTGCCGACCCTGGCCGAAATTTGCCGGGGACTTTCCAAGATCGGCGGCTGTGTATTGGACGTGGAAAATCTGCGACTGCACTACGCCCAAACCCTGTCAAAATGGTCGGAAAACTACGAACGCAACCGTGACCAAATCAGGGACTTAGGCGATCAGAGGCTGGTCAGATGCTGGCGCCTTTTTCTCAACAGTGCCATGGTGGGATTCCGCTACGGTGAGACCCGACTTTTCCAGGTGCTCTTCTCCAATGGTCTGAACAACGCACTGCCGATCACCCGGGACCACCTCTACCATGCATAGCGACCCGTGTACCTCACGGTCGCTCCCAGGTTGTCAATATTGAACAAACGCATCGGATAAAGGCTTGACACCCCCGGTCGCCGCCCTAATTTTTAGGTATCGTGTGAGGATTTCAGTCAGCTTCTAGGCTGCGCGAGGTCTCGACCGTCGGGGCACCATCTCTACCAGGATCTCACTAACTGCCTGCTTTCAAGACCGATCTTCATCGATACGCCTTTGCATGCAGAAAGGAGAAATCCCCTATGAAAGCGCAGTAACGAGGGGAATGTTGGCAGAAGAATAGAAGAAAAGCAGAACAGAAGCACCTTGGCGCTGGACACGGGCCCGGCGGTCCCCCGGTTCGCAAGCGGTGGAAAAGGTGGGCGACACCGTTTCCAGATATCCATACCAGTCACCGTGCAGTTATGAAAGCGGGCGACCGGTTTAAACGTTCGTTCAATCAAACAGTATCCCTGTTCTCTCACCAGAAAGCGAGGTTGCCATGATCGAATTAAGAACCCTCAAATCCGAAGCTATTCCAAGTGCGTTGGAAAAAGCCGAGCAATACCGGTTGCTGAATGATCCTGAGGAGGCCGATAGCATCTGCCTCGATATCCTGGCGATTGAGCCGGACCACCAGGATGCCCTCATGCTGCGCCTGCTCGCCCTGACGGACAAATTTGTCCACAGCGGGCTCAATCCAACATTCGATCAGGCACGTGACATCGTGGCCCGGTTGGATACAAGTTATTGCAAATCCTATTACACCGGAATCCTTTACGAACGCCGGGCCAAATATCATTTTAAACAGGGTGGACCAGGATCGGGCACGGTGGCGTACGACTGGTTCGTCAAGGCCATGCAGGCTTACGCGGAAGCCCTGGCGGGATGTGACCCGGACAATCAGGATGCCCTCTTACGCTGGAACTCCTGCGCCCGGTTCATTAACAATCACCCGGAAGCGCAAGGCGAAGGCGATCAACCGGAAGGGCTGCTGGACGCATTTGAAACCCCGCATTGATGGGGCCGCATCAGGAAACGGAATCTTTCGTTTTGTACTTCTCCAGCAAGCGTTTGGTCTGATTGATACGCTTGGTGATCAAAATAGCACGCGGGCAGGCCTGGGTACATTTAAAATGATTTTCACAGGGCCAGACGCCATCAGGATGATTTAATACCGGAAACCGGATCTCAAATCCTAGGTCCCGGGTATCCGCCAGGAAACGGTAAGCCTGAGCAATGGCAGCCGGGCCCAGGAAGGCCGTATTGCCGTCCAGGACCGGACAGGCTGAGTAGCAGGACGCGCATAGGATGCAGTTGGTAGTATCATCGTATTGCATTCTCTCATCCTGAGACTGCCGGCGTTCTCCGGCGGCTACCGGCTCATCGTTTATCAGAAAAGGCTTGATCGAACGGTACTTTTCGAAAAACGCCGCCTGGTCCACGATTAGATCCCGCTGCACCGGCAGGTGCTTGAGTGGTTCCACCGTAACGGTATCCCCTTCATTGGGGGCCACCTCTTTAATGAGGGTCTTACAGGCCAGTCCGTCCTGACCGTTTATACGCATGGCGTCTGAACCACAGACACCGTGAGCACAGCTTTTCCGAAACCCGAGACTTCCATCCTGGAAACGCTTGACCTGCATGAGCGCATCCAGAAGCCGCTCGTTCGGGTCGGTTTCCACCTCGTATTCCTGAAAATAGGGCGCCTCGTCCGTGTCGGGGTTGTAGCGTTGCACTTTGAGGATGATTTTCATGGTCTACTCCTTGTAATCAATACGTGCGCGGTTTGGGCTCCCAGATAGAAATATCCACCGCTTTGTGGTCAATGCGCACCGTGTCGTCCTCCAGGTAGGCCAGGGTGTGTTTGAGCCAGTTGTCGTCGTCTCTTTCCGCGAAGTCCTCCCGACTGTGGGCGCCCCGGCTTTCCGTACGGTTGAGGGCCGAGGCGGCGGTCAGCAATGACAGGTCCAGAAGATTGCCCAATTCAATGATTTCCAGCAGATCCGTATTGAACGCGCGGCCGGTATCTTGGACACGGACGGCTCGATAACGCTCCCGCAGGGCTTGAATGTCATCCATAGCCGCCTTCATATCATCGGCATTGCGGTAGATGCCCACCTTCTCCATCATGCTGACCTGCATTTCGTCCATGATATGTCCGCCGTGAGGACCGGTGCTGCCATCGGTAAGCTGCGCGATCCAGGCGCGCGCTTCGTCCGCCACGGCCGCGGTCAACTGGGGCTGGTCGGCCTGCTTCACATAGTCGCCGATATGCTGGCCCGCCCGGCGGCCGAAGACCACGAGATCAAGCAAGCTATTGGTGCCCAGGCGGTTGGCGCCATGCACCGACACGCAGGCACATTCTCCGGCCGCGTATAGTCCGTTTACCACGGTACCGGCACCGTCCAATATGACCCGCCCCTGTACATCGGTGGGGATGCCGCCCATGGCGTAGTGGGCCGTGGGTAGCACCGGGATCGGTTTCTCCGCGGGGTCGATCCCCAGATAGGTTTTGCAGAAGCTGGTGATGTCCGGTAGTTTGGTGGCCAGGGTGGTTTCACCCAGATGCGTGGCATCCAGGTGCACGTAATCGTCTATCCGGCGATCACCGCGGATCCCCTGTCCGGCGCGCACTTCGGTCATGATGGAGCGGGCGACGATATCGCGGGGCGCCAGGTCCAGCAGGGTGGGCGAATAGCGCTCCATGAAACGCTCTCGGTCACGGTTCTGCAATATGCCACCTTCACCGCGCACAGCCTCGGATATCAGGATGCCCAGACCCATGATCCCGGTCGGATGGAACTGGAAAAACTCCATGTCCTCTAAAGGAATGCCACGCCGGGCACACACCGCCGGCCCGTCGCCGGTATTGGCAAAGGCATTGGAAGTAATCTTGAACATGCGCCCGAATCCGCCGGTAGCAAACAGAACCGCCTTGGCGGCCAGGATGTGCAGTTCACCGGTGGCCAGTTCCACGGCCACGACGCCCCGGGCGGTGTTGCCCTCCAGGATCAGATCCACCACCTGGAATTCGTCGAAAAAGGACACTTCGTTTTTGATGCACTGCTGGTAAAGGGTCTGCAGTATCATGTGCCCGGTCCGGTCCGCGGCATAGCAGGCCCGGCGCACGGGCCCTTCGCCGAAGTTGCGGGTGTGCCCGCCGAAGCGGCGCTGATCGATGCGCCCTTCCGGCGTGCGGCTGAAGGGCAGTCCGCGATTTTCAAGGTCGTAAACCGCCTGGATGGCCTCTTCAGCCAGGATATGAGCGGCCTGCTGGTCGACCAGATAGTCGCCCCCTTTGACCGTGTCGAACGCATGCCATTCCGGTTTGTCCTCCTCGACGTTACCCAGGGCCGCACTGATCCCACCCTGTGCAGCACCGGTATGGCTGCGAATGGGGTAGAGTTTGGAGAGAACCGCGGTCTTGGATCTCTGGCTGGCTTCCAGGGCCGCATACAGGCCGGCGCCGCCGGAACCGACGATCACCGTTTCGAATTGGTGAATCACGAGTGCCTCCTATGGTTAGGTTCGATTTTAATGCCCGCGGCAGGTAGCGGGATTGGACCCGGATTGCCTGCGGTGTTTATTGAAGGTGCCGGTCGGAGCGCGGTTCCGGGGGTGCGATACCTTGCATCTTGGCAACCAGCGACAACCGGTTATGCCTGCGCGAAAGCCCATGATTCAAGAGAGTGCCGGGAGAGGTGCAAGCAGATGAAAAACGCAGGGATGAACGTATGGGCTAACCGCCTGCCTGGCGGGGCAGGCGCGGCAGGTTTCGGCCCTGCCTGAAAGCATATAACCCGTTTCCCAATCATCCGACAAGCACTTTCTGACAGGGGCCCCATTTATGTCAGCCGCCCTTGCCCAGATATTGCCTGACTGCCTCGGCGGCGTAACGTCCGGAAAGCAGAGCCCACTGAATGCCCGGCAGGTTTTCGTACTCGCCGCAGGTAAACGTTCCCGGAAGTCGGGGACTTTCAAGGCGATAGGGATTGGGTGTGGGCGGTGACTGATCGGGTAGCGCATGCGCAATGCGATACGTTTCGAGATGGGCCCACCGATCAACCTCACGACCGAACCAGTCACCCAGTTCGGCCCTGACCCTGCGAACCAAGCTCTCATCGGACAGATCGGGATTTCCTAAAAGAACGACTGAAATCAATGATTTTCCCGCCGGCGCATATTGGCTCGACACCATGCTCGGAATTGCAATGTTGTTGATCAATCCGTCCCCATCACCGTTCAACATGAGATACGCCGAATGCCAGTTTGCCCGGTCGGCGGCAAAATACAGGCAGGTTTCCGCAACTGACGCGCCGCCGGGTGGCAGGTCGAGCAATCGCGACGTTTCCGGGGCATGGGTAGCCACGACAAGGGCCCGGGCCGGCAGGCGGGTCCCATCATCCAGGGCAACCCCGTTCCTGATTATCCGGCGCGCGCTTACACCGGTCTGAAAACAGTCGCCGGGCAGGCCGGCGATCAGCTGGCGCGGAATCTGTTCCATCCCGGCGGCCGGGAGGGCGGCTTCACCGGCAGCAAACATGCGCAGAACATATTGCAGCACCCGGCTGGAGGCCCGGATCCGCGGATCGAGGCAGACCCCTCCAAAAAAGGGCACGAAGAAGCGTTGGATCATGGCTTCAGAGAAACCCGCCGCCTGTAAAAACTCCATGGCGGTCGCTTCCGGCTGTTGAAAAAGCGTTTCCAGGGACCCCCGGGTAACCCGCCAGGCCAGTCCCAGCAACCGTACGCGATCAGCCAGGCTGCCGATGGGTGCGGTGATGGTGTCCAGCAGGGCCCCGGGTCGGCGCAAGGGATCGGCCAGGGTATACAACCGCCCCCGGATGCGAATCATGGCGCCGGGCGCAAAGGTTCGCAATTCAAGTCGCCTGTAGTCCAGTGTCCGCCGGGCCTCAGGGTCGGCGGTCTGCAAAACCTGGAATCCACGATCCAGGCGGAAGCCGCCCTTAAGGTCAGTGCGAATGCGCCCACCGAGCCGGCTGCCGGCCTCGAGTACCCGGACGGGGATTCCCCGGGTATGCAGGTGCCGGGCACAAGCCAGCCCGCTGATGCCCCCACCGATGATAATGACCGGTTTGTCAGTCGGAGTCATTGTCCGCTCTTGATTATGCATTGTCGTTCGTTTCTGTTTGACCATAAGTCGCGTTCGCCCCCGGGGCAAGCCGACCGGGTCTCCACCAGCCAAACAGGGCCCTGCCAAACCTCCCGCTCGCGATCCGACAACTTTATCTACCCTGTCTAATATGTTATGCTGTTTGGGTCCCAAATCAACTGGCACCCCTTCGGAGCAAGATTCCCTCTGGCAAATCCTTGCCTGTCAACAGGCTGAAAGGAGCTTTGGTATGCTGAATTTCAATTTAAGTCCGGAATTGATTGTGTTGCAACAAAAAGCGCGTGAATTTGCCCTGCAGGAAGTCCTGCCGCTGGCCTGGCGGTATGATCAACGCGACGAAACGTCACAGGAGATTATTCGCAAAGCCGAAGCGGCCGGTTTAATCAATGGGGATATTCCGGAGGAATACGGGGGCAGGGGTTTCGGATGCCTGGAAGCGGTTATCCTGACCGAAGAACTGGCGGCCGCCTGTGCTGGACTGGCCACCAGCATCTTTGACAATTCATTGGGCATGGAACCGCTTATCCTCTGCAACAATGAAGCCCTGAAGGCCAAGTATTTCCCCAAAATCCTCAACGATAAAAAATACATCGCCTTTGCGACCTCTGAACCGACCATGGGCTCGGATGTGGCGAGCCTGCGCTGCCGGGCCAAGCGTGATGGAGACGATTACATTCTCAACGGAACCAAGTACTGGGTCACCAACGGGGGGCTGGCAGACTATGTTTCCGTGTTTGCCACGGTCGATCCGAAAAGCGCCCATGCCGGTATTTGTGCCTTCATAGTCGAAACCGCCTGGGAGGGGGTCAGCGCTGGCAGGCCCATCCCTAAAATGGGACAGCGCACCTCGAATACCACCGCCATCAATCTAAAGAATGTCCGCGTACCCAAAGAAAATATGCTGGCCCCACCGGGCGAGGGCTTTATTCTGGCCATGCAGACCTTTGCCCGCACCCGCCCGTCCATCGGGGCCTTTGCCGTTGGAACCGCCCGCTCGGCCATGGAATTCGCCATCGACTACGCCAAAAAGCGGAAAGCGTTCGGGAGCAAAATCGCCGACTTTCAGTCCATCCAGCTCAAACTCGCGGAGATGTACCAGAAAGTTGAAACGGCCCGCCTGCTGGTCTGGAAGGCCGCCTGGGAGTGCGACCAGGGTGTCGATCCGAACATCAGCGCGTCGATTTCCAAAATGTATGCCACCGAAGCCGCCTTTGAAGTGGTCGACCAGGCCTTGCAGGTCATGGCCGGATACGGCTACACCCGTTTTTTTCCCATCGAAAAACTGCTGCGCGACGTTCGACTCTACCGAATCTACGAAGGCACCAGCGAGGTACAGCGGATCATCCTGGCCGGACATGTGTTGGCCGCCTACCAGGCGACCATGCCACCGTTGGAAGACCTGGCCATCGAACAGGTTGCCCATGGCGAAGATCCGTCCGCCACCAAAACCACGGGGCCCAGGTGGCGTTGCCGGGTCTGCGGCTATGTACACTGCGGGGACGAACCGCCGGATGAATGCCCCTACTGTTTCTTCCCGGCTACTGCGTTCAAGGCGGTATAACCGCCGGTTCATGTTGACCGACGGTTGGGACGAATCATTCCGGTTGGGACGAATCATTCCGGTTGGCCCTTGACAAGGGTCGGCCGGGCAAACATATTATTCGAAAGCACCGGGCCGCAACGCCGCGCCGCGGCCAAACTTGGCCAAACGCAATACGATGTGATTTTTGATTCTCAATCCAAAAAAAACCGCTATGAACAAAATTAAAGTCGCCCTAATTGGGATTGGAAACTGTGCCAGCGCGCTTGTACAAGGCATCCATCATTACAGCCAGGCAAACGCACAGGTCGTACCGGGTCTGCTGCACTGGGAGTTGGCCGGCTATACCCCGGCCGATATCGAGGTCGTCGCTGCCATCGACATTGACGCCCGCAAAGTCGGCCAGGACCTGTCAACGGCCATATACAGCCCGCCCAATTGTGCCTACAAGATCGAAAAGGATATACCGCCTGCCGGAGTTCCGGTGGTTATGGGACAGGTTCTCGATGGCATCTCAGTCCATACCCTGGACTACGCCGAAGACGAGCGCATCGTGGTAAGCGAGGCGCAGGAGGCCGCGGAGAATGACATCGTGGACCTGTTGCAGGCATCCGGAGCGGACATCCTGGTCAATTACCTCCCGGTGGGATCTGAGGAGGGGACCGGCTTTTATACCCAATGCGCGTTGCACGCCGGCGTCGGCATGGTGAATTGCATACCGGTCTTTATCGCCAGTTCGCCGGAGTGGGAGCAGCAGTTTCGACACGCCGGACTGCCGATTATCGGTGATGACATCAAGAGCCAGGTCGGTGCGACGATTCTGCATCGTGCCCTGGTGGACCTCTTTAGCCTGCGGGGCGTTAATATTCACCGGACCTATCAGATCAATGTTGGTGGCAATACCGATTTTTTAAACATGTTGAATCAAAATCGCCTGGTCTCCAAAAAGATCTCCAAATCGGAAGCGGTCCAGGCCCGCTTTGCCAAACGATTACCGGAGAATGCCTTACATGTCGGTCCCAGTGATTATGTGCCCTGGATGAATGACAACAAGGTCGCCTTTATGCGGGTGGAAGGAGAAGGCTTCGGGGGCGCCCCCGTTGAAATAGAACTGCGCTTGAGCGTGGAGGATTCACCCAACTCGGCCGGCGTGGTGATTGACGCCATCCGCAGCTGCAAGGCCGCCCTCGATCGCAACATTGGCGGCGCCCTGGATGCCGCCTCGGCCCTTTTCTGCAAACACCCGCCGCAGCAGTATGGGGATGAAGAGGCCCGCGCGCGGCTGGAACGCTTCTTGGCGGGCGATCTCAAGAATTGATCCGGCCTGGCCGGCACCGATGATATGTCCAGACCAACCCATATCCACCTTGTCCGCCACGGCCTGGTCGACAACCCCCGAAAAGTGGTCTACGGCCGCCTGCCCCGTTTCAGGCTTGCACGGCGGGGGATTGCCCAGGCACGCCAAAGCGCCGTTTACCTGAAAAGCAGGCCGGTAAACGCGCCCTTCAGCAGTCCCTTATTGCGCACCCGCCAGTCGGCCCGGGAAATACTAAACCTGATCCAATTGAAGCGAATCGGGATCTCACAACTAATCACTGAGGTGCATTCACCTTTCGAAGGCCGCCCTACTGCGAAGGTCGATGCTCTCAAAGGGGATGTGTACGCCCACACCGATGCGCAGTTTGAACATCCGCAAGACGTTCTCGCGCGGACCTTGCGGTTTTTCAAACGCAGCGTCAACCGCTACCGTGGCCGGCATATCGTGGCGGTAACGCATGGCGACATCATCGTCTTCGCTTATCTATGGGCCCTTGACAGGGTCCCGGACCCCGACTACAAGGGCCGCCTCGATTCTCTGGGAATCCCAAGTGGCTATCCGGCCCACGGTTCCGTGACCTCTTTTGCCTTCCAAAACAACTCTCAAGCGCATTTACCGGCGGTACGCTACTGGGAGCCGGCCGGCACCACCCATAAGCAAAGTCCGGTATGAGGTCCCGCGCAATCAGGGCGGCGCACTGACCCGATGGAACCCTTCGGCCAGCTCAAACGTCTCACTGTCGGCCATTTGACGGCATTCTTTGCGCAGTCGCGCCTCCAGCTTTTCAATACCGAAAGCCGCCATCTGGCTGGCGTGGCAGCGTAAAGCAGCCATCTTTTGGTCAAAGGTTGGAGTAATATCGGACCGATAGTTGATATCCTCGGCTGCGTAGAAATAGATTTCCGCAACGTTATGGGGTTCCAGGCCTTCCTCGATAAGGTCCGGGTAGGCCAAATAATCCCGGGCATAAGGGAAAATGGCATCGAGGGTTACCTGACCGACGATACGATGATCGCGATGCCAGATGTAGCGCCGGTAGGGATCCGAGGTGATCACCGTTCGGGGGCGAAAGGTACGGATCTGTCGCACGATCGATTTGCGAAATTCAGGCGTATCTTCCAATTCCTGGTCACGATACTTTAAGAAGACAACCTCTTTGACACCTAAAAGCTCGGCGGCCTGACGTTGTTCTTCTTCCCTGATGGCGATAAGCTTCTCGGGCGTGAGGCTGCGATCGCTGGTGCCTTTATCGCCGCTGGTACAGACAATGTAGATCACAGTTTTACCTGCGCCCGTCCACCGGGCCACGGTGCCGGCGGCGCCGAACTCCGCATCATCCGGATGGGCGGAAATGACCATGATATCAGCTTGGGTAGGATTCATTGGTTACCTTTTGAAGTTTGGTTCGTTTTGCATCGATCGTTTGGCGGTACTGCTCGCAAAGCCGCCTGGTGACCGCCGGCCAGGCGAACTTTAAGACAAACGCCCGGATGTCGGTCGGTGACATGTGTCCGGCCTGCCCCTGTTGCAGCACCTCCTCGAGTGTCGTTGCAATCCCTTGTGCTGTGGGCCTCTCCACGATACCACCGTTATCGCCGTTGCGAATAATTGTATTGACCAGACCCACCGGTGTGGCGACCACCGGCGTCCCGCAGGCCAGGGCCTCCAGGACCACCAGACCGAAGCTCTCGTAATAGGAGGGCAGCACCAAAAGATCAGCGGCGTTATAGTAATCGACCAGCTCGGCATGCTCCACCCGCCCGCCGAAGATGACCCGTTTGCCGATGCCCAGACGGTCGGCCATTGACCGCAGCCGCATGGTCGCGTCAGCCTCGGCGCCGTCGCCCCCGATCAGCAGGAGTTGGATATTTTTACGTTTCGCAACCAACGCCACCGCGGTCAAGAGGCGTTCTAGTCCCTTGATCGGGACAAAACGGCCGACGAAGAGCATGATCGCCACGTTCGCCTTCAGTCCCAGGCGCATACGGGCTGCGTCCTTCCCGCGTGTATCGAAAGTTGCGGTGTCGACCCCGAATGGAACCACCCCTACTTTTGAAGCCGTAATCTGCGCCTGGGCCATCAGGGTTTCTTTTTCCCGCTCGGTGGCCACCAGCAAACGATGACAGGCCTGGGCCAGGGTACGTTCCCACTGCATCCGCCGCCGTGGTTCGTCTTCAGCGGGCCCCGCCTTGAGTTTGAGACGGCCCAGGGTATGGTAGGTTACCATGTGCGGGAGGTCCCAGTCATTTTGGGCCCACAACCCCAGCCGGGCCGACAGCCAGTAATGACTGTGCAGCAGATCATAGGCGCGGCCGTCTTCAGCGGCAAATGATTTCAGCGCCTGGTAATACCCGGGCAAATGATCGTACAGTTCCGACTTGGGAATATCGCCGGCTGGTTTTCCGGCCAATTGGACCAGCCGAACATTGTCGTAGAGCGGAACGATTTTTGGGTGGTGATCGCCGCCGGCCGCTGTAAAAATATCCACCCGGTGCCCCTGTCTGCCCAGTTCCCGGGCGGTCTCTCTGACCACGATGCTCATACCGCCGGTGTTCACCGAGCCCAAAGCCCCTATGGGGCTGGAATGGATACACAGCATGGCAATGGCAAGGTTATCTGAGTCCATTTTCAATATGAATCGGCGCCCCCGGTGGGGTGCACTAAGGAAACCCGATTGTACAGCGATACAGTTTGGTGGCCCGGGCGCCAAGCCGCTGCTTGTAGGTTTCCGCCCCCTTGAGCAGATCGTAACTGGAAAAACCCTTCGCGATGGCGTCTTTGATGCTAAGCACTTTACAGAGCAATCCTACGCTGAGCGACCGGAAGTTGGGATCATACCCGCTGTTGTAAAGATAGCGGGTTGCCCGGTAGTCAAAGCCCATCACCGCTGAAACCACCCGGCCGTCAAGCTCCAATAGCCCGAGCGTCAGCATGTTCAGATCGGAAAAGGTCTTCGCCAGCGCGTGAAAATAAGTCGCCATTTGCGTGGTCATGAAGGTCGCCTTGTCCGAACGGCTGGCTTTGAACAGCTCTATGAACAAATCGACTACCGGCGGTCCGGCAGGAACGATATCGACCTGGCGGTACTGCACGGTCCCGGCCTCGTGCAGGCGCCGCAGTTTGCGCCGCAGTTCGTGGCGCTGTTTGCCGTTGAGCTGCTGTAGAAAGGCGTCCCAGGTTTGTGGCAGCTGGATCTGGTAGGCCAGGCCCTCTTCTTCACAGGTCACCGCCCAATCGTTTGACCGGGCAACCGGCAGCAGGTCCGTCCAAACCCGAGCGTCTGGGCGCACCCCCCGCAGGGTCACCCGGTGAATTCCGCTTTGCCGCAATTGCGCCAATAGGGGCTCGGCGAACCCGTTGGCTGTCCCGGGACCACGAACCACATCCAGATAATCGCAGACATTGGGACTGCCGATCAGCTCGGCGGTTGTATCGCGGCGCATAAAGGGCGCCAGGGCAATGATCTCAGTGCCCCGTTCCACGGCGACGATATGCGGCTCTTGGTCGGTTCTGAAGATAGACCACCAGGTCTGCAGCCAGGGCGGCAGCGTAAAAAGACAGTGCCAGTCCAGAGTTTTGCGCGAACGGGTCCACAGTTCGGGCAGTTCCGTCAACGTGACCGGACGCACGGTAAGCGCGGTATGTCGGGGCCCGCTTCTATTCATCGTATTCGTCAGGTATCACGGCGTTCTCCGCCCATTCAGGCGCACGGTTTCTCCGCTGCGGACCGCCTCAGCCAGAGCGTCGAGCACCCGCATGTTACGGACACTCTCCTCCGGGGCGAAGTCGAGATGGGTGCGGCCCCGGATGGCATCTGCAAAATGGACAACCAGATGCTGGTATTCATCGGCCCCGGGTGTAGACATGTTCCGGCCGCTTTCCTGGTCAACCTCGCGTAGGGTGAAGAAGGCTTCTTTTTCCCAGGGTATATAAGCGTTATGGGGCAATTCAATGGCGGCGCGGTCGCCAACCAGGGTGTAGGTCTGCTGCAACGCAGACACGAAACCGGCCTCCACCACAGCCAGCTGTCCCCCGGCAAATTTCAGGGTGGCGACCAGCTGCAGGTCAACCCCGCTGCTATGGTGGGTTGCCAGGGCCTGCACAGCAATGGGCTCCTGGCCGAAAAACCAGCGCGCCGTGCTCACGCCGTAGCACCCGACATCCATCAGGGCTCCGCCACCCTTTTCCGGCCGCAGCCTGAAGTTGGTGGCCGCCGCCAGGACCTGTGGCTCCATGCGGTAGCAAAATGCGGCCCGGATCAATTTTAAAGTGCCCAAGCGCCCCTCGGCGACCATTTGCTTCAGAAGCCGGCTACGAGGATGAAAACGGTACATGAAGCCTTCCATTAAAAGCTTGCCCGCCTTGTCGGCGGCCGCAGCCATCTCGTCGGCCTCCTGGGCATTGCAGGCGATCGGTTTTTCACACAGGACGTGTTTACCGGCGGCCAGGGCTTTCAGGGTCCATTCGTGGTGGAGGTGGTTGGGTAACGGGATATAAACGGCGGTCACCTCCGGGTCACTGATCACTGCCTCATATCCGGCCACAATGCGGTCTATCTGGTGTTTGCGAGCCAAATCGCGGGCCGCTTCGGGCCGGCGCGAACCAAGCACCGGTACCCGGCAGCCCGGCGCGGCCTGAATCGCGGGGATGACACATTTGCGGGCAATGGTTGCCGTGCCCAGAATACCCCAGTTGACCGTTTCAGACATGCAGCACCTCTGCGCGACCGCCGTTGGCCATCGACCGTGCCGCGGCCTCCAAAATGGCGACCACCTTTATGGAATCGCTCAAAGGGGCGGCCAGGGGTTCGCCGGTCAACAAGTGATCCGCCAGATTTCGGTGAAAGGCAAAATCTTCCCTTGGCGGCATCTCCGGCCGGATGACCTCGGTCCCCCCGGAGCGGTTTTTCCGCTGCAGTATGATTTGCGGCGGCATTTCGGTAGCCGGGATGTCCCGTTGTAAAAAATAAAGATCGGGGTCATGATCGTAGGCGGTTACATCCTGCCAATGGGCGACCAGTGCGCCTTCGGTACCCAGCAGGTACCACTTGGGTTTGCGACTGGCGGCAATGTCCGAATGCATGAATTCCGCTTCCCGTCCCCCGTGGAAACGGATTTGGATGCGTTCCTGATCTGCATTGGTGACATCGTGCCAGACCCTTTTGTGACGCGTGCCCCGCACCGATTCAATGGGGTCGTCAAAAAGCGCGACAATCCAGTCCAGGTAATGGGCCCCCCAGTCGTAGGCCGTTCCACCGGAAACCGGGGCATGCGAATGCCAGTAACCGCAGGGGTGCCAGAAACCGCCCACGAACGTCTCTAAATAAAACGGGTAACCGATGCGTCCGGTCTTTACGGCGTTTACAATCGCCAGGTAATCCGGGTCAAAGCGCCGGTTCTGGTGGCAGCTTAAGTGCACCTCGGCCTGGTCAGCCGCTTTTATCAGATCATTGGTTTCGCTTTGCCCCAGCGCCAGCGGTTTTTCACAAACCACGTGTTTACCGGCGGCCATGGCCTGCAGGCATAATTCAGCATGGGTGTTCGGCGGCGTGGCCACGATAACCAAATCGACGTCCGGCCGGGCGAGCAATTCAGCGCCCGTGGCACAGAGCCCAATGTCCGGAAAATCATCGCTGGCCTGGGAAAGGCGCTCCGGGTTCAGATCGCAGGCCGCCTGCAAATTTAAACCCGCCGTGTGCCGGCACCCCAGACCGTGCAGTCGCCCGACGGAAGGTGCATACCCGAGAATCCCCACACCAAGCTGCCCACCGAAGGCCTGCCCGGTAAGCAGGAGCAGCAAACGGTAGCAGAGGTGTTGAATGTCCGCATGATCAAAAGCCTGCAACGTGGTACAGGCAACCTGCCCCCGACCGGCCGGCCGGCGCACCACCACGGCCTGGTGGGTGTAGTGCCAGTCGGTGTACAAAACGGTCCGGGCATCCGGGGCAGCCACCCGCAGCGCCTGGAATGGGCCGGGAACGTAAAACGCGTCGCGCAGACGCTCAGCCGCAGGATTGTCCCGTTCGGTAAAGAGCACCCGCAGTTCGCCCGCCGGGCCCACTGCCTCCGGCTGGGCACCGAAAACGTCAGGCAAAGCAGTCGTCGCACCGTTCACGGCATGCAACCAGGCCCCACCGTTTTCCGCGTACCGAATCAATGCCTCAACAGCTTCAGCGGCCAGGTCCGGGCCGGCAGTTATTACCGCATCCGCTTTCGCATACTGTTCGAGAAATCGCTCTTCCTGGGAAATATGCACATGCGACAGGTCCCGCAAGTAATCCAGAAAAGGCGTGACCGGCAGGCCGGGTGCAGATCCAAGATAAAGGATCGAAAGAGACTTACGTTTTATCATGGCGGTCTGTTACTCCTATCGTTGAGATGAAATGTCCGGCTTTTTCAGTTCTCCTGCAAGCGCCACTGGACGCCGTCAGGGGTGTCTTCAATCCGAATATTGGCCCGTTCGAGTGCATCCCGCAAAGCATCCGCTTCTGAAAATTGCTTTCGCTGTCGAAACTGTTTTCTGAGATCCAACAGATCGTCCACCAGAGGCGCCAGAAATGCTTGCTTGTCAGGAGCTGCCTCCCCCAGAGCGCTGCCTGCGACGACGATCAAGTCGCGCAGAATCTCTCTGGCTTCCGATATGCTTTCACTGCTTTCAAGATCCTGACTGCCCTGCCAGATCGCCCTGTCCAATTCCAAAAGGGCATTGGTGACCTCGGCGGCATTTCTGCCGGTGATGGCGTGTGTGAACCTCTTTTCAATTCCATGAATCGTGTGCCAGAAGGTCGACCGGTTGGCATCATCCGGCGTCTGGTCCACCCGGGACCGGTCCGGGCTTGTGGCGTGCACGGCGGAAAGGGTTTCGCCGCGCAGCACTTGGGTCGGGAACACATCGCCCTTGGTAAACACCTGCTGTCGTTCACCCTGCATGACGATCACGCGGCCGATGCCTTTTACCGTCACCTGCCGGGTATCCAGATCTATCTCGCAGGCCGTGTGCTCGTCCAGCCCAAGCACGATCGCTTGCTCAGGCAGCTGCGCCAATAGTTTCTGAAAGCGGGCTTCACCCATGAAGCAACGCCGGGTGTCATGGGTGCCGCCCTCGGCATTATTCCAGTGGGGGACGACCACCAGATCATAACCGAAGCCGGCCAGCAGGTTGAGTCCGTCTACCCAGTGCAGGTCGGCGCCGACCTTGTAGATTTCATAGACCGGCAGGGTATGGCTCCCCACGGTCAGGGCCGCGGCACTCGCCGCCACCAGGCACGCGCCCGCTTTTATCCGCTGCTGCAGAATACCGGGTATGGGTGAGCTGTCTATCTGGCGGACCGCGTAGGTCGGACTGCCCGGTCCGATCAAGACGTAATCCGCCCGGCGCAGCGTGTGAAATGCGGTTTCGGCTTCATAAGGCGATGTCTCAGCGGCCGACTTGAAGGAAGCCACCGTCAGGGGATGCCGCACCCGATCTTTGAAATACTGGACCGCGGTCGCGGCAATCTGGGCGACATTCAACTGAAAACCAGCCGGGGTGTCCAGAAAAACCGCCCGCTGCGGCGGCGGCAGCTCGGCCAACAAGGCTTTGTGCACTTCCACCATGGTTGCGGTGAGTTCTCCGGAACCCATTAGAACGATTTTTCCGTTTCTCTGGGGCATACCGAAACTCTTCTTGTGCTATTTAGGCTACAGTGGTTGGCGTGGCTTCGAATCTCCCGCAAAACAGGTGCGATACACTGCACGTTTTGGGGGAAAGTTGCCTGTCTCGGCCACGGTCGTTGTCATTCGAACGGTTGGATTCGCCGGTACCCTGAATCGCGGCAGCCCGGCACCCGATTGGCCGTGGCTAGCAACCGGCTGAAACTAAAGTTTAGGCTAATCCGAATGGCTGGTCAATGGTGAAGCGCTCTTTGCGACTGCCTCGATACAGCGTTACCGCCCCCTTGCCATACACCCGCCAGCGTCCCGGCTCACCTTCGCCGAGCATGCCGGTCTGCTCGTCTATGCCGATGATAACGCCCTCCGGGAATAGCTTGGCAACTGTTGGTATCCAATCGCCGCCATAGGTGTCATGATGCGGCACGACGCAGATCCCGGCGCAGAGACCCAGGCCGTCTGCCATCGCTTGGTGCCACGGATCGTAGTAGCGTTCACAAAGCACCATGGCGCCGGCACTGCTGCCGGCAAGACAAGCGCCCCGTTGTTCGGCGGTCAACATGGCCTCCCAGCAAAGACTGTCGCGCAGGGTATCGGCCAGGTAGCGGGGAAAACCACCCAAAAGAAAGATGAAGTCGGATCTGCGCAGCGCCCGCGCAATAGCAGGCGCATTGGCCGAGACTTTATCAACCAGAGGGAACCATTGAACGTTGCCGGCCCCCAACTGGCGAAACCACTTTACACCATTCTCACCTGCCTTTTCATGATTACGGTCAGGCGCCGCAGCCGTCGGGATGATACTGATACGAGCGCCGACACCACCAACGACTTCCAGCGCCCGCCGATCGGCCAGGTCCATCCGGCCTGTGAACTCTGCTCCGCCTTCCAGCAGTATGTATCCCATGGTAAGTAACCTGTTCTTAAACAGCTGCACCTTAGATCAATCTTTTTCCAAGGGAAAGGTCATCGTGGCCCCATACCACCCGATGATCGATACGATGGGCATGAGAGCCGCATCGAGAACCAGGTATAAGAGATTCGCCCCGTGCGGGGCCGTCAGGACCGTGGGGTCCATAAACCGCCAGACAAAGAGAACGACAGCCAGAATGAACAGCACGACGGACAGGGGCAGCTTGACGGTAATCGGTCGGGACATTTTCGCCATGTAATTATACCACCAGGTAAACACACCGGTCACAATGGCCACGACGCTGAACAAGACCCCACCGGCCAGGCAGTGAAAAGCGGTGGTTTCGAAGGCCGTCTCACCCGTTAACAGAAAGAGAAAATTGAAAAACGGATTGGCCATGAAGAACACGATCGGGAAATGCACCGTCATAGGATGGGGATGTCTCCGGAAAAACGGATTTTTTTCCAGCAGCATTGCCGCAAACACCGGCAGCTTTACTTCCGCCACTTCCTCCACAACCAGGACGCCCACCTGCGGATAGCGATCCAGAAGATTGCTGTCATGGGGGGCGGCCTGTATGTCCGTGGTCAGATCCGTCCCCGCCTTGTGCCGGCGCATGTGCAGCCCACCTTTCCAGAATTTGCTGCCGGACACGTCGTAGACCTTGCCGTCGTAGGCCACGTAGGCTGGGTTTTCGTCCTTGCCGTTATGTTTTTCAAGCTCCTGAACTGTATATTCTTTCATTGATAAATCTACCTGTTGCGGTTGTAAAGATACCCGGGCGCACAATTTAAATGGCCACTTCTGGCTTTCAGATGAAGAGGCACTTGAGTGACTACGTCTAAACTCACCGTTGGTAAACACATCCCGGAAACATAAGCCAGCCGCCCAGACCCGTCAAGGCATGGACAATTACCGGGAACACGTCCAGTTCGGCACGGTCCTGCCAATAGGGGTTTAAACGTGCTGATGTCCGCTGCTTTTTAACCTTTCGATGCCCAGTCGCCAGCCCCACCAGGGCCTGCCCGATAGTAGGCGCGATACTCATCCCGTACCAGCTTAAACGGTTTGTAGACTTCGAGGAAGAATTTAAAAGAGGCCATTTTCAGAAAGGAGTACACCGGCGTAGCCGACAGGCTGGCTATGGTGATACGCAGCCAGAAATTGTCGATCAGCAAAATGGCGCCGGCCGGGATCAGGGCCACGAAGATCACCTCCACCACGATCCGGAAGACAAAAAAGAGATAGGATGGCCACAGGACCGGCCAGCTGAAGAACAGGCGGTAAAACAGGCCCAGCTTTTCCCGGAAGCCGCCCTGCGAGATGACGGCCAGCTTGGAAGAAAAAGAAAATCTGGCCATACCCAGAGGCCTGGCCGCCCCTATCAAACCGCCCAGCAGTAGGAGAGCCCCAACCGAAGGCGCCGCGGCCCACCAGAGTCGGGCCAGGCTAAACCCCAGCAGGCTCCAGACAGACACCAGGCCGCAAACCGTCCCAATGGCGATCGCATCCCACACCACCTGCTGCCATTGCAGGGCCAGGAGCGATCCAAGCAGCCCAAACCCTTTGCGCTCCAAGCGGTGCATGCGCCGCATATCCGAACTGGGCCACATTGAAATAAGCTGCTTGAAGAAGAACAGGGCCAACGCTACCAGCAAGGTCCGGTAATCGGTCAAGAGCTCCAGAAGGAGGCCCGGCAGCGTTTCGAAAACATAAGCGGCCAGCTGCGGCCCCCACTCCTGATCGAGCCCCAGTGAGCGTTTGCCTTTCTCCGCCCCCAGCCATTTGCGCAGGACGCGATCGGCGGCAATCAGAAAAAAAATAAGGAAAAAGAAGGATTTATAACGAAACAGGTCCGTGACGGAATCGACCGCCAGGATCCGCAAGAGTCTTTTCATGAACCAGATTTCTCCAACGTATCAGAATGTGATTGGGCTTCGAGGCGAACGTCCAGCTTGTTACGGTATTGATGGGGAATTCGCAGGTGGATGGCGTGGTACAACTCGGCAAAATAACTGGCCAGTTCCACCTGGTAGTCCAGGATCATGGTCCGGTTGGCCGGGACCGTCTCAAAGGAAACCCGGTGGTCGAAGTACATCCAGCCAAACCCGTGCGCATCCAGTCGTACCCAGGAGGCGCCGCCCGTGTGATAGCTCACATTGAGCCGCTCCGGATCGGCATTGATCCTCACTATCAGGGTGTCAATATCTGCCGGAATCGTGACCGGGTAAGTATACGTTTCATAAAATGGCCGCCTTGTGGCAAAGGCCCCCACGGCCAGAGCCAGACAGACAGCCAGGGCGACGATCAGCCCCATCCGGCGCCCCGGCTTCATTTTCACGCCCTGCGCACGCACCTGTCCGGCTGGAATGGCCAGAACAAGGTAGTAGACTGCCGCGGTCACCATCAGGTTAAGACCCAGCGACCAGAGTGTGTCGGTAAGAAAGTGCGCGCCCTGGATAATCCGGGTCGCACTCAGGGCGCTCCCCAGTACCAAACCGGTCCCGCCGCCGATATAGGCCACCCGTCGCGAACGCCGGTAGAAACCGAACAGAGATACCAGGGTGAACCCCATGGCACAGTGGCCGCAGGGAAACGAACCGCCCTGCCCCGGGATACCCGGCGCGTGGACATCCCGATACGTCCACTGACCGCCGAAAATTGTCACCTGATCCGGCCGGGGACGGCCCCAGTATTGTTTCAGGACGGCGTTGACCAGGATGCCGGAACAGATCACGGTGGTCAGCACCACCAGCAGACAGTAAGGCCGCCAGACAGCCAGGCTCCGGCGCAATTTGCCCACGAACCACCCGACGAGGGCCGCCAGGGTTACCACCAGGCCGGGGATGGTGCCATATTGATACAGCCACAACCACGGCTGTTCGTTCCCCATAAACCAGCCCCGCTCACCATCATAAAAGCGGGCGGCTATCCTCAAATCGGCGTTCGTAGCGATCAGGACAGCAGTCAACGCCAACAGCACCAGGGTAAGCCCCGCCAGTACCAACCAGCCGCGGCGGCGGCAGGCGGATAGTTTCATCCGGGGTTCGGATGGCATATGGTCGGCACGTTCCATCATTCGTTTATAGATCCGTTGATGCCCCTGCCAGATCTTGGTTCAGGCGTCGACAGTATTGTATGCTTTTATAGGTACCCCATCCGGCCAGGGGGATCCCAGGCAGCAGCAAGAGCGCCAGCCAGCGCGCTTCCGGAATCCAGACTGCCCGCAGGCCGAGGCCGGCCAGTACAAACCCCAGGCAAGCGGCAACCAGGCTGAATTCCAGCAGCAATTCCCATCCGGCCGATAGGTTTGCGAGCCCCTTCAGGGTGTCCCGGTTTTTTTGCTGTCGGGGGACTTTCAGGATATGGTAGTACAGCACATGCAAGGTCCCCCAGGAGATGACCACGGCCCCAATGACGTCCGTCACCCAATGGGACAAGGTCATGCAGCGGGCCAGCCCCATGGCCAGGGTGTAGGCCAGTACCCCGGTCCCGATCACCCAGCCGACCACCTTGAAACCGCGGCCGGCCAGGGCATAGGCCAGGGTCATCATGACAAACACCTGGGCCGTGTGCCCGCTGGTGAAACTACCGTGATAAATCCCCTCGTTTATGAAGTGCGGGCCGACTTCATACCAGGCTGTAAAGGGTTGGCTTCCGCCAAACACCAAATTCGGGCGGGCCCTGGCCACCAGCCACTTGAAGGTGTGCACCCAGGCAAACGCGGTGATCAGGGAGCCCGCCACCATGAATCCCAGGCACGGGCGCCGGCGGCAAGTCCGGCAGCGGCCTGAGGCCGCAGGCTCAAGGCATAACCTCCGAAAACAGCAACAAGAAAAATAACCGCCAGGTCACCACCCCCGGGATATTCGCCCTCGAACAGGGACTGCCCCATGAATTCGGCAAACGCGGCCCAGCCGTTCTGCCAAATCCATTTGGTCGCGGAATAGTCAACTGCGGTCGCCCAGATCATTGCCGCGGCGGAGCCGAGTAACAGACAGCCCAGCCCCCAGTGATTTCTCATATCGAATGCCATGTACGCCCCGCCACCCCGGTTGGCCAACTCGGCAGCAGCATAACATAAATCCCTAAAATTTCTAACATTGCAAACCAAATACAAGTCACTGGTACCTACAATGTTACCCTGTACGTGTCAAGTTGCGGCACCTGGTGGAGCGCTGTAATTCTGCCGACCAATCAAAACTATTGCCGGCGGTCCCGATTTCGCCTGATCTGATTTGACATCCAAACGGCAATGCATACCCTTTTTAAATAAAAGCAGAGATATACGTCTCTGCCAATTGAGCGAATCAAGGAGGCAAAACCTCATGACGAATATACCCAGTAGAGATATCACCGGTGAGTGTGTCGGCGAGTGTCGCGACACCGTCCGGGAAGCCGACGAACGCCGTCAGTCTGAAATCAATGCTTCCGAGGTCCCGGATCCGGAGCCGACCAGGAGCGTTGACAGCGCAAGATCCCGCAACGAGGCACCTGGCTTTCTAGGCGGCCATGTTTGATTGATCGACAACCGCAAATGACACATCCCATCAAGGATGGATCCGATTCGATCGGATCCATCCTTTTGCATTGACACCAAGCGTTTTACCATCCGTCTGCGCCCCACCACCAAACCGGGAGGCCGCTGGCGATCGCCACCTCGTGCGCAATAAACCCTTGACATTTCAGGCTGAACGCCCTATCTCAGTGCCATGGATGCAAAACGACAGGACAGGGTAGCCAAGTTTCGCATTTACTGGTACTGGCGCAGCTTCCTCCAGGGGTGTGCCTGCTGGATGTAACCTGACCTAACTAAAAAAACATAACCGTGGGCCACTTCAAAGGCGCCACGGTTTTTTATTTGAGGCCGTGGGAACTTTCAGACCCACGGCCTTTATTAATTAGAAAACCTGAATGAGAGACTCTCAAGGAGGTTAAAATGATTAAGGAAGCGATCATCTCAGCCATCAACGGCAAAGACTTGAGTGCTGCCGACATGGAAAAGACAATGGATCTGATCCTGGACGGCCGGGTCGCCTCATCTCAGATCGGTTCACTGGTTACGGCGTTGCGTATGAAGGGGGAGACGGTGGCGGAAATCACGGGTGCGGCCCGGGCGCTGCGCAAGCGGGCCGCACGGCTGGATCTGGACAACGGCCTGCTCTCCCTGGGGCGCGACGATATCCATGTCGAACGCGAGACCGTGCTGGCCACGACCGGTTCAGAGGCCAGCGGGACCCGTACCTTCAACATCTCCACCGCCACCATGTTCATCGCCGCAGCCGGAGGCGTCAAGATGGCCCGGCATGGGAACCGGGCCGCATCGCGCTATTTCGGAGCCGGTGATGTCCTGGAAAGCCTGGGCGTCAACCTGGAAATTTCCACCTCTGATATGGAAAAATGCATCCAGGACCTGGGCATCGGGTTTATTTTCAAACCCCTGATGAGCGGCCCCATGCAACATGTCGGGAACTTTCGAGAGGAGATGGGCATCCGTACCATTTTCAATCTCATCGCGCCGCTGATCAACCCGGCCGGAGCCGAGGCCTATGTCCTGGGCGTATACGACCCCGCTTTGACCGAGAAAATGGCGCTGGTCCTGTCCGAACTTGGTGCGACCAGTGCTTTTGTGGTACATGGGGAAATGACCAATGATGAAATCAGCCTCTGCGGCGCAACGACCGTTGCCAGGCTCGCAGCCGGCCGGGTGGAAAAGCAGGTCATCGAACCGGAAGATTATGGTTTCAAACGGGTCGGCCTCGAGGCTATCAAGGGCGGTGACGCCGCGGCCAATGCACAGATCGTACGGGATATCTTAGGCGGCGAACCAGGCCCGAAACGGGATATTGCCGTACTGAATGCCGCGGCCGCATTCATCACCGCCGGCCGCGACAACGATTTCGAATCCGGGATCGAGCGGGCCGTAGCGACGATCGATTCAGGAAAGGCCCAGTCAAAGCTGGATGCCCTGGTAGCCTTTACCGAGCAGTGCCGGCCATTCGTCAGAAAAGAATTATGATACATTTGAAAAACGTTACGTTTGATCTGAAAAAAAGTCCGACCAAAACGGTCTATCCGTTTAATTTGCCGGTCTTTCAAAAGACCCGGATGCTTGAGTTTTCATCACCGGTCACCTTTTTCTCCGGCGAAAACGGGGCCGGCAAATCCACGCTGTTGTCTGCGCTGGCGGAAAAATGCCGGATCCACGTCTGGGAAGGGGTGGAAAGAACCCGCTATGAACGCAACCCCTATGAGGGCATGTTTTACAAGTTCATTGCGGTGAACTGGACCAACGGGTCGGTGCCGGGATCGTATTTCGACTCCGAAATTTCAAGGAATTTCGCGGCCTACCTGGATGAGTGGGCCGCCTCCGACCCCGGCATCCTGGAATACTTCGGCGGAAAATCGCTGATGTCGCAGTCCCACGGTCAGTCGCTCATGTCCTTTTTCAAGGCCCGCTACCGCTTTAAAGGGCTGTACCTCCTGGACGAACCCGAAACCGCCCTGTCGCCCGGCAGCCAACTGGAATTGTTAAGGGTGCTGAAAGAAATGGGGGCTGCCGGTCATGCCCAGTTCATCATCGCCTCGCACTCCCCGATCCTGATGGCCTGCCCGGGTGCCAAGATTTACAACTTCGATAACATTCCCATCCAGAAGATCGATTACCGCGACACCGAGCATTACCGGGTTTACCGGGATTTTATGGCAGACCCCGAAAAGTATGTGTAGGAAGCTTGATCTGATGCCTGGGTGTGAGAGTGGAAATTTGCTAAATGAGATAGGATCATCCATCATCCTGGTTTCTGTCATTCTGAGGAGTAAAACGACGAAGACTCCCTTCCAATGTCTAGTCACCTTTGAATGGGAAGGACTCTTCGCTGCGCTCAGCGTGCCAAACTGTCAACCACCAGTACTTCCAAAGTCGTATCACTACCTATTGCCGCTATCCCCCACAACCACAAACGACCCCCAGAAAAGCGGATGCGCATAGCGGGCGACGAGTGAGCCATCCGGGTGGCGCAGGCCCGGGGCGTCCATCAATTCCAGCATCGAGCGCTACAGGGCCCGGGCCCAGGAAAGGCTGCCCTCTATAGTGCGCCATTTGAACAGGCCGGTGGTCAACTGATGAGCCGAACTGGTCTCCACCGGCCACACGGTGACCAGCAGGGCGCGGGCCCCGGAGTAGAAAAAGGCACGACCGAGACCGCTGACCGCTTCACTCCCCTGCCGGTCCGCCGCCCCGGTATCGCAGGCGCTGAGCACCACCAGGTCGGCATCGAGTTTGAGGGACAGGACCTCGCCCATGGTCAGCAGGCCGTCTTCTTCCTTACCGGTGACATCCGGGGAAGAGAGGGCCAGGGCCGGCTGGGACAACCCGTCGAGGTCACCGGGCCGCAGGGCATGGGTGGCAAAGGCCACGACTTTCTTGCCCGCCAAGTCCTGGGTCTTGACCGTGGTTTCCGAGGCGTCCGCGCCCAGGTAGATATCCCGGGAAGGGTCAGCACCCAACTCCGCGCCAATTTCCCTGATTTCGGCGGCCGTGTCCGGGAGACGGTTTAGTTGCTCCAGGCCAACCGACGTGAGGGCGGCATTGTCCAGAACACCCTCTTCACTGACCCGGATACCGCGAATTTGAATGGCCTGCCCCCCCTGGCCTCTACGTGCCAGCCTGGCTGCCGGGCTGGTGGCCGCTTCCAGTTGATCCGCGTTGAAGATGGGATCTCCGAATCCAATGAAGGGTTCCCGGTCCTCATTCCCGGGCGGCAAGGTCCGCAGCGTGAGCAGAGACGCAGCCGAAGGCAATCGGGTAATGGACACCCGCTTGATCAGCCAGGGTATATGGCGATAACTCTCGAAGCGCACAGCATCATCCCGGGCGGGACTACCCGGCGCCGTCGGTAGCAGCGCAAGCGGCAACTGGTCGAGCGGTCCTTTAACGACCACGAGCAGATCGGTGGCACGCTGCCAGGCCCCGGCCACCGGGGCCAATAACTGATCATAGAGCGTGTAGGCTGTTTCCGTATCGAATTCGGGAATGTCGCTGAGCATCTGAGCGTCGGGTTTCAAGGCGCTGCGCAACCCGATGACCTTTTTGGCCAGTGCTTCCCGCCCCAACTCTATGACGGTAAACACCGGTTCGCCCTGGGCTGGAATGGCCCATACGCAAGTCCTGTCTGCCAGGGTCCAGATGCTGATAAAGGCTTCACTGGCCCCCAGCTGGGCCTGGATTGTTGCCATCGTCGGCGGTTGCGGGGTCACGTAGTCGGTATATTTCGGGAATTCGACCGTTATCCGCGTCTGGATCGCCGTTCGTGCTGCGGAAAGGGTGTGGATGCTGTTTTCAAGGGCGGCCAAAGCGGTGCTGTTGGCACCCCCTTGTGACGCGGCCAGGTTGTAATAGGCGGCCTTGAGACTTTTTATCTTTTTGGCGGCATCCTGTTCCTGGCGGACCAACTCGGCCAGCTGTGGATCAGACAGGGAGGCCGCCCGGGCACTGCTTTCTCCCAGGGCGCTGTTAACCCGGGTTTGCCGTGCATCGGCCAGTTGAAAAAGCTCGGTGACAAGATGACGGCGTTCTGCCCGGTCTGTATTCTGCAGATAAATATCCAGCAGCAGATCGATATAGCGGTTCAGCAACAGGTCCGCCCGCCGCTGCATCTCAAAGCCGGTGCCGGGTTCCTGTAAAATCGCCAGCAAACCGGGAACAGCTTGTGCAAAGGCTGACCGGGCCGCCGCTGTCTGCCGCTCCCGGTAGAGCATGAGGGCTTCCAGGGCTTTTTGCTCGGCTTCATTTAAGGTGTTGTCTATTTTGAGGACTTCATTTTCGACACGGGTCGCCCGAATCAGGTCCCGCGCCGCTTGCATGCGCCGATTCTCGATCAAGGTCAGGATCAAGCTGGTATTGCGGTGGGCATAGCGCCGGAACAGGTAAGTATTGTCCCGCATCCCATCCAGGGCGGGGTCATAGGCCGCCATGGCAGCCGCAAAATCGTAGTCGGCACAAAGGACGGCCGCCTGGAACAAGCCGGCCTTTATCATGACATCTTCTTCTTTGGGCAAACGCAGATCCTCCAGAATCTTTTTCTGGGCCGCGGCCAGAATCTTGGCGTTGGCCAGGTCCCCCTTGGCCAGCAGGACCCCTCCCAGGGTCTGCAGGGCAATCGCCGTTATTCCCGTTTGCCGGCCGTAAATCTGGACCGCGTGTTTAACCCCCCAGCGGGCTTCTTTTTCGGCTTCCATCAGACGTCCCTGGCGCTGCAGGTTGACCGCCAGGTCCAGTTCGGCATAAACAGCTTCGATCGGACGCTGACGACGCATCTGGCTCTGGTAACTGAGTACGCGAACGCGTTTCTCGTAAGCCTGGTCGTATAACCCCTGGGCCTCGAGGAGTTCCGCCTCAGCAGCCAGGATATCGTTTTCATTGCCGACATCATGGACACCACTATCAACTATCAAGCTATACCGTGCGGCGGCCGGAACCTTCTGGTATTCGAGGTAAGCCTGCTCGATCGCAGCTTCCGCACGATCAAACTCTCCCATACGGGTCAAAATGCGGGCTTGAAAGCCCAGGTAGGGTCCAAACCGGAAATGGCCTTCTTTAAGATTTAAAAGTGATTCTTTGCTGAGGTTGAAAGCTGCCTCATAGCGTCCGGCCTGCATCTCGATCTTGGCCAGCCGGCGATAGAGAAATGAATCCCGGATACGGGCCGTCTCACCATAGGCAATCGCCCATCGAATATCCCTGGCCGCAGCCTCGAAACGGTATAGTTCGTAGCGGGCATTGGCCCGGCTTTTATGAAAGTGGAATATGTCTGCGGCTCGCCCGGTCGGCGGGCTGCTGTCCGCTATCCGGAAAATTTTCGTCATGTACTCGTTTTCATTCTCCGGCTGTTCCAGAATAGCCAGGATGTCATCCAACTTGCGCGGCGGGGGCGACAAGGGAATGCCCTGCATGCTGAGGACCACGTCGCGGGCCTGCTCGAAGCTCATCTGGCTGTCATTCCTCTTTCCAGTTGTCTGGCAGGCGCTCGAAACAATTAGGACCAAAAATAGGAGAAGTATCTTTTTTATCCTCATGGTTTCCTCTTGGCAGTTGGCAAAAGTTGGAGATTATATAGTGTTTGATCCTGACCGGAACGTCAGCCGCCGGCGGCGGCGCCGGCATCGAAGACTTTAAAATTGGTGGGTTTGAAGCGGTCCGGGCTGACCGCATCGATGGTCGCCCGGATCTCTTCGGTCGCAAAAGGGCTGGCCGGGCTGGCCGACATGAAACCGATCAGCGCCAGGTTGACGGCCATGGGGGCCTCCAGCGACAGGGCGATCTTACCGGCGTCCACAGACCGGCATTGAATCTGCTTCTCTTCCAGATAGGAGCGGACACGCTCGTCTGGAAAACTATTTACATCACTGTTGACGTAGAGCTGACTTTGCGGGGCCAAAAACGGCAGGTTTCGGCAGGCTTCGTGTTTTTCCAGGGCCAGCAAGTGCTGGCAGGCCCCGGCATTGACCAGGCTGCTGTTCACATCGCCCAGCCGCAGGTGCGAAATGACCGAACCGCCGCGCTGGGCCATCCCGTGGGTTTCGGCCCCCAGCACATCCAGCCCTCTGGTCAGGGCTGTGCGGGCAAGCACTTTGGTCATGAATAAGATTCCCTGGCCTCCCAGGCCGCAAAGTACCATGTTGATGCTTTCCATGTCTCACCCTTTCACAATATATCCGTTCATTTCTCCAGTCGTCATATTCCTTTGCATCCGTAAACGGTCTTGAAGAGCCAACCGGACCACTCCTTATAACGCTATTCTTCCTCGATGGCGCCTTTGGGGCACACCAGCAGACAGACACCGCACTCGGCGCAGAGCATCGGATCTACCCGGGGCTGCTCTTCCACCTGATCTTTATAGAGGGCCGGACATTCGAACCGGTCATGACAGAACCCGCACAGGTCGCAGTTGTCATTTATCGTAACCGGTTTCCGGTTCGGTATGGCTCCCCGATGGTCGTTGATCACGCAGGGGTGCCGGGCGATTATCACGGCGATGCCCCCGTCAGGGTCTCCTACATATGCGGCGGCTTTCTTAAGCAGGGCACGCATGTTGTTCACGTCATAAGGATCAACCACCTCAACAAAATCAATGCCGCAGCCGGTGACGACCCGTTCGAGGCTGATGGACTTGCCCATGCTCCCGTCAGCCCTGATACCCGTGGAAATCGCGGGCTGCATTCCGGTCATGGCCGTGGTCTCATTGTCCAGGAGTACCAGGATGAACCGGGCGTCGTTGTATACCGCGTTGATCAGACCGGCTGTACCAGAATGAAAGAAGGTCGAATCCCCCATGGTCGCCACCACAGGCTGGGCCACGTCATCCTGCTTGAAGGCCTGGACAAACCCGGAACCTAAAGTGATGCCGGCCCCCATATCCAGGCAGGTATCCACCCCGCCGAGATTCATTCCCAGCGTGTAGCAGCCGATATCGGAGGTGTAGATGGCTTTGGGCTGGGCCTTGCGAATCGCGAAGAATGACGCCCGATGGGGACACCCGGCACAGAGTGTGGGCTTGCGGATGGGCAGTTCGAGCGACTGCACCAGTTCCATTGCGGCCGGTTCACCATGGCTTTTCAACAGCGCCAGTCCGTTTTCAGCGAGAACCGCGTTCAGGGCCTTTTCCACAATCTGCGGCACCAGCTCACCTTCCGAGGGAATATGGCCTGAAAGCCGTCCCAGGACTTTGGTCTTGTCGCGCAGGAACAACTCGATGACGGTATCCGTCTCTTCCACCACCAGCACACGTTCGCAGGCAACCATGAACTCGTCCGCCAGTTGTTCCGGGAATGGATAGGGAGCCCCCAACTTGAGCAGCGGTATGTCCCGCCGCTCGCTTTCCGCTAAAAGATCCTTGACCACGGCCCAGGACACGCCGCCGGCAATAACGCCCAATGGATAGGACTGCCCCGGCGCCAGGTCGTGAGCGTTAAAAGGTGTGAGGGTGTTGAAAGTTTCGCCGATCTTTTTTAATTTGCGGTTCAGTTCGGCGTGGAGCATGAATCTAAAGCGGGGCGTGGCTGCCCAGCGGGCCGGATTCTTTTCAAAGACCGCCTTGTCCGGGTTGACGTTGAGTTCACCGGGAACGATGTTCTGGCGTCCGTGGCAAACCCGGATGGCCGGCCGCAGAATAACCGGCACACCGAATTCTGCGGACAGCTCCATGGCCTGGACCGCCATCTCCCGGGCCTCCTGGGGCGTCGCCGGATCGAACACCGGCACCTTGGCCAGTCGGGCCATGAGGCGCGTGTCTTGTTCGGTCTGCGATGAATGCGGTCCGGGATCGTCACAGGAGATGATGACCAACCCCCCGGTGGTCCCGAGATAGGCGGCGCTCATCAGCGAATCGGCCGCCACGTTCAGGCCCACCTGCTTCATACAGACGGCCGCTCTTTTGCCGGCGATCGCCGCGGCATAGGCATTGTCCAGGGCTACCTTTTCATTGGTAGACCACTCGACATAGGTATTCAATCGGGAGGACTTCACCAAGCGAACCACCTCCGGCAGGATTTCCGAGCTGGGCGTACCCGGGTAGGAGGTAACCACCTGGCAGCCGGCTTCCAGCAGTCCCAGGGCGATCGCGCCGTTTCCGAGTAAGAATTCAGCGGGCATTTTTCATCCCTTTTAGTGAAAGTGTTCTTGGTTTAGGTACGACCACGTACTTTTTGAGAAAAGGGTTCAAGGGGGCGAGGGCTCAAACCCATTTAGGGCTTAACAGCATTTCACATGGCCCCTGGGACCCTATTCCTTTTGCTTTTTCGCCTGGTCGATCAGTTCCAGCAAAGAGAGCATCTTGGGTTTGACCTTGCCGCTGAAGGCCTGTTCATACGCTTCGGTGGTCAACTCACCCTGCAGATAAGCCTGGACATCGAAGTGGGTGTGCCAGCAATCCAGGGTTTTAAAGCAGGGCTGCCCCTGGTTTTCCTGGCGGCAATAGGAGAAGTAGATCTGGTGCCCCAGGCGGGGGCAGCGGATCTGATAGTCGTCTGCGGGTGGGGTCTTTTTTTGTGACATTGTAAAAAATGATCCCGGAGGCCGAAGCCTCCGGGAATTTCGAAACCATTAAAGAACGCGCACGTTAGCCTTTATATTGCTGCGGCTTGGGCAGGGGTGCAATGTCGGCCAGGGCGCGCTCAATCTCATCCTCGGCCAGTTCGTGGTCGGCCAGCTTGCCGGAGAGGTAGGCCTCGTAGGCGGCCATATCGACCAACCCGTGTCCACTCCAGTTAAAGAGGATTGTCTTTTCCTTGCCTTCCTCCTTGGCCTTGAGGGCCTCGCGAATGGTGGCCGCCACAGCATGGTCGGTTTCCGGGGCACTGATGTAGCCCTCTGACCTGGCAAAGGTAATGCCGGCCTGGAAGGTTTCCAGCTGGGGAATGGCGACTGGTCGAAAAAGGTTGTCCAACAGCAGCTGACTGACAACGGGGGCCATGCCGTGATAACGCAGGCCGCCGGCGTGAATGCCTTCCGGCACGAAAGTGTGCCCCAGGGTGTGCATGGGCAGCAGCGGTGTCATCTGGACGGTGTCACCGAAATCGTAGGAAAATGACCCCTTGGTCATGGTGGGGCACGATGTCGGCTCAACGCCGATGATGTCGATGTCCTTCCCGTTGATCTTGTCCCGCACGAATGGCAGCGCCAGGCCTGCAAAATTGCTGCCGCCACCGGCACAGCCAATGATGACATCGGGGTAGTCCCCCGCTATTTCCATCTGTTTCTGGGCTTCCAGGCCAATAACAGTCTGGTGCAGCATGACGTGGTTCAACACGCTGCCCAGGGAGTATTTGGTGTCCTCATCACCGACTGCGGCCTCGACCGCTTCGCTGATGGCAATGCCGAGGCTGCCGGGGGAATCTGGATTCTGCTCCAGGATGGTGCGCCCGGCATTGGTCTCCGTACTGGGGCTGGGCACACAGGAGCCGCACCAGGTTTCCATCATGATCCGGCGGTAGGGTTTCTGCTGATAGCTGACCTTGACCATGTAGACCTTACACTCCAGGCCGAAGAGCGCACAGCAAAAAGAGAGCGCACTGCCCCACTGGCCGGCCCCGGTTTCCGTGGTAATGCGTTTGGTTCCGGAGATCTTGTTGTAGTAAGCCTGGGCAATGGCCGTGTTGGGTTTGTGACTGCCCGCGGGGCTGACACCCTCATTTTTGAAATAGATCTTGGCGGGCGTATCCAGGAATTTCTCCAGAGAATAGGCCCGGTAAAGAGGCGATGGTCGCCAGATCTGGTATTTTGCCATAACTTCATCGGGGATATCGATCCAGCGCTCCTGGCTGACTTCCTGTTCGATGAGGGGCATGGGAAAAATCGGGGCCAGATCCTCGGGACCGCAGGGTTGTCCAGTTCCGGGATGCAGCGGCGGTTCCATGGGCGTGGGCATGTCGGCGGCAATATTGTACCATTTGCGGGGCAGTTCCGATTCTGGCAAAAATATTTTCTTGACCTCCATAGCGCCTCCTTTTCGGTTTTGTCGGGCAGTTTGGTTTTTAGCGTACAGTTGCAGATTATGAATAGAAGCAGCCGCAAAAGCTGCTATTTCGCGTGCGCGGACAGGGCTCACCATACCCCAATCCGGGGGGACCTGCAAACAGAAAATTGGCGGGGAGTGCGGATGGAAGTCAGCTAGAGAGGTTGATTCCGGGATTGGGCCAATCAGGCTTCGCCAAAGGCTACGCCCGACAGGAAGCCTTTTTTGAGATGGGTTCTATTTGTCCGGATCAAATTCCCCGTCGATTATTTCAGTGAGCACACCGCAGGTATCCGCCGGCGGCATAATAAAAGCATAGCGGTTACCCATCAACCGACGCGGTTTTTCGTCGATCAGCCGGGCGCCTTTTTGCTTGAGTTCGTCCAAGCCGGCCGCAACGTCATCCACGCGGTATGAAATCAGAAAAACGCCTTCGCCTTTTTTTTCAATGAAGCGGGCCACATCTCCATCGGGCGTTGTGGATTCCATCAGTTCAAGAGCCACGGTTCCCAGATAATAGCGGGCCACCTTGATTTTTTCCTGCTCGGCGATGTATTCGAGGGCAAGCTCCAATCCAAATGTGTCTTCGTAGATTTTGCGGGCGCTGGCAAGGTCCTTGACAGCAATACAGATATGGTCGATCTCCTTGGCTTTCACATCAGTTCTCCTTGGCTTGCTTCTCTCGAATAGCCCGGACAATTTTATCCGGCGTGATCGGGTAATCCTCAAAGTATACCCCTACAGCATTGCTGACGGCCGCGCAGTAGGCCTGGGCGGCGGACATGGCAATGGACATGCCGGCTTCCTTGGCGCCGTAGGGCCCATCCGGGTCGACGGATTCCACAATGATGGCGTTTATCGGGGGCATGTCGGCGGCCAGCGGCAGCCGATAGTCGAGTGCGGTGGGATTCAAGACCGCACCGTCCTTCCAAACATGCTCTTCGGTCAGCATGCCGCCCTGCCCCCCCATGGCCACCGAACCCTCGAACTGCCCCTCCAGAACCAGGGGATTGAGGGCGTAACCCACATCCTGGGCAGCCGTCACTTCCAGAACAGTCACTTGCCCGGTTTCGGGGTCGACCGCGACCTCGCAGATCGTCGTGCCGAAAGAAAAAGCCCCGCACATCTGGCCGTGGGGATTTTGCACCCACTCGCGCTTGTGGTCCACCTTGGGCCAGTAGGCCCCTTCACCGCTCGGCGCCCGGCCCTTTACCAGCCCCATCCGGATGGCCTTTTTTATATGAATGGCCCTTTCCGGGTCACCTTTGACGCTGATCATGCGGTCCCGCGCAACCAGGTCGCCCACATCGGCATTCAGCAGTTCAGAGGCGGTCAACAGGACCTTTTTCATTACGTCCCGGGCGGCCAGCTTGACGGCGTGCCCCCCGATAAACGTGGACACCTGGGAATAGGATCCCGGGTCGGAGGGCGTGACCTCTGTATCGGCCGTCACCAGCTGGATATCTTCCGGACGGATGCCCAACTCCTCCGCCGCAATCTGGACCAACATGTTGTCATTGCCCTGGCCGTTGTCCACCACGCCGGAGATGACCGTGGCGCCGCCGTCTTCGTTGAATTTGATGATGGCCTGGCTGCCGCCCCGGATGCCCATGGGAAAACCGGTCTGCACTGAGTTGGTGCCGATACCGATGCCGTGAAACGGCGGTAGGTTACCCCATTTATCAGCCCAGCGGGCCTTTTCAGCCGCCTTCTCGATCGTCTTCTGCATGGCGCAACTGGCCACCAGGGAGCCCGTGTTGGTATATTCTCCGGGCTGCCGGGCGTTCACCACGCGAATTTGCACCGGGTCAAGGCCCAGGTGTTCGGCGATCAGGTCAAGCTGGGTATCCACCCCGCAGGCAAATCCCCGGCCGTGCATGCGGATCATGCCCCTGATCGGCTTATTGGTATAGATGCGATAGCCATTGTAGCGCACGTGGTCCATGCGGTAGGCCTGCTCCATGCATAGAAACGGCACGCTGGTGGCAATGGGTCCGGTGCTGCTGTAGGCGCCTCCGTCCATGTAACAGGTAATGTCCCGGGCCAGGACCCGCCCTTCCTGATCAACGCCGGTTTTGATGGTTGTAGTCAGCGCATGCCCCTGGCGGGTGGCAATGGAGTTCTCTTCCCGCGTAAAGGCGATCTTGACGGGCCGCCGGGCCTTTTTGGCCAGCAGCGCACAGATCATGTCGGCCGGTGAGATCTCGCTGCGCCCCCCAAAAGCGCCCCCGATGGCGATTTTGCGTACCCGGACCTTGTTCAGCGGTATGCCGAGCAGGTTGGATAGGGGTTTGGATTTCATGTGCGGGCCCGCGTTGGGCATCCACATCTCCAGGTTGCCGTCCAGGTCCCACTGGGCAACCACCGCATAGGGCTCGGCCTGGAAATAGGAATCCTCGGGGGCCGCGTAGGTGTCTTCCCTCACATAGTGGGACTTTTTGAAACCCGCCTCAACATCGCCCACCTCGATGGGCACATGAATATTGATGTTGTTGGGAAAATCGTCGTGCAGCTGGGGGGCGTCCGGGGCCATGGCCGCCATCGGGTCGAACACCGGGTCCAGCACTTCGTAGTCCACCTGGATCAAATCCAGAGCCGCCAGGGCGGTCTCCGCGTCCACAGCGGCCACGGCAGCCACATCCTCGCCGATATAGCGGACCTTGTCCGTGGTCAGCATCTGCTGATCGAGGGTATACCGAAAGACGCCCCATTTGCGTCCCAGGGTTTCCGCCCCGATGATTACGGCCTTCACGCCCGGCAGGCGCTCGGCAGCCGAAACGTCAATGTTCAGAATCCGGGCATGGGGATGGGGACTGCGCAGTATTTTACCCACCAGCATGCGGGGCAGATCGAGGTCCGCGGTAAACCGGGCCTGACCGGTGACCTTGGCCCGGGTATCCACCCGGGGCATCTTTTTTCCGATATAGGCGTAATCAGCCATCAGTTTCACCTTGTCTTATTGCTTGCGGGTTTCAGCCCGAATCGGAATCGCTATCGGTATCGGGTTCGAAATCGATTCCGGACGTTCCTCAGATTCCGATGTCGATAGCGATTTCGATCCCGATACCGATAATAGACCCAAACGCTCATTAAACCCGAAAAATCGGGTCATCTACTTTTTAGCCGCGTCCGCCACGGCCTCGACAATCTTGGTATACCCGGTACAACGGCAGATGTTCCCGCTCAGGGCGCGCCGGATTTTCTGCTCATCCGGCTGCGGATCTTCCAGGAGCAGTCCTTTGGCCGACATCAGCATGCCGGGTGTGCAAAACCCGCACTGCACGCTGCCGTGCTCGATAAACGCCTCCTGCAGCGGATCCAGGGTCTCACCCGCGGCCAGCCCTTCCACCGTGGTAATGTCATGGCCGTCCGCCTCGACTGCCAGGGTTAAACAGGCGCGGACCGGCTGGTCGTCCAGCAGCACCGTGCAATGCCCGCAGGCCCCTTCACCACAGCCTTCCTTGGCGCCGGTGAGGCCGGCTTCCGCGCGCAACACTTCCAACAGGGTGCGGTTTGGAAAAATGGCAACCGTCAGGGTTTCACCGTTTACCTTCAGTTCCAGATTGACCTTTTCCATGTGAACTCCTCCACCGCTGCCCGTCAGGCACCGGCTGCGGCAAGCGCCCCGCGCAGGGCGCGGGACACGAGGACCGGAATCATCGCGGTCCGGTATTCCATGTCGGCGTTGAGATTGTCTACGATAAAGGCCCCGGCACTGCTGCCCGCCATGCCGGCAGCGGCAGACAAAGCCTTTTCATCCGTACTCTGCTTCCCCTGCAGACCGTTGGAAGCCGTCACGAGAAATAGCGGGCCACTGCCAATGGCCCCGACCACGATCCGGGCTTCGTCGATGTGACCGTCCCCGAGACGTACGTAAGCGGCTGCCGACACGAGGGGGTAGTCGATGGCCGCGCGAAAGGTCAGGCGCCGGTAAGCACTCCCGACGCCCGGTCCCGGCAAGGGTATGGAAATTTCAGTGAGCAGTTCGCTGCTGTGCAGGGAAAGCGGCGCGTCGCCGACGGCCGTGTACAGTTCTTTGACCGGGATGGTGCGCTCGGAACCGGCACCCCGCAGGGTAACCGCTGCGCCCAACGCCATCAGGGCGGGCGCCCCATCGGATTGACACGTGCTGCGGCACCGGTCGGACCCTTCCCGGGCATAGCAAATGGTCCCGCCGGCCTTGTGGCAGGCCTGCCGGGTAGACCGGAAAAAGGCCGACTGGTTATAGAACCGGCAGCGATTGTCCTGGCACAGGTTGCCGCCCAGGGTCCCGCGGACATGCTGGATAGAGCGGGCACCGATCGCTGAAACGGCCGTATGGAAAGCCGGCAACCGGGCACGAACGTTCGCGTCATCAATGATCCGGGCCAGAGGGGTGGCCGCTCCGATGAGCAGGCAACCGGTGTCCTCACGAATGTAATCCAGTTCGTTTAGATGCTTGAGGCTTAACAGAAAGCGGGGTGTCTGGAGCCGCTGCTTCATCCTGACGATCAGATCGGTACCTCCGGCGAGCACCGCGCCCTCGGCGCCGTGTTCCCCCAGCATATCCAGAGCTTCATCTAAATTACGGGGTTCAAGATATTCGAATCCGGGTAACTGCACGCCAACCCTCCCGGGCGCTGCCGGCTGGACGATCCGCGGCCGCGTTAGGCTGGAATGAATGGATTTTAATACAACTACTTAACTCAATTTTCGAGTTTCATAAAAGTTTAGACCCAATATCGGTATCGAAATCGGAATCTGAATGGCTTTTCCGGTATCGATTTCGATCCCGATACCGATTCCGGCTGAAGTCCGTAAGTTAAGTACTTAAATTATGGGCACCTCAAGCCGGCATTAAGTTGCCACCAGAATCATCACCGGGAAAAGCTGTGCGGGATCAAACGGGATTGGAGCAAGTATACCCTGTGCTGGTGCCTCTTGACAATGGTTTCGCATCCGTATAAATATCAAACGTCGTATACTGTATACTGTATACACCACTGCCCGTCAAGCATCTATCTGGCGATCTGCGAATCGTCCAGGCAACCCATAAATCCGGTCGCTACCGCCATACCCGGCGGCCGGCTTTGGCAACATCCCGCACTGTCACAACCTGCAGGCCATTGGAGAATATTATGGAACTTTTTCAAGATGTTAAGGTACTATCCCTCGAACAGGCCACCGTGGTGCCCTACCTTACCTATCGTCTGGCCCAGGACGGCATGGAGGTCATTCGCCTGGAACACCCCGTGTATGGCGATCCCAACCGCATGATCGGCGCCAACGCCCTGGGGGAAGAGAAAATGAACGCCTACTTTCTCTGCATCAATGCCGGGAAGCAGGCGCTGACGCTCAACCTGGCCGAACCGGAAGGCCGTGACCTGCTGCAACGCCTGATCCGCGACCTTGACATTGACATCTTCACCACCAACCAGCTGCCGAAGAACTATGTCAAGCTGGGCATTGATTACGACGCTCTCAAAGCGCTCAAACCGGACATCATCTGGATGGGGGTCACCGGTTTCGGGCCCGACAGCAATGAAGGCGCCTACGACCCGATCCTCCAGGCCCGCTCCGGTCTGATGGAATTGACCGGTGAAGCCGACGGCGATCCCCAGGTCCTGGGTATCCCCCTGCCGGACATGGGCACCAGCGAACATGCCTACGGCCTGCTCATGAAAGCGCTCTTCAAAAGAGCGGTTTCCGGGGAAGGCTCCCGCATTGACTTGGCCATGTTCGAATCCACGGTGTCCTGGCTCACAGTGCCCATAACCATGACGGCCAGTTTCGACACCCGCATCAGCCGCCGCGGCAACACCCATGAGTTCTTCTGCCCGGTCTCGGTCTACAAAACCGCCAACGGTTTTATCTACCTGGCGGTGGGCAACGACCGCCAATGGCAGGCCATGACCGGGTTGGATATTTTTGCTTCCCTGGACAAGCCGGACTACGTGAAAAACAAAGGCCGGATCAAGGACGTGGTCAATCTCAACCGGCAGATCAACGCCATCACGGAAAACCACTTCTCCGAAGCGTTGATCGAGCTTTTTAACAGTATCACGGTTCCGGTCAGCAAAATCAAAACCATCGAGGAAGTGATTGCCGATCCCCTGGTCGGCAAAAGGCTGCTGACGGCCACCGACCCGGTCACCGGCAAGCAGATCACCCTGGCCCCGCCGCCCAACATGACGCCGTTACTGGAAAAGCAGGACCGGGCCCTCTCCTTCCCACCCCGCTTTGGAGAACAGAACCAGGCAATTTATGGCGATAAACTCGGCTTTTCGGACGAACAGTTAACCGGGTTGCAAGAAAAAGGGGTTATCTAACAGGAGCCGGAACATGCAGATCATCGTCTTTATCAAACAGGTACCGGACACCACCGAGGTCAAGCTGGATCCCAAAACCGGCAACCTGATCCGGGAAGGCCTGGCCAGTATCATCAACCCCGATGACCGACATGCCCTGGAGGCCGCTCTGGAGTTGCAAGCGGCGCATGCGGCCCGGGTGACGGTCATCTCCATGGGCCCGCCCCAGGCCATCGACGCCCTTTCCGAGGCCATGGGCATGGGCGCGGACCGGGCCATCCTGCTGACCGACCCGGCCTTTTCCGGTGCCGATACCTGGGCGACTTCCTACACCCTGGGGAAAGCCGTGGAAACGGTGGGTGAATTCGATCTGATCCTGTGTGGCCGCCAGGCCATCGACGGCGACACCGCCCAGGTCGGCCCCCAGCTAGCCGACTATTTGGATCTGCCCCAGGTGAGCTATGTGTATGCTATCGAGTCTGTTGCGGCCGAACAGCTGGTGGTTAAAAGGCGTTTGGAAGACGGATATGAACGGGTGGAATGCCGACTGCCAGCCCTGCTGACCGTCATCGGCCGGATGAAAACGCCGCGCTATCCCCGCATGGGCGGCCTGCTCAAAGCCTGCCGCGCGAAAGCACTCATCAAAGTGTGGAATGCGGCGGACATCGGCGTCACCACGGCCGAAGTGGGCCTGGAAGGATCGCTCACCCACGTCATCAAGACCTTTGCACCCAAGTTCGAACGCCGCGGAGAGATGTTGAGCGGGGAGACGGCCGACGTGGTGCAGACCCTGGTGGACCAGTTGAAGGAGAATCGGCTGATCGCACCCTGATACTTTAGGCGCAATCGGGTGTGAGTATTCTTGCGCTTACCCTTAATCTTGGTCTTAGCTCTAAAATGGGTTGGGAGGATCAAGGGCCCGGGTAAATTTCAGATTAAGATTAAGAGCAAGAGTAAGATTAAGAAAGGACGAAAAGTATGCCGGTCTGGGTGGAAATCGATCTGTGTGACGGGTGCCAGCGGTGCTTGCGCAAATGCCCCTACGAGGCCCTGTCCCTGGTGGACGGTAAAGCCACCATCGGTGAGCGTTGTACCGCTTGCGGGGCCTGCCTGGACGTCTGCCGGCCCGGGGCCATCTGCACCGATGTGAAGCCGCGCACCATACCCGACTTCAGTGACCACCAGGGCGTCTGGGTCTTTGCCGAGCAGCGCGCCGGGATTCTAAACCGGGTTTCCGTGGAACTGATCAGCAAAGCCCGGGGCCTGGCCCAGGACCGGGGGCAGACCGTCACCGCTGTTCTGATCGGCAATCAGGTCGCTCCGCTGGCCGACACCCTGATCGACTTCGGCGCAGACCAGGTCTATCTGGCCGAAGACCAGCTCCTGGCCGACTACCGCACCCGGGCCTATGCCCGTATCCTGGCCCAGCTCATTCAGACGCACAAACCGGAAATCCTGCTCATGGGGGCGACCCCCATCGGGCGTGATTTGGCCCCACGGGTCTCCCGTCGGGTGGGCTGCGGCCTGACGGCGGACTGCACCGACCTGAAAATCGATCCCGATGAGGGCATCCTGTGGCAGACACGCCCGGCCTTCGGAGGCAACATCATGGCCACCATTGCCAACCGGTATTCGCGGCCACAAATGGCCACGGTACGCCCGGGCGTCATGGAAGCGGTCCCCGTACCCGGTCACCAGGGCACGGTGATGGTTCACCAGCCGGCGTTGGACGCCGCCAATATCGGCACCCGGATCCTGGACACCGTTAAAGTCGCCCGCACCGGCGGTGATTTGGCCGCGGCCCGGATTATCGTAGCCGGTGGCCGGGGTCTCAATGACGCGGCCGGTTTCGAAACCCTGCGCGAATTGGCTACCGTACTGGGCGCGGAGGTCGCCGGCACGCGGGTGGCGGTCGAGGAAGGCTGGATCCCGGCCACCCAGCAGGTAGGTCAGACCGGCCTGACCGTGCGGCCGGAACTGTACATTGCCTGCGGGCTGTCCGGCGCTATCCAGCACCGGGCCGGCATGCTGGATTCCAAATTCATCGTGGCGATCAACAAAGACCCCCTGGCACCTATTTTCAAAGTGGCCGACTGGGGCATCGTCGGCGACCTGTTCACCGTGGTGCCGGAATTGACCCGGCAGATTGAGGCCGCTTGTGACATTATGTGTGCGCAGTGAACGCGTTTCGCGTTCAAAATCGAAATCGCTATCGGGATTGGGATTGGGATCGAAATCGACGCTGGAGTTTCAACACGGTATTGCTGTTCGATAGCGATTTCGATCTGAACGGTTACGAGACCCATAGTGAAATGAACTTTGATTCTTAGCTCACTTGAGTGAGGAAATAGATATGCTAAGATCCGATCCGGAAAGACTGATCCGCGAGACCATGGCCCGTTTCGTCGACCAGGAAGTGATCCCCATTGCCGAAGAGCTGGACAGCAAAGGCGAATTCCCGCAAGCGCTGTTCCAGCAACTGGCCGAGATGGGCGTGTTCGGGATTCGCTATCCACGCGGCCAGGGCGGCGCCGGCGGTAATACAACCCTGTACTGCATCATCTGCGAAGAACTGGCCCGCGGTCTCATGAGCCTGGCCTCGATCACGGCCATGCAGTGCCTGATGGGTACCAATTTTCTCTTTCACTACGGCAGCGACCAGATGCGGGCAGACTATTTCCTGCCGGCCATGCGCGGGGAGAAGATCGGTTGCTTCTGCATGACCGAGCCGGAAGCAGGCAGTGATCTGGGCGCCATCACCACCCGGGCGACCGCGGTAGACGACGGCTACCTGATCAACGGCATGAAAACCTGGGTCACCGATGGACCGGAAGCGAGCTTTTATACCGTCTTGTGCCAGACGGACCCGGCCAAGCGTCTGCGGGGCATCGGTTATTTTTTTGTACCCCGCGATTTGCCGGGGGTGTCGCTCAGCCCGCGCTTCGAATGTCTGGGGACCCGGACAACGCCCATCTGTGAGGTAGCCTTCAAAGACGTGTTGATCCCCAATGAATACCGGGTGACGCCCGAGGGCCGGGGACTCTCCTGTTTCCTGGCTATTCTGGCCGAAATCCGCACCATGACGGCGGCCCTGGGTCTCGGCCTGCAGCGTGGGGCCATGGACGCCTCCATGCAGTACACCAAGGAACGCCAGGCTTTCGGCAAACCCATCAGCAAATATCAGCTGATTCAGTCGAAAATCGCCCGGATGGCCACCAACCTGGAGGCATCCCGTCTGATGGTCTATAACGCCGCGGCCATGATCGACCGCGGCGAGGAGTGTATGAAACAGGCCACCATGGCGAAATATTTCGCCAGCGAGGCCGCCTGCAGCGCCGCCGACGAATGCACCCGGATCTTTGCCGGGTATGGGTATTCCATGGAATACCCGGCCCAACGCTACTTTCGCGATACGCGCTTCCTGCTCAGTGGCGGGGGTACCCATGAAGTCCTGCAGACCAATATTGCCCGCTGGGAGGGGTTATAACTATGGGAGAGGTGGACCTCACGACAACAGAGCTCCCGGGCCTTAAATCATTGCCGGCGCGCAAGTCAGCCGGCCAGCACGTCTTCGAATATCTCAAGCTGGCCATTACCCGGGGTGACATCACCCCGGGCAGTCGGCTGGTGGAAAGCCGCATTGCCGACTCCACCGGCGTCAGCCGCACCCCGGTCCGTGAAGCCCTGCACAAGCTGGAAAGCCAGGGGTTTTTAAAAAAACTGCCGGCCGGCGGCTTTACGGTCCTCGGGCTTACCAGCGAGGATATCGACGAGACGTTCGGGATTCGCAGTGTGCTTGAATCCTATGCCGCCCGGCTGGCGGCTGAAAACCACACCCCGGCAGGCCTGGCGCGCCTGGAAAAGAAGATCCAGGAATACCAGCACTGCCTGGAGCTGGGCCGGGTGGAAGAACTGGAGCGGATCAACACCCAATTTCACGAACTGCTCTACACGCTGAGCAAGAGTCCGCGTCTGATCAAGATGATCGCTGACTTGAAGGCCCAGATTCAACGCTTTCGACACATCATCTTAAGCCAGGAAACCATGGCCCAACGCAGCAACCGGGACCATATGCAGATGGTCGCCGCCATCCGCAATCACGATGCCGACGGCGTGGAAAAGCTGGTCCGGGAACACATTCTCCGGGGTAAAGCCGCCGTGCTGGAACAGTTGGCCGCCGGTGTTGCCGGGAGTAAAAAGGAATTTTGACCCTTGGGGAGGACAGCGGTATGAACCAGCGTAAAATCAGGATTCTCCTGGCCAAGCCCGGTCTGGACGGCCATGACCGGGGGGCCAAAATCGTGGCCCTGGCCCTGCGGGATGCCGGCATGGAAGTCATTTACACCGGCCTGCATCAGGACCTGGGGCAGATCATCGGGGCCGCCGCACAGGAAACGGTGGATGTCATCGGCCTGAGCATCATGTCCGGCGCGCACATCCCCATCTGCACCCGCCTGCTGGAAATGATGCCGGACGCGGGGCTGCAGGATGTCAAGCTGGTGGTCGGTGGCGTCATTCCGACGCGCGACATCACCGTCCTGGAAGACCTGGGTGTGGCGGGTATCTATCCGGGCGGCACCCCGTTCGATGATATCACCAGCGGTATTTACGATCTTTGCGGCCTGCCGGCACCAACCGGGGCATAAGACCTGGCCACAGTGGAAAGAGACTGAAATTATCCAGTCCCTTATATTAAATACAGCGACAAATATTTACACACATAATGAAGCGGTATCGAGAATAAAACCAATGCATCGCGCAGAGACGCTGAGACGCAGGGAAGCCCAAAACCAAATGTATGGCCGCACTTCGTGCGGGAAACCACATAAATCAAATTGGTTTGAGCGGGTTTTGATTCAACCGGCGAAGCCGGATAGAGTTAAGGTTTTCTTGGCGCCTCTGCGTCTCTGCGCGAGGATCAGGTTTCAGCCTAAATCGAAATCGCTATCGGGATCGGGATCGATAGCGGTTGTGAAAACGTCACGTGGGCCTCGATTTCGATAGCGATTTCGACCCCGATACCGATATTGGCCAGGACTATCACACAATCCGAAAGTTGCGTTAAGCAAGGTATTACTAACCATTTTTGACAGGAACAAAACATGGGCGTAGCCAAATACAAAAAAAACGAAAAAGATGCGGTTGAAGAGGTCCGCTACCAATCAGGCATCACGGTCAAGCCGGTCTACGGACCCGAAGACCTGGAAAAGGCCGGTTTCGACTATTCTCAGGATCTTGGTGATCCGGGCGAATTTCCTTTCACCCGCAGCCTGCACCCGCAGGGGTACCGCAGCCGGGCGTGGACCACCCGCCAATATACCGGGTTTGGGACCCCCGCGGAAACCAACAGCCGATTCAAGCTGATGATCGGCCATGGACAGACCGGATTGAACGTCGCTTTCGATCTGCCGACCCAGATGGGTTATGACTCCGACCACCCTAAATCTATCGGCGAAGTCGGTCGGGTCGGCATGGCCGTGGATTCACTGCGGGACTTTGAAATTGCCTTTAAAGATATCCCCCTGGATCGGATCGGCAGCGGGCTGACCATCAACGCCGTGGCCACCATCATGCTGGCCATGTACCAGGCGGTAGCGGAAAAATTCGGTTACCCCAAGGAAAAGATTTCGGCCACCCCGCAAAACGACATTCTCAAAGAGATGATCGGCCGGGGGGCCTGGATCTTTCCAGTCGAACACGGGGTCCGCCTGGTGGGCGACACCATCGAATACGCCGTCAAAGAACTGCCGCGCTGCAACCCGGTCAGCCTGTGCGGTTACCACATCCGTGAGTCGGGGGCCACGCCGGCCCAGGAAATCGGCTGCGCCTTTGAAATCGCCCGGGCCTACATGGAGAATGTCATGGCCCGCGGCCTGGCCGCCGATGACTTTGTGGGTTGCTTCTCCTTCAACTTCAATGTCTACGGCAACCTGTGGGAACAGGTATCCAAGTTCCGGGCGGCCCGCAAGCTGTGGGCCAAAATGCTCAAGAACGAATATGGCGTCACCGCAAAGAAAAAACTGTTTTTGCGCGGACTTTTCGGCGGCGGCGGCAGCGGCCTGACCAAAGAACAACCGGAAAACAACATCATGCGGGGGGCTTTCTATGCCCTGGGGGCCGCCCTGGCCGGTGCCCAGACCACAGCCCTGTGCTCCTTTGACGAAGCCTATACCATCCCCACGCCCCGGGCGGCGCTGCTATCGCTGCGCACCCTGGAAATTCTCATGGAAGAGGTGGGGCTGCGCGATACCGTGGACCCCCTGGCCGGATCGTATTTCATCGAAACCCTGACCCTGGAAATGGAAGCCAAAATCCTGGAGGAGATGAAGCAAGTTGCAAACCTGGGCGGCATGGTAAAAGCGGTTGAAACCGGGTTCATCCAGCGCAAGGTGGCCCAGCAGGCTTATGAATACGAAAAGGGGCTGCAAAGCGGTGAGTACATCAAGGTCGGCAGCAACAAGTACACCGACGGAAACGACCAGGGCGGCAGCGACGTGGACCTGCATGAATACAATGAACAGTGGGTGGAAGAGCAGCAGGCCGGGCTGCGCGAACTGAAAAGAACCCGTGACAATCGAGCGGTAACCCGCTCCCTGCAAGCCCTGGAAAAGGCCGCCCGGGACGGTGACAATGTGATGCCCTACCTGGTCGACTGTTGCCGGGTCTATGCCACAGTCGGTGAAATGGCCGGTATTTTCCGGGATGTCTTCGGCGAATGGCAGGAGCCGGCGATTTTTTAGGTGGATAGGCCGAAGGTTGAAGGCTGAAGGAAAACCAGACGTTGCTAAACAGGCTGTAAAAGATCAAGCCTGCAGTTATAACCTGAACAGGAGGACGGTTTGGACAAATCCTATCGACTGGGGTGCGACATCGGCGGCACGTTTACTGATTTTGTCCTCGTCGATGATGAGACCGGCGAGTTTCAAACCAACAAGTGCCTGACCTCGCCGGCCGATCCCTCTGAAGCAGTTGAACAGGGCATCCAGCAACTGCTGGATCAGACCCCTGACTTTATCGGCCGGGTCGCTGAATTCATTCATGGGACGACCCTGGTGATCAACGCCATCATCGAACGCAAAGGGGCCTGCACCGGTCTGATTACCACCCGCGGCTTCCGCGATGTCCTGGAACTGGGCCGGGAAATTCGCTACGACGCCTATGACATATTCGCTGAATACCCGCAGCCGCTGATCCCCCGTAACCTGCGCACGGAAGTGGACGAGCGCATTGCCAGCGACGGCCGCATCATTCGGGATCTCGACCTGCAGGAAGTCCGTAAGCGCCTGGCCCAGCTGCAGGCGGCCGGGGTGGAGTCGGTGGCGGTCTGCCTGCTCAATTCCTACGAGAACCCCGTTCATGAAAAAGCCATTCAACAATTAATCCGGGACGCGGCACCCGGCCTCTCGCTCTCCATCTCTTTCGAGGTCCTGCCCCAGATAAGGGAATATGAGCGTACCTGCACCACGGCCACCAACGCCTATGTCAAGCCCATCACCGCCAGCTACCTGCAAAAACTGTCCGACCGGCTTGCAACCCTGGGTTTCGCCGGCCAGCTCTTTATCATGCTTTCTTCCGGCGGCATCACATCCCTGGAGACGGCCCGCGAATTTCCAGTGCGGATCATCGAATCCGGCCCCACCGCCGCGGTCATCGCCTCTCAGCACTATGGCAAACTGTTTGATATCAAAGATATGTTCTGTTTTGACATGGGCGGCACGACAGCCAAGTCCTGCCTGATTCAAAAAGGCCAGGCCGGCCTGGTGTCAACGTTTGAAGTCGGCCGCGTGCAGCGCTTTAAAAAAGGCAGCGGCCTGCCCATCCAGGTCCCGGTGGTGGACCTGATGGAGATCGGGGCGGGCGGCGGCAGCATCGCCGAAATCAACCGCCTCGGCCTGCTCCAGGTGGGCCCGGAAAGCGCCGGGGCCGACCCGGGGCCGGTATGCTATGGGCAGGGCGGTGAAAATCCCACGGTCACCGATGCCGATCTCGCCCTGGGCTACCTGGATCCCGACTATTTTCTGGGCGGCAGCATGCCGCTCGACAAAGCTGCCGCCCACGAAGCCATTGCCACCAAAATAGCCGCCCCCCTGGGCACCGGTGCAGTGGAGGCCGCCTTCGGCATTCACGACTTGATCAACGAAACCATGGCCGCCGCCGCCAAAACCCATATCGCCGAGAAAGGCGGGAATCCCGGTCAGGTAACCGTCTCCGCATTCGGCGGGGCCGGCCCCGTGCACGCCTACGGCCTGGCCCGCAAAATCGGAGCGCCGCGCATCCTGGTGCCCCCCCTGGCGGGCGTCGGATCGGCGCTGGGCTTTTTCACCGCCCCGGTGGCATTTGACATGTCCCGGAGCCACCGGGCCGTGCTTGATGGGGCTGATTTTGCTGAGATCGAAAACCTCTTTCGCGAACTGGAAACCGAAAGTGCCGCTATTTTAGGCGGGACCGCCAAAAACGAGGAGATCCTGGTTGAACGAACCTTGATGATGCGCTTTGTCGGACAGGGGGCGGAAACCGACCTGGCCATCGCCTCCCGGCCTTTCGACCAGTGGCGGAAGGCAGAAATCCGGGAACTGTTCGACTCTGAATACAAGCGGCTTTACGGACGGACCTACGACGATAATCCCGTCGAGTTCGTCACTTTCAAAGTGCGGGCCAGCCTGCCGGCCAGACCTTTTAGGATTCCGCCGCTGAAAACCGGCGGGACCAGCCTGGCAACATGCGTCAAGTCTACCCGGCCGGCCTACTCCCTGGCCCGGAAAGACTTCGTCGAGCACACGGTTTACGACCGGTCCCGTCTTTTCCCGGGGGCGGCGTTTGCCGGCCCGGCCATTATTGAAGAAAGGGAGTCCACCATTGTTGTCGGCGAAGGGGCCGCGGCCCGGGTGGATGAATTTGGGTTTGTGTGGATTGACCTGGAAGCAGGTGAATCGGCTGAAGGGAAACTACGCTTCCAAAAAGGGGAAACTTAAATGACAAATAAGTTCGATGCCATTACACTCGAGATCCTCTGGCGGCGCCTGGTTTCCATTGTGGATGAAGCGGATGCATCGGTGGCCCGGACCGCGTTTTCCAGTCTATTGCGCGATGCCCACGACTACACCTGTATGTTCACCGACAGCCGCGGTCAGGAGTTGGTCCAGGGGACCTTCTGCACCCCCGGGCAGGCCGGTGCCATGGCTCTGGGGGTTAAGAACATCATCACGGGCACACCCCTTGTGGACTACCGCCCGGGCGATGTTTTTATCGTAAACGACCCCTGGCTCTTGGCCGGCCACCTCAACGATGTCTGCGTGCTGAGCCCGATCTTCTTCAAAGATAAACCGGTGGCGTTTACCGCCTGCGTCTTCCACCATGCCGATATCGGCGGCCGGGTGGCTTCCGACAACCGCGAGGTCTACGAAGAAGGTATTTTCATTCCGCCGCTCAAACTCTACGATGCCGGCGTGTTGAATCAGTCCGTCCTGGACCTGATCCGGTGGAACGTGCGGACCCCGGAAGAAGTGACCGGCGATATCCGCAGCCAGGTGGCCGCCAACCACGTGTGCGCCCAGAAGATAATTGAAATGATGACCGATGAGGAGCTCGACACTCTGGATGACCTGGCCGACGAAATCATCGGCCGCACCGAAAAAAGCATGCGCGCAGCCATTGCCGACATTCCGGACGGTACGTATCCCTATCGCGGTCTCATCGAAGGTACCGGCAATCGGGATGATATCCACATCAGTCTGACGGTTGTGGTAAAGGGCAGCGATCTCAACGTCGATTTTTCCGGTACCGATCCCCAGGTAGACTGGGGCGTAAACGTGGTGTACAATTTTACCTACGCCTATGTCTTCATGGCGATCAAAAGTGCTTTCGATCCTGACATCCCCATCAACGAAGGCGCCATCCGCCCGATCAGCATGACCGCCCCGGATGGCTGCGTGGTCAATTGTCGTTTCCCGGCGGCCGTGGCGGCCCGCATGCAGGTCGGCCATTTCATGACGGAAATGGTATTCAAGGCCCTGGCGGCCGCTACCCCGGACAATATCATTGCCGGCAGCGGCGGCACACCGGCCCAGACCAATATCATGTACGGCAAACGAGGGGACGGCCGGCCGTGGCACACCATGATCATCCGCGGCGGCGGTCTCGGCGCCAGCAGCCGCAAGGACGGGCACCACTGCGCGATCTTCCCGGCCAACGGCGCCAACACACCCGTGGAAATTTTAGAAAGCGACACGCCCCTGATCGTAAAATCGCGCGAACTGGTTTGTGACTCCGGTGGCCCCGGCCGCCGGCGCGGCGGGATTGGCCGTAAAATGGTCCTGAAAGTTCCGCAGGGCACCGGTGCGCCCCAGGCACCCACCACCATCGCCGTCCAGGCCGGCCGTTATATCTATCCGCCGGACGGGCTGTTCGGTGGGCAGCCGGGTTCCAAAGCTCGCTTTTTAAGAAACTCGGACAATGCCGATCCCGGCGGGTTGACCTTCTGCGACAACGGCGACACCATCTCCTTTTACAGCGCCGGCGGCGGCGGATACGGGGACCCACTGGAAAGGGACCCCGCAACGGTGGCACAGGACGTGCGCCTGGGATATGTTAGCCTGGAACGGGCGCGCCGGGACTATGGGGTGGTCATTGAGCCCAGCACCCTCGGCGCCGAAATCGCCGCAACGGAGACATTACGCGCCAAGCGAAAAAGCGAGAACGACTCATAAGCACACGCAGCTTTGAGATATAAGCGGGAGAACACATTATGCCGAAAACGTTTATGCCCGGGTTCAGTAACCGGGAAGAATTACTGAGCCACCAGCTGCGGGGTCTCCAGTGGACCATCCAACACGCTTACCACGGTTCGCCCTTCTACCGTGAAAGGCTGACCGCGGCCGGCATTCAGCCGGACGACATCACGTCATTGGACGATCTGCGCAAGCTGCCGTTTACGACCGCCGATGACCTCCGCCGGGGCTACCCCCTGCCGCTGCTGTCGGTACCGGAGGCGGAGATTCTCCGCATTCATGCCTCCTCGGGTACGACCGGCAAGAAGAAGGTCCTGGCCTACACCCGCAAGGACCTCGATGACTGGGTGCACTTTTTCGCCCGCTGCTACGAAATGGCTGACCTGACACCCATGGACCGGGTTCAGATTGCCGTGGGGTATGGCGTCTGGACCGCCGGGGCCGGCTTTCAATTGGGATGCGAAGCGTTCGGCGCCCTGGCCATTCCGGCCGGGCCGGGCAACGTCGACCTGCAATGCCAGCTTCTCATCGATCTGCAGTCCACCGTCATGTGCTGCACCGCTTCGATGGGGTTGTTGATAGCCGAAGAGATTGCCCGCCGGGGCCTGAAGGATAACATCGCGCTGCGCAAGATGATCTTCGGGTCGGAACGCAGCTCAGATGCCATGCGAGCCCGGATAAAGGACCTGCTGGGCCTGGAAGATATGTTCGATATTACCGGCATGACGGAATTATACGGTCCCGGAACAGGGCTGGACTGCTCCCGCCATGAAGGCATCCATTACTGGGCCGATTATTACATCCTGGAAATTCTAAACCCCGAAACACTGGAACCGGTGCAGCCCGGCGAACCGGGCGAGATGGTCGTCACGACCATCGCCAAGGAAGCCGCCCCCCTGATCCGGTATCGCACCCGCGACCTGACCCGGGCCATCGCAAGGCCCTGCTCCTGCGGTAGCGTGTTGCCCATGCACGATCGCATCCTGGGAAGATCCGACGACATGTTTATCTTCCGGGCAGTCAATATCTACCCGGGACAAATCGATGAAGTCCTGTCGACGATTCCGGAGATCAGTTGTGAGTACCAGGTCCGCCTGGACCGCCGCGCTGACGGCAAGGAGTACATGACCCTCAAAGTGGAATGCGATTTGGCCGCCGACCAGGGAAATTATACGGAGATAGCCGCGACGGTGGCGAGCAAGATAAAAAGCAGTATCATGGTTTCCAGCGAGGTGGAAGTCGTTGCGTACGGCGCCCTGCCCCGTTCGGAAAGAAAATCGAAACGGTTTTTCGATAACCGGGCCTAAATGGCCAACAAACACTTTTAGCAATGATGCCATAATGCATTAAAGAGGTTCTCATGAACAAGTTTGAATACCTGGTCCCCCAGACACTGGATGAAGCCGTCTCCATGTACGATGCCCATGGCGATCAGGCGGCCTATATCGCCGGCGGCACGGATATCGTGGTGAAGATGAAAGAGTACAAAATCTCGCCCGGATATATCATTTCGCTGAAACATGTCCTGCCTCGAAGCGAGCCCCAGCGCGACCGCGAAACAGGCGAATTGACGCTGGCCGCGTCGGTCACCCACCGCATGATCGAGAACTCCGCGCTGATAAAAAACGAATACCCCATTTTGCACGATGCCATCGGCAATATCGGCAGCGTGCAAATCCGCAACGTAGCGACCATCGGCGGCAACCTGGTCAACGCCGTGCCCTCCGCCGACGGGGTCATCCCCCTGATCGCCCTGGATGCAGGGGTCAATATCTACGGTGCCAAAGGCAAAAGATCCCTGGCCCTGGTACATTTCTTCACCGGGCCGGGCCAGAACGTCCTGGAGAAGGGCGAGATTCTCGTGGACATCGTGATCCCGCCGCAGCTGCCCCACACCGGCAGCGCCTATCATAAATTCGGGCGGCGCAAAGCCATGGAACTGCCCATGCTGGGTGTGGGCGTCTTGCTGAGTCTGGAAGAACGTACCCGGCGCTGTGCCCGGGCGCGGGTCTGTCTGGGGGTCGCCGCACCCACACCGTTTCGCGCCCTGGGGGCGGAACGTTTTTTAGTTGGTAAAAAGATCGATGACGCCGTCCTTCAGGAGGCCGGAACAATCGCGGCCGAAGAGTCACAGGTGCGTGACAGCATTCGCGGGGTGGCGTGGTACCGGCGTGAGATGGTTGCCGTTTTAGTACGGCGCATGGGGCAAAAGTGCCTCGAACGGATCAAGACAACGTCTGAGAAAGCATAGGAGGCGGATTGCATGTTTAACGAAATCGAATTCACCTGCAACGGCAATCTGACGCGGGTAAAAATAGAGCCGCACTGGACCCTGCTGCATTTATTGCGTGAAGGACTTGGCTTCACGGGCACCAAGGAAGGCTGCGGCAGTGGTGAATGCGGCGCCTGTACTGTCATCGTGGATGGGCTGGCGGTCAATGCCTGTATTTATCTGGCGGTTGAAGCCGATGGGAAAGACATCACGACTGTCGAAGGGTTGGCGGACGCCGACGGGACCCTGCATCCGCTGCAGCAATCATTCGTCGACAACGGCGGCATCCAGTGCGGTTTCTGCACGCCCGGCATGCTCATGTCGGCCAAGGCCCTTCTGGACGATACCCCGGCGCCCGATGAAACCCAGATCAAGGAAGCGTTGGCCGGCAATATCTGCCGCTGCACGGGTTACGTGCAAATCTTCGATTCGGTCAAAGCCGCCACCGGCGAAAGCCGCGAGGACATTCGCGTGGTTGCCTGGAAGGACAATGACGAGAGGCGATAAATAAATGATCAGGGTACGCAGAGCCAAGGATCGGCGGCTGTGTGAAAACCAAATAAGGAGTTACAGATGGGTGACCTGAATTATGTTGGCAAGAGCATTCCCAAGCTGGATGCGGTGGATAAAGCCACCGGAAGGGTACAGTATATCCAGGACCTCAAACGCCCGGGCATGCTCTATGGAAAAATTCTATACAGCCGCTATCCCCATGCCAAGATCGCCCACATCGACGCCTCCCGGGCCAAACAGCTGCCCGGGGTACGGGTAGTTCTGACCGGTGACGATATCCCGGCCATCAGAATGGGGGTTTACAAAGACAATCCGCCCCTGAAGGCCGGCAAGGTCCGCTCCTACCGCGACGAAGTCGCCGCGGTGGCCGCCACGGACCCGGATACGGCCCGCAAAGCCCTGGAGCTCATCCAGGTAACCTACGAGGCGCTCCCGGGGGTCTTCGATCCGGAAACGGCCATGCAGCCGGAAGCGCCCCTGGTGCACGAAAACCACAAAACCAATATCCTCAAAATGCCGTGGAAATTGCACTACGGCGACGTGGCGGCCGCCCGCCGGGAGGCCGCCTGGGTGGTAGAAGATCGTTTTACCACCACCTGGGTTACCCACTGCTGTATGGGCACCAGCGGCGCCATCGCCGAATTCGACCACGCCAATAACCTGACCATCCACACCAATACCCAGATTCCGTCCCTGGCCCAGAAGGACTTCTTGGGTGTGTTGAAAGCGCTCGGGCTGGAAGAAAAAAGGGTGCGGGTCGTCAAACCCTGCATCGGCGGCGGTTTCGGCAGTAAGCTGGATACCTACGCCTACGAACACATCGCCATCCTGCTGGCCTACTACGCACGCAAACCCGTGAAGATCCAGTTTGATCGCCGGGAAGAATTTATCGCGACTTCCACCCGCCAGCCGGCCATTATCCAGATCGCCCAAGGCTGCGACCGCGATCACCGGCTACTGTTCAGAGATGTCTCCATGGTCCTGGACAACGGCGCCTATACCAGCTGGGGTGCTACTACGCCTTCGGTGATGATGATGCCGATCACCACCCTGTACAAAGTCCCCAATGTACGCTATGAAGCCAAATGCGTTTACACCAACAATACCTATTCTCAGGCCATGCGCGGCTACGGCAATCCCCAGGCGACCTTCGCCATCGAAAGCAGTATGGACATGCTGGCCGAAGCAGCCGGGATAGACCCGGTAGAACTGCGCCGGATCAACGCCAATGATTCCGGAGATGTATCCACCCAGGGGTTTCGCATTACGACCTGCGGCCTCAAAGAGTGCCTGGACACGGTCACTGCAAAACTGGCGACCGGTGCAGAAAAAATGCCCGGCGAAGGAATCGGGATCGCCTCCCTCATCCATGTGGGCGGCGGTGCCCGGGTTTACAAGTCCGACGGCTGCGGCACCATCATCAAGATGGATGACTACGGCAAAGCCAATGTCTTCACGGGGGCCTCGGACATGGGCCAAGGAGCCGACACCATCATTGCCCAGATTGTGGCCGAAGAGCTGGGTCTGCGGATAGAAGACATCCACGTGATCCACTCGGATACGGACGTCTGCCCCTGGGATGTGGGCGCCCACGCCAGCCGCACCACATTTGTGGCCGGCAACTCGGCGCTGGGAGCCGCCCGCCAAATAAAAACCCGGTTGTTCGAAATGGCGGCGGATCAGCTCGAGGTGCCCGTGCAGGCCCTGGCTGCCCGTGACCGCCACATCTTCATCAAGGACAACCCGGACAAGGGCCTGGAAATCGGCAAACTGATGCGTAAGGCCCATTTCAGCCATGGGGGCCAGATGCTTACCGGCGAATGTTTTTACGATCCGGAAAACGAAAACCTGGGGCGGGATTTCCGGGGCAACCTGTCCATGACGTATACCTTCGGTACCCACGGCGTGCGGGTTAAGGTCGATGAAGAAACCGGTAAAGTCGACATTCTACAGTATATCGCCGCCCATGACGTCGGCAAGGCGATCAACCCGTTATTGCTGGAAGGGCAGGTGTACGGCGGCGTTCTCATGGGAATCGGCTATGCGCTGACCGAGCAGGTAATTTTGGAAAAGGGCGAGATGATGAACCCCAACTTCCGGGATTACAAAATCCTGACCGCCAAGGACGCGATCGCTATCGAAGCGCCGGTCCTGGAAACAGCCGATAAAGACGGTCCCTACGGCGCCAAGGGGATCGGGGAGCCGGGCTGCGTGCCCACCGCCCCCGCCATCGCCAATGCCGTCTATGATGCCATCGGCGTACGGATCAAAGACCTGCCCATCACGCCGGAAAAGGTCCTGGCGGCCATCAAGAAGAAAAAGGGGATTACTACCTGCGGCATAGACCCGCTGACCGAAAAAGCGGAAATCTGCTGAGAAACCAGGATTTCACTGTGTTTACCTGGCTCGTTGTTACCCATAAAGAGGGATGGAACCCGTCTCAAAAAAACGGATTTTGGTTCAAAATGACGCGAAGCTAATGCCTAACGTGGTGCAAGGCGGATGCGAGGTGCCCCGCGTTGCGGGACTTCCCGCTTGATATATTCCTCGATGGTGGGTCGCAACCCGGAGGAATACTGGCGTATTTTGAGGACTTGAACCGAGCGCCCAACGCTGAGTTTGGACCAAAAGACTTTTTTTAGATGGGTTCAACATAACTTTAACAAGGAGGTACCCGATGAACAAGAAAGTGATTCTTTCGCTGGCTGTGATCTTCATGGGGGCGGCCTGCATCACCGCCTTCACCGTCCCGGCTGCCTTGGCCGGCCCCATTCAACTGAGCTACGCAAACTTCCCGCCGGCACCGACTTTCCCGTGTGTACAGATGGAAAGATGGAAAAAAGAGGTGGAAAAACACACCAACGGCAAAGTCAAGGTCAACACCTATCCCGGCAGCACTCTTTTGGGCGCCAAGAACAGGATGGACGGCGTCATTGCCGGCCAGGCCGACATCGGCAACCTCTGCATGGCCTACCAGCCGGGGCGTTTCGTGGTCACCAACGCCACCAGCCTGCCTCTGGGCATCCCCAATTCGCGCGTGGGCAGCCTGGCCTTGCTGAATCTCTACAAGAAGTATAAACCGGCCCCGTTTGCCAAGGTCAAGGCACTGGCCATGTTCACGACGGCCCCCACCAATATCATGTCCAAGGTCCCGGTGCGCAGCCTGGACGATATCAAGGGCCTGGACCTGCGCGCATCCGGTGGAGCGGCCCAGATTCTGGGCGCCTGGGGCGCCAACCCGGTGGGCATGCCCATGCCGCAGACCGTGGAGGCCCTCCAGAAAGGTACGGTCAAGGGGCTGTTCTCTTCGCTGGAATCCATGAAGGATTTCAAGTTTGCGGAAATGTGCAAATACGTGACCATGACTGAAACCGTGATCTATCCTTTTGCCGTGGTCATGAATATGGACTCCTGGAATGCCCTGCCCGCCGATGTCCAGAAAGTGATGAACGATCTCGTGGTGGAACAATCCGAATGGACCGGCAATTATATGGACAACCACGTGAACAAAGCCGTGGCCTGGTCCAAGTCCCAACAAGGGGTGGAGTTCATCAAACTATCCAAAAAGGAAAAGGCCCAGTGGGATGCCAAGCTGGAATTTCTGACGGACAAATGGGTCAAGGGCGCCCAGGCCAAAGGCCTGCCGGCCCAGAACATCGTGGATTACATGGATATGCTGATCAATAAATACTCCATGTAGAACCGTTTACCTTGCGCGGGTGACAAAGGCCCGAACGGAGTGCGGCCACCAGGCGCCCCTCGTTCGGGCTTTTACAGGCCGCCAAAACTGCCGAAAGGCTGGTCATGCGCTATTTAGACAGGCTCAATCAGGTACTCATCAGGCTGCTGACTGTCATCGGCGGCTTTTTTCTGGTCGCTATGGTGCTGTTGATCTGCGCCAATATCTTCTCCCGGAACGTTTGGGTACCCATCAAAGGCACCTTTGAACTGATGGGTTTTTTCGGCGCCGTGGTCACCGCGTTCGCCCTGGGCTATACCCAGGCAGGTAAAGGCCATATCGCCGTGGATGTATTGATCAACACTTTTTCAGCAAAAACCCGCCGGCTGCTGCAAATGGTCAACAACGGGATTTGCACCGTATTTTTTGGAATTGCCGCCTGGCAAATCGCCGTGAAGGCCACGACCCTGATGAAAACCGGCGAGGTAACCGAAACCCTCAGAATAATTTACTACCCCTTTACCTATGCCGTGGCCTTCGGGTGCCTGGTGCTGGCCCTGGTCATGCTGACGGATCTTCTGAAAAATCTAACCCCGCCAAAGGAGCGTGAATCTTGAGCCTAGCCGCCATCGGAATTTCCGGTATCATCATCCTGCTGCTCATTCTCTTTTTGCTGGGTATGCCCGTTGGGTTTGCCATGGGTCTGGTGGGGTTTTGCGGTTTCTGCTACGTGATTTCCTTTAAGGCCGGATTGAATATGTTGGGTTCGGTCCTGTGGGACACGTACTCCAAATACGGTCTGACCGTCATCCCGCTGTTTATCTTCATGGGTCAGGTGGCCTTTTATTCCGGCGTCAATGAAAAACTCTACAAAGCCGCCTATAAATGGGTGGGACAGATACGCGGCGGGATCGCCATGGCAACGGTAATGGCCTGTTCGGCGTTTGCCGCCATCTGTGGATCCAATGCGGCGACCGCGGCTACCATGACAACCGTAGCCCTGCCGCAGATGGACAAGTACGGCTACAATTCGAAGTTGAGCACCGGCGCCATTGCCTGCGGCAGCACCCTGGGGGTGGTCATTCCCCCCAGCGTGGTATTGATTATCATCGGCCTTTCGACCGAGCAATCCATCGCCAAGCTGTTTTACGGCGGCATCGGCGCCGGAGTGTTGCTGGCCCTGCTCCTGATGGCGACCATCTATGTCGTCTGTCGCCGGCACCCGGATTGGGGGCCGGTGGGGCCCAAAACCGGTTTCATGGAAAAGATAAAGGGGCTGTCCGGCGCTTTCGAGATGCTGGTCCTGTTCTCCATCGTCATGCTGGGCTTATACTTCGGTTATTTCACGCCCACCGAAGCCGGAGCGGTGGGCTCGCTGTTCGCAGTGCTGATCAGTGCCCTCCAGCGCCGCCTGACCTGGAAAGGGTTGCTGCTGTCCATCACCGACACCCTGCGGATCTCCTGCATGGTTATCATGATCGTGGCCGGGGCCATGATCTTCGGCCGGTTCCTGGCGGTGACCCGGATCCCGTTCGACATCGCCGCCTGGGTGGTCGACCTGCCCGTGGGCGGAGCGGTGATCATGGGCATCATTTTCACCATCTACATTATCGGCGGCGCTGTCATGGATGCCCTGGCACTCCTGCTGATCACGATCCCGATCTTTTTTCCGGTTGCCCGACAGCTGGGGTATGACCCCGTTTGGTTCGGCGTCACCATTACGGTGGTGACCACGCTCGGGGCCGTGACCCCGCCGGTGGGCGCAACAACCTATGTGGTCGGCGGCATGGCCAAGGATGTCCCCCTGGAAGATGTGTTCAAGGGGGTGACATATTTTCTGCCGGCCTATATCTTATGTGTGATCATTCTGATGATCTTCCCGGGCCTTGTGCTCTACTTGCCGGGACTTTTGAAATAGGGTTTCAACCCGGACAAGATCTTCCGGGGTATCCACATCCAGGAAAACATCCGGACGCTCGACGTCTATGTACAGGACATCTTCCGGCTGGGAGGCAATGATACCCCGGGCGCCGGTGTCCCCGGAAATGCTCAGTAGGCGGTTATAATAAGTCGAGTTGAAAAGGGTAGGATTTTTCCGCTGCCCGTGACAGCGCGGCACGCAGATACCCCGGTCGGACCGATAGAAATGCTCGATCAGCAGGTTTATGGTGGCTGTATCCAGGAGCGGTTGATCGGCCAGGATAAACATACAGGCCGGAAAGCCTGACCGCACCGCCCGAACGCCGTGATGCAAAGAACGGCTCTGCCCGCGGCGATAGTCGGGATTGCGCACGAGCTTTAAGCGGGGCGCATTCAGCCGCTCACCCAAAATGGCCTGGATCTCATCCCGGCAATGCCCCAGAACCAGGGTGACGTTGTCCAGCTCGGATTTCAGGGCGGCATCGACCACGCGGTTTAGAATATACGCATCGCCGATTTTCAAAAGCTGCTTGGGCCGTCCGAGTCTGCGCGACATGCCGGCTGCCAGGACAATGCCTGCGATGGGACCTGTGTTGGGCATGGGCTGGCTGCCTCCCTGCTGGTTTTTAGGTGTGCCGGCGGCACCGATTTCCTTAAAACTATTTAATCAAATATAATGAAAAAGATAAAGGTCGAAAAAGCGGTCGGGTCGGTACTGGCCCACGATGTGACCCGCATTATTCCCGGCGAGTTCAAGGGGGTGGCATTCAAGAAAGGCCATATCGTGCGGGCCCAGGATATCGCCGAGCTCAAGAAGATCGGTAAAAACCACCTCTATGTTCTCGAATTGGCGGCGGACACCCTGCATGAGGATGATGCCGCGGTCCGGATCTGCGCGGCCCTCTGCGGCGAACAGATCACCTGTTCCCAGCCGGTGGAGGGCAAATCCAGCATGCGTTCAATGACGAACGGACTGCTGAAAGTCGATTCCGATACCCTGATGCGAATCAACAGCCTGGACGATATCATTGTGTCCACGTTGAAAAACAATACACCGTGTGTCAAAGACCAGATCGTGGCGGCTACCCGCATTATTCCGCTGACTACCCTTCTCACCAGAATCGAACGCCTGGAAGCCGTCGCAGGTGCGGCCCGACCGGTACTGAAAGTGCTGCCCTTTCAGCCCTTCAAGATAGGCGCCGTGGTAACCGGCACCGAGGTTTACCAGGGCGTGATTCACGATGGGTTTGACGAATTCGTCAAACCGACCATTACCCGTTACGGGAGTGCGGTCGTTGACAAAAAGATCGTGCCTGACGATGCGCAGGCAGTTGCCGAGGCCATTGGATACCTGGCGAAACGTGGCTGCGACCTGATCGTTACCACGGGCGGACTCTCCGTCGACCCGGATGATGTCACCAAAACGGGCATCATGGCAACGGGGGCGCAGCTGGTAGCCTACGGCGCACCGGTGCTGCCGGGTGCCATGTTCCTGTATGCTCTCTACGACGGTATTCCCATTCTCGGCTTGCCGGCCTGCGTGTACTACCACCAGGTGACGATTTTCAACCTGCTGCTGCCACGCATCCTGGCCGGGGAGGCGCTATCCAGCGCCGACATTGTGGCCATGGGGCACGGGGGTCTCTGCCTCGACTGCGCAAAATGTCGATATCCGGTATGCCCTTTCGGAAAGTAACTACCATGTCTGACCAGGTATCCAATATAACCATTTGCATCAAAGGGGCCGGCGAAATGGCCAGTGCAGTGGCCTGGCGGCTGCACCAGGCCAATTTCCAGCGGATCTGTATGCTGGAAGTGCCGCAGCCGCTGGCGGTCCGTCGTCGGGTTTCGTTCTGCGAAGCGATTTACGATGGGCGCCAGACGATAGAAGGCATCACCGCCGTAAAAACCATTGATCAACACGGTGTGCCCGCCGCCTGGAAAAGCGGTCACATTGCGGTGCTGGTCGACCCGGAGGGCAAAACCATCCCTGACCTGGCGCCCGATGTGGTCATAGATGCCATCTTAGCCAAACGCAACCTGCGCACCTGCAAGACCCAGGCTACGCTGGTGATCGGCCTGGGACCCGGTTTTGAGGCCGGCCGGGATGTACATGCCGTCATAGAAACCAACCGGGGGCACAACCTGGGCCGCATCATCACCCGCGGCCGGGCCCAGCCCAACACCGGTATTCCCGGCCGGATTGCCGGCTTTGCCGCCCGGCGTGTTTTACGGGCACCCGGTCCCGGGCGGTTTCAAGCCGCCTGCAAAATCGGGCAACCCATCAAAGCTGGTGACGTCGTAGGACGGGTGGCTGATAGGAAAGTCTGTGCGCAAATCGACGGCATCCTGCGCGGTCTGCTGCGCTCGGGACCCCGGGTAACTGCCCATTTGAAGCTGGGAGACATCGATCCGCGCGGCAATCCAGCGTACTGCGATACCATCTCCGATAAAGCCCGGGCAATCTCCGGATCGGTCCTGGAGGTTGTCCTGCGCCGGTTTCTGTCACCGGCTGATCCGTTACCGGACACGGGAACGCTTGCGACCGCAACAGGCGACCGGGTGACACCAGGCGTGTTAACCGACCGCGTGGCCGGTATTGTGGCCGGGCGCATAGGGGATATGGCCGTTGCCATGCGGGAGGTTGAGGACCAGACGGCTCTGGCGGCGCCCCTCTTGACCGCGTTGCGCCCTTATGTCGGCCGCGCTCACCGTATCGGCATCACCGGCCCGCCCGGGGTCGGCAAAAGCACGTTTATCAGCCGTTTGATAGGGCTGTTTCGCACGTCAGGTTTATCCGTGGGTGTCATTGCGGTCGATCCCAGCAGCCCCGCCAGCGGCGGGGCCTTACTGGGAGATCGTTTGCGAATGGACACGGCTGCCCGGGATTCCGGCGTTTTCATCCGCAGTATGGCCACCCGGGGAACGACCGGCGGCTTGGCCCGTCAGGCGACGGGGGTGGCCGATGTACTGGATGCCGCCGGTAAAGCGGTTATCCTGTTTGAAACGGTGGGTGTGGGGCAAACCGAATTCGACATTGCCACCGTGGCCGACACTGTGATCAACTTGAGCATGCCCGGATCCGGCGACGCGATCCAGAGCATGAAATCCGGTTTGATGGAAATCGGTGACATCTTCATCATCCACAAGGCGGACCTGCCGGGGGCCGCCCAAATGCAAGCCGACCTGGAATCGGTCCTGAGTATGCGCCCGGCGCAGGATGCCTGGGAGCGAAAGGTGTGGTTGGCCGATTCACTCACCGGCACCGGACTGGAAGACATTTACAATAACATCAACGCGCACCGGGAATTTTTAAAAAACTATACACCCGATAGGAAATTTAGGTAGATATGCAAAACATCTTCTTTGAAATCGTGCGGCTTATAGAAGCGGGGCAACGCTTCGTCGTGGCAACGATCATACGGCAAAGCGGCTCTACCCCGCGGCAGACGGGTACCCGCTGCCTGATCTTGGAAAACGGGGGCATCCGCGGAACAATCGGCGGCGGAAGACTGGAATTTGACGTCATTACCAAAGCCGGGAAGGTTATGCGTTCCGGGAAAAATGCCCTCCTGCAATTGAGGCTCGCCGGTGAGGATGTGGCCCAAACGGAAATGATCTGCGGCGGCAGCGTTGACGTCTACCTCGAACCGGTGGTCCCCGGTCAAACACCGGCAACCCGCTTGTATGAGGAAATTGTGCACTCCCTGCGCGGCCAGCAAACCGGGGTCTTGTTGACCCGCGTGAGCGACGGCATGCCGGCCGCAGACCCGTCCGGGCAACTGTTTATTAAGGCAGACGACACCTATTGCGGTGATGCGTATGCTTGGGCGGCGCTGCCCGGACTGCCCCAACGTTTTCTCGAATTGAAAAGCCCACAACTGTTCGATGCCGATTTCACCCAGCCGGTTGTATACGCGGAACCGATCCAGCCGGACGATCACCTCTACATATTCGGGGCCGGCCATATCTCCACCTGTTTGGCGCCTCTGGCCCAAGCCGCCGACTTCACGGTTGGGGTGGTCGACGACCGGGCCGAATTTGCCAACCGGCAGCGCTTTCCCGACATCGCGGAGGTTCTGGTGATCCCCTTTGAGGAAGCATTTGACCGGATCAGGATAACCCCGACGACCTATATCGTCATCGTCACCCGCGGCCATGCCTTCGACCTGCAAATCCTGCGTGCGGCCCTGCGCTCTCCGGCATGCTACATCGGCATGATCGGCAGCCGCAAGAAAAGAGATCTCATCTATGACACCCTGCGCCAAGAAGGCGTTACCCGTGAACGTCTGGAGAAGGTGCACGCGCCCATCGGTCTACCCATCGGCGCCCAAACGCCGGAGCAGATTGCCGTGAGTATAACCGCAGAGTTGATCCAGGTTAAAAGTCAAATATTTCAATAACGGGCGGGTCAAACTTAAGCTGGCCCAGGACAGCCCTCTCCAGCGCGGCCGGCCGTTCTCGAGCAGCCAGTTCTTTTACAACCCGGCGGCCTGCCGCAAGACTGGCGGATGTCTCCGCCTGATTCAAGAATACGGTCTGCCTGGCCTGGGCGGGGCAGCCCTTAAAAATACCACGCGGGTGGCTTAGACTGGCGGCCACCGATCCGGAGGTAATACGGTCGCCGGGGGCAAGACCGGTGAGGCGGGCAAAGAGGGGCAGCCGGAACACCCATTGATCGGTCAGCGGTTTGTTCAGGGCAGTCAATCCGGCGACCCCAACCACATAACGACAGCAGGCGGGTATGACCGGTTCGTGAGCGTCCGGCACTTTCAAAGGAAGTCGGGCCGCACCATCGGCCTCGATAAGGATCCAATTAAAAACCCCGGCCTGCCATATACGCTCAATATCCTTGGCTTTGAAGCCGAGCAGTTTTTTTGCACTACCGGATCGCGCGGCGGTGATAAAGCCTGGTAGACCGGGGGCATCAACTTGCGGCAACAAAGCGGCTACTGGCCCGGTGATAACCATAGGGCTGTTTGCAGCGGCTTCCTGTTCGCTGATCTTCGTCGTCGTGGTAGTCAGGATTCGCTGCCCGTTTGCGGCCAGTTCACTGGCCAGGCGAAACATCAAACTAGTTTTACCGCCGGCCCCGACCAGACAGACAACCCCGCCCCGGTCTAGCGCCAGCGCCTGACGCAGGTTCGCTGCGTTGCCGCGGTCACCGTCTGCGGATATTGGGTTCATGACCAGGTTATCACCCCTCGCTGGTCTGGGGGCATTCCCAAACGGGAACCCAGAGACCTGATAAGATTTGCATTTTTCGCCGCCAACTGCTATCTAAAGGGCAACAGATCGACCAGCAGCACCGCCTGGTCCCCTCTCAGGCCGCTAATGGCTAAGACGGCGTGATCGGGCCCTGAGGATTGAATATGAAAAATCTACGCGTTCTACTGGTAGACGACGACCGGGTTACCGGCCTTACCTTGCAGCACTATTTCAACGAGAATGTGGCCCACTTTCAATCCGTCGGTAATGCGGAAAGGGCCGTCGAGATCATGGAGGACAACCCATCCTGGGATGTGGTCATCTCGGACTACGTCCTGCCCGAAATGGACGGCGGCACGCTCCTCAAAAAGGCCAAAGAAATGCAACCCAAACTGAAGACCATTCTGATCACTTCGTATGACCCGCAAGATATCGATGCCGTGTTGCAGGAAAACGACATTGACCACTTCATACCCAAACCCGTTCCAATCGATTCGTTGCATTATGCGCTGGCGTCGATCGATCCCCGATAGACGCGCTCTCAAAACCGTCTTCATGCCGGGCGTCTTGTCCGGCTTAGCTAGCCAGGTGCAGACGGAAGCTCGCAGAGCGCAGGCTGGATCTTGAACCAGAATCCACCTTTGAAACAACATTTAAAGTTAGGGGTTCGGCAGGCGCCGGTCCACAAGGCCGGCCAACGTAAAAATTCCCTCTACGGTCTGTTTGTCCGTGTCGTATCCTGAGATCGTGACCTGATAAGGCCCTTTATAGAAATTCAAGTAGTAGTCTTCAAAGAGGGCGGCGGCCCCAAAATCGGCCGGTTGGCCTTTATCACCCACCTTGCGGGTGTACACTTCCTGGGCGAGCTTGGGCGAGTTCATCTGGTAGATTTCCAGATTGATAGACTTGCCGGCCGGGTTCTGGTAGGAAGCGAACACGGCCCGGGCAAACCCCAGCCGCACGTAAAGTTCGGCCCCGCCATTGATTACGGTAAACAGCTCATGCCCCTGTGCCCCGCGGGGCGGTTCCGCAACGGTCCATCCTGCGGGCGGGTCAGCCAGGGACAAGAGATCTTCACCCGCCCAGGCCGGGATAAACACGCCCTGGGAAATAACCATCACCAGAATGAGGCCGGCGGTAATTGTCTGCCTGGGCCGTGTTACGTCAAATTTGGGCATAAGACTATCCTATTTCAAAGTTCTACTTCACTGATACGCAACTGGTCGAGATCCATACTCCCCAGGTTATGTTTGGCTGCCTTGGGGATAGCGAGGATATCGACCGGCTGGTGGCCCAGCAGCCGACAGCAGTAAGCATCCATACTCACGGCATTGGTTGCGGCCACGACCCGTTGCGGCTTGAATAGACTGCCAGGACCATAGGGACCATTTTCCGTAATAACAACAGTGGCATCCGCGATACACAGATCAGGTTTTCTGACCAGGTTCAGGTCGGCGATGCACTGGCTGAGGTGATCCACGTCACCGTAGAAACCGAACTCCAATTCACCGCCGAAGTGGAAATAGCTGTTGGTGGAAAACGGACACAGGCCCATCATATTCTTCAGGGACCCGGAAAAATGGACGCCCTTGTGGTGCTTGGCAATGGAGACATTGATGAAGGTATCGCAATCGAAGAGATCTTCCGTAACCTTGGCGTCCTTGAGCTTGACGGCGCCCGCGATTTCGATTTCCCGCCGGTTCCCGCTTTCATATTTAACCAGTTTCAGCTCTTCGGAATGTTTCGCCGCGGCATCACTTCTCCCCCAGTAACCCTTGTGGGGATCTTTTAAATAACGGATCTCCCGGGCACCGGCCTCGGCGCATAGTTTAATGACCGCGACGGTGATATCGGGGTTGACGGAGGCCCCGAAGTTTTTAAAGGGTGAATTGACCAGCAACCCAACCCGGTCGCCTGCGCGGACAAAAGCCTGGATGCCGCCTACTTTTTCAACGGCCAATCGAGTGCCGGCGGAATAGTCTCTACCCTTTACCGCGGCGATGTCTGACAGGCCGGCCGCCTGCAGCAGGGCCGGCCGCCCCCATAAACTGCGTATGGCTTTTTCGCCTGCCAGGGTGACGGCACCGGCCGCGGCGGTCTTTTTAAGAAATGATCTACGGGACAATTTTTTCATACGGGCCTCCTTTGACGATCCTACCGGTGCTTATATATGCCCATGCTGCATCTAATTCATACTATCATTTTTTATACGCGAAGCAAATTAGCAAACATTCTTTTCTTGAACCAGCTTGTATCAAGGCGCATATTGCTATATAAGCCATCAGGTCGATTTCATCGCGATTTCCGACTTAACAAAATATACACATAATATCAAATGTTTACAAAATACAATGAGGTCCCTTGAATCTCAAACCAAAACATCTGCTTACATCTGAGTTGTGCGTATCTATTCTGTACCGGTTTATCCGCGCCTACTCGTGGACGTTGCGGCTGCACATCGAAAATGAAAGTGACTGGCTGAGCCACCTACGCAAGGGCGGTTCTGTCCTGCTCTGTACTTGGCACCAGCAGTTCTTTTCCGCCATCCGCCATTTTCAAAACTATGCCGGTTTTAACCCAAGTATCATGATCAGCAGGAGCAATGACGGCGCCATCATCGCCGGTGTGGCCGAAAGATCCGGCTGGCATACGGTTCGCGGCTCCTCTTCAAAGGGTGGCATAACAGCTCTGCGGGATGTCACAACCCGCCTTAGAAAATCAAAACTGGCGGCTCACATTGTCGATGGCCCGCGCGGGCCTGCAGGTAAGGTCAAGGCCGGGGTCATCCGCTTAGCACACCAGACCAATAGCGTGATTGTGCCTTTTTACACCGCTGCGGAAAATGGTTGGTACTTTAACAGTTGGGACAAGTTTGTGCTGCCCAGACCGTTTTCAAAGGTTCACCTTCGATTCGGGGATATGCTTACATTCAGCCCAACCGACGATAAAGCCGAATTCGAAACTCAGCGACATAAACTTGAGGAGATCATGCGACCCGGACTGATATCTTGAATTCTGTATCAAGGGCGTTGGTGTTGGCGGCCTTGCCGCGGTGATGTGGCCTACCTACTTATTCCATCAGTCGAAATCCACGCATATAGCCATCCAGGTGTTGCTGTTGGTCCGCCGAGATGGGCGGGCAGGCCTGGGCCGTCTTGATACCCTGCGCAACCAGGGTCGCAAAAACCAGACAGGTAGGTGAACCGCATTCACGACAATTGGTGCGTGGCAAACATCTAAGTATTTCTATCACCTGGGGTTTAGCTGCGCTTTCAAAACTTGGTTCTATCTCCGAGCGTCTTTCCCAAACGGTATTGATTTCAATTTTCAACCACTGCAGTATTTTCTCGGCTTCCTGTGCGTCCTGGAGGGCGTTGACGGCAATCTCCCGGCCCTGCACGGTGATCAGTTTCCCGGCACTTTTAAAGGTTACCGCCGGCGGGTCCCGGAGATACGCGTATCCGCCGAGTTCGGCATTGAGATACGGCAGGACGGCGGAGATGTCCTGGTCCAGTTTGGCAATACAGTGGACCGATTGAAAGCTGGTATTGCATTTGGCTCGGAACACCTCTTTGTGATAGTTTTTCAGCAGCATTGTCCTCCTCCATTTCGAGCTCCCTTCCCCTGGCCGCCTGCAAATGCCGCAGACAGCCGCAGGCCTGCAAGGGATATGCGGATGTCAGGCCCAGGGCGACGCAGTGATCGTAGGTATGCGGCTTCCTTTTATAAAAAATTGGAAATTTTGCTGTAAGACGAAAGTGGAAGCCAAAAGGTTACACCATGGGGAGCATTAGGCGAAGATCAAAGGGGAGGTCGGTGTATGAATACACGCCTGCGGTCAAGCCACGAAGCGATTAGGTTGCAACAGGCAGTGAATACGCACCCCGACGGCGTCGCGACGGTGAGGCGTTCTTGGGAATTCAGGTGCGGTCATTTCAACCGGCGCTGCAGCTAGAACTTATCTCAAAAAAGTCTTTTCGCCCAAACTCGGTGCTTGCGCTTATATCAAGTCCTCGAAATACGCTCGTATTACTCCGCCCTGATATTCGCGGCCGCCTTGACCTTGAACCACAATCCGCTTTTTGAGATAGGTTCTAACCTGGTCCGGTGGCGGACAATTACCCGGTCTTATTGAGGTCGTTGAACTTAGAGGTGATACGGTTGTACTCTTTCACCAGTTCGTCCATGGCCTGCGGGGTAACCTGGTCATTCATCTCGTTTCGTTTATCAACCCATTGAGACATCATGGCGCTGATCTCGCCGGCCAACTGCGACTTCTTCTGCTGGTCGGACGCATCATAAGCAGCCTTGAAGTCATTGATCAAAGTTTCATACTTCTCCAGAAAACTGGTCATTTCGAGCTTCCCCGAAGAACTGCCGCAGGCAGCGACCACGAACCCGCAGAAAATCAGGACTAAAATGGGCAGATACCGACTGGTTTTGAAACGACGCATAGCGCACCTCCGCACACGGTTAATAAATGATGGAAAGACAGATTTTGGGCTAAATTTACATTCAATAGTAACCTGGAAATAGTTAATGCTAATAAAAAAATGAATTTTATTCAAATTTTTTAGGAGATCGTGCGGCACTTCAGGGGCATCTTGTCATAATTTGGATAACTGCCGGCCGATCGGGTCCGACCACGGCCTTAGCAAAGGGTGTGTGTAGAGCTACCGGGAGGGCGTCGTCATTCCAGGGGGCTTGTCCTCCGGCTTGCAGGCTCGCAGACCAGGACATTGCGTTCATCTTTCTCGAAGCGGCACTCTTTTTCAAGAATGTCCTTTAATTTTCTGCGGGCCCGGTGGAGCCGGGTCTTCACGTTGCCCGGGCTGATCTCGAGAATCTCGGCGATTTCCTTTTGCCGCAATCCCATGACTTCATACATGGTGAGCACGCTGCGTAAAGATTCCGGCAGAAGCCTGGCCTTGTCCTGCACACATTGACTCATCTGGTGCACTTCGAACTTTTTATCGGGCGGCAAGACATCCTGGATCTGAACCTGACCGGCCAGTATCCGCCCGTTTTTTATCTCTTTTTGGGTGTGGCGGAAATGATCCTGGCACAGGTTGTAGGCAATGCGAAAAATCCAGGCGGAGAGTTTGGCAGGATCTTTCAACTGGTCCAGGCGCGCCTGGACCTTCTCGAAGGTATCCTGGGTGATATCATCTGCGATCCATTCGTCTTTTACAAATGATATCGAGAATTTACGAACCTTTGAGTGGTACTCGTAATAAATATCCCAAAAACGCATGCTGTTTATCCCCAAGAAGTTGCGGTCCTGCGCTAGCTGGCGCAGCTCTGGGTAGTGTCTGCCGGGTTGCAGCCGCAGGGTTGTGGCGGCATCTCTCTGCGCGCTTCGAAATCCGTGCCCAACAGTTCATCTATAGTCGATTTCAATGCCAAATGCGCCCCTTTTTTTACAACAGAGGCCAGTTCGGCAGCTCCACGGATCTCCTTTTGAGACAAACCGGCCTGGAGGGCTTTTTCGTAAAGGTGTTCAAAGCAGGGAATGCAGTTGGCGGCGGTGGCCGCCCCCGGGCAGATAAGGGTTACGACCTTTTCATCGTTGAAAACGTCTGTGGCAGTGGTGGTGTTCATGTGGCTTCCTCCTCCTAAAAAATTGAAAGTTTGCTGTAAGACGGAAGAGGAAGCCAAAAGGTTACATCATGGATCAGTTTTGTTGGGACACCTCGGCCTCGTCAAAGGAAGCCATTTCCCGCATGATCCGGCAGGACGCATCCACCACGTCGATGGTCATGGCTGCCCCGGTGCCCTCCCCCAGGCGCATACCGAAATCAATAACCGGTTCAAGCTGCATGTGTTCCAGGGCTGCGGTTTGGGAAATCTCCACGGATCTATGTCCGGCAATCAGATATCCCCGAATGTCCGGATTGATAAGATAGGCAATGAGCCCGGCCGCTGTTGAAATCACACCGTCCAGAACAACGCCCGTGCCCTGGTTGGCGGCCGCCAAAACAGCGCCGGCAATACCGCCGATTTCATACCCGCCCAGGCGTTGCAGGATATCAAATCCATCGGCCGGGTCCGGGTTGTGGAAATCCAACGCTTTTTGAATGACCTTGGCCTTGTGCTCGAGCCCCTTGTCATCCACGCCGGTTCCGCGGCCGGTGGCCTTAAATGGTGAAACCCCGGTCACCGCACAGATAATGGCCGTTGCAGAGGTGGTGTTGGCAATGCCCATCTCCCCCAGTCCGACGATATCGATAACCCGGCTCCGGTTCGCTTCCTGAAATACGGCCACGCCGTTTTCCAGGGCCCGGGCGGCTTCAGCCACGGTCATGGCATTCTGGACAGCAAAATTGCGGGTACCTTTGCGCACCTTTTTCTGCAGGAGGACGGGATGGTCGTCAAAATCGGCATTGACGCCCATGTCCACCACCCTGATATCAATCCCCTGGTGACGGCAGATGACGTTGATGGCCGCGCCGCCCGCCAGAAAATTGGAGACCATCTGACCGGTAACCTCGGCCGGAAACGCGGACACGCCTTCTTCGGCAATGCCATGGTCACCGGCAAAAACAAACAGGGCTTTGCGTTTAAGTTCCGGGTTCAAATCGTTTTGAATGACACTCATCTGCACCGCGAGGTCTTCGAGCTTGCCCAGGGCGCCCAGCGGTTTGGTCTTGTTGTCGATCTTGGTCTGGGCCTGGGGACGGAGGTCCTCCGCCGGTGGGGCAATTCCCGTAACCATGTCACGCAAAGCATCGGGTAACATCTGCATACCTGTATCTCCTTTCACTATGTTTTTAGTGGTTTCAGTCATATGCGAGACCGACGCGGGCCGTCCGGCGTCCATATCGGAAGCCTGCTTTGATCGGTCAACAATTTCGCACCGAATTCATTGGTTTGAAGTGTCAAAACCAGAAAACCACTTATCGGCAAACACCAGCAACGTTAATGGAAATGGATGCAGAATTGAAAATGGGGGTTGATAGCCTGCCAAATTCGGTACGCATCCTTTTGGGGCAGTATTAGCTGCCGTTCAAAGACACGGACGAAATCCAGCAGGACGTCCGGAGGGTTCCCGCTCGTCATAACGGGATGAACTCGATTTCTTACACGCAGCAGGCAGGCTTTCTGGCTTGCGGATCATGCTACTTGCCGCCCCTTCCCGGGCTTTCAGGCCCAGTGGGATTGCGCGGCGTTCGTCCCCGCTTACAGCAATGGCTGGCTTGCGATGGAATTGCACCATCTTTCCTATTATCGTCACCTGGTGACGCACCTGCTGACGGTGAGCCCAGGACCAGACGGGCTCGAGCGAATTTGATAGTTCATATCACTGGTCGCTGTCAACTCTAAAAAGACGCCCCACCGGCCGGACCGGTCCGAATAGAGCCTTCAGAACAGGCCGCTTGGTCCCTATTCAAGATATTTGGCTACGATTTCAATTGGGTGGAAAATGGGCTGGCTGCCGAACTGCTCCATCTGTATTCTGCAGGTCGGACAATCGGTGACCCCGGCGGCAGCCTGCGACCATTCCGGCAGCTGCATCAGATGGCGTCCGAGGGTTTCACTGGTCGGATAATTTTCGGCGGCCATCCCCCAGGTGCCGGCGATGCCGCAGCAGTGGCTTTCGAGGGGAATGGTCCGCAGACCGGGAACGTGCCCCAGCATCTTAAGAGAACTGGCCGGATCGGCCTGCACCCTCAGGTGGCAGGGGCTGTGATAGGCCACGGTTTCCTTCACCGCGGCTAAATCCAGCCGATCGGCATGGCGATTCACCAGGCTGCTCAACAAGATGGTCCTGTCCGCAACTGCGGCGATCTGCGGACCGTTGTCCACATCGCGCCACTCGCGGGTCAAAGCCAGGGCACAGGAAGAACAGGTTACCACGATATGGTCCACCTGATGGATCAGGTCCCCCCACTTGTTCAGATTCCGTTTTATCTTCTGCCGGGCTGCCGGGACCATGCCCTTGGAAAGCATGGGTAAACCGCAGCAGTGCTGTTCCGGCAGGTGCACGGACAGATCCAGGGCGCGCATTACCCGCAGGGCTGCCCGTCCTATCTCCGGCCGGACATAGGAAGCATAGCACCCGGCAAAGTAAAGCACCGTCGGCCCCTGCGAACCGGCACGGGGCCTTGTGCCGCGGGACAAAGGCCGGGCCGCAAGCGGAATATAGTCCATGTCGGCCGCAATCCCGGTCAGCTTCTCAATGCCCCGACGCAGAATTTTGAGGTCACCTACCGGTTTAAAAGGTTGCGAGAGGCTGCCAAACAGCCGGGCTGCTGTTTCAACACCGGTCAGCAAGCGGTCAGCCGGCCGGGGACCGAACCTGCGCACATAGGCGGCCCGCGCCTCGATGGCCATTTTGGGAATATTGACGCCGGAGGGGCACTCGCGCTGGCAACTGCCGCAGTTCGCGCAAAGCTTGATCACGGACTGGAAGGTCTGGTCGAACAGAGCGGCTTCTTCCACCGCGCCGCTTATCAGCGCCCGCAGGACATTGGCCTTGGCTTTCGGGGCCGCCGCCTCGTTGCGGTTGAATTTATAGACCGGGCACATGCGTGTGTCGGTCGTCACCGTGGTGCATTTTGAGCATCCGTGGCATTTTTCGATTTCGTCGGCAAACCCATCGGTCCAGAGCAATTGGTGGCGGAAACGGCCTTTGCGGGTATACTCGCCACCGAATCTCAGATGACGCGTTACGAGATCGGGGTCATGGCTGGTTTTTATTTCCGGGTTGAAAATGCCCTGCGGATCGAAAAGGTCTTTGACCCGGGTGAACAGTTCATAAATATCCGGATACTGCCTGCGAATATAGGCGCTGCGCAACCGGCCGTCGCCGTGTTCCCCGGATACGACCCCGCCCAGTCCGTGAACCAGGTCAAACATTTCATCCGCCAGCGTTTTCAGCAGCCCGACATCCCGGATGTTCTTCAAGTCCAGCAGGGGCCGGGTGTGCATGAGTCCCTTGGCGATGTGCCCATAGGTTACGTAGCGTACCGCGTGCCTTTGAAACAGGGCCTGGATGCCCTCGAAATAGTCCACCAGGTGCTTGATGGGTACGACCGCATCCTCGGTGAGGGCCAAGATCTTGCGGGCGCCCTTCAGCCGGTACAGGATGGGCACGGCGGCCGTGCGCACCGCCCAGAACCGCTGCTTCTCATCCGGTGAAACAGCGGTATAGGCCCGGGCGGTATGCGGATTTTCAGCCAAAAGCTGCCTGGCTTTTTCAGCTTGCTGGAGACAAACCGCCGGATCGGCCGCGTCAAATTCGATCAGCAGGACGTTGTCGACATCCGCCGGAATCTTCTCGCGCAACTGCCGGTCGGTCTCCCGCGCCAACTGCAGCAAGGAGCTGTCCATGATTTCGATGCCCGCCGGACCCCTGGGCAGCAGATTTTGCACCGCCCGCGCGGAATCCGCGATGCGATCGGAGAAACAGACCACCAGGCTGTCGTGCGGCGGCTTGTTGAGCAGCCTGAATTTCAAACGGGTGGCCACGCCCAGGGTCCCCTCGGCACCGGCGAATAGCTTTGCAAGCCGCAGCCGGCCATCTTTGACCAGGCCTCGCAGGTTATAGCCGGCCACGTTGTACCTAACCGCCGGGTAGGCATTTTCAATACGCCCGGCATGCTCAGTATAGAGGCGGTGCAGTTGACCAAGGGCGTCGGGCAGTTGGTCCGGAGAAAGAGCGGCAATGTCGCTAAACTGCAGCACATCCCCGGCCGCCGTCACGATGCGGGCGTCTTCGATATAATCGGACACGTTGCCATATTTAACCGAGTGTGCGCCGCTGGCGTTGGTGCCGAACATGCCCCCGAAGCTGGCGTACTCCCCACTGGAGGGATCCGGTGGAAAGAAGAGCCCCTTGCCTGCCAGGGCCACGTTCAATTCACCCAGGCGGTACCCGGGTTGACACTCAAAGGTTTTGTTGGCAACGTCCAGCTTGACCAGGCGGTGCATGTAGCGGGTAAAATCGATGACCACACCAGGGCCCAGCGACGATCCGCAAAGACCGCTGCCGGCCCCGCGAGGATGAACCGCCATGGAATTTTCCCGGGCAAATTTGACCGCCAGGACGACATCCCGGGTGTTGGCCGGATAGACAACCGCCCGGGGGGGCCGCAGAAAAATACTGCCGTCGGTGGCCAGCATGTAGCGGGCCAAAGCGCCGGTGACCACATCCCCGTCCATTGCTTTCTGCAGCTTTTTGAATTGATCGTTACCCATACGTATGTTGTGATTCGGTTCTCTACGAAGTTTCAGTTAAGGCATTTTGATATAAAAAGTGCCGCAATTCGAAATCGAAATCGGGATCGGGATCGGATTTTCGAGGTTCGTGTCTTTCTTTTCCAGACTGTCAATTGCCATTTATGTAACAACTACAACAGCCGATTTCGATTTCGATAAAACCAATCAGTCTTCATTCTCCGAGCTACGCCTGACAGGAAGACTTTTTTAGATCGCTTCTACATCTTCACGAGCATACTCGCATTGGGTATCATCGCTGCCTGCCCGTAAAAGCCCTGCAGGGCTTTCCCGAAATCTGCACCGCTCAACTTGGCCGCCCCCATCAAACGCACGGTGTCATCCGGTAACTCCGTCACCAGGCTGATTTCAATCCGCTGGGTTTTCTCCATCAGGGACAACGCAGTCCCGCCGTTGCCGGCATAATCTGCCGCAAGCCGTTTAAAGGCCTGGGCATAGCCGCCCAGTTCAAACCAGGGCAGGAAGGTCTGCGAGCCGATGCCATCCGGGCACCGGGCCAGTACGATCAGGCGGCCGCCATCCTTGACGAATTTAGCGGCATTATGAACCGCTTTGTGACTTTGAATAAAGTTGATGTCCTTGGGATAACCGCCGCAGGAGGCCACGACCAGGTCGTACTGGCGGTCGTGCTTGATTTCGCAGTTGCGGCCCTGTTCCCGACAGGCCTGCTCAAAACTTTCCCGGCCGGTCCCGGTAATAAGCCGGCAAACGCGCCCGTGGCTGTCAAGGATGCCGTGGATGGCCAGGTCCGCCGGCTTGCGGGCCACGATCTCATCGATGTCTTCAGCCAGAGGGTTCCCCTTCAGCCGCCCGGGTTCACAGCCGGCGGCCAGTCGGCCGGTATTCCGGTCCAGAAACAGCCCGTGATTGACATAGACGGCCTCACGGGCGCCGAGCCCGGGAAACAAGAGTTTGCGGCCGCCGCCGTAACCGGCAAAATAGTGGTGGGTAACGGCGCCGAAGGTCATGACAAAGCCGGCTGCGAGAATATCCCGACGCACCCGAACCGGGGTTCCCCGGGTGGTTTCACCCAGGTGCTCGAAAAGGGCCTCAGCGTGGCAGTCATGATGGATGAACTTGCAGTCGTCATAGATACTGCCGTAGGCAGCCCGGCTCTCCGCATCGCTCTGGCGCGGATGGGTGCCATAGGCAATATAAAAAGTGATTTGATCCTGGGCCACGCCGGCCGCCTGCAGGACCTGGACCAGGACCGGTAAATAGTCACGGTAGGCACACAGCCGGGTCTTGTCCGCAATCACCACGGCGACATCCTTGAGTTCGGGTTTCAGACGGCCGAGTTGAAAGGTTAAATCCACACCAAAAGTTTCCGGATCGCTTGCACCGGCCGGCTCCTTGATTGTCAGGACCCGGGTTTCGTCCGACAGGTCCAGTGGAATCGTCGCCTTGCCGTATTTCAATTCAACGGAATGCATGCCTTTCGTTATAGGGCATTTTGATCTGATTTTAAACCTTTGTTGCATCCGGCCCATTTATCTAATAAAAATGGTTCCGGGTTCAAGGTTCAGCGTTCAGGGTTGAAACCAAAAACCTTTGAACCCCTGAACCCAGAACCCCGAACCTGAGGTTTCCATGATCATTCTCGTCATCAATACCGGCAGTTCTTCACTTAAATATCAATTGCTGGAGATGGAACACGAAACGGTTCTGGCCGTCGGCGTGGTGGAACGCATCGGCGAACGCAAGGCCCTGGTCACTCACAAGGGGCACCCCGGTCTGGATCAGGAAAAAACCTTTGAGCAGGAACAGGCCGTAATGGACCACCGGGCGGGCCTGCACCTGGTCCTCGATCTGATCGTGGATGCCGAACGGGGTGTTCTGACCAGCACGGGGGAGATTGACGCCGTGGGCCACCGGGTGGTCCAGGGCGGCGAATCGTTTCAACAGACAAGGCTCATAAACAACCAGGTCATGGCTGCCATCCGGGATTGCAATCCGCTGGCGCCCCTGCACAATCCGGCCAACCTGGTCGGCATCGAGGTGGCTGCCCACCTGCTGCCCGATGTCCCGCAGGCAGCTGTCTTTGACACTGAGTTTCACCAGAGCATGCCGCCCGCGGCGTTTCTCTATCCCCTGCCCTACAGTTATTACAAAGACCTGGCTGTGCGCCGCTATGGGTTTCACGGCACTTCCCACAAGTATGTGTTTGGCCAGGCGGCTGCGGAAATGGACCGCCTCCCGGCGCAGACCAATGCCATCACCCTGCACCTGGGCAACGGCTGCTCCATGGCGGCCGTAAAAAACGGCAAGTGCATCGATACATCCATGGGGATGACGCCGCTGGCCGGCCTGATGATGGGCACCCGCTCAGGGGACATCGATCCGGCCATCATTTTTCACCTGGCCGCCGAAAAGGGCTTGGGCGTTGACCACATCTCAGACCTGCTGAACAAAGAGAGCGGCCTGAAAGGAATTTGCGGTAGCAACGACATGCGTGATATTCGCCGGCAGGCTGCCGCCGGCCAGGCAAGAGCCACCCTGGCCCTGGAGATGTTTGCGTACCGGATCAAGAAATATATCGGGGCCTATTGTGCAGTCTTGGGAAGGGTTGACACCCTGGTTTTCACAGCCGGCATTGGTGAAAACGACTGCCAGGCCAGAGAAGATATCTGCATGGGGCTGGAAGGCCTGGGGATTGAAATTGACCCGGAACTGAACCGCAAACTCCAAAACCGCCACGGCCCGGTGCACCGTAAAACCAGCCGGGTTCAAATACGCGTGGTACCCACCAACGAAGAACTTCAGATCGCCCGCGAAACAAAGGCACTGTTGACCCGCGGTTAACGGCCAGCGATAGCCCTGAAGCGGAAACTTCCTGGTCAGCGCCTGTCCCGGAGCCCGTCTATAAAGGCCACCACGTTCTGCCCGAGAACCACGTGGTTGTAACCCCCCTCCAGGATACCGAAACAACCGCCCTTGTTGCGCCGGGCCGCTTTCCTCACCCAGGCGCCCATCCGCCGGTAGTCATCTGTGGTCAGCAACCCGCCCCAGTCCTGAAGGTGGTTGTCGAAACCCGCGGACACAGCGATGACATCGGCATCCGTCGCGGCCAGGGCCCGGGCAACTGCTTCGAGGTAAAGCCGCCGATCGTGGTCATCCGGATTTAAAATGGCAGCCCAGGGCCGGCTGCCCAGGATGTTCACGTTGCCGTCACCGTAGTGCAGGTCGAAATCGAGCACAAAGGCGCTGTGAATAAGGTCCCGATGTTTAAGCGCGTGCAGCGCGATAGCCATGTGATTGAAATAGCAAAACCCCCAGGCACTGTCGGCGGAGGCATGATGCCCGGGCGGGCGGACAAGTGCAAAGGCCGGCGCCTGCATACCAGCTTCGGCGGCCCCCACGGCGCCGCCGGCGGCCAGGGCGGCAATGTCGAACAGTCCCTGGCTGCGTACCCATTCAATATGGCCCGGGCTGTGGGCAGCCGCAATCTCCTCCATTGTAGCCGGCCGGGGCTCTTGAAAGGTGACGGCGGATTCTATGACGGCAACCACGGCTTCCATACGCCCGGCTTCCGCCGCTGGATCGCTGGTATAAACTTGATAAAAATCAGGATGAAAAAACACTTGCATGGCCGGCCCCCTCGTATCTTGAAAGCAGCGGGTTTGCCTATGAACAATATCAATGCACGGCTATCTCATAAGATTAGAAACCATTTCAAAAAAACGAATGTTGGTTCAAGGTGCGGCGGCCGCGAAATTGCCCGCAGTGCGGGACTTCCCGCTATTCTATCCTCCGTTGTGGGTCGCAGGCCGGCCCACCCCAAGCAGGATTGAGCGCGCCCCTCAGCAAGCTGCGGGGCATCGTCCCCCGTATGGAATTTTTCCATTTTAGATGCGCGCGCATTCCCGGCCGCAAGTTGCAGGGAATGCGCTCGCCTAGCGGTTCAGATATCGGTCCAGGAGGGCCAGCAATAGCGCCCGGTCGATGGGCTTGGCTACGTAGTCGTCCATGCCGGCGGCCAGGCATTTTTCCATGGCCCCCTCGGTAACCTCGGCAGTCATGGCGATAACCGGCAATGACTGCAAATCCGCATGCCTGCGGATACGGCGGGTGGCGGCATACCCGTCCAGCCGGGGCATTAAAACGTCCATCAGAATCACGTCGAAGGATTCTTTCTCCAGCACGGCCAGGGCTTCTTCGCCGTCTGCGGCAATGGACACTTCAAACTGGACGGACTGGAGAAGAGCCGTCGCCACCCGCTGGTTGATCGGATTGTCTTCTACCAGGAGCACCCGTCTCCCGGCGAAAACCGGCTCGGTTCCATCAGCATGTTCTTTCTGCCGGGTCCGCTGGTTTCCGTTTTCAGCAAACAGGGCTACTATTTCCATCAGCAGCTGTGAACGTTTGATGGGTTTGTCCAGTATCTTGCCGATCCCGGCCTTGTAAGCCTCAGGTTTGTCGATAGAGGTTGTATAGCCTGAAATCATTACCATTTCAGGGACTTTTCCCGAGCCATGGAGGTCTCTGATCCCGGCCGCCAACTCGACGCCGTTCATAGGGTCCATGTTGTGATCCAGTAGAATCAGGTCAAACTGGTTGTCTGTTTTTACGGCCCGGCGGCAGACCTCCAGGGCCTCAATTGGAGAAGCCGCCATCTTGACCTGGCAGCCGAATGAGACCACCAGCATGCCCAAAGATTCCCGGGCGACGGCATGGTCATCTACCACCAGAACCCGTCGCCCCACCAGCCCTTTGCTGGCCTGGCCGGGTTCCGCTTGCCCGTTCGATTCGTCACCCAGGCCGAATCGGCCGTTGAAGGAGAAGGTGCTGCCTTCCCCAAGGGTTGAGGTGGCTGCGAGACCGCCGCCCATCAACTCGGCCAGTTTTTTGGATATGGCCAATCCCAATCCGGTGCCCTGATAGGTCTGCGCGGGGCGATTGTCCGCCTGGACAAAAGCGTCGAACAGATAGGGCATCTGATCCTCGGCAATGCCGATGCCGGTGTCCGTTACCGCAAACAGCAACTCAAGTTCGGATGCATGCCGGTTCTGCAGTTCAATGTGCAGGACAATTTCACCTTTTTCAGTAAATTTGAAGGCATTGCCCAGCAGGTTGATCATCACCTGCCGCAACCGGAGGGCATCCCCGACAAGGGCATCCGGGATATCCGGAGAAATGTCTACGGCAAATTCAAGGTCTTTTTCCTGGATCATCTCATGGAAGACGTCATAGATCCGCTCCACCGTATCACGCAGAGAAAACCGATTGGCTTCGAACTTAATACGGCCCGACTCGATTGAGGAAAGATCCAGGATGTCATTGACCAGGTCCATCAAGTTGATGGCCGAGCTATGGATCATATCGAGATATTCACGAACCTTGTGCGGGGACGCTTCCCGCATGGCAAGTTCACAGGCGCCGATAACACCATTCATGGGCGTGCGAATTTCATGGCTCATGCGCGCCACGAATTCACTTTTGAACCGATTCGCAGCTTCCAGTTCCCGGGTTCGTTCACGAACCCGGCTTTCGAGTTCGGTATTGAATTGCTTCAGCGCATTCTCGGTTCGCTTAATGTCGGTGATATCCCGTATGATAATGATTGCATTCGTTTCGGGCGTACCCAGGGATAAAACATCCAGCGTTAAATACCGCGCATCTAAACGGATGACATGCTCTTTGGCCGGGCGGACCTCTTCACCAGTCCCGCCAATGATATCCATTATCCGGGCACACTCCTGTTCGGGGAACAAATCACAAAATGCAGCGCCCAATATTTCCTTCTCGGGAAGATTGACGAGGGCCAGAAAAGCGGCGCTGGCAAAAACGATGCGCCCCTCGGCATTGATTTCAACCACACTTTCCGACATGCGATTGATGATGGTTTCGAAGTGTTTTTTTACCGACAACAGCTCCCGGGTAATCCCGCGCGGATAGACCTTTTCGACGCCGATCACTTCTCTGGGACGGTAACGCTTTTGGGCGAGTTCAGGCTGATTGATGAGGTCCAGCACATGTTGCGCTGTTTCCTCAAACGCCCCTTTGGCAACGCATGCATTGACATCCAGGGCGGCCAAGTCTTCCAAGTCTTCAACGGAGGTGGCGGAAAGGACAATAATGGGGATCGTTTTTAATCTCTCGACACTGCGAATAATCCGGCAGAGGCTGCGGCCATCGATATTGGGCATCACCAGATCGGTAAAGATGACATCCGGCAGGTGACTGCTCAGAAAATCGACCGCCTGCAGACCGTCCTCGGCCGTATCTACCTGATGCCCATTCTGCTCAAGCAGCCTTTTTATCCGTTTGAGGAAAATTCTATCATTATCAACTATCAATACTTTTTTCATGCCGCCTGCCTTTGCCCGGCTCATATGGTGTAACAAAAAAACCCGCTTCCGTACAGAAGCGGGTTCAAAATCCTAGCAACCCCGCTATCTTATTCGTCTGATACGAACTTAGACCGGAAGCTTTGCGCCCCCTCCTTTCGGAAGGTTTGCCCTTCAGTAAATTCAGCTAATTTTCATCTAAAACCTATATCGGCAATGTTGCGGCAAACTTTAATATTTTTTCAAGCTGTCCCCTGTGGGGGATGCCGCCGGGGTTCTATGGGCGAAATCCTGAAAATATACACATAATATTAAATGGTTAGGCACCCGCTTGCAAAAGGATCCCGGGATTTCGCGCTGCCGCAGGCCGGCCCGCGCAATGGAACCAACGATGCCGGCATCGAACCCGGGGCTGCGGGGTGCTTTGGTTATAACGGCCAGGTCACCGGTTCCCGAAGCTACCCCTTCTCCTTGGCGGCTTTTTTTGCATATTTGGCCGCCGCCAACCCGGCCACGCAGCCTTCGCCGACCGCCTTGGCCATCTGCCAGGGGGGACCGCATATATCGCCGGCCGCGTATATCCCGGGAATGTTGGTCTGCTGCTGCTTATCGGCCACAATGAACTCGTACTTCTCGGCATCCAGGGCCACCCCCAGGGTAGCGGCCAGCTCTACGGCCCCTTTGGCCCCGGTTTCAATGAACACCCCGTCCACGTCGAGGCGGTCTCCGTCGTCTAGCACAACCGCCTGGACTGCATCCTTACCGACGATCTCTTTGATTTGACGGCTATCGTGCAAGTGTACATTCGATTGCCGGATCTGTGCTTCGAGCACCTCGGCCACCTGCAGCCGGTCGGCTACCAGATGGACTTCGGCGGCGTAGAAAAGCAGCGTCAGGGCGCCGGAAACGGCGGCCGATTCATTGCCGGTGACCACAACCCGCGCCCCTTTATAGAAATTGGCATCGCAGTCGACACAATAGCTGACCCCTTTTCCTATCAGGGCTTTTTCACCGGGAACGCCGAGACGGTTGCGGGAGACACCCATGGCCAGGATGAGTGTGTGCGTATGAATCTCCCGGCCGCTTTCCGTTGCGATAATGAAGCCGCTGGCGGCCTGGTCCGTCTTGATGACATCTTCATGCAGAAATTCGGCCCCGGAACCAATCGCCTGGTCAATTCCCTGACGCAACATCTCCTCACCGGTCACCCGTTCGATGCAGCAATAATTCTCTATATGGGCCCGGTACAGGCTTGACTTTTGTTCCCTGCCCATGACCAGTACGCGCACTTTCGTCCGGGCAGCATGAATTGCCGCCTGCAGGCCGGCCGGGCCGGTTCCCAGGATTACCACGTCAAATTGATCTGCCATCTTCACCATCCTTTGCGCGGGGCAGCCGCTGTTGTCTGCAACCGCTCATATCAGACCGCTGTTTTGTCGTTACCTGAAAAAATAAAGCAACGGACATCGAAATGCAACCACTGGACATCCGGTCAACTTTTGATATACTCCGGCCATCGACATGAATCCGGGCTGGACCGCCACGTTCCGGTCCACTGCCCGGATTGCCTTTTGACAAGGAGGTTGTATGGCCCTGCTAGTGATAAACAGTGATACATGTAAACGCGATGGAATCTGTACGGCAGTTTGCCCCACGGGGATTGTCCGACTTGAAAGCCCTGAGTCGGTCCCCACAGTTGCCGCTGAGGATGAGGCGTTTTGCATTCAATGCGGCCACTGTGTAAGTGTCTGCCCCCACGGTGCCCTGGCGCATGCGGTCTTGAAACCGGAAGAGTGCCTGCCATTGCAGAAGGAATTACTGTCGGATCCTGCGGGGGTGGAACAGTTTCTCCGCAGCCGGCGTTCGATCCGGGCTTACAAACAGGAACCGGTCGACCGGGACATCTTGTCCGCAGTTCTGCGGTTGGCCAGCCACGCGCCCTCCGGACACAACCTGCAGCCGGTTCGCTGGCTGGTCATCCACGACAGTGCCCACGTACAGCGCCTGGCCGCTATGGTTATCGATTGGATGCGACACCTCATCGCAGAAAAGGCACCCATGGCGACCATGATGCACATGGACCGGGTCGTCGCCGCCTGGGAAGATGACTGGGATCGCATCTGCCGCAGCGCACCGCACGTCATCGTCGCCCATGCAGAAAAAGACAACCCCACTGCCCCGGCCGCCTGCACGCTAGCCCTGAGCTATCTCGAACTGGCAGCCGGCCCCCACGGCCTGGGCGCCTGCTGGGCCGGTTATTTCAATGCCGCCGCAACTTTCTGGCCGCCCTTGCAAAGTGCCCTGAATCTGCCGGAGGGGCACACGAATTTTGGCGCCATGATGATTGGGTACCCCAAATTCAAGTATCAACGCATGCCGCCGCGCCATGCTCCGATTATAGACTGGCGGTAATAGACGCTATCTCAAAAAGTCTTCCTGTCGGGCGTAGCGCGCAGAACGAAGACTGATTGGCCCAATCAGCCCGCGGCGGATAAATCTCGACGTTGGACACTGAACTGGCCTGTAAATCGCCCCCGCAAGGAATACTGCCATTGTAGTGGGTGCCAAACCATCGAAATAATTGAGTATTTATTCGGCTCAAAAATAGCGCCCGCCGCACCTTGAACCAAAATCCGTTTTTTGAGATAGCTTATAGTTAGATGCCGGTGTCTCTTGACAAATGTTAATTTTTAAACAAGACTGACGAGTCGGGAACTTCGCCATGATGGGAGGATACGTGCGATGGTGCATCAACCTGAAAAATCAAACGGGCACAAACGCCTTGAAAAGCTCATTCGTGAACTACGCCAGACCAACGTAGAGATAGACCGAATCCTGGAAAGGCTGCCGCTCTCCAGTCACCAGCAGGTCACCCGGTTGGCCAAGCTGATCGAAAAGCAGAAACGCCTCATGCGAACCACTTCGGGAACGGCCCCGGAAGCCGTAAGGGTTTTTCTCGACAACGCCAAACACTCCGCCCGCTACCTGCAAGTTCGCTATGAAGATGCGATGAAGAAGGGGAAGTTGCGCAAATCCAGATAGTATCCACCCACAGACGGCATCTTTCGGCCCAGCGCGGCGTTTTCGCTTTTGCATGATCCTCAACATAGCGCCTGCTATGCCTGCGGTCATGAAAACGCTCAAGCCTTGCTCTGAACCAAAATCTACCATCTGTGGATGGATACCGAGTATCAAACAGAATAGATGATTTCTTGTTCAGGCAAATCCAGATAGCCGTTAGAAGCCAACTCAGGGATGGACTTTGGCTGCGGTTAAGGCTTCGCTCTCCAAGCTACTCCCGACAGGAAGACTTTCTTGAGTTGGCTTCTAATCTTTTACTTTCGAAAATCCCGGTATTAGCGTCTTGGTGCTGTTCACGCCGGATATTTGCCGTATTTTCTCGTGCACAAACTGCCCGATGGTTTCGGCATCGGATATCAACAGGTCCCGGGTCAAGACGATTTTTACCAGGATGTCGATATCACCGTGTACGGAGTGAACCTCGCGCACTTCATCCAGTTCAAATAATCTTTCCAGAATACGGTCCTCTTTGCGCGCTTGAACCAGCAGCTGGATGAAAGCCGTTATGCCGCGTTTCATCTCAGGATAATCCGCTTCTTTGAATTTTGCCATCTTTTCCCTAAAGGCCTCCATATTGCCGGGAATCAATTTATCAATGCCGATACCGTAACGGCGCCGACGCCGATCTTCCCACTGGTGAACAGAAATATAGACATAGAGATCCGCCATGGTTCGATCGGGAAAGACTTCCAGCAGGCGCCCTCGCCGAACAATTGCCCCCAGGGGCATGTAAATGGTTTCATACCAGTCTTTGGCCGCGGCCTGAAGCGTCCCCGGCAGACCGGAAGATTCAAGATAATCACGATGCGCCTGGATCTGCTTTTCAAGCTGGGCATACTGCCCTATTTCCGTCAATTTAATCTCATCCGGTAGACCAAACATCTCCCGGAATGCCGATTGCTCGCGATAGAGCACATTCTCAAGTGTATTTTTAGAGGGTATGAACTCTACAATCCGGGCGCGTATCTCGTCATGCCCCAGCTCTTTGGCCGCCGCAATCCGATGATTGCCATCCATCGCGTAGTACTCTTCTTTTATCTGGTAGAGCTTCATCGGCGGCAGGGGGGTTCCTTCCCGCATGGCCCGTTTTATGCGCTCCAATTTTTCGGGCGGCAGATAGCCTTTCAACCGAAACCGGCTGTCAAAATCCTGATAGCGGCCAACACTGCCGACGATCCGGTCAAGCGGGACGGTTTTCACCCCCCGTTGTATCGTATCAAAGGCGGCCTCCCGCTCTTGGTCGGCACTGAAACTACGCGCATCCCGCCCGGCAGTAGTTTGTTCTCCGGCCGGCGTCCGTGCCCCAAGCAGGCGCAGTATTTTAGATTTCAAGGACATGGTAACCGTAGGCGTTAATTATCCGGGTCTCGTTGAGGGTTGTCATGCGGGCGTCACTATTCGCAAATTCCCGGTGAATGTGCCCGTGGATAAAGTAGCGTGGTCGGTATTTTTTTATCAACCCAACGTAGGACTTGAACCCCCGGTGGCACAGGTCTTCTTCATCGTGTATATACCGCGGGGGGGCATGGGTGATGACGATATCCGGCCCGCCGGCCCGCCAGAGGGTAAATCTCAGCCGGCGAATCATAGCCGTCATCTGGTTTTCGTGGTACTGCTGCGGCCCGCCGTTATACCAGCGAGACCCCTCAAGCCCCAGGATCTTCAAATCGTTGAACCGAGCCAACCGGCCGTGCAGATCCTGGCAGCCTTCCGGCGGACTGGTTTCAAAGCGCAGGTCGTGATTTCCGCGCACGTAATACAGGGGGACCTCCAGGGCATTGGCTATAAAAGCAAGATACTCCGGTGGAAGATCTCCGCAACCCAGAACCAGATCAATATCGGCAAAACGTCCGGCATCAAAATCCTTGTACAGGACGGGTACCACGATATCGGCTATGGTCAGAATTTTCATGATACGTAATACGATACCCGAACGACACGGCCTGTATATCGTTCGGGCATCAGAATCTACCCTTCAGTTAGGGCAGCTATTATCATTTTCAAACTTCAGAATCAATTTTCTGGGCACACGCTGGACAATACGTTGAGGAAGGTGCCAGTCCGGCTCGGCGCCAGACATATTCCTCCAGTTCCATCCACGTTCCGGTACCCGGTTCGCGTCCCGTGTCATCCCGAATACTTTTACAAACGCAGCACAGGGGCAGAATTTTTTCATAGGATTTAATTTTGCGATTGAGTTCCAGTCTTTCAAAGCAGCGGGACACACGCAATTCAAGTTCCTCGGGGCTGCAGGGCTTCAGCAGGTAGTCATCAATCCCCAGACGCAAGGCTTCGATCGCAGTCGTCATATCACCAAACCCGGTCAGCACGATTCCCATGGTTTCAGGGTGCAGTCTTTTCGCGGTCTTCAGAACTTGAATACCATCAATCTTTTCCATCACCAGATCGGTAATGACTAAATCCCACGGCTCGGCTTTCAGCATCTCAATCGCCTTTTCACCGGATTCGGCCAGTTTGATTACATACCCTATTTCTTCAAGATACTGGCCGGTGCCCTCACGGATGGCGGGGTCGTCGTCTACCAGCAATATGGAGTGATTTTTCATACCAACCTCATTGGAGCAAGCAACATCATCGGGCTCTATTCGCAGGGTTCCGGACTGCGGGCATCGGGCCGCCGGCTGGCTGCCGGCCGGGCTACCCCTGATTGAGATAAGACAATTTCACATTGGTGTAGGAGGTGCAGAGTGTTGACCAGTGGCGTATCAGATTCCCTCGCAAGTTGGTCGTTTCGGACAAAAGGGCGTAATCAGTAAAACCGGCCTTCCAGTCAGATAGTATATCATAAAGGCAGGTATACGAGCTTACTTTCAGCCGAAATTTGGAGATCCCCCCGGCACCGATATGGAAATACCAGTTTACCTTCCTGAGAAAATCGGCCAACGGATCTTTGGTATTGGCTTTGCCCGGCGTGAAGGCCTGCTTCAGGGCTTCGGTGAGAACATTCACCTTTATGCGGACCGGCTCCAGAGATGTTTTTATGGCTTGGATTTCATCATAGGTGTTCTCGATCGATTCTTCCGGCATCTGCATAAGGACAATTACGTCATCAAACGTATGAATATAAGCACTGTGCGTTTTGGTAAGCTCGAAAAACAGCGGTTCAACCTGATTAAACAGAGGTCGACTGCCCGGCTCAGGATGGTTCCTGACAAGTTCGACGGCCATATCTATTGCCGAGATCAGGTTATGCGTCATGAAATACCTTGCTACGTAGTTTTCTTGATGGCTACATCGATGACAAGTTTTCCGTCACCTGCTTTACAGGGTATTGAAATCACCTCAATATCATGAGGGTAAGAGGTTTTGTGTTTGCCGATGACAACGCTGGGAACCGATATGGAGCAATTTTCATCGGGGAAATCGGTCTTGGCATTCCCGGCAATCATATTGGCAATTTCACCAATGGCATCAATGCAGTCTTCATCCAGTTCGGTCATCTCTTCGTCAAGCAATTCCGAAGCCAGTTGCATTGCCAGAGATTCACGCATATTAATGACCACACACCCGGTAACCCCACCTGACATCCCGATAATTCCGGCAATCTCATATTCCGGGACAGGTTCCTTTTTAATATAGGGTTTCTCCAGGGATAAAGGCAGGTTGAGCATTGTTTTGAACAGGTTTTCAACAGCATTGACAAACGGTTTTATGTAGGCAGCCTCCATGTTCCCCCTCTTGACATGAATCAAACTGTTTTTATATCGCAGCAGACCGGCAACACCCGAGCCAAACGGCTCGAGCGGTCAATTGTCCGGGCAGATTCAAAGCAAAAATGAAAATACCAAACACTTTCGCAAGACTTATTCAGTGCGGGCAACCAGCTGACGTGCCCCACCCCATCCTGACGTGTGCACCTATATGCATAATGCCCGTTATTTCCCCACGCCAATCGCGATTCAGAGGGGATTTCAAGGCACATTTATGTAACTTAACAGGTTTAAAATATTATGCAAGTCCGAAACAAGGGCCGTTTGCGGGCCCCTACGGCCGGGCACGGTAACGCAGGACCACGTAGTTGCTACCAAGGGTTTCAACGGATAGCAGTTTAAGCTGCATATCCATTTCATCATTGAAAAGCGGGACGCCTGTTCCGAATATCCGTGGCGCGATTGTAATGATGAACTCATCGATCAGGTTCTTCCGGGCAAACAGAGAGTTCACAATTGAACCGCCGACCAACACCACCTCGTGGTAACCGTCAGCAGCGAGGACCTTCAAAACCGTCTCGGGAGGGTCGTTGGTATATACGAGATCGGGGTGGTCGGACCGGCGAGAAAGATTGCGGGTCAGGACGATATTCTTGCGGTCCGGCAGAGGGTTGCCGATAGTGTCATAGGTTTTCGACCCCATGATGATCGCCCCAGCGCTTTTGGTGATCTGCACGAACAGTTTCTTATCTTCACTGCCGGTCCAGTCCGGAAAGTGGCGGTCGTTGCGGGCAATTTTCCCGTCCACGGTCATAGCCATCATCAATGTGACTTTCATGTATACCCCTGTTCTGTTTTAGTTCAATAGATCCAACAATTTCCTGAACCTCGGACGCAGTCTGAAGAAAGCCGCCCAGGGCCAAAAGATGCCGCGTCCGCCTCCGATGACTGCTCAGAAGTGGTAGATTTTGGTTCAGAGCAAGGCTTGAACGTTTTCGAGACCGCAGGCATAGCAGACGCTATGTCGAGGATCTTGAAAAGGTGAAAACGCCGCTCTGGGCCAAAAGATGCCGCGTCCGCCTCCGATGACTGCTCAGAAGTGGTAGATTTTGGTTCAGAGCAAGGCTTGAACGTTTTCGAGACCGCAGGCATAGCAGACGCTATGTCGAGGATCTTGAAAAGGTGAAAACGCCGCTCTGGGCCAAAAGATGCCGCGTCCGCCTCCGATGACTGCTCAGAAGTGGTAGATTCTGGTTCAGAGCAAGGCTTGAACGTTTTCGAGACCGCAGGCATAGCAGACGCTATGTCGAGGATCTTAAAAAGGTGAAAACGCCGCTCTGGGCCAAAAGATGCCGCGTCTGAGCAGTCATCACTTGGTTGTGGCCACCCATACCCCCCCCCAATCCACAGGCAAACTTTCAAGTAGCGCGTCACACTTATTTACATAAGCGGCAGCTGCTGCATCCTGTACCTGGATAGCTGCAAACACTTCCCGGGCAGCCTCAAATTTTCCCTCGTAGAACAAGGCCAGGCCCTGGGCAAAGCTTTCATAAAGCGCCTTCCCAGCCTGGTACGCCCCCGGCAACATAGGTTCGTAAACCGTCACCGGTTCACTACGGCCCACGACCGCCAGCCGGGCCAATTCGCGCACATTGATGTCCGGGCCTATCTGCCGGCGCGTATCTTCGGAGATCATGGTAAAGGTCCCGAATTGTTTGTTGGCACCTTCCAGCCGGGCTGCCAAATTGACGGCATCTCCCAGCATCGTGTAATCAAAACGAGTCTGTGAACCCAGGTTGCCCACCACCGCCGGCCCGGTATTGATCCCAATCCGCATGAGCATCTCCTTGCCGATGCGCGCTTTGATCGCCGGCCGCATGTCGGCCAATTTGGCCTGGCATCTCAGCGCGGCCCGTACGGTCCGCATTTCGTGTGCGTGGACATCCAAAGGGGCATTCCAGAAGGCAATGATGGCATCCCCTTCGTATTTATCCACCGTACCACCCTCATCCATGACAATATCGGTCATGGCGGTCAGGTACTCATTCAGCAGGGCCGTCAACTGCTCTGGTTCGAGGCCCTCGGAGATAGTCGTAAATCCCTGCAGGTCCGAGAAGAAAATTGAGAGGATTTTTCTTTCGCCGCCCAATTTCAGGCGTTCCGGATTGGAGATCAGCTGATCGATCACCGCGGGGCTGAGGTACTGACGGAAAGCACCTTTGATAAAGCGCTTCTGCCGGCCCTCGGTGGCATAATTGACCAGCAGGGCAAATCCGATCGTGAGAACCGCCGTCACTTCCAGCACCACGATGGGGAGCCAATAGCCGGCATGATAACCGGCCAGTCCGAGACCGGCGGGCAGCATCAGGCCGACGGCGCTGTTCCCGGTAATGGCCAGAGGAGAACGCAAAACCGATGCCGCCCAACCCAACAGCACAGCGAACAGCAGGACAAACGGCACAGTGAAAGCGACCGGAACCGCCCGGATAAAATCACCGGAGAGAAAGTTGTCCAGAAGGGTGGCGTGGATTTCGACTCCGGAATATACCCCTGCCACAGGCGCAGACCGCAGGTCCAGCAAACCGGGGGCTGAAAACCCGAACAGCACGTATTTATCCTTAAAGGCCGTCGGGTCGCGAATAACTTCAGGCTCCCCCATCCGGTGGCGGATCTCGGATTGTAAAACGGATGCAGCCGAAAAATTGCGGTGGGTCCCTGAAGGCCCCCGGTAGCGTAAGATAGCGTTTTCTCGGGAATCGACCGGGATCTCCCGGTCGCCTATATGTTGGGACTGCCCCTGCCCCCGTGCAATTTGGGCTTGATTGCCGGCCGCCAGCCAGGCGCCCAGGCCCAGAGCCGGCACCGGTTTATCGGCAAATACGCTGAAAAGTTTGACCCGTCGATAAACACCATCCGGATCGGGCTTCAACTGAACATTGCCCAGCACCGCAGAGTTTTCAACAAGTTCCTTGATGGGAAAGGTTGCCCGCAAGAAGGTAAAGGCGGCCAGCGGTAATTGGGAGGCACGGCCAGCGGATTCGGCCAGCTTCAGGCGGGGTTCCGGTGTGCCTGTCGGCCAGCTGACCTGGCTGCCGCTTTTCTTTCCCAGAAATACCGCCCCGGCCACTTTGCCGAACTTCCCTACGGCGGCTGCAAAGGAGCGGTCATCGGCAACCCCGTAGGCGGAGGGCTCTGTATAGAGCACATCGACGGCCAGGGCCCGGGCACCCTTGCGTCGGCAGTAATCAACAATGGCCCCGTAGATCTCACGGGGCCAGGGCCAACTCAACCCATTCTCTTTCTGGGCCCAGTCTAGGCTATTTTGGTCCAGCAGGATGAGGACAATATCATCGGTGGCCGGACCGGGCCGGGCCAGAGCTCTGACGCGCCAATCCCAGGTCCGGGCCTCCCAGGAATCCAACAAGCCGGCCATCAGCATGAGAACGGCAATCAGCGCCCCGGTCAACCCGGCCAGAATCCCCCATACCGGTTTGCGGCCCAATATCCGCACACGGCTCATTTATCAGACATCCTTCATGAGTCTTTTGAAACGCACCTGACGGGATGGCTGGTTTTGGACCGGCTTAAACACACCGGTACGCTTTTGGACATAATCAATCCGAACCCCGGGCGTGGGATGCGTGCGGCCGAAGCCGGGCCCCCCGGGTGCCAGGCGGGTGTTCATCTGGGTCAACATATCGACCAGTCCGTTGGGGTCGTATCCAATCCGCTGGAGAATCGTCACCGCCGCGTTGTCGGCCTGCTTCTCGAACGCCAGGGAATAGCCCGAGTTGACCAGGGTAGCCGTAATATCCGTGATCGAGTCTTCAAAGGTCCGGGTTAGTTCGGCCAATTCCTGGCCGCCCAGGTTTTTGGCGCCCTCGACTGCCAGCGTTGACAGGGCCGTGGTTACCCTGGATTTTTTGATGGCCTGCAGCCCGTGGCGATGCGCTACGTGGGCGATTTCATGCGCCAGAACTGCGGCAAGGGCATCTTCATTGCGACACAGCTGCAGCATACCGCGGGTAACAAAGATAAGCCCGCCGGGTGCCGCAAATGCGTTGATCTCATTTGAATTCAGAATCAGGAAATGATAGCCGTTAAAAGTTTCGGGCAAATCGGATACCTGGGCCAGGGCCTGGCCGAGCGTGTTGATATAAAGATTGGCTGTCCGGTTCCCAAAGGGTTGGTACCGGGTCACCAGACTGGCGCCCACGGCACGACCGATATAATATTCCTGTTCCGGGGTAATATCTTGAAACCCGCGGGCAACCGCTTGTCCGCTTTTGATGATAGACTCCGCTTGTTGTCCGGTGAGGACGCCGGTCGCCTGACCGAGGGAGGCCCCAATTGTGGTGGCTTCCTCCATGCCTTCACAACCGCTCATAATTGCTGAAAACAAAGGGGCCACGCCCAGGCCGTAGAGCGCGTATCGGCCGGCGGCCGCCATAAATTCTCTTCTTGCGTTCTTTTTCATTGGGCACCTCCTTGCGGAGATACCGCCCCCTTTTTGAGGAACTTGCGAATGGCGCTCTGCGATACCTTCATCTGCTCCATTCGATCGATGGGGGCATAGTCCAGATTCTTGTTTTTATTTCGATATTCGCCCTCAACCTTTTTGTTGAAACCCTTGCCGGCCAGGGCGAGTTCATCGCTGGTGGCGGTTTTGTTGACATCGGCCGCCCCGGCTTTCAGAACGATTTTTTGGGTGGTCAGAGCAGATGAATGCACCCAGCCTTTGACGCCGGCCGATGCCAGGAACACCTGGACCCAGGTGCCCTGACGGCTGACGATATAAACCCGATCACCGTAGTTCAAAGTAGCCATAATCCGAGCTAAAAAAGACGGTGCCGTCCGGACCTGGCTCTGTTTCACCTGGACGCTCATGCTGCCGTCGTCGGCACTCCAGGCCGCTGAGGTGCCCATCACACACAGGCAAAAGATCAGCGGCAATAGTCTACGCAAAACCATGTCTGTATACCTCCTCCTCAAAAAGGATTTCGCCCGACTTACCGCCGGCGGTGTTCGCGGAGCCGCCGACATTTGATATCTTGAGCCATCTCAGATGTGGATCTTGGTTGCGGTTCAGGCTTTTCATCCTCAGTAGCAGGCTCCTGCAGAGGGCGGGCGCTCTCCAAACTACGCCCACAAGCCAGGTGGATGCGCATATCATACCCGAGGCGCCGGCGAAGCCAATGCCCAGCGTGGTAAATACATCAGGTATTTCAAGGATAGCGCTATAGCTTCACGCCGCGCTGATATGAACACCCACCTCCGGGATTGGACCTGAAGACTTATTTGAGACGGCTTATAGAATATATTACAATTAGGTAAATGTGTAAAGCAGGGGGCAGCCGCAGCCCTATGAGGCTGCCTGGCAGGCAGAAGGTGCCGGCTCCAGTGGCAGGGGTGCGTGCTGCGGTGACGGTTCAGCCGTGTATTCGGCGGTTATGACGCCGGCATCGTGGAGTTTCACGAAAACTAAAATCATGTCCGGATCAAACTGGGTCCCGGCACATTCATGCAGGATACCAATAGTTTTGGCAGGTTCCATTTTATTGCGGTAAACCCGGTTCGAAGCCATGGCATCGTAAGCATCGCATATGGAAAGGATCCGGGCCAGTTTGGGGATTTCATCGCCTTTCAGTCCGTCAGGGTACCCTGACCCATCAAACCGTTCGTGATGGGACCTCACGATACGAAGCTCCTGTTCCCACATACCCAGCTGGCTGATGATATCGGCCCCAATCACGGGATGCGTTTTAATCACTTCGAATTCGGTGTCCGTCAGTTTGCCCGGCTTAAGCAAAATTTCATCCGGGATGCCGATCTTGCCGATGTCGTGCAGCTGTCCGGCGCAACTGAGCACTTCCAGTTCCTCGGGGGTGCAGCCCATCTCGCGCCCCAACCTGATTCCCAGGTTGGTTACCCGGCTTGAATGCTGTTGGGTGTAAGAATCCCTGGCTTCAACGGCTTTTACAAAAGCCACCAGCGTGGCAAACAGATTTTCATAGATATTCTCATACAGAGCCAGATTTTCAATGGTATTGGCCGCATTCTGGGTCATAAAGGAGAGATAATAGAGATCCTTTTCGCTGAACTTGGCTTGATCGTTGTATGCCGCCGCAGTCAGGACACCGAACACCTTGTTCCGAATCTTCATCGGCACCGCCATAAAGGAGCCCACAACTTCGGAGAGGCCCTTCACCTGGCGAGTATCGGCTACCAACAAGGGAATTTCATCAGCCACCACCTCATGGATCAATTTGGTGGCCGGCCGACCGGAAACCTTCCCGGTATTTTCGATGACATCTGCCGGTGTCTGTTGGTCACCTCTGAAACTGCACGTCACCTCCAGAGGATTGCTCAAGGCAGCATTGATCAGGTAAAAGCGAGCATCGTTCGCCCGGGTAATTTCCGTAGCCATGGTGACAATCCGATCTAGCAGGTCGGTACTGGAAGTCACCGAAGTAAAATCCGCCATGATCTTATTCAGGGTATTGAGTTCATCGACCTTGGCGGTAAGCTCCAGATTCAGCCTTTCCAGACGCTCCTTACCTGCGACCTCGCTTTTGAGCAGAATATTGTCAGCAAACAGCCTGCGTTCCCTGAGCACCCGGCGCACACAGATCTCCATCTGGTTGAGGTTGACCGGCTTGATCAGGAAATCGACCACGCCGTTTTTAAGTGTCCGGATAGTGTTTTCCAGGGAAGGATACCCGGTCATGATAATGACCGGCACAGAGTTGTCGATTTCGCGAATATGCTCGGCAAGCTCCAGACCGTCCATCTCGGGCATGTTTATGTCGGTAAAACAGCAATCCACCCGGTGGGCATCGAGAACCGTTACCGCTTCGCGACCGTTGGTGGCCTTCAGGACTTCGTAGCCTTTGAGCGTAAAATACTCACCGGCAACCTCAAGGATACTCTCTTCATCATCCACCAGTAAAATAGTTTCCAGCTTTTTATCAGGCGACGTAAGATGTTCTGTCATCGAAAAGAGTACCCCATCATCAGTGTATATGTGAACGTGGATTGCGGGCACCTGCCATATTGGGTGCAGGCCTTCTTTATATTCATCGTCCTGACTTCGGATTTCTTTAGCTGAATTCGTACCGGGGTGAATATCATTGACAGGCCAGAGTCCTTTTTTTATATATTACCAGCTTTTACCTAAAACTGAGGTTTCGCCCATCACCGTTGGTAACGACCCGAAAGCGCCGGTCCGCATCAGCCTGCGGCGCCGAATCGGATATAGGCAAACCCCGTAGCAAAGGACGTTATTATATGCCTGAAAAAATAGATGCAGACACTTGGGTTTATACCGTCATCACCAACCCCGGTACTGGTGAACAGGTCCTGGGACAGCACGATACGGTTGCGGACATCTCCTACATACCGATATTCAAAGAAAAAGATCACGCCCTCCAGGGATTGATTCAGTTGGAAGTGGAAAAAGGCACCCGCTGCGAAGTTCAGGCCCTACTGTACGGAGATGTCGAGCGAGCCGCCGGTGAAAACGGATTCTTGGTATACCTGCTGAATGCCTCTGGAAACGTACTGGACACCTTCGCACCTACAATTTAGACGCCGTAAGCCACCTATTAGCCTCTAAAAAAGCACTATATAGTCGATATTGTGAAAAAAATTCTGCTTATAGGGGATAATTGTTATTTTTTTCTTGACCTTTCCACAGTTTTTAATATGTATTGATTTACTGAATGACATTAAGTCACAATGAACACTAACATTATGTGTTTAAGGTGCAGTGGGAGCACTGCAATTCAGGCTGGTTTGGGCCGTTATATATAGCATAAAGGAGATGGTGTTTTGGCTAACGGTATCGTAAAATGGTTCAGTGACAAGAAGGGGTACGGGTTTATCGAGAATGAGGAAGGTGGCGACGTTTTCGTACACTTTTCCGCAATCACTATGTCAGGCTTTAAAACGCTGGCAGAAGGCGATCGGGTCACCTTCGAAATTGAAGAGGGTGATCGCGGCCCGGCAGCTGCAAACGTTGTCAAAGCGTAATCTGACGATTTAAGCGTTCACTTATAATTTGTCGCAGGATTGCAGCCGGATTCAGCTTCACGGGGTCTATGTGCAGCAGGTACGCACGGCAGTTGACTTTGTGAAGTGGTGCGCCCAAAAGTGCCAACGGGCGGTGAAGCCGCGTTGCAAAAATGCGCAGCCACTTGAAGTACATCCATGGTATGATTAAAGGCATCGCTGCTACCTGCTAGCAGGATGCCTTTTTTTTGCAATTTGAATGCGGTTTTCAATTTTCACCAGATAGCCCCAATATGAAACTTCTTTTTCTGGAACCTTTTTTCGGTGGTTCTCACCGCGACTTTGCCAGCGGGCTCTGCGATCACTCCGGACATGATATAACCCTGGTGACTTTGCCGGCCCGGTTCTGGAAATGGCGTATGCGGGGCGCCGCCCTCCACTTCGCGCGCACCATGCCGCCGCCCATAGATTTCGATGGCATCATCACCACGGATTTGATGAGTCTGTCGGACTTGAAAATGCTTATGGGGTCTGATCTGCCGCCGGTGCTGGTATATTTCCACAAAAACCAGATAACCTATCCGCTGGCCCAGGGAGAGACCCGGGATGTCCAGTTCGGGTTTACCGACATTACCACGGCCCTGGCAGCCGACCGCATCTTGTTCAATTCCCACACCCACTTCAATGAATTTTTCACGGCCCTGCCGGCCTTTTTGAAAATGATGCCTGAATTCCATCCGCTCTGGGTCGTAGATACCATCCGGGAGAAATCCGCTGTATTGCATCCCGGCTGCCGTTTTGCGCCGGGGGAACCCGCGCTGGCCAACCCGGAAGACCCGCCGCTGATCATCTGGAATCATCGTTGGGAATTCGACAAGAATCCGGTTGATTTTTTCGCAGCGCTGGAAGCGGTTCTGAATCGGGGATTTGAATTCCAACTGGCCCTGCTGGGTGAGAATTTCCAAAAGGTCCCCAAACCGTTTATCCAGGCCAAAGCGCGGTTTGGGAAGCGTATCGTCTGCTACGGATTTGAGAAATCCCGCACGGCCTACGAGCAGTGGCTGCAAAAAGGGGCCGTTGTCATCAGTACAGCGCACCAGGAGAATTTCGGCATTTCCATGGTTGAAGCCATCCGGCACGGTTGCCTACCCTTGCTGCCTGACAGACTGGCCTACCCGGAAATTCTACCGCCGGCCTTTCAAGATCGTTTTCTGTATGGGAGTCAGCGAGACTTGGAAGATAAGCTGTCGTTATTGTTGGCCAATTACGTGGAATTCAAAGATTGCCGGCCGCCGCTGGCGGCCGCCATGGAAAAATACGCCTGGCCCCTGATGGCCCCCCGGTATGACCGGGAGTTTGAAAGGTTGGTGGGGTTTAGGTGATAAGGCCGAAGACTGAAGGCTGAAGGGAAAACCCTCAGTCCTGCCTGTTGGGGCTGCTTTAAACGAAGGCAAGAACCGAGGCAGGCGCCTGACATCGTATTTCTCGGGACCTTGACCACCGTCCTCTTCAGTATCCAGACGGCTGCCTACAGTTTTCAACCTTAACTTTTTCATCTTAGGGCTTCTACCTAACTTCAGTCTTCAGCCTTCGGCCTATTAACCCTAAGGTTATACAGTTTGCCTGGCAAGGGCTTTCCGAAAAAGTCTCCCATTGTCCGCGAGATGGCGGCTACCTTCTCGATGTCGATGCCGGTCTCGATACCCAGGGACGACAGCAGGTGAACCGTGTCTTCCGTTGCAATGTTGCCGGCCGCTCCCGGAACAAATGGACAGCCGCCCATGCCGCCGAAGGAGGTATCGAACCGGGTGACACCGAATTCCAGGGCCTTCATCAGATTAACCAGACCAAGGCCGCGGGTGTCATGCAGATGCAGAGACAGGGGCAGATTTCCGGCAACCGGTCCGATCGTGGCCAGCAGGTCGGCAACCGATACCGGTGTAGCCATCCCGGTTGTGTCGGCCAGGGCCAACGCATCGGCCCCGGCCTGGACATAGGCAGCCGCCATATCCCTAATGCGGCTGGCGGGTACCGGCCCTTCGTAAACACAGCCAAATGCGCACTGAATGCCGGCCTTGACATGCAGACCGGCTTCTTTGGCACGCATCACCATTTCAACGGACAGGTTCCGGGCCTGCTCCAGGGAAAGTCCGGCATTTTTGCGACTGTGGGTATCGCTGGCCGAAACGGAGATTTCGACATTCTGCAAACCGGCTGCCTGGGCCCGGGTCACCCCGTTCTGGTTCAGGACCAACCCGGTAAACTCGACGCCCGCATGCAGGTGAATCCGGCTCAGCAACTCCTCGGCGTCGGCCATTTGAGGTACCTTGTCCGGGTGTACGAAAGCCGTTATCTGTAAACTTTTCAGGCCGGCCGCTACCAGCGCTTCTATCAACTCCAGCTTCATCCCGGTCGGGATGCGGCGGTTCTCGATCTGGATACCATCCCGGAGCCCGACTTCCGTCAGCGTCACGCTCTCTGGCTGGCTGTTATCAGCTAACAATTGGATCACTCCCCGGGCGGCAGGCCGATTGCCGCAATGTATTTGGATTCACACAAAATTCCGTTCCGTAAAAGAACCAAAATTCTATTGACGCCACTATACTACAAAAGGTAAGGATGGCCCACCAGTTTATTGGAAGTTGATATGTCAGTAGAAAATCCCAGCATGCCCGCGATGCACAATGTAGAATCACGCCCTTTGCGCATTTGCCTGTTAAGTTACCGGAGCAATCCCCACTGCGGCGGCCAGGGCGTATACCTTAAAAACCTCAGCCGGGCTTTGAAAGATTTGGGGCATCGGGTTGAAGTCGTTTCCGGCCCCCCGGACCCGCAACTGGACGCCGATATCCCCGTCCATCACCTGCCCTGCCTGGACCTCTACAATCCCGACGCTCTGTTTCGGATCCCTTCCCTGCAGGAGTTGGCCGACCCGATCAATTTGTTGGAATGGATAGGGGTGATCACCGGCGGATTTCCGGAACCGTTCACCTTCGGTCTGCGAGCCCTGGACCTCTTAAAGAAAAACCTGGGCCGCTACGATGTGGTGCACGACAACCAGAGCCTCTCCTATGGGCTCTGGCTGATCAGCAAACGGATTCCCACCTTGGCCACGATACACCATCCCATCACGGTAGACCGCAAGATCGCCGTTGATTCCGTGCGGGCGACCTGGAAAAAGATCAAACACTGGCGCTGGTATTCTTTTATCGGCATGCAAAAAAGGGTGGCCCGGCGCATTCCGAAAATCATTACTGTTTCCGATTGCGCCAAGGAGGATATCTGCGGCGATTTCAGTATTCCCGAAAGTCGGTTTGCGATTGTTCCCAACGGAATCAACACAGACCTGTTCTACCCGATTCCCGAGATCACCCGCGAGAAAAACCGGGTAATCGTCACCAACAGTGCCGACATGCCCCTGAAGGGATTGTACTACCTGCTCCAGGCGGTGGCTGACATTGCCAAAGAACGCGAACTGCGCCTGATTGTCATCGGCACCCCCAAAAAAAACGGCGGGGTGGTCAAGCTTATCCGCAAGCTGGGCATCCAGGACCGGATCACGTTTACCGGCAGGATCAGCGACGACGAGTTTGTCCGTCAATACGCCCGGGCATCGCTAGCCGTGGTGCCCTCTGTGTACGAAGGTTTCGGCCTGCCCGTCGGCGAGGCCATGGCCTGCGGCGTCCCGGTAATCAGCACCACGGGCGGAGCCCTGCCCGAAGTGGTAGGTGATGCGGGCATCCTGGTCCCGCCGGCCGACCACAACGCTCTGGCCGGCGCAATCGTTGAACTGCTCGATCATCCCGAGAAAGCCAGGGAATTCGGCGAGGCTGGTTTCAAGCGGGTGCAGGCGCAGTTCACCTGGAAGCGGGCCGCCGAAAAAACCGTGGCGGCCTACCGGGAGGTCATCCGTGATCACGGTCGATTTTAAGCGTCTTGATATTCGGCCCGGTTTCAAGATTCTCGACATCGGCTGTGGCAGCGGGCGGCACACAGCGGCTGCATACGGATTAGACCAGGCATTTGCGGTAGGCGCGGATTACAGTTACCAGGACGTCATTGAGGCCCGTGAAAGGCTGCGCTTTCATGACCACCTGGGGGTTCATGGCGGTGGCCGCTGGGCACTGTCCACGGCTGACATCTGCAGCCTGCCCTTTAAAACCGCCGCCTTTGACCTGGTCATTTGCGCAGAAGTCCTGGAGCACATTCCCACAGACGGCAAGGCCATGGCAGAGATTATCCGGGTCCTCAAACCGGGACACCAGCTGGTCGTGAGCGTCCCTCGCTTTTTCCCGGAGAAAATCTGCTGGCTGCTCTCCAATGACTACTTCAACGCCAACCAGGGCCATGTCAGGATCTACCAAAAAACGCCCCTGGTAACCCGGCTTGAAAAATATGGCGTGCGCCACTGGTCCACCCACTTCGCCCACAGCCTGCACGCCCCCTACTGGTGGCTCAAATGCCTGGTGGGACCCACCCGCGCAGACAATCGCTGCGTCAATCTCTACAAGCGATTTCTCACCTGGGATATCATGGCAAAGCCGCGCCAAACGCGCTGGCTCGAGCACATCCTGAATCCCCTGCTCGGCAAAAGTCTTGTACTTTACTTTGTCAAAAGCAAGATTTGAAATACGCAGGCGTGGACTATCTCAGGTAATCCACGCCTTTTTGCGCTACTATGTAACTGAGGATGAATGGTCGGAGTGTGCCGTGATAGACTGGTGTACGAAGTCTTGATTTATAAGCGGCGTCTGTAACGTAAAGGTCACCGTAGCCCGTTTGGACGTCTTTTGAACCAACTTAGCAGTTACCTAAAACGAATGTTCTCTAACGATGAATGCCGAGGACTTAGAATGATCGATAAAAGTTGCTTCATCCTCCACGAACGCCTCACCTAATTTTTTCATTTCTGGTGAATTCATTGCCTCCATCGGATATTCTTCCGACTCAAACCATACCCCTGCCACGCCATCAAATTCAGGCAGCATACTTCTGGAAGTTCTCAGCCCTGCATTCAAAAGGGTACCTAAAGTATGAGATCGCACAATTTTTTCCCTCGCATGACACCAGCATTTTCATAGAGAAAGGACCATGCTGGTTCATCCTATAGTCCTGGAATTATTCACGCGTCATTTTTGGGTGGCGGTGCAGGCACATTGCTAATTTTATCATTCTGATTCTTCTTTGTTGGTTTAAATTATCATGGCGCACTATATTACTGTTTTGTGCCCGGGTTTCAGAACTTACCGTTATCGTTCTTCCACTCACTGCGCGGTGGGATTGCCTCGGTAGTGTCCCAGTGCTCAACAATCTTACCTTCAGCTATACGGAAGAGGTCATAAAAGGAGCTGGGGGCTCCATTACACAGGCCTTCGCTAACACTAAGCAGGAAATTTCCTTCAGCTAAAAGGCGATGAATTCTGTTGTAATTAATTATGCGTTTCCCATTAGAGTCAGTTTTGGATAGCGCTGAGTGCAGCGCTGGTAAACCGTCAGCCATGTACGGATTATGTTCCGTGTAGCCCTCTGCATCAATGTAATGATCCAATTTATCAAATAGACCATTGATAAGAACTTCATCAACAAAAGAACTGACGAACTCACGATTCACTTCAGTTTTGTCAAGATCGGAAACCTCGGTTGGCCCATCAATCATGGTATGGCCGGAAGGGTTGGGCACATTGCGTTTATGTTGGAGGTTGTCCCAGTGTTCAACGGCCAGTCCATCCTCGAAGCGGAAGACTTCAAAGCCGATTTCCAATACATTGAAGTTGTAATCGGTGTGAGCAAACACATAATCACCATCCTCGAAAATACGCACAATCTTAACGCGGGGAGAGGTTTGCGATAGCCGTTTAAATAGTTCCGCCAGCCCTTCACTCCCCTCCCGAGTCAGAGGATTGTGCTGAACATACTTATCTCCATTGACCACGGATACGGATTCCGGGTCACCTGTTTCAATACCTTTTAGTAGTTTGCGAATCTGATCTTTTTTTTCCTGTGTCATTGGTTTTTACTCTTTGTCTTGTAAAAGCTAACGGGATTGTCAGCTGTAAGAATTCCCAATATATCAGTCATGCTAGCTGCTGCAATTTTGGAGTTAACACACTAAACTAATGCAAAAATGGGAAAATGCAAAATGGGATGGGTTGAAATCTTAGTAAATGGGGAACGACCAATATACTTTGGCTATCGAATGGACAGGAGAATCCAGATATACTTAGATTATCTGCACGGAGCACTATGGCCAATAGTCGTTGGCCGGCTCTGGTTGATCTCAACCATGGAATAGATTTGGTATTTTACGGTATCTGGTCAATAGCTTAATTCCAGATAAGCAATGTGTAAATTGTAAACATCAATATAAAATATGATAATAAATTAGGTAGGATTTCAACACACTGGATTGTGCTTTGGTGTTTATGAAAAAACACCATGCTGATAGAGTACGTTGACGCCGATGCCAAGCAACACAACCCCGCCCAGCATCTCCGCATAAAAGCCCAACGGTGTCAGTGCCCCGATGCGTTTGCCGATCTGCAGTCCGACGATCGTGAACAGGCCGGCCACCACGCCGATACTAAAGGCCGGCAGCCAGATAGAGACATTCAGCATGGAAACGCTGAAGCCGACGGCCAGGGCATCTATGCTGGTGGCCACGGAAAGCATCACCAAACGCCACCCCCGGGTGGGGTCCTGGCACGATGTCGCAGTCTTCGGGTTTGAAAGCCTCCCTGATCATGTTGATGCCGATCAAGGAGAGCAGCCCAAACGCGATCCAGTGGCCAAAGGCGGCCATATAGGTATGTACAACGGCGCCCGCACTCCAGCCGATGATCGGCATCAGGGCCTGGAACAGCCCGAAGTGCCAGGAAAGCCGAAACACCTGCCGGTGATTTACCTCCTTCAGGCAGACACCAGTGGCAATGGCCACCGCAAAGGCATCCATGGCCAGGGCAACCGCGATGGCAACGACATTAAACAGCTGCACCGGTTTCTCCATCTGCCCGACGCCGTAATACGCCCAGGGTGCCGGTCATATCCAGCGTTTCATAAAGATCCGAGGCCTGGGCCCGTTTGTAAACGTCATAGGGCGCCTGTCCCCCTTTTGTGGGATCTCCGAAGATATCGTGGATCAGCAGGTATCCGCCCGGCTGAAGATGTCCGGACCAGCAGAGATAATCCTGCCAGGCGGTCTCAAAGGCGTGCCCGCCGTCAATGAAGACCAGGGCCAGAGGAGTGGCCCAGGATTTTGCCGCAACCTGCGAAGAACAGACCAGCGGGACAACCGTCTCCTCCAGGTCAGCCTGGGCCAGTGTCCGTCGCAAGAAAGGCAGCGTGTCGATAAGGCCGCGCCGGTCGTCAAACAGATCCGGATCGAAGTACGCTTCCCCGGGCTGCTGCTCCTCCGAACCACGATGGTGGTCTATGGAGTAAAGCACCTGGCCGTTTTGCCGACAGGCGCTGCCCAGGTAAAGGGCGGACTTGCCGCAATAGCTGCCGATTTCCAGGCACGGCCCCAACCGCGAGGCTTCCAAGGCAACCGTATACAACCGCTGCCCTTCCGCTGGATCGAGAAACCCCTTGGTTTCACCGATCAATTTTTCAAACTGATGCTTCATTGCATCCCTTTCCAGAATCTAAATCTTCTTGCCCGGTACTCTGCGTTCAGCAAAGAGCCCCTTATTTGCCAGCGCCATACTTTTGTCGCGGGGGATTCTTCGTCGCTCGGTTCCTCAGAATGACAGGTAAGGGAGATCAAATAATGGTAAATTTGTTAGAAGCGGTTTCAGCGCTATCCATTGGGCCAAGATCAAGGCGGACGCACGGTTTAAACCGAAGGAGTACTTGTGTACTTCGAGGATTTGAACCGTGCGGCCAACGCAGAGATTGGTTCAATGGATAACGCTGAAACCGCTTCTAATCGGGGATATCGTCGTAGCTGCGTACCAGCACCTCCCGCGGCTTGGCGCCGTCCGCCGGCCCCACGATACCCTCCTGCTCCATTCTTTCAATGATGCGGGCGGCCCGGTTATAACCAATGCGCAGGTGCCGCTGAACCTTTGAGATGGATGCCTGGCGGGTTTTGGTAACAATCGCCACGGCTTCGTCGTAGCGCTCGTCGTATTCCTCGTTGTCCGGGTCGGCAGCTTCCTTGACGGGCGGTTTGAGGATCTCGTCGTTATACTCGGGCCCTTTCTGCTGCCGCAAAAATTCGACGATGCGGCCGAGTTCACCCTCGGATATATAGGCCCCGTGCACGCGCATTAAGTTGGCCGTCCCGGGCGGCATGAGCAGCATATCCCCGTTGCCCAGCAGGTTCTCGGCCCCGTTGGCATCGATGACGGTGCGTGAATCTGTCCGGGAGGAGACCTGGAAGGTCAAACGCGCTGGAAAGTTGGCCTTGATAATTCCGGTCAGCACATCCACGGAGGGCCGCTGCGTGGCCAGGATCAGGTGCATACCGGCGGCGCGGGCCATCTGGGCCAACCGGGTCAGGGCCACCTCGACATCCCGGGAAGCCACCATCATCAGGTCCGCCAGTTCATCGATGATAATGACGATATAGGGCAGCTTTTCAGGCTGCTCAGCATCCTCTTGGGTCTCAACTTTTCCCTGGGCCACCTTTTTGTTGTACTGCCCGATATTGCGGACCTTGGTTTCCGAAAGCAGTTCGTAGCGCCTTTCCATTTCGCGGACCGCCCAGAAAAGCGCATTGGTGGCTTTCTTGGCATCCGTGACCACCGGTGTGATCAGGTGGGGGATGCCGTCATACATCGACAATTCAATCCTCTTCGGATCTACCATGATCAGTTTTATATCCGCGGGTGTCGCGCGGTACAGCAGGCTGCAGATCATCGTGTTGAGCCCCACGCTCTTGCCCGTTCCGGTCGCGCCGGCAATTAAAAGGTGCGGCATCTTCTCCAACTGTTCCACCACCGGATTCCCCACGATGTCCTTGCCGAGACATAGCGGCAGGCTGGATTTGTTCTTTGCAAAGGCCGTGGACGCAACCACTTCCTTGAACTGGACCAGCTCACGGATTGCGTTGGGTATTTCGATGCCGATCACCGCTTTACCGGGAATCGGGGCCACGATCCGGATGCTGGCGGCCCGCAGGGCCAGGGCCAGGTCATCGGAGAGATTGACCACCTTGTTGATCTTGATACCCGGGGCCGGTTCATATTCAAACGTGGTAATGACCGGACCGGGAGAGACTGTCACGACGCTGCCCTTGACACCAAAATCATCCAGCTTCTTTTCCAGCAGGCGGGATTTCATTTTCAGGTTTTCATCATCGACCGTCTCCGGCCGGGGCGCCGGATCATCCAGAAACTTCATGGAGGGCAGCTTGAAGCCTTTAGCGTCGGGCATAAAATCGAACATTTCCTGCTTGGGTGCCGGCGCGGGCTTTACAGCCGCTTTGGGCGTGGGTGCCTTGATCTTCACCTCTTTGGGTTTGCGGGCAGCCTGTTTCTTTTGGACGGCCACCCTCTTTTTAGCTTTTTTACGGCGCTCCTTGATCTTGATCCAGAACGTCTGGAGACGCTCAACCAAATACTTTAAGGTGATCCAGCAGCGGCTGCCGAACCGCACCAGGGAAAAACCGGTGGCCATTATAAACCCTACCGTCCAGAGCACGATCAGGATGATCGCTGCGCCGGTGACATTGGAATACCGTACCAGGATCGATTTCAAGGGAATGCCAATGACACCGCCGGATGAATAGGCGCTGCCGAAAACCATGTAGTCGTTGGCGGGAGAGGCGCCCAAACTGAACAGGGCCCCCGTGGTAATTACCAGGAGGACCCCGCCGCCTATCGTCAGGGCCATAATTTTGCGCGGATGGCCGCCGAAGAAGTGAATGCTCACCAGCAAAAGCAATAGCGGCGTCCAAAACGCCCCGAGGCCGAACAGGCCGATGAGCAGCCCGGCCAGATGGGCTCCCAGAAAACCGAACTGGTTGTAGATGTTCTCGGACACGGCGGCGTTGTGGATGGAAGGATCAAGAGGACTGTAGGATAAAAGACTGATCAGGGTAAAGATGACCAGAAAGAATAACAGCAGTCCGATGATTTCTTTGCGCATGGCTACACTTCGAGGATGAACGGCAGAATGACCGGCCGCCTTTTAATGGTGAAAGAAAAATACTTCCGCAGCGCACTTTGAACTTTGGACCGGATCTTTTCCACCCGATGGGCGGTGTCCGGCCCGATCTCGTCCACGATTTCCAGAATTACACACTTGGCGTCTTCGAGCAAGTGTCCGGTTTCGGTCTCGAACACGAACCCGCGCGAAGCCAGTTTGGGTCCGTAGATAATGTATCCGGACTCCTCATCAATCGCCATATTGACAATCACCAGGCCCTCCTCCGACAGGACCTGTCTTTCTTTCAATACGCTCCGCCCCACATCCCCGACGCCTTTACCGTCCACGAGAACCCGGCCGATTTGCACGTCACCATAGGTCCGCACTCCTTTTTTATCGACACAGATAATTTGGCCGTTTTCGACAATCTCAATCTTATCGGCGGGGATTCCCACCTCCCGGGCCAGGCGCGAGTGGAGCGTGAGGTGGCGGTATTCCCCATGGATCGGAATAAAATACTGCGGCCGGGTCAGGTTGATCATCAACTTCAGTTCTTCCCGAAAAGCATGGCCGGAAACATGGATATCGGAAATTTTTTCGTACACGACGTCGGCGCCCCGGCGGTACAGGCTGTTGATGATCCCGGTAATGGCTTTTTCGTTGCCCGGAATGAATTTTGAAGAGAGGATGACCGTGTCTTCTTTTTTAATCCTGATGTGCTGGTGATTTCCGGAAGCCATGCGCGACAAGGCCGCCATCGGTTCACCCTGGCTGCCGGTGGTTACAATGAGGATTTCATTGTCCGGGTATTCGTGCACCTGGCTGATGTCGATCTCAAGCTCCGCCGGAATCCTGAGGTAGCCCAACCGGCGGGCGATCTCCACGCTGGTTTCCACGCTTTTCCCGTTAAAAATTATTTTGCGGCCGGTCACGCGGGCGGTCTTGACGGCCTGCTGAATGCGCGGGATGCTGGATGCAAACAGGGCGACGATCATACGGCCGCTGGCGGTTGAACCGATACCCGTAATGGTCTCGCCCACATCCTGATCGGAGATGGTGTAACCATCCTTCTCCACATTGGTGGAATCGGACATGAGCAGCAACACGCCTTCCTGTCCGCACCGGGCAAAGGCATTGACATCGGTGCCCGTGGCGCCGATCGGATTGTTGCTGATCTTGAAATCCCCGGTATGTACGATCTGTCCGTAGGGGGTCTGGATGGATAGGCCGACGCCATCAACGGTGCTGTGATTCACACGGATGAATTCAAGTTCGAATTCGCCCAGTTTCAAGGTTTCCCCGGCGTGAATCGCATGCAGGGCAACATCAGATTTGAGCCTGAAGTGATCGAGTTTATGCTTGATCATGCCCATGGTAAAGGGGGTGGCAAAGACCGGTGCGCTCACCTCTCTCAAGAGGTAGGGTAGAGCGCCGACATGGTCCTCATGGGCATGGGTGAGGATGACCCCCATAACTTTGGAGCGGTTCGCCCGCAGGTAGCTCATATCCGGGATGACATAATCGATCCCGAGCATGTAATCCTCCGGAAACATCAGGCCGGCATCGATAACGAAGATGGTGTCCCCGTATTCGAACACCATCATGTTCAGCCCGATTTCTCCCAGGCCGCCAAGGGGAATGATTTTCAACATGAATGCGATTCCTGTTGCCGTGCTATCGGATCTGCCGATACTACCGGGGTGACCCTGTTAAATACAATTTAGGCCCAACATCAGCCCTGGGATAGCTTCCAATTGTACAGTTGGCTGCTAAACGCTGATGTCCAGCTTTTCAAGTATGGCATCGATATAGTCAATCAGCCAGTTACGCTGTTCCCGGGTGGCATAACCGATGCAGCTGCAGCGGATAATCTGCTCGGCCCGTATCAGAAGTTCACAGGCAATCCGGTCTTCCAGAAGCTCCAGGGCGAAATGGTGCGGGCCGCACTCCGGGTGCGCCGCCTGACTATCGGCGAGTAGTTCCGGCGCCAGCGGGATCCAGTAGAGCCCCGCCACAGGTGAATTTTTAATATTGTCATCCAGGTAGGTCTTGATTTTTTCGTAATCTTCAAGCCTTAGTTCATCTATGAGGTATTGTTTCATGGGTAGAGGGTATACCAAAGTTGCCGGGGCTCCGCAAGTGTGACGGGCTCGATGGGGATCAGGGTTGGCCGCACCAGACATACCGCGGGCCAATAAAAAACCCCGGCAGCCATTTTAGGCATACCGGGGTGATTTAAACCGTTTTAGATCTTAGGTTTCTTCAACGGTGATGGCATCCGTTTCACATACTTCTATGCAGCTCTCACAGCCCAGACATTCGTCGCCATTGACGACAACGGATTTCTCGTCTTCCATCTCGAAGACTTCGACGGGGCATACATCTACACACTCTTCGCAACCTTCGCATTTATCTGCTTCTACGGTCGGAATAAAAGCCATTATTTCCTCTCCTTATAAATAATATGTTGAAATTTGGTGAACTTTTCACCATTTGTGTTATATCGTCGGAAAATTTCCTTATACCAATTGAATCAGTGAGTCAACCCCTGGCATATATTTTTCTTCACCGAGGCTCAATTTAAGACCGGACACATTTGCAACCATATTAAATAATTATAATTATTACTACTTTTGGTTATTAGCGCTAAACTTTGGCTTCGATCAAACAGATCACCAGATTAAACTTCCCGGCCGCCGGGGAACCTGCCCCTCCCGGTACATCCAGGCCGGTAAAAAACGCCGCCGCATCGATCCCGGCCAGGCGGTAAATGGAAAGATGTAATGCCGGCGCTGCCGCGGGCAGGCTCGCCGGGGGATTTACATCGGCCTGGCTTGAAATCAGCTCACCCAGATAATCCATCAGTTGCGATTGCCAGGCAGCCGGCGGCGCTTCAGCGGATTGCATCCGGGGCAGTACCAATTCAGGACCGGTTTTCTGCAACCCTGGATATCTTTCCACCAGATAGTCGATCACTGCCCGGCTGTCCGTGACCAATAGATTGCCGGGCCCGCTCCCTTCGCGGGCAACCTGCCACCAAGTCTTGAGCCGACTGCCGGTCATGTAGGCCCCCGGATCAGTCTCCTGACCGCCCGACATGGTGGCCGCCACGTCACGCTGGTGGGCCGCATCCCCTAAAAGCGCCACCAGCATGCTGTTCTCCTTGGCCCGCACGTCATCAAGTGATTTTTCCAGCTCACTGTCCTGCCGGTCAAGCTCCTGAGCCATGGTCAGAAACAACCGGGCTTCCATGCGCGGGTCGGATGTTTCGGCCTGCCCGCCCGGGCCGCCCATCTCCCGGATATTCTGTCGTATTCCCGAAACGGAAGTTTCCCCGAAAAAGGGTATCCCGGTCTCCCAACCTTTCAGGGCCGCCAGATCAACCCCCTTGTTTTCAACCGCCCAGGCATAATAAGCCTCCAAGAGAGCGGCCAGCTTGTCCGTCTCGGCGGCGCACGGTATCTCGATCTCCAGTCGCCCTTGTTGGGCTGCCGCCTGCATGGCTTCGGGCAGGGGGCTGTCTGCGGGCCGATACACCCGGGTTTTGCCAAAGCAGGCGGCCAGCCTGTTCAGACCGGTCGCCGGCAGATAGGTCATGGGGAAATAAACGGGAATATGTTTCATTTGAATTTGGCCTCAATACCCCGACCCTGAGGGCCGGGGTAGGTTATTTAGGCTGAAGACTGAAGGTTGAAGTAGGTTCACGTTCTTGACCAGGTCGCGCTGGAAATGTTCTGCCTTCAGTCTTCAGTCTAAATGCCTGCTTTTTTTGCCCTAACTTAGGCTTTGTAATCCATTACGACAACCCCCAGTTTTTCAAGCTGGTCCCGCAACCGGTCGGCTTTTTCCCAATCGCGTTCACGCCGGGCCCGGTCGCGCTGCTGAATAAGTCGGCGCACCTGCTCATTGGCGGCGGCATCATTGAAATCGAACAACCCGAGGACACCATCCAACTGACAAAAGGTGTCGAGGATCTGGTCGGCGCAGGCCGTATTCAGGCGTCTTTGCTGGAGGAGCACGTTGATCTGCTTGACGTGCCTGAAAATACACGCCATGGCCTTGGAAATATTCAAATCGTCATCCATGGCCCCGATGAACCCGTTTTTAAGGTCATACAGCAGTTGGTCCAGTTCGGGATACGGTTCAGCTTGGTCAGGCGCCTGCAGCAGCCCCTGAATGGTTTTATCAATGCGCTTCAGGGCCTTATGGGCCTGGACCAGTTTGTCCGCTGAGAAGGTGACCGGTTTGCGGTAGTGGGTGGTCAAAAGCCAGCACCGGATCTGACGGCCGGTATAACCCCTGGCAACCAGGTCGGGCAGGGTCAGGCCGGTACCCTTGGTGTCCACCGCTTTCCCGTTCACCGAAACCGTGTCGCAGTGCATCCAATAGCGCGCCAGCGGTTTGCCGGTAACCGCCCCGGCAATGGCGATCTCATTCTCGTGGTGGGGAAAGATCAACTCACGCCCGCTGGTGTGCAGATCGAATGTCTCCCCGAGGTATTTCATACTCATGGCGGCACATTGGATGTGCCAGGCGGGACGGATATTCCCCCAGCGGGTCTTGGTGTAGATGCCCTTTTTCAACTCCGACAGCGTAGATCGCCGCAGCAGGGTAAAGTCGCGGGGATTATCCTTTTCATAATCGTCCAGATCCACCGTGGCCCCCAGCTTGATCTTGTCGAGATCGACGCCGGACAGCTTCCCGTACTGGGAGAATCGGGAGATGTCAAAATAGAGGGACCGCAGTTTCTCGTAAGCAAAACCCTTTTCGATGAGCTTCTCGGACAGGGCGACCATTTCATCGATGTTTTCAGTTGTCCGTGGAAAATGGTTGGCCGGCTGAATGCCCAGCAAATCAAGATCGGATTGAAATTCGGTAATGTTCCGGGCGGTGAAATCGGCATGTGGGACACCCGCCTGCTCAGCCCCTGCAATGGTCTTGTCATCCAGGTCGGTGATGTTCACCACGTGGTTGACAGCATACCCGCGATACGCCAGATAGCGGCACAAGAGATCTGAAAAAATATAGCGCCGGCATTCACCCAGGTGCATCCGGGCATGGGCTGTGGGACCGCACGAGTAGATGGAAACCTTACCCGGCTCCAGGGTATCGAGCGGCTCTTTCTGGCGGGAAACCGTGTTGAACACCTTAAGGCCGACCTTCTCATGTACATCGAACAGGGGCGTGCTCAGATATCGCTCCCCATTGTCCGGCATAACGACCACCAGCGTCCCCGAATCCATCTCCCGGGCCTGCTTACAGGCTATCGCCATGGCGGCCCCGCTGCTCATCCCCACGAACAGACCCTCGATGCGGGCCAGGCGCCGGGTCATTTCAAAGGCTTCTTCATCGTCGATATTGATCTTCTCATCCAGACGGACCTTTTCAAATATTTCCGGACGGTAAGCCTCCTTCATGTTTTTAAGTCCCTGGATCCGGTGCCCCAGATAGGGTTCCACCCCTACGACGGTGACATCCGGATTATATTCCTTGAGGCGCCGGGATAGCCCCATGAGGGTGCCGGCGGTTCCCAGGGTTGCCACCAGTACATCCACCTGCCCGCCGGTCTGCTCCCAGATTTCGGGGCCGGTGCCGTTGTAATGTGCCTGCCAGTTGGCGGGATTGTTGAACTGGTCGGCCATGAAATACCTGTCCGGCTCTGCTAAAGCCCGGCTATAGACTTCCTCTATGGCCCCGTCCGTCCCCAGGTGCCCGGGGGTCAACAATATTTCCGCCCCCCGGCCCTTGAGAATCTTCTGCCTTTCGACACTTACAAGTTCCGACATGGCCAGCAACAGCCGATAGCCCTTGACCGAACAGACCAAAGCCAATCCAATGCCGGTATTGCCGCTGGTCGCCTCGATAACTGTCTTGGCGTGGGTCAGATCGCCCGTTTTCTCGCCGGCTTCAATCATTGCCAGGGCCGCCCGGTCTTTCACACTGCCGCCGGGATTAAAATACTCCAGTTTGGCCAGCATGCGTACATTGGGATTGGGATTCAGCCGCTTGATTTCAACCAGCGGCGTGTTGCCTATCCGGTCTAGAATCGAGCCGGCCGCGCTCTGGTTCACCTGCATTTTCTCGTTCACCTCGGTTGGGCCCGGCGCCGCCGTTGGGCGTCAGGAGCCATCTTGATTAAAGGTTTTTTCAAGCGTTGTTGACAGTTGCTGCCAGACTTCCTCCAGGGAGGCGGCCGCATCGAGAATGACAAACCGCTCCGGTTCGCCCGCTGCCAGACGCAGGTATCCCTCCCGGACACGGGTATGAAAGGCCAGGGCCTCTTTCTCGAACCGGGTCTCGCGGTCGCTGCGCGCACCACTGTCGATCTGCTCCCGGGCCCGCCGCAGTCCTTCTTCGGGGGGCAGGTCCAGCAAGAAAGTCAGGTCCGGTTTGAGATTATCAACCAGCAACCGGTGGAGCGTCTCCACCAGGTCGACATCCAGGCGGCGCGCCACCCCCTGGTAGGCTCGGGTCGCATCCACATATCGGTCGCAGATCACAATCTTCCCGGCCGCCAGGGCCGGCCGGATAACCTCGTGTACGTGTTGAACCCGGTCGGCGTTGTAAAGCAGCAGTTCCGCCACTGGATCGAGGTCATTGCTATCCGGATCTAGCAGGACCTGGCGAATCCGGCGTCCAATCCGGGTGCCGCCCGGTTCCCGGGTCAGCAGGTAAGGATGCCCGCCATCTTCCAGAAAGGCCGCCATTTTTTTAACCTGGCTGGTTTTACCGGAGCCTTCAATACCCTCGAGAGTGATAAACATGCCGTGTCCTATTCAGTCAGTTTTTCAAGTGATTCCATAAGGTTGTAATCTGTTGCATCGCATTTGAGGGGTGTTACCGAAATATAGTTGGCCGCCACGGCGGAACCGTCGGAATCGGGGTTGTCATGAAATGTCTGGGCATCACACCCCTGCCAGTAATAAGGGCGATTGCGGGGATCCACCCGTTTGTCGATGTTTTCAGGGAACATTTCAATACCCTGGCGGCAGATCCGGATACCGGCGGTCTGGGCGACCGGCATGTTCGGGAAGTTCATGTTCAAAAAGGTCCCGAACGGCAAACCGGTGGCCGCTACCTTTCTGGAAAACGATTCCACAAAACGGGCCATCTCGTCCAAATGGTCGCTGCCGGGACCCTGCACCGATACGGCCAGGGCGGTTATCCCGTAAAGGGACGCCTCTTTGGCGGCAGCTACCGTGCCGGAATAATTAATATTAATACCAAGATTAGCCCCGGGGTTGATGCCGGCGATGACCATGTCCGGTTTATCTTTGAGGATCTCCAGTATGGCGATTTTGATACAATCGGCCGGGGTACCACTGACCGCAATGCCCCGTGAACCATTGCCGACCACGGCCTTCTCGGCCCGCAGGGGCTGGTGCAGGGTAATCCCGTGGCCGATGGCGCTTCTCTCACGGTCGGGAGCAACCACCGTCACCTCATGGGCCTGGGCAAATGCCCGCTGAGGCGCCCAGAGGCCGGGTGCAAAGATACCGTCATCATTCGTTATCAGGATTCGCATGGCGATATACTCAGTACATCAACTCGTTCTTTTTTAAAAGGGGCAGTTTAACCCGACCATTGCAGGCAAACTATTTTGTCTGTATAGCATCCTAACCAGAGGTAAGGACTTTGGTTGGCCCCTTTATGAGGCCAGCCGGAGAAAAATCCGATTCAGGTTGATGGGCTATAGGCATTTAGGCTGTAGGAAAACCCTTTTCCAGCCCCTATCGAAGATGCCCAGGCTGGTAACCATTAACAATAATATTCCGCTTTTGAAATCGCAGATATCCTTGTATTCCCAACACTCTTAAGCCTACAGCCTAAACAACCGGCTCACAGGTACCGCAGCATGGCCAACTATCTCTTAGCTGGCCGTGAGGACCAGGTTTTGACGGCAGATTAAATGTTCAGATGATTCGGGTAGGCGCCGATGCTTCCAGCACCTAAAAGGGCGGATTCCCAACTAAAACTTGATTTTTCAAGTGGTTTGCCTGTAAATTGCGTCATCCGGACAGTTTCGACACTTGGCATAACAGATTGATTTCGCAAAACTTCCTCGGAAAGATCGGATATTGATGAACCTCGCATGGCAACCAACCCGGCCACCAGGCCCTGCCGGCGGTGCCTCCTGCTCAGGCATCCCGCGCCGCGTCACCGTGTGGGTTGCCTGGGGGATCTTGATCCTGGTTGCCATTCTTCCTGGCGCCCCTTTTACACTCCTGGCCGCCGACACACCCCTGCTGGATGACGATCCCACCCAGCCCTGGCATATCGCCGCCGATAAGATCACCCGGGATCAGAAATCCGGCGACCTGGTCGCCTCGGGCAATGTTATTATCACCAAGCAGGGCAAGCGCCTGTCTGCCGACCGGATAATCTTTAATCAAACTACCGGCGATATCCGCGCCGAAGGGCATGTGATGCTTAACGCCGGCAAGGATGTACTGACCGGGTCCCGGGTGGCAATGAACCTGAATACGCGCAAGGGCGTTATCGACCAGGGAACCCTCTTTATCGACTCAAACCATTTTTACATTACCGGTGACCGCATCCGGAAAACCGGCCCGGACAGCTACACCGTCGAAGGTGCGGCGGTTACATCGTGTGACGGCGACAATCCGGATTGGAAAATTACCGGCAAAAAACTGGATGTCACCATTGAAGGGTATGGGTATGTCACCGGTGCCGCCCTGTGGGCCCGGTCGCTGCCCGTTTTTTACACCCCGTATATGGCTTTCCCGGCCAAGATCAAACGGCAGTCCGGTTTACTGGTCCCCCAGACCGGGATCTCCGAGCGCAAGGGCTTTGAGTACATCCAACCCCTGTACTGGGCCATCAACGACCCGACAGATGCGACTTTTTATGCCCACTATATGAACGATCGCGGCATGAAGATTGGCGCGGAATACAGGTATGTGCTCGACGAGTCTTCCAAAGGAACGGCCATGGCCGATGGCTTTACCGATGACCAAATCGACGATGGCACCGCCGAGAATCAAAAGTGGGGCTACCCCGACGACGGCCTGACGCGTGAAAACACCGACCGCTACTGGCTGCGCATGAAACATGACCACCTGCTGGACTACGGCATTACCACCAAAATCGACCTGGATGTGGTCAGCGACCAGGATTACCTCAAAGAGTTCCGGGGCGGATATACCGGTTATGATGACAGCGACACCTACTACACCAAAAACTTCGGCCGGGACCTCGATCCGATCGACGAAACCGTGCGGACCAACCAGCTCAGTTTCAATAAAACCGGCAACAAATACAGCCTGAGTGCCGATTTACTCTGGAACGACGACGTGGTTGCCCGGAGAAGCGGCACAACCGACAGCACCCTCCAGACGTTGCCGCGGATCACCTATACGGCGTCCAAGCAGAGCCTGCTCTCCACACCCACCTTTTTTGATGCCACCGGCAGCTTTGTCCACTTTTTCCGCCAGACAGGCGCCAAAGGGAACCGGGCCGACATCCATCCCCGGATTTACTATCCGCTGAATTGGAAAAACTACCTCTCGTTCGAGCCCTCGGTGGGTACCCAGGCAACTGCCTGGTATATGGATACGACCGATGGCACGACCTTGAATGACAACGGCTATTTTCGCAACATCTACGATGTGAAGCTGGATACTTCGACACAACTGTTTCGCGTGTATGGGGGTGACGAACCCGAAGCCTCCAAGATCAACCACGTGGCGATCCCCCGGGTTGTCTATGATTATGTCCCCCGTGAGGACCAGAGTGATCTGCCCTTTTTTGAAGCGGCCGACCGGATAGCGGCTCAGAATATAGTCACCTACTCGATCAACAACCAGTTCACCGCGCGGCGGAGTCAAAGCAGCCGGTCCCGGCCAGCGGACAAAGCGCCCGCACCCGCTTACAGCTATGACCAGTTTGCGCGCTTTGAAGTGGGTCAGACGTATGACCTCAACCTGGCCGGTGCCGGGGATCCGGAACCTTTCGGCCCCATATTCGCTGATCTCAACTACCGGCCGACCCGGCGGATCGGCCTGAGGGCCGATGCCGAATGGTCGATTTACGAGGATCATTTTACCAGCCACAACATCGGTCTCGATCTGACCCATGAACGGTATGGTCGCCTGTACACGGAGTATCGTTTTGAACGGGACCGGAGTGAATCGTTCTTCGCCAATCTCAGGGCCCACCTTACGTCCCAGGTCGAGGCCTATACGATCTACGAACGCAATATCCGCGAAGAAAGGGATATCGGCACCGGATTGGGTGTGCTATATAAAGCGCAGTGCTGGTCGATCGATCTGAGTTATCTGACCACGGCCAATGACAGGCGCTGTGCCATCGTGATCAACCTGCAGGGCTTGGGCGGCCTGGGGTCCGATATTCAAGGCCAAACCCTTGAAAATCCGTTCGCGACGCCACGTTAGGGGGCCATGTTCGGGCGGCCGACATTCAATGGCGATTATATTTGACCCGGCAATTCAAACCGGACCAATCTTTTAGCTCGCCGGGGGCAAGCGTTCATCAATATCCTTTTGAAAGAAACCATCAACCTGAAAAACCGTATATGATACCAACCGAACTGACCCCGGCCTGGTATGTGCTGCACACGCGCAGCCGCTTTGAAAACAAAGTCAATGAAGGCCTGGAGCGAAAAGCGAAAGAGGTCTTCCTGCCGAAAGTGCTGGTACGCAGCAAGCGCCGGGACCGCAAAGTCATGCTGCGGGTCCCGCTGTTCCCCGGATATGTGTTTGTCCGTACTGACCTGGATCCGGCCGACCAGCTCGATATTGTCAAAACCGCCGGGATCGTAAAATTTGTCGGGAACCGATCCGGCCCGCTGCCGGTCCCGGACGAGGCCATTGAATCGCTGCGCCTGATGATTGCCACCGATCTGGATATCACGACCGGCACCCGTCTGAAAAAAGGCGACCGGGTGGTGGTGGTCCACGGTCCCTTCACCGGAATTACCGGCACTTTTTCCCGCTACCGTGGCCGTAACCGCATCGTTGTAAACATTGACGCCCTGGGTCAGTTTGCCGCGGTCGAAGTGGATGAAGATGATTGCGAACTGTTGCCGGCGATAGGCGTGTGATTGAACCGTGGTTCCCGGGTTGTCCGTGCCGGGTTTTTCGGTTGCCCTCTGGTTTACAAGACTTTGAACACGGAATCCGGGAACAATCGCACGCGGGGCGCCTTGAATCTTTCAACGCCGCCTGCCGCCCTGAATAAACTGGCGCACAATTGTGTATAACCACTTGACTTTCTACCAGGATACGGCTATTTAAGGCACTTTCGGGGTGAACCGGGTGAAATCATCTCCGCCCTGACCATAGGCTGCCCGGGGCCACACCCGGAAAACGGCCCAACTATAATCAACGGGCAACGGTCTTGATTCTGGGACCCGCGCCGGCTTTTATAAATAGGTAATATGAACTGGTCATAATTCAGGCATGGCACCCATGCCGGGCATATGCTATGTTTGGCTGCAGCGGCACATGCCCATAGAAGATGTCAGTAAGGAGGATCAATGAATAAATTGGAGCTTATCTCCGCCTTAAAAACTGAAGCAAACATATCCAAGTCCGAAGCGGCTACGGTTGTTCAGCTTTTTTTCGACAGCATGGCGGATGCCATGGCCAAAGGCGAGCGGGTTGAAATCCGGGGATTGTGCAGTTTTTTCGTAAAGGAGTATAAAAGCTATACCGGCCGCAATCCCAAGACCGGCCAAAAAGTTACTATTAGTCCTAAAAAACTCCCTTTCTTCAAAGCCGGCAAGGAGCTGAAAGAACGGGTAAACTACTAATTCCGGTGTCTGAATTTGATTTAATTGTCGGCCAGGACAAGGCGCTCACCATATTGAACGCCTTCCTGGGGAATGTCACAATTCCGCATGCACTGGTTTTTTCGGGACTGGAGGGTACCGGGAAAATGGCCGCGGCCAAAGCCTTCGCCATGGCCTGTAACTGCTCCGCGGCCCAAACCGGCGATGACTCGCTGGATGCCCACGCACCGCCGGGCAAAGTTGCCCTGCCCGCCTGTGGCCGCTGCCGACCCTGCAAAAAAATCAAGTCTGCCAACCATCCTGACATTCTGCACTTAAAACCCGCCGGAGACACCATCAAGGTTAAGCAGATCAGGGACCTGCTCGACACGATGGCGCTCAAACCGTTCGAAGCGCAGACACGCGTGGTGATTCTGGAGGATGCGCAGACGTTGAACCCCTCGGCCGGCAATGCCCTGCTCAAGGCCCTGGAGGAACCGCCGGCCGATACGCTGTTCATTCTCACAACCGGAGAATTGTCGGACCTGATGCCGACCATCGTTTCCCGCTGTCAGCATGTACGTTTCAGACCACTGGCACAGGCAGTCGTCACCGAAGCGCTCGCCACCACCAAGGGGATACCGGCTGCCGACGCCGCCCTGGCGGCCCGACTCTCCGGCGGCAGTCTCGCCCGGGCCGAACACCTGGCGGCGGCCGACTGGATGCATTACCGTCGGTGGCTGCTCGAGCAGACGGCGGCCTTGACAACCGCAACCCCGGGGATGCTGCTGGCCCTGGCGGCGGTTATAGCCGTCCGCAAGAACCGGATACCGGACACGCTTGCAATCCTTAAGTCCTGGTTCCGGGATCTACTGGTCTTCAAGCAGGCCCCGGACAAACTCATAAACCGGGATATGCAGGCCCTGGTCCAACAGGCCGCCCGGAAAGAAACCGCGGAATCGTTGTTGAAAAAAATAAACGCACTAGATACAGTTTCCAGAAGATTTACGGGCAGCGCGAATATACGGCTCTGCCTGGAAACACTGCTGCTGAAACTGGCTCGGACATAGATCATGAAAAAAGTAGTTGGCATACGTTTCAAACCCGCTGGCAAGGTTTACGACTTTGAAAGTGGCGCTTTTGTGCTGAATAAGGGGGATGATGTAATTGTCGAAACCGAACGGGGACTGGGCTTCGGCTCGGTGGTCGTTCCCCCGGCGCCCATACAGGCAGACGCCCCCCCCAGAAAACCGCTGAAAAAGGTCCACCGGCTGGCAAGCGAGAAGGATTACCGGCAGTTGGAGAAAAATACCGCCACGGAGAAAAAGGCCTATGGGTACTGCCTGGAGTGCATCGCAGACCTAAAATTGAAGATGAATCTTTTTGCAGTCGAAAGCACATTCGACGCAAGCAAGTTGACCTTCTTTTTCACCTCCGACGGCCGCATAGATTTCAGGCAACTTGTTAAAATGCTGGTAAAGCACCTCGGTTCCCGGATCGAAATGCGTCAGGTGGGGATTCGTAACCAGGCCAAGATGTGCGGCGGAATCGGCCGCTGCGGCCGCGAAATCTGCTGTTCGGCATACATGGAGCGGTTCGGCCCCGTCTCGATCCGCATGGCCAAGGAACAGGGGCTGTCCCTCAATCCAACCAAGATTTCCGGTCAGTGCGGCCGTCTGATGTGCTGCCTCACGTTTGAATTCGCTACGTACAAAGACCTGAAGAAGCAGTTTCCAAAGCTGGGCAAGAACATTACGACCCCGGAAGGCAAAGGCAAGGTGATTCGCCACAATGCCATCCGCGACCGCGTGGCCATCCGCCTGCAAGATGGCCGCGAGGTTGAGTTTTCATCCCAGCAGCTGGCAGCCCATAAATACGAACGCCGGCCCGAAAAGCAGCGGCCGCAGAAAAAAAGATCCAAGGGAAGATAAATGTCAGTACCATTTTATATAACAACGCCCATTTATTACGTGAACGCCCGCCCCCATCTGGGGCATGCCTATACCACCATTGTCGCTGATGTCGCCACGCGCTACCACGCCATGCGCGGCTGCGACACCTACTTTCTTACCGGCACGGATGAACACGGGGACAAGATCGTCGAGGCCGCCAAAAAGGAAAACACCTCCCCGCGAAACTATGTAGACACAATCAGTGCTCTTTTCAGGAAACTTTGGCCCCAAATCAATATCAACTACAGCCAGTTTATCCGCACAACCGACAAGGCCCACATAACGGTGGTTGAGCAAGTGTTGGCAAAGATCCACGCGGCCGGCGATATTTATTTCAGTGAATATGAGGGCCTCTACTGTTTTGGTTGCGAACGGTTTTACACGGAAAGAGAACTGGTCGACGGCAAATGCCCCGACCATGAAACCGCGCCCCAAAAGATCCGCGAGTCCAACTACTTTTTTAGAATGAGCAAGTATCAGGACTGGCTCATCGATCACATTCACAGCAACCCCGGCTTTATCCGACCGGAGCGTTACCGCAACGAAGTCCTGGCCTTTTTGAAGGAACCCCTGGAAGATCTATGCATTTCGCGTCCGAAAACCAGGTTGAAGTGGGGCATCACCCTGCCCTTTGACAAGGATTACGTCACCTATGTCTGGTTTGACGCTCTCTTGAACTACGCTTCAGCGCTGGGGTACCCGGATGGCAAAGCCTATTCCAAATACTGGCCGCATGTGCAGCACATTGTCGCCAAAGACATTTTAAAGCCCCATGGTATTTACTGGCCGATCATGCTCAAAGCGGCCGGCATGCAACCCTACCGGCACCTCAATGTCCACGGATACTGGAACGTGGAGCAAAGCAAGATGTCCAAGAGTCTGGGCAATGTCATCGATCCTTTGGAATTGAAAAACATCTACGGCGTGGATGCCTTTCGTTTCTTTCTGATGCGGGATATGGCTTTTGGGCTCGACTCGAATTTTTCAGAAGATGCCCTGGTACAGCGCATCAATGCCGACCTGGCCAATGACCTCGGTAACCTCTTTTCCAGAGTGGTGGCCATGACCCACAAATACTGCGAGGGCCGGGTACCCGCCGTCGATCCGGCCGCTGAAGCGGAGCTGGGCTTGGGCCTGCCGGAGGATGCCGCCGAAGCCATCGACGCTTACGAACAGGCCATGGACGAGTTTGCGTTTCACAAGGGCTTGATGGCCGTCTGGAATCTGATCAGCCAGATGAACCGTTATATCGACGTAACGGCCCCGTGGGTGTTGGCCAAGAAAAAATCGGCCCGCACGCAGCTTGAAGCAGTCCTCTATTATTTCCTGGAGGGACTGCGGGTGATTTCGGGTCTGGTGTATCCCGTCATGCCCGCTACGGCCCAGACCATGCAAAAACACCTGGGGCTCGATCCCGAGCAGGCCTTTTTCAATCTGGATGGATTGAAGACCTGGGGCCGCCTGGAACCAGGCACCAGCCTGCCCAAAGCGGTCAGCCTGTTCCCGCGGGTGGATCCCGAGAAGCACAAAACGGCGGCCGCCGACCCCGTGAAAAAAGCCAGCGAACTTCCGGACATAAAACCTGAAATCACGTTCGAGACATTCTCAAAAATCGATCTGCGGGTAGCAACGGTTGTCCGGGCCGAAGCCATTCCAAAAGCTCGAAAACTGCTGAAGCTCGAACTCGACGTGGGCGCGGAACGCACGATTGTCGCCGGTATCGCCGCCAGCTATCAGCCTGATGAACTGGTCGGCAAACAGATTGTCATCGTGGCCAATCTCAAGCCCGCAAAACTTATGGGGGTTTTATCCAACGGTATGCTGCTGGCAGCCTCGAGCGGCGATGGTCTGGCTCTCATCGGCCCGGATAAGATCGTCAAACCGGGAACTCCGTTAAGCTGATTCATGCACCGGAAAAAACAACGTGCCCCCCTCACCATCAGCCATCGCTCCGGCTGGCGGGACTACCAAACGGCGCTTAAACGGTCAGCGGCCAGTCGGAGACGGCACCGCCGCCTGTTCCGGGCGGGATGCCTGTTGATCCTGACTGCCCTGGCAGGCTGGGCCGCGGCCGGCGGCCTTTCCGGCCTGAAAGCCAGATTCGGGGAAAGCGCCCACCCGCCAACTCAAATCCTGACGCCCTCGCCGACAGCGGATCCAGCTCACGGCCTGCTGGATAAATTAAATCTGCAGCCCTTGCTGGCCTCCACCCAACTGATGAACAGCCGGGAAGATTATTTTTACATTTCGGCGGATGACCGGCGCCTGTGCGTCGATACCAGCCTGGACATGAATCTGCAAAACTACCTGCACGGCAAGATGAACACGGCGCATGCCCGGCAGATCGCCATGGTCGTCCTGGATCCGGACTTCGGCCGGGTGATCGCCATGGTGGGTTATGATAAACACAATCCAGCGGCCAATACCTGCCTGGACAATAACATCCCGGCAGCCAGCGTGTTCAAGATCGTTACCGCGGCGGCGGCTATCGACACATTTGATTTCAGCCCGGAAACCGTATTTCTGTTTAACGGGGCCAAACATACACTCTATAAACGGCAGTTGCTGGAAAAGAAGAACCGCTATACCAATAAAATATCTTTCAAGCAGTCGTTCGCCCAATCGGTAAATCCGGTTTTTGGTAAACTGGGCACGCATCATCTCGGTAAGGAAAACCTGGAAAAGTATTCCCTGGCGTTCGGTTTCAACCAGCGCTTCGGATTTGAAATCCCACTGGGCCCCAGCCGTTTTGAAGTGTCAGACGACCCTTATCACTGGGCTGAACTGGCCTGTGGCTTCAATCGCAGCACCACCATCAGCCCCCTGCACGGGGCGCTCATGGCGGCCACAGTTGCCAACGCCGGGCAACTGGTGGAACCGACCGTCATTGATCGCGTGACCGACGCACAAGGCCGGGTCGTGTATGCCCACCTGGCCAAAAAACTCGAGCGCGTCATTACCCCGGATACATCCGCCGCCCTGGAGCGGATGATGGCGGCCACCATTCGTACGGGGACCTGCCGGAAATTGTTTCGGGGATACCGGCGTGACAAGGTACTTTCCCGCCTGGCCATCGGCGGCAAGTCCGGATCCATCAGCAACCAGGCCCACGATACCCGTTATGACTGGTTTGTCGGCTATGCGGAAGAGAAGACCGGTACCGCCAAAATAGCCGTGGCCGTGCTCGTGGCCCATGAAGAGTACATTGGTCTGCGGGCGGCCTACTACGCCCGGCTGGCTATCAAACACTATTTCACTGATTTCTTTTCCAAGGCCGCAGCAAGCGGCGACGTTCGATCGTCCCCAGCGGGGGCCCCCTAGACCGGCCGACTAAGTCTTTGGTATTGCAACCAAAATAAAAACTTTTACCTGTCTCTTTACGGGACGCCGGAAACGTGATTTAAACCAGATATTCTAAAGGTCTTCAGCCTGCAACAACTTCATTTAGACAAGGAGACGACCATGCCTGGATTCGAAATATTCGGAGATGAAGAGCGCCGGGAGGTGCTGGATGTGTTGGATACCGGCGTGCTGATGCGCTACGGGTTTGACCAGGCCCGCAACGGCCACTGGAAGGCCAAAACCTTTGAAGAGGAACTGGCCCGGAAACTGGGGGCCAACCATTGCCATCTATGTTCCAGCGGCACGGCGGCCCTGAGCATTGCCCTGGCGGCCTGCAACATAGGCGCCGGCGATGAAGTCATCGTACCGCCCTTTACCTTCGTGGCCACCATCGAGGCCGTCCTGGCAGCCGGGGCGATTCCGATTTTCGCCGATATTGATGAAACCCTGTGCCTCGACCCGGAAGCCGTGGCCGCCGCCGTCACCCCCCGAACCCGGGCGGTTGTGCCCGTCCACATGTGTGGCTCCATGGCCCGCATCGATCAAATTGAAAAGCTCTGTCGTGAAAGGGAACTGGTGCTGGTGGAAGACGCCTGCCAGGCTGTCGGCGGGAGCTTTCAGGGCAAATATCTGGGCACCTTCGGGAAGGCCGGCTGTTTTTCTTTTGATCCCGTCAAAACCATCACCTGCGGGGAAGGTGGCGCGGTCATCACAGACGACAAAGCCGTCTATCTGGCCGCGGACGCCTTCGCCGATCACGGCCACGATCACATCGGCCACGATCGGGGCCTGGAAGGCCACGCACTCGTTGGTATGAACTTCCGGATCAGTGAGTTGAATGCCGCCGTTGGCGTGGCCCAACTGCGCAAGCTGGACTTCATACTTGCAAAACAAAGGGCGGCCAAGGACCGGATCTGTGCAATGCTGGCCGATTGCCCCGAGGTCACCCTGCGTGAGATTCCGGATCCTGAGGGGGACACGGCAACTTTTCTTAGTTTTCTGATGCCCACTGAAGACCGCGCCCGGCAGACTGCCCAAGATCTGGCCGCTGCCGGCGTGGACGGCTGTTTTTACTGGTATGACAACAATTGGCACTATATCCGCCAGTGGCCGCATATCCGCCAGCTGAAGTCCGCCGCCCGGCTGCCCATCCACCTGCTGGACACCGTCCCCGATTACGAAACCCTGGATCTTAGCCAGTCGGATGCCATCATGGGCCGCACCATCTCCATGCAGATAAAACTCTCCTGGAGTGAAGCGGACCTGGCAGCCCGCATCGAAAAGATGGCGAATGTTTTGAAAGGATAAACCCATGTTTCGAAATTTTAAACTTGTTTCACGGATGGTATTCGGTCGGGGCTGTTTCAACCAGTTGGACGACATTCTGGCGGAGCAGCGCACAGCGGACCAGGGGTTTATGGTTTTCCTGCTGGATGATGTTTTTACCCGGCACCGCCTGAAAGAAAAGGTCCCCCTGCAGGACGGGGACCAGCTGATCCTGGTGAACGTCGATGACGAGCCAAAAACAACCTATGTCGACCAACTGACCGCCGATATAAAAACCTATGCGGATACAATCACTGGAACTCCGTGCGGGATCATCGGCATTGGTGGCGCCAGCACCCTGGACCTGGCCAAGGCCGTATCTTTGATGCTGAACAACCCGGGCTCGGCCGCCGACTACCAGGGGTGGGACCTCATCGAGCACCCGGCTGTCTACCACGCCGGCATACCGACCCTGTCGGGAACCGGAGCGGAAGTCTCCCGGACCACCGTTCTAACCGGGCCGGAAAAGAAACTGGGCATCAACTCCGATCACACCGTCTTTGACCAGATTGTACTGGATCCGGAACTCATAGCAAAGGCTCCTGCCGAGCAGCGATTTTATACCGGCATGGATTGCTACATTCACTGTATCGAGTCCCTCACCGGCACCTTCCTGAACCAGTTCAGCCGTTCGTATGGCGAAAAGGCACTAGACCTGTGCCGCGAGGTATTCCTCGATCCGGGCCCGGACGCCGACGACAAGTTAATGATGGCCTCTTATTGCGGGGGGATAAGCATCGCCTACTCCCAGGTGGGCGTTTGCCATGCGTTGTCTTACGGACTGGGGTTTGTGCTGGGGCTGCATCACGGGATCGGGAACTGCGTGGCATTTGACTACCTCGATGAGTTTTACCCGGCTGGTGTGCGGGAATTTCGCCAAATGATGGATAAACACCAGATCCAGCTGCCCCGCCATCTGGTGGCGGAACTTTCCGATGACCAGATAGAGACCATGGTGAATGTGGCGCTCGTATTAGAACCATTGTGGGAAAATGCCCTGGGGCCGGATTGGAGAAAGACCGCCACCCGGGAAAGAATCCGCGAGCTCTATTTACAAATGTGAGGTCGTTAAGGTTGGAGATTATGAATATCGCTCGTGAACTTGTTGGCCGCACTGATGCTTTGATAAGCCGTGCCAAAGATATATTCCGGAAAAAAATCTTCTTCGGCCGGGCGCTGTCGCAGGTCCCGGCCGGAGCGCTTGTGTGCTTTCCGGTCCAAAACGGTCTGCTGGCGTGCGGACTGGCCGGCATCGTGGCCCGCGCCCCGGAATTGCCGGACGCAATGGATACGCTCACTGTTGAGGATATGGACGCCGGCATTACCAATTTGACAGCGTGCACGCTTGAAAAATGCGCTACCGACCAGGACCTGTCCCTGGATGAAGACTACCTGGGCGGCAGTGGGCTTTTAGATAATCTGCTCAATTCCGCCTGGGATCTAAAAACCTATGCCAACCTCTATCAGATCTATACGACCCCGGATCTGCACCGCCAGCTTACGCAACTGGCGGCCCGCACCAGGGCGCTGCAGGAAGCCGAAGCAAATGCCCTGCACCGCAAAATCGGACGCCTCGAACAAGCGGAAGTGGACTTGATGAGCAGCCAGCTCGAGAAGCTGAAAGACTTTACCTGGTGTCTCCAGGTTGAGATCCTGGACAACCTGGCCAAAATAGAAAAATTGGGCGCCCCGGCTGCGACTGCGGCCAATCTGGCAATCTTTATGATTTATGCCCAGATCAATGCCGTCCTGAACAGCATCGGGTGTCTTGAAGTCCGGGGTCGCGACAGTGCCGGCCTGTCGGTGCTCCTCCTGTTCGACCAGACCGGCTTCGACACAGCCTGGCAGCAGATGGAGACCGCCGATTTGCAGGCCCAGTTCGATCAGCGTTGCAGCCAGGATCCGCTGATCAACCAGGGGATTCGCAAACCTGAAACGGGCAGTGGGGCTAACGCTCAGGTGGCCGTTACCCTGACCTATAAAATCGCGGCTGAAATCGGCAGCCTGGGTGACAACCTGCGGTTTCTACGCCACCAAATCGAGACGGATGCCGTCTTGCAGGCACTGGTCCAGTCACCTCTGAAAGACGCTGCGGTACTGTCCCATACCCGCTGGGCTTCGGTGGGCGCCATCACGGAAGCCAACTGCCACCCGGTGGACAATCAGTTCGTGGGTACGGCTTCCCGTCGCAACGGCAGCATGCATGTCTGCCTGAACGGCGACATCGACAATTTTCAGCAACTGAAGGAACAATTGGCCACGGATGCCATTCAAATTCAAAAAGAGATCACCTCCGACACCAAGGTAATCCCGTTGCAGATCCAACACTACCTGGGCCAAGGCCACGATATACATGAGGCGTTTCGCCTGGCGGTGAATGACTTTGAGGGATCCCATGCCATCAGCATGCTCACCGACCTGGCGCCGGGAAAGTTGTTTTGCGCCCAGCGGGGCAGCGGGCAGGCTATCTTTGTCGGACTGGCACCGGATCATTATATCGCCTCTTCCGAAGTCTACGGCTTTATCGAAGCGACCCAGCAATACCTGAAACTCGACGGTGAATCCCAGATAGAGGGTAAAAGGGGAATGACCCAGGGGCAGCTGTTCATCCTGAACCGGCAGGGCGCCGGGAGCCTGGCTGGCATCCAGGCCATGTATTACGACGGCACCCCGGTGCGCCTGTCGGACGCAAGTATCCAGCGAACGGAAATTACGTCCCGGGATATCAATCGCCAGGCGTATGCGCACTACTTTCTGAAAGAGATATCCGAAGCGCCGGACAGTGTCTGGAAAACCCTGGATAACCGTTGGAAGATCAAGGAAAACGATCATCCGGAGTACACGGTTGCCCTGGACAACAGCACCTTTCCAGCCGACCTGTCACGGGCCCTGCGCGCGGGGGACATCAAGCGCATATTCCTGGTTGGACAGGGGACCGCCGGAATAGCGGCCAAAGCCTGTGCTGATATAATCAGTACCCACCTGGCCGACCCCCGCCTGCAGATTCAAGCCATGAAAGCGTCCGAGTTGAGCGGATTTCGCCTGGCCGACCAGCGTGACAACAACAGTATGGCAGACACCCTGGTAATTGCCATCAGCCAATCCGGCACCACGACCGATACGAACAAAACAGTGGACATGGTGCGCGAACGGGGCGCCCGCCTTCTGGCGATTGTCAACCGGCGCGATTCAGATCTGACGTTCAAAGTGGACGGGGTCATGTACACCAGCAGCGGTCGCGATATTGAAATGTCGGTAGCCTCCACCAAAGCCTTTTATTCTCAGATCATGGCCGGCGCCCTGTTGGGCCTGCATATGGCGACTGTTACCGGTCGCCGCAGCCGTGCTTATATTTCTGCGGAGGTCCAGGAGTTGCTGCAGATACCGGGGCATATGCGCACCATTTTGACCATGGCCGACAAGATTAAGGCCTCCGCCACCCGCCTGGCGGCCAGAAACACTTACTGGGCCGCTGTGGGCAGTGGGCCGAACAAAGCCTCCGCCGACGAGATCCGCATCAAGCTCAGTGAACTCTGCTACAAAACGATCTCCTCGGATTACGTGGAAGATAAAAAGCATATCGATCTCTCCTCCGAACCATTGATTCTGGTCTGCGCTGCCGGCACCCGTGAATCCGTACTGGGGGACATTATCAAGGACACGGCCATTTTCCAGGCCCACAAGGCCACCCCGGTGGTCATTGCCAATGAAGGCGAAGCCCGGTTCGACCCGTATGCCGCTGATGTATTTCCGGTGCCGGCCGTCAGTGAGCACCTGGCCCCGATTGTCAACACCCTGGTGGGGCATATCTGGGGCTACTACGCTGCCCTGGCCATTAACGAGGGCTCGAAATTCCTGTTTCAGTTCCAGGAAGAACTCCAGCAGATGGTAGACACCGAAGCCCAAAAGGGCCTGGATGTCTACGAGCTGGTCCTGGAGAAAAGCTTTCGGGAAAAGATCGGCGAATTCTACAGGGCTTTTCGTCGCCGCAAGAACGGCAACGGCTTTCCCGTGGCGCTGGGCCTGGCTGCCTCCGCGGACCTCACCCTGCTGCTGAAATATCTATCCGGGCGACTGCCGGTATCGGACTTCGAACTGGATTTCGGTATCAAGGGTACGGCCCGCAACATGCTCAATACGTTGTTCGCCAGCCTGGGCAAAGCCATCAATGACATGTCGCGGCCGGTGGACGCCATCAAACACCAGGCTAAAACGGTGACGGTGGGTACCAGCCGTATCGAAGAACGGCTGGAGGGCCTGCTCTTCGATACGCTGGCGGATTACGGCTTTATCCCCGCCCAGCTGATCAACCGCAATGTCCTGGTATTCAAGAACGTCCAGCCCATCCTGTCCGAAATAAAGGGGGCCATTCATTATCAGATCGGCGGTCTGAACCTGCTGGGCGAACCGGTGGAAGATACCACCATAGAGGTGTTGAGCAAGAGCGGCACCCTGCAGCCGCTGCCTTCGCGCGTGGAATCCGATAACCTTCTGAAAGGCACCAAGCGCATTATCGTCCGGGAAGGCAATGTCTTTTTAGGCAAAGGAAAGAAAGATGACCGCAATATCATCGTCATTCCGATATTCTCCCTGAATCCGGCCGCGCCCAATATGATCGAGCACCTGCTTTTGCTCCACATCGGGTTCCGGAAAGAAATCACCCTGGCCGAAAAGATCAAAGCCCTGGGCGGCAAATATGAACGCATTAAAAACATCGTCCAGGAAAACAGCATCACCTGGGAAGACGACTTCCTCAACCAGGTCCCGACCGAGGACCTGTTTGGTATATCCGCAGAAAAGATTGGCGACCAGATTACGAACGCCGGTTCGTAGCATGGCCCGTCGAGGTGGTTCAACATCGAACCGCGAGGCTATCGGCAGGGGCCGGCACTATTAAAAAGGTCTTACAGGGACCCGCATGACACCCCCGGGCACACGTATTTTCATTTTTAACAACAACCCGCATTGTGAGGGGCGGGGCGTCGATGCAGCCCGCCTTTTGAACTACTTCACCGCAAATCGCTGCCGCCTTCTGGACAAACCGGACCAGGCCGATTTTATCATTTTATTCACCTGTGCCTTCAGCAATCCCATCGAAGACTACTACCTGGACCTGATCAACCGGTTCCGCCTCCATCGATACAAAGGGGACCTCATTGTCACCGGTTGCCTGCCCGCAATTGCACCGGCCAAGCTCTCCCGGGTCTTCAAAGGCCGGACAATCACCACCTGTGACCTGCCGGCTATCGATCAGATATTCTCCTGGTTCGATATCCCCTTTGTGAATGTCCCGGATGCCAACACCAGCCACTATTCCAAATTTGTTCTCCCGGATCCATGGCCGGTCAAGGCGGATAAGTTTCTAAACCTCACCCGTAAATCCATCCGCGAGTTTGAATGGTCGCCCCGCTTTTTAAAGAAAGGTGCCAATTACCTAAAGACCAGACTGGTCAATCAGATTGGGCATTATACCCGGGCAGAGCCACCGGTCATTCCGGTTGAGCAAAAACGGCATGGCATCCGTATCGGCAGTGGTTGCCTGGGCAGCTGCTCCTATTGCGGTATCCGCAAGGCGATAGGCCCGCTACAAAGCAAACCCCCAAAAGCGTGTCTGGCCGAATACCGACGTCTGTTGGCGGCCGGCCATCGCGACTTTGTGATCGGGTCGGAAGATACCGGCGCGTATGGTCACGACATTAAATCTTCACTGCCCCAACTGCTGGATGCCTTGTGCCGGGAAGACAAGGGGACGGTAACCCGCTGGTATTTGACTTCGCTGAAACCGGTGTGGTTGATTAAATTTCAATCTCAGATTCTGACGCTGGCAAAGGGTGGCAAACTCAGCCACCTGGAGTGCCCGCTTCAATTCGGCAGCGCAAGAATCCTGAAACTCATGAAGCGGCCCGTAGACTTGGACGAAACGGAGAACGTTTTGACCGCCATTCGCAAGGCGGCACCTGATATTGTCCTGGTTACCCATATCATCGTTGGCTTCCCGTCCGAAACGGATCAAGATTTTAATCTAACAATGGGCCTGCTCAAGCGCCATGCATTTCAGTCTATTGTATTGAACCCCTACGATGACAAACCCCAATCGGCTGCTTCCCGGATGACTGACAAGGTCGCCGCCGACGTCATTGCCAACCGCTACGAAATTGTCCGCGCCCACATAGCGGCCAACGGCATAGCCCCCATCCGGCCCGGCATCACCCACGATTGATTCTGCTGTATCAGCGCCATCCTGTTTTTTATCTGCAGGCTACCGGATGGCCGGCCACGTTCCGCCCCTCCCCCTTTACGGGACTGCATTTTCGTGTTAGGCTTGTATCTATCCAGTTTAATTAACGAAACGTTGAATTTGGCATCCGAACCCGGAAGGCCGCAAAATGCCAGTCTTTGAATATAAAGTCATCGATGTAAAGGGAAAGACCCGCACCGGCATCATCGATGCTGAAAACGCACCGGCAGCCCGCCAGAAATTGCGGTTGGCCAAAAAATTTCCAGTCTCCGTGGAAGAAGTCCAGGATATGCCCTCCGCCGGCACCCCGGGCCGCCGGCCGGCCCGCAGCTTCTTTGGACGGGTCAAGCCCGCGGAAATTGCGGCCACCACCCGCCAATTGGCGACCTTGCTGGGCACGGGCTTTCAACTGGTCGCGGCCCTGGACCTGCTGATTCCGCAAACGAAGACAGCCGCCCTTAAAAAAGCGTTAGCCCGCATCAAGGAGGCGCTGGGTGAAGGCCAAAGCTTCGCACGTGCGCTGGAGCAATTTCCGGGCATCTTCTCGCCGCTGTATATCAATATGGTGCGGGCCGGCGAATCATCAGGCACCCTGGAAATCATCCTGGAACGCCTGGCGGATATCAGTGAAAACCAGGTCGCCCTAAATGAACGCATCAAGACAACCCTGGCCTATCCTCTTTTTGTCTCCTTTTTCGGGGTAGTCGTCCTGATCGTGCTGATGCTGTTCGTGGTACCCAGTATTACCTCGATATTTGCAGACCTGGACCAGGTTTTGCCCCTGCCGACCCGCATGCTGCTCTTTACCAGCAGCCTGTTAACCACCTATTGGTGGTTGCTCTGCCTTGGCGTAGCCGGCCTGTTTTTCATTCTCCGGGCGGCCGGGAATACCCAACAGGGAAAGCGTTACCGGGACCGGGCCCTGCTGCAACTGCCCGTCATTGGCATCCTGACCCGAAAACTGGCCATGGCCCGCTTTTCCCGGACCCTGGGGTCCCTGCTCGAAAATGGAGTCGCCGTGCTGACCGCCTTGGCGACCGTGAAAAACATCACCGGCAACGTGATCATCTCACAGGCCGTCCAGGCGGCGGCCGATGAAGTGGAAAAGGGCGCCAGGCTGGGGAAGGCGCTGGTACAGGCACCGGTCTTCCCGAGCCTCGCCATCCAGATGATCAGCGTGGGCGAACAGAGCGGCAACCTTGAATTCATGCTGGCCAAAATCGCCGACATATTCGAGAAGGAAGTGGAAGCCCAGTTGCTGCGTGCCGTGGCCCTGCTGGAACCCGTGATGATCATCTTGATCGGAAGCCTGGTGGGCTTCATCGTGCTGTCCATTTGCCTGCCTATTTTTGAAATGAGCCAACTCGTCAATTAATCGGGCGGGTTTTCTACGGTAAGGAGTGATTATGAATAAGCTGCAAACCATCAAGCGCGGTGACCATATGGGCTTCACCCTGATTGAAATCCTGGTGGTCATTGTCATTCTGGGAGTCCTGGCCGGGCTTATCATCCCGCGCATTATGGACCGCCCGGAAGAAGCCAAGCAACTGAAAGCCAAAATCCAGATTGAAAGCCTGGAAACGGCGCTAAATCTCTATAAGCTTGACAATGGCTCATACCCAAGTACCGACCAGGGTCTGCAAGCCCTGATCCAGCAACCCGATACCGGTCAGGTACAGCAATGGCGCACCGGCGGCTACCTGGAAAAAGGCCGCTTACCGGCGGATCCCCGGGGCAACCCGTTTATCTATCTCAGTCCCGGAGTAAACGGCGACTACGATCTGTCTTCCTACGGTGCCGATGGCATCCAGGGCGGTGATGGGAAGAACAAAGATGTCAACAATTGGGAAATCCAGTAGACCAGGCGCTAGCCATGCACGCTCCGTTTTCGCTAAAAACCGACAGGGGCTTCACCCTTATTGAAATGGTCGTCGTCCTCGCCCTTGTGGCCCTGCTGCTGGCGGTTACGCTTCCACGCCTGTCGGTCAGCCCTTTTAAAGACTCTAAACGCGACGCCACCCTCTGGATTACAAACAGAATCCAGCAACTCAAGGAGCAATCCCTGCGCCGGGCCCGGAACTATAGCCTGCATATCGATATCGACACCGGGCACTTCTGGTCGACCCATGAAAAGATGCAGCCGGATGAGATCGACCTTGCCCGTCAGGGTGGCTATAACCTGCCGGAGGGTGTCTTGATTGAAAGCGTTGAGTTTCCCAACAGCGACAGACAGACAGCCGGTGAAGCCGAAATCCAATTTTTCAAAAAGGGTTACTCGCAAATGGCGCAGATCCAGGCCAGGTTTGCAGATCGCAGCCGGCGCACATTTTCAATAGAACCATTTTTAATGCGAGCAAAAATTTATGATGGACCGGTTTCAATCAACCGATGACGGATTTACACTGGTCGAGGTGCTGGTATCGCTTACCATCATGGCCATTGTCCTGGTAGCGGTCTTTAAACTGCACGCTCAATCGATCTCCGTGGAAACCGCCAACCGGTTCCAGACAACCGCCACCCTGTTGGCCCAGACAACCCTGGCGAAGGTTAAGGCCACGCCGCTTGACGCGCTCCAATCCGATTCTGGGGCGTATGAGGGTGCCTACACCGGATACCGCTGGCAGCTAACCCTTACGGATGTGGCGGCAGAAGAACTGGATACGATCGGCCGGCGCCTAAAACGGATCAGTATCGATATTTATTTGGAGGCGGATCGCTACCGCCATAATCTGACCACCTATCACTTTTTTCAGTAGACAGGGATCGCTTGCAAAAACCACGCCCCCGCGATAACGGCTTCACGCTTGTAGAGATCCTGGTCACTCTTTTCATTTTCGGGGTGATTGCCGGCACCCTGTTTACCGCTTATCGGGCGCTGTTTTTCGACACCGAGCGCTTCAAGCAAACCACCCGCAACTACGCCCGGGCTCAGGTGGCCGTCCAGCGTATCATGGCCGACCTGCTGGCCATCCGGGTCACGCTGCCGCCGACGTACACCCCCCCACAAGGGGACGATCCACCGGATCCCCTGCGCTTGACGGGCCAGACCGAACCGGCATCGCCGCGATCAGGTATTACCTGGAGGAAACAGCTGAACGGATATTTGTTTTGCGCCGATCCGACCAGCTCTATCCCTTTGCCACGGATGCAACCTCCGGCAACGACCCAATCCTGTGTGAGGCGGTGCAATCCTTCCGGTTGACTTACTACGACCAGGACGGGGAAGCCCATGACCAATGGGACTCGGATTCGGCAGTCGCTAAGTTTGCGACCCCGGCTGCCATCGAATTCGAGTTGAAAATCGGAGACACGCCGGACACCGTGGTTTTTACAACCCGTCTGAAATTGCCGGTTCACAGGGAGGCCAGCGCAAACCTATGACCCCCGACATGCCCAAACCATACCGCTACGCAAGCAGTCGGCGGGACCTGTGGGCGCACGCACCGCCGGACACGCAACGTTTGAATGGCGAGCGCGGGACGGCTCTTTTGGTGACCCTGGCGATCATTACGGTGCTTCTGGCCGTCAGCCTGGAGATCAACCGGCAGGCCCGCTCGGCCATCGGCGTCACCACGGCCCGCGCCAATCAGGGCAAACTGACCCACATGGCGGCCGCCGGCATTCAGGCCGCCATGGCGATTCTGGTTAAAGATCGGTATGACTCCGATACGGATCACCTCCTGGAACCATGGGCGGACCAGGCCCACACCGCGGCCGTCATGGATGCCCTTAACTTCGAATCCGGCTCGGTGGCGGTGTCGATATCCGATGAACTTAGCCGCATTCAGGTCAATGCCCTGGTCCTTTATCCGGACAGGCGCGACTTCAACGACCGCCAGGAAATCGTCTGGGACCAGTTCATCCGAGCTGCGGTTTCCCGCTCGCAATCCGAGGCGGATATTGATCCGGCGGCGATTATCAACACCGCCAAAGACTGGCTCGATCGCGGGGACGATGAGGCCACCACAGGGTTGACCGGGGCGGAATCCGATTACTACCAGGGCCTGGTTCCCGCCTATGCCTGCACAAACGGGCCGTTTAACCACATCGCCGAGCTTGCTCTGCTGAAGGACTTTCCGGCCGACCTGCTATTCGGCTCCCCTGAAATGCCGGGACTGCAAGCCTACCTTACCGTTCACGGTGCCGTTGACACGGGTGACGGCGCCTATAACTTTCCCGGCAGCATCAACCTGAACACCGCCCAGCTGCCGGTCATTGCCGCTCTGCTGCCCTGGGAAGATCTCGACAAGGCCCCGGCGATTGACGCTTACCGCCAATTAATGATCGAGGCGGACAACCGGGAGGCTTTTGCTGATCAGCGGTGGTACCAGCAGGTGCCCGGCTGCGGCGATGTTGAGATCGATCCCCAACTGATAACGACGGCCAGCGACCTGTTTCGCATAGAATCAACAGCCGTGTTGGGCAATTCCCGGCTCGTGATGACGGTGGTCGTAAGAAGAGAAAAGCAAGCGAAAACAGGTAAGTGGATATGCAAAACCTTGCAATGGGAAACAAAATAAAATAGATTGATGAAACTTGGCGAGTTTCTTTTCCAGGCCAAAAGAATCACTCAAACCGAGTCGTGAGAACGCCATGAGTCGCAGAATCCTGGGTCTTGAGATCAGCAACACCGCGGTGGCTGGTGCCATCATCAACAGCGGCATCAAAGGCGGCTTTGTAGATAGCCACGCCCAGGTCCCGCTGGCCGGGGCCCAGGACTTTGACCGGAACCTTGGCGACGCACTCAAGATCCTGACCGCTAAAATAGACATTACCGGCACTACCTGCATCGCTTCGCTGCCGGCCGGCTGCGTTTACTACCGGTATTTAACCCTCCCGTTTCGGGATGCGCGCAAACTCCGCCAGGTTCTGCCCTATGAACTGGAACCCCTCCTGCCCTTTCCGGTCGAGGATCTGGTGGTAGACTATTACCCGGTTGGGCCCAGCCCTGGCGAAAGCAGTGACCTGATCGCAGCCGCGGTTAAAAAGACAACGGTTTCAGACCTGCTCACGGCCCTGCGGCCCTTTGGAATCGACCCGGCCACCCTCACCGTGGGTGGCTTCGCTGCGGCGATCTGCTTGGCCAACACAACCGGGCAAGCGTCTGACTGGGTGTTGGCCGACATCGACGGTCGGGACCTATCATTGTTCTTTGCCCGGGCCGGCGCGTTGACCTATACGCGGACAACCCGTCCACCGACATTCAAGCACAGCCCCAACGGCGCCGCTGTCGCGGCCCAGATAAACCGCAGCCTGCTGGCCTATCAGGATACGCTGAACCCTGCTTTCGCGCCGGAAGTCCTGTTTACCGGCACGCCCGAGATACTGGAACCTGAAGACCCGGAACCCGACGCGGGCGCAAAAAGTCTCCCGGTCAAACGCATCGACCTGGCCCGCAACATTGACCTGCCGTCTTTTGCGGCAACCGGCACTCTAGCCGGTGACGCACCGCGTGATAATGCCCTGGCGCTGAGCTACCTTGAATGGTCCGGTCTCAAGGGACTGGATTTTCGCAGGGGGCCGTTCGAAAAGAAGAAGCAGTGGCGACAGCACCGGCAGCGTATTCTCCGAACCAGCCTGCTGGCCCTGATGGTAATGATCATGGCGTTTGCCAGTGTCCTGACAGACAACTACACCCTCGCAAAGAGGATCGATCGTCTCGATCGGGAAATTGAAAGCGTTTTTAAATCCGCCCTTCCGGAGGTGACCAGAATCGTGGATCCCCTGCAGCAGCTGCGGGTGGCGGTGCAGACTTCTCAACAGCGCCTCGCGCTACCGTCAGACAGCGGGGACCGCCTGCGGGTGATCGATCTCTTGCAGGGACTGAGCACCGCCATCCCCGCCCGGACGGATGTGGAGATGACGCGGGTCGTCATTGCCCGGGACAATATCCTGATAAGCGGCCACACCGACACATTCAATTCCGTAGACGATATTAAGTCCGGTCTGGAAAAGGCGCCGGCATTTAAAGAGGTAACCATCAGTTCCGCCAACCTGGAAAAATCAGGGAAACGGATAAATTTCAAACTCAAGGTGCAATTGTGAACCGGTTCAGCAAGCGCGAAAAAGTGATGCTTTACCTGGCGGCTGTGGTCATCTGCCTTTTTATCATTGTCCGCCTGGTTGTATTTCCGGTGTTCGATAAACGCGCTCACCTTGAGCGGGTTCTGGACGCGAAAACCGCAACCCTGGCGGATATCCGGACCCTCGCCGCGGAGTACGCCGCCCTTGAAAACCGCTCCGCCGCCGCCCTGCAGCGCATCTCCCGTAAAGAGGCCGGGTTTACGCTGTTCTCTTTTTTGGACCGCATGGCCGGCGAGACGAACCTGAAAGACCGCATTGCCTACATGAAGCCGTCTACCCAGACCCGGAAGGACAGCCCCTATAAAATATCGCTGGTCGAAATGAAACTGCAAACCATCACGCTGGAGCAATTAGTCGTCTACCTGCACCGCATCGAGAACGACGCCAGCGCCATCCAGGTAAGACGTATTTCCATAATAAAAACCGGCAAAGGCAAGGGCCAGATCGATGCTGTTATGGAAATCGAGTCCTATGCCACCTGAAAGTCGGTCGCTATGTATAAACCGGGCAAATGGGTTGGATACATGCTCTATCTGCTGGCAGTGGCCGGACTATGCCTGTATATCCTATTCCCCGATGATATCTTGCGCAACCACATCAATTCCCGCAGCGCGCGTCTGTTCGCCCCTTACCTGGTAAAAATCACGCAGGTTAAACCGGCGTTCCCTCCCGGCGTACACCTACAAGGGATCACATTGCGACGCGACCAACGGGAACTTTTGCATATTGCGTCTACCCGCGTCTCACCGGTATATAGCGCTTTGTTGGCGCCTGGCCACACCCTGCAGGCCCGGACGGCCCTCTGGGGCGGCGATCTGCGCAGCCGGCTGCACGTAACTGCCGACCAGGGCCAGACGATCATAACGGCGAAGACAACCCTGGCCGCGGTGGCCCTGGAAAACATTCCGGAACTGGACCAAATCAGTGAACGCGCGCTGGCCGGGCGTTTATCCGGGGCGGTTGTTTGGGATTCATCTCAATCAGCGGACCCGGTTACCGCCGACCTGACGGTTACCGACGGCCGGGTAGAACTGCTGATACCCTGGCTGGCAGTCAAACAGGTTGACTTTCGACGGATCGATACGGCCCTTACCCTGAACCGACAGCGCATCCTCATCAAGCAGTGCGTCTTCGTGGGAAAGCAGATCAGCGGCGATCTCAACGGATCAATCCAGTTGCGCTACCCGTTGGGTAAAAGTCTTTTGATCCTCGCCGCCGTCATCAAGTTGCAGCCTGATTTTCTCGACCAGTTGCAGTCAAAACTGCCGAAAGGCCTGTTACCGGCGGAAAACAAAAATGGTGGCTACCGCGTCCGCTTTGGTGGTACACTTGACAAACCTATGTTTTCTTTGAAATAATCAGCAATGGTCTTAACGCGTAAAACCTTTATTTTCCTGAATTTGGTGCTGCTGGGTGCCCTCGTTTACCATGGGGTGGCGATTTTCTACAAGGTAACCGCAGCGCAACTCGAACATGCGCCGGTCTCCACTAAAACCCGGCCTGACGAGGAGACCCGGGCCGATGCGGTTAAACGGCCGTTTAATTACTACGCTACCATCAAGACCCGCGACCTGTTCAAGACCGAAACAAAGGCCGTAAACCAGGCGTTGGTTGATGTGTCCGCCCTTGAGGTAACCGGGCTGGAGTTGAAACTCTGGGGGACGGTGGCTGACGAAAACAGCCAGCGCACCTATGCCGTCATCGAAGATCTCAAAACAAGACAGCAGGGCCTGTATCGCCCGGGAGACCCAATTCAAAATGCCACCGTCCGGATCGTCCTCAGGGAGAAAGTAATTTTGAATGTCAGTGGCCGCGATGAAGTCCTGGAGATGACCGGCCCCGTCGCAGCCGAAGCAGCGCCGCGCGGTCAGCAGCGCAAACCTGCCGGTGGGCGCAAGATCGCCTTGAGACGGACCTTTGTCGCGGAAGCCATGCAGGATATCGGCAGCCTCATGAGCCAGGCCAAAATCAGGCCGCACCTCGAAAACGGGCAACCTGCCGGCCTGATGCTGACAAGCATTAAACCAGGCTCCATGTTCCGGCGCCTGGGTCTGCGCAATGGAGATGTTCTGACCGCTGTCGCCGGCAGACCGGTTACCACGATCGACGAGGCCGCGGCCCTCTATACAGAACTGAAATCAGCCGACAGCGTGACCGTGCAGATAAAAAGGAGAAACCGCTTGCAGATGTTGACCTATGAGATACAATAGCGGTCGCTGCCGTTATCGCCGGTATATAAGCCTAATTCTATTGATGGTATGACCTAAATGAAAAACCCTTGCTACAGTCTGCTTCTGTTCGCTTTGCTCCTGATTGGTTGTTTCTTCGGCATCGGCGGCGATCTGCATGGTGCCGAAAGCAAGCAGGGCGCTTCCCAGCCCGGAACCGATCGCTTTGTCACCATCGATTTCAACAACGTGGATATCAATGTCCTGATCAAGTTTATCAGCGAGTTGACCGGGCGCAACTTTGTAGTAGATAACCGGGTCAAAGGCAAGGTCACGATCATTTCGCCCAAGAAGATCTCTGTCAAGGAAGCGTACCGCGTGTTTGAATCCGTGCTGGAAGTGCATGGCTTCAGTACAGTGCCGTCCGGTGATATTACCAAGGTCATCCCAGCCCCGGATGCCCGTTCCAAAAATATTGAAACCCGGCTCAAGGAAGAATCCGGCGTACCCGAAGACAAGGTCGTGACGCAACTCATCCCCCTGACCTATGCCAATGCCGACGAAATCAAAAAGCTGTTTGCCCCGCTGATTTCGAAAAGCAGTGTTATGCTGGCTTACGCGCCCACCAATATCTTGATCGTTACCGATGTGTACTCGAATATCCTGCGCCTGATGCGGATTGTAAAAGCCATCGATGTGGAGGGCATGGGGCATGAGATCACGGTGTTGCCCCTGCAGCATGCCGAAGCGGCCAAGATTGTGAAAACCCTTTCTTCGGTATTTGCCGTGCCCCGCAAAAAAGCCAAGGGCCTGTCGGCCAAGACCCTGCAGTTTGTGGCGGATGACCGTACCAATTCCATTGTTGTACTGGCCAGCGAGGTCGATACGATTCGCATCAAGGCCCTGGTTTCCCTGCTGGACAAGAGAGTGCCCAAGGGTGAAGAAAAACTGCGGGTCTATTACCTGGAAAACGCCACGGCCGAAGACCTGGCCAAGGTTCTCCAGGCCATCCTTTCAAAGCAGGGCGGCGCCGCCCGCAAAGGTAAAAAAGAAGCCCCGGTCATCTCGGAAAACGTCAGGATCACGGCCGACAAGGCGACCAACAGCCTGATCATCATGGCCAGTCGGGATGACTACCAGGTGCTCGAAGAAATTATCCGGCAGCTGGACATCAGCCGGGCGATGGTCTACATCGAAGCCCTGATCATGGAAGTCAATGTCGACAAGGATTTTAATCTGGGCGTTGAATGGCAGGTCGGCGGTTCCAGCACCGTCCAGGGCCGGGACGTCATCTATGGAGGGGGCAGTGGCAAAGGCGGCAGTATCCCCGGGATTTCCGGTACGACATATCCCCTGGGACTAGCTCTGGGCATCATTGGGGAAGGGATTACGGCCGGTGGCGTGACCTTCCCGAGCATTGCGGCTTTCGTCAACGCCCACCAGAGGGATAAGGACGTCAACATCCTGGCCACCCCCCAGATTCTGACCAAGGACAACGAAGAGGCCAAGATCTATGTGGGCAAGAACGTGCCCTTCCAAACTCGCTCGGGTTCCAGCAGCGCATCCACGGATGTCTATACTTCTTACGAATACAGAGATGTCGGTATAACCCTCAAGATTACGCCCCAGATCAGCAAAGATCGCCTGGTGAGCTTGAAAATCGCGCAGGAAATATCAAAGCTGGATGAGCTGTCTACGACCTCCCCCGACCGCCCCACAACCTTGAAGCGCAGCATCGATACCACCGTGGTGGTCAAGGATAATAACACCATCGTCATCGGCGGCCTGATTGATACAACCTCTACCATCACCGAGAACAAAGTGCCCCTGCTGGGAGACATTCCCCTGCTAGGCGTGCTATTCAGGTCTACCGCCCGCTCCAGTGAAAAGACCAACCTGTTTGTTTTCCTGACGCCCCATGTTCTCTACGAGCCGAATGAGGCCAAGGGAATTTTAAAAGAGAAACAAGACCACATTAAAAGTGTTCTCCCCGGGACGATAAAGCTTTATCGGGAAGACAATCCGAAAACCGCACCAAAAACCAATCCCGGCGATAACCCCGGCGAGGAGCAGCACTAGCCGCCGCCGGAATCCCTGGTTATGAACATGGAAAAGACCTTACTAGAAGCGCTGGGCAGGCAACCGGGATCTTCGGCCGATTTCCTCAACGAGGCTCGCAAGCTGCAGGCTATGGATAACGAGGACCTGGCTGATCTTCTGGTAAAAAGAAAACTGATTCCCGAAGGTGAACTGCTGGAAACCTTCAGCTCCCGCTACCAGCTGCCTTTCTGGCCGGAGCTTACTCTCGAAAATATTCAGGATGATTTTACCGATCTCGTCCCGATTCATTTTCTCAAGAAGCACCTGCTTATTCCCTTGATGACTGCTGAACCGGATGATACCGGCAACGACGTTGCCGGACGGACCCCGAACGGCAAGGATCAAGCCGGTGTCGTCATCGCGATCAACTCGCCGGCCGCCTTCCCGGCCCTCGACGATCTGGTGCGCATGATCGATGCCGACGCATATCAGGTTGTCTTTGCCAACCGCAGCACCATCCTGGAAGCCATCAGCATGATGTATGACTTAAAGCGCGATAGCGCCGAGCAACTGGTCCAGGATATGGAGGACACCGGCACCATTGCGATTGACGAAGTAGAATCTGCCGCTGACCTGACCGACGATGTCGGGGATGCCCCCATCATCAAGCTGGTCAACAACATCCTGACCCAATCGATCAAGGCCGGGGCCAGCGATATACACATCGAACCATACGATGAAGGCTTTAAGGTCCGCCACCGGGTGGACGGCATTCTCTATGACCTGGTCTCGCCGCCCAAGTGGGTCCAGGCGGCCCTGATCTCCCGGATCAAGATCATGGCCAAGCTGGACATCGCTGAAAAACGTCTGCCTCAGGACGGCCGCATGGAAGTCGGCATCGTCAACCAGAAGATCGACATTCGGGTGTCGACCATCCCCACCTCGTTTGGGGAACGGGTTGTCCTGAGGCTTTTGAACAAGACCAGTTCCCTTTTGGAACTCACCGAACTGGGCCTGTCCGACCAGGCTTTCACCGCAATGGAACAACTCATAACGGCCCCCAACGGCATCGTCCTGGTGACCGGTCCCGCCGGCAGCGGCAAGACCACCACGCTCTACTCGGTCCTATCGACCATCAACAAACCGGGCGTCAACATCATCACCATTGAAGATCCGGTTGAATACCAGATCAAAGGCATCAGCTAGATCCAGGTCAATCCCAAGATCGAACTGACCTTTGCCAAGGGGCTGCGTTCCATCGTGCGGCAGGACCCCGATGTGATCCTGGTGGGCGAAATCCGCGACCAGGAGACTGCCGAAATTGCCGTCCAATCGGCCCTCACCGGGCACCTGGTGTTCTCGACCCTCCACACCAACGACTCGGCCAGCGCTGTTACCCGCCTGGTGGATATCGGGGTGGAGCCCTTTTTGATTTCCTCTTCGGTCCTGGCCATCATGGCCCAACGCCTGGTACGCGTCCTGTGCGATCACTGCAAGACGCCCTTTATGCCGGGTAGTTCCATGCTGGAGAGTCTGGGGTTGGAAACTGCGCACCTGCAAGACAGCCAAATCTACAAGGCGGTCGGCTGCGAGCAGTGTTTCCATTCCGGCTTCCGGGGCCGCATGGGCATTTTTGAAGTGCTCCAACTGGATGAGAACATCAAAAGACTGATCCTGACAGCTTTCGACTCCAATCAAATTCAATCCGCTGCCCAACGACAGGCCATGATTACTTTACGTGAGGATGGGATTGAGAAAGTACTGCAGGGGCAGACGACTTTCGAAGAAGTTTTGCGGGTCGCCGCCAAGTAGGCTTCATGGCTATTGAGTGATGCTAGCGGTTATCCAATACATTCAAATCACATTCTCTAATTCTCACATAGTACGCCACGCCATCCACCTACACCTATACGAACTTCAGGCGAAATGCGCTTTGGCAGGCAATCAGCGGATAGGAACCAGTTCTACCCGGCGGTTCAAGGCCCGCCCTTCTTCGGTATCATTGGTGGCCTTGGGCTGGGAAAACCCATAGCCTACGGCCTTTAGACGATCCTTGGCGATCCCCTTGCTGACAATATAGGCCGCGACGGATTTGGCTCGGGCCTGGGTGAGTTTCAGGTTGTACGCGGCGGAGCCACTCTTATCCGCGTGCCCCTGGATCTCGACCTTTAAGTCGGGATTGCGCTCCAGTATCCAGACAACTTCATCCAGGTAGCTGTGAGATTCGGGGCTAATATCTGCCTTGTTCAATTCAAATAACGCAGCCTGGATCACCCAGCAGCCGTTGGTATCTGTCTGCGCCCCGATCGGCGTTCCCGCACACTGATCCAGCGAATCATCCACGCCATCCTTATCTGTATCGCTCTGGAGGCGGCAGCCGACATCGTCGGTCATAAATCCACAGGCCGTGTCGGGGCACTCATCGCGTGTATCCGGCGTACCGTCGCTGTCCGAATCCAGGATCCCCCGGATTGACGCCGCCTGCCGAACGATCAGTTTTTTGACATTGAACTGAACCCTTTTCAGTTTGGAGACACATACCGAGATGACCCCCAGTGAATCGGTTTTAACCTGCAGGCGCGCTTCCATCAACACACCGGCAAAGCGGCTGCCGTCATTTAGGTGCACGGTTGCCGCGTGTTGGCCGGGAGCCACAAGATCCAGTCGCGCCAGGGTATCCATCCGGATTGTTTTTTCCTCATAGGCCGTGTTCAACCGTAGATCGGTCGCCACGGGCCGTCCCGAAAACTTGTCGCCATTATGCATAAATAACAGGGCCGTGTCGTATTCCCTGGAAACACCGGTGCCGTCGAATTGAACATTCCTGATTTCGGCCGGCTGGAAGTCGAGCGTGTAGCCGGCGGTTGTTCGGAACGATATGGTTTCCGTGCGAAGCTTCCCGGAAAAGTAGTCATTGTTTATGGTCTGGATCTCGTCATTATCCATTTCGCTGCTGCGCATAAAAAGTCCCTTGACCATACCATTGCGGATAGTGACGGCACCAAAAGGTGCTCTGATCTCGAAATCCTGGTTTTGAACCTTGCCCTGGAAAAGGTCTCCATTTCGCAACACCACCGTATCGGCGATACTGACCTGTGTGAAAATCAGCAGCAACCCTGCAATTAGGGCTGTCAATCTCAGCATGCGATGTTCTCCTCGAAAGAAAGGGTCGGCCGGCGCCGGCCCGGTTATGCCATGGGCCGCCACTTCCTGTTATGCGTATACCCCTGACATTTAAATAAAAACTATGGCGTATTTGGATTGGATAGGCAAGGCAATTCTTCCGGTCTATATAAAACTATGGCAAGAAAACCAGGGGCCTTTAAAAATCTGCAAAGACAGAAAAATACGCCTGTAATATATGTGTTTCCAATAAGTTATCGAGAAACGCCCCTGATCCAACTTGACAGGTCTATTGTATCCTTTCAATAATTGAATATGGCCCTGAACCGTGACACCGTCATTATCTTGAACCTGGTGCTGCTAAGCGCCATAGTTTTCTGTGGGGAGGTTATATACTCTACGATTACCGCAGCCTTGTTCGAAATAGTGCCAGCCCTTGAAAAAACCCTGCAAACCAACCCTACCGGGACCGATACCGCTATACCAAAGTTTCAAGACTATGCGGAAATTAAAAACCGGGACCTGTTCAGAGCAGAGAAGAGGACAAAGGGGCCAATCCAAATCGATCTCGCTCACCTCAAACCCACCAACTTGAAACTCAAACTATGGGGCACGGTTAATGATGAAAGCAACCGGCATACTTATGCCGTGATTGAAGATATCGAAACACGAAAGCAGGGCCTATATCGCCCGGGAGCTTCGATCCGGAAGGCAATCGTCAAACGGGTCACCAGGGAGGCAGTGGTCCTCATTGCCAACGGTAGGAATGAAGTCCTTAAAATGGCCAGTCTGCCCGTGGAGGAGCCGGACAACATCGATCCCGATATAGGCGACCTTCCCGAACGGAGGATCGCCCTCGATCGTTCCCTCTTCGAGCAGGCAACCCGCGATATCAGTTATCTCATGAACCCGGCCGGGCTTACCCGTTACACTGAGAACGATCAATATGCCGGGCTGTTGGTGACAACTCTCTGGCCAAATTCCATCTTCCGGATACTGGGCTTGCGTAATGGGGACGTGTTAACCCTGGTAGCCGGCAAACCGGTCACCTCGGCTAATGATGTGGCCACCCTCTTCGAGGGTTTGCGAGCCGCTTCCAATACCGTCGTCCAGATAAAACGACAAGACCGCCTGCAAATGTTAACCTACGATATTTATTAGTCCATGTTGCAGTTGTTGCCTTTACATTGCGTTTTCCCCATAGAGATAGGCCCATCAATACCATCCTGACGGGCATGATCTCTGCCATTATATTATTATCTATTACTAAGCACGGCCCGCCCCAGACTCACCTGTATTGAAATATTTTAAGAAATGGTTAATTTTTAGGGCTGGTGCCCATAAGGGGCTATAGAGAGTAACTTTTTCTACGAACGTTGGAGCAGTTTTGGAACTCATTTATCCATATTTTAGAAAAAACGCCCTCAAAATTATGCTGGGCATTCTTTTTATGATCATCGTGGATGGCGCCCAACTAATAATTCCCCAAATCGTAAAAGGGGCCATCGACACCTTGAGCACTGACACCTTCGAGCGCAGCCGCCTGGTGTATCAATGCCTCTATATTATTCTGTTAGGCCTTGGGATGACCATTTTGAGATATTGCTGGCGCAACCTTCTCATGGGAAGCGCCCGGGATGTGGAACGCGGAATTAGGGATGCCCTATTTGATCATGTTCTGAAAATGGATTCGGCCTTTTATGACAAAGTCAAAACAGGCGATATCATGGCCCACGCGACGAGCGATATCAATCATGTCCGCATGGCCTTCGGGTTTGGCCTCATTGCGCTTGTGGACACCATTCTATTAGGCGGCACCACGCTGGCTATCATGGCATGGACACATCCCAAACTGACCGCCATTGCCATGATCCCCATGCCGTTTCTCATCTACGTGACCCGGACCCTTGGAAAGAAAATGCACCTGCACCACACCACGGCGCAGGAATCTTTCTCAGCACTAACCGAAATTGTAAGGGAAAGTTTCCTTGGCATTCGCATTATCAAGGTTTTTAATTTTGAAAACATCATATCCGACAAGGTCGGTACCGCCTCAAAAGACTATTTCAAAAAAAATCTCAAACGCGCAGTGATTACCGCGCTCCTGCGGCCCATGCTCGGCCTTTTTTTCAATCTTTCAACCCTGGTGGTCATCTTTTACGGCGGATTTCTCGTCATGCAGCAATCCCTCACAACCGGTGAGCTGGTGGCTTTTTTACAATATCTGGGTCTTTTGGCCTGGCCCATCATTGCCATCGGCTGGATGACAAACCTTTACCAGCGCGGCATGGCCTCTTTGAAAAGAATCAATACGCTTTTGGACTCCAAACCCGCTGTTGTCAGTCCGGTTCAACCGGTAAGCCTGAACTCATTATCAGGTAACATATGTTTCGAAGATATTGAATTTTCCTACAACGGCGGTAAACCGATTCTATCCAACGTTAATCTTGATATTACCCAGGGATCGAAAGTGGGTATCAGCGGCCCGCCCGGATCCGGCAAGACCAGTTTGGTACAATTGATTCCCAGACTTTACGATGTTGATCAAGGGAAAATTCTGTTGGAAAACTCCGGTATCAAGACGATCGATCTGGATTTTTTAAGAGCCAATATTGCCCTGATGCCCCAGGAGAGTTTTCTTTTTTCAGGCACCATCAGAGAAAATATACTGATGCACAGAAAGATCTCAGATGCAGCATTGGATAACGTTATACATGTTTGCAGCCTTGAACAGACCTTACAGAAAATGGACAAAGGTTTGGAAACAATTGTCGGTGAACGCGGGATAACCCTTTCCGGCGGGCAAAAACAACGCATCGCCCTGGCCCGCACCCTGATCGTTGGAAAGCCAATTATCATCTTGGATGACCCCATCAGCCAGATGGATACGGATACCGCTACCAAGGTGATGTCACGCCTGGGGCGCATGAACCTTGCGGCCACCATTATCATAATCTCCCACCGGATCAGCGCCCTGGCCTTTTGCGACCAGGTGTATATCTTACAAAACGGAAAAATCAGTCACTCCGGAACCCATGCGGAACTAATCGAACAAGACCACTTTTACCGCGAATCGTATCGGGTCCAACAGTTCGAGGGGGCCTACCATGCCTGATACCCCTTTTGAAGAAAAAGAGAGCAAACTGGCCAACCGTGAGATCGCCAAAGCTATCTGGCCCTTTATAAAGCCTTTTACCTGGATGCTGGGCCTTACCACTTTTCTTGTTTTTGTAGTCACCTTTTTAGATTTGCTGCAGCCCATTCTCATTCAGAAAGCCTTCGACGGATTTATCGTTCCGGTAAAAGATACCGTTGGGGTAGAACTGTTCGGGATAAGTGTTCGCTCTTTTAAAACCTATGCCATCTTCTTTGCCTTGTTTATCCTGACCGCATTTAGCCTTGATTTCATGCAAACACTTTTTATGGAGTACACCGGCCAAAAGATCATTCTGAACCTGCGCTGCCTCCTTTTTTCCCGCATGGCTTTTCTGGAGGTCGCCTTTTATGACCAGAATACGAGCGGGCGCCTGGTATCCCGCGTGGCCGGCGATGTTGAAAACATGAACGAAATGTTTACCAGCGTTTTGATCTTTATTTTTAAGGATCTTTTTCTCATGGCGGGCATCATGGTCATTCTTTTTACCATTGATTTTACCCTGGCCCTCTACCTCTCACTCCTGATTCCCATTCTCGTAGTCACCATTGCCGGCTTCTCAAAAGTATCCCGTAAAGCATTCAGAACCATTCGGCAGAAAATCGCTGAAATCAACCACAGCTTTTCGGAAGGAATTATCGGCATCAAGATCATCCAGACATCGGCGGCCGGGAATTCTTTCTTTCAGCGGTTTAGAAAACTGAACTTCGAACATTTTTCAGCCAACCTGTTTCAGATTAAAACTTATTCGATTTTCATGCCCTTTATCGGATTTTTAGGCGTGGTCAGTGTGGCGGTGATCATCTGGACGGCCAGCTTTCAATTCCTCGATAACGCCCTGACGTTGGGGGAACTGGTGGCTTTTTTGACCTACATGAAACTGTTTTTCCGGCCGTTGCGGGAACTATCCGAAAAATTCAACCTGCTCCAGAATGCGCTTGCATCGGCCGAACGCATTGTCACAGTCCTGAATATCAATCCCGTCAGTCCGGCGATTGACCAGGAAGCAAAGGGAATTAAAAGGATCGACACCCTCTCATTTGATCGGGTCGATTTTTCTTATAAAAAAGAAGAACCCGTTTTAAAACAGATCTCTTTTGATCTTCCCCGGGGAAATTCCATCGGTATTGTGGGCCAGACAGGTGCCGGGAAAAGCTCTATCATCAACTTGGTTACCGGATTCTATCAACCGGATGGGGGGAAGATTCTCATTAATAACAACCCACACCACCGGGTACCGATCAAGGAGATTCGAAACCGGCTCGCCCTGGTCATGCAGGACCCCATCCTATTTTCCGGCAGTATTCGCGAAAACATCAGCCCTTCTGTTTTGGCTGTCCAGGAATCCGTGCTTGAAAAAGCCCTGCACGACGCCAACTGTGATTTTTTATTCGACAAGTTCGACGGCCTGGACACCCACATAGAGCAAGGCGGTCGCCCCCTGTCCAGCGGCGAGAAACAACTGGTCTGCATAGCCCGGGCCTTTGCCTTTAACCCGGACCTGATAATCTTCGATGAAGCGACATCTTACATGGACTCCCAGTCGGAACAAAAGGTCCACGATGCCATGCAAAGACTAATGAAAGGCAGGCTTGCCATCATTATCGCCCACCGCCTTTCCACGGTTCAGGAGTGTGATTCCATCATACTGTTACGCGACGGAGTTATACGGGAACAAGGCACCCATGCCAGTCTGGTCGACTCAAAAGGCGAGTACTATCATCTGCTCTTAAAAGAACAAATCACCCCTGTTAATGTTCCTGCCTAATAAAGGATTACCCGAAGGAAGCCGAGGCTGGAATTCAGAACTCCTCATGAAGCCATTTCCATGGCAGTTGGTGGTGGACCTGCAGCTCGAATTCGACCCACCAAACTGTCTGATGCGCCAAGACTGCAGCAAAAAAAAGGGTCGGCTTACACACACCGACCCTCTTTTCTGCAGATCATATAGGAGCCCAATTCGGGACTCCTGAGCGTACGATTACAGGTGCTATATTAGAAGAAATTTCATTCGAATCTATATCATAGAGATAGGCTTCCACCTGATAGTCTCCAAGTTTCGTGTTATTATCAATGAATAATTGGAGTACTATTAAAATTGGTGAGCTAAAAGTGGTCCAGGTATACTCTATATTGTCTAGCGGCACAGGGGGGACATCTGGATTAGATACATCATATACCTCCTCAAAAACCGGCAGCGGAACACCTCGCACAAGCTCATACTGGGGAAAGGTGATAACAAGCTCCGCAATGTTAGCAATGTTAACAGTGCAATTGCTGCCCACATTGGGTTCAACACTGATCTCAAAAGCGCGTTCATCCCTATCAGGCAATATGTAATTTAGAGACTGCGGTGAAAAAACAATTGATAATTCATCAGGGCCACAGTCCGGCAGCTGCCCTGAATCTTCAACCACAACCGTCACGTCGTGTGAGAAGGGGTTGAAAACATCACGAAAGCAGGTTCTATTGTAATAACAATGTTTGTGGTGCCACCTGTCCTTGTAATATTTGTGGTGCCACCTGTACTTGTAATATTTGTGGTACCACCTGTCCTTGTAATACTTATGTGAAAAAGTTAAGATCTTCCCAAACAGTTTGAGATAGACGATAAGCGCCATCCCTGGCCCCAAAAGAAGACCAGGGTATGGCGCGCGGTCGTCCTCTCGGGTATAAATGTTTTGCCGAACAATAATACCCAAAGGAGGACACAATGACCGCAACTAAGAAGTTAGCACACAAACGCCTGACCTTG
>Ga0209122_1000032_pt1 | contig 68587 bp, 59 predicted proteins | sample OlaalgELextract2_2_FD_187375 | JGI IMG/M metagenome (GOLD analysis project Ga0209122, IMG submission 187375) | Olavius algarvensis symbiont microbial communities from Tuscany, Italy - Type A ELBA extract 2 (SPAdes) (version 2) | ecosystem: Host-associated > Annelida > Digestive system >...
AGTTACCAGGCTCACTGCATCCAGTTTGAATTCTTTCGTATATTTCTTTCTCGTTGTCATCTATCGTTACCTCAGTTAAGTTTCATTATCTCTTAACTGGGTGGTATCAATCTATTGGACCATGTCAATAGTTGGCGCGCGAGTTGAAGGGTATCGTAAGCTCCGAGCGGAATATTAGGGTCCTGCCGACTTATGTTTGCGAAGGTTCTTGCATCGAGGATGCGTATATCCTGGTAATAGCTATAGGCAAACGCCGCGGTTGGAAGCAGCACGCATCCGATTATTAAGCCGGCTAATAATAGCAATCGAGTCTTCATGAACACCTCCTTGAGACAGTTCGAAATTTTGTGCCGGCGTCCGACCACTTGACCCTCGCCCATTCTTCGTACTGAACCTAGCGCGCTAGTTTTTCGTCAAGATGACACTATCCACTTGCGCCGAACCCGATTGAAGCTCGCTTATTAGCGGCAGCACCCTAATAAAATCGTAGTCATCGGTCGTCGTAAACGGGATCGTATATTCCTGCCAATCGTGCGTGCCTTTATCCAGATTGACAAACTCATACATCGATGTGCCATTCGTATGCCTAACCCGAATCGCGGCGCGCAATCTTCCAAGGCCCGCATTGTCGGCAGAACTCCGCAGCGTTAGCGTATAACTGTCCCCGGCTAGCCCAGCTTGATGAAATAACTGTTTTGCTTTTTTTAAAGTGCCATCGCCTTGCACCAACAACGAACAAGAGCCGGTATAGGCTTGCGTGCAATCCTGGCCATCAACGCCGGCGACAAATTGTTGATAAAACCATTGGTCGGGCAGACCATCGCCATCGGCATCTTCTTCAAAATCACCGGCCAGCGCGTAAGGATCGAATTCATAAGCGCCGATATCGCAAAACTCGTCAGGCGCATCGTTTCCGACCGCATAGATATCCACTCTTGCCTGGCCGCGTTGGTCGATGAGCAAATCAGTCTCGGGTATAGCATCGCCATCTTGATCCGCCCAACACCCGGCCGGATCCGCGCTATCGACCGCCGGGCTATCAAACGGCAAAGCATGGGTTTCCGTAGGACCACCGTAGTTGGCCAAGGGCAATAGCAATGGATCGGTGCTTTGCTGATCGCCGATTGCGGTAAAACCGCAACTGGTGCCGCTTTCAAGGTTGTAACCAATAGAGTTCCCGGCCATGGAACAATCAATGCCGCTAATTTGGTTTGCGATAATACTGTTTCTGACCGTCACGGTATTCGCAGAGCGGATTCCACCGGTACCGGGAGAAGAATTACTGCTAATAGTGCAATTATTCAATACGGCATCCTGACTTTGCAGGTAAACGCCGCCACCCGAATTATCAGCGGTATTGTTGCTGACGGTGCAATTGGTCAAGGTCATCACATCACCCGATGGATCGTTACCGTATATACCTCCACCAAACACCGTCGCGGTATTGCCGCTAAGGGTGCTACTAACAAGTGTCAGCAGCACCGATGTATAAATACCGCCGCCATAACTACTGCCGCTGTTATTGCTTATGGTGCTGTCGACCAGGGTTACTGCGGTCCCCGGCCCAGCGGTCCAGCCACCGGCATAGATGCCACCGCCACCGGTCACGGCAGTATTGGCATCGACAGGGCTATTGTCTAATTCCAATGTGCCATTACCGACGAAGATACCGCCGCCTCGACCACTGGTCGCGTTATTGACGACATCGGTCCCGGTTAGCACCATAACGCCGTCTCTTTGCATAATACCCGCCGCGGTCCAGCCGCTGGTATTACCGCTGATCGTGCTATCGGTAATCGTCGCCGTACCTCTGTTATACACTCCGGCGCCTTCGCTGACCGGGTCGGTTGTGGTGTTATTAATCACTTGGCTATCTTCGATAACCAGGCTGCCGTCTAGTCCGTAATTGTAAATCCCCGCCCCGTAGGTCAGCGCCTCGTTTCCGTCAACGATGACATTGGTCAGCGTCAGCGTATCCTGATAAGCGTTATTAAAAACGCCGCCGCCGCCACCCGTCGTAGTGTTACCGACAATGGAACTATCGGTAATGGTTAAATTGCTACGGTTATGAATCCCGGCGCCGCCTACCGTCACGGCCGGACTCGGAGTTGTTATACGGTTGTTTAAAATCTGACTATTCGTTATCGCTGAATCAAACCGATTATCGATACCGCCACCCGCCAAACCGGCTTCGTTATCGCTGACCGTGGTGTTATCCAAAATTAACGGGCCATCGTAAACGTAGATGCCGCCGCCATAGTTGGCCGCAAGGTTTTGCGTAATCACGGCATTATTAATCGTCACCGAAGTGGCCGCGTAAATACCGGCACCTTTATCCGCGCTACCATTTTGAATCGTTAAGTCGGTGATAATAACTTCCGGACCGCCGAACACATTAATATCAATAACACTCGCCGCCGCGCCGCCGTCGATAAACGTGCTGGCCGAACCGGCGCCCTCTAATGTCAATGCTCTCGTGACTATTAAATTTTCAACATAAGTTCCCCGCTGCAATCGTGACGGGGTCACAACTCACATCGTCAATCGCTGCTTGAATGGTGGAATAGTCCGCAGGCCCAAGGTTATCGACGGTACAGGGTGTTGCGTGGGCTGGGGTGGCAACCATAACCAAGACAAATAATAGGTTGATTGAAAAAGTAGCGCCGAGCGGTCGAGATAGAGATGCATTGGACGTTTGATAAAACTTGTTATTCACATAGAGGTTTTCCATATTATTCTCCATGGCTTGGAAATCGTGATGGAAACGACGTTTCACTAGTTTTTATTGAAAGTAACGCCTACCGGACAAGCCTGTCGGTAGTGTATTTTCTGGAGAGCCCGTCAGCCGTCTTATGCCGGGGCCGCCAGAGCCGACCGGCTAGATTGGAGGTTACGTCGATATAAAAAACGCCGCAGGGTTGGTCTGTGAGGAAATAAAAACAGGTTTGAACTTGATCCATGACTTCGTCCTTGAAGATTGGCGGGAAGCACATACTAGCACGATTGCTTAAAAATAGTCCCGATTATATTACGCTGCGCCGCCGCGCGTTGACGTTGAGAAAAAGCCTGCCATTTCATCCCGGGGCATCTATAATCGAATCGACAAAGATCGGCACGAGCCATCCGAAGAAGCGGCGAAACGGACTAGCGAAGCTCGAGAATTCCATTCCCCGTACCACCACAATGATCAAGGTTTAACGGCAAATGAAAAGGCTTTGCGCCCGTATAGAACGTTATTTCCCGTGCAACTTCGAGCGCGGCGGCCCTTTGCTGGTTATCCTTGGGGTGTTATCGGCGATTTTATATGTGTATACCAGAATCGCGTTCAAAGGCGAGCTGCGGGGGCTGCCTGAAAAAATGATGGTGTTGACCTTCTTGATTTCGGCCTGGGGCCAGCGCCATAAAATCAAGTCGGATTTGATTTTCCAGCTCCTTCTTTTGGCGCTGCTGATACCCTGGCTGCTGTTCGGCATCAACGCACTCATAGATTACGAAACTGCCATCAAGTACCGGTCGGTAAACGATTTGCTCAAGCTCTTTCTGTTCCTACCGCTGGCCTGGTGGATCGGCGGCTCCAGGGCAGGCGCGATAAGAATGTTGACCATCGCGTTCCTGGGGCTGGTAACTGCGGTCGCGCTCGACCCGAATCTAATGCAGAGCCTCGGTAATCTGTGGGCGGGGCGGCGCGTCGATTTTAATATACACAATGCTCAGCACGGGGCGTTATTTTTTGGGTTGGTGGTTATTTTTTGTGTTTGCAGCCTTAGTCAGCGAATCCTAAATGGGATCACCGTAAACCGAGGCAATGCCCTGTTGATTGTCGCCGGCCTGTTTGGCCTGATGGGATTGGTGGGAACGCAGACCAGGGCCGCCTTTCTGGGCGTGTTCGTCACCGGCTTCGTCGCCCTGCTGCAAAGAATTCTGCATGCAAACCGTTTTGGCCGAAATCGACTGTCCGTGGCGAAGGGAGTTCTCGTCATGGTCCTGGTCATGGGTTCGCTGGCCTGGCCCGCAAAAGAATTCCTGCACCACCGCTTAGCCGGCGAGCAAACGTCTTTCGATGCACTGCTTGCGGGAAATCTGCAAGCGCTGCCTTTTGGCAGTGTCGGCATTCGGATTCATTCCTGGGTCGAGGCCCTGAAATGGATCGCCGAGAGGCCGATTACGGGCTGGGGGCAGGACGCCCGCTCGGATGTTTTCCAATTGGCGGAGCATATTCCGGATGGAATTAAAAAAGCCGGCTTCGGGCATCTCCATAACGGCTATCTGGAGATTTTGCTCGGGTTTGGTGTCGTGGGCTTCGCTTTTCTAGGTGTTCTCTGGGTCGTGCTGTTGCGGCGAATCAAGCTCGCCGCCAGTAAGGATTTTTACGACTTCGCCCTCTACAGCAGCATCTTTTTTCTGGTTGTTAACCTGTTTGAATCCTTTTTTATCTATTGGTCCGGAGAATTTGCGCTAGCGCTTTTCATGGCCGGTGGATATTGTCAGTATCTGGCGATTAGCCTGGGTACCAGTCCTCATGAATCGAAAACAGGTCGCAGCGAGTAAATTACTCCAGTAGTCGGGAACAGATGCTTTCCGGTGCCGCTTCCCTAAAAATTTTATTCAGTCGAACGGATTAGACCTGGCCGCCGGCTTATCACTGCTTCTCGACTACCATGAAATAACCCAATGGAAATTTTTTGGATGTTTTTCTGGACATCGACTTGCCGAGGCTGTGAACAAACACCCAGGTCATTTTTTGTATCAGTATGGTCGTCGGCTTACGGAATAAATGACCGATGATTGGAATCACCCGAGGTTTTTTTGCAATAAAATCGGCCAGGACTTCGGGTAGCCCGCCGATCGGCTCCAAGCTGATAACGCTAAAATTGGCTTCCTCGGCAAATCGCTCCAGCGCATATTCCGTATATCGATAATAGTCATGGGGCACTTCATGCACCCAATATAAGAAGGGCGTGTTGATGATTGCGACCCCGCCCGGTGCAAGGATGCGGTACATTTCCGACCATAGTTGACCCGGCTTTGGTATATGCTCTAAAACATCCGACAGAATGATCGTGTCGAAGGAATTATCGAGGAAAGGCAGCCTTTGGGTTAAATCGACTTCATGGTCGAGGTGATCGAGCTTATGTTTCGTAGCCGGCCAATCGACACAGGTGATGCTGCTAACCCGGTCCTTATAGGCCGGATACAAAGGAACGTTACCGCAACCCAGGTCTATCAGATCGCCCTTGGCATAAGAGCGTATCGCCTGATCGTACCTGGCCGCGACGAGATCGGTTACCAGGCGAGAAGCCGTTTTTAGTTGGGACGAATCTCGGGTTGCCCGCAGTCGGCCATTTCTGGTCACGTACTTTCCAGGAGACCAATTTTCCGTGTTTTGCATCGATTATCACTTGGGTTGGATGGGGAGGATAGGAAGTATAAACATCCCATTTTCACCATTCCACCCATAAGGAACCGGGGCTGGCGACACCGTCCGGACCTGGAACAATCGAAATCAGACTTAATCCCGCCGACACACCCCATATTACTCCTTCCTGCCGGCCGATCCCGCAAAATTTTAGCCACCAGGCATGCCGACTGCCACTTCTTTATTGCCGCTACTTTTTTATTATGGTTACCCGGGAAGTATTACCTGGTCAGTTCCAAATTTACGGCTTAGCTGTCTGGGCTCCGAACCAGAAAAGCTCATTTGTTGACGATGATGATTCCGGGCCGCAAAGGTCCGGTGATGATGAAACGGATTTGAGCTTGTCGTCTTCGACCACGGCGATGCCCGAGCCGGTGACGAGAGGTTGGTTTCGATCGATTCACTGTAATCAAATGCGGGACGAGTGATGTCTCTATTTGCCATTTTGACCCAAATCGGTAATTCATGCACCATAAGCGGAGAATCCGATAAACCTCAAACTCGTAACCTCGACGGCCGTGCCGCAATATCGGTCGGCCGGCGGTGCCGGATAAACGACGACTGAAGCATGTATCCCAAGTCGACATCGAGACAGGCAGCGGACGCGCTCGGGTCGTCGCCGTGGCGCCGCAGCGCGATTGTTTTGGCCGCCGCGTGGTTCAGCCTGGCGCCGGCCGGCGGACTCGGGGCCGGACCCGTGCTGTCGCTGGAGCCGGGGCGGTACGCACTTACGATCGAAACGCTAATGCCGCATCTGGAAGTCAATTTACACTACGCGACAACCCGCACCGTACGCTGCCTGAACACGCAGCAGGTAATGACCCTGTTTCCGGTAATGAAGCAGGATACCTTCAGTGGCTGCAATTTTGCGCGCGGATCGTCGCGGGGCGGCAGGATGGACTATGCGCTGGTTTGCCGCAACGCCGAAGCCGCCACCGGAACCGCGCGTTTTACCGTCAAGGAGTCGAATTTCCGCGCTGTGCTCGAAGTCAAAATGGGCGGTAAAAACATGAAATTTTCACAAATTGTAAGCGGTTTACGCGAAGGCGCTTGCCCCGCGGCCAATTAAGAAATAACCGGCCGCCGGTTCACCGATGTTCCCTACCCTACCCGCCGAACGTCACCGGTTCGAGCGGGGCTGCGCCGGCGGCGAGAGAATGAGCGCTGACTGCGAACAGGGTAAAGCCTGGACCTCCGGTTTTAGCTTGCGCCTGCCCGACCCCCGGTGCTGTTGGCACTGGCTGTCCGGGTTGAATAATCGATCGCGTGAATGCATTGGACGCGACTGCGTTGGCTACTCCATAATGACCCCAGATTTGCCAATCCGGGGGAGGTTAACGTTGATAACGGACAAGCAACATAGTGACTGGCGCGAGACCGCACTAACGGTCGAAGCCGCGGCCGGCGAAGTTGTCATCGGCCAGCAGCCTTTGATTCGATTGATCAATATCGCGTTGTTTGCGCGCGGCCACGTACTGCTGGAAGGTGACGTCGGTGTCGGTAAAACGACCATACTGCGCGCATTCGCGCGGGCGGTCGGCGGTGAATTCGAACGCGTTGAAGGCAGCATCGACCTGTTACCCAACGACCTGGTTTACCACACCTATGTCGACGCCGATGGTCAACCGCATATCGAACCGGGACCCCTATTACGCCACGGGGATAGGCTCACGACCTTTTTTTTCAACGAGATCAACCGCGCCCGGCCGCAGGTGCAATCCTTGCTGTTACGCGCCATGGCCGAGTACACCCTGTCGGCGTTCAATCTCGAATTTACGTTTCCGCACATGACGGTGTTTGCGGATCGAAATAAAATTGAAAAGGAAGAAACCTTCGAGCTGGCTTCCGCCGCCCGCGACCGCTTCATGTTCGAACTCAACATGACCACGCCGGCAGACGACGACATTCGCCGTAAACTGCTGCTGGACACCGCCTACCATAATGTCGACAAGCTGCTCGAGCGCATCGATTCCGGAATTTGCCATGGTGACGAGCTCAACGACATTGGCGCCGCGATTCAGCAATTTGTCAGGACCAGCCCGGCCTTGGACAATTATCTGCTCGATTTGTGGCGCGCGAGCGAAACCCCGCAGCGTTACGGCGTAAGCCTGGAATCGGCCGAAATCGACCGGCTGATCCTGGCCGGCGCCAGCCCGCGCGGCATGAGCGCCTTGACGCGCGCGGCACGGGTCGCGGCCTGGCTCGAAGGTCGCGATCACGTATTGCCCGAGGACGTGCAGGCGGTATTTCCGACCTGCATGATTCATCGGGTCTTTTTTACACCGATATTCGAACTGCGGCGCACCGAAATTGCGCCGGCGTTAATCGACGGAATTCTGCATCAGGTCGCCGCGCCCTGATGACAATTAGTGCCGACGAATTCGTTTACAAACTGCCCGGTAATGTTGCCGGCAACAAACCCGGGGCGCATCACAGTCATAGCCGAGGAGCCGGATTGGCGTTCGCCGCGCACGCGCGGCTGTTTGATCAACCCGATCCACGCCGGATCGATCTACATGCCAGCTTATGCGCCATTCCGCGCAACTGGATGGTGCGTACGCATTATCAACGCGCCGCCATTGTCGTTAGCGCGATTGTCGACGTATCAGCGTCGATGCACTGCGCCGTGCCGCGCAACAAGCTCGAACTGGTAGCGGATTTTCTCAAGGCTTTGGGTTTTAGCGCATTCCGCGCCGGCGACGCCGTGAGCCTGATGGCGTTTGACCAGGGGTTTCGCGAAGACCTGTATCTGGCGCCCCGATGGTCTCGCGGCATCGGCGCGGTGTTGGCGGACCGGATCGGCGCCTGCGAAGCACGCGCCGCGCCCGCGAACGCATTACGCGGACTCGCCGAATGCCTCGAACGTGCCGCCGGCGGCCGCGGTGGGCTTGTGTTCCTGGTGAGCGATTTTCACTGGCCGCTGGACAATCTGGAGCTACTGCTGCCAAGCCTGCGGGGGACAATGGTGGTGCCAATCGTGGTTTGGGATGCCGCCGAAATCGATCCGCCGGCGCGGACCGGCCTGCTGTCGCTGCGCGATGCCGAATCCGGCGAGATGCGACACTTATGGCTTAGTCAGCGCACACGGCAACGATGGCGCGCCAAGTTGCGGCAGAGGCGGCGTGAAATCGATCGCGCATTCGCCGCGCATGATATTTTTCCGTTTCATTTAAACGGTGTCTTCGACGGCGGGCGGCTGTCGAGTTACTTTCTGGAGCAAAACGTTTGAATCGATGCCGCTTGTCGATGCTGTTGTTGTTGATCCACGCACTGGCCGCGGCGGCCGAGCCGGTGCCGACATCGACGCCGCGCAGCTTCGGCTATTTTATCGGCGACATTTTAACGCAACGAATTCCGCTGCATGCCGCCGGCAAAAATCTCGAACTCGTCGAGCTGCCGGCGGACGGCCGGGTCGGCCGCTGGTTGCAGCGCTTGACGTCGACGCTGCAGCGCGACGATTCGGGTCTCGACTGGTTGCTGTTGACCTACCAGATAATCAATTCGCCGCGCGAGTCGATCACGATCGTGTTACCGAGCTTGAACCTGCCATTGACCGCAGGCGAGCCGCTGGTTATCGCACCGATATCGATTAGCGTTTCGCCGCTGTCGCCGGCGGCGCCCTCGCAAGCAGGCAATTTACCATCGATGCGACCGGACCGGTCGTCGGACCGGCCCGTTACCGCCATCGCCGCGCAACGCTTGCGCTTGATTGGATTGACGCTCGGGTTGACGGTTGCGGCGTGGCTGGGTTGGTGGCTGTGGCGGGGTTACGCGGACGACGAGCGTTTACCCTTCGCCGCCGCCTGGCGCCGCCTGCGCGGCTTGCAGGCGCAGCAGCCCGACGATAATCCCGACGCCTGGTTGGTGCTGCATCGCGCCTTCAACGCGACCGCCGGACGCAGCATCAACAGCGCGAATCTCGACGCCTTGTTGCAGCGCGCGCCCTGGCTTGCCCCGCAGCGCGCGCGCATCGAAGACTTTTACGCGCTCTCGACGGCGCGTTTTTTTGCGCAAACGCCGCAGCTGACCAGGTTTGCGTTAATCGATTTCGGGCGCGAACTCTATCGGGCGGAAAAGCGCAATGCCGGCGGCCACGGGGCCTGGTTCGGGGCGCCGCGATGACGTCGATTGAATTCACTCATCCCCTCGCGCTGCTGCTGCTGCCGCTGGCCCTGCTGCCGTTACTGCGCCGCCGCCGCGACGCGCTGCCGTTTCCCTGGCTGGGATTGCTGCCTGTGGATCCGCTGGGGTCTGTCCTGCAACGCCTGTGGCAGGCGTTGGCAATGTTGACTCTGGCTGCAATCGTGCTGGGGCTGTCCGCGCCGGGCATCAAAGCGGCTCAGATCGAACTGATCGGCCGCGGCGCGGAAATTGCGATTCTGCTCGATCGCAGCTCAAGCATGGATGCGGCTATTCGCGTCCATCAGCGAACCGTCGGTGAATCCTCCGCGGCCCTGCAATCGAAAAACGACGTCGCGCGCCAGGCGTTAACCTGGCTCCTGCAACAGCGGCCGAAAAACCGTTTTTCGCTGACCTTGTTTAACGTCGCGCCGATCCGGGTTGCACCGTTTACCGATGACATCGCCATGGTCCAGGCGGGGCTCGATGCGAGCGATGTCGGGCGCGGCCCCAGCGATACCAAAATGGGCCTCGGGATCCTGGCCGCAATTGAAGGTTTCGAGGGGCGCAGCTATAGCGGCAGCCGCGCGATTTTGCTCGTGTCCGACGGCGGCGCTCGGTTAGACAAGCCTATCCGCGAACGCATTAAACAGGGTCTCGCGCGTCATCGGATCGCGCTTTACTTCATCTACATTCGCAGCAGCAAGAATAGCCCCAACCTCGAACTCGTCGGCACCGACGTGGATGCCAGGGTTGAAGAAGTGGCGCTCCATGTATTCTTCGCCGGCCTGGATAGCGAATACCGTGTTTTCCAAGCCGAGGACCCGGATTCGATGGCCAGAGCCGTCGCCCAGATAGATCAGCTGCAAAACCTGCCGCTAATTTATCGGCAGCGCGTACCGCGGATCGACTATAGCCGATATTGTTTTGCCGCGGCGCTGGGATGCGGCCTGATGCTGGCCGGATTGGGCGCTGTCAGGCTGGAGCGTTTGGCATGAGCCGGCGCGGCCTGCACTTCATTTTTGGTTTGGTCGTCTTATGCCTGACGATCGCGGCCGTGTCGCAATGGCGCTTGATCGCCGAAGGCGAGTTGGTTAACGCCGCCCTCGATCGGATTCCAAGCGCGGCACCGGCGGCCAACCCGGCGCCGGCTGATTTGCGCCATCTCGAGGTCAAATTGACCTGGGCCAATGCGCTGTCCGCGCACGGCCGCTTCGCGGAGGCCGAGACCGCGTTTAACGAATTGATCCAGCAACAAAGCAACCCCGCGATTGCGCATGCCGCGCAATATAATCTCGCCAATGCTTACCTGCGCGAGGGCAGCCGCGACGATTTGGCGGCCGAGCGTAAACGCGCCCTGTTGGAACTCGCCAAGCAACGCTATCGCGACTTGCTGCGCAAGATGCCGGGCGACTGGGACGCGCGGTTCAACCTGCAAAGCGCTTTGCGCCTGGCGCCGGAAGACGACGAATTGGAAACAGCGGACAAGGGCAATCCGATCAAGCAGGTCGACGTAATCGTCCCCGGATTTGCGATCGAGGATTTGCCTTAATGCTACAGGCAGTCGCCAGGCGCCTCTGCGGCCGCCATAACCTGCCGCTGCTGCTGGCGCTGCCGCTGTTGGGTGTAGCCATCCTGGAGCTGCCGCTGACGCTGCCGCAAGACGTCTATCGGATTCAAGTCAGCTTCGACATTACCCAGAGCATGAACGTCGAGGATGCCGGTCGGGACGGCGAGGCGAGCCGTCTCGATCTGGCCAAGGCGGCGGCCAAAACATTGCTGCTGAGCCTGCCTTGCGGCTCCCGGGTCGGTTGGAGTGTATTTACCGGACACCGGGTTACCATGTTGGTCACGCCGCTCGAGATTTGCGCCCATCACGACGGGCTGCTGGCGTCGCTGGCCGGTATCGACGGGCGCATGCGCTGGGTCGAATCCAGCAATGTCGGCCGGGGCCTGTTTCAAAGCCTGCGCACCGCACAGCAGGCTGGCGACGGGATCGCCGTGGTGTTTATCAGCGACGGTCACGAAGCGCCACCGCTGCGCCGCGGCTCGAGCGGTATGCCCACCACCCATAGCCTGGATGCGCGTGGCCTGGTGGCGGGCGTAGGCGGCGACAACCCGGCGCCGATTCCAAAAATCGACGCCGCAGGGCGTATCATTGGCTATTGGCAAGCGGCCGAGGTGATACAGCAGGCCGAAGTTCCGACCGCACAGGGCGGGGAACACTTGTCCCACCTGCACGAGGCGCACCTGCAGTGGTTGGCGCGGCAGGCGAAGTTATCCTATGCTCGACTCGACTCGACGCGGGCCTTGGTCGACGCCGTGCGCGAAGCCCGGCTGGATGTGTCCGCTTCCGTGGGCATCGACTTACACTGGGTTGCCGCGTTGTTGGCCCTGGCACTGTTGTGCTTTCGTTTTCTGCCGTCACGATAAATTTGGATCAGAGTAAAATTTTGGCCGCAGGAAAATAAAACCCGATTTATCCAATCATTCGCCCTGAAATCGCGTTGCCTTGATTTATCTCGCGCTCAGCATTTTCGCCCCCACACTGAGGCTCATTATTTTTCAGGTGGGTACAATCGAACGATGCCGATACACGCCATTCGATCACGTTGAGTTACCTGGTTTCGGCGTCGATCCGCATGCCCATTTTTACATCCGGGTTCGGGATTGTCTTGACAGTATCGCCACCAAAAGATGACGGCTGCTAACTAGGCCACCTTGACCGGGAACGCCGATTCGGCCGCGGCGGTGTAGTTTTCCATTTGGTTGAAGTTCAGATAACGATAGACGTCGTCGGCCATGGTGTTGATGTCATCGGCGTATTGCAAGTACTCGTCCATGCTCGGGATCTTACCGAGGATCGACGACACCGCGGCGAGTTCCGCCGACGCCAGGAAGACATCGGCGCCCTTGCCCAGCCGGTTCGGGAAGTTGCGCGTCGAGGTCGATACCACGGTCGAGTTTTCCGCTACCCGCGCCTGATTGCCCATGCACAGCGAACAGCCCGGCATTTCGGTGCGCGCACCGGAGCGGCCGAAGATATTGTAGTAACCCTCGGCGGTCAGCTGCGCCTCGTCCATCTTGGTCGGCGGCGCAATCCACAGGCGCGTCACCACCGGCTCGGTCAGCTTGTCGAGCAGCTTGCCGGCGGCACGGAAGTGGCCGATGTTGGTCATGCAGGAACCGATGAAAACTTCGTCGATCTTGGTGCCGGCGACCGCGGACAGCGGCTTGATGTCGTCCGGGTCGTTGGGACAGGCCAGCAGGGGTTCCGTGATTTCATCGAGGTCGATTTCGATAATTTCGGCATACTCGGCGTCGGCGTCGGCTGCCAGCAACTCGGGATTGGCGAGCCATTTTTCCATTTCCTCGATGCGGCGCGTAATCGTGCGCTTATCGCCGTAACCTTCGCTGATCATCCACTTGAACATGGTAATGTTCGAGTTCATGTACTCGATGATCGGCTCCTGGTCGAGCTTGACGGTACAACCCGAGGCCGAGCGCTCGGCCGAGGCGTCGGACAGTTCGAAAGCCTGCTCTACCTTGAGCTGCGGCAAGCCTTCGATTTCGAGCACGCGCCCGGAAAAGATATTTTTCTTGCCCGCCTTCTCGACGGTCAGCAAGCCGCGCTGAATTGCGGTGTAGGGAATCGCGTTGACCAGGTCGCGCAGCGTAATACCGGGCTGCATCTCGCCCTTGAAACGCACCAGCACCGATTCCGGCATATCGAGCGGCATGATCCCGGTGGCGGCGGCGAAGGCCACCAGTCCCGAACCCGCCGGAAACGAAATGCCGATCGGGAAACGCGTATGCGAATCGCCGCCGGTACCGACCGTGTCGGGCAGCAGCATGCGGTTCATCCAGGAATGGATGACGCCGTCGCCCGGGCGCAGCGAAATACCGCCGCGATTTTGCATGAAGTCGGGCAGCGTATGATGCGTGACCACGTCAACCGGCTTCGGGTAAGGCGCGGTATGACAAAAGGATTGCATCACCAGATCGGCCGAGAAGCCGAGGCAGGCCAGATCTTTCAATTCGTCGCGCGTCATCGGACCGGTGGTATCCTGCGAACCCACCGTCGTCATCTTCGGTTCGCAATACATGCCGGCGCGCACCCCGGCGACACCGCAAGCCTTACCGACCATTTTTTGCGCCAGGGTATAACCCTTGTCGCTGGCGGCGGCGGCCTGGGGTTTTTCAAACAGGTCGGACTCGCTTAAGCCCAGCGCTTTGCGGGCGCGCTCGGTCAGTCCACGGCCGATAATCAACGGGATACGCCCACCGGCCTGCACTTCATCCCGCAGCACATTGGTACTGAGTTCGAAGCTCGAAATGACTTCGTCGCTGCCGTGACGGGTCACCTTGCCGGCATACGGGTACACATCGATGACATCGCCCATTTCCATGTTGCTGACGTCCATCTCGATCGGCAGTGCACCGGCGTCTTCCATGGTGTTGAAGAAAATCGGCGCGATCTTGCCGCCGAAGCAATAACCGCCGTTACGCTTATTGGGAATGTAGGGAATGTAGGGAATGTAGGGAATGTAGGGAATGTAGGGAATGTAGGGAATGTAGGGAATCTAGGGAATGTAGGGAATGTAGGGAATGTAGGGAATGTAGGGAATGTAGGGAATGTAGGGAATGTAGGGAATGTAGGGAATGTCGTCGCCCATATGCCACAACACCGAATTGGTCGCCGACTTGCGCGACGAACCGGTGCCAACGACATCGCCCACGTAAGCCACCGGATGACCCGCGGCTTTGAGCTCGTCAATTTTTTCCAGTGGTTGCTCGGTCAAACCCGGGCGCGGATTTTTCAGCATCGCGTTAGCGTGCAGTGGAATATCGGGGCGCGACCAGGCATCCTGCGCCGGCGATAAGTCATCGGTGTTGGTTTCGCCCGGCACCTTGAACACCGACACGGTAATCTTGTCGGCGAGAGCGGGTTTGCTGGTGAACCACTCGGCATGGGCCCAGGATTCCAACACTTGCCGCGCGTGGCTATTGCCGGCTTCCGATTTTTCCACGACGTCATGGAAGGCGTCGAATACCAGCAGGGTATGCGATAAGGCCGCCACCGCCGCGGCCGCGGTTTCCTCGTCGTCAAGCGCGGCGATTAAAGGTTCGATATTGTAACCGCCCAGCATGCTGCCGAGAATCTCGACCGCCCGGACCTTATCGAGCAGCGGCGTTTCTGCCTCGCCGCGGGATATCGCGGCCAGGAAACCCGCCTTGACATAGGCCGCTTCATCGACCCCGGCGGGCACATGTTGAGTCAGCAATTCCAGCAGGTAGTTTTCTTCGCCGGCAGGCGGACTTTTGATCAGTTCCACCAGATCGGCGGTTTGCTGGGCATCCAGGGGTTTGGGGGGTACGCCCTCTTGGGCGCGCGCGTCAATGTGTTCGCGGTATGCGGCTAGCATTTCAATTTTCTCGGGTTGCGGTAGCTGACAATATGGGTATCCGGTTAGCGCTTATCAATCGGGACGTAGTCCAGATCGATAGCACCATTGTAAAGCTGGCGCGGACGTCCGATCTTGGCCTCCGAATCCGCCATCATTTCGTTCCATTGCGAAATCCAGCCGATGGTGCGCGCCATCGCAAAAATCACGGTGAACATGTTCATCGGTATGCCCATTGCGAGGAAAATGATGCCCGAGTAAAAATCGACATTCGGGTAGAGGTTACGCTGCACGAAATACTCGTCTTCGAGCGCGACTTTCTCCAGCGCCATCGCGGTTTCGAGCAACTTCTTCTGCTCGCCCGTAGCCTCCATGTCGTTTAACAGCTGATGGCAAATTTCGCGAATCAGCTTGGCGCGCGGATCGTAATTCTTGTACACGCGGTGACCGAAACCCATCAGGCGGAAACTGTCGTTTTTGTCCTTAGCGCGATCGACAAAGGCCTGCAGCGGCTTACCGGACTGGTTGATATCGATCAGCATCCGAATCACGGCTTCGTTGGCGCCGCCGTGCGCCGGCCCCCACAATGCGGCAACGCCCGAGGCGACCGCGGCGAAGGGATTGGCATCCGAACTGCCGGCCAGACGCACGGTTGAAGTCGAGGCATTCTGCTCGTGATCGGCATGCAGGATCATGATCAAATCGAGCGCCTTGGCGAGTAGTGGATCGGGAACATATTCCTCGGACGGCATCGAGAACATCATATAGAGGAAGTTCTCGGTGTAGTTCAGATCGTTTTTTGGATAAACGAACGGCTTGCCGTTGGCGTAACGGTAGCTCATCGCGGCGATGGTCGGCATTTTCGCCATCAGGCGATACGCGGTGATCTTACGATGCTCTTCGTTATGGATATCCATGTGATCGTGATAAAACGCGGCCAGCGCGCCGACGCAACCGACCATGATCGCCATCGGATGCGCGTCGCGGCGAAATCCGGTGAAAAAACGGATCATCGCTTCGTGTAGCATAGTATGCCGGGTTACGGTGTTTTCGAATTCCCCGAGCTCGCTTTGCGTCGGCAGGCGATTGGTCAGCAGCAGGAAGCAGACTTCGAGGTAGGAACTGTGCTCGGCCAACTGGTCAATCGGGTAACCCCGGTACTGCAGCACGCCCTTGTCGCCATCGAGAAAGGTTATGGCGCTGGAACAGGCCGCGGTGGACATAAACCCCGGATCGTAGGTGAAATAACCCAGCTCCTTGTAGAGGGCGCCGATATCGATCACCTTGGGCCCTGCGGTTGGTGCATAAATCGGAAGCGTGACTTCCTTGCCCGTAGTGTTATCGGTAATGGTTACGGTTTCGTTGCTCATGGTTGATCCTCAAAGTGTCTGCGTCGGGCTAGCTAACTGGAGTTATTGTTATGTCAGCGGCTTCCAATCCACCCTGGGGGTTGATCGGCGGATTGATGCGAAACCTAAATATACCTATTATTGAATAAAGCCGCTAACAGTCTCGTTCACTATTAAATTTACTTATCCTGAAAATTAAATCTCCAAACCCGCGTATTTACTGCTTCTGCGCGCCATTCGGTCCGAGTCCTTGACTGAGCCTTTCGGGTTATTGTTGACAATATACTCGGTTATCTGCATATTCCAGCCAAATTTTACAATTTATAGCTTTAATTGTTGACAATTTATGCCTGAAACCGTTTCCACTCTCGGTGCCGACGATGCGCTCGAATCGACTACCCTGGCCAGCAGGACGTTCGACAGCATCAAGGCCGATATTATCGGTGGCGAACTCGAGCAGGGCACCAAAATCGTCGAATCCGACCTGGCGCTGAAATACGGGATTAGCCGTGGGCCGTTGCGAGAGGCGATCCACCGGCTCGAACAGATCAAACTCATCGTGCGCGTCCCGCACGCCGGCTCGCGCGTCGTCACCCTCGACAGCAAGATGATGCAGGATATTTACATCGCGCGTGAATCGCTGGAAGGCATGGCGGCGCGGCTCGCCGCCCGTCTGATGCCGGAGGACGAAATCAGGGCGTTATCCGAACTGCTCGACCAACACGAAGCGACCATCGGCAAAACCGACGGCAAAGCTTATTTCCAACGCGAAGGCGACATCGATTTTCACTACCGTATCGCGGCCGCCAGTCGCAATCAGTGGATTCTGGAACATCTGAACGGTGAGCTGTACCAGCTGATTCGCATGTGCCGGCGCCAATCGGGGCAATTCCCAGCGCGCGCGCAGACTGCACTCGATCAGCATCGCCAGATCGCCGCAGCTATAGCGCGGCGCGATCAGGAGCTTGCCGAAATACTAATGCGCCGGCATATCAGCGGCGCCTGGGAAATTGTCAAAAAAATACTCGAGGATCGTCATGACTGAAAATCACTCTCCGGGCCTGAAACTGCGCCAGGCCGTTACCGCAAACAACCCGTTACAGGTGGTCGGCACCGTGAATGCCTACAGCGCAATCATGGCGCAGAAATGCGACCACCAAGCGATTTATCTATCGGGGGGCGGGGTCGCGGCCTGTTCGCTGGGCACGCCGGATCTGGGTATTAGCACGCTCGCCGATGTACTCGAAGACGCGCGTCGAATCACCGACGCCAGCAGCTTGCCCTTATTGGTCGACATCGATGTCGGCTGGGGCGGCGCTTTCAATATCGCGCGCTGCATTCGTGAAATGATTCGCGCCGGCGTGGCCGGTATACATATCGAAGACCAGGTGATGCAAAAACGCTGCGGCCACCGCCCCAACAAAGCGATCGTGTCGAGCGCGGAAATGACCGATCGCGTCAAGGCCGCGGTCGATGCACGCAGCGATGAAAATTTCGTCATCATGGCGCGCACCGACGCGCTCGCGGTGGAAGGCATCGACGCCGCGATAGAACGTGCCCAGGCCTGTGTTGCCGCCGGCGCCGACATGATCTTCCCGGAAGCCATGACCGAACTCGAACAGTACCGGCAATTTGTCGAGGCGGTGCAGGTTCCGGTACTGGCCAACATCACCGAGTTCGGCGCCACACCGCTGTTTAACACCGAGCAACTGGCGACGGCGGGCGTCAAGCTCGCGCTCTACCCGTTAAGCGCCTTTCGCGCCGCCAGCCTGGCGGCATTGAATGTATACCGGCACATTCTGCAGGACGGCAGCCAGCAAAACGTCGTCGACGGCATGCAAACGCGCATGGAATTGTACGACTTTCTCGATTACCACGACTACGAACAAACCTTGGATAAATTATTCAGCGAGGAAACACCATGAGTCATACGCCAGGCTTCAAGCCCAAAAAGTCGGTCGCGCTGTCGGGCACCGCGGCCGGCAATACCGCAATCTGCACCGTCGGCAAAACCGGTAACGATCTGCATTACCGCGGTTACGACATACTCGATATCGCGGAAGTTTGCGAGTTCGAGGAAATCGCCTACCTGATCGTGCACGAGAAGCTGCCGACCCGGGCCGAACTGGACGGCTACAAGCAAAAATTGAAAGCGCTGCGCGATCTACCGTCGTCGGTCATAACCGTGCTCGAACAATTGCCGGCCAGCGCCCACCCCATGGACGTGATGCGCACCGGCTGCTCGGCGCTGGGCTGCCAGTCGCCGGAAGACGCCGATCATAACGTCGACGGCGCGCGCGATATAATCGATCGCCTGATGGCCTGCTTCGGGTCGATACTGGTTTACTGGTATCACTATAGTCACAACGGCAAGCGCATCGAACTGGTCACCGACGACGACAGCATCGGCGGCCATTTCCTGCACCTGCTACACGGCGAGCCACCGCGCGAATCCTGGGTCAAGGCAATGCACGTATCCTTAATCCTCTACGCCGAGCACGAATTCAATGCATCGACTTTTACCGGACGCGTGGTTGCCGGCACCGGCTCCGACATGTATTCCGGCATCACCGCAGCCATCGGCGCGCTGCGCGGACCCAAGCACGGCGGCGCCAACGAAGTCGCTTTCGAAATCCAGTCGCGCTACGGTTCGCCGGACGAGGCCGAGGCCGACATTCGCCAACGCGTCGCCAACAAGGAAATCGTGATTGGCTTCGGTCACCCGGTTTATACGGTTAGCGACCCGCGTAACGCAATCATCAAACGCGTCGCCGAAAACCTGTCCGAGGAGAATGGCGACCGCCTTATGCTCGACGTGGCGGCACGTCTCGAAGCGGTGATGTGGGACTTGAAGAACATGTTTCCGAACCTGGACTGGTTTTCCGCGGTTTCCTACAACCAGATGGCTGTGCCCACCGAGATGTTCACCCCGCTGTTCGTCATCGCCCGCACTTCCGGCTGGGGCGCGCACGTGGTCGAGCAGCGCCAGGATGGTAAAATCATTCGACCATCGGCCAATTATATCGGTCCCGACGATCTGGAGTATCTACCCATCGAAGCGCGGACCTGAGCCGTAAACCGCTCCGAAGGATATTAACCCGGCGACATATATTGTCGCCGGGCCAATGGCAGCAAAGGCATATCTCGGGACTGGCGCTAGGCCGTTGGGTTAGCGTCCACGGAATCGCAGTTTTCGATGAAACGCAGGATCAGCGAGATCAATTCCTGGGGTTCGAAAGGTTTGGAAACATGGTAATCCATACCGGCTTCCAGACTTTTATTGCTATCCCCTTCCAGTGCATGCGCGGTCATCGCAATGATGGGAATCGATTCGAAGGGACCGCCCATACTGCGGATTTTCCGGGTTGTCTGGTAGCCGTCCATGATCGGCATCTGTATATCCATCAGAACTAAATCGTAGTGCTGGCGCTGCAGTTGATCCAGCGCATCGGCACCGTTAGCCGCGATGTCGATATCGACGCCGGTTTCTTCGAGCATCTCCAATACGATCATCTTGTTGATATCGTTGTCCTCGGCCAGCAGGATGCGCCGGCCGGCAAGCATGCCCGTATCACGGCTATCCATGGCGCCCAGTTCGCTTTTATACTCCGAATCGAATGCCAACTTATACACAATATCCATCACCGCGGTGTAGAGACGAGATTGGGATATGGGCTTGTAAAGCCGCAGATCGGGGCCCCTTTCATCACTTCGCCGATTTTGCGGGACTAAACGCAGGAAACGTGTCTCGCGCCAGTCACAAATGTTCCCTAGACGGTCGACCAAATTGTTGACCGCCTGCTCTGAAACGGTTTGATCGATTATCAGCAGATCGCAGGGCGACAACTCGGCGAGATCAAATTCTTCCTCCACATCAAAATCGAAATCACGGATATCCTGTATTTTCCAGTGTGCCAGCATATTTCGAATGATACGGCGTTGCAGCGCTAATGGACTGAGAATACCGATACTCAGTTGCCGCAAGGCCTGCGGCGGTTTCCAGTCGAAGGGCGCATCGTGCTCGTCGTCGATAGCCAGCCGAAAATAAAATCGGCTGCCTCGGCCAGTTTCGCTTTCGAACCGTAATTCGCCGCCCATCGCCTTGATCAGGCGCTGGCTGCTGCTCAAGTCCAATCCGGCCCTACCGGCTTGCGACTCGCGGTTATCGCCATTTGACCGTAATAGCCGCAGAAGATTTTTCTGTTGCTCCGCTTCAATCCCCATCCCAGTATCTTTAACCCCTATTTCTACGCTTCGCTTTCGAATGCCGGCATAGACAACAATGAGGCCGCTTTCGGTATATTTGATCGCATTGCTCAACAGCTTATGTAAAACCTGTCGCAAGCGCAGCGAATCGCCCTTTACCCGATACGGAATATCCGGATCAATATCGCTTACCAGTTCGAGTCTTTTGGCTAGCGCCTCGGGTGCAAGTATGCTGGCCACATCCTCGATTACCTCCGCTAAATTGAGATTCTCCGATTCGATGAAAAAACTACCGGTATCGGTATACGAAGTGGCGATTACATCGTTGATGGTTGCCAACAGCATATTGGCCGAATTAGTCGCGGTCGCGACATAGCGTTGCTGGTCACGATCAAGCTGAGTGCGCTTGAGCAGGTGCATGACGCCAAGAATTTCGCTCAACGGAGTTCGGATCTCGTGACTCATGCTCGCGACATATTCGTCTCGGGCCTGATCGTCGCGATGGACGGCTGGCCAGGTTTGGCTGAGATCGGTTTTTTGCCGTAACAGGAAATACAGTGAAGCGGCGAACAGCAGACCGACAATAAGGCCGATTGATAATCGTTGACCCGAATTTAAGAATGCTGGTTCCGCTTTAGCCCAAAATGCACTGAATCCAAGAATGATCAGAAAACTGACGATACATACTATTAGTCTTTCCCTGGCCGGCATTGCAATAGGAAAACCCGACTAATCGAATAAGTCAAGAATATTCCCCAGGTCTTTCTTGCCTGACCCTATTTCATTAACTTCGAGACCGGCCAGCTCATGCGGAAACACTAGCCAATCCTCGCTCTCGTGCAGATAGTAGTCGGGTTCGAATTTGACACTATTTTTCGATGGCTTATACCATGGACAGGCGACGCGGATATCATCCGGCGCATTCAGGCGGGATTGTTTCTTGATAGCCTTGATCAAGGCGTCGACACTGCGGCCCGAATCGAATACATCATCGACGATTAGCAGACGGTCTTTGGCATTGGCGTTTTCGATCAGGTAGTGCAGGCCGTGCACCCTGATTTTTTTAGCTTGCTTGTTGATACCGTAATATGACGAAGTGCGCACCGAAATATGATCGGTCTCGATATTCTTGAATTCAAAATACTCCTGCACCGCGATGCCGACTGGCGTACCGCCGCGCCAGATACCGACGATAAACTCCGGATGGAATCCATCTTTATAAATCGAATGCGCGAGTCGAAACGAATCCTCGAGTAATGCCTGCGCCGTAATGTAAACTTTATCCACGGTAGCCCCAGCCTAAATCGGACAGTAATTCTGTCACATACATTAAAATCCGACTAGTGCTGCGAGGGGGACTGTAGGTGGCTTTGCCGAGCGGCTGGTGGCTTCGAGGGGGACAGAACTGAAGTTCTGTCCCCGATGATTCATTACGGCAACTCCAACAGGAGCTGATCGGCGTCGGGAATACGAAATTCGACGCAATTGTCGTCGGGCGAGTCGCGGTCGACGCAGATGAAACGCATCGCGGCGTAGGGCGTTAGCAAAACATGATGCCAGGTGCCGGCGCGATAGTTAACGCCCTGCCCCCCGTTAGGGACGAAGGCTCGCAAAGCGGTGACATCCGGCGCGGGTCCGGCCGCAGCGACCACCACGATAAACGGATTGGCATCGAGAGGGATAAACGCCTGGCTACCTCGCGGGTGGTATTCCAGGTGATCGACCCGGCGCGGCAGCTCGAACTTTTTGCTGGCGATCAGGCTGACCACGGCGTTGGCATCGTCACCCTCCAGATCGACCCTGGCCAGAGCATGGTAGCGCTCGGCCATGCCCTTATTGATCGGGTAGGACTTGCTACCCTCGAATTCGATCACATCGCCATAGGCCGCAAAAGCTTCCCGCGTCAAGGGTTCGATATCGAGCCGCTCAGCCATCTAAACGACCCAGCAGCCGGACGCGGCTTAACCCGCCATCGGGGAAGATGTTGACCCGCACATGACTGACCGGACCCAGTTGCTGCACCTCGGCCCTGAAACCGTGCTCGCTATCCATTGTCAGCTGTTGCGGGGGTAATAGTTCCTGCCAAAACTGGCTTTGCGTGATGATGGAATCGACCGTGCCGGCCTTGACCAGCGCCGCCTGCAAGGAGCAGCGGTCGGGGTAGTTGCCCTTGAAGTGCGCGGTATCGATCAGCGCCTCGTCGATTTCTCCGACCTGCCCCAGTTCGATGATGCACCAGTCGTTACCGGGTTCGCGCCGGCGCCGGGTTTCCCAACCGTCACCCATATTAAAACCCTGCCCCGGATTGAGCAGGTTGGCGGCGGCTCCGAAGTGGGCGTCGTTCCAGGCAATTGCGCGCGCACCGAGTTCGACCGCGGCGAGATTGTGGGGCCTTGATTTATCCAGCGCCGCGATATCGCAGACCACCCTGCCGTAAACCCGCAGGCGCGCAATGCCGCCATCCGGATAGATATTGAGCCGCAGGTGGGTAAAACAAGCACCGTTATCGATTGTAAAATAATGGTGATTGTCGCCTTGCAGACTGGTCGAATCGATCAAGGTCACCCATTGCGTATTAGCGTCCGGCGGGCCGTTGCTATAACAGGCCTCCAAAGACGCGGCCGGCGGGTAGTTGCCGGTAAAATGCGTGGTGTCGATATCTATACCCATGATTTCGCCGGGCAAGCCGAGTTTGACGACGGCGTTGTCGTAACCGCCATTGCGGCGCCGGCGCGTTTCCCAGCCATCCATCCATTTACCGTTGTCATCGAACTTGCCGTCGATAAATACGGGCGGCTCGGGGTTGAGCATGCGGCTGCATTCGGCGAAGAAATCATCGCTGCAGGAGACGATTTCGGCGCCTAGCCGCTGTTGCGCAAGGTCGATCCATTGATGCACGAAAGCGGGAGCTTGTTCATTCATGATAGTTTCCTTTGGCGCGCGCCCGTTGCAATAACCGCTGCGCCTGTTGATTGTGTCGATGCACCAGGGCATCGATATCCAAATCGGGAATTTGCCCCTGATCGACGATTACCCGGCCATTGATCAGCGAAACCCATGCGTCTGCCGGAGTGCAGGTCAGCAGTGCCGCGAGCTTGTCGCCGCCGGCGCCGGCATGGCGGATGCCGTCGACACGGTAGGCTACCAGATCGGCGGCCTTACCGGGTTCGAGGCTGCCGATATCGTCGCGCCCGAGCACCGCGGCGCCGCCGCGGGTGGCCAGTTCGAGGGCTTCGCGCGCGCTGAAACGGTCGGCACGGGACTCGAATCCGGGCCAGCCGACCCGCTGCAGCAACATTGCCTGCCGAGCTTCGCCGAGCAAGTGATTGCCGTCGTTGCTGGCCGAACCGTCGACCCCGAGACCGAGGCGTACGCCGCCATCCGACATTTCCCGCAGCGGCGCAATCCCCGAAGCCAGAATCATGTTACTGCTGGGGCAGTGGCAGACGCCGCAGTTGCTGGCGGCGAGCCGGCCGATTTCGTCGGTATCCGGGTGCACCATATGCGCAAACCAGACATCGTCGCCGGTCCATCCCAGACTCTCGATATACGCCAGCGGTCGCAGCCCGAAATGCTGTTCGCAAAAGCGGTTTTCATCGACGGTTTCGGCCAGATGCGTATGCAGTCTCACCCGCGGATGCGCGCGTGCGAGTTCCGCGGTTTTACGCATCAGCCCCGCGGAGACGCTAAACGGCGAGCAGGGTGCGAGGCCGATACGCAACATCGAAAAAGCTTCGGGATCATGAAACTCTTCGATCACGCGCGCGCAATCCGCGAGAATTTCGGCTTCGTCTTCGCAAATGCTGTCCGGCGGCAGACCGCCCCGGCTCTGGCCGAGGCTCATGCTGCCGCGTGTCGGGTGGAAACGCACTCCGAGTTCACGCGCGGCGCGGATTTCGTCGTCGAGGCGCGCGCCATTGGGGAACAGATAGAGATGATCCGCCACCGTGGTGGCGCCCGACAACAACAGTTCAGCCAGCCCCAGTTTGGCGCTGATATAAATCGACTCGGCGTCCATCTCTCCCCAGATCGGGTAAAGCATTTGCAGCCAGTCGAATAGCGACTTGCCCTGCGCGGTACCGATACTGCGGGTAAGCGTCTGATACAGGTGATGATGGCAATTCACCAGGCCGGGGGTAATAACACAGCCGGCGGCATCGATGCGGCGATCCGGAACCCGCCCAGCCGACGCCAGGCTACGCCGCAACTCATCGCTGTCACCGACCTGCTCGATCATGCGGTCGGACACGACGACCGCCCCATTTTTTATCTCCCGACGCTCGCCGTCCATGGTAACCAGCAAATCGGCGTTATCGACCAGCAGCAACGTCATCCCCCGCCCCCTCTTGAAAATTTACTCAGAGTAAATACCGATATTTTACTCAGAGTAAATTTTAAAGTGAGCAAAGCGGCTCTATCGTTATGTAGCAACGCCATGCGCGCGCCCTCGCAGTATTTTACTCAGAGTAAATTTTAAAGTTTTACTCAGAGTAAATTTTGAGGTGGCTGGCACTAGCTGGCCCTCGAATACTGGCGACGGCCCATGATATGCGTAGCCTGGATGCAGCGATCGTCCCCCAAAATCATGAGTGCGAACAGCTGCTCGTCCAGCGTTTTTGCACTGTCCATGCGACACTGCATCAGCTCGGTGGCGGCCAGATCGAGCACCACGAAATCGGCTTCCTTGCCGACCGCAAAATTACCGATCCGGTGATCGAGATAAAGCGATTTCGCGCCGCCGAGCGTGGCCAGGTAAAAAGCCTTCAGCGGCGTCAGCCGCTGACCGGCCAGCTGACAAATCTTAAAGGCTTCGGCCAGCGTTTGCAGCATACTGAAACTGGTGCCGCCGCCGACATCGGTCGCGATACCGAGTTTAACGTTCTGCTCCTGCGCCTGTTCCAGGCTGAACAAGCCGCTACCGAGAAACAGGTTTGAAGTGGGGCAAAACGCGATCGCCGCACCGCTGGCCGCCATGCGTTCGCGATCCTTTTGATCGAGATAGATACAGTGGCCGTAAATGGAACGCGGCCCGAGCAAGCCATAGCTGTCATAAACATCGAGATAACTGCGGTGCTCCGGAAACAGCCGCGCCACCCAATCGATTTCGGCAGGATTTTCGGCGACATGGGTTTGCAGATAAAGGTCCGGATTCTCGTCCAGCAAGCGTCCGCAGACCTCAAGCTGCGCGGGGCTCGAGCAGGGTGCGAAGCGCGGAGTCACCGCGTAGTAACTGCGCCCCTGCAGGTGCCAGCGCTGAATCAGCTCGGAACTATCGCGGTAGCTTGACTCGGGGGTATCGCAAAGCTGCGGCGGTGCGTTGCGGTCCATCATCACCTTGCCGGCGATCAGGCATAGATCGCGCCGTTGCGCCTGCTCGAAGATAGCGTCCACCGATTGCGGATGCACGGTGGCGTAAACCGCGCTGCTGGTGGTGCCGTTGGCGAGCATCTGATCGCAATAAAATGCGGCGATTTTATCGGCGTGATCGCGATCGGAGAATTCCTCTTCGGCCGGAAAGGTGTATTGCTGCAGCCAATCGAGTAGTTGCGGGCTGTAGCTTGCGATTATTTCGGTCTGCGGATAATGGCAATGGGTATCGATGAAGCCCGGCATTACCAGCCGGCCGCTGTAGTCGTATAAGGCACAGCCGTCCGGCAACTGATCGATCCAGTCGGCCGCATTCGCAAGCTTCTGGATGCGTCCCTGTTTCAAAATCATTAACCCGTCTTCGAGATACTCGCAGGCATCGCCGCGCTGATCGGGATCGGCGTTAAAATGCAGGAAACTCGCGCGAACCGCGGTATCGCATGAGTCATTGTCCAGGGTTGAGGGTAAGACTGACATCTTAAGTGTTGGGCCTGTTTACGGGCCCGAGCGCTGTTGTGCGTACCAGGCGGCGACCATGGCGCGTTCTCCGTCGGTCATGCCGGTTAGATTCCCAATCGGCATGTATTTCGAACGCACCGTGGTGGCGATGCGTTCGGCGTGCTGGGCGATCTGCTGCGGCGTTTCCATGATCAGACCCAAAGGCGCGACCGCAAAGCCGGGTTGGGTCGGCGCGCTGGCGTGGCAGGCGACGCAGCGATTATCGATTATCCGCGATATCTGCGCCGCAGTGACGCGCCCGGCAGCGGTGTTATCGATAGTTTGCGGGCTTAGATACCAGACCATGGATAGCAGCAAAATCACCGCCACCGCCGGTAAAGCCGGACTCGCCTTGCCGCTGTGGCGCAGCACGAAAAACTGACGGATCAAGACTCCGGCGAGCATGATAAAGATCAGCACCAGCCATCCGTTTGCATGGCTGTAAGTCATCGGGTAGTGATTGCTGATCATGATGAATAACACCGGCAGGGTGAAATAGGTGTTATGCACCGAACGCTGCTTGCCGACAATACCCGGCTCCGCGTCCGGAATCTGCCCGGCGCGTATCTGCGCAATCATTTTCTTTTGCCCGGGAATAATATGGAAGAACACGTTGGCCGCCATGAAGCTGCCCATCATTGCACCCACGTGCAAGAAGGCGGCGCGCGCGCTCAGCAGTTGAAACAGGCCCCAAGAGGCGACACAGACGAACACCAGCAGCATCGCCGCCAGCGCCGTATCCCTGCCCTTCATCAGTTGACACAGCAGGTTGTAAACCACCCAGCCGCCAACGATCGAACCACAGCTGATCGCGATCCCGCCGGCCGCCGACAAGACCATGACCTGGCTGTCGATCAAATAGGTTTTCGCGCCGAACCAGTAAACCCATGCCCGACAACCAAGTGGTGTAAGCTTCCCATTTCGACCAGTGCAACTTTGCGGCCAGCGGTTCACCGACCGGGCCGAGCAGATATTTCTGACTCTGGTAAACCCCACCGCCATGTACCGCCCAGAGCTCGCCGCTCACGCCTCGTTCTGCGTCCTGCGGACGCGCCGGTCGGCTCAGCGAACTGTCGAGCATGACGAAATAAAACGATGCGCCGATCCAGGCTACGCCCGCGATCAGGTGCAGCCATCGCAGTAACAGGTTAATCCAGTCGAGTAGATAGGCTTCCATCGATTAACGGCATCCAACGGGAACAATCGGGCAGCCACGCCGATGCGCGGCTGCCCGCCTTGCCTTAGTTCGGAATCTTGCTGACCACTCCCTGCAGGTAATAATTCATCTGGTTAAGCTGATCGTCGGTCATATTCTGCCCCGCAGCCACGACGGTTTTACCGCTCTGGTCGACCACCGGACCGGCAAATGGGTGCAGCGTCCCGGCCTTCAGCTGCGCTTCCATTTTCCGGATTCGATCCTGCAATTCGCCGGGGATCGCCTTATTCAGCGGCGCCAGTTTGACCATACCTTCGGCGTAGCCGCCCCAAACACTGCCCGGCTTCCAGTTACCGGCCTGTACCGCCTTGACGGTGTTGACGTAGTAATCGCCCCAGTGATGGGTGGCAGCGGTCAAATGCGCCTTGGGACCATACTTGCTCATGTCCGAATGATAACCAAAGGCGTACTTACCCTGATCTTCGGCAGCCTGCACCACCGCGGTCGAGTCGGTATGGTGGGTGATGACGTCGGAATTTTGCGACAACAGAGTTAACGCAGCCTGGCGCTCCTTACCCGGATCGAACCAGGAGTTGACCCAGATTACGCGCAACTCGGCCTTCGGGTTGACGCTGCGGGCACCCTGGATGAAAGCGTTGATACCCTGCAAAACTTCAGGAATCGGGAAGGCGGCGACATATCCCAAAACGTTGGACTTGGTCATTTCACCCGCGATCACGCCGGTCAGATAGCGACCTTCGTAAAAGCGCGCATTGACCAGGCCCATGTTTTTACCGAGCTTGTAGCCGGTGGCGTGGACGAAGGCGGTTTTGGGAAAACTTTTCGACACCTTGAGCGCGTAGTTCATGAAACCGAAACTGGTGGCGAAGATCACCTTGTCGCCGCGTTTCGCCATTTCACGGATAACGCGTTCCGCATCGGGCCCCTCGGCCACGTTTTCGACAAAACTGGTAGTCACCCCGGTTTCTTTTTCCAACTGCAGGCGGCCCAGATCATGCTGATAAGTCCAGCCGGCGTCGCCGATTGGGCTGACATAGACGAAGCCCACATTTTCAGCCGCCTGGGTTGCACCGATCATGGCGCAGCTCAGCGCCGCGAGCGCCAGTTTTTTAATTATCTTTGTTAGTATCATTTTTTACCCTCCTGGGAGTTTTTGTTTAACGGTTAGTGACTAGGGGTTCCGCGACCCCGGTTTATATTCCTTAACTGATTAACGCCGGCTTAAGCCTGCGCTTGTCAAATCGTTTGCTGCCGCTGCGGCCCATTTTTATGCCTCCGGCCGGTAGGGCTGACCCAGAGATACCGGCGCGTTCAGGCGCACCGTATTCTGATCGCGCGAGATAATGACTAGCACGATGATGGTTGCGAGGTAGGGCAAGGCCGACAGGAATTGCGACGGAATATTAACCCCAAGCCCCGAGCCTTGCACGAACAATTGTGCCACCATGACGCCGCCGAACAGATAGGCGCCTACGATTACGCGCAGTGGCCGCCAGGTGGCGAACACCACCAGCGCGATCGCGATCCAGCCGCGGCCCGCAACCATGCCCTCGACCCAAAGCGGGGTATAGAACACCGACAGAAAAGCACCGCCTACCCCCGCCATGGCACCGCCGAACAGGGTCGCCAGGTAACGAATTCGAATCACCGGGTAACCGATCGAATGCGCCGAGGTGGGCGACTCGCCGAGTGCGCGCAATACCAGCCCGGGCCGGCTGCGATACAAAAACCAGGCGATGGCGGCGAACAGTAGCCAGGACAGGTATACCAGCGCCTGCTGGTTGAACAAGGGATCGCCGATGATCGGAATATCCGCCAGCAGCGGAATGCGAATCGGGCCTATGGTGGGCAGGATTTCGGATTCGTAGGGTTTGCCGATAAAAGCCGACAGGCCGACACCGAGGATCGACAGCGCGAGCCCGGTGGCGACCTGGTTGCCCATTAGGGTCAACACCACAATGGCAAACAGGAAGGACATCAGCGCGCCGGCGGCCATGCCGGCAAGCACGCCCAGCCAGGGGCTGCCGCTATGATGCGTGATCGCGAAACCGGCAATCGCTCCCATCGCCATCATGCCTTCCGCGCCCAGATTCAAAACCCCGGATTTTTCGGCGATCAACTGGCCCAGCGCAACGATGATCAACGGCGTGCCGGCGACGATGGTGGCAAACAGAATCGCGCTTAGGGTATCCATCAGGCCACGGCCTCCTTCCAGCGCAGGCGATAATTGATGAATACATCCGAACCCAGCAGGAACAGCAACAGCATGCCCTGGAATACATTGGAGATCGACGACGGCAGGTTCATGTATTGCTGCGCCTGCTCGCCGCCGAGATAAAGCAGGGCCATCAACAGGCTGGCGAAAAATATACCGACCGGATTCAGGCGCGCCACGAAGGCGACGATAATCGCGGCGAAACCGTAGTTGCTGGAAACATGCTCGGTGATCTGCCCCATCGGGCCCGCGACTTCGGCCATGCCCGCCAACCCGGCCATCGCGCCGCCGCTCAGCAAGCCGATCCACACCATGCGCTTGGCTGAAAATCCGGCGTAGCGCGCCGCATTCTTGGCGAAACCGGCGACCTGCATTTGAAATCCGGTAAAACTGCGATACATGAACACGTAACCGACGAGCAGGGCGGCGAGCGCAAAAATGAAGGCCAGGTTGAGCCGGTTGCCTTCGCTCAGCAACGGCAGCAGAGCCGAATCTTCAAACATGCGGGACTGCGGGAAGTTGAAACCGTCCGGGTCCATCATGGGTCCGTGCACCAGCCAGGAAACCAGCAGCTGAGCCACGTACACCAGCATTAACGACACCAGGATTTCGTTGGTATTGAACCGGGTTTTCAAAAACGCCGGGATCGCCGCCCACAGCATGCCGCCGAGGCCGCCGGCCAGTACCATCAGGATTAAAACATGCACACCCTCGGATTCCTGAAAATAGAGCGCGACCGCGCTGGCGGTGATGCCGCCGACGATTAACTGCCCTTCGGCGCCGATATTCCAGACGTTGGCGCGAAAGCCGACCGCGAGCCCGACCGCGATCAACATCAGCGGGGTTGCCTTCAACAACAGTTCGGACACGCCGTACCAATCGCTGATCGGATTGATGAAAAATACCTTGAAGCCTTCGAGCGGGTTTTTACCGAGCAGGGTAAATAGTAGCAGGCCGCCGACCAGCATCAAACCGATCGCAATCAACGGCGAGGCGTAAGACATCAGATGCGAGGCTTCGGGGCGGCGTTCGAGTCTAAGCATGGGCATCAAGCTCCGCCGTCGCCGGCTGATCCCACATGCCGCTCATCCAGACCCCGATCTCGTCGATATCGGTGTCGGCCAGCTGCTTCGCCGGCGACAAGCGGCCATCGGCGATCACCGCGATGCGGTCGGATACTTCGAATAGCTCTTCGAGTTCTTCGGAAATCACCAGGATCGCGGTGCCTTCGTCGCGCAGATCGATCAAGCGTTGGCGGATGAAGGCCGCGGCGCCGACGTCCACCCCCCAGGTCGGTTGCGCCACCACCAGCAGTTTGGGCGCGAGCAAAATCTCGCGTCCCATGATGAACTTTTGCAGGTTACCGCCGGAAAGCGAATTGGCGGCGTGTTCCTCGCCCCCGCACTTGACGTTGAAATCGTCGATACAGTTGCGCGCGAACGCGGAAATCCGGTCGAAGCGGATCATGCCGTGATTGAGCATGTCCGCGGGATGCGCGGTCAGCAACGCGTTTTCGGTGAGCGACATGCGCGGTACGGCGCCCCGGCCGAGCCGCTCTTCCGGCACGAAACCCATGCCGTTGCGGCGCCGTCGATCCGGCATATCGCAACCCGAGGGATGGCCGCAAATCACCACCGAATCGGGGTCGCTTACCAGCTCCTCGCCCGACAAAGCGTACAGCAACTCCTGCTGGCCGTTACCCGAAACCCCGGCAATTCCGAGAATCTCTCCGGAACGCAGTTCGAATTCGATATTCCGCAACTCGGTACCGAAGGGATCCTCCGATGGTTTCGACAGCCGGTTCAGCTTAAGTCTGACCTCTCTCAGTTCGCTCGGCGCATCATGCTCGGGCACCGGCAGTTCCTTGCCGATCATCAAGCTCGCCATCGACTGCGGGGTTTCCTGCGACGGGATGCAGTCGCCGGTTACCTTGCCGTCGCGCAGCACCGTGGCGACGTGGCACAGCTCCTGGATTTCATCCAGCTTGTGGCTAATGTAGAGAATACTGCAGCCTTCCGCCGCCAGCTGGCGCAGCGTATCGAACAGTTTACGCACCGCCTGCGGCGTCAGCACCGAGGTCGGTTCATCCATGATTAACAGCCGCGGGTTTTGCAGCAGGCAACGGATGATTTCGACGCGTTGGCGTTCGCCCACCGACAGTGCATGCACCAGGCGCTCCGGATCGACCGGCAATCCGTAGCGATTGGATACCTCGGTGATTTGGGCGGCGAGTTGCGCTAGCTCCGGATTGCCGGGCAAGGCCAGTGCAACGTTTTCTACCACGTTGAGCGTTTCGAATAGCGAGAAATGCTGGAACACCATGCCGATCCCGAGACTACGGGCGTGCGCCGGATTTTCCACATGAACCAGCTCGCCTTCCCACTTCATTTGCCCGGCGTCGGGTTTGGCGACCCCGTAAATCATTTTCATCAGGGTCGATTTGCCGGCCCCATTCTCACCGAGTACGGCGTGAATCTCTCCCTGTTCAACCTTGAGCGATACGTCTTCGTTGGCGATGACCGATGGATAAATCTTGGTAATGCCCTCGAGTTCGAGCCGGAATGCCGGCGCGCCATCCGTAGCGGATGTCATGACTGTCTCCCCGATGTGCGGATAATCTTGTTATTGGTCTGTTTATCGTTATGCGCACGATCGTATACCTGCAGGATTTCGGCGGCAACCGAAATCGCGATCTGCGCCGGCTGTTTGCCGCCGACGCCGTCGATTCCGATCGGGCAAGTCATGCGCTCGAACTTGTGCGGGTCGATGCCGCGCCGCTGCATGCGGGTTTCGAAATTGCGGCGCTTGGCGCGCGACCCGATCAAGCCGAAGTAGCTGAAGTCGTCGCGTTCGAGAATCTGTTCGCTAAGGCGCTGATCGAGCCCGTGATCGTGCGTCATGACCAGAAACCAGGCGCCGGCCGGCGCCGCATCGATTTCGGCTTCGGGGGTATCGGTGCAGATGGCGGCAACCCCGGCCGGCGGCGTTGACGGCAGAAGCTCGTCGCGGGTATCGATCCAATGAATATTGACCGGCAACCCGGCGAGCACCCGCACCAGCGCCTGGCCGACATGACCGGCGCCAAACAGGTAGAGTTCGATCGAGTCCGATTCGAGTTCTGCGCGACTCCAATCGCTGTCGGCATCGAGCCGTTCGAACATCAAGTTAACCAGTCCACCGCAACACTGGCCGAGGCCGGCGCCCAACGGGAAGCGCTGCAGGCCGCCGTCCGCCCGCAGTTCGAGCTGATCGCGCGCGATGCGGCAAGCCTGAAACTCTAGATTACCGCCGCCGATCGTGCCGTAGAGGCGCTCCGCGGTCACCAGCATTTTGGCGCCGGGCTCGCGCGGCGTCGAACCGACAATCGAATCGACGCTGACCAGCATCACCGGGATTTGCGCGCGACGCAGACGCTCGATAGTCTGACGCCAACTGCTCATGCCACCTCCGCGCGCAGTGCTTCGATTGCGTCGAGAATCGCTTCCGGTGTCGCCGGCGCTCGTAACCGCGGGTTGATGCGGTTATCGGCCAGGCTCGCGACCGCATCGCGGATCGCGAAAAACACCGAAAACGGCAGCAGCAGCGGCGGTTCTCCGACCGCCTTGGAACGCAGAATCGTATCCTTGACGTTGCGGTTTTGATAGAGCCGGGTATTGAAGGCCGTCGGGCAATCGCTGACGGTGGGGATTTTATAGGTCGACGGCGCATGCGTGGTCAGCCGGCCCTCGGGATCCCAGCATAATTCCTCGCTGGTGAGCCAGCCCATGCCCTGGATATAGGCGCCTTCGATCTGACCGATATCGATCGCGGGATTAATCGAGTTGCCGGCATCGTGCAGAATATCGGCTTGCAGCAATTTGAATTCGCCGGTCAGGGTATCGATGACGACCTCCGATACCGCGGCGCCATAGGCGAAATAGTAGAACGGACTGCCCTGCATCTTGTCCTTGTCCCAATTCAATCCCGGCGTCTTGTAAAACCCATCGGACCATAGCTGGACGCGGTTTTCGTACGCCTGCTGCACCAACTCCGCGAAGGGAATCGCTTTGCCGGCACAGTGCACGACCCCGTCTTCGAACAGCACTTGCGCGGGCTCGCCGCCAAAGCGTTCGCCGGCGAAGCGCGCCAGTCGATCACGGATTTGGCGCGCGGCATCCTGCGCCGCCTTGCCGTTGAGATCGCTACCGGTGGAGGCCGCGGTGGCCGAGGTGTTGGCCACCTTACTGGTGTCGTTCGCGGTCGCGCGCACCTGGGCAATGTTCAGCCCGAGTTCGAGCGCCACTACCTGCGATACCTTGGTGTGCAGGCCCTGGCCCATTTCGGTGCCGCCGTGATTGACCAGCACGCTGCCGTCGGTATAGACATGCACCAGCGCGCCGGCCTGGTTGAAATGCACGACGTTAAACGAGATACCAAATTTCACCGGGGTCAACGCCAGTCCTTTGCGCAGTATCGGGCTGTCGCGATTGAAGGTCGCCACCGCTGCGCGCCGGGTCTGGTAATCGCAGCTTTGTTCGAGTTCGGCCACCAGTTCGTGGATGACATTGTCCTCGACGACTTGGCCATAGGGCGTGGTGTTACGAAAATCCTTGTCGTAAAAGTTGAGTTTGCGCACCTGCTGCGGATCCTTGCCGAGTTCGCGCGCAATGCTGTCGATGATGTACTCGATGGCAAGCGCGCCCTGGGGTCCGCCGAAGCCGCGGAAGGCCGTATTCGACTGGGTATTGGTTTTTACACTGAAGGCGTCGATGGTGACGTCGCCGAGATAATAGGCATTGTCGAAGTGGCATACCGCGCGCGTTACCACGGGTCCGGTCAGGTCGGCCGAGAATCCTGCCTGCGCGGCCATTTCGATTTTGGCGCCGCAGATCAAACCGTCCGCGTCGTATCCGACTTCGTAGTCGAATTCGAAGCCGTGACGTTTGCCGGTAATCAGCATATCGTCGTCGCGGTCGAGGCGCAGCTTGATCGGACGCCGCAGGCGATAGGCGGCAATCGATGCGATACAGGCAAAGATCGCCGACTGCGATTCCTTGCCGCCGAAACCGCCGCCCATACGCCGCATTTCAACCACGACCTGGTTGAAATCGAGACCCAGCGAGTGCGCGACGACATGCTGCATTTCGGTCGGATGCTGGGTCGAACACCACAGATGCAAACAACCGTCTTCCCGCAGTGCCACATAGGATATCTGCCCCTCCAGGTAAAACTGCTCCTGCCCGCCGACCGAAAACCCGCCCTTTAATTTGTGCGGCGCCCGGGTCAGTGCCGAGTCGGCGTCGCCGCGGCGCAATTGCATCGGCGGCAGCACCCAGGATTGCTGTTGCCTGCCAGCGGCAACATCGAGTATCGCGGGCAGCGGCTGGTAATCGATTTTGGCGAGCTTGACCGCTTTGCGCGCCGCCGTTTGCGATTCGGCGACGACGGCGAACACCGGTTGCCCGACGTATTGCACCAGGCCATCGGCCAAGATCGGATCGTCCGCGATGATCGGCCCGCAATCGTTGACGCCGGGAATATCGGCGGCGGTAACAACCGCGACCACGCCCGGCGCCGCTTCGACCGCAGCGAGATCGATCGATTTAATCTTGGCATGCGCCTGTTCGGAAAGGCCCAGCGCGAGGTAGCAGGTTCCGGCCAACTCGGGGATATCGTCGACGTAGCTGGCCTCGCCGGCGACGTGCAGCGCCGCCGATTCGTGCGGCACCGACTTCCCCGGGGCCGTCTCGCGCGCCTGCATTCGGTCATCCATCAGCCGGTCACCGCAAACACGTTGACCGCGGCCGCCGGCAGCGCATTCACGGGCCGCGTCTCGAGATAAAAACGATGCAGCAGATTGGCCGCGGCGCGAGCGCGATACTCGCTGCTGGCGCGCATATCCGTAAGCGGCGCGAAATCCGCCGCCAGCTTTTGCATCGCCGTAACCTGGGTGAAGTCATTCCAGGGTTCACCGAGCAAATACTCCTCGGTCTGGCGGGCGCGCTTCGGAATCGCCGCCATACCGCCCAGCGCGATACGGACATCGACCACTTGTTCGCCGTCGAGCCGCAGCGCAAAGGCGGCGCATACCGCCGAAATATCCTGGTCGAAACGTTTACTGAGTTTATAACAGCGCAACTGTAGATCGCCCGGTGGCAACGGCACGATAACCGCCTCGACAAATTCACCCGACCGTAGGGCATTCTGCATGTAATCCAGGTACAAGTCCTCGAGTGCAAGTTCGCGGCTTTCCTGACCGAGACGCAACCTGACGCGAGAATTGACCGCGATCAGAGCCGGCATCGAGTCGCCGATCGGCGAACCGTTGGCGATATTGCCCACCAGAGTGCCGGCGTTACGCACCGGCACCGAGGCGAAGCGGCGAAACATTTCTCCGAATTCGGGGTAATGCGGTTGCAAGGCTTCGAAGGCGTCGCTCAGCGTCACCGCCGCGCCGATCTCGATTTCGTCCGCGGCGGCTTTGATCTGCCCGAGTTCGGCAACCTGACCCAGATAAATAATGTTCGGTAACTCGCGTAATTGCTTGGTGACCCAGAGTCCGACGTCGGTGCCGCCGGCCAGAATCCGCGCCTCCGGGTTCTGCCGATACAACTCGGCCAGGTCATCCAGCGTAACCGGGGCATGGAAAGACGCCGTGCCATGCTGTAGCGACAAGCGCCGGTCCCGTTGCAGTTCGCGCAGCGCGGCCTTCAACTGCCGTTCGTTGTTAGCGGGCGCGGGATAATCCTGTAGATGCAGGCAGGCATCGACTATGGGACGATAACCGGTGCAGCGACACAGATTGCCCGACAGCGCATCGTCTATGGCGCCACGATCCGGGGTCGGGTTGTGCTGATAGAGGGCGAACATCGACATCACGAACCCCGGCGTGCAGAAACCGCATTGCGAGCCGTGGTGGTCGACCATGCTTTGCTGCACCGGATGCAGGCTGCCGTCGCTCGCCTTGAGCGATTCGACGGTGAACAAGGCCTTGCCGTCGAGCATCGGTAAAAACTGGATGCAGGCGTTTAACGCGCGATAACACAAGGTCTCGCCGTCGAGTTCCGCCACGACCAGGGTACAGGCGCCGCAATCGCCCTCGGCGCAGCCTTCCTTGCTACCCACCCGACGCAAGTCTTCACGCAGGTATTGCAGCAGCGTGCGCGTCGGTTCGACGCTGTCGATTTCGATTACTTCGCCGTCGAGAATGAAGCGGATCGAATCCATTAGCTGCCCCGGTAAGTGGAATAGCTCCAGGGTGACACCAGCAGCGGCACATGATAGTGCTGCTCGGACTCGGCAATACCGAAACGCAGCACCACTTCGTCGACGAATGGCGGCTCAGGCAGATTATCCAGCGAGCGCCGGAAATAGTCGCCGACTTGAAATACGAGTTCGTATATGCCGGGCTCGAAATTATCGCCATCGAGGAGTGGTGTATCGAGCCGGCCATCGGTATTGGTGCTGGCCTGCGCGATCAATCTGCGTTCGGGCTGCAGGCCGAACAACGCCACCGCGACACCGCCTGCAGGGCGGCCCTGCGCGGTATCGAGCACGTGTGTAGTTAACCTCCCCATTAGCAACACCCCTCTTCGTCGATGCGATAAAATCGCACTAAATATCAAAATTGTCAACACTTTAATAAATTATTGTTAACAATTTTAAACTCGTGTTACACTGCCGGGATTCCGGATTGAGCAATGCCAGTGATGTCTGCGCAAATCGAAACACCCGCAAAAACAGGTCCCAGCGAAGACGAAGTGCTGCGCCAGATCGAACAGGCGGTGCTCGATCATCGCCTGCCGCCGGGCACCAAACTCAAGGAAATGCAGCTGGCGACATTATTCGGCGTCAAACGCGGATTGATTCGCAAGGTGTTGACGCGACTGGCGCATTGCCGCCTGGTCGATCAGACTCCCAATCGCGGCGCGACGGTGGCAAAGCCCTCGGTCAAGGAAGGTCAGGATATGTTTGCGGCGCGGCGCGCGATCGAGTCGGCCATTCTCGAAACGCTGATTGCGCGGGTCGATCGCAGGATGATCAAACATCTCAGAAAGCTGCTCGAGCGCGAGCACAGGGCATACCAGCGCAACGACTCCGAAAAGGCGCTGGCGCTATCGGTCGATTTCCATCGCCAACTGGCTGCACTGGCAGGCAATAGCGTACTCGACGAATACCTCAACGACATTATCCGCCGCACGCCACTCGTGATTCTGACCCACCTCGGAGACGATGATCAGAATCGCTGCCGCAACCAGGAGCACGCGGCAATCGTCGATGCGCTAGAACAGGGCAATGTCAAAAAAGCGGTCAAGGTAATGCACCGGCATTTGCTGCATATCGAAAACAAAATCCGGCACAAGCCCGAGTCTCGCCAGACCGACCTGGCGACGTTGCTGCGGCCTCAACCCGAGCGCCTCCCTGCATGAGCGATTACCCGCGCGATATGATCGGCTACGGCGGCAATCCGCCACCGGCCGAGTGGCCGGGGGCGGCGCGCATCGCGCTGCAATTCGTGCTCAACTACGAAGAAGGCGGCGAACGCAATATCTTGCACGGCGATCCCGGTTCTGAGCAATTCCTGTCCGAAATCATCGGTGCACCGAGCTACGCGGCGCGCCATATGAGCATGGAATCGATTTACGAATACGGTTCGCGCGCCGGGGTCTGGCGGCTGCTGCGCGAATTCGATGCGCGCGGCCTGCCGCTGACGGTATTCGCGGTGGCAATGGCGCTCTACCGCAATCCCGAACTGGCGACCGAGCTGATCGGCCGGGGGCATGAAGTCGCCTGTCACGGCCTGCGCTGGATCCACTACCAGGACATCCCGGAGACCGTCGAGCGCGAACACATGCAACAGGCGCTCGACATGATCGAAGAGCTGTGCGGCATTGCAGCGCAAGGCTGGTACACCGGGCGCGACAGCCCCAACACGCGCCGCCTGGTGGCGGAACAAGACTCGCTGGTTTATGACTCGGACTACTATGGCGACGACTTGCCGCTCTGGACCCCGGTTAAAACCGGCGATGGCACTACCAGAATGCATCTGGTAGTGCCCTACGCACTCGATACCAACGATATGCGCTTTGCCACCGCGCAGGGTTTTAACAGCGGCGAACAGTTTTATCAGTATCTGCGCGACAGCTTCGACGTGCTCTACGCCGAGGGCGAGGTTGCGCCGAAAATGATGTCGGTCGGTTTGCACTGCCGCCTGGTCGGTCGACCCGGCCGGTTTCGCGCCCTGCAGCGCTTTCTCGACTACGTGCAAGCGCAGCAAGGCGTCTGGATTTGCCGCCGTATCGATATCGCGCGCCACTGGATGGACAGGCACCCGCCGCAAACCGCATAATCCCGCCATGGGTTTGCCTATCGACGCCATCAACAATCGCAGCGAAACGGATTTCGTAGAGCTGCTGGGTGAGATTTTCGAACATTCGCCCTGGGTGCCGCAGCTGGTCTACCCCTTACGCCCGTTCACCGACCGCGACGCACTGCACCGTGCGATGGCAGCAGCGGTGCGGCAGGCGCCGGAGTTACAGCGCATGGCCCTGCTTTGCAGCCATCCCGAACTGGCCGGCAAAGAGGCCGCGGCCGGCAGCCTGACCGACGCTTCACGGCGCGAGCAGGCCGGCGCCGGACTCGACCAGTGCAGCGCCGCGGAGTTACAGCGAATAAAGGCGTTGAATCAGGCTTATCGCGACAAATTCGAGTTTCCCTTCATCATTGCCGTTAGCGGACTCGACAAGCTTCAAATCATCGCGGCGATGGAACGACGGCTCGCAAACCGCAGGGAGGATGAATTCGCAACCGCACTCGGCGAAGTCGAAAAAATCGCCCACATCCGCCTCGCTGCGATGATCGATGGCTAGCCATGACCTGATCGAGCGCTGCGCGGTACATCCGGACTGGGGCCAGCTCCTGCGGCAAGCGCTCGGTGCGCTGGAGCCGGAGTATATCGATTCTCTGCTGCGCGATACGCGCTGGCTGCCCGGCGCCGAACGCTTGCTGGCGGCGTTTCAACGCGACCGTGCCGGGGTTCGATACCTGCTCATCGGCGAATCGCCCTACCCGCGCCCCGAATCGGCCAACGGCATCGCATTCTACGATGCCGCGGTGACCGAACTTTGGAGCCATAACGGCCTCAGCAAGGCGGTCAACCGCGCCACCTCGCTGCGCAATATCATAAAAACCGCATTGCTCGCCGAGCGTCTGGTGCCGCCGGACGAGGCCGGCAAGATCACTCAGGAGGCCATCGCCGGGCTCGACAAGCGCGCGCTGATCCAGTCACTACCGGCGCTATTCGATAATCTGGAAACGGCGGGATTCTTGATGCTTAACGCGACCCCGGTGCTGCATCCTGAGCGCAAACCCGCGGTCGAAGCAGGTCACTGGCGGAGTTTTCTCGAGCACTTGCTAGCTCTGGTCGCAAAACACTCGACGCGACGAATCACGCTGTTGCTATGGGGCAAGATCGCGACCCTGGTGAACGCAATGCCGTCCAGCGGGCATTACGATAAACTGGTTTGCGAGCACCCTTACAATATTTCCTTCATCCACAATCCCGATATGCTGAAATTATTCGCGCAGCTGCAGGTACTGCAAGCGCCGGCCCAGGCCTTGGCCGGCAATCAAAACCGCTAGCTCAATCCAATCCGCAGGCCGTAAACCCCATAGTCGACAAACGAATCGATGCGCCCGCTGACCCGATCCGATGCAACCTGCCTCGACCTCGATATACCCAGTTACATGAACACCGACGATATTTACGGCGTTCTAAAATCAAGATTGTCTAGATTATCGGAGTACAATCGGGCAACCTTTGCGGCAGTTTTAGTCCAGGCGATCGAGGTTTGCCGCATGAAAATTCCGGATTTTGACGAGGTTCTCGCAGCCCAGGCGCGCATCGAGCCTTATATTCACCATACCCCGGTACTGACTTCGAGTTACCTGAACGACCGCTGTGGCGCCGAACTCTTTTTCAAGTGCGAAAACCTGCAAAAGGTCGGGGCCTTCAAGGCGCGCGGCGCCTGCAATGCGGTGTTCGGTCTAAGCGCCGCCGCAGCGGTAAACGGCGTCGCCACGCACTCCTCGGGCAATCACGCGGCGGCGCTCAGTTATGCCGCGGCACGGCGCGGCATCGAGGCAAGCGTGGTAATGCCCAGCACCGCAGCCGCCGCCAAGAAAGCCGCAGTGCAGAGCTATGGCGGCAAGGTCATCGAATGCGAACCGACTCAGGCGGCGCGCGAAACCGGTTTATCACGGCTGGTCGCGGCGACTGGAGCCGATGCCGTCCATCCCTACGACGATGATCGCGTCATCGCCGGACAAGCCACCTGCGCGCTGGAACTGCATCGGGAGATCGACGAGCTCGATGCCGTCGTCGCCCCGATCGGCGGCGGCGGGCTGATTTCGGGGACTTGTCTGACACTGGCGACGCTGGCGCCCGCGACCCGGATTTACGCGGCCGAACCCGCCAACGCGGACGATGCCTACCGCTCGTTAAAGGCCGGTGAAATAGTCGAACGGGATGCACAACAATCGGTTGCCGACGGTTTGAAAACCAATCTCAAACCACGTACCTGGCATTTCGTATCGAATTATGTCGAGGCAATACTGCTCGCCAGCGAAACCGAGATTCTGGACGCAATGTATCTCACCTGGGAGCGCATGAAGATCATCATCGAACCATCTTCGGCGGTGGCCTTGGCGGTTATTCTCAAACACCGCGACCGGTTCCGCGGACAGCGTGTCGGAGTAATCATTACCGGCGGTAACGTAGACATTAAACACTGCCCCGGCTGCAAAACCTGAAACCGGGCAAGTCGCCATAAATCATCGCGCGCCTGGCGACCAGACAAAAAAAACGCCGGCCAATAACCGGCGTTAAACAACGGAGGAGACTAGTTACTGGCGGCTAGCGAGATAGTCGCCCAGATCATCCATGATTTTTGGTTTATCGATCTCGACTCCCAACTCGATCATCGCATCGGCGAAACGGCCGACGATGTCATTGATCGCCGCGGGCGTCAGCTGGTTTAAAATGCCGACTCGAATCTGGGCCGGTTCGGACAAGGTAGGCCAAATCGCAAAACCCTTGGCGCGACAACCGGCGACCAGTTCCTTTTCTCTGCCTTCGAATTCGGCGGGCAGATTAAATACGACCAGGCTGGTCATGTTCGAGGTGACCCGGCAGCCCATGGCTTCTACCGCGTTACGCAAGCCTTTTTCGTAAAATGCGTAATCGGCCGATTTTTGCGCGCGTCCGTGTTGCAGCAACAGGCGCAGCGCCTCGTGGAAGGAAGCCACCGCATAGCCCGAATGAGTACGATGGTAGGCGGCGGTTTCGACATCCTTGCCGTCATCGATGCTCCAGTGACGCGCATCGAGAATCGGGCTATGCAAATAGCTCGGGCAACCGCGGCGTTTGATCAGGTCGATGACTTTGTCGTTGAAGCTGACCGGCGCATAGGTCAGCGGCAGCGCGAGAATACCTTTCTGCGGACAGGAAGCCCAGGTGGTTACCGCCGGGTAATCATCGATATTCAATTGCGCGATACCGAGGCTGGAGACGCAGTCGACTATGCCCATGACATCGTGTTTGGCACAGGCATCGTTGAAACCCTGCAAATCGTTGATCCGGCCGCTGCCGGTTTCCCAGTGCGCCATGAAGGCCCACATCGGCTTGTGTTCGGCCAGCGCCGCCTCGACAATATCGCCACTCACCGATTGCCCATGCGCTACCTTGACGGTAACGACATTCGACGGTTTCGGATCGAGCGGATTCGCCGCCAGGTCCGCATTGCTAGAAGCCTTCATACGAATATTCAGATCGTCGATACCGCTGAAGGTGCCGTTGACAAAACTAACCACCTTATCGCCCGACAGAATTGGGGTAAAGGCGCAATCCAGAGCGCTCCAGCCGGTACCGCAAACGGCATAGGTATAGACATTGCTAGTACCGAAAACTTCGCGCAACATGAATTTCGCTTCTTTCATGCCGCGTACGACGTCGGGTTGCATGTGATCGGCTACGCCGGCCGCGGCGAAAGCCTCGAGCACGCGCGGATCGGTATTACCCGGCCCCGGGCCGGCGGCGAGGGTATGCGGGATTTTCAGTTGCGGATAAATCTCCTGTCCGGCTGAAGGTTTCTCGTTGAAGTCTGGTTGTGCTGACATTTCTTCGTCTCTCGTGGATAAAAATAAAGATACCGCAACTGCCTCTCAGCCCCGCAGTTGGTTTAATCAGGTCAGGCCGGGGCGATAACCTCCCAGGGCCTGGGTTATTTCATCTGCGGTCTGCTTGATGGCCTGACCGAGCTCACCCAGGCGATCATCGACCATCCTGGCTTTCGGCCCCGACAGGGATATGGCCGCCAACGCCTGCCCGTTTTCGTCAAATATTGCCGCGGCCACACAGCGCAGGCCGACCGCATGCTCTTCATCGTCGAGCGCATAACCCTGCTGCCTGATCTGCTCCAGTTCGTCGCGCAACAGCGCCGGATTATCGATGCTGTGATCGGTGTAGCGCGCCAGACCGCAGCGTTCGAGAATTTTCGATACCCGTTGCTGCGGCATATTGGCCAACATCGCCTTGCCGACGCCGGAAGCGTGAATCGGAGAGCGGCTGCCCAGCTTGACGATCATGCGCATGACTTCCTGCGACTCGACCTGGCTGATAAATACGACTTCACCATCGTCGATGACGCCGAGATTGACGGTTTCACCACACTGCTCTACCAGCGAATGCATATGAGGCCTGGCGATGGCGACATAATTACGCCGATTCAGGAATGCGTCGCCGACGGTAAATGTCTTCAGCCCGACAAACCAGAGTCCCTGTTCGGAATCCTGTTCGACAAAATTCAATTCTTCGAAAGTAGTCAGCAAGCGATGTACGGTCGCGGCCGGCATCCCCAACTGATACGACAAATCGGTCAGCTGCAGGCCCTTGGGCGATTCGGACAGGCGTTCCAATAGGGTTAAGGCACGCGTCAGAGACTGGTTTTTACCGTCCCCGGCACGCGCTTTGCCGCCCGGCGGCCGGCCGCGTTTACGAGTAATGTTGGTAACCATATTGGTCATGCGCGCTAATCTAACAGCCGGCGTTATCGGAAACATGCGCAAATACGACATGTTTCGATTTAAAAATATATTCCAAAAAATACATATACATTCGTATTTTCAACCGTAGGTGTCTGTTTTTAAATATTTTAATTAATTAATTCGCAATTATTTCATAATTTTAAATAAATGGAAATTATTTCCATTTATAGAATATAAAAATAATTCGATAGGGCAACTTTGGCGGCGCAAGACCCGCTCCCTAACGAGTGCAATGCGGGCGGGGGCCGACGCCGACGCTAGTGTTTTTCAGCAAACCTCGCGCAGCGCTTAATCCGCCATAGCGTGACGGCGATTCAAGAATTTTTCTTACAATTCAACAACACTGCGCCATAATATCAATTAAGAACATTATCTTCAGTGGGGAGGCGGGATGCGAATTGCAGTATATGGCAGTGGCGGTGTTGGCGGATATTTCGGCGGGCGCCTGGCGCAAATCGGTCAGGATGTTACGTTTATCGCACGTAACGAAAGCCTTAAGGAACTGCGCTCAAACGGACTCAAAGTAGGCAGCATCGCCGGCGATTTCAGCATCGACAAGATTGCGGTTACCAATAACCCGGCGGAGGTTGGCATAGTCGATTACGTGCTGTGCTGCGTCAAATCCTGGCAGGTGCCGGCCGCCGCCAAGGCCATCAAACCGATGATAGGCCCCGTACCCTGGTCATTCCGTTGCAAAACGGCGTCGAAGCGCCTTACCAGCTGGCCGAGGAACTCGATCCCGAAATCGTGCTGGGCGGAATGTGCGCCATCGTTGCATTCCTGGCGGGCCCGGGGCACATCAAGCACAGCGGCGCCAACCCGTTGATTCGTTTCGGCCATCTGGACAATCATGCCGACCCGCGCGTCAATGCCTTATCCGAAATTCTGAATCATTGCAGCGGGGTAAAATCGAGCATACCGGATGACGTGCTGGTGGCAATGTGGCAAAAGTTTATGTTGATTACACCCTGGAGCGGGCTCGGCGCGGTCTCGCGCGCGCCCATCGCTGTATTGCTGGAGCAGCCGGAGACGCGCGCGCTATTGACCCAGGCGACCGAGGAAATTTATCAGCTTGGCCGCGCCAGGAATATCGATTTACCGGCGGACAGCGTCGCCAAAACGATCTCAACGCTGGAAGGCATTCCGCCCAACTCGACAACCTCGATGCAGCGCGATCTGGTGCGCGGCAGACCTTCGGAACTGGACGCCCATAACGGTGCAGTGGTGCGCCTGGCGCTCGAGGTCGAGCTCGACACGCCGCTCAATCGATTTTTCCTCTACAGCCTGCGATCGCTCGAGTTGCGGGCGCGCGGCGCGTTGAGTTTCAACCGGCGTTCATCCCAGCGGTAATCCGTAAACCGCGCCAAGCTTCTAGCGCGGAAGTCGAAAGGCTCGCTGTATCGGGTCGTAGTCCCGACGGCCGACTCGACTCGCTACGGTGCGTGCTGCGGTCAGTGGGCTAGCGCCTTAAACTCCCGCCGGCGCGGGTGCAACACGAACTCGGTATAACCGTTCGGAACATCGCGGCCTTTGAACACCAGGTCGAGCGCCGCCTGGAAGGCTATGCTGTTATCGAAATCGGGCGCCATATTGCGATATTCGGGATCGTCCGCATTCTGGCGATCGACGATATCCGCCATTTTTTCGAATACCTGACGTACTTGATCCTCGGTGGTAATGCCATGATGCAACCAGTTGGCGATGTGCTGGCTTGAAATTCGCAGTGTCGCGCGATCTTCCATCAGGTTGACATCGGAAATATCGGGCACCTTAGAACAACCCACGCCCTGTTCGATCCAGCGCACTACGTAACCGAGAATTCCCTGGGCATTGTTTTCCAGTTCGCGCATCAATTCGCGCTGGGTAATCTTGCGCCCCTCGAGTAGCGGGATGGTCAGTATATCGTCGAGGCGGGCGCGCGCGCAGCTCTTCAACTGCTGCTGACGCGCGCTGACGTCGACCTGGTGATAATGCATCGCGTGCAGGCAGGCGGCCACAGCCGAAGGCACCCAGGCGGTGTTGGCGCCAGCGCGTGGCTGCGCAATCTTTTGCTCCATCATCGCCGTCATATTATCGGGCGCGGCCCACATGCCCTTGCCGATCTGCCCATGCCCCGGCATGCCCGCTGCGAGCCCGATATCGACATTCCAGTCTTCGTATGCAAGCAGCCAGCGCGAGGTTTTGATTTCGTTTTTCGGGATCACCGCATCGGCCTCCATGCTGGTATGGATTTCGTCCCCGGTGCGATCGAGGAAACCGGTATTGATAAATACCACTCGCTCGCTGGCGACGCGAATGCATTCCTTCAAATTCACCGTGGTGCGGCGCTCTTCATCCATAATGCCGATCTTGAGGGCGCCGGATTCGATGCCGAGGGCGGCTTCAACCATAGCGAACAGTTGCACCGCGGCGGCGACTTCATCCGGCCCATGCATCTTGGGCTTAACGATGTAAACGCTGCCGCGCCGACTATTGTTGAATTCACCGCTGCCGACTAGATCATGCTTGGCGGCCAGACTGGTCACCATGGCATCGAGAAAAGTCTCCGGCACTTCCGCGCCGTCACAGGTTACCGCGTCGGTGTACATGTGGCTGCCGACGTTGCGCACGAACATCAGGCTGCGACCCGGCAGGCGAAATTTCTCACCCTTTGGCGAGGTATACTCGAAATCAGGATTAAGGCTGCGCTCCAGGGTTTCATTGCCCCGCTTCACCGTGGTCTGGAGGTCACCCTTCATCAAACCCAGCCAGTTGCGATAAACCCGGATCTTGTCCTCGGCATCGACCGCAGCGACCGAATCCTCGCAATCCATGATTGTGGTAATTGCCGACTCGAGACGGACGTCGTAAATATTGGCGAGATCGCCCTGGCCGATATAGTAACCCTCGCCGATCAGTATTTCGATATGCAGGCTGTTGTGACGCAACATGATTGCGCTGGGCTCGTCCGGATCGCCCGCATAGCCTGCGAAACACTCGCGCCAGCCGAGCTCGGTTTTGCTGCCGTCACCCATCACCGCGACCAACTTGCCCGTGTCGACCTTATAACGCACCACGTAACTGTGGCTGCCGACCGCGAGCGGCACCGCCTGATCGAGAAAGTCACGCACGTAGCGAATGACTTGCTGACCGCGCACCGGGTTGTACTTCGCGGTTTTTTTACAGCCTTCGACTTCGAGAATAAGATCGGTGCCGTAGAGCGCGTCGTAGAGGCTATACCAGCGGGCGTTGGCCGCGTTCAGCGCGTAGCGAGAATTATCGACCGGCACCACCAGTTGAGGCCCGGCAATGACGCCGATTTCAGCGTCGACATTCGGCGTGCTTACCTCGAAATCGGCCGGCTCCGGAACCAGATAACCAATCTCCTCGAGATAGGCCTTGTACTCGGCTGCATCGATACTGCCGCGATGGCGCTTGTGCCAGGCGTCGAGTTTTGCCTGAAGCTCGTCGCGCACCTGCAGCAGGCGGCGGTTATCGGGACCCAGCTTTTGGTTGATGTCGGCAAATGCCTGCCAAAAAGCGGCGCTGTCGACGCCGGTTCCGGGAGCTACTTCGGTATCAATTAATTCGTACAGGTCGCGGTCGACACTAAGACCGCTGATTTCAACTCGGCTACTCATCGATTTCAAAGTCCAGTTATTGTTTTAAGCGGGAAATCGTTCCCGTGGTTCAGCCCCGCAGTATAGCTCGACCAAAGGGGAAAATCAGCGCTCGGCAGAGTAGTATTGGGAAGCTTTATGTAAAGCTTTAAACACTCTGGGGGTCGCATAAATACCTGAAAGGACCCTGCTTCTGCACCCGGGCAGTGTCAAAGGCCGGTGGCGATAGCAGGATTGCGCCTTCGCTCAGGCGCTGCGGCAGGCCATCCGACGATATCGCCAGGACACCGCAGGCCGTTATCAACAGGCTTTTTGCAGGGCTCGATGGTTGGAATCGGTTTATATCTCGGCCAGTATAGGCATTGCTTTTTACCCGGATCATGGCGAAGATATGGACCGTCTGATCCAAAGCGCGGACCGTGCAATACACCAAGCCGAGAATAGCGGCCGTAACCGATTCGCCATAGCCAAAGATTCGTAATCCAGGAAATTGACCAGCGAAAAAAAGTCCCGCAGCGGCGGCGAAGTTTTAATCGACGCCCTCAAGATCAACTCGGTTGATCGCATTTTCTGCATCCCGGGAGAAAGTTATCTCGCGGCGCTGGATGCATTGTTTGATCGCGACGAGATCGAACTCATTGTCTGCCGCAACGAAGGCGGCGCTGCTTATATGGCCGAGGCCGACGGTAAACTTACCAACCGGCCCGGCGTCTGTTTCGTAACGCGCGGACCCGGGGCCGCCAACGCCAGCGGCGGACTGCACGTGGCGCGCCAGGATTCGACCCCGATGATCCTGCTCATCGGACAGATTGCACGCCGGGACATCGATCGCGAAGCCTTCCAGGAAATCGACTATCGGCGCATGTTTGCCGAGGTCGCCAAGTGGGTCGCGCAAATCGACGCTGCCGAGCGCATACCCGAGTACCTGAATCGCGCTTTCAGCGTCGCCACTAGCGGACGACCCGGCCCCGTGGTGCTGGCCCTGCCCGAAGATATGCTGACCGATATGACCGCGGTCGCCGACGCGGGACCCTGGCTGCCGCTTAGCATCAGCCCGGCGCATGAAGACGTCGGGCGGGCGGCCGCCATACTCGCGCAGGCGGCCTGTCCCGTGATCATCGTCGGCGGCAGCGGCTGGGGCGACTCGCTGCGCCGGCAGCTGCAAAGCTTTGCCGAGACGCAGGCAATCCCGGTGGTCAACTCGTTTCGCTGCCAGGATTTTTTCGACAACGAGCACCCCAACTACGGCGGCGATCTCGGGCTCGACGTCAACCCGGCGCTAACCCGGCGTATCGCGCAGGCCGACTGCCTGCTGGTAATCGGTGCGCGCCTCGGCGAAATGACCACCGGCGGCTTCAGCCTGATCGATATTCCCCGCCCGCGACAAGACATGATCCATGTATATCCAGGTGCGGAAGAGTTGGGGCATATTTACCTGCCAAAGCTTGCCATCAACGCCAGCAGCGAGCGCTTTATCGCCGCGCTGGCCGAGTTGGCGCCAAAGCCCATAGCCGACGACGGCCGCCGCCAGCAAGTGGCACAGGCCCACCAGGATTACCTGGACTGGAACCGGAGCCTTCCTGTCGCGGGAGAAATCCAGTTGTCCGAAATTTTTCACCGCCTCAGAAGCCGACTACCCGAGGATGCCTTCGTCTGCAACGGCGCCGGCATCAATTCCGGCTGGCTGCAACGATTTTTCCGCTATCGCGGGTATCGAACCCAACTGGCTCCTACCAGCGGCACCATGGGCTACGGATTACCGGCCGCCGTCGCCGCCAAACTGCGTTACCCCGAACGCTGCGTCGTGGCCGTTACCGGCGACGGCGATTTCATGATGAATCTGCAGGAACTGGCCACCGCAATGCAGTACCGGGCGAATATTATCGTCATCGTGGTTAACAACGGCATTTATGCGACCATCCGCCTGCATCAAGAGCGTGAGTACCCCGCGCGCGTGATCGGCACCGACATGATTAACCCGGATTTCGTCGCGCTTGCCGCGGCGCATGGCGCCCACGCCGAACGGGTGGTCAGGACGGAGGAATTCGAATCGGCTTTCACGCGTTGCCAGGCGGCGGCAACACTCGCCCTGATTGAAATTAAGATTGATTCGGATATCCTGACACCGAGCGCGACGGTGCAAAGCCTGCGCGCCCTGAAAAACTGAATGCTGATAATTTAATGTATAATTCGCGATCTTTTTTAGGTAAGCCGAGCGCATCATAATGGAAATTGAGCACTTACTGCTACAAAGTTTGCAATTGCTGGGCCTCGGCATGGGTGCGGTTTTCATTATTCTGATTCTGTTGATCGGGTTGATTACCATAGTTTCGAAAATCGTTCCCGACGAATTACCTGCCGCACCAACAGCGGCAGTGTCGCCCGCCGTTAACAACGATCACATTGCAGCGATCGCGGCGGCCATCCATCAATATCGAAAGCGCAGGTAACTATAAATATGTCGAACCCCCTGTTATTAACCGATCTGGTTTTACGCGACGCTTCCCAATCTTTGCTGGCAACGCGGGTGCGCATCGAAGACATGCTTCCGATCGCGGAGAAACTCGACCGGGTCGGTTTCTGGTCGCTCGAAACCTGGGGCGGAGCCACCTTCGATGCCTGCATACGCTTTCTCGGGGAAGATCCCTGGGAACGCCTGCGCAAGCTCAAGGCGGCAATGCCGAACACGCCGATGCAAATGCTGCTGCGCGGTCAAAATGCCCTCGGTTATCGCCACTACGCCGACGATGTGATCGAAAAGTTCGTCGAACGCTGCGCCGCCAACGGCATGGACGTGTTTCGCATCTTCGACGCGATGAACGACATGCGCAATATCGAAACCTCGATCAAGGCGACCATCGCCGTGGGCAAGCATGCCCAGGGCTCGCTATCCTATACCCTGAGCCCGGTACATAACGTCGACCTGTGGGTCGATATGGCCAAGCAGCTCGAAGACATGGGCAGCCATTCGATCTGCATCAAGGACATGGCCGGTCTGCTGCACCCCTATACCGCCGAAGAAATGGTCAGCCGCATCAAGGAAAGCTGCGAAGTTCCGCTCGCGATGCATTGTCACGCGACTACCGGGCTGTCGACCGCGACCCTGATGAAAGCCATCGACGCCGGCATCGATATGATCGACACATCGATTTCATCGATGAGCCTGACCTACGGTCATTCTCCGACCGAGACCTTTGTCGCGATCATGGAGGAAAGCGATCGCGCCACCGGCATGGATCTCGACCTGCTCGAAGATATCTCGCTCTACTTCCGCGAAGTGCGCAAGAAATATGCGAATTTCGAGGGCGCGCTGAAGGGCGTCGATCCGCGTATTTTGACGGCCCAGGTGCCGGGCGGCATGCTGACCAATCTCGAAAACCAGCTGCGCGACCAAAACGCCAGCGACAAACTCGACGACGTGCTGAAAGAAATCCCGACGGTACGCAAAGACCTGGGTTACGTGCCGCTGGTTACACCTACCTCGCAGATCGTCGGTACCCAGTCGGTGATCAACGTGCTCAGCGGCGAGCGCTATAAATCGATCAGTAAGGAAACTGCCGGCGTACTGCGCGGCGAGTACGGCGCCACCGCGGCCCCGGTTAATCAGGAATTACAGGCGCGCGTGCTGGCCGGCGACAAACCGGTTACCTGCCGGCCCGCGGATTTGATCGAGCCTGAAATGGACCGGCTCAGCGACGAACTCAAAGCGATCGCCGAGGAAGCAGACATCACACTTGCCGAGAATGAAATCGACGACGTATTGATCTACGCCCTGTTCCAACAGGTCGGCATCAATTTTCTGAAAAATCGCAATAACCCCGATGCTTTCGAACCCGCGCCCGGAGCCGAGCCCGAGGCCACCGCCCCGCCCGCGCCCGCCCCGGCGACAGCCGCCACCAGCGGCGAGGTGGAAAGTTTTCGCGTCAGCGTAAACGGCACCCAGTACGATGTCGTGGTCGGCCCGGGAGACGCCGATATCAGCCAGATTTCCCCGGTCGCCGCCGCGCCCGCGCCCGCTGCCGCAGCGGCGACCGCGGCAGCGCCAGCTAGCGCCGGCACGGAAATAAGGGCACCGCTCGCCGGTAGTATCATCGATATCCTGGTTTCGGAGGGTCAGCAGGTTAACGAAGGCGACCCGGTGTTCATCGTCGAGGCGATGAAAATGGAAACCGAAATCCGCGCCAACACCAGCGGCAGGGTACAGTCGATCATGGTCAGCAAGGGTACGGCCATTGCCGCCGACCAACATTTGATGACGATCGGTTAGGCCTTATGGAGCAAGGTATCCTGCAACTCTGGGCTTCGACCGGGTTGTATAATTTCACTGTGGGCCAAGTGGCCATGATCGCGGTCGGCGGCGGGTTGATCTTTCTTGCGATCACCAAGGGATTCGAACCGCTGCTGCTAATTCCGATCGGATTCGGCGGTATCCTCGCCAATATTCCTATTGCCGGCATTGCCGGCCCGGATGGGTTGCTCGGAATCCTCTATAACGCTGGCATCGAAAGCGGCGTTTTCCCGCTGCTGATTTTCATGGGCGTCGGCGCGATGACCGACTTCGGACCGCTATTGGCGCGGCCGAGCCTGATGATCCTCGGCGCCGCGGCGCAATTCGGTATCTTCTTCACCCTGTTCGGCGCGATCGCGATGAACCTGGTGCCGGGCATGGAATTCAGCATGGCCGACGCTGCCGCGATCGCGATTATCGGCGGTGCCGACGGCCCGACCGCGATCTATGTCGCCTCGCGTCTGGCGCCGGACCTGCTCGGCGCGATAGCCGTGGCCGCCTATTCTTACATGGCGTTGGTGCCGATCATCCAGCCGCCGATCATGAAATTGCTGACCACCGAGGAAGAGCGCCAGACCAAAATGACGCAGCTGCGGCATGTCGGCAAACTCGAAAAAATTCTGTTCCCGCTACTGTTGCTGCTGGTGACGATTTTATTGCTGCCGTCGGCGACGCCGCTGGTCGGCATGCTGTGTTTCGGTAACCTGCTCAAGGAATGCGGCGTGGTCGAGCGCCTCAGCAGTACCGCGCAAAACGAGTTGATCAATATTGTCACTATTTTTCTCGGGCTCGCGGTCGGTTCCAAACTCGCCGCCGATAAATTCTTAAGCGCGGAAACGCTCGGCATACTGTTACTCGGCATGGTCGCATTTTCAATCGGCACCGCGGCCGGCCTGATCATGGGCAAGATCATGTACCGCGTGACCGGCAAGGCGGTCAATCCGCTGATCGGTGCGGCCGGGGTGTCGGCGGTACCGATGGCGGCGCGCGTCGCCAACAAGATCGGGCTGCAGGCCAACCCGCAAAACTTCCTGCTGATGCACGCCATGGGCCCCAACGTCGCCGGCGTTATCGGCTCCGCCGTCGCCGCCGGCGTGCTGCTCGCCATCGTCGGCTAAAGCGGACTCGCTGTTTTTACTCCGAGTCCAATCTATCCGTTAGCGGCAGCGCGGTCGAGTATTTCACGCGTTTCAGTACGAAGGTTGAGCTGGCCGAACGCACCGCCGGATGCCTGAGAATTTCAGCGTTGAGAAAATCGGTGTAGGAATCCATGTCCGGGGCCACCACCTGCAGCATGTAGTCGCGCTCGCCCGATATCGAAAAACATTCGAGCACGTGCGCCAGACGCCGTACGTGGTTTTCGAAATCCCGGCGATTCTGGTCGGTATGTTCCGTCATCGCGACCGATAGCAATACCTCGATACCGAATCCCGCCAGTTTCGGGTCCAGCAACGCCACCTTTTGCCGGATCAGACCGCCCTGCTCGAATTCACGCATGCGCCGCCAGCATGAGGTACGCGACAGACCTGCCGCCTCGGCCAGGTCGGCCTGGTTGCGCGTCACGTCTTGCTGCAGTAACTGCAGCAGGCGACGGTCGCCCATTGTAAGCTTCATAGATAGATATCTCTAAATAGTGACTTTATGGAAACAATTGTTTCATATAATCATTATAAATAGCAATTATAGGGCACATTTTTCGAAATTTACGGGCATTATAGAGAGGCAACTATTCAATGCGGAGTCAATCATGGCAGATCTGTTCGACAACCCTATGGGCCTCGACGGTTTTGAATTTGTCGAGTTCGCCGGACCCGACCCAAAAAACCTCGAAGCCGTGTTTAACCTACTCGGCTTCGAAGCCGTCGCGCGGCATCGCTCGAAGGATGTCAGGTTGTTCCGCCAGGGCGGCATCAACTTCATTCTCAATAACGAACCGCGAAGTCATGCCGCCTATTTCGTACAGGAACATGGCGCGGCGGCCTGCGGCATGGCCTTTCGCGTCAGGGATGCGCATCAAGCCTACGCGCGCGCGCTCGAACTCGGCGCTCAACCGATCGAGATTCCGACCGGTCCGATGGAGTTGCGCCTGCCCGCAATCAAGGGCATCGGCGGTGCGCCGCTGTACCTGATCGACCGTTACACGCCGGGCAACACGATTTATGACATCGATTTCGAATTTTACGACGGCGTGGAACGCCATCCCGAGGGCTGCGGCTTCAAGGCGGTCGATCATCTGACGCACAACGTCTATCGCGGCCGCATCGATTATTGGGCCGATTATTACGCCAAGCTGTTCAATTTCCGCGAGCTGCGCCAGTTCGATATCAAGGGCGAGTACACCGGCCTGTTCTCCAAAGCCATGACGGCGCCCGACGGGCTCATCCGGATTCCGCTTAACGAGGAATCGTCGCAGGGCACGGGACAGATCGAAGAATATCTGATGGCATTCAACGGCGAAGGCATTCAACATATCGCGCTCTCTTGCAACGACCTCTATGCCTGCTGGGATCGGCTGCGCGCGCGCGGCCTTGAATTCATGACCGCGCCACCCGATACCTACTACGAAATGCTCGAGCAAAGGCTGCCCGGGCATGGCGAGCCGACTGCCCAGCTGAAAGCGCGCGGCATTCTGCTCGACGGCTCGACCGCTGACGGCGATCCGCGCTTTCTATTGCAAATTTTTTCGCAAAACATGGTCGGCCCAACCTTCTTCGAATTCATCGAACGCAAACGCGATGAAGGCTTCGGCGAAGGCAACTTCACCGCCCTGTTCGAGTCGATCGAACGCGATCAACTGGCCTGCGGAATCATTGGCGACGGGTAGAATTTACCAATCTTTTCTGGTGAAATGCTGGCGGCATCCGGTTAAGTTAACTATGCTCATCTGAATTCCGGTCTAACAACAAGACAAACTTACGGATTGGCATCCAATATCAGGAGGGAAGTAATATGACATTTCTCAAACGCAGCGCAGCAGTTTTTGCCTTCTCGCTGCTGGCGCCTTTAACCGCCGGCGCCGATTCGTGGAGCTGTCGGCATGGCAACGATGTACGCGAGATACATCTCGAAGAAACCACGGAAAATCCGGTGCCCTGCCAGGTGGTTTACAAAAAATTAACCGAAGGCGCCGAGGACCAGGTCCTCTGGAATGCGCAAAATGATGCCGCATATTGCCTGCAGAAAGCCACCGCTTTTGCCGTAAAACTGGAATCCTGGGGCTGGACCTGCGTCGAAACCATTCGGGACGAATCGACCGCTAACTAACCGCCGCGATGGCGCTAGCCGATATCCGGGTTGCGCTCGCGCGGTCCGGGTCAGATACCGAATATCTGCGACAATGACAGGTTAGCTAGCGGTCGAGCGCTGCCGCGTTTCCCAGTCCTGTCCGAGTCCGACCTCGGCATCGGAGGGCGGCAGCATGCTCTTGCCCTTGATGATATCGGCGGCGCGCTCGGCCAACATGATAGTCGGCGAATTGAGATTGCCGTTGGGTATTGTCGGGAATATCGAAGAGTCGACCACCCGCAGCGCCTCGATGCCGCGCACCCGGGTCTCTGAGTCAACCACCGCCAGCTCGTCCTCGCCCATGCGACAGGCGCAGGATGGATGATAGGCCGATTCAACCGCGCTGCGCACAAAGGCATCTATTTCGGCGTCGCTCTGCACCGCTTCACCGGGTTGAATTTCGGGTCCGCGATAAGCATCCATCGCCGCTTGGCCGATGATTTCACGCGTCAGGCGCACACAGGCGCGATAGGCTTCGATGTCTTCCTCATGCTGCAGATAATTGAAAATGATTTCCGGTTTGTCTTGTACGCTCGGGGTGCGCGCCCGCACGGTACCGCGACTGCGCGGTTTGTTGTGACCGACATGCACCTGGAAGCCGTGCCCATCGAAAGCCGCGTTGCCATCGTAACGCATCGCGCCGGGTAAAAAATGATACTGGATATCGGGCCATTCGACTCCGGCATTGGAACGAATAAACGCACAGGACTCGAAATGATTGGTCGCGCCCAACCCTTTCCGAGTGAGAAGCCAGCGGCTGCCGATCAGGAATTTGCGCCATAGACCAAGCTCGGCATTGAGCGTAATCGGCTTATTACAGCGAAACTGAAAATAAAACTCGAGGTGATCCTGTAGGTTTTCGCCAACCCCGGGCAAGTCATGCTTCACCTCGATCCCGGCTTGCTGCAATACCGCGGCCGGCCCGATACCGGACAGCTGCAACAAATGCGGCGACGCGATCGGCCCCGCGCTCAGGATGACTTCGCGGGTTGCGTTCAAGCTCTGCCTGCCGCCGTCACGCACGAACTCCACGCCGGTGGCGCGTTTGCCGTCGAGCAGGATACGCTGGCTTAAGGCAGCGGTGATAACCTCCAGATTGGGGCGATCTCGAGCCGGCTTCAGATAAGCGTTCGCGGTCGACCAACGCACGCCGTTTTTGACCGTCATATGCATTGCTCCGAAACCTTCTTGCTGACGCCCGTTGTAGTCGGCGGTTTTCATGTAACCGGCCTGCACTCCGGCCTCGATGAAAGCTCGATAAAGCGGGTTGAACATGTTGTTGCCGTTGTTGACCGCGAGCGGTCCATCCTGCGAGCGGTAGTCGTCACTGCCAAAAGCCCAATTGTCGGCTTTCCTGAAATAGGGCAGACAATGGCGATAACCCCAATCTTGCGCACCCTGTTTCTCCCACTCGTCGAAATCGAGCGCGTGACCGCGCACGTAAACCATGCCATTGATCGACGAGGAACCGCCGAGTACCTTGCCGCGCGGGCAGTGCATGCGCCGGTTATCGAGATAAGGCTCGGGTTCGGATTCGTAGAACCAATTGTACTTCTTCATATTCATCGGAATCGACAGCGCGGTCGGCATCTGGATAAAGATACTATTATCGCTGCCGCCGAATTCGAGCAAAGCGACCCGGGTGTCGGGGTCTTCGCTCAGCCGGTTGGCGAGCACGCAACCGGCCGAGCCGGCGCCGACGATGATGTAATCGTAAGTTTCTGTCATGAGTTACCTGCCTGTCGTGGCTTGATCTTATTATTTCTTTGCCCGCTTGTCGCCAAGGATTTCACGCCGGGTTCAGGAATTCGATGCTACCCGTAAACCCGACCATTACATTGCCGATCGAAGCCGATATTTGACTTGCATATTTCAGTTATGTCGATTATCGTCGACATATGGACATATTAAACGCCGCTAAAGCATTGAACGCGATTTCTCAGGAATCCAGGCTAAAAGCCTTTCGATTGCTGGTGCGCCGCGGCCACCAGGGCATGGCGGCCGGTCAGATTGCAAACGCGCTGGAGATCCCCCATAGCACCCTGTCGACGCATTTATCGACCCTGGTCAACGCCGGCCTGGCAACCGCCAGGCGCGATGGCCGCTCGATTATCTACAGCATCGATTTCGACGGGACCCGAGCGCTGTTCAGCTTCCTGATGGAAGACTGTTGCCAGGGTAATCCCGAAGTCTGCCTGCCGCTGCTGGAAAGCCTGTTGCCCCGATGCTGCGAACCAAACAATTTAACTGGAGCAAATTCATGAAACGTCTACACGTCAATATTTCGGTTTCCGATCTCGACGCTTCGATCGGTTTTTACAACTCGTTGTTCGATGCCGAACCGAGTCTGATCAAGCCCGACTACGCCAAGTGGATGCTGGACGATCCGCGTGTCAACTTTGCAATCACCACGCGCGGTGCGCGCAAGGGCCTGGACCACCTCGGCATTCAGGTCGAAAACGACACTGAACTCGATGAAGTTTATGCGCGCCTGCAAAACGCGAATGCGCCGGTGATCGACGAAGGCGCAACGACCTGCTGTTACGCCAACTCGGAAAAAAGCTGGATTTTCGATCCCGACAGCATCGCCTGGGAAACCTTTCTTACGCTCGGCGAAAGCCCGGTCTACGGTAGCGACAATATCAAGCAGCCTGACAGTAATACAGCCTGTTGCGGCAGACCCCGGGCGGAGTCGGCAAAATCCGGCGCCGATTGCTGTTGACGGCATACCGCCCAAACCAAATTTTCCCGGTTAAACGTTAATGGGTATATTCGAACGTTATCTATCGCTATGGGTGGCGCTGTGCATCGCTGCCGGCGTCGGCTGCGGCGTCGTGTTGCCGCAGCTGTTCCAGTTGGTAGCAGGTATCGAGTACGCCAGCGTCAATCTGATTGTCGCGGTATTTATCTGGATCATGATTTATCCGATGATGGTCAATGTCGACTTTGCCGCGCTCAAGGACGTCGGCAAAAAACCGCGCGGACTGTGTATTACGCTGGTCGTCAACTGGTTGATCAAACCCTTTACCATGGCGGCGCTCGGCGTGCTTTTTTTCGAATATATATTCGCCGGATGGGTCGACCCTCGAACCGCCAAGGAGTACATCGCCGGCATGATCCTGCTGGGCGTCGCCCCCTGCACCGCGATGGTTTTTGTCTGGAGTCAACTGGTGCGCGGCGACGCCAACTATACGCTGGTGCAAGTCTCGATCAACGACATCATCATGGTGTTCGCGTTCGCACCGATCGCCGCCCTGCTGCTCGGCGTTACCGATATAGTCGTGCCCTGGGAGACGCTGCTGCTATCGGTCATCCTGTATGTGGTTATTCCGCTGGCCGCGGGTTACGTGACGCGCAGGCTACTGGATAACAAGGGTAATCACGCGCACATCGCCGATTTCACGGCCCGAGTCAAACCATTCTCGGTCGTGGGTTTATTGGCAACGGTAGTGCTACTGTTCGGGTTTCAGGCGCAAACCATTATCGACAAGCCGACGGTAATCGCGTTGATCGCAATTCCGTTAATGATCCAGAGTTACGCGATTTTTGCCGTCGCTTACGGCTGGGCTTATCTGTGGCGCGTGCCATTCGACACCGCGGCGCCGGCCGCCTTAATCGGTACTTCCAATTTCTTTGAACTGGCGGTCGCGGTCGCGATCAGTCTGTTCGGCCTGAATTCAGGCGCCGCACTCGCCACCGTGGTCGGTGTGCTGGTGGAAGTGCCGGTCATGTTATCCCTGGTTGCGTTCGCCAACCGCACCCGGCTGCATTTCGCCTAATCCGGTCGACCGGCCGCAGGTCGCTAGACGGCTAATTCCCGATCAGGACCAGGGAAACGGGCTGTTGGAAACCGGGTGCAGTTTGCCCTCGGCGTAGCGCGAAAAGCGAAACGGTTCGAGCAAGGCACTGGACTGGCCGCAAAGTTCTTCGGCCACCAGTTTGCCGACGCCGAGCATCTTGTAGCCGTGGTTTGAATCGGCGATCAGATAACAGTTCTCACGGAAGCGGTCGAATACCGGGAAACTGTCCGGAGTAAACGAGCCGATGCCGCCCGAGGGTTCATTCTTGTAGTACTCGAACTGGCCCTCAAACCGCTTCTGACAATGCGCCAATGCCGAGGTCCACATGTGGGCGAAATCTTCGCCGACGATAAAATCCGGTGAATCGACGCCGTAGGGATCGACCGCCACGTCATCCGGATCGGTCTCGATCGCATAGGGCGCGGCGCCGCCCTGAATACCGCCGAAATGAAAGTCCGGCTTGTAGTAAATACCCCACATACGATCGGTAATCAGGCTGCCGTCGAAATCCGAATACAGAGGTTCGTTGCTGTCGACATGGATGACCGGCGGGAATTTTCCGTCGTTGGTTTTCTGCAGCTCGGGGTCGACCCCGAGGGTGCCTTCCTGCAGCGACCAATAAATCCACATCGGCACATTGTCGTGCATGCTGCCGTCAGCGGCCTTGATGCTGATGGTTTTGGGTAATTCCAGCAGGTCCCAGACGGTCTTGGCCCAGGGACCGGCGCCGATAATCACCTGGTCGCAGGCAATTTCACCCTGGTCGGTTTCCACCGCCCGGATCGCCCCGCCCGCCGAATCGCTCTTGAAACCCGTGACGCTGCAACCGCTTAAAATTCGCACCCCCTCGTTCTCCGCCCTGGTTGCAAGCGCGTACATCGCCTTGGTGTTGTTGGCGTAACCGCCGCGTTTTTCATGCAGCACGGAAGTGATACCCCGCGCCTGCCAGTCATGGAACAGGGTTTTCATGTAAGCGGCGGATTCCTTCTCGCCTTCGATAAAGGTCGACTCGTAGCCGATTTCCCGCTGCTGCGCGGCGATGCTGGCGACATCTTCGTGCATGCTTTCCGGGCTGATCTGCATGTAACCCACCGGATGATAGCTATAACCTTCGGGATCGGTCTCCCAGACGCCGACGCTATGCGCCATCAATTCGCGCATCGCGGGCTGAAAATAATTGTTGCGCACCACGCCGCAGGCAATGCCGGAGGCGCCCGCGGCGATCCCGCCCTTGTCGACCACGAGAATATCCCGGCCATCGCCCTTACCCCGGGCCTTTAACAACTGCGCCAGGTGATACGCGGTGCTAAGACCGTGAATGCCTGCGCCAATAATCAGATAGTTCACCTGCGTTGGAATCGCCATCGATAAATTCGCCTTTACCCTGTTTCGAAAACCGGGGCAGCCTGGCGCCGCCTGCCGGACTAGCCTGCATATTGCATGAAGGCTGTGTGGCCCAAGAATATCCGATACCTAGGCGCGCTCGCCGCACCAGAACGACTTAAGGAAAGACAATTACGACATGCCGGTAAGCCGGCTGGTCACGATCGCCGGCGAACTTCAGCGCAGGGTTTCGACGGCCTTGCGAATGCGCTCGACCGCTTGCTCGACGCGGCTGCGGGGGCAGCCGAAATTAAGTCGCATGAAATCCTTATCGCCGAAATCGCGTCCCGGCGACATACCCAGGCCCGCGTTTTCAAAAAAAGTCATCGGATCTTCGAGTTGCAATTCGGAGACATCGATCCAGGCCAGGTAAGTCGCCTCGATCGGACCCAGGCTCAACCCGGGAATGCGATTGATTTCCCGGATCAGATAATCCCGGTTAGCGGCCAGATATTCGCATTGCTGGCGCACCCATTCATCGCCGTATTCATAGGCCGCCTCGGCCGCGGCCAGCCCCAGGACGTTGACATGCGGAACGATGTAGGGATTGACCTTGATCTGCACCCGCAATTCGGCGTCGGGCACGATCGCGAAGGCGCAACCGAGACCGGCGACATTGAAGGTTTTGCTCGGCGCCATCAGGGTGATGCTGCGCTGTTCGATCGCGGGCCCCAGCGACGCAATCGGAATGTGTCGCTTGCCCCGATCCAGAATCAAATCGCAATGGATTTCGTCCGAACATATCAGCAGTTCCTGGCGTTCGACGATTTCGGCCAGGCGGCGTAATTCGGCCGCGCGGTAAATCGCACCGCCCGGGTTTTGCGGATTGCATAATAGCAACAAGCGGCCGGGAGACGCGGACTGTCGTTCGAGCCAGTCGAGATCGATGATCATGCGCCGGTCGCGCATACACATGGGTATCGGCCGACTCGCTTGCGCATTCATCTGCGGCGCCTTGGCGAACGGCGGGTAAATTATTTGCGGGCGATAAACCGCATCGCCCGGCTTGCCGGTAGCGCGGCAGGCGAGATACAGTGCGCCGACGATACCGGGCAAAAATACCAGCCAGTCGGGGTCGATCTCCCAGTCGTAAAGCCGTCGCATGCGTGCCACCAGCATTTCGGTCAAGCGCTCGGGCGTATGGCCATAACCGAACACCGGATGTTGCGTGCGCTGCCGCAGCGCCTGTTGGATTTCGGGTAATACCGCAAAGTCGGTATCCGCAACCCACATCGGTAAAATATCGCGTCCGCGGTATCTTTCCCACTTGGCGCTGGTAGCATTGCTGCGATCGATCACCCGATCGAAATCGTAATTTACGCTCATTTAGAACCGCCAAATTCGTTACTAGCGGCGATCATATGCGAAGCCATAATCGCATCCAAGCATTTTGACAATAAGGGATTGACCTGCTTCGACACAGTTGCGATGCTCTGCGCATGCAGGTCGAATACGACTACATCATTCTTGGCGCCGGTTCGGCCGGTTGCGTGCTTGCCAATCGCCTCAGCGAGAGCGGGGCGCACTCGGTCCTGATCGTCGAAGCGGGTCCGCCGGACAACAAACTGCTAATACAGATTCCCGCGGGGGTGCATAGCGTATACAAGGACCCGTCGATCAACTGGAACTACGAATCCGAAACCGAGGCCGGGGTCGAGCAGCGTAAAATCGAACTGCCGCGCGGCAAGGTAGTAGGCGGTTCGTCGTCGATCAACGCGATGGTGTACATGCGCGGGCATCCGCAAGACTACGATCGCTGGCATGACCAACTCGGGTTAAAGGGCTGGAGTTATGCCGATTGCCTGCCCTACTTCAAGGCCGGCGAAACTTCCGAACGCGGCGCCAGCGAATGGCGTGGCGGCGAGGGCCCGCTCGGCGTTGCCCGCGCCAAGCTGGAAAATCCGCTATTCGATGCTTTCCTGATTGCCGGTGAGACCTCGGGCCAGGGGAAATCCGACGACCTCAACGGCTACCAACCGGAAGGTCTGGCGCGTCTCGATAGCACCATTCGCGACGGGCGACGCTGCAGCGCCGCCGCAGCTCATCTGCAACCCGCACTGGCGCGACCCAACCTGGAGCTGGTAACCCATGCCCTGGTCGAACAGGTGCTGCTCGAAAATAAACGGGCCACCGGCGTCAGATTCCAGTACCGCGGCAAGGTACAGGTAATTCGCGCCAACCGCGAAGTCCTCCTGTGCTGCGGCGCGATCAAATCGCCGCAGGTGCTAATGTTGTCCGGTATCGGTCCGGCCGCGGAACTGAAACAACACGATATTCAATTGCGCCACGAAATGCCCGCGGTGGGGCGTAACCTGCAGGATCATTTGAAAATCCAATGCACCTGGCGCTGCACCCAGCCGATAACCTATCATCGTGCCAACCGGCCCTGGAACAAGCTCAAAATAGGCGCCCGCTGGCTCACCAGCAAGTCCGGCCTGGGCGCTTCCAATATCTGGGAGGCCGGGGGATTGATTCGCGGCAACGACGACGTCGACTACCCTAATCTACAGTATCATTTTGCGCCGATATCGGCGCGCTACCAGGACCGCAAAATTGTTATGTCGCAGGGATTCACGCTGCAGGTGGACCAGCTGCGGCCGGTTAGCCGGGGTCATATAGCGCTCACCTCAGCCAACCCGGTCGACCGGCCTGCAGCCCGTTTCAACTACCTGAGCGAGCCTCGGGATTTGCGCGAACTGGTCGAAGGTTTTGGTAAAATCAACGAATTGGTGATGCAACCCGCGTTCATCGCTTTCCGTGGTGAGCGCTGGAATCCGGAACCCGAAGTCAAGGCGGATGCGGAAATTGAAAACTGGATTCGCGCGACCGCTTCAACCGACTACCATCCCGCCTGCAGCTGTCGCATGGGTAAGGATGAAACCTCGGTCGTCGACGCCGAATTGAAGGTGCACGGCCTCGATGGACTGCGCGTGGTCGACAGCTCGGTCATGCCGGAACTGGTCAGCGGCAATCTCAACGCACCGACGCAGATGATCGCGGCGCGCGCGGCCGATTTGATACTCGGTAAAACGCCGTTGCCCCGGGAATTTGCCAGCTTTCACTTCCAGTAACCCGATGATCCGCCGTATTATCCAGCATCCGGGCTAATAATCGCGACAACGAGATTTCGTAATGAAACAAAAACTGCACAAGGAACTTCAAGCCTTATTCGATTTTTATCTCAAGCAGCGGCAGAATCCGCCCGCGGAATTCACTCATGGCACCGGGGTTATCAACAATCCCAGTTTTTTCAAGGTCAGTGACTTGCAGCGGCATCTCAATAACCCGCTGTTACGCCCCGAGTGGGTGCACGTCAAACTCAATGATCAGCGTATCGAACTCGAGAAAAGCTGCTTTTATAAAACCGTGCAGGGACGCAAGCTGGATTTCATGGACAAGGGCCGATTAAACAACGAAATCAATAAGGGCGCGGCCGTGGTGCTCGAAGGCATCGATATTCTCGACGCCGGCGTCAATGATTTCGTCGCCCGGCTGGACGAATCCCTACCCTGCGTCATGGCCAACAGCGTGGTGTTCTTTTCGCAACAGGAAAACGAGGCCTACGCCGGGCATTGCGATGCCGACGACGTACTCGTGGTACAGTTGGCCGGCAAAAAAACCTGGCAGCTATTCAAACCGCAGCAACGGCGTTATGCGGGTATCCAGGAGCAGAGTGAGCAGCAATTAGGGCCGGTAATGCACGAAATCGATATGCGTCCCGGTGACGCGCTCTATGTGCGCGCCGGGGTTCCGCACCGCTGCCTCACCAAGGCGCCTTTCAGCATGCACATGGGTTTCGACCTGGTCGACAATTCGCCGACAACCGCCGAAATCGCGGGCGAAGCCAGCAATCAGTACAAACACGCCTGCGAACTCCCCTACGAACCGCCGTCCAAGGTTATCGATCGATATGTCGGCATCTTGAAGTCGTCCGAATTTCAACAGGCGCTGGTGGAAGCCACCGAATACAAACGCGGAGAAATTGCCAAATTTCGTGAAATGCTGGGGCGTTCCGCCGCGGTCAGAAGCCTGAGCAAATTTAACTAAGGAACCTCTGCAAAATGCAGGGGTTCCTGCGGCACAAGGATGTGCCGCCATTTTTTAATCACGTAAGTGATTGAAAAATGAAGATAAACACAAAATCGCATTTTGTGTTTATCGTGCTCCGCTAAGTCAGGATGACTTATGCAGAGCTTTCCTAAGGCTTATTAACCCGGCGACATATATTGTCGCCGGGTTAATAGCTACAGATAGCGCGCCGGACTGTAGGCCGCGGGCGAAAACGGCTGCCGCTCGCCGCCGATGAAGTTTGCGATCAACACGGCGCTAATCGGTCCCAAGGTCAATCCCAAATGTGAATGTGCAAATGCCAGCCACAGGTTTTCATGGCGCGGCGCGGGACCGATAATCGGCAGCGAATCCGGCACCGTCGGACGCCTGCCCATCCAGGGAGCGTCCAGCAATAGCCGATCGACCGGAAAAGCCTGGTGCAGCCGCGGCAGCACGCGCTTTATCTGGCGTGTATCGGGGCGCGCCTCGCGCTGCGTGAGATTGGTGCCGGTGGAAACGCGCAAGCCCATCTCCATCGGAACCATGACATAACCGGCATCGGCATCGAACACGGGGCCTGACAGCTTGTTCCCCGGAGCCGGAGCAACCAACGTGTGATAACCGCGTTCGATCGCGAGCGGGTTGGCGTAACCCAATTCACCGATGAGTCCCGGCGTCCAGGCGCCCAGACAGACAACCAGTTTTTCGACCGCCCGGGTAGCCTGAGCGGTGACCAACTCCCATCCGCCGTCGGCGGGTCGCAACGCCCTGACCTCGTCGCGAATTAACTGTCCGCCGGCCTCAACGAAACATCGAGCGTAAGCCTTGCAAAGTTTCTCCGGATTTCGCAGCGACATCGATTCATCGATTAACAGACTGCGGGTAAAAACGCGGTTCAGGTCGGGTTCGAGTTCATATATCTGTTCGGCACTTAAGTCGGTATGTTTGATGCCACAGCGCTGCAACAGTTCGCGCTGCAGCCGACCGGCCTCGAAACTTTGCCGCTTGCGATAGAGTTGCAGTACGCCGTCCCGATTCAACAGTGTCTGCAATCCGGCGGGCGCCATCCATTGTTTGTGCAATTCGATCGAGGCGCGCACGAGAACACCCAGGGCTATACCGTCATCGAAATAAGTTTGCCGCCGGCAGCGCAGCAAAAAACGCAATAACCACGGCAACAGCGATGGCAGATGCGGGTAGTGCAGCAGAAAATCGGCATCCCGATTCAGCAACAGGCGATGCAGCCGCGACCACAGCGCCGGGTCGGCTAGCGGTGTGATACTGCCGTAACTGAAAATGCCGGCATTACCCGCCGAAGTTTCTTCACCGGGCCCTCGGCGATCGACCAGGGTTACGCGGAAGCCGCGGCGCCGCAACTCGAACGCGCAGCTGATGCCGACGATGCCGGCGCCGAGTACGGTTATGGGTCGATTCATGCTATCCCTTGCTTTCGGTGGCCACCTGCGACCGATGATTGCGCGGCGAACTGCCGAACTGCCTGCGGTAGCAGGCGGTAAAATAAGACTGGGTTTCGAAACCGGTAGCGATCGAAATATCGATCACGCTGCGGTTGGTATTGAGCAATAGCTGCTTGGCGTGCAGTAGTCGCAAGGACAGATAATACTGACTTGGCGTAACGTCACGATACTTGTGAAACAGCCGTTCGATCTGCCGCAAGGACAGCTTACATTTTTCGGCGATCGAAGGTAGCGCTAACGGAAGTTCGATATTGTTTTCCATCAGGTTGATCACATCGATCAACTTCGGCGCATTCATCGCCAAATCAATGCGATCCGCCATTTGTTGGGAATCGATGCCGCTGCGAATGCGGTCGTGCTGGAATTGTTGCGAAATTTGCTGCGCAAGCTCACGCCCGTGCTGATTTTCGATTAGTTTGAGCATCATGTCGAGCGCGGCGATACCGCCGGAACAGGTAAAACGGCGCCGCTCGATTTCATACAGCGTAAAGGCAACTTCGAGCTGCGGGTAGAGTTCCTTAAAAACCGGGATGTTTTCCCAATGGATGGTGCAGCGGCAATCGTCCAACAGGCCAGCGCGCGCGAGGATAAAACTACCGGAGCTTACCGCGCCCAGATTTACCTGCTGTCGGTCGAGAACCTTGAGCCGCTTAAGGCTGCTCGCATCGTCGAAGTGCTGCGCAGTATTGGTTGCAACGATTAAAAGAGTTGTCAGATTTTTTGCTTCGCTTAAAGGCTTGGTGGGCAAGGTGATTCCGCATGACGACGCCACCGGATCCCGGCCCGAACTATAGAATTCCCATTGAAAAAGTTCTTTGCCGGACAGCCGATTGGCCGCGCGTAAGGTATCGACGACGCAGCTGAACGGGATGATTGGATAGCCTTCGATCAGTAATATGCCGATATGCTCGGTGTCATCGCTAATAATCCGGCCTCCGAATGTCGGTTGTGGTTTGCGTTCGCATTCTAGCGAATATAGCGGTATCCACCAATCCAGACAATGCGCCCGTGAAAACGATTATGACGCTGGCAAACAGTTCCGGGTCGCGCTCGCGCCAGCCCAAAAAGGTTTCTAAAACGATACTGGCTGGCTCAATTGGGAAAATCCGAGACAGGATTAGCAGGAGTTGATAATGAGTGAAGTAGAACGCCCGGGCAGAGGCCGGCGCCCTCGCGGCGGACGCGAAGCGCGCCGCAACGCAGCACCGGCAAAGGCAAGTGCGCCTTACGTAACCCGCAAAATTCCTTGCTTCGAAGTACTCGACGAAGAAGGCCTGCAGCTGATCGAGAATAACGCCGAAACCATTCTGCAAGAAATCGGAATCGAGTTCCGCGACATGCCCGAAGCGCTCGAAATTCTGAAACAGGGCGGCGCCGATGTCGACGGCGTTACCGTGCGTTTCCCGCGTGGATTGTGCCGCTCCATCATCCAGGCATCGGCGCAGGCCGAATATACCCAGCATGCCCGAAACCCGGCGCGTAACCTGCAGATCGGCGGCAAGAATACCGTTTTTGTACCGGCCTACGGTAGCCCTTTCGTCTACGACATCGACCAGGGTCGACGCTATGCCACCATCGAGGATTTCCAGAATTTCGTCAAACTTGCCTATGCATCGCCGGGACTGCACCATTCCGGCGGCACCATTTGCGAACCGGTAGACATCCCGGTTAACAAACGCCACCTCGATATGCTTTATGCACATATCAAATTTTCCGACAAGGCCTTCATGGGCTCGGTTACCGCACCGGAACGCGCCCAGGACACGGTCGAAATGATCAAGATTATCGCCGGCGATAACTACCTCGATCCGGAAACCGGCCGGCCGCGCACCTATGCCACCAGCCTGATCAACGCCAACTCGCCGATGACCTTCGACGATACCATGCTGGGTGCCGCCAAGGTTTATGCCGAAAACAATCAAGCTACGATTATCACGCCGTTTATCCTGGCCGGCGCCATGTCGCCGGTAACCGTGGCCGGCACTGCGGCGCAATCGCTCGCCGAGGCGCTCGCCGGCATGACTTTCGTGCAGCTGGTCAATCCGGGCGCACCGATGATTTTTGGTAGTTTCGCCAGTTCGATGTCGATGCAATCCGGCGCACCCACCTTCGGCACCCCGGAGCCCGCCCTGGTGCTTTACGTGATGGCGGCGCTGGCGCGGCGACTGGGTGTCCCGTTTCGTTCGGGCGGCGGGCTATGCGGTTCCAAGCTGCCGGACGCACAGGCCGCTTACGAAGCCGCCAACACACTATTGCCGGCAGTTATGGCCGGTGTCAACTTTGTGCTGCATACCGCCGGCTGGATGGAAGGCGGTCTAGCGATGGGATATGAAAAGTTCATCATGGACGCCGACCAGGCATCGATGATGGCAATCCTGATGAGCGGCGTCGATCTCTCCGAAAATGGCCAGGCCATGGATGCGATTCAGGAAGTCGGACCGGGCGTGCATTTTCTTGGCTGTAACCACACCCAGCGCAATTTCAAGGAAGCTTTTTACCTGTCGCCGATTACCGATAACAACAGCTTCGAGCAGTGGGAATCGGAGGGTAGTCTGGATCATGCCCAGCGCTGCAATCGGCGCTACAAGAAAATACTGGGCGAGTACGAAGCGCCGCCGCTCGATCCGGCCATCGATGAAGCCTTGCTCGACTTTATGAAACAACGCAAGGATTCGATGCCTGATTCCATTACATAATATCTGGGCGCCGCAAGCGGCGCCCCACCTTAAACTGTCATCACCGCACAAGCGCACTGCTGTCCGGAATAAATCATAATGCCAACTGTGCTTGATGTATTTGGAAATCGGATTTCCATTTTCGTCGTCGTTTAAGTACTTCGAATTCGAGTCTGGGTCGCTGGAATAGAGTCG
>Ga0209122_1000036_pt1 | contig 61842 bp, 29 predicted proteins | sample OlaalgELextract2_2_FD_187375 | JGI IMG/M metagenome (GOLD analysis project Ga0209122, IMG submission 187375) | Olavius algarvensis symbiont microbial communities from Tuscany, Italy - Type A ELBA extract 2 (SPAdes) (version 2) | ecosystem: Host-associated > Annelida > Digestive system >...
GCGAGTTTTTTCGCATTCTGTGCCAAGACTCTCCATGCGACCGACATATCGAAGACCGCACGTGGGACGCATTAATCCGAGCGATTCCCGTAGACTTGCCCACGCACGCCAGATACAGGTGTCTGCAGGCAGTGGCTGAATACGGAGCCGCAGCAATTAAGCCGTTCATCAACCTGTTCGTTAAAATCTCAAAAGAAAAACATCGCAACGAGATACAATCTGCCCTGGCATTTTTCTACGATCCTTTGAGCGGTCGAACTTGCGAATGGATGAGAGAGGTAGCGGCGTTCGACAACAGACTCTTTCAGCAAATGGTCTACAGAATAATCAGCTGTTGTGTGTCGCCGAGGACGGGAGCGGCGTTTAAACGTTCGCTAGTCTATGCCCATCAGATAACTACGGCGACTACGAAGCGCGTGTATCTTGACGGCGCTGGAGAAAAATGCGCTAACCTGCTGTGGAAGTTGAGAAGAGCCTACGAGCATATTCTCTTCGGTAGATTCAACGTCGACGACATGACCAGTAAATATGCTCCACTACAAGCACTATTTGATCCATCGAAAGCCTATTCGCACTCCTCCTTCAACTATCATGATTATGTCTCTAGCGGCAAGGGTCTGATGGTAAGAGGTTGCCCGGACTTAACGTTGTTGGCACCGCCTAACAAATCGTTTCCTTATCATCACTACCGAGGCGCATTGGAATTGATCAGTTCGTGTGACGATGATCTCGGCGTCGTGTATTGTGACAGTCGACTAGGTCATCATCTCCTCGATCCAGAAGATTACATCTTTGATCCGCCTAACATTCTCTTAGGTTTGTCGACGACGGGTACCAGCGAATTTAAGACGACGTTCGATACGACTGAGCATTTAGCCATGAGAATTACCGATTTCACCAGCGCCCCAAAAAATGTCTATCAGAATAACGGCGACATCATCGACGACGTCGACAACGAATTCTGTCACAAAGCTCACCTGCTGCAGCCATCTGACGATAGCCAGTACGAAAGCGACGTATTGAGTGTTACGTGTCACGTCAAAGATTTCCTTCTATGGGTAATTTCAGAGAATCCTACGTTAAACTTGACACGTTGAAAAAGGTTACACAGGCAGCCGCTGTCAAACGCGTTTATAACGGCGGAGAATGTGCCGTGTACGAGTTCTTAACGTCGGTGGAAGACGACGGTGGCGAAGACGTGGCAGTGGTGTTTAATGTACCGCTGAGACTCGTTTTCGGCAACAAATATAAGTGGGCGACGTTTTATCGCAACGACTACAGAGTTGTTCTTACTCTGGTTTCGAACGGTGTTCCGACCACTGTAGCAGAGTTTCCGGTCGAAGGCGAACTACCGTATGGCAACACACACGTAAACTTACAGAACGACAACTCTGACGACGACGACATTGATTTTGTGTTCAGTTTTTCTACGTCTGGAGGGCATGTGCCAACGTTGCTGGCGGAAGACATAAATTGCCGTGGACGTTTTGCACTCTCGTCATTCGTCGTATTCGTTGCATTTTCGGTGTCATTAGCGGCCGTTTGCCACTTTTGTCTATGTCAGTGTAAAGAACTCAACTGGGTGAATCAAATAATGAAACAGAGTGCTTAGCCTACACGTAAATGGCTGTACCTCGGTATAACAGTGGCATGTCCTACTGCCAACCAGAGATTGAAGTTTACTACACGAAGAAAGAAAATAGACAGAGAATCCCACAAGTCATCGAACTGATTGCACCTGATTGTCTTTCGTCGCGATATTACTCATATTCGCCGAAGAGTCACATGTACAAAATTTTTGCCGTTTTACCGTGTCGTTCGCCAGGAGTAACCTCGCTGGTTTCAGATCCATCTTCTTTAGCTTTCAGTTTTGATGGCATCGCGACATGAAGCTACGGATCTATGGCGCTAACTGACCTTTGAGCGTTTGTCGGTGAAATACAATTTGCGTTGAATATATGTACTGCGATGTAATATGTTAAGTATAATGTGCATGTATGAAACAGAAAAAAACAGATGTGGTGTATACAACATTTTCATTGTTTGTTTTTTATACCGGTCGCAATATATTGCTAGCAGTCAACAGTCGCTGCTTTACACGCTGTAGCAACGTGATGCACACACACATTAACACATTCTCTAACGTGCATTCCGTCAGATACGTCAAAACGCATTAGCCTAGAGTCGGTGATCGACACATTAATGAAAGGGGGCCTAGCTTCGATTCGCGGTGTGCTTGTTGCGACAACGCAAACAGTGGTGAATCGAGTACGCGAGAGGCACGACACCAATAGAGTTGTACAAGTTTATTGCAATCAATTTACTGCCTAAAGTAATAATGCTGAGACATGCATCCTATTCGTTTTCTGCGGCGTTCACGTTGTTCGTTGACAGCCGGTTTTTCACGTTCTTCATCTGCCGCGTTCATCACAGCGGCTACCTTCAGTTTAGTCGCGTCACTTGTGCGCGTCATTCCCACCAACTGGTCACTTCTGCCGATTTTCTGAAAGTTCAGAAACACGTAACCTCGGTGCGTAGATCCTTGTGCGTATGCTACCGTCGAAGCTGGTGTTCCATAGACTGGGTTCATTACGCCAAACATTACAGCCATTTCAAACCGCTTAATTTTCAGATCTTCTTCATTCATGGTGTCCAACTCTTCGACGGACAGTTCCCTCGCGACCGTGGAACGTGGCTTCTTGGCGCTGCTTATCACCAAATTACGCGTTTTCAGTATGACGTCCGAGAATACGTTGCAAGATTGCGGTCGGAACGGGCGCGGAAGATTCATCAGCTCGCCACCGTTCAGCACAAACATAGTATTGACGGTTTGTCTCGATGGTGCACTCATTTCAGCCATCCCGCGTCTCAGCATCAGTCCAAACGTGTCCGATTTTGAGTTCCTCCAAAAGGTGTTGTTCTTGTTGCGCTTAGGTTCGGTGAAGATAGTGCTCCAATTGACTTCAGCCGAACACTGAGGATGAGTGGTAACTAGTAAATTGTCTAGCAGTAGCAATGTGCACATCGAATCCATGTGAAGTTCGTGCTGAAATGCTTCTACTCCCATCCACAGAGCCATCGCGGGTTTCACCGGGTACCGGCCGTTAGATGTAGCCTTTTCTCGCCTCAGTAGCGACGACGGATATCTTGCTCCTTGTTTCATGTTCTCCGTATACTCCCGTTCTTTGTTTTGTCGCCAGACAGCGTTACACGCACTTCTGCCGCTGTCGACGACTTTAATGTCGCCTATGCCGTTCAGACGTAGGTTGCTGATTTGCACCGGTTTGTCTTCGTACTTTAGTAACGAGTATAGAGGACTGCGATCGACGTACACGTCCAGTTTGACGTCTGTTGCAAACGCTTTGCCCACTCTGCTGCAAATGGCTATCACCAGACGTTCGAACTTCGTTGCCAGCTGATCGACGGCCATCTTTCTCTTCTCCGCATTATCTCTTTCCGATGTCAGCACGTCGTTCACCAGGCGATCGTATTCGTCAAATATTTCGCGTGCGTCAGTCGGAATTCCTCCGTGCAGTATCTTATAGGTATTCTTCAACGTAACGCTGTCCAACATTCCCATCGGAAGAGACGGGTCCAGCTGACTTATCCACCACTCTTGAAACTTTTCGATCACTCCTCCGTACACCATGCACTTGTAAGCATGCGGAGCGTGTTGTGAGAACACTGTGTTTTCCAGCAGTTCGGCCAAGGTACAGCTTATGCCTCTAAATACGACACTCGTTGTCGTCTTTTCGTTTGTCGCAGGAGCGTTTCTGACCATGTAACGAACTCTCTTGAAAGCCATGTAAAGAATCCGAGCGTTTGTGGTCGTTCGTAAACTGTTAGCAAAGTTGTCGCTGTCGTAATTCGGTCTGGCGAATTCCACCACCATGTCCCCGTAAGGATCGTATGTCATCTGACCCACTTGATCGACCACTTTCGATCCACTCAGATAATGTTGTGCTAAACATGTTCCGTTGCCCAGCTTCGCGGCGATTGCTTCGGCGTTCTGGCGCTTTACCGAGTGTTCTTTCTCGCTGAGTAAGTTCACGGCACGCCCGACGATGAAAGTCAAATTGTCAGTCTTCTCGTCTTTATCGTTACCAATGTCGAGCACACGAGTCTTTCCGTCTTTATCTCGTATCGTCTTTATCACGCGACACTGTTTTCTGTCGTTCACTACCCTGTCGTACAGAATATCATTGCGTGCAGTTTCGTTAAATGTTTCGTCCGATGGTAACACCACACCTGTCTCGCACGATTCCAGCACTTCTTTCGCATCGACAACAAGCTCGCGTTTGCGCGACTGCGTTTTCTCCGTCATTCGCTTTTGCATAACTTCGTAATGAGCATTGGCAATACATTGCTCGTGTGTTGGATTGCACCCGCTGTCGTCGCTGTAAAAGTCGTCGACGCCGAGGTCGCTTTCTGCTTCAGTTTTGTATTTTGCATAGATTTCTTGCTTGTCGCGCCACATCCGTATTCTATTGCTTCTCGCTTCATTCTCGCTCAGAGATGATAAACCTTCACGCGTCACGGCGTGCACGCCCGCTTCAACATCTATCGGCACGATGACGTCGGCGATGAACACAATGTCTGTGAACGGGATATCAGCTTTTCCCATGGAAGCCATTTTACTGGTATATTTGCAGACGTCATCGTGCTTTCTGTACAGTCTTGTCCCCTCAGGAATGTAGCCGGGGTCCTCAACAAGCTTAGAGTGCTCTTCATGCGTGTACATCGACGTGTACGTGTACGGGCTAACTGGAAGGCATCTCTCCAACGTCATACATGTGGCACGGCAGGCCAACGTGTCATTCGCTTGGAAGTCATTTTTATCGCGTCGAAAGAACTCTGATTTGTAAGGCAAAACATTTTCTTTGTCAGCCAGGTGTGTTGGGGTAGCACACATCTCCAGCGCAGAAGCTATTGATCCTATGGCAGACGATTGCGTTGTGCTCCCAGAAGACACTATGATTGGAACTGTTGTCATGATATATGGTGGTAGATAGATCATCAACGACAAGAACGTGAGAATCTTGCGGATGTCTCCAAAGCATGACGGGGCCATGCCGTCTTCTTCAAACAATAATAACGGAAACAAAGCTGGAGCAGGTGGGGGACGAACGTTCGTTGAAGATATTCCCATCATTACGTTTAGACGATACGTGTCCTGGTCGATTGTCTGCTCGGCAGCTCGTACCCTATCTTCAGCTTCTGCTTTTGTCATGCCGGTTTTCACTCCTTTCACCGCGCAGGTTTTCTCGTTTAACGCACCCACTAGAGAGTTAACGTAAGGCATTAGGACTCGGGGCACTAGCTTATATCCTGTATACATCGGATGAGCTTCATCCAGCACGTCTCGACGGAAGGCCGACGAACCATTACGGTGAAAATCCGTTAGCAGTTCGTTGTAACACTCTGTCACCAGGGGCCACAATTTACGCGCGGCAAGCTGGAAATGTTTCCTAGTAATCAACTCTGCGTGTTCTTTGTCCACCGATCCTCTTACGTCCCGCAGCAAATTCTCGTACGATTCCTCCAACTCTTTGTCGTTCTTTATATCTTCCAGTCGTGCTCTGATCTTAGCTTGCGAGAATTTTATGTTAAACATTTTACATATGGTGTTGTTCTGCATGACGTGGTTCATTCCGGATGGTATCGTGTCTGGAACCGCATATTCCAAATACGCGTCCGTTCCTTTACGGGCAAACGACGACACTGTCCCGTTAGGCATTGTCCTCATCATGGTGTTGATGGAAAAAGTCTTCCCCGTTCCAGCGTCTCCTTCAGTTATTATGCTGGCGATAGGTAGAGGTTCCGATGAACTCCAACTTGGCGGTAAATTGTCGGTTTTATTTTCTTTTAGATAGTTATCAAACCACTCACACCATTTGGCTAGATAGTCGATCCATCCATCTTTGTACTTTAGTGCCACTTTTGCCTGCTGAGAAGATACAAATTGTTTCACGTTATCGATAAATGCAGCGTCAGCGAACATGTAGTAATTAATCCTTTTTGTTTTACTTAATGGGTCTTCTCCTCGCGCATCTGAAGCATTGCTCGACGATTCGGGCTGGTGCTTTTCACAGTTCGATTGTTCAGCGTTTTCAAAATCCATCGTTTCCTCTGCATTTTCCATTACGCTAAAATGTCTTATACAACCTCAGCGACAACGACGACGCAATTTCGCTCGTACACCACGTCTATTCAAACCTATAGTTCAATGTCATGCGCGGAGAAACCAGCCTACTACGTCGCTGTACGCGTCGTATTTAAGCGATAAATGCGATCTCCAGCAGGTTTTCCGCTTTTATTTCTTCACGAAGGGCGAGTAAACTGACGACAACTATATTGTTTTATCGACCACAACGATAGCCATAACCATTCGGTTGATTTTGTAAGGCTGCTGCAACCGCCCGTTTACTGTCCCGGTGCAACGTTGTTTTCGGCAAAAAATTAGGTTATTATTCTACTTATTTCTCATCGTTATGGCAAGATAGCGACTAGGTCTAATAAAAGAATATACCAAAGGCTGGTGGTATAAGTGGCAACAAATTGTCTTGTGGGCATATTTCTGATGAGTCAGTTTACTAAGTTTGTGTGGTATAGATGCGTCGTGTAGTGAGAATTGCTTACGTCGTGCGAGGAGGTCCAAGGGATACGAAACAGATATCAAAATATAACTCACATTTTATTTAATACACGCATATAGTTCCATAAGTACATAACAAAGACACTTTTTGCCACAGTTTCACTATTAAATCACATTAATTTGTGGCTCAGCATCCCAATTTCTTTCTGCTGGTACTTGTGCATATGCGGGACGTCTTAGTCGCCTAGTAAACGTGTTTGTTCCAAACAAGCGCCAGGACAACGTTTCACCGATCTATTTTTTTGTCACGTGTCTGATTACTCGGTAATTGGAAGTGGTGTTTGCTTTTCCTCACATTGACCAGCGTTCTCGAAATCGCTAGTTTTTATGTGCTCTTTTTTTCTCACTAAAGCAAAATGTCTCACGGCAATATCGCACACATTTTGGTGCAACGAGAACGGATTGTCATCTACATGTTCGTATTCTCCGCCAGTTTTTGCGTCGATCAAAGCACTGTTTTCAATGCCGCTTTGCCACGTCAAAAACTGATCCGATGTGACACGTTGTGGAAAGAGCATAATAACTCTTTTTTCTGGACGTATCTGGCTTAGGCGAGACGCACGATCTCCGACAGCTTGTCCGGTTTTTTTCGCGTACAGCCAACAAAATTCAGGAGAACCTACAACAACTACTTTTTTGGGCCAAGACTGTAGCAACGTTTCCATGGCGAGGCAAAACTCCTCCAACTTTTCGCCGACGGGTAATGTTTGACTGCCGCTGTCTGCATGCATCACTCTGATGTCTGAGAACGATGTTAATAGTATCGAGGCCACGGTTTTTCTGTCACACGTGGAATTAGCTATCAATTCCAAAAAGTACACGTCGTTCATGATCGTTTCTTCGATATCTTCTTTTTCGGACGCATACATTCTCTCTGGGATGTAGACGGGGCGTTTAGGTAGCCATGTTCTTTTCACTTTGAACACGGTCTTTTTCATCGCGGACAAAAAAAACGGGTCGTACGCAAATGCACAATATGAGCAAGGCTACGTCTTGTTCATTCCATACGAGGAGACATGTGGTGTCTAGCGATCAAACAGCTTGTGCGGCCTTTCAATATTTTTAAACACTTTTCTTCTCCCAACAATTGAACGAGTGTCTCCGCGCCGTGAAATAGGAATGGTAGCAAACACACGTGATTTGTTCTCATACAACAGTCAGCGTCTGAAAACATGCGTCTCATATTGCATATGCAGAAAACGTTTCCGTCCGATGTGCAGTGTTGTCTAATAGCATCTTCTAACTCGTTTTGCTTCTGATAGATGCGCATACCTGTTAAAACAGTATGCATAAACGGATATTTTTCTTTTGCCCATTCTTTAAACACGCAACTTATCGGTTCACACTGTACACGGGACTCCTCGAAGTCCATTGTATACAGGACGTCTGGGTGACGTGTTGTTGCAGGCCTAGTGCACGGTGCGCCCCTGCGCCCTTTGCGTCTCTTTTCGTGTTCTGACACGGCATTTTTGGTCGTCTCTTCCTCACATTCGTTTGCTGTGCCGAAATAAAATTTGCTTGCTAGAGCGTCGTCGCCGGTCATTAAACTCCCACTCGTCGCCTCAACTTTCATTCCCAAAACTCGAACCTGCTCCCTCGCCATAGAAATTAAGTCGTAGAGTATACGTCTAGCCGCGGGCGATATGCACACTGTGCACCATACACACGGATGAGATCTTAAACCGAGTCTAAGTTTTCGCGTTCCGCGAATCTCTGAATTGTAACAACATCGGTGCAGTTCACACAGAACGTCAATTTCGACCTTCACCGCACTAGCATGGTCAAAGTGCCTCTCCCAAAAAAACTTGCTTCTTTCCTGTTCTTCGTTCTGGTCCGTCGTTGATAACTGGTGCTGTTTTAGATCTCCTTCGACAGCAAAGAAAGGAGTGATCTCACATGCCTGATTCTTGTTGTTGTTGTTATTATTACCGCTATTAGCGTGGCCGTGGGGTTTGTGTTTCTTTGCTAGAGGGTGTGGCAGCGAAAGCCATTCGTCAGCGCAAAATTCCATTTCAACTGGTGTATCGACGTCCTTCGTTTGTCGCTTCATACTCGGCTGATAAAGCGCGTAGCTATCTTCTCCATAAAATTCTTCGAGCGGTACTTCCGGTAAATGTTTTTCTACCCAACTCGGGGAGACCAACGTTCGGGCGTCCGTGTTTAATGCGTGGTTCATTGCTGCCGTGTCGTAAGATCCTGTATTCGAGTAAATACACCTCGACTGCTTGTCCTTGTTGTAACCGTAACATCCACCCTTTTTCAGATTTTCCAACATCATCTCGTAATTTACGCGCAGTTTTTTGGCAAGTTTTATTGACGTATCTGCACCTGGCTTTTCGCATTCCGTCTCGGAACTTTCGTCGTCTGTTTCGAAAGGCTTCAACTGTTGTTCCTTTATCAGTGTATGAAGTTCCAACATTTTCGGAATGCGTTCAGTCAAGGGTGTATGACTGATGATATCGTTGTTGCATGTTCTTACAATCAAGTGCAGAAAGACAGATTCTGGATCGATGCTGTTTGCTGCACAAACACTCAGTCCAAACTTTTTCATCGTGTAATACCAAACGAACACCGTTCCGGTGCAGCTTATTGGCATTCTGGTAGCAAATTGTCTTATTTGTTCGATCGTATATTTAGTTTCTTCTGGGTTTTTCCGATGAAAAACGAAAGAACAAAAACTGCATTTATCCTTCTCGCGTTCCCTGTCGCGCCAGCTGTTCAAGTATAAGTCGACCGTCGTCAAAAAGTTCGTCGACGATAAAGTCTTGCAAACAAACTCTGTCGCTTCTTTATTGTAAAACATTGCGCAGTTAGATGCACATATGGCCATCGCTTCAGTAAAGCGAATCGCTATGTGCCTCTCTTCACACGCCTACACGTTTCTAATAGAATTGGCTGACGCTTGGTACCAAAATCAGCTGGACGCTTTTACTGTAATAGGTGACGTTATTCGGTCGAGAGCGTCATCATACAGCGATGTTGAAAGGTGCATCCGAGAAGCCATATTTGCCTCGGAGACGGAAGATTGGCGTAACAAAAAGGACATCGTGAAACGGGACTTGGAAACACGCATCGAACATTTGTGTGTTGTCTACGACATGCTGACAGCAATGGGACTTTCGCAGCAGCAAGCTGAAATTGTTCTCGCACTTCTGTGTTCCGACAAAAAGATATCGGACGATACTCGAGATCAGATGGTGAGTCTGTATAAAGACTGTCTTACGCTGGAACCATTTACCAAGGGGGAGGGATTTATACCAATCGAGGGCGGAAATAATGTAATTAAGACGTGTCACAGAGAAAAAATCCTACGTTTTCTAATGTGCATCCAATCATGCCTCCCGATTACCAACAAAACCGAACAGTTAGAAGATGCGTTGGCGAAGGCTGTGATGCAAATAAACAAGGAGAAGATCAAATCAGGTCTCATGCATGCATCTGGCGTTAAGCCAGAAAAGTGTGTCGCTACTGCTTCCGTAGCTATTTCAGACCAAAGGAGTAGCAATGGTTCGAAATGTGCTAAACAGAAGCAGGCGACGTTTCAACGTAACACCTGTTACGAGTGTCCTGAGTGATTATATAAACGCGCCACTTTCAGTTGACGTGCACCGACATGGAGTTAAAGAAAATAGGTTACGTGATGAACAAAGATTCTGTGATGTACGTGGACATCGAGAACGGACAAAAGTCACAATCGTCGCACATACCGGCTATTGGAGAGAAAAATACACACTACTTCATACACAGATCGATAAAAGCTACAAAACACGAAACGACGGTATTTGAAAACTCGCATACCATAGTGGAAGATTTTAATCGTGACGGTTTGTTCAATCCCGAGCAGTGGACATTGGCGTTAGAGTGTTTAATGTGTTGCGGCTCTATACCAACCGAAGGAAACGTGGAGTCCATGAAATTTACGCAAGTTTTTCAAACGGTACACGCAGACGAAAATAAACTTGTGATTAAAACTCTCAGTGCAAATGAGACACGTGCACCCGCGCCGACGTTTCCGTCGCTGACCTATATGAGTGACAAACATGTCATATGCGAGACGGTTGACCTGTATCGGACGTTTGCTCGTATTGTTTCCAGAGGCCGATACCTTACAGAAACACCACATGTACTCAAAAAATGGCTACTATCCAAAAGAGGCAATCGGAAAATTCCTTTCCTGCCGTATTTCGTGTCGGTGTTGTTCGAACTGGGACTTCCTGAAGCCGATGATGTCAGTATCGTGGATGAACAGACAATCGTGTTGACAATTAAAGGGTTGGAATGGGTAAGTGAACGAGCGCACAATGCTTTCGACAGCACCGTTCCATGTTCGGGGACTAACGCTGCCATACTGCGACTCGGTCGGTGGACGGTAATACCGGCTGTAATAATCACCGACGAAGAACGACAACAAAAACGCTTGAGTTTTGATGCGCCTACAAACTTTGTTCACGATTTCATCTGGAAAGCAGTGTGTGGTGGTGAGTGGGTCAAAACAGAGGACACGCGCACAATGGCGATGCAGAAACACATTAAAGCCGTTGATTTCTATAGTCGCCTCTTCCGATGCATGTGGGTCAATAAAAGGTTCATATTCAACGACAGTGAAGTTGATAGCTCCACTGGACAGATAATTGACCCTAGACCTCGCTATCTGAAACTGTATGATTACGTGGTGAAAGATACGGGTTGCATTGCGCTACCCGAAACAGATCAAGCTATGGGTTGCGTCCGTTACGTAGATGTACCTTGGGCTACATGCTGTGTCTACAATCCGACGAGACACGCTGTCGAAGATGCAGCCTTGTATCAGCTCACCGAATTTTTGAAAAATTCAGACAAACGGAACAACTGACAACTCTCTATGCAGGCGAAATATTTAGTATTACTGTAACTCGTTCACGTAAGTCCATACATTCGACCTCTGAAGATGGATCACCCCAAGCAAGTTACCCTGTTCGCACTAATGCTTTGCGTCGTCACCCATCTAACTACGGGAAACTTATCACGATTTGTGCAGCTGTCGAAAGCTACTATGGACGAGGAACCAATCGACGTTTCTGGCGTTATCGACTACGTCACAAATATTACTGACGGTGTTCGTGGACGTATTTTCGTCAGGGCGTCCCATTCAGTAGACATCATATACTGTGATTCACACAGTGATGTCCCTGTCGACAAAATCATGCTGCCGAAATCATATCACACTTTAAAAGAGAAGAACGTTCAACGATTCGAATTTGCCATACCGGCTAGCGCTGCCATCCTAAACACTGTACTTGGATCTGCAGGATTGAGGTGTGCGGTGTACGTCAATTACAACCTTCGACATTTCCTTATTATGTACGGATCAAACGGTGGCGCCAAATTGTTGGATAATTCTACAAATACCGACTTACAGATTTTTAAGACTGTCTACAGAGATACGCCCCATCTCTTGTGGATCGTTGTCATCATGTTCGCCTTAGCGCTGTTCATTTTGGTCATTATACCTATCATCGTTATCGTGAATAGTCGCAAAATGCGAGGAGACACGCTGTCGAAGATGCGGCCTTATATCAACTCATCGAATTTTTGAAAAATTCATACAAGTGGAACAACTGCTGACTCTCTATTCAGAAACAAACATGTTCGTTTCGTTGTAAATCTTTGAATAAAAGTTTTTTATGGTGATGATTTCTGTATTTATCTGTATTCGTATTGTATCGTTGTTTCCATGTGCCTGTACGAATGACGTGTTCTAGGCCTATAGTATTTGCGTCCATTGTTGCAACGTATGGAAACTAAAGGTTTGCACGTATTTTCCCGCAACGACAAAGTACCTGCGGCTACTGTTTTAGGAAGGGTAATATCCAAGGGTCACAATGCCGTAAAAAAGAAAGACTTTAGAAAACCGTGGCGGGCAGCAGAAAGAACTTGGTTAATTCATCCTTCTCCAGTCTCCGGAGTAGCGTTGGATTTTGTGTTCCAAACCGAAACGGGTGTCTTCAGTCCCTTTTCGTCCAGTCTGTTCGCGCATCTGGACGATTTGAAAAATGCGTTTGTTCTCTACGCTTTAGGCGATTTGCTATTTTCGCTAGAAAGAGATCGTCCGGAATTATTTGCCGGCTCCGTTTCTGTCAACGATGTACCTATAGCGCAGTTCGTAATCGACTCGGTAGTACGTAAGTTGAATGCGGCTGTCGACGAAACCAACTTCATCGCTCGCATTGAGCGGGTGTCGGACGTATTTGATCGGGCCGTAAAAATTTTCCTAACTTTGGGCGTAGCTCCGGTGTCCAAAAGCGACACCCGTTACCGTTCGTTCACGTCAGTTAAGGGTGATATTGTCGGCTATATAGACACATACGTTTCGTTTCTTGAATCAGCGGTTAACATCTTCAGCGTAATCGAAACTGACGTACTCCTGCGAAACACGGTATTGACCGTGCGCAATGGAACGTACGGATGTACGGATTACGCGGGTGTGCCATACGTCTTATGGACTTTTGGACGCGTACCCACGTCTTTCAAAGCGGGATTTGCCTCCAGACCACCTTTACTTAGTATGATGCAGTACGAATATCAGTATATGTTCGCCAACGCAAGGCACAGACACCAAGCCATTGAAAAAATGACGAAAACCAGTGTCGTGGTGTCGTCTACGCTAACAACTGAAGCCGAAGCCGTGCTTGAAACAACGCGTAAAGGTCAGCAACTGTTCAATCCGTTAGAGACGATACAATCTATCGAGAAAGAGCGCGAAAAACTCGACATATTAGAAATGAAAGCCAAATCGATTAAAATGGTTGCAGATGGACCGAGTAGTGCAGACGATTCTATGTTCAATGTTAAGCGTCAGTTGACTGCTTTGGAAGCGGCGGTCGAAATCAACTCAACGTTGGAGAAAAGTCTCCATAAACATTTCAGCAGACTAAAATCGAAAACTGTGGAGCACGACGAGGACGAGGATCAGTACACCCCAAGCGTCGTACAAGAACGCGGAATGATTCATGGAGCGGGTCCTGAGTGGCGAAAGAAAGAGATTGTCGATCAAAACAGGGTCGTGCAGCAGAAACTGCTAACGCAGAAGATTCGAAAAATGAAATCGGAAATTGTTGAATATCAAAGAGAAGCTGGCGTGTTAAGGGAGGAATTAACGTCCATGATACAAAATCAAGCTAAGTTAGACTTTCAGATTAAAATGAAGCAAACCAAAATAGAAATGGTCGGTAGAAACCTTGACGAAATGACAAAGGAACGAGACAGGGCGACAACGACATTAAAAAAGTACGAAGCTTTGATTGACAACATGAAGGAGACAGTCGCAAATGCACTAAGCGAAACTAACGCGAGTGAGACGGAACGAAACAAGTTACTCAAGATGTTTACCCACGCCACATTTTCCGATGCCGGTGGACAAGGTCTAGATACCAAATACGAGTTTTGTCAGAATTCAAAATGTCTGTTCGAATTTCTCCATCTGATATTGGGTGATGACGCACGAACAGAAAAGAAAAACGGAGCTGACGATGAAGAGACTGACACGACAGAGTATGCTTACGAAAAAATGTTGAAAGATCGCGGTGTTTTCGTATTGCCGTTTTTTACTGGAGTACAGAACCGAGCAACATTGGACGCTTACAATTACTGGCTCCCGTACGACTGGATGCACGACAAACCCATGGAACCGTTCTCAAAAGATGGCCACACGACGATGGACATGGCCGGTCGACAAGCTGTTACGAATACGCCGGAACTGTACATACTAGACGTTAATCCTAAAACGGCCGAAGAAACGTCGAAAGTCAGACGCGCAATTGATGTTGCCGGTGGCACGACACTGTTAGATTCCGTGTTTCAAAGGACATTCCTTAACGTCCAGTTTCCAGTTCAGGGTAGCGTGGAGGAGTCTATCAATGCCCACTTGAAAGAAAAATGGCACCATCTTATCGGCAAACTCCTACACTTGTCTGGCGAAACGTTCACAAAAAATGGTCAACGAGTCGGAGCCAGAGTGTCCACGGCATCGATCAACGTTTTCATCGCTCCTTTCTTCGCCCAGTATATGGGACAGCGAGGCTATGCTAGACGTTTACCGACACTAGTCGCCGATTTTATGGACAACGTCGGTACACCGCTAAAGGAAGCGGGCTATACTGCGCACGAAAAACTGACGTATTGTTTCTGTTGTCGTAAAATAGCTCCCCTACATTATCCGACTTTAGAAGAAACTGATGTAGTATGTCAGCAACAAAAGCCAGTTATTCTACATGACACGCGAAACCGTTGATTCGGTATGTCTGGGGCGAACGAGTAGACACCTAGGACAGTGCCAACAGCCCCATCTCTCATACGATGCACTTCTTTATCCAAGAAGCCGACTAATAGCACCTAATGTCACCGCTGTATAGTATTTCAGGTTGCTATTTACTATAATGGCACCTATATTTATCGTCGAAGAACGATACAACAGTTTTACCATCATATCGTCGACAATAGGCTAATTCAGTTATCTGGATCTGGTGTCCTTACGTTCAGATGTCACATCGCTGACCGTTTCTTTGCAGCAAGTGCGTGTGTTGCATTAGCGCGTGAATGATCCTACAACAACTGCCGGACAAGGGCATTACAGCATGCGGGCACACGACAGCGACGGCTATCGTGTTAACGGTCTTCCTTCTCATGCTATTGTCACAGATCGAAGGTTTCGTAGGCCTACCTATGTGTAATAGTTTACGATATCTTATGAAAAAACATAACAAAAGACAATTATACGACTGTGATGTTTTTATTGCTATAAGCAACAACAAATAAACGTGTGTTATATAATTGTGTTCGTTCGTTTCTTGTCATTAAACTCAGTCCAGCCTGTGGATATTGGCGTTAGCGTAAGAATATTCAATTGTCTGCACTGTCAATTCAAAGTCAAACAGCATACGGTCTTGCTCGACAGAAAGCGCGGCCATAAATTCCCTACATTTGCCCAACACTTCCTTGAGTCTTAGTTCGAATTCTTGGTCCGATTTGATCTCTGTGGGCTTCTCTGCGGCTAGTGTTGTCCTCACACCCTTGATCCGACCGATGAATCTTAAGCGGAAAGGATAGATATGGTCATGTTTGCGTAGCTGCTCCGTTTCGAACAGCTGTTGCATGATGCGTCGGTGTGTTGAGCTGTATAACAGGTAGACGGCCAACGACCACGCAGAGTCCTCCGGTATCGGACGTATGTCCTTCTGTACAAATTTGAACTGGTTCACACGCATTTGCACATCGCAAGAGTTTATGATTGGTAGTTGGTCGATCAGGATTCCTTTTTCTCGACGGTCTTCCAACTCGCTTTGCACTTCGCGTTGCGTTCCGGCAGATACTTCGTAACGAACCTTTTTCTTGTCATTTTTCTTTTCCATGCCCGCAGTTTTCCCTATTTGCCGTTTTTCAAATGTCTGATGACGAAATCTAAATATGCAGCGCTTTCCCAGATGTTCCGTTGTTCCAGAATATGCTTTCGTTAAATATGATTTTGGAGCGGGGCTCGGCTACCACATTTCTTCGGCGGCAAGTAGAGCACTGTTGTCCAGGTTGTCGATTCTTACTTCTGACAACGATTACGAAGCAGTAATTTTACCGACGGATATTCACAGTAGTGAAGGAAGACGGTTGAACCGCTCAAATGCAGCTAACTATGTCCAGCAGCTGACGTTGAAGCACGAACGGATAGAGCACACCGTTCTGAATGTTGAACGGCACGATATGTATGATCTTGACCAATTTTTTACATCCGTCGAATTAACGTTGGACACCAGCTGCTATGCGTCTGTCGTGGCTACGGCACTGGGAGGTCGACACTGCGTTAAGTTTCAGAGACTGCCGTTTCAACAGTTTATGATGTTGGACTCTATTTTAACAATGATTAATCGTAGCGGTTTGTCCCAGCATCAGACGCAGATCCTCATGCACATTAAAAATAGCTTGGGATACAATTGGTTAACGTGCACGAAAACCGTTCAGTTGCAGCGGTTGTTTTCTGTGCGTGTGGTGGGTAGCAATGTCAGACGACGAATGGGGAAGTCAGTTGCCGTGTATGCAGATTTAGCTCGATCGTTGGCGTTTTATCCCCGCGCCGGAATCAAGGCTCTATACACCGTGCACAAAGCGCCTGCCGCCGACGCCTGTCATACGGCAGTATCGTCAGCTGTTCAAGAGTTTGTTGAGCTCTTTAATGTCAAACAAAAAAACGACTTTCAGCGACGCATTCTCGCTCGAGGAGGTATGGTGGATCCAGAAGACTTCTTCTATCAAGCCAAATGTACAGTGTGGTACAATACTACTTCCTTGGCCGTTGCTTTCCATAAGCTCAACAGAAACGGATATTGTAACGGTGGCAAACCCGTTTCCAAGAACACGTTACGGTGTAAAGGTTATACGCAACAAGACGTAAGTTGTTTTTCTCACATTTTTGTCACAAAATGTCTATACAGAGATTCAGCTGCAGGTTTCACCTGACTCATTAATAGTTCTATTTCGTTGCAAGACATTAGGGGTGGGTAGAATGCAACACATCGTCCTGGTGGAAACAACGGATGGGTAACGTACATGCGTCCGTCGTCAACATTCGCGTAACAGACGATTGCGGGGCGCTTCCCTAAACCTCTCAATATCATCTCGTCGATAGAGGTTTGCACTTGTCGCAACGTAGCCTCGGTCATTTCTGATTCAATCCATACAGCTTCACTCAATTTCATTAATTGAAATCGTAAAGTTTGCAGAGGTCTGACGTCGTAGTCCACTTCTCCGTACGTTTGACCAGAAGCGTGTTTCACACTTTCAACCAGTCCGTCTTGAACTATAAATTTACACCAAGACGAACTATGCTCTGGAACCTCACACAGCGCTTCTCCCAGGTGCATTCTGTAACTTGTGTATTCCTCTAGATCCCATCTCCTACAGAAAAAGCTGTTGGTCCATGGATTAAATGGATTTCGCAACACGTCGAGCCCATTCGTTCTGTACAAACGTTCTCTTGTGATCAAAGCGTACGAATCTTTAAAATCTGTAAAATTTACAACCGTTGGTGGAAACGGGATATCTTGGTAAATTAGTGACAAGGCCAACAAAACTTCGCGCCCCACACCCGTATACAAGTCAGTCAAAGTACTAGGTTCTAGCATAAAAAGATGAGGAAACATCACCTTGTCGGTTATGTCGTGTGGCAATGTGCAATCGTACTCCACACAAGTCTCTAATGACTTAATGAAGCACATATGAAGCTGTCTCAAAAAAACTGGCATTGACCACGCCGCGTTTATCGGATATAGCGAATCACTCAAGGGCGCGGCAAGAAGCCCGTCGTTGCACGACATCCAATGATGCTCGTTGCACCAATAAACCCCCGTAATCATTTTAGCGTGAACGTTCTCCACACAAACCGGCTGACAACTCTTGTACTGGGCTTCTATTTCTAAGATAGGATCCACCGAAACTTCTCGCTCTCTCTCTTCGGCCACGCGTAGGTTGTCTGTTTCCATCTGCCAGTTCGCTGTATCTCGCCCTGTGACGTCTGCAAGTCTTATTACGCTAGAAACAAAACTTAACACTTCAGCGTCCGTTTCACTTCGCTGTTCGGTAGCGGGTTCTACTACCGGAACGGTTACCTCCATGACAGCCTCTTTTGTCCGTTTCACTCCATATGGGTTCGTGTATTCTCCGTGTCGTCCCAAAAACACGCAACTGGTGTCAGTAGCAGTATCTACCACTTCAACGAATGTGGTCTTGTAACCCGTGTCTAGCTTTATCGGAACGGCGTACCTGCGTAGACAGTGTAAGCGTACGACCTTGCTTTCCTTTCGAAACGTCGTAGCATGCACTGTTCCTGTACTTTTACGGCTTTCATGCCCCACACGTACAAGCAATCGCGCGTTTTTAACGTTATATTGTTCGTTGAACACCAACAAAAGCACGCTATTGGTTTTTCCCAGTGCCTCGGTAGTGTTTTGGTTTTCCTGCATGTTCGCTCCGACGTGCGAGAATCTGAGCATATTTGCTAACGTAAATAGGCTCTTCATAAGCTGACGTGTATGGTACAAGAGCATCTTCTTTACATGACAGATCGTGGGCAACAATAAAGGATACTTGAGTTCTAAAAGCAGCTCCCGGTTCGCTATTAGAATAATGCCCAAAGTACGGTTCGTGATGTCTCGTGTGTTTCAGATCTTGCTCAAGAACGGTCAATAGCTGTTTGAATCTCTCGTCACATCTGTCAAGACGAGTGTTGTCATTCACATGCATCTTTCTTCCATCCTCTTCCTTTTCCTGGGAAAACAATTCATATAGTCGTTGAATCATGCTGTTCAGTCGTTTCATGCATACGTCAATACACTTTTCACTGATCATGTTCTTGATGCAGGTAGCAAAATTATAACCCGTGTATTTTTCGGTCAGTACTTGTTCAATTCGCTGACGTTCGCTCATTTTTCTGACCCACCGTTGCTGTTTCTTCGTTTTCACGGTTGTATCCAACATAATACCATAGTTTTTACGAGTTTTTCTGTCAGATATCACACACCGATCTTCTTCGTCTGTTATACAATCCTCTCTTTCCATGCCGTTTTTACACAAGTGAAAACTGCCGTGTTCTTGGCACACAAAGAAATCACTTAACGGCATAGAATTGAATGCAGTGCGCAGACAGTTGTGGCGGATATCGGAAAATGTACAGACACGTTCAATCGGACAATTGTCCGCTAAACACTCTAGCATAGACATGTCACGAGCGAAAAAAATCGGTAGTTCGTTCCGGTTATATGTTTGTTCAATGCGAACTGTAACGGGTGTTTTTTGCAGATCCTTCGTGGAGACACATACAACTACGTGTTTGTTGACGAGAGCTGTTTCGTGCGACCAAGCGCTTTCGGGGAAGTCGTGCCAATGCTGTTAACGGATAATGGTCACATGGTTTTGACAAGCTCGCACAAATCCGGACAAGATAGCCGGACTTTCGTCGATATGAAGTCTTTACGGCGAACACAAATACTAATAAACAATGTAGTTCACGTCTGTCCCAACCACATCGTGTCTATGCTCAACAACGACGTAACGGCGATGTGTTGTCCGTGTTACTTGTTTCATCAGCCGCATCATATTACGGCAGACGCCGACTATCGACGAATCTTGAACGCATTCTCGCAAAGATCTGGTCTTCGGGTGGACGATGACGAAACTGGAGATGCTAAAACGGTCATGTTGAGCGAAGTAGGGATACTGCCGCCTGGTCTTTCATTGCAAGACGTAAACGACAGCACCAAAAGACAACTGGCGTCAGTGCGAGGTAGCGAAAAGTTTTGCTCCAAACTCGTCGACGTTAGAGATTACGTTATCTTAGGCAGAAAACGGCATCTGGTATTCTCTAGAGACATAGTCGTATACATCGATCCCGCTCCAACAAACGTCGGAAGATCGTACCACGCTATGTGTTTCGTCACTCGAGCCGAAGAACTCAACCCGCAACCGGGTGAAACGCGCTATCGATACGTCATTCTAGCAGTCGAAGAGTTTCAGACTGACGATGTAGATTCGCAGACCAGAGACGGTCTACTGGCTTTGGCCACTGTCTTTATCACCACTTGTTCTGTGTTGACACGCCTGTATGAAGGTTATTTCACTACATTTATCGTGGCCCCCGAAGCTAACAGTATCCACGTCGATCCATTCTGGTCACGCTGCGGTGTCTTGTATGCTAAAGATCCCACTTTAATTCGGAGTCAGGTGACGATATTAGGCACCACCATACAAACGCCTTCAGTGAAAGCAAGAATGACCGATTGCGAAAAAGAGATCCGGAAGAGATACAAACCATACCTAAAAAAGAAGGAAATAACATCTGCTAAAGCATATGAATTTCAGTACTTGTTCGACAAATGCGATTACGAACCAAAGAACGCCCAATCGTATAGAATCGGGTACGCGTTAGGAGGCAACAAGGTCAGCAAGATATATAACTTTTTCTCCAGCTTTTATAACCCAACATCGGGAAACGTATGCGATGTGTCCTGTGCCACCACTATTTGGAGTTGGTGGATTGGTCAATATAACCGATCCATCCCTGTTTACGTCGCGAAAAAACTCGAATTACTCGAAATACGTCCGACAATCAGTCAGACTACTGGAAAGACCGTGTACAAAATAGGCGGTAAAAAGAAGGAAAAAGACGGAAGTTTCGTTCAAGACGATTTACCCATAGCTGTCGTTATGAGTGTCTGTCTTTGCGCAGACATATGCGGTGGGTGTTACAGAGGTGATTTGGTGCGTCTAGAAACGCGTCAAACATATCAGCAAGAAAACGAAAACGAAGTACGCTTTGATGTCGAGTTAGGAGACGAAAATTAAACATGAGCCGGACGGATCTAGTTCTCACTGGGTCTACAGTGTCCAGAACCTTTGGCCTTAAAATTTCACTATATAAGTGACGAACGCGTACAACTAGTCATGATTATGTTGTGTGCTATGCTACCCATCACGTTGTTTCTACAGAGATGCAATTTTACCGTGTGGACGATGCTGAATTCAACTCACTGTGCGAGAAGAGGCGATCGTGCTCAGTATACGATGTGTATGTAATCGTCCGGAAAATACAGAGTGGAGGTCAAGGGACAGTTTACGCCGGTTTTGCAAAAACAGATCGTACACCGGTGGCAATAAAGTATGTGTTGAAATCTAAAATCAAGTCGTGGTGTGTTAACGGCCGGAAGCGGGTTCCCGCTGAAATACTTTTCATGGAGAGGTTGCGACATGTGGAAGGCGTCGTAAGACTTGTGGAGTATTTTGAACTGTGCGACAAATACTTGTTAGTACTGGATCGAGCAAATAACGACCAAGATTTGTACGATTTCATCACAGATAACAATTACATTGACGAGAAAACTAGCTGGAAACTATTCACACAAATTTTGCGCATCAACGCGAACATGTATGCCACGAACGTGGTACACAGAGACATTAAAGATGAAAACATCATTATCAACAAGGAAACCGAGGCCATAAAAATTATTGACTTTGGTACGGCAACGTTTCTGACACTCGACACAGCTAGGTCTTACCATGCCACATGGTTGTACGCACCACCGGAAATGTTAAGAAAAAGTTGGTGTGGTCACGAAGGTTTATTGATGTGGTCCTTGGGAATACTGCTATACGATATGACACACGGTGACGTGCCTTTCCATACAAAAGATCAGATACTGGACCCAGTGCTGAAACTAAAGCCGGAATTAAGCTCCGCTTGCAGAGATTTCATCAGCGGCTGTTTGACTGCGGATTGCAGCAAAAGGCTTTCGCTGGAACAGGCCGCCGACCATCCGTGGATAACTACCAGTCGCTAGTTATCGTTACATCTGAGTTATATGCGCTGTTTTTTCGTCAATGTGTGCAAAGCATTTCTAATAATAATTGATGTACACAAACTGAAAACATTTTTGACTTTAATTAGATTCATCGCTATCGTTCAAATCACTGTGAAAAAAAACTATTCGGTAGCCTATGCTTTACGTCGGTCGAACGTAGACATCCGGCGCACGTTCGAATTCGGATCCGGCTTTGAAAGTATCCGTCCTGATCTGCGTAACGCCATTAACGCGCTTCTCCACCGTAAACGTATTTTCGAAGTATTTGTTCCTCATTTTGACTGTGTAGTCGGTCTTCTGCAATTCAACGGCCTTATAACATTCGACCATAAGTGACAAGAGATCTTCGTCTGTCAGCGACTCTAATGGTAGATTAGTTTTTTCAACGGTAAGACGCATGGAAATTCCGTCGTACGCAAGCGTAGAATTGTCTATCGAGTAGAACGTTTCGAACATATTGAAAGCATCTCGGTCTTGCGGCGCAAGAACTTTACCCGTAACCAGGGCGATAATCGAATCATCAACTTTCCCGACGTAAATTAGTCGGTTGATTTTCCAATCTATAGGTTGCTCCAAACCGCCCGTGTAACGTCCCGGTGCAACATTTTTTGGCATGAAAATTGACGACATTTTTACTTATTTCGGATCGCAGCGGTAATTTGTGACTAACAACAACTAGTTCTCTAATAAAAGAATATGGCGAACAGCATACGCTGTATCATATTTATTATAAATAGCCTGTGTCAAATGGCAAATATCGCAGTTGCAAAAAGTGGAAGCGCGTGGAACGTATCTTGGATTCCCCAGCCAGTTCCTTATAGTTCGCGTGGTATAGAAGCGTCATGCAGTGCGTTATTATTATCGAAGACAATAGGGGAGAATATCCATTTGCCCCCAAACAAAATGAAAATACGCATTGGCGCCATAGACGGTGAATACGTCTACATGTTGTCTTTCTACACGGCAGCTGTCGATCAAGAACACTGTTCGTCGTCAGTATCAGTAATCGCTAATGATAGGAAAACGGGGTATACGCTTAATCACGACGAAACAATGAAGGCCCAAAGAAGATATAACAGCAAATGTGTTTACGACGCTCCAGAAATTCCCAGTCCTAGCAGGACGGTGACCGTAAGTATTTATCCGGTGACGGACAAGGATTTGGTGACATGGGTGTGTTGGGGCATATGGGAAGAAGAAGGTCGCCATATTTATGCTCCAGCGCTTAATCATCACAGAATTGCGCCGCGTTGGGATTCCACTCTAAAAGCCGAACACCGACATCCGCAAGTTCAAGTCATCCCTAGACATGGAGCAGAATGGATGAAGGTGGCATGTGTCATTCCCGGTGTTACTCTTCATTCACTGAAACCCGCCGTTTCTGATGAAACTGTGTTACCACAAATGGACGTTAAATTGTTACGAAAACGCAACAACATCATCGACGGTGTCATATACAGAGATATTTATGGCCGTTTTTCACGAACCACGGAAAAGGCAACCGTGCTGGGTACGCCACAGTATGACTGCACTGACCGTGTGTATCGAGAACAACTGATACAATGCTTAGGGGAAGATTCCACCGATCAGGGTGCGTTGGGCAAATTTGGATCAGTAGGGTGTGACGACTTCATTGTGATTGCGGCGTTCCACGATCTGACAGAAACGCGCAGTGTGAATGTTTCCTCAAACATGGTTTTGAATCTGTTCTCGCTTATGCAGAACCTTCCATTAAATAAATCCGTTACGTTTAACGATTTCAACAAACGCCACATTGCCGTACAGCTTCCGAGCGATAATGCAATAAGACCACTACGTCTGCGTGGTTCCCGACACGTTTTGAGTCTCATGCCAGACGCCGAGCTTATTGCCTCAATTTACACGGCTGTGGTAACGGGAATAATTGAGCGCCCGTTTCTGAAAGTTGTGAAAATCGAGTCCTATTATGACGGCCTTTTGAAGACAGATATGACTTGCGGACCAGGCGGAGGCAGGATCATTTTCATTGCTAGTAGCGTTTGCATCTCCGGCATCAGATCTGTCGTGACTGGTCGTTATAAATTTTTAGACAGACGTCTCCAACGTGTGTGGTGTGGGGAAGAAGGCGGGCATTACAGTGTCTATGCTGTGAACATTGATGACGATGAAATGGTAACAATCACTAAGAGAATACCACCGTACGCTCGCGATAGTGATTATAATCCTTATTATTCTATCAACGATCTTAGTTGTGTTTGGCAACAATACTACTGTTTAATCGGTACTCGAACCAGACGACTGGAAAGCGTTACTTTGTTGGAATCTTTTCCAGAACATATGGGTGACATTCAGTTATCACGGTACGATTCAGATATCTCGCCAGAAACGTTTGAAATTATATCTCCAGACATGTGTCCTGCTTGCGAAGGAAAGTTTGACGATATTAAACAATGCGTGAGAAAAATAAATGTGACGCATGCATTTAACATGGAAGACATACGCATCTTGACGAAATCCACCTTGCAGGAAAGGCCAGAATTACGACATCTCAGGACAGACGAAACATCTTCTGTTTCTCAACTAGCATTCGGCTGTTCCTGCAGACAAAAATTAAACTTGTGCAACAACGACAACATCAGTGGTCTCCTTGGTTTTGCTGTAATTGATCCAGATACTATGCACTTAAATGATCAGTTTATTTGCGACGCAATGGGTAGGGAGTCTGTGGCGCGAACGTATAACGATCTACTGACAGATTACGTGTGTGGTAATTCGATCAGCGGCCACTCGGAAGGCGAACACCTGATTAAATTGTTACCTAAACCCCTACTGGTGATAAACAACAGCGTAGAAGTACTAGTGGACATGTATAGTTACGTCAGAATATCTTGCCTCAACATTAAAACAGCATGTCTCAAAAACGTAGGCCAACTGGGTGTACAAGATGGAGGCACGAGTTTCATAATCGTGCGTTTTTCGGGAAACACATCCCAGGCTGAGATCAGGGTATCTATACAACGTAATATATCACGCATTAGCTGGAATGTATACAAACCTATTTATTCATATTATGAGGTTAAACACATGCAGCCTACTTCTGGTATGCCGATTGTTTTGGTGAACAATCCTGCAAAGTATTCCGATGGAGACGAGCCGTTTGAGATACTGATTAAAAAATCATTGCTAGAGAATTATGCTCTAGGCGAGTGTACGTATTTGGGTCTCTGGAGCCACGATGGAGTGGTTGTGCATATATCGCCTCCAGCTCCAGCCTGTGCAGAGGAAGACTATGTGTTTTCATCTACCAAAGTGAGTTATGCCGGCACGGCTTTGATTTGTGAAGTTGACTACAGCAATGCCACGCGCAAAGGTTGTGATGTGCCCATTTTATCATTGCCGTCGTTTTCGTCTGAAGACTATGATCCTTGTTTGGCTCAGTTACAAGATGACACACGTAAACTGGAAAGAAGCGTGGTATATCAGCGTTTACATGACGACGTTGGATATTGCATTTATGACATCATGCATAACAAAGCTACAACTGTTCTGTTACCGGTACCAGGAAATGTGAATATTGCCGAATTTAAGTGTGTTGTTATTACCAAACAGATCAGAGAACAGCAGATGACTAAACAGCAATCCCATATTGTAAAAAAATCATTTTTAGTAGAAAACGTCGACGAGGTTCCGTGCCTTATATCACCGCCTATATTTAGACCAGTGACCACTATCTCCAGCGACGACAACTCCAGTGGATTATTTACGGCGATATGTTCGCTGCCGTATTGGGTGCACAAACCCTGTCATGACAACGTACTTCTTCGTAAAAACGTGCTAATGTATATCGAAGGGTCGTCCAATCTGAGGAAATTAACCAGACAAAACATTGCCAAGCTCAGTACAAATGGAAAATGCTATTCTCATCCGGATTATGACTGCACGACAGAACAAGTGAACGACGTTTACGACAATCGATTGTTGACGGTTCACTTTCAAAAAAGTATGTTTTACGACATAGCCAACGAACCAGGAGCTGTGTTGAAAATTGCTTGCGTAATGGAAGAGGCTTCGGTCGACGTAAAGCATATTTCTCTGAAGTCTTTAACACCAGTGGCTACGTCGACTCCGAGGTCGCAGACGAGTCAACCTGTGACTGAATTAACCGAAAGTAACTTGACAGCCAGTATGTACATTTTTATTGTTATGGTGGTGCCGCTGTCTCTGGTCGTGATCGTCACCATCGTTGTGCTCGTACTTACGGCAGTCGTGAGAGCATCAAAGAACAAAAAGGTCTTGAAAGTGACTCGAGCAAGCGCGGGACTTTTGTGACATGTAAAATAACACAGTAATGTGTGTGTGTGTGTGTGTGTGTGTGTGGTGTCTGTGCTACAGAATAAAATAATGCAAACATAGACTAAGGTGTTTATTTTTTCACAACAAAACACGTTCAATAAGCGGCAATGTGTAAATGAGTGTAACTGTTCCTAGCATCAGTGTCCACATTCGTTACGTTGTAGGCGTACGTTACGGAGACTTCCCATAGCACTACCACTATGAAAACCACGCTTCTGGGCGGCATAACCACCATCTTAGGGCGGTTAGGCGTTTGCATTTCTTTACAACATTCGGCAAAAAACTTCTTGCGGTTGTAATATTTCTGTACAAGACCTCGTCCAGATGAGCACAGGTGGCCGCTATTTTGCATCCTCTGCACATCTTTTCCTTTGGAAAGTGGTCTGACATAAACCAGCGCCGGAGACATGTCTGCGATTCCGTCCTGCTACAATCAGTCCTCTGTGCAAGAGACCACGTTGCGTCTTCGCTGTCTTTCTGCTGACAGCTACTGCATCTGAACCAGTAGGTAGTATCGGAGTAAGGTGGTGTACTGCGGCTCTCGACAGCCCCGGCTGATGGCGATGAAATGATAAATCGCTTCTTACACGCCCTCCTACCGCTGTAACAAACACCATAAAAACGTGCTTGCGTACCACCTTGTTTCCTTCCACTCGCTTCGTCGGTTACGTTTACGCTGTTAGTGGCGAAAAATCGATGAGCATATCTGATGTGTACGAGGCCAGTTTTTGTCGCGCGCACGTCGTTTACCACTAACCTAACCAGTTTGTATGAGCTGCATCCGTCCACGGAACACGATTCCACTTCTGGTGTTATGGACGAATGCGTTCTTCGCGGTTTTTCCGCTGTTGTCGATTCCACGATCGGAGACAAGCGGCAAGCGCCACACACGACGAGACCCGAGTGACGTTGGAATGAATCCCACACTCGTTTTTCTAGCTGCCTCATGTCGCCTATGGGACCCACACATTTGGCGAAACACCGACAATTCCTTTCGTTTACTTCGATCAACTTTGTATGCAAACGAGCTCGTCCCATCTCATAGGCGGCGGTCAACAACAGCAAATTGTCACTGTTGTACAGCAGATCTGAATAGACACTGTAACATCGCACGAGCAGTTCGTTGAAGCTGAGCAGCTGGCCCGCTGTCATATTCGTGCAGTGGTGAATGATCAGTTCATATAAGGCTAGTCTTCGCATGTAGTTAGCGTCCGGTTGAACTTCACGTCGCATGTTTTCCACCGCTGTTGCCCACTGTTCTGTGATAAAGTTGTTTGTGGCTTCGCACACCGTCTTTTTGCGTAGAGAGTAGTATCGACTTTGGAAACGCCATCTGTAGATGCTTTTCAGACTCTTATGTCTCGAATGTTGCTCATCGATCATACTAGTCAGACGACGCTCTATATCGATGATTCTTTTTTCCATGTTTTTTCCGTTTCGTAGTTTTCTGAACGCGCCTATTAAAATTTCTCCACATTGGTAAAATATCGACGAGGTGTTTCTTACATCTGCACGCCAAATTATAGTCGTTCTTTGAAAATAGTTCGCAACCCGTATGGCATGCACACATCTGGCATCCATAGCGCACGCACCACCATTACCGGCGATTGTATAGTTTGCAGCCTGCAAAAGCCGATCGAAAATGTTTACGATCCCGTTTGTGTAAAATCTCTTCAACCAAGGTACACTGCCGTATTCAAAAGGATCACCGTTCTCGTTATTATCGTAACTCGGGAGCCTCGTAGGCCTGTACAAACCGTACTCCATGACTATCTCGTTTCGAAGGTTAAACAGTTCGAGCAAAACCGCTGTTATGTCGTCTTCACTCATGATCGTCCGATTCCACAAGATGAAATAGTTCGGTCAAACCGATTAAATGACGCCGGACGTTCTTCGTTTTCACGATCACTGTCAGTGTTTGATGTTCTTTTTCTCTGGCGTGTTCTTTTGCCGCATCACTCTTACTGCTATCTTCCAAAGTCAAATCTGCGATCTGTTTTATAAGTTGCGGACAAACCTCAGCAGGTGTGTCCTGTTGTTGCAGAATTTCTACTTCCAACGACACTATACCAGTGTCCACTAATTCCTGCTGCAAAGACGGAAAGGTAGGGTTGGTGTAAAAGCCAAAGTTCATTAACGCAGTATTGTGGTCAAAGCAATCGTCGTCGCAATAAAATTCGTCTTCTTCCGGTAGATTGATAGCCTCTTCGATCTCTTTGAGAATTCCTGATAAAGCACAACTGCCAGCTGTTTCACTAGGAGCTGCTGAGGGTTTTGTAAACTTTGCGATGACGTTACGCGAGACTATGTGTCTGTCAATGAAGTCCGCTAACTTTTCGCTCTTGTCTTTCAATACGGCGTACGAATGAATCTGTTGTTTCGTCACAAACTGGTACTGCAGCTTTGTTCCAGCATAATCAAAGACGGCGTTTCGAGCAACACGTAACCAGCTTTTTCTCCAGGTCATCCACTGGTCATACAACGGACCGGATGGCGACCATAACATTCCCGACATACACTGATCTAAAACATGCGTATCAATGTTTCTGTTCATCATTTTCATCACCTGTTTAGTCACCTCGATATTTTGAATCGATGTCATGTGTTTGCATTCGGGAATCTCGTCTTGAATCTCCAGCAACGGTAGTTTTTCGAACACATCCACGGCCGAATTCGTTTCACCGTCGTAAGGTGTGGACCACCCACGGATATTCGACGCGATCCGTCCGTAAATTGGAAAAGACCTGAGCAGAGTACGATATAATTTTTTGGACTGGATTTCATCAGTCTTCCTTAGCTGGGTACAGCATACCTCATACACGTTGAAGAAGTCGAACAGGAGGGTGGTTATTGCACCATAAAAGCACTCTATCGGGTTGTCAGACATCACAAAACCACCGTGCGACGACGCAGGCCTAAATTGCTCTTTTATGTGGGACGTAATCATCCATCGTCCGCATCCGTCTGCAATCCAGTTGAAAAGTTCTTCTCCCATTTCAGACAAGCCGTAAATGCGTGTAGCATACAATAACACTCGGTACAGTTCCGGGTTCAGCAGTCCAAATTCTGTGGAAGACACCACCACGTTGTCATTATCTGCGATTCCTGAAATAAACTCCAAGTCGTAGAAACCGCTAACAGTGTGGTCGATGTTTTCTTTCCCTTCTTTCCATGCACTGCTTCGATGCTTGATAGCTTCCACAATGCACATTTCCACATCTGTCAGCAACTGTTTGGCTGTTATGTTGTGTGCTCTCTGCAACAAGGCATAAGATAGATCTTCTATCCACCGCTTATGAGTTGTTTCGTCTGGTACGATAGCTACTTTCCATTGGTTTTCGACAACTTGTTGCAACAATGTCTCTTTGTCATTTACCTCCTCGATGTGCCCAAATATGTGTGGGGCTCGTCGGACAAACTCCGATTCCATAAGTTCCCACCACGTGTCGTATGCTGTTGTACCTCTTTTTGCCGAATGACATTTGCGAAAGGTCGCCATATAAACAGCTGCTAAGTCATCGGTTTTAGATTCCGCTAAGCGCACTATCTCATTTATTGTGTCCTCATACGTTTGATGGGCTTTCTCGACGCGTTCTTGTGCCTCTTTCCATATTTTAACCACGGACTCTTTCCACATTCGCTTCAGGGTCTTTCCAGCTATGCGATCGATTACCGAATTAAATCTCGTCGTTTCTAAGTCAAGCACGGTGACAGGCCATTCGCGGGAAATAGGTTTCTTGAAATTCTTGTACGAGCTTATATACTTGTCTACGTCCTCCGGATTCCGAAATGTAGCTGATGTGGTTACAAAATCCAGAGGCAAACCCGGCCACGCGGGTTCAACCGGAACGGGGTTTGAGCCCAATAGAGTCGCCAAATGGCAAACTGTCTCTAAGGCTCCGGTAACACCCGACACTAGTTCTTCGGTCAACTCCCAGAACTTTAAAGAAGCAAATTCATCAACGATCCGCGCTTCCAATATTTTTTCAACAGATGTGTTCCGGTTGCTGGTAAACTGAAGCAATTCAATTATGTAATGATCTTCAAGCCCAAATCCGTTGCGTGTCAACGGGTTCAAGCCAATTTCTTTGCGATAAAATGGGCCTTGCTTTTCGCTTTCAATTAACATTGTTATCAGCGTTAAAGTGTTATCATTGGCGTGACCCAGACGTTCCGTTGTCACTTCTTTGTGATACTGCAAGACGTCTTCAAAGTCAGCAAGTCTCCACGACAGTACATTTTCGCCGTGGGTAAACTCCCGAGCTTTTTCAATGCGATGGGATTCGTCTTTTGGGGGGTTAAGTCTTTTGCTGTTGTACCTATCTAGCGTCTTCTTTAGGGCTACGTTTTTGACGTTTGATATCTCGTACACAATCGTTCCGCTAGTTCTGATGTACGTGAAAGCATCGATAACGACGAAAAGATCGGACTCTCGATACTCTTTCTTTATAAGTTCTAAGGCACATGTGAGTGCATCTGCATATTCTGCATGGGCGCCAGTTTGCTTCAAACTTGCTACGCTGTCGCTAGACGTTTTCAGCAGCATATTGTAAGACTCCTCAATCTCCAGGGCTACCCTTGATAAGTCTAATTCCGATTTGAAACATTGTCCATGTCCAAAATCTAGATACGAATTGCGCATTCTTTCCATTGCGTCGACACACCACAGAAAATTTTCCGGCTGATGGTGTTGTTGTTGTTGTTCATTACCTATGCGCTTCAGGGCCCCGAGTAGTTCCGGTACATTTCTTGATGCGGATGTCCATTGATGTTTGAAATTGTTTAAAGCTCGTAACTTTTCTACGCTTTTTACGGCTTCCATAGTGTATTCGACAGCTCGAGTGTACGCCTCGCGATGATTTAAGTGTTGCACCGCTTCGGTATACTGATCACGAAACACATCCCACAGGGTCCTCGAATCCATAATGCTACTGTCTTTCGTTTTCATCCATTCTCGAATGAAAAACCACTTACCGTACGTCGTGTGTACTTCTCCGACTGTCGGGTCGTGGAATTCGCACAATATCCCGGCAATCCATGCCGTAAAGTTCGCAGGCAAGACTTTGTAACAGTCTGGATCGCGTTGGTAGTAGATAAGTGAATCTGCATACACCAACGCTATTCGCACTCCGAAAAACAGAGGATGAGTTGGTACGATTATCTTGTAAACATCTTCGTCTTTTGTGTAACATACGGAAACGACACCACACAGCAGAGGTGCTTCGCAGTTATACACGATGTTTAAACTGACCATTTCCTGTGCCAGCTGACAAGGTGTCGCCGTTCTCCATTTCAACCACCAATCGAACGTTTCTGCCCCATTCTTTGATTTTCCGGTTACCACACATCCGTGAAAGGTCTTCTGCACCGTCCACGTATCTATATAACTCGCGTCATCTACCATTTTTGCCTCTCCTTGACGAGGATGGAGTACGACCTTGACGAGATTCTATGGACGTTTGGGAGAAATGAAGCTGAAAAAAGGAGACAAGCTGTAGTGAGAACAACAAAACATGGACGTCGGCATTGGTGTCCAGTTCTGCTAAATGCTGGTGATTATCTCGAACGACGCGACGTGGCGTGGCAATACGGCGAAATGTCTCTTGCCGGAGCCTTTTCTTGCACCAGCGGTAGGATAGGTTATGACACAGGCGACACTAGATGGAAACAAATTGCTCGAGACGACGAAGAATCGTTCGAGGCTAGCGTACCCGTGGTGCTTTTCGACAAAATCAAAGTATTCAGTTGTGTACTAATGATGGAAAATGCATCACGAACTCTAGCCGTCACCGGAATCACTGGTGTACAAAACAGGTCAGCAAGGGTAGCGACAGACGCTTTCCTGCAGGAGGTCAGCAAATGCGCATCGCCTTTGGGAACGGTTGCTAGATATAAGCTCAGTGATCTGTCAAACCTCAACCATGCCCATTACCATTCCTCTGACGAAGCTTATACGATCAATATCAACATGCCCAGAGGATTTCCCGAGCTCGGGGTCAACCTGCGTTCCATAGCAGCATGGCACCGATGCAAAAATCCTGAATCCAGAGTTATACCACGTATCGTTCTTGAAGAAGAAAACAACAACTCTATAACAGCAGATAGTATCATTTCATGTATACGAAACGAACTCACGTTCAAGAAAAAAGCAGTCAATAGCGACAACTTTCCACTGCTATCCAAAGCTCAATTCAGAACGCACAAGTGCATCGTTCGATACACAGGTAACCACAGGTTGGTTGGAAACAATCCCGAGCTCTATCCGGATGTGATCAATGCTGCCAGTTGTTCGTGCACACACTGTCGAACAGCCAATACATCGTCGCGCCGCAAAAACACCTTTCGTCGACACAGAGGGCGTGTATACTACTGCAAAGGTGCCGAATACAGGGCCCGGTGTCTGTCTCCACTGTACGAAAAAAACGAAATTCAAGTACATGATCGATGTTTCAACTGCAGTGCGGTGTCTGGCGTCAAACTTTTGCCAGTCGTGTGTGACATTGGAGGTAAACTGCTTCAAGACAAAAACACCGCTCTAATAGATACAGCTTTAGTAAGAGCTAGCACCCTCTTAGAAAGTCTAGCCAACGGTCTCTTGCCGTCCCATATCAACACATTCTGCGAAATATTATGCTGGCAGCTGAAAACGAGAAACATGTCTTTGTTAGAGCAGATGCGCATGTATAAAGAAGAACTGGAGCCCATTTTGTCCTCATTGCAGTTAAGTCGGCAGAATTATGCTCAGTCGGGGAGCTTTTGTCAAGCCATGATTCGCGGCCATAAACTCGTAAAACTTGACGACCAGTCTCTTGTCAGTCACAAATACGGCAACGACAAGACGATGAACATTTTCAGAGTAAGAAAGCGATCCTTTCAAGACGACGACGGACACAGCAACAGAAAAAACACGTTAGTAAAACACCCAAGACGAAGACGAGGGGTCGTGTACATGGCGAAATGTGGACTGGTTAAGTTTGGAGACAAAATGGCATTACATGGAATGGAGTACCCTCGCGCCGATGAACTGTAAGGAATCATGGCACAAGCTCACATAGTGCTCATATATCACGTCGCGGACGAAAAGGTGGGGAGAGAGGTAGAGTTGTTTTTAGTACGGTTAGGAAACAGAATAATCAAGACTAGTCGCGGTGAATGCAGAGCATTTAGAAGACTTCCAACTGTTGTGGAGTATACCGCTCTTGAAGATCTCGTCGAACTGTCCACTTGTCTACGATCGGCCACAACACTACTTGTCGTAGTCAGCAACAATACGACGAATCTGTTGTCACGCTTGAAAGTGTTATACCCATTTGAGATGATGATGCTGTTTGACAGAACAATCTATTTCTACGAAGATTTTCTGCCAGAGGAGGTTCTATACAAACCGTGCGTCGTGGATCTATTTGATGTTACTTTGGATAGTTCACACGTTATTTCCCACATGAGACGGCACCTGAATATTGTGTTTCCTACCGCGTTTCAAGTCGTAGTGAGACGAGTAGAAAAAAATTATAATACCGTGAAACGTTACACTATAAACGCATTGTTTTTTTTACGATCGATAATAAATCGGCACTGACGACGGATTTGTGCTTTGTGCTTGTGCTTTTGAAAGTATAGCGCTATACCAAGTAGGACAACTTAGCTCAGAACATTCGCGCGTAGAAATGATTCGATAAAAACGAACAAACAAAAAACAAATTATGCATATCGTTTTTTTCGTTTCCAATTTATTAAGAGCACTAGAACACATGGTACTACGTTTATGTCGATATTACGTGGTCTGTAGTAAGAATGCTGAAATGAGGTGTAGTCGTAATCGTGCTGCAGGATCACACCGACAAACTATCGCCTTCTCCAGCAGTTATATATCGACATACCTAAGCAGAGTAATGAAACTATCCAAAAAATACTTATTCCTCCGACAACCGAAGATGGGTTCAAAAATGCTTGGTAAAGTTCTCCTCCGAACTGGTCTTCTAAATCTTTAATGTGCGCGAGATTCAGGTCTGAAAAATCTGTCGCTTTCTTTAAGTAGTATTCCGCACGATCAGCGTACACCGCCGATGCTTTCTTGTGCACTTTCATTAACTTTTTAAAATCAACTCGGTATTTTTCGTCTTTTTTCACCACCTCTTCCCACTCGGGCGTTGTAATATTCAGCTGTAATTCTGTCAGTGCTAAAGAGTTAGCGGGCGATGTATCTCCGTGTGTAGAGTCGCCGGCGATATTTGCAATATCGTCTGCAGAGTACAGAGCCGTCAGCACCGGTAAACTCATTGGATACACTTTAGTGACTTCCGGAAATCCTGGTCTTTCGATCACATTACAACCAGTTAACTGTACCGGGACATAGAACGAACCGCCATCCAGTGAACATCCGCATGGTACTCGGATAATGCACGTGTTGCACGAAGGTATCTGCTTGAGTTGCCTGACTTCTACATGTCCAGGTTCTCGGGTCGCATGCGGACAATGCAGCGTCCACGTGTTATTCGATCCAGCATTTTCAGAGTGTACGAGATACTCTTCATCTCTCAGTCGTATGACTTCTGATGGTAGGTCGTAAGGTTCGTACTGGATGTCGCAGTGCTCTACCACATCCGCTTTCTTGTCGTAAAATATCGCTGCTGCACACGTCAGCCTATTAGCGGCTTGCAGTGCTCTTTCCGTACGACATACTTTGATTCCTTCACCACGACATGAGCTGTAATGAGCCACAGACATTTCCGTGTAGTAAGCCAGGTCCGGAGTTACGGCAAAAAAATCCGGCAAATTGGCTATGCGGGTTGCAGACTGGTGATGTTCCGCCGTAGATATGTGCGTTCGATCTACACGGTACACGCCCAACATTCCACCAACTGACTTTAAGGGAACTGTCAGCGTTATGAACACATAATTGTTGGATCGCGTGAAAGTCGTCGATCTTATCTGATAATAAAACGACGGGTTCGGGTGGACTATGTTTAGCTGTGGATAGTTGGGCAACACGTATGTGTACACGTGATCAAGCACCGCCTGCACGTCGTTAACCGTGACTAACTCTTGAGGGATATAACCTTCTAACAGTCTGTTGATTCCATACAGCCAGTTGCTCGCAAATCTCAAATGACGTGTGGCCGTGTCTTCGAACCGTACTAAGTTACCGAGCAGGAAATACGTCGCTTCCTGTGTATTTTCAATAAAATTCATCCGGTGATTTAGTTCGTTTAGGTCACCTACGATAGTTTTAGTAACAGAAATCAGCCGATTTTGTGTGTCCGTTATGCGTTTGTTCATGTTTTCTAAGCCGTGCTGAAGTGCAGATATACGATTGTTAAGAGCAGCCGAAATTGATGATAACCGTTCGTTAGATGCTATGATTTCGCGCCTGTTCAAGTCAACGGTGTCCGCCAATTCGCAGATGTGCTTATCTACGATCTTGATATCGTCGTAAGTTGGCGTGCCGAAAATATCGCTGCCGACCTTGCCTAAAGTTGCCAAAATCCCTCCACCTCCGCCCGTTTGTCCACCATCTTGGCAAAATGATGGTGATAGATGAGGAGCCGAGTCATCGAATGAAACACTTCGTTTTTTTCTAGCTGACGTCGATGATTCATCGCCACTTTCCACATTGCCTATCGCTGCCAACACGATGGCAATATTCTTTTTCATCAGCGCAAATTCGGCACTATACACGCTATTTAGCTGCTCTATCAAATAGTTCACAGATTCGCAGTGCGCCTCTTTCAGTAAGGACGAATTGCACGTCATCGACTGTACTGCTCTATAGTCCATAGCTGGAATACTCAAAGCAAATGTGTGCCTATACCTCGTGATACCGTTCAACATTGCACCGACTTTATTAAATACTACCCCCCAGTTTGTTCGCACACACGACGACTCCATCGACGATATATCTTCCGCAGTTATCTCACCCCAAAACAACAACGCAGCGAAAACGTAACAGAACATTTTCACGTTTATTTGTTTACAGGTCTACAACAGATTTCATAGAAATAGTTAATTTTTACTCAAACTCATTTCGCATTGTTCTTTTCAAATCGTCCAGTAAACGAGTTCCCAGAAGCTGCATTTCGGCAAAATGTGCCAGTATCTGTGTATGAGAGGAGGATACGTACACGTTACACTGTCGCTTAGACGCGTCGACAGTGCCGTTCTTTAGACAAGCCATGTACATGTTATTGCTAAAACTGAACACCAGAACGCCGGGCACGCTTTCAGGAAGAAACATGAACAAATTGCGAACACTGTTTGCAAATGTCCCTTCACATATGAAGTGGTATGCGCCCTCACCTCCGTGGACTATTTCTTCCGTGGTCGTTCCGGTGTCGTCATCGTCGTCGTCGTCGCCACTTTTGCGACAAATCTGAATAACACCGACTGCCGGTCCGCGAAAGTGTTGGTGTAAAAAGTTTTCGATACGTCTCTTGATCGTCGGACACACGAATACGTCAGGCATCGTCAGCACGACGTCGGGAATGAAACGACACTGTGGTTTATCCGTTCGCTGTTCTTGACACGAAACTTTGTAGCACTGCGAGACAAACAAGATGAATCGGATCATCTTAGAACTATATCCCACAGTGACTTTCACACCTCTGTTTACACGCTTCCTGTGCGGTCTGCGTAAGCAGAACGGAAACAGTTTTTCCGCATTGTTGTCTGTAACTAGGTTAATAGTGTCATGTCCAGCATCGTGAACGAACGTTGACTTGGCGTCCACCAGCCGGATTTGTGCACTGTGATATTTTTTACCCTCACTACCATTGGCCATCTTGAGATGAGATATCATCCTTCTCTTTCCGTCCTCTTCAGTCCACAGGTTGTTTAAAATCGACAAGAGATATTCAACGTTGTCCTCGTTTGATGTTGTGTCAAACAGAACACATTTAGCGTTTATTTCTGCCACGATGTCTTTTACTTTGCTGTGACAAACCGACTTCATGCTGTCGTTCATCACTTTCACTTCGTATCTCCTGAAAAACGCGACGTCGCTCAGGTCGTATATTCCGTGAATAGAGTCGACTACTTTACCGAACACCACTCTGCGTCCTGTGTCGTCAAACTGAGGCCCGTGGATCAGCATATGACGCATCGTCAGAGGTGTTTCTGTCTGATATATGCATTCCAGTTTTCTTGTACCGTCCGTCTTCGTCTGCAGCGGTCCTCGAAGGCAATGACCTTTGTGACTCTGTCCTCGCGTCAGCGGATATATCGACATGTCGAACACCGGCGCGTCGCTTGCAGTATCTACACCTATAGTTTCCGGGTACATACGCCTGACTATCTCCAATATCTCAGCTATTTCACGACACGCTGTACTCGTCAAAACGAGTCCGGGTGGCATGACGACATGATGATGGAGACCTAATTTCCCTACTCCATTGTCGGTAGAAGCAAAAATAAAATGACCTCCAACTTCGCACTTGAACAGCGACTCAAAGACGTTGTTAAACATCTTCACTAGGTCGCGAACCACGGCATACTTGTCAGGGCGTGGAGTACCAAAAACGGGCTTTATGTCGACGTCAGCTGCAAACAGAGACCAGTGTAAACCACTCTGTAGATATTCTGCTGTAACGTGGCAATCACTGTCAACGGGATACATGTGTCGTTCGATTAGAGTATCGACGTATCCGATTTCACACGACCACTTCCGTTTTCTGTTCAGCAACGGCGTTATTCTCACGAAATCCATGCCGGTTTTTGTGGGTGTGGCCCAGATAGGCGTACAGAATTCGGATGCCTCCATCAGTCGGACTGAAGTCATAGAGATTTCATCGTCCAGGTTAAAAGGCGACTGGCGTCTGAGTTTGCCACTCATACCGTAAAGAGGTAGAACGTCCACGTTACTAGACGATAGAGCACCTAGGCGCTCGACTTTATATACTATATCAGTGACCCGACTGTCGTGTTCTTTCATGGCATCCAACAGACTAGTCACGTTCCCATACAACCGCAGGAAATTTTGATCTCCTCCCGTGTAGACAGGAATGGCATCTGCGTATACTTTTCTGAATATTTTCTCTCCATCCATCTCTTCCATTAATTTGCATCTTCTCTTTAAACTCCACTCTTCCACTGCACTGAAATCGAAGACAGACGTCGGTATCATGTCGATTGAGTCCTCGGTAAAAGTCTTCAACTTGCAGCTAGTAAACAAGGGAAGCGAGTGGTATTTGCGTCTCATTTCCTGCATCGTATCGGTTAGATTGACTTTGACCGTAGCTTTCGACTGAGCGAGTACTTTGCACAGCCATGTATAACGTGTCAACAGCTCCTCTGCTAGTCCGCGATACTTACCGGTCAACAAAGCCATTCTGCCGTGATAGTGTTGATAGATTCTCATATCTGTCACGATGCTGTTGTCTGCTAGATGCGGATGGGGGTCGTAGAAATTTTCTAGACGTACGTGCCTCAGTATGTTTGCCATAGACAGAGTATCAACGTTCTTGTCTTTGCGCCATCTGAGAGAGATGTGAAAATATAGCCACATGTGTTCCAAGGGAACCATTGGTCTGGGAAGTTTCATATGATCTCCCTCAAACGTTGTCCAATGACCAACAGTTTTATTCCACCGGTCAAATATGCTTTGAGCGTTCCACAGTTGTAAATGGTAGTTGAAAACAGGTAGCGTCGACATCTTTACGCTTAAACTCTTCTGCGATAATTTTTTGAGCGCCATCGACCACAGCATATCCCAGGTGTGATATGGCGTATGTTTGTCTACCATTAACTCATTGTGTAGAAAGCGTACTTCGTCAGCTGAAAACCACACTATTTCTACACGACGAGAAGTCAAATCCTCGTTGCAAAATTGTGCCGCTTCTAGGATCAAATCTCGTCTTTCCGCTCCACATAGAAACACAAGCAAAGCAAAAGGCGTCACTTGTATTGAGCATGTCGCCTGAGACATCAGCCCCTCAAGGATAACAACGCCAGTGATTGATTCATTTCCGCTGTAATCTTTCTTGTAGTCTGTGTCGCATATATGAGGAAAAAACAATCGGTACGTGTCCTCTGGCGCGGACGCTGCTCCCTTTTGCGACGTTACAAAGGAAACGATATCTTCATTTAAAATGGTAACCTGCTCGCAGACAAACACTGCTCTTCCGAATACGAACTCTTGTGAAAAAGTCATATTATCGCTATCTCTAGAGCAACCTGCGTCCTCACTTATATAGGCCTATCACATGATGGACGGAACTGTTGCAGGTTTGTCGCCGCTAAGTATAGCGTTTACCGACACTACCGAATATTGGAATTCGCGAATGGGTGCGATACCATTCTTCGGTGTCAACGCGCCTTATCGGTACTTCGCAGCCAACAAATCTCGCTTGTATGTCTTGGATGCGAATAACGGAACGCAATATGTTAACGGTGAATTGAAATCGGTAACCGGTCTTACGCCGGAAAAAAATCGTCTCCTCAAATTGATCGCACAGGCACACTTGGCTTACTGGGTAACGTCCACGCGAGTCAAACGAACATGTCGTGTGTTAGCCGTTGCATATGCTGTCACCGCCGCTTACACGGATGGATTGTGGAAGGATGTTCTGTATCCAGCGTGTGAAGTAAGCATCGACTGCGACTGGCGTGAAATCGATCAGGAAAATCGTGTCTTGAACTTTCGTTTGAAAGTCCCCACTAATTACGTCGGAGCCATTACCGAGTACACAGTTCAAGATCGTCGGTTTCTCTGTTATGGTGCTTCTTTTACTGCACGTACTATAGAACCGTGTTACAAGCAGATTTTCCCGTTACAGCGCGTACGTTCGCCGACGATAGTAAGCGATGTGAATCTGTCTTACCAGAAAGATGACAAATGCCGGTTAAAGACAACGACGGTCGCAACAGAGTATACGACGTAAAGGATGCAATGCACAGGACGGTGACGAAAGACGACGAATGATGGAAGTAACAAACACGTTGTCCTACGAACTACGGGGATTTCAGTCTCAAACTGGTTAAAGCCCCAACAGCTAGAACCCACAGCAGTTTCTTGACAAGTATAAAAAGAACGCAACGCGAGAGCTATTATAGCATAAACGTTATGTTACACTTACATGACTTACCTGATCCGCATGCGAACTGGTGGTGTTATACAAATCACTATGTACAAAACGTCGGTAGGGAATATCGCAAAGACAGGTTTGAGCTGTCGATAGACATGAAAAACACATGCTCTGAAAAGGATGCACATGTGTCTATGCCGACGAAAGAAGACGATTTTGATCAACCGGTTGTGTTGACCTGCTATCAACCGGAACACAGCGTTGATGCTTATGGAGAAAAACAGTGTTTTCTCAGTGTATTCGGCCTTCGCAAGACTGTGTGTTTTATGTTTAACGGCTCCAGTCTGTCGGACAAACTCCACTATGCATCTGAACGGAAAAGGTTGCTACATTTTCTACAAGACATGGGTCTACATTTCGTGCGCGATTTGAAGCTAATCTACAAGAGACCATACAAAAGTGCGTGCGTTGGTCCAAGACTATTCTTGAAACTCTATCTGACCGGGATGTATTCTGTAAATAAACTCAGAACGGTTTTCAAGCAACTGAATCTGAATGAGCTGCAATCGTTAGATAACGAGACGATCCATGACGTTGCGCTGGACCAGGAAACGAGGTGGTTCAATTGTAAGCGGGCACACACAGTCGGACGTTTAAAAACGAAGCGTCCAATCTGCGTCAGAGACAGGGGAAACTATTACGAAGCTGCCGTTCACCACGAAGATGTCGTGTTCGACAATATGGAAGACGTAGAGTGTCCTTTCAAACTACAAACGGATGAGGAGATATTGGAGATGATTTTTGCGGAAGTCGTAAAACCAGTGGTGGACAACATCGCAACTGGTCCAACGAAATTGGTCATAGAACACGATTTGGTTTCATCGAAAAAAATATTCGTACAGATTCTGGATCGTGGTCAGAAATGGTCGTGGAGCCAGCTGAAAAGAGCAATTGTCAGCAAGCCTTTCGATTGGGTTCTAAAAAGCGTAACTGACCTAAAATTGGACAGTCACGTGAAACAGTTCGGTGGATATTACAACAACGAATTTGCCGTAGTTGACGGATTCGCACTGGAACCGGCAATCAAGCACGTATTCCATCAAACGCTCAAAATTGCGTACGAGATTAAGGCCGGTCTTAAACAGTTTTGGATACAGCGAGTGCTTCAGCCGACAGCGGAGGAAAGGAAGACGTACACAGGTACGCTGACCAGGGCGATTTCAGAAAAGAAGCGATGGTTGGCATTTGACATAGAAACCGATCACAAACCGCACGAGCAGAAAGAAGAAAGCATCATCCTCATATCGACGGTTTTGTTCGATCATGCCAATTCTGAAGCTCTCGAGTACATCGTGTTTTTTCGAATGCCTGTCACAGTAAGCGATGTGGAATATGCGAGCGGTTTATCCGAAAGCGAGGTGGTAAAACTGGTACGTTCTCAGTTTAGCGACAGAGACTTCAAAAACATGGAGGCTAGAAAGACGTTTCACATAATACTTTCAAGATCCGAGAAAGAATTGTTGGAACAGTTCAAACACTACGTAGACCAAACGAAATGTTCATTCGTCGCGTACTTCAACGGTAACAGGTTCGACCTGCCTTTCATTGCCAACCGACACGCGATGCATTTCTACGCTGCAAGCGACGCCCAAAAACACAGACTGACATTTAGCCAGTCCAACGTCAAAGAAAGGAGCATCAGATACAGCTTCACTTACAGACATGATGAAGGCGTCGTTAAGTACGAACCGCCGTCTAAGAGACACGTACATAAGAGCTATGGTGTCAATGTATATGCCGAAAAGATATTGGCTGAACGTAACGTGCTGAAAGGAGAAAGAAAAAAACTGCGGGGAGAACGTAGGTACAATCAAATGTACGGGTATGAGCAGCATGGCGAGTCAGAATTGGTCTCATCCTCTTCTTCGGACGAAGACGACGACGACGACAACGACAACAGCAGCAACAACGTGAACGGAAACGAAGTAGTGCGAGCTAACACCGGAAAATACCAGGGGTTTCTTTTGCAAGCTCGAAAGATACAATCTATTCTGATGAGTAACGTTGCGGTTGTCGACGTCATGCAGTTTGTAGGTAAACCCAAGCGTGGATGCAAACTCAACACGGCGGCACAGGATCTCCTCGGATTTCACAAGTACGAAGACGAATGTGTTAGCTACGAAAACATGTGTAACACGTGGCAGCGAGGCGATCGAATCAAACTGGCGGCGTATAGCATTATTGACACCATGCTGCTTGAGAGGCTTGTTAAAGTCAAGAAGCTAAACGGTTTTCATCTAGCGCTGGGAGAAATCATTGGACTACCGGAACGGGAAATCTACCTCAACGAATCTGTTCGCCGACTCATCTCTAACGCGCACAAGATAGGTTACACCGAAAACCTACTGACGCCGGATACGGGGCTAGTACGCAACGACAACTACATGTGGGTGCCTGGCTTTGAATTTCAAGCGGAAAGAGATTACAAGAATCTCAGACCACCCGCGGGAAGCACAGTTCCGGACGTGTTCGGCATATACTACACGCCATGTGCTACGTTTGACTTCAAAGCACAATATCCGTCAATAATGGCAGGCTACAATTACTGCCTTACGTCGCTTATTGACGAGTCGGACATAGACAGATTAAATTTACTAGAAGGGATAGACTACACTTCGCTGGAATTGGAAAACGTCAAACCCGTTGTCACTCATGCCTGTGAAAAAAAAGGAAAAAAGTGTGACGGGGGGATAAATGGAAAAGAAGATCCGCGACGATGCAAGTACGATTTGAGTTACGAAATAGTTCACTACACGGCCTACTTTGTCGCGGAAACATTTTACAAGTCCGTTTTGAACCGGTCTTCAAGAGCTATGAGCACAGCAAGGAACATGTACAAACACCTAAGAGATCAAGCGGAAAAGAACGGTGATGTCATCGAATCGGTCGTATATGAACTGTTTCAACTGGCTGTTAAAACTGTAGACAACTCTACATACGGAGCGACAATGAGATTTAATGGTATCGTCGGTGATGCTATCACGCACATGGGACGACATCAAGCTCGTTGCTTAGCCAATTTGGCCGCAGAGAAAGGTATGGCTGTGGTTAACGGAGACACCGATTCAGTCTTTATCCAGCTGATTCCGGATCAAAAATATTGCACCGATTTTGGAGCTATGGCTCGATATTACGGGCTCAACCCGAGAGACGTTACAGTCACAGACATTGTAAAACGTTGGTTTCAGGATTCATTCGCATTTGTCGATGAGGCAAACAACGGAAATTCCAACAAAGGCACGGGTCCTCTGTATCCAAAACCGTGCACATTGGAACTTGAAAAAGTCTTTGTGTCCATTAGAAATTTCGCAAAAAAGTGCTACATGGGAGACAAAATTATGCCGGTAGATCTGAAAGTGTCAGTGCACAAGTCCGGCTTGACCGGGAAGAAAGCAGATACGACGAAAATTAAATCTGCTTCGCAGTTTGTGTGCGATAAACTAGTTGTGAGGCGAGACTTCGGAGGTTTATTCGAATTCATTCGAAATTTACACGACTTTGCGTCGTGGGAGATCCGACATCAGGATAAAGTTGCTGCAAAGCTCAGTAATTTCTGCAAACTGATTTCCGATGATGATCTGAATTCATCCGCTGCGAGGAGAGTACGAAACACGATTCAAGAGTTGTACGCCAAAGAAGAAAGACGACAAAAAGAACGTCGGTGTCTTTTGCCCTTGAATTGGTTACAAAGCAAAGAACGAGTAGGAGACGTGGATGACCCCAAGACAGTGGCGACGAAACGAGCCATAGAACTGTGCAAATTTCGCGGAGAAGATAAACATAGTGCTCCGATGTTTGTCGATGTGTGTCGAACGTCGGCGGTTCAAATAGCTGCGGGGGTTTTGAAAACGCTCAGCATCTTTCTCGCGGTATCAGCGTCGGAAAAATACAAAGAAGAACGAAACAAGAGGTTCAGGGCGTGTCATGACGAGAAAACGTGGAAGAAACGCCAGCGGGACGAGAAGGCGGCAAAGACCAGAGAAGAGACGAAAAGGACTGCAGTCACAAAGCTGGATGTGACTGCAATGCCGACCAAATGGCGCGTTCCGCCGACAGCCAAATATACGCCCGACAACAGACAAAGGGAAACGGCAGAAATGTTGAAGGATTACATAACTGCACGCGAGAAAATGTTCGAACGCGAAAGAGAATCCGGGTATGAGGACAGCATTGCCACGCGCCCGATGGTTTTGAGAAATACGGATGCAGACCACATGAAAAACAGATTGATTATGTACGTGGAAAAATACACGGAGTGCGACCCTTTTCCTCCGCTTTTTATGTTCTCATCAGACATGGCCGCATCAAGCGTCCAACACCTGACAAACGAATTAGAATTACCCAAAGCGGATTCGGCGTGCGATATATGGACGCTATACCTAACTGATCTCATAGACAGGAAGATAAGATTCATCAAAGTGTGGTGGACTGGAGAACGCGTCAGATTCGATTTTGTCGAAACTGAAACGATTATGAGCAATGGCGACGTCCTGGAAAACTTTGGACCCGACGACTGTTCGTGGTACCGAGAACACGTGCATTGCCTTGACACGTGTGGAAAAACATTTCTCTTGGATATGGATGTCTACAGGCAGCAAACACAAAGCACGCCGTACGTTGTACCGACTTATGATGGTAAGCATGTGTATCTAGCCAACAGAGACTCGTACAAGGTCAACAAGCGCGACTCGTTTGGATTTGAAGTGTCGGCAACGCTGTTTATGGAAACACTTGCCACTTTCCGGGAAACAAGTTCAGTTCGTATTATGAATGTCGTTCAAACCAGAAACATTGTCATCTTCGGAAGCAGAAAAAAGGAAGAAATGCGCGTAGAGCGAATTCTGAGAGCTGACGAGAGGTCGATGTCCGTATGGCGATGGTCAGAACAACCATTCTCCGCGTCAACCGATCTCTTGATCGAAGCCGTAGAAAGGCTGGCTGTGAGCGCCGTAACACCCGCCAGGAAGATATCTGTCATCCTACACAGGGACAACATGAAACTGGTCATGTCCGACGAATTGGACTTTAACGTTATCTACCTTGACCTTTCCACTTCATGTGTATCTCAAAAACGCGTGAGCGAGGAGTCGACCATGGAGCAACCGAAGCGGAAGAAAAAAAGGACAAACGTGTCTGAAACTCTTCCGATTGAATGCTTTTTCCGCTCCGCGTTGTAACAAGCGTCTAAAATTTATATTTCTGTTTGTGTGACACATTTGTCTGTGTATTTTGTGTATTTGACTGCGCTTCCGCGTGCGTGTGCGTTTGTGCGCAACAGAAGAATAAAGTACGTTTAAAAATGACCAAAAAAACGTGTGCGTTGTTTTAATAGGATCGACGTGATAGAATAACTCGACTTTAGTGGTGGCGGATAAATAAAACAAGCGACGTATTAAGTCAGATACTGTTAAATACAGCAACTAGCAAGTAACGATATTTGCCATGAGTCCAAACGTTCCAATACTAGCGTGGTTCTCGGTAGTGTGCGGATGTCTTTCGGAGACTATTGACTACCGTCAGACGTACATTAAACCGGGTTATGGGGTCAACTACGAAAAGGTAGACAACATTGTCACCGACGGTGGTACGTCATTCTACACTCACACGTGGGCTTTGCCGTGGCTTACGGTGCCAGTTGTGAGGATGCCTTACTTTAATTGCTTACTCGCGGCTGACTGGAGTAGACGGTGTGTGGCAATCAACAGCTACATTAGGGACACTAACAATTTTGCCTACGAAATGCTCGCACTATCTGCTCGCCTGCTACGTACGTGTAAAAAACAGATTCCCGCGTCTAGAATTCCACAAGATGGGCGCGTAAAAAGAACAAAACGGGACCAACCATCATGGCTAAAACCACAAACGTCAGACTACATACTGGACTACCTACCGACCCATGTTTCTGGTCAGATATGGGCAGATTTAACCAGTAGTCCGGGGCCTAGAGAGATACGTCAGTTGAAAGAACATTTGAGAAGCATGGGTTCAGCGGTGTATGCAAACATAGAAGGAATAAAGCAGTTCGAAGCGGACACTTCTTCACTTTCTCAACTGATCAACAAACGTATCGGTAACCTAGTAACTATGGGAAATGTTACCAATGAACGTTTGCAAAAAGTCATAGATGGTATTCAAAACGTGTACAGTAAAACCGGTCTAGAAGAGGACAAGTTACGTGCTAGAATGGACCATACATCTGCTATTGGTCGAGAATTAATCACGAAAATACTACCCGTTGTAGCCGATTTCTTCCGTGCCACTGTGGATGCTGACATCGCGGTTAAGCTGTGGGCCAGTGGGATCAGCTCGCTTACCAGAGGCTACATTTCTCCATTTCTCGTGCCACAAGAAGAAATTGAGAAGATATTAAGTCACGTGTCCCAAAAGGTGCTGAAGAGACCATTGTATTCAGGCCTGCGATTGCCCTCTGCATCAGCCGCCTATTATTACGGCCTCAAAACAGTTGCCTATACTCATCTGCTAAACAACGAATCTGAACCTGACGGAGGAACTACTCTCTACGTCAGTCTGAGCATTCCGCTTTTCAAGGCCGGCTATACCCTTCCAGTATACAGAATAGACACCTATCCAGTTCCCGTTACAGCGGGCATTGCCGCATCTACAGCGACAGAACGAAAAGTTGGTTTTACGCTATTGAAAGGTTTACCGGACTTCATTGCGGTCAGCGATAACGAAGAGGTTTACGTCGAATTAGAGAAAAGCCTATTTCTTTCGTGCTCCGGTTACCCACAGGCTAAAATCTGCAGTTCCGGAATGCCATCTCTGAAGAAAAGAAGAAGTGGTAGCATGTCCTGCGCCTTTGCCATATTTATCGAGAACCGCGAAGAAGTGTTAAGGAAATGCGACTTCCGTTACGTCAACACTGACCAATGGAAACCGTATGGAACGGCCGTACAGTTGAGTGCAGATTCAACCTTCCTCGTGCATGCATCCCAACGTGGTCCGTTCCCTGATAGATGGCGTTTGTCGTGTCCTATGTCTCCTCTACGTCCACAAACTGTCCTGCCACTGTGTAACATGTGTCGCATTAAGATACCGTGCTTTTGTACTATGAGCGGTGCAGATTTCTACCTACCGTCCCGTTATACAGACTGTATGATCGCGAATAAGTCGGAACAGTCTACACCGACTTATCTATATCACATGAATATCGGCATGATCCAACGGTTGTTTCCAAACTCAGCAGAAGCAAAACTAACGTCCTACGCGTATTTTAACAAAAAGCGTCACCCCCCTTTCTCCCTACCAAACATTACGTTCACGGTAGAAGACAATTTTACGAATTACGTTGACATATCGGATAAGTTTGCCGCTGATCTCAATAAGACTCTACGAAACCAACAGGCACATTTGGCTGCATACAGTGTCAAAGAAGACGCTGCGCTGGCGCGTGTGCGTAATTTCAGCGACCAGGTAGTCGACAGATCTGGAAACTTAGAAAATGCTTTGAAAGACTTGTTTGACGGAGTGTTCGGCGGCAAAATCGGTCTAATATTGGCGGCAATCTTTTCGCCATTGGGAATTATTTGTATCGCTTTTATTTTGACGGCGTTCGAATTTGTACCGGATGTCACTACGGACGTTTACGTCAAAATGAGACAGAGAAAAGCCGATAAAGAGTATTATATAATGCTAAATCGTGTGCATCATATGAACACCGATTCGTCGTCTGACTCCGAAGAGCGTCATTTTCCGAACGAACACAAGAGACAGCATCGAGGCAGTACACAATTTTTATTAAACTGATATGTAAACGCTACGAAAAACATGCACGCTATGTTATTGGTGTAATAAAATGTCTGATGTCTAAGTGTACGTATCATTACTACTGTAATAAAAATGTCATTTATGAAAGCAATATCCGTGTGTCGTTGTTTATTCGTCGCTTTCCGACCAGTAGTCGTCCTCTTCTTCGTCTTCTTCTATCACGCAAGTCTCTACTGCACATCCCGCCATGGCGGCGTATAGTTTCGGAAACACCACAATTCTGAATAATTCCGTGTCATCGTCGATTCTTGTGATACGGTGGGCTTTCAAACACGCTTCCCACAGATCATCCTCGGTGCATTCTTCTTGTGACTTAGAAAGGAATGACGAGTAGTATGTAAGCAGGGCGGGTATTGAAGCAGCATTCTCCAAGACGTAGCGTACGAACATCTGCATTGGGTACGTCTCGACAATGCATGAGATGTTGTCCTTGGCGCGTTCTACTAATCTGTTGTTCACCCACACCAGCGGTCTGCACAGAAAATGATTGTGTTCACCCTCTACAAATTGTGTTTTGGCCACCGTGTTGATGATTGGTGCAACTCCTCTCGTTAGCGGCATACCTCCCCGCACCGACGTTAGTACCGCATTGTTTCCGTGAGAAGACGTGTAGCTGCCTATCTGTAAGTTCAGCATCATCTGCGATGCTGAGCTTCTAGAAATATCCACTGTAGTCCCATACGGCTTCTCTCGTCCGTTCATGTACGTCCACAGTACGGGTAACATCCGAACTTGCCTGCTGTCCGCCTTCCTGGTGATCTTGTTACAATCGTCTGGTCCCACAAATAGCCGTAGACAGCCGGCCACCACAGCGTTTAGAGCCTGGTTGTCTCTGTCAAGATCTATGTTTCGGTCACTGAGAGTGCAAGGTGGGCCGTACAATTCTGAGCACAGTGCCATCAGGTATAGCGATGATGCGAGGGGAGGATTTCGCTTGCACACGGCGTGAACGCCACTTTCTAGAACCTTCAGGAATACGACGTCGCACGCTAGCTTCTCCGAAATTCGAGATATCTCTGGCATTTCGTTCAAGCCGTTCACCACGCTGGACAACAGCGACACTGTTGACTTTAGAAGCATCAATATATACGTGAGGGTACGATTGATCATTCTGAAATAACCGTCCATTATTAAGTTGTGCGATGTCTTCACCTTTTTTCCACTCGTGCGTCGCAGGATGTAGTTCTGTAGTATCTGCACAGTCGATGCCGTCTTGGTCACATCTGCAAACTGATTCGTACCAACTCGAGTAAACAACAGATCTTCATCTTTCAATATCTCGATCAATTCGTGTGCTGGTTTTGGCGTATTCACCATGACGGGTTTACTTGACGTGTTGGCCTCGTTCAGTAACGATCTCGGAACAAAACGCTTGTCGTCACTGTCCGCGTAACTAGTGTCATCCACGTCGTCCATTCTTGTGCTGTTGTCATTTTTGCCTTTCTTCAGTCTGTTTTCGTCTATCTCTGTCACGTTCATCGACACCTTCATCTTGACGGGTAGGTGCATCTCACATGCCACAGCGGTATTCTCGGCGGCTTTGTCGTTAATCGATAGCACGGGCATGCCGTCGTCTCCTCTGTCTATTGTCGGTAGATGTATGTTGACGTTTCCGGTGGCCTTAACACAATACGGACCGGAACTATTGGCTCGTAGAATTGTTTCAGCGTTTGATTTCGACACAGCCTGTGTCTCCGATGCCACGATATTTGTAGCTCTAGCCTCAACTTCATGTCTGACCAGTTCGTATAGAGTGAGCATAGTTGATCTCTTGTTGAGTGAATCCGCACCGCCGACGTCCAACCAGGACACGAGTTCTCTCTTCGTCTTTTCGGTGTAGTGAACAATCTTCGAAAAATCGTCGTCCAGTTCTTGTGCCGATAAACCGAGTGTTTTCGCCACGGCATTGTGCACATTTGAAATAAACGCTGGCAATCTCTGCAAGTAGGCTTTCACGACGCGTGCAACTAGAGATGAATGGTCGTCCGTATCTACGGGGTTCTGTATGCTGCAATTTTGACCAAGTATTGTCTTCAGCAAAACTTCTCGGAAAAGTGTTTTGTATTTTTTCGGCTTTTCATTCCATTTGGTGATTAGCGGGCGATGTCGAGGATGAATCTGATCGACATTAATTGACCCAATCTGCTCGGCATTCGATAACTTGTATAGGACAGAATATATCAAGGATTCCATCTTCTTCGCCACTACAGCTCGATAGTCAAGTTTGGGTTTCTTTGTCTCCACCTCCGTAACTTGTTCGTCGTCGTCGTTGTATTCTTCCTCGTCGTCACATTGCCAACCGTCGTTATCAGTATGCTTTCTCTTCTGCGTATCGCGACTCCTGCCGAAATCCAATGACTGATGTTCTCTGTCGTCTACTTTATTCATATCGGGTTGAGAGTCGGTGATCAACAGTGGATATACCTGATCAGTCCCAGTTAACAGTGCGTTACGGCACATTTCGATCGGGTTATCTTTCGTGCCCGTAACAAAACATCGAAAATCTTGTAGTTCGATATTGCCAGTTTCGCCATCTTTGTCTGCGGGTACCCACAGCCTTTGAAGAGACCATAATGGGCTGTCTTTCATTTCGCCGTTTTCCAGAACATTTGCATCACCGAGAGTGGCCAGCCTTTTCATCTCGGTTTTTACGTTTTTGACTATCCATTCCATCTTTCGCGTTTCCAAATAGGAAGACATCTCGTTGTCTTGTTCAAGATGTTCCTTGACGTCGTTTCCAGTCGGTTGTTTTCCGCCAACAGACGCATCGACTTCGCTTTTGTCGTTGATGGTCTTGTTTCTGATACCAAATCCGTTAGTTTTTCCTGCATGTTTCAGCTGAATTTTTCCAAAGTTGCCGGACGAACTTTGCGTTTCGTTGACGGTAACAGTGTGCAAAGTTTTGTAGCTGGTTATAGGGCCGTTGAAGTTCAAATTGTTCGGAATTTTCCTAACGTAGTCGTCGTACACAGTCTTCAATTTGGCAAGCGTGTCCATTTGTGTGTCTGTCAAAGTGGCAACCACTTTCAGCAGCAAGAAACACAAACAGTGAGGACCGTCTCTTTCGTAAAACGGCACATCGCCACAAGATGCACATGTGTACTTCGCAGCCGATTCTTCCAATGGATATCCTTTACCGTTTACTATCTCAATAGAATCCGGTACTGGAGCCTTTGTCACGGTTTCTTCCATGCTCACACTGTGTTCGCCCAGGTAGTAGAGCGCGTTAATCACGAAAAACCGCTTGAACGCCACCGGATCAAAATGGAACCTGGCAAACAGATTCTGAATGATAGAAAACTGACCATTGAAGATAAACTGGCCACACAGTGGTTTGATTTTGATATAATTGAGCTCGGTGCCGGGTTTATCTACATGCCTGTCAGGGTGTTTTTTCACAAAGTCACTGTACAACTCCAACGGGTTTTTGAAGACGTCAGCATTGAAGACGTGGTCGCGATAATTTATGAGAGTGAGTAGGTGAAACACCGACGACCCCATTGCTTCCTTCAGCTGCACAGCACATTTTTGCGTTTCGGTGGCATCGGTATTCATATCGGCGATCTTGCTTTTGATATTGTTCCTTATGTGTTGCTGAAACGTAGCAGGCCAAGGCGACCGCTTTTCATTCTGCTCTGCGACAACCGTGTCTGTTCTGTACACTCGGACGCTTTCTGGAGATATTCCTGCATTCTTTAGAATTCCCAGAGACATACATGCCAGCTGATCGGCCACGTTCACCTTGCTTTTTGGCACGGGCTTGTTCTTGATATAGATATTAGCAATGAGATTTATTCGCTCGGTTAACATTTCCACAGAATTATCTGCACCGAGTGGAAGCAGCTGTACCGGAGTCGGATTGTCGTACAATATAGCTGAAGCCATCAGAGACACCAAAAACTTACAAGGCGCCAATTTCGTGCAAACTTCTTTTTCGAAAGTCATGCCGTCTTTGAGTGCCTTGTTGAACTGTTTCAGTATGGGGTCGCGTACACGCATGTTATTCCCGAAGATGTTTTCGACATCGCCAGGTTTCAGCATCACCTCGTTATCGCTACAAACGAGCATTCGACAGTAAGCTGGAGATTCTACGCACAGTCGTTGATTGTCCACGACAACGCGCATGGTCGTTGGACTGACAAGTAGGCTACTGGATTTTCCTTTCTTTCCGCTTTTTAGCACATCCAGGTTGGACAACACGTAATCTATGGCCGCCTTAGTGTGACACGCCACATACACGACGTAATCCTGTCTTTCTTCTTCGCCTATATGCGGGAAGAAATTCGCAAATATGTCACTTACGTATTCTGCCGTCAGACTGTCGTCAGAAGTTGCATCCAGCACCTCAGCACCTGCGTTGTTAGAAAACGAACCAAACTCTTGTTGGTCTCGTTCAACAGTTCTGACAGCCTGAGCCATAGACGAGACGATTTTGTCGTACTTATGAACGTCCGGTATAAGCTGATCTGTTTTGTCCACGTGTTCCGCTCCACTCAAAATAAATGCTTTGTCCATAAATCGATGTCCATGGGTTACCTCTACGTCTCCGTCATCTGATGCCTTCACCGCAGATGGGAAAAGCGGAATGACGGATCCGGGTGTCATGTATTGAAGCAGACCAGTTCCCACCGTTCCTCCAAAACTTGTCAGCTCGTAGATGAGACTGTCAACAGCCGTCGTTTGTGCGAACGCTGTTTTATGCATAGCAACAAGTACCCCGTCGTAGGGGGTAACGGCAAATTCTTTTGCATGTTTCGTCTGTAGTTTGTCAACAAGCTGCTGTATACACTTTTGCTCATTTGTAGGCCCTTTATTGCTGGCGTCCAACTGAGCCATTGTGATCACAAGTCGTTTACAACAGTTGTTGAAATACGCTGCTGCGCCACTTCTTATATAGCGGTACTGCCGACTCGGTGAAGGTCCCGAGATGATACCAGACTGACTTTGCGCGATGTGACGCAATACAAAATTTTGACGCAGACGGGTCGTCGTTCTATCAACTCGCAAATAAGAATGTCATACGCTCACACGTGCAGCGAAAAATGCGTCCGACTGAGCCACAGCGATCACAAGTCGTTTACAACCGTTGTTGAAATACGCTGCTGCGTGACTTCTTATATAGCAGTATCGCCGACTTGGTGAAGGTCCCGAGATGATATCAGACTAACTGTGCGATGTGGCGCGATACAAAATTTTGACGCAGGCAGGTCTCCGTTCTATGAACTCGCAAATAAGACGCTCACAAGTGCAACGAAAAATGACTCCAATGATGGGCTTCTCGGTGTGTTTCGTGCATACCAAACTTGACAGCAAGCTGTTCCGTGCACATATGTGCATGAAACTTTGTAGTGCTTGCTTCCAATTGCACTATTTCGCTCCTCGTACGTCGTTTACAGCAGTCTGTTGACGGTATTCGATGCGCGACACTTGATCGCAAAATCGCTTACCAAATCTGGTTTCGGCAATGATACCACACAAAGACTTTGTGCGGTATTGCGTGCAAGCAATTGACTTCTACGATACAGGATTTTCCCTGCCAGGGGGAGAATTGTTGCTGAGAGATCCAGACAACGAGTTAACTACATTTAAAGTAGTAAAGAGAAAAAACAACGCCGCGTTGCCTATGCCATATTCAGTTACCGCTTACAAAAGATCATGTAAATTGTTTTTTGGTTACTTATGCCTTCCGACACGGATACCAAAGACGTTTGAGGCACTTATGCGTGCAGACAATTGGCCGGTATGCAAAGAACCACCGACCAAATTTAAACGATCTACTTCCGAACGTGAAGAAGAACAAACGACTAAACGCACTAAGCTCGAAGACGAACAAAAATACCGGCTCCACGTCGACGAAGATCGTGTTGCTATGTTTCTGGCGACAGAGAAACGATGGATTGATAAGCTCATCCCCAACATTCAAAAGTACGCCGTTATAGCGTGGGGAGTAATCGAGCAGTGTTTAGAACGTACGAACAACCCATTCCGGCTAAGTCCGTTGATGTTATACGGTTGTACAGTGGCTGAGTGGTTGAATAATATACTGGCAGATTGTGCAGACGTTGCACTCATGGCATCGGCGATCAGCAGGTACGAAGATTTCATGTTTCACAAGATTCTTTACAAAGACAAAAAATTCTTGATAGCGAAGAGGGAGGGCGAGAGTCCTCTGCTGTTCCTGAACGAATCAAGGCCCGTAAGAGATTGTCCGGACGCTTTTCTGGCAGCTTTATTTTTTTATCTGTACGCCGGTGGAAACATGGAAGGGTTACAGATGACTGAACCGGATCATTTGAAATTCTGTTTACTCGATCTCGTCATACAGCCTTTAATTCACGAGGAAGACCAACAACGAGCCGCTTCTGCGTACAAGCACGTTTTAAGTGAAATTACGGGCGGAAGAACGCAACAGAAAATACTAAGTCAGTTTAATACCGTGCAGGATTTAGCACGCTATCTCATTGTCGACAAGGCAGAACTTAAATTCGACATCAGCACGGTTTACGTTCAACCGGAATCGAAAAGAGTTATCAAATTAGCCGACCGTGTGTGTAGGTGGACAAATGTGACCGCAAATCCACCCACGCAGGACTATGCAACAGACCCGCTAGTGCGTAAGGCATTGACGTTGTCGTCTGAAGAAATCGATATGGTCGCGATCAATGCGTTGGCTTTAGAAGCTGGTATGTCACTCCATCAGGTAATGATCCTGTTCACCGACTGTAAGTGTTCGCTAGACGAGGAAAAATTTGCAAATGCGTTCTCCGCTTATCGTGAACATCTCGTGCAAGACGACCGACTGAATCTCAAAATTTTGTCAGAAGTAACACGACAACTAGAGTTGGAAGAACGGAATGCGGACTACGTCGCAATGAAGGACAGCCGTATCGTGTATGCCGCAGGTCAGTTTCATGCGGTGCATTCTGCGGACGACAAATCCGATCTGTTAAGGTCTGTAAACAGAAAGGACCACCTAGAGTTGCTGAAACTCACCGATGCACCGCCAGTGAGCTCTCTGTTTACAGTTGATCTCGATTTTGCAGAATACTTTTCTAGTGCGTCTAAAGGTAAACTCGCTTCGGCTATTCAACAAGCAGAAGTGTTTCAGCACAAAATAGACCTTGTATTGAAAATAATTCTGCATGACGCTTTTAGTACTGGACCGTGGAAACAGACAGCTGTCGCTTCTAGTGTCACAGCAACACTTTTCACCGCGTTTGAAAACGCAGACACCTACTGGATAGACTTTGAACGATTTTGGGAGAACGAAGAAAAAAAGCAGAAAAACAAGAACATCGTACCGCTGTACATTGTGCAGAATACTGATTCACGATTGTTGGTTCATTACTCTCATGCTACGAAATTCGTCGTTTTTGAGATATGTGATGACGTCATAGAACGACAACAACGTCTCACGGCACTGTGCAATGATTACGATGGTGCCAGACTACTTGAAACGCCGTTGGCCAAAGACAATGCTTTCATCGTGTTTATGCTCCACTTAACCTACATGTTCAGAGACGAATACGTAGCCAACTACCGCGATCTCTTAGATCGATGCAAGCGAGAGACTCACTTATTGTCGACCGCAGTCTACAACATTGACGTCTCGGGTGCAGAAAATGTTATTATATTCGACGACCATGATGGGGATGAAACAATGTTCACATCTTTTGTTCAGAAGACGTTCCTGACACTGTCAAAGCCCTACGTTTCTCGGAGATTGATTAGCGCAGCTGATACGATGGAAAATATCGCTGCTGAACAGAAACTTGCTGTACGGAAAATTTCTGTCGTTGGAGGAAGCACGTTGTTCATTAAGAATACCACGACGCCAGTTCTATATCTCTCCAATGTTGTAAATTTCGACGAACAGTTAAATTCTACGCTGTTTGATCTATGGATAGCTTCAGAAAAAGGAACTGTAGGTTTTCTAATATTGCCGATAAAATGTACCTCCTCTGAATGCCCAATGGACTTAGATGAACCACCGATTTTCCCACACTACGTGACTTTTGCTTTTACGCCAGATCTGTACGCTGTTCCCCTTCCTCAACCTACAAGATCGTATGGAAGAATTAACGACACACGAAAGAGAATGGACTGTTTTTCAGACAAACATCAAAAGCTGTTACGGTGGGCCAGCGGTCAGAGTCTATCTGCTAAAGACGTCGCGGACGTGGTGTCTTGGCACACTTGTATCTTACTGCGTTACACACCAAAGATCGTGAGCAGCAAACAATTTAGCATCAACTACTTCGATCACATGACACTGAATAATACTTTGTCGACTTTGACTCAAGACGTTGTAAAGAATATTGCGTTGAAGGAAGAGACGTCGTATGCAACTATGCAACTGTCAAATGAACAGTTTTCGCTATTGTTTGCGATGAAAGTAACAAAATAGAAATACACACTTTAGATTTTGTTTCTTCATGCTAAGGTTATTGTCGAGTTTGCTAGTGCATGGTGTTGTTTCTATTTTAATGTAATTGCAAACAGCGTTTGTTCCTGTTTCGTAATTGTTTTGCACTATCTATTAATTAGATTTTCGCTGCTAGCTAGTATAGGCCTATATGAAATAGTAAATAACAATTATGTTGTCTCGTGTAGTTTTTTAATCAAAAAACGTCTACGATTAACAGAGCAAATGCATGCAACACAAACAGTATGCGTTAAAAGCGTGATAAATCTGCGTGAGTCATTAACGGCTATAAATTTAGCCTATGCTCGGTCTGTTCAACAGTTACGATGTCAATTGCCAGTAGTCAACCATTCAGACAATTTCTCATTTCTGTAGCCAATCTCCGGCCAGTGCAATAGAATCTCCGTCCAGAAATATTTCGCGAACTTAACGTTTTCGTCGGTGAAGAGACGAAGGTCGCCGTCTGCCTCGAGAGCCACAAAGTTCGGTGTTCCAGATATCACGTTCGTGGCATCGCTGTTAGCGGCTGGCGAGTATTTCTTCAGCGGTATTAATCGAGATTTGTCACTCATCGGTTTGAAGTTACACAACGGGCATCGGGGCATATGCATGAGACCCCGCACTCTTCCGATAACGCACTTATCTACCTGCGTGGTCGCCAAAGAGCTTATGCATTGAATGCAGAGCAACCGATTACAGCAGAGAGTCACGGTATCAGCAATCCTGCATGTTGCAAAGCAGGATCGACACATACTTTCTGGCATGTGTCGGTTTCGCCTGCTGAGGGCAGTTATCAAGTTTTCGTTCCATTTTCGACTGGTTCTTAATTTCTTGTCCAGTGACGTACGTCTCCTTTGCTCGCTGTTACTGCCGTATGCTTCCATTTCCAGCTGCCAAGTGTATTGCGACTCGGGTACGGTTCCAAAATGCTCGAAAATTTTGTTGCTGCTGGTCGATCTTAATCGTTGGAGAGATGTTGCGCGCGATGATGATAGAAGGTGTGTCCGGTTCTCGACGGTAACGGCATAATCAAACAGGTCTAATTCCTGTATCGTAGAGAGAAAATGGTCGGTGTCGTTATCGTCATCCGGGTAGTCAAGCATACGAGACGGTTCTTCTGACGGCACACCCATGTACAAAAGATCCACGTGTTCATAAGAAACGTTATCCAGCAAATTGATCTGGTAAATATGCTGGCGACAGAATGGACATCTTAGCCAAGGGTTGGCACAACGCTTTGGACATTTACTGCATAGATAATGAGAGCAACTGAGCCGCACTTCAGTTCGACGCTCGAGACAAATGGCACATAGCTCATCTGCAGGACTTGACTCCGGTGTATCCCTGTCAAACATGCAAACACAAACCTCACTCGCTTTTGCTGTATAGGCAAACAATTGGCAAAAGCCTAAACATCTGTTAACGATAGGCCTACGTTCTTCGGAGCCCGCGAATATTCTGTCATATTGTCGATGCGTCGATCTTCATGTCTCTGCGTGTATACATGTATTTGACAATTAGCCTACTGGCGGTCGGCGGGTCCAGCCGTTTACCTGCCATCCATCACTCTAGTTCTACTGTATACACAACAGTATCATTGTATTCACGTACTTTCTAAAAATATGTTGAAAATGCTACTAAAATTCTGTAATCGATAAATATGTAACTTACGTTAAAGCCAAAATGGATTGCTTGAGATTCGATGCACTTTCTGACATTGAACTAACGTCGTTCTCTACACTATCAATCGACATATTGCCAACTTTATTATGCTTACGAGTGTTGTGAGACGGTAGGAAGCCAACTCTTATATAGGATAGCAGAACCAAGTCTATCGAATGGTGCAGTGTTCAACTTTTGGTCAATAGTGGCACGTCCAATGTTCTGCCTTGACACTCAGTGATCGCCGTTGCTATGCTGAAATGTGGCACGTATGGCCATGGAATTTTGTCGCTGCTATGGTAGTTACTAGCGATCAACATTGGCATCCCATGTGCAGTGCTGAGCAGTAACGCATCGTTAACGCCGTTACTCTGCTGGCACGCACGGCGATAGAATTTTGTCGCTGCTATATGGTCGTTAGTAGCGATCAACAATGGCATGTGAGCACTGACGCATCGTTAACGCCGTTACTATAGGCGAAAGGTGGCACGGCACGCACGACGATTAAATTTGGCCGGTCGCATTGTCGCTGTAGACGGTGAATATTAGCACCTTTTGCTGCTGTCTGGCGCATCGTTGACGTCGTTGTTAGGGACCGTTGATAATGGTCCATGCTGCGGCGAAACGTAGAGCAATGAACTCTGACTAATAGCGGTCTATTTGTCGGTTTACAACGGCACGTTCACGTTCAACGCATTTGACAACGCCATTGCTAATCGCCGTTGCTAGGCGTTGTCAAAAAACTCAAGACTTGGTTTGTCCTCCATATTCCATGTGACGGGGAGAAATAGCGACGGCGAAAAACAAGGTCAGCTCACAGAATTATCCTACACCGACTTGGACGGGTGTCAGATTCGACGACGACGAGTCGTGGTATGCAAAACTTCGAATCGTTACAATATTAGAGGGTGCTACAGATACCGCAAGAACCGCGAAGGGTAAAGGTTGGCTATAAAAGGAGCACTATAGTAGAAGTGTTCCAGATAACTTCACAACACGGATTGACTCAGTTGGCGGATAAAAACGCTATTTACTGGACACTGAAACAGAGGTTTGTGGCGAAAAGTTGATTCTGGTGTGTTAAAGCTTCAACGGCGGAAATGTCGAGGATCAATGCCAAGAATATTCTAGCTCAGCTGTCTGACAGAGATTTTGCTGATCCGTCGTTGAAAGATAGAGTTGAGGCGTTTACTGCTGCGCGAGAAATCGAGTCTGTGATGATAACTGCGGACGGAAAGCTGATGTTATGCAGTAAAAAAGAGATGTTTTTTAGTTCGGGTGTGTTAAGTTTACGAAAATTGCTAGGACTACGCAGTCCTCCGAAAAGACTGAGTGAATACGTTAACTTGCCTCGTGATTTTATACTAAAATATTTCAATAATGGATACGACGAGACAATGATATATTACTCATTTGGCAGCAAATTTACGGAGGCTTTCATAAACAACGTGATCGAAGAAGACAAAATTAAAAAGGCATCGCAGATCGAAGAGAATCGCAAAAAGAATCAGAATATACTATCAACGGACGTCGAAGAGTTGGTGGAAGAAGGCGCCTTGTCTGTGGCTGTTGGGCCCAGAACTCTACTCGGAAAATTCTTGGAAGAAAGGAAGCGCGATAGGTGCTTAAACAAGGATTTGGACGGAGCGGTAACGATGAAATTTCAAGAGTATGATGGTCGGACAAAACAACCCATGGAAAACAGCAAGTACCCGCCGGTAAAAGCTGAGATTGTTGGGAGACCAGGACAGACCAGTGGTCATAAGCAGAAACACTACTACATATATTCAAGACTACCGAGCTTTGGTAAGACATACAATCTGGAGCGATTTTGCGAGAAGTATAACGCTCATATTGTACATCATCCGTCAAAATGGGCAAATATACCTACCAGTGCTCAATTTGTGGTGTTTGAGAAAGTGGACAATGGGCGTAACAAATTGGATTTTGCTAACCTTAAAACTTTGACAGGCGGGACAGCTTGGGGTTTCAAAGGTAACGGCAAGTCGTTCAGTGCTTCAATCAGACCCAGAAAAGACACCCAATTGATATTGCTGTCCAATAAGTCGCCGTACGAGTTGTACGGTCAGTGGAATGCGAAGATGCAGAGATCATTCATGAGCAGTGAAAGGATGGATCAGTTTGACAAGAGATTCAAAGTGATTCGTCTCGACGGTTCGGTTGAGGAAGATCGAAATAATGCTCTGGAACCGGAGCATGTGGATGTGGTGGCCTTGAACGAGGACCAATTTCTGGAGATTTGCAAGAGGGTATTTGAAGGTGTGTACAAGATGCTAACGGAGGATCGCACGATCCCAAACAAAGTGCATGATATCGAACGTGGAGTGGACAAAATCGTCAATTGGAGCCGAAAACGAGAGCCGGGATATTATGAAGAACATAGTGCATATCTGTTGGTCGTTACCGTGTTAAAAGCCTTCGACGACGGTCGCTTCTCGCCGACCTTGACTGACACATTCAAAACGCTCTATGAAAATGCGTTTCAGAAGAAAAAGGGGCGTGGTCTGGAAACTGCTCGAGGAAAACTTGTCTGCCGGGAAACTGCAAATGAGACTAAAGCTTTCGGTAGCAGACGACTTGAGGATCTGGCTAAATACCTCAATAAAAATCCCACTGCCATCTATCGTCTGCGTCGTTTCTATGCAGATGAACCGCACTCCATTGACTTCAGTCAGACGGACGACAAAGAAGGAGTTTTCCGTGCCTGTCTGGAAGTGCACAGTTATAACATCGCAATGGCTGGAATAGACGAGGCGATATACAGGTCGGTGGTTTTCGACAAAGTATGGAAGGTCGCAAATCCCGAACACAAAAACGGAGAAAATGTCGCAAATCCCGAACACGAAGACGGAGAAAATGAAGGACAGAGTGTTACTCGGAAAAGGAAACGCAGCTCATCATCTGAGTTTTCATCAGACGAAGGTAACGAGTGAGGACAAAACTTCTCGGAAAAGGAAACGTCGCTTGTAGTTGCATATATACTCAGTTATTTAGCTTTGATGATTTTGACATTATGCGTTGTAGTTTCAATAGAGTATGTTATCATTCGTCGCTTGTAGTTGCGTATAAACTCAGTTATTTAGCTTTGATGATTTTGACATTATGCGTTGTAGTTTCAATAGAGTATGTTATCATTCGTCGCTTGTAGTTGCATATATACTCAGTTATTTAGCTTTGATGATTTTGACATTATGTGTTGTAGTTTCAATAGAGTATGTTATCATTCGTCGCTTGTAGTTGCGTATAAACTCAGTTATTTAGCTTTGATGATTTTGACATTATGCGTTGTAGTTTCAATAGAGTATGTTATCAGTTATTTAGCTTTGATGATTTTGACATTATGCGTTGTAGTTTCAATAGAGTATGTTATCATTCGTCGATTGTAGTTGCATATATACTCAGTTATTTAGCTTTGATGATTTTGACATTATGTGTTGTAGTTTCAATAGAGTATGTTATCATTCGTCGCTTGTAGTTGCGTATAAACTCAGTTATTTAGCTTTGATG
>Ga0209122_1000049_pt1 | contig 49863 bp, 46 predicted proteins | sample OlaalgELextract2_2_FD_187375 | JGI IMG/M metagenome (GOLD analysis project Ga0209122, IMG submission 187375) | Olavius algarvensis symbiont microbial communities from Tuscany, Italy - Type A ELBA extract 2 (SPAdes) (version 2) | ecosystem: Host-associated > Annelida > Digestive system >...
AAATCGACTCTATTCCAGCGACCCAGACTCGAATTCGAAGTACTTAAACGACGACGAAAATGGAAATCCGATTTCCAAATACATCAAGCACAGTTGGCATTATGATTTATTCCGGACAGCAGTGCGCGCAAGCGGGGATCTTGAAATCATGGCTACACGATAAGATTCCCGCTTGCGCGGGAATGACAATAACCGCGGGAATGACAGCAACCGCGGGAATGACAACTGCTATGGGGAAAACCTGATGGATACGCAAGCGACAGATGTTTTCAAACAGCATCTGATCGATCCGGAGATCTGTATTCGCTGCGGCACCTGCGAAGCGACCTGCCCGATCGGTGCGGTCAGCCACAACGACGACAATTACGTGGTCGACGCGGACAAGTGTGACTTCTGCATGGATTGCATCGCGCCCTGCCCGACCGGATCGATCGACAATTGGCGGCAGGTAACCCGCGCCGGCGCCTACAGCGTCGAAGCGCAATTAGGCTGGGAGGAATTACCCGCTGAATTAAGCGATGATAAGCTCGGCGCGGAGCCCGCACAGCCGGTTGCCACAAACGACAGTCAGACCGCCCCGCTAATGCCGCTCGAGCCGATCGGCGGCGAAGGTTTCAGCAACGAGCGCTACAATTCGATCCTGCCGCCGTGGTCGGCGGCGCATGCCTATACCAACCTTTACGGCCCCGCGGCGGCGCAACCGCATATTACCGCGAAAGTGGTGGGTAACGTGCGCGTGACCGAGGTCGGGCGCGAATACGATACGCATCACATCATGCTCGACTTCGGCGCCATGCCGTTCCCGGTGCTCGAAGGCCAGTCGATCGGTATTATCCCGCCGGGCGTCGACACCCGGGGCAAAGCCCATCAACCGCGGCAGTATTCGATCGCCAGTCCGCGCAACGGCGAACGCCCCGGTTATAACAACGTCTCGCTAACCATCAAACGGGTGCTGGAAGACCACCAGGGCAACCCGGTGCGGGGTATTGCCTCGAACTACATGTGCGATCTCGAACTGGGCGATGAAGTCAGCGTCATCGGACCCTTCGGCAGCAGCTTTCTGATGCCTAACCATCCACGTTCGAATATCGTCATGATTTGTACCGGCACCGGCAGTGCCCCGATGCGGGCGATGACCGAGTGGCGGCGGCGGCTGCGCAAGAGCGGCAAATTCGACGCTGGCAAGCTATTGCTGTTCTTCGGCGCGCGTACGCGCGAAGAACTGCCCTATTTCGGCCCGCTGAAAAATCTGCCGCATGATTTTATCGATATAAACTTCGCTTTCTCGCGCATCCCCGATCAACCCAAACAATACGTACAGGACGTGATGCGCGAACGCGCCGCCGACCTGGCCGGTCTGATCGACGACCCGAATAGCTACTTTTACGTCTGCGGCCTGCGGGATATGGAAGAAGGCGTGATCCTGGCGCTGCACGATATCGCGCAACAGGCCGGTCTTTCCTGGGACAGCGTGGGCGCGGACATGGAACGCCAGGGCCGATTGCACCTGGAAACATACTAGGGACAGCCCCAAACCTCGATCCGAGCGATCCGTCGGTTTGTTTCGCGACCGACGGCAACTAGCCTGCATATTGCATGAAGGGAACGAAACTCAGGGGAAATCTGGCAAACAAGGTCGGACGATCGCCCGCCGAGTCATAGCAATGGCTATGGCTCAAGGGGGATCGTTCGAGATTGGCAGTCAGATTTTTTCTGGTTTCGTTCAGGTACAAACTGTAACCCGCCATTTTCCGAAAAAACTGACTTAATACTTTGATATTTATTTGATTTCTCCGGAGTTTGTGCCGCCTTCGTGCAGTATGCAGGCTAGTTTGTGGTAGGCTCGCGACTTTCATTTTCAGCCTGAATTCGATGCCCGGTTACCACCTGGAAACTTCCCGATGAACCAAACTCGCTGGAGCAGAGTCTGGATCGCCTTCCTGGCGGGCTGCATCGCCGCCTTTCAAATCGGCAAGAGCTTCGCCGCCCTGCCATTGATTATCGACGAGCTCGAACTCAGCCTGATTCAGGCCGGATTGATTCTATCGCTGTTCAGCCTGATCGCCGCCTGCGCGGGCGCCGGATTCGGCTTGCTGTCGGACCGCATCGGTCACTTGCGAACCGCGCTAAGCGGATTGCTGATCTCCGCCGCAGGCGCCTTTTTCGGCGCCACCGCAGCGGGCGTCGAGCTACTACTGCTGTCGCGGTTGATCGAAGGCTTCGGTTTCATCCTCACCATCGTAGCCCTGCCCTCGCTGATCAGCGGTTCGGCAACCGACCGCGACCGGCCGCTGGCGATGGGACTGTGGGGCGCTTTCATGCCCGCCGGCATCGGCGCCTCGATGCTGATCACACCGTTGTTGCTGGAATGGCACGGCTGGCGCGGGCTGTGGAACGATATGGGTATCATTATCGCCATCTGGGGCCTTGTCCTGTATATCACTTTTCGCGGTGCCGGCGGCAAGTCGGGAATCCGGCTGGGCAGCGCCGACTTCATCGCCAATGTTATGCGTCTCGCTCCGTTGCTGGTGGTCGCGGGTTTCGTCTGTTATTCCAGTCTTTATCAATCGCTAACCGCTTTCCTGCCAACCATCCTGGCAACCGAATACGGCGTTACGCTCGCCGGCTCGGCCCAGCTCGGCGCCCTGGTCGTGGTTGCCAATGTCATCGGTAACGTCAGCGCCGGCTGGTTGATCGGTCGCGGCGCGACCCCGTGGAAGCTGCTGACCGTCTCTTTCCTGGCTATGGGTGTTTGCGCGACGCTGGTTTTCGCCGATTTCAGTGGTCCGTTCGCAAAAACCGTCGCCGGTATCCTGTTCTCCGCCTGCGGCGGTATGTTTCCGGGCACTGCTTTCGTACTGGCCGCGCGTTACTCGGTAAAGCCCTCGCACATGGCGCTGATGGCAGGATTGATGTTGCAGGGCGCGGGCATCGGGCAAACCATCGGACCCATGATGGTGAGTTCGGTGGTCGAGTTTTCCGGGCGCTGGGATTATGCTAACGGCGTCGTCGTCAGCATGGCGACGATCGGCCTGATCTGCGCCCTGCTGTTGCGCCGGCGCGCCTGAATACCAGCGCCGCAACGCTCCGTCTCAGATATCGAAAAAGACAGTTTCCGTGAGTCCCTGCAGGTGGATGTCGAAGCGATAAACTCCGGGCGCTTCGGATATAGCGATCAGCGTAGCGAGACGCTGCCGCAGTTCGATGCGCGACAGCATCGGATCGGCGGCATTGGCTTCGCCTTCATCGTCGAAATAAAGCCGCGTGTGCAGCCCGAGATTGATGCCGCGCGCGACGATCCAAAAGCTGATATGCGGTGCCTGGATACGCCCGTCGGGATAGGGTACCTGCCCCGGCTTGATCGTTTCGAAGACAAACTCGCCGCTCTCCACGTCGCCCGCGCTGCGGCCCCAGCCGCTGAAGTTCGGATCGGCCTGGCCGCGGGTCTCCTGCGGCGAAACATACAGTCCGGCCGCATCCGCTTGCCAGATTTCCACCAGCGCGTCCTTGAGCGGTGCGCCCAGCCCGTCGAGAATGCTGCCGCGAATCGTGATGCGTTCTCCGAGGGTTTCCGGATTGACCATCACGCTGCCCGGATCCTCACCGTACAGTCCCTCGATGCCGCTGAAATTCGGCGTACAGCCGATATGCACATAGGGACCCGCAGTTTGCGACGGCGATTCGTTAAGATAAGTCGGTGTTTGCGGCATCAGAGTCCCTCCGGTCGATTTTCGAAAAAGGTCTGGCGCCGCCCGCGCAGCGTGATGTCGAAGCGATAGGCCAGCGTGTCCATCGGCAGGCTGGCGTTCAAATCGAGCACCGCGATCAAATCCTCGATCGCCTGCCGGCTCGGGATGGTGTTGACGATCGGGCACTTCCAGATCAGCGGGTCGCCTTCGAAATACATTTGCGTGATCAGGCGCTGGGCAAAGGCCTGGCCGAAGAGTGAAAAATGGATATGCGACGGGCGCCAATCGTTGACCCCGTTGGGCCACGGATAAGGCCCCGGCATCACGCTGCGAAATTCGTAAAATCCCCGGGCATCGGTCAAGCAACGGCCGCAACCACCGAAATTGGGATCGAGCGGCGCCAGGTAAGTTTCTTGCCGGTGGCGATAGCGGCCGCCGGCATTCGCTTGCCAAACCTCGAGCAGGGTATCGGGCAAACCTTGTCCCGACTGGTCGCGGACCTGCCCGTAAACCAGAATCCGCGGGCCGATAGCGCTCTCATCGGCGGCGGCATGGTTATGCAGCAAATCATTGTCGCGCGGTCCGATAATGCTGCGACTGAACAGCGGCCCGGTTTCCTCCGATAGCGTGCTCGGAAAAGATAACAACGCCTTTTGCGGCGAACGCGTAACGCTGGTTTTGTAACCCGGGACATAGGCCGGCGGATGCCGGTTGCGATCGCGCTGGATATAGCCGCCCCGCGGAGGCTTGGCATCGGTCATAATTCCACTCCCAGTTCTGCATAGGTTTCGCGAGCGATATTGAGCGCGCGGTTGGCCTTGGGTATGCCGGCATAAATCGCAACGTGCAATAGGGTCTCCATCACATCGGCGGGGCTGGCGCCGGTATTGGCGGTGGCGCGGATATGCAGCGCCAGTTCATCGGAGTTGCCACCCGCAGCGAGTAGCGCGATGGTCAGCATCGAGCGCTCGCGCAACGGCAGGCTGTCGCGCGCCCATAGACTGCCCCAGGCCGCCTCGGTGATCAGTTGCTGGAAAGCTTCGTCAAAGGCGTTTTTGCCCGCTTCGGCCGCGTCGACATAGGCATCGCCCAATACCTTGCGGCGCATACGCATTCCTTTTTCGTAGCGCTCAGACATGGCCGCATTCGCTAATGAAGCCATTGAGAATACGCGCATATTCGGCCGGCTGCTCGACGCAGGGCAGGTGGCCGGCGTTGTCGATCAGCTCGAAGCGTGAGCCCCGGATCAGCGCGGCCGTGGCGCGCACCACCTCGGGCGGAGTCGAGCCGTCCTCGCTGCCGGCGAGCGCCAGTGTCGGCAGACTCAAGTCTGCGCTGCTGGCGCTGAAATCGGTTGCGGCAATGGCTGCGCTACAGCCGATATAACCGGCCAGGGGCGTACGCGTCAGCATGTTGCGCCAGGCGGCCAGCTCGAGCGGCCGCCGTTCGCGAAACGAACGCGCAAACCAGCGCTCCATGACGCTGTCGGCGAGCGCCTCGATACCGCCCGCGCGCAACGCACCGATACGCTGTTGCCACATCTCCGGGGTACCGATGCGGGCGGCCGTGTTGGATATGACCATCGCCCGCAGCAGATGCGGGTGGCTGGCGGCGAGGCCCTGGGCGATAATACCGCCGATGGAAAGACCGACAAACAGGCAGTCGCGAATTTCGAGCGCTTCCAGCAGCCGCACCGTATCCTGGATCAGGTCGGCCATCGAATAATCGCCCTCGGGGCAGCTCGACAGCCCGTGCCCACGTTTGTCGAAGCGTAAAATTTTTAGCCCGCCCGGTAGGTAGGGAATGACTTGATCCCACAGGCGAATATCCGTGCCCAGCGAATTGGCGAACACGATCGGCGCGCCGTCGGCATCGCCCTCGATGCGATAATGCAGCACCACATCTCCCAGTTGTATCATTTCCATAGCATCCCCCTTCAATAAGGCAGCCCGAGATAATTCTCGGCCAACGCGGTCTGGGCCGCGCTCGATGATTCCAAATACTCGAGTTGCGCTTGCTGCATACGCAGGTCGAACGGCGACTGCCCGGGGAATCGATGCAGCAAATTGGTCATGCTCCAGCTGAAGCGTTCCGCCTTCCATACTCGCGCCAAGGCCAGCGCCGAATAATCGTCGATCCCCCGCGTATCGCCCGCGTCGTAATACTGCCGTAAGCCGCGCCACAAATAGTACACATCCGAGGCCGCCAGGTTGAGCCCCTTGGCACCGGTAGGCGGCACGATATGCGCGGCGTCACCGCATAGAAACAGGCGCCCCCAGCGCATCGGCTCGGCCACGAACGAACGCAATGGTGCGATCGACTTTTCGATCGAATCGCCGGTAACAATCGATTCGGCCGCGTCATGCGGGATACGGCGCTTCAATTCGTTCCAGAATTCCGCATCCGACCACTGCTGCACGTTGTCTTCGAGCGCAACCTGTATATAGTAGCGGCTCAAGCTTGGGCTGCGCATCGAACATAGCGCGAAACCGCGCTCGTGACTGGCGTAAATCAACTCTTCGCTGACCGGCGGGGTTTGTGACAATACCCCAAGCCAGCCAAAGGGGTAAACCCGCTCGAATTGAGACCTCCGGTCGGCGGGAATGGTATTCCGGCTGACACCATGGAAGCCGTCACAGCCGGCGATGAAATCGCAATCGATGCGTCGCGCGCGACCATCGTGGATGAAGTTGACCTGGGGTCGCTCCGAATCCGCGCCATGAATCTCGACCTGATCGACCTGGTGCAGCATGGCAGCACCCATGGCGTCGCGCGCCTGATACAGATCGCGGGTCAGTTCGGTCTGGCCGTATACCGTGACGGCGCCATCGCAGAGCCGTCTGAAATCGATACGAAATCCGCGATTCGAATGGGCCAGATAAATCCCCTCGTGTTGCAGACCGTCGCGCTGCATGCGCTCCCCGACACCTGCTTCATGCAATAAATTGACCAGCCCGGCCTCCAGCACGCCGGCTCGGATTCGCGCCAGCACATACTCGCGGCTGTGACGTTCGAGCAGCACAGTATCGATTCCCTGGCGCTGCAACAATTGCCCCAGCAGCAGGCCGGAAGGCCCGCCACCAATAATGACAACCTGGGTGCGCATGACTGAATTGTCGGTATCCACGCCGCCAATTTCTCAAATTAGCGGCTTTTGTCAATCAATAAAAGCCGATACGGCCACCTGACCTTTGTCAAATCGCGTCTTACATCACTATGTTAATATCTTCGATCAAGTCTGAAATTCAGACCGGACGGGCCACGCAATACTATGCGCGCAATTTCCATTATCAAAAGCGAACACAAAAATCTCGGGGCGATACTTTATAGTCTCGATAAGCTAATCGAGGAAATCGATAGCGGCAAGCAACCGGATTTCAGCATCTTCCATGGGCTGTTCACCTATCTCGATCGCTTCCTCGACCGTTACCATCACCCTAAGGAAAATCATCACCTGTTCCCTAAGCTGCTGCTGCGAGCACCCGAAACCGAGAGCCTGGTGCGCGAACTCGGTCAGCAGCACATCGAGGGTGAAATTCTGTTTGTCGGAATGCTCGAAGCGCTATCGGCCTACGAATTTAGCGGCGCGCAGGAATTCCCGCATTTCCGCGACTCGGTGACCAGCTATACCGAATTCGAACGCAAGCATGCGCAAAAGGAAGAGGATGAAGTATTGACGCGGGCCCGTGAAGTGCTCGAACCCTCGGACTGGGACGAAATCGACGCCGCCTTCGACGCAAACGAGGATCCTTTATTCGGCGATAAGTGGAACAACGAGTTTTCGGATCTACTGGACCGGCTGATCAACCGATTGCCCGCCCCGCTGGGCCTGGGGGACGACTGGAAGTGAGTTGGCGTACACCGCCAGGAGATCATTAACCCGGCGGCCTGCCTGGGGAGATGTTATAAAAATTAAAAATATCAGCGACCTCATCACCGGTCACTCGCTACCTGCCGAAAAGGGCGCTATAACCTGGATGCGAGGTCCCTTGGGTGGACTGTTCACCTCGACCTGGTTCGACCGCGCTTCGATGTATTTCCTGCGCAAGCTGTATTTACCCCTGTCGAGATTGTGGGGCGTTGCCGACGAGGCGCACGGCTCGGTGCCGAAGTTTGCCGAAATCGCTCAGATCGAACTGAATTACAATCAATACCAACGCCTCAATAAGGTTATCTTTCGTTACGAAGTTTCGCGCGCGCGGGTCAACGCGATCGATGCGGCCTGGCGTCTGGCATTTTTCGGCGACCAACAAGCCGCCCTCGGCGATCTCGCGGCGATAGAAAAGGCGCGTAAGGATGCGCATCAGGCGCATAACATGATGCGGCGCGATCTGCGCTTTCTGCTGCACTTCAAGCCCCAGACTTCGCGTTATGAAATACCCACCCTGGCGGAAGTTGAAACCCTTTACGGCGGCATCAAAAAGAAACCGGAATCCTATTTCAGCCCGGGGGCTGAAATGCCGCAAGTCGAGCAGTCGCGGCCATTTGCCGCTGCCGATGGTAACCAGTACTGGATCCGATTTAAGTCCCCCTCGGCGCGCACCCGCGATATGGTTTATGCGCGGGTGCACGAACCCGCCGGAGTAGTAAACCCGCCCAGTATTATTTACGGTCATGGTATCTGCGTCGAATTCGACTATCTGGAAGGTCTGGTCGACGAGGTCGACGTGTTGTGCCGCATGGGATTTCGCGTGCTGCGTCCGGAAGCGCCCTTCCACGGCCGCCGGCGCCCGCCGGGTTACTACGGCGGCGAATACATCAGCGCCACTTCGCCGCTCGGTATTCTGGATACCTGTACCGCCGCGGTAGCCGAACGCGCTGTGTTGATGGACTGGTGTCGCCGTAACTCGGATGGGCCGGTAACCCTGGGCGGCAGCAGCCTCGGCGCGCTGCTGGCGCAAATAGTAAGCGGGCAGTCAAAAAACTGGCCGGATCATTTACGTCCCGACGCGCTGCTGTTGATCATGCACTGTTCGAGAATGGAAGATGCATTGATCCACGGCTCGATCGCCAAGCTGTTTGGCGCGCTCGACGCCAAGCACGAACGCGGCTGGAGCGTCGCTAACGTGGCCGAATATCTCAAGGCGCTGGACCCGCCGTCGCAACCGTCGGTGGATCCGGACAACATCGTCTCGATTCTCGGTGAAGCCGATCAGGCGACACCTTTTGCCGGCGGTCTCGAATTGCTCGATCGCTGGCAGCTGTCGCCGGAAAATCGTTTCATCTGGCCACAGGGGCATTTTTCGTTGCCGATCGCACTCACCCGTAACGACGCACCGCTGCGGCGTTTTCATCAGATAGTCACGGCGCTGGCGCGATGACCGATCCCGTCGTCATTCCCTTCTGGCTGCTGCTGGTGCTGCTACTGTTCGCATTGCCGACGTTGTTCACCCAGGTTTTCATTCCACTCTGGCTCAAGCTGTGGAATCGCTGGTCGCAACAAGCCTTCAATGAAGTCAATCCGCAACTGCAGCTCAAATTGGCGCCGTTTACGCTTACCCGCTACAAGGCGTTGGCGGCGCAATTGGCAACCGACCCGCAACTGCTGGATGCAGCCGCGGAATACGCCGAGCAGCAGGGCATGACGCTGGAGAAGCTGCGCGGCAGACTGCATAAAATCGCACTCGAAATCGTGCCCGCATTCAATCCGTTTTTCTACTTTCGCGTCGGCTATCGTCTGGGGCGCGGCATGCTGCGCGGGTTTTACCGGGTTTCGGTCGGGTTTGCCGACGAGCAGTCGCTGGAAACCGTCAGTAGTGACGACAGCGTCATCTTCATGTCGAATCACCGCAGTAACATGGACTACCTGCTGATGAACTATCTCACCGCCGAACGCACCATGCTATCCTTCGGGGTCGGCGAATGGTCGGGTATTTTCCCGGTGCGCCAGCTGATGCGCAGCGCCGGCGGGTATTTTATCCGGCGCGATTCGAACGACCCGTTGTATCGTCGGGCGTTGGAGCGTTACGTACAGATGGCAACCGCAGCCCGGGTACCGCACGCCATGTTCCCCGAAGGCGCCCTCTCTCCAGACGGCAGCATGCAGGCGCCGCGTTTCGGCCTGTTCAGTTATGTCACTAAAGTCTTCGACCCGGCAACTTCGCCGGACATCGTCATTATCCCGATCGGTATCAACTACGACCGCGTGGCGGAAGACAACAATATGTTAACTTCCAGTTCGGCCGAGTTTCGCAGCAAAGGCAAACGCTTCATCGTCTGGACGGTAATCGTGTTCGGCCTCCGTACCCTTGCCGAGGTGCTGTTACAGCGCCGCTCATTCGGCTATGCCTGCGCCAATTTCGGCCGCCCGGTATCGTTTCGTGACTGGCTGGCGGCGCATGATATCGATTGGCCGGGGCTCGACCGCAAACAACGCTTCGAATGGCTGAATCGTTTCGGCAACGAATTGATGACCCAGGTAAAAACCTTGATTCCGGTGCCGCCCGTGCCTTTGCTATGCCGGGTGTTGCAACAGGCGCCCGCGGCGGGTTATGACAAGACCCGGCTGCTGGCAAAATTCAAACAGTCGTTTGTGCAGGCGCGCGAACAAAACGCCTTTGTCGTGCTGGCGCGCGCCAGCACTCAGTATTCGCTGCAACAGGCGCTCGAATTAACCTTGCTGCGCGGTATGGTGCGCTACCAGTCCAATGGCAACTATGTTATCAATCCGGAGAAGCAGGCATTGATAGCCTACTACGCGAAATCGGTAGAACACTACTTCGGGCCGGCAGCAACCGTTTGAATGACCCCGGTTATTTAATCAGTGTTATGATCAATACTGATTAAATAACCGAGTCCTGGAGCTAGTGATAGTCCCCAGACAAAACAGGCTTGCGGGGTGACGGCTCTGCCAATAATCATCGCCGGCGGCGGTATCGGCGGCCTGGCCGCGGCGCTTGGTCTGGCGCGCAAGGGCCGGTCCTGCATCGTGCTCGAGCGCGCGTCGGAACTCGGGGAAATCGGCGCCGGCATCCAGATCGGTCCTAATGCCTTCCACTGTTTCGACTACCTCGGCGTCGGTGACGAAGCCCGCGAGAAAGCGGTTTACATCGACAGCCTGCGGCTGATGGATGCGGTTAACGGCGAGCCCATCGCGACCATACCCCTGGATGAAAGTTTCCGGCAGCGTTTTCGCAATCCTTATGCCGTGGTGCATCGCGCCGATTTACATGCTGTCCTGCTCGAGGCCTGCCGCACGAGCGAGCGGGTAGAGCTGCGCGGCAAGCACGCGGTCAAGACATACCTGCAGGATGGCGATTCGGTTAGAGTGGAATGCGGCAACGGCAGTTGCTTCGAAGCCGGCGCACTGATCGGCGCCGACGGTTTGCGTTCCGATATCCGGCAGCAGTTGGTCGGCGACGGCGAACCGCGCGTATCGGGCCATACCACTTATCGCTCGGTCATCCCGACCGAAAAAATGCCGCAGGATTTGCGCTGGAATGCCGCCACGCTGTGGGCCGGACCGAAATGCCATATCGTGCACTACCCGCTTAAGGGCTGGAAACTTTTCAACCTGGTGGTGACTTATCACAACGATGTCGAACAAGCCGTCGCCGGCAAGCCGGTAAGCAAAGACGAGGTACGCCGGGGTTTCGAACACATAACGCCGCGCGCACGCCGAATCATCGAACACGGCGAGGACTGGAAGTTATGGGTTTTGTGCGATCGCGATCCGATCCTCGACTGGGTCGACGGCCGCGTCGCGCTGCTCGGCGATGCGGCGCATCCGATGCTGCAGTATTTCGCCCAGGGCGCTTGCATGGCGCTGGAAGACGCCGTTTGCCTGAGCCACATGTTCGAGCTTCACGGCGACGATATCGCAACCGCGCTCAAGCAATACATGCGCCAACGGCGGGTGCGTACCGCGCGCGTGCAACTGGATTCGCGCCTGATCGGTGAATACATTTATCACGCCGACGGCGCTACCGCCGAAGTGCGTAATCACATCATGTCGAATCTAACCCCGGAGCAATGGTTCGACAAGCTCGGCTGGCTCTATGGCGGCACCGGGCTGGACAGCTAACCGGGAGGTAACCATGTCACTCACCGAGAAACCGAAAGAAACACCCGCACGGCTCGCGTTTTACGAAAAAAATCGGGCGTCAGGCTTACACCCCGCTGTGGTCGGTATTTTCCGACATCATCACGCCGCAGCCCAACAGCGCCTGTCTACCGCATCTGTGGCATTTCGAGCAGGCCCGCGAGTGGTTGCTCGAAGCCGGCGAGCTGATCACCGCTAAAGAAGCCGAGCGGCGGGTCCTGATTCTCGAAAACCCCGGGCTGCGTGGCGCATCCCGAATCACCACTTCGCTCTACGCCGGACTGCAACTGGTATTGCCCGGCGAAGTAGCGCCGGCGCATCGTCATAGCCAGTCGGCGTTGCGTTTCGTGCTCGACGGCACCGGCGCCCATACCAGCGTCAACGGCGAACGCTGCAATATGGAGTATGGCGATTTTGTCATCACGCCGCCCTGGGCCTGGCATGACCATGGCAATGACAGCGATCAGCCGATGATCTGGATGGATGGCCTCGACATTCCTCTCGCCAGTCTGTTCGACGCTTCCTTTGCCGAAGGTTATGGCGCGGACGAGCACCCAGTCTCCCGGCAAACCGGTGACAGCCTGGCGCGTTACGGCGCCAATATGTTGCCGGTTGACTACCGCCGGCAGGAGCTGGCTTCGCCAATCTTCAACTACCCATACGCACGTTCGCGCGAGGCGCTGGCGGCGATGCAGCGGCAGCAGGAATGGGATCCCTGCCACGGGCTGAAAATGCGTTACGTAAATCCGGCCGATGGCGGCTATGCCATGCCTACCATCGCCCCGTTTCTACAATTATTACCGCAAGGGTTCAAGACCGAGGCTTACCGCAGCACCGACGCGACCGTGTTCGTCGTCGCCGAGGGCCGCGGACAAACGACCATCGACGGCCGGCTATTCGAATGGGGTCCGCGCGATATTATGGCCGCACCGAGCTGGAAATGGATTCGGCACGAAGCCATCGACGAAGCGGTTCTGTTCAGTTATTCCGACCGTGTAGCGCAACAAAAACTCGGGTTTTGGCGCGAGCAGCGCGGCGCGGATTGAGCAGAGGCGCGACTGCTAGAGCTGGCGGAGAAATTGGCGGACCATAATAACGCCCTCGGCCGTGCACCGTCGCGACCGTTACGCGGCAGCTCCTGACGCGGACTGAATCACCGCGTCGGCGAACCGCGGGCCGTGATTTATCAAATCGAAAACATCGACTCCAGATCATGCTGCGAATAGGCCTTAAACGCGAGCATGGTATCGGTCTTCTTGATACCGTGAATCGTGCCCAGCCGATTCGTCACCAGCTCGGCGACGTCATCGTTGGTGCGGGTGCGCACGATGGCGACCAGGTCGTAAATGCCGGTAACTGAATAGACTTCCGAAATCTCGGAAATCTCGGCCAGCTGTTCTGCAATTTCGGTTATCTTGCTTTTTTTGACGTTGAAAAGAATGATAAATGTAACCATTGGCCTACCTCCACGGATTCTTACGCGGGTTATTATAAGTGCATTGCCGGTATAAGTGCATTGCCGGCTTAAACGCTAACGTCGACGACTTTTTCGACGGATAACAATTCCCTGGCCCCGTCCGGCGCCGGGCGTGCAACCAGCTTGTGCGGCTGTGCCGGGTCCGAGTATCCCCACACCCTGACTTCGCTGCCGCTAGCGACCGGCTTCGGGTCATCCCCATGGGTGAATTCGTGCACAACCACGAACGAAGTATTACCGAATTTCTCCACGCGTGAAGTCAACAGCGTGACATCGCCGAAATACAGCGGCCGCTTGAACTCCATATTACTGGCGACCAGTGGACAGCCGCGAAACAAGTCATCGTTATGCGTATTACCGATCAGATCATAACCGGCTGCCTGCAGCAGCGCGTGGGTGCCGCTATCCATCCAGATGTAATAATTGGGGTTGAAAATGATTCCGGCGGGATCGCAATGCCCCCACTCGACGCGGAATCGTTGGATTGCAGTCAGCATGTTTTTTATCCTCGGGGTCGTCGTATTGTAATTCTTTATCAATCGATCAATGACAGCGCCTGTCGCGCCAGCACCGGCGCCAGGGCCCCGTACTCGAGTGCCTTGGGACTCGACGCATTACCGTCGAGTGCCCGTTTGAGCACGCCCTGCAGTATCGCGGCGAATCGAAAGAAACCGAATACCAGGTAAAAATTCCAGTGGGAAATCGGTTCGAGGCCGCGTCGTTCGCAATACTGCATCACGTAATCCTGCTCGCTCGGAATGCCCAGCGCCTCGCGATCGACAGTGCCAAAACCGGGGATAATACAATCCCGCGGCATGCGCCATTGCATGCACTGGTAGGCGAGATCGGCGTAGGGATGGCCAAGCGTCGACAATTCCCAGTCGAGCAAGGCCCGAGCTCGCGGGCGCCCCATCTCGAAGATGATGTTGTCGATGCGATAATCGCCGTGGATCAGACTGACCTTGGCATCGTCGGGCGGTAGATTTCGCGGCAGCCATTCGATCAGCCGATCCATCTCCGGGATTGGCTCGGCTTCGGAGGCGCGATACTGTCCGCTCCAGCGGCTGACCTGCCGCTCGAAGTAATTGCCGGGTTTGCCGAAATCGGCGAGCCCGACCGCCTCGACATCGATATCGTGCAGCGCCGCGAGCACGCGATTCATTTCCTGGTAAACAGCGGCGCGTTCGGCAAGCGCCAGCTCGGGCAGGCTAGGTTCCCAGAAAATCCTGCCGGGCTCGTAACTCATCAGAAAAAACATGCTGCCGATAATCTCAGGGTCCCGACACAGATGGATCTCCCGCGCCACCGGTACCGCGCTATTCCGTAGCGCCTCGATCACACGAAATTCGCGATCGACCGCATGCGCCGATTTAACCAGCTCTCCCGGTGGCTGCCGGCGCAGCACGACTTGACCGCAGCTGGTATCCAGCAGATAAGTCGGATTGGATTGGCCATCGCTGAACTTTTTAAACCGGCGCAATTGACCGATTTGCGGGACGTATTGCGCCAGATAAGAACCCAGCGCGGCCGTATCGAGCTGATCGTCTTCCATCTCACTACCCGGCGTAACGCTCGATTACTTGTTTGCCGAGAGCCATTTGATGCACCTGATCCGGGCCATCCGCCTGGCGGCACCAGCGCGCGTAATTAAAAGCTTCGGCAAGAAAGAAATCCCGGCTCAAACCGCCGGCACCGTGCATTTGCATGCACCTGTCGAGAATGTTTTGCACCATTTGGGGCACGCTGCTCTTGCAGGCCGCTATCATGTCGCGCGCCGCCTGCGCTCCGAGCCGATCCATACGATGGCAGGTTTTCTGCACCAGCAGTTCCGCCATTTCGATTTCGGCAAAACACTTCGCGATATCCTCACGTACCGACTGATGCTGCGCGAGCTTGCGCCCGAAGGTACTGCGTTGCTGCACCCGCCGACAGCTAATTTCGAGCGCTCTCTGGGCGGCGCCGACCAAGCGCATGCAGTGGTGCATGCGGCCGGGACCAAGCCGGCCTTGGGCAATTTCAAAACCTCGACCGGGGCCAAGTAATACGTTTTCCGTTGGAACCCGCACCTGATTGAAATTAATTTCGGCGTGGCCAATGGGCGCGTCGTCGTAACCGAGCGTGGTCAAGGCGCGCAAGACTTCGACACCGGGGCTGTCTTTCGGCACCAGCAGTTGGGTTTGCTGCCGATGCCGGTCCGGATTAGCGGGATCCGACTTACCCATAACGATAATGAGGCGGGTGCGTTGATTCATGGCGCCGGTGATGAACCACTTGCGGCCGTTGAGTAACCATTCATTGCCGTCGCGGGTCATGCTCAATTCGATATTGGTAGCATCGCTGGACGCCACCTGCGGCTCGGTCATCGCGTAACAGGAGCGAATTTCGCCGGCAAGCAGAGGCTCGAGCCAGCGCTGCTGCTGTTCCGCTGTGGCGTACTTCATTAGTACCTCCATATTGCCGGTATCGGGCGCGTTGCAGTTGAACAGCTCGGCCGACCACAGAACTCGCCCCATAATATGCGCCAACGGGTAATAATCGAGATTGCTAAGCCCGCCGTGCGCGCTGAATTCGCCGTGCGACTGCGGCACAAACAGATTCCACAAACCTTCGTCTTTGGCCCTCTGTTTCAGGTCCTCTATTAAGGCCAGGGGCGCAAATCGATCGGCGGTTTGTTCCAGTTGATCGGCATAGGCGGCTTCATTGGGGTAGACATGCCGCTCCATGAAGGCTTGCAATCGCTGCTGTAACTGAATGGACTTTTCGGAATACTCGAACAACATGAAAGGCATCGGCTGTAATATTTCGGTGACAGAATTATATGCGCGAAACGACGCTATAAATAGCCCCGAACCGAACGATTCCGAGCCTGTGAGCGTTTACCCTGCGCGCGCTCGCCGGTTGCGATCCGAATACAATCGATCGATAGCAGATGGGCCTAGCCCGCTATCTCGTCGATTTCCTGCTGCGGACGCCGCTAGGCGCCCGTGGTGAGCTACCCCGGTTTGCGGTAACTGCACCAGGGTTGTGCATACTGTCACAGCGTCTTGGCGACACCCTCGCGACGTAAAACGATAAGATAAGCGGCCCAGGTCGTGGTGGTAGCGATCGGCTCCGGACCACAATCGGTCCGGGAAACATCAAAATGATATATCGTCCTCGATAGCCGCAATACCCGCCCTGGCGCAAGCGTCGTCGATAACGCCATCAGGAGCGCCGGAAACCCCGATCGCGCCGACCGAAGAACCGCCTGCATCGATCAGCAGACCGCCGCCAAGCATCAAGGCGCCGGGTACATGTCGCACACCCGACTGCCTTGTTCCCGCTTGCGTCGGAGTCACCAAATCGGAGGTATTGGCACGAAAGCTGGTCGCGGTCCAGGCTTTACGGCGAGCGGTTTCGGGAGTATGGGCACCGGCGAAACGATCGCGCAGCATGGCCTGCAGATTACCCATGCGGTCGACCACCGCGACGGCCACCTGGTAACCGTCGGCGCGACATTTTTGCATTGCCGCATTAACCGCCCTCAACGCAGTCTCAGGCGTCAGGGACTTGGTGGTGAACAAAGCCTGTTCTTGCGCCTGCGCGAGACTCGCCGTAACGCTGATCACCAAGGCCATTACGAAGATTTTTACTTTCGATTTCATTGGCTTGTCCTCTCGTTATAATGACAAAAGCGGCGTTCTGATGCCTTGTTGCGGGCAGACAGGCGTTGACTGAATACGACATACTTTGCCGCCGAATAATAAGAATACAGCTAACGGCGGAAATAATTGATCCGCTAATCGCATTTGCTTGATCCACATCAAAATACCGGTTCGATCCGATGCAATGGGTTGGATGTTCTAATCCGGCGGAATCAAAACCAGCTTACCGGTGAACTGTTTGGCCAGAAAGGCTTGCTGCGCCTGTGCGATTTCCCTTAACGCATAGGTTTTGGCGACTACCGGCCGAATCTCGCCGCGCTCGATATAGCCGATCAGGTTTTCGAACACGACATCTTGCTGAAAAGTACAACCGATTAGGGTCAAATCCTTGAGGTACAGACTGCGCACATCGAGTTCGACCAAAGGCCCCCCAATCGCGCCCGCGGTGACATAGCGGCCACCGCGCTTGAGCAAGTCGAGAAAACCGGGCCAAGCCGGGCCGGCGACCAGGTCGACGACCACATCGACGCTGGAGGCCCCCAATGCCGCGACCGGATCGGCCTTCCGGTCGATAACCTGGCGCGCGCCCAAAGTCTGCACTTCGGCTGCTTTAGACTCGCTGCAAACGGCGATCACCTCGGCGCCACGGCGCGACGCCAATTGCACCGCAGCCGAACCGACCCCCCCGGAAGCGCCGGTAACCAGCACGCGTTCGGCGCCGACGGCGGCCCGGTGCAGCATGTTTTCGGCAGTCGAGTAGGCGCAGGGAATCGATGCGAGTTCCGCGTCCGACCAGTCACAATCGACGCTGAAGGTCTCTTTTGCCGGGGCTTTGGTGAATTGCGCAAAAGCGCCGTCGCATTCGGAACCAAGAGTCCAGCATTCGAACGGCCGATAGTCGACGTAGCTACGCAGCATATTGCGCACGATAGCGCGTTCACCGATACGGGCATCGTCGACGTCCGCGCCGACGGCGGCGATTACGCCGCAACAGTCTGCGCCCTGAACCCGAGGAAAAGCCATCGGTATCCCCGACCAACTGGCATCGTCATCGTCAATTTCGTCAAAACCGCCGGCGCCGCCCGAATCGGTCGCAGCGCCGACTTTTTTCGAATACCAGCCAATGCGGGTGTTGATGTCGGTATTATTGATGCCGGCCGCGGCAGCCCGGATCAATACCTCGCCGGGACCCGCTACGGGTATCGCAACGTCTTCCCGGTAATGCAATTTTTCAATGCCGCCATGCCCTTCGAGCAACACGGCGGCCATCTGCGTTGGAATTTGTTGTTTCATATTTTTCAATTGACCTGTTCCTCACCGAGGCAAGGGTGAAGAGTAACGCAAAATTCGTTTAGTGGAACCCGGCGCGACAATTATCGACCGCGGTTTGCAGGTTTGCATGGCGTACAGCCCGCACCTGCCTGGCTCGGTCCGCAAACAAATGAAGCATTTCGCTTCGTTTATTAAAATATTAGACTATACTAATGCGATTTAGTAACCTGTTTTCGAGCACAACCCTGCGATGATATCCCGATATGTTCTGGTTGCCCTGATAGCACTGTCCTGCCCGTTGCATTTGCCGGCGGCTGCGGACGGTGCCGCGCTGTATGAAACCAACTGCGCTGCCTGCCATCAGGTTAACGGCGGCGGCATCGGGCTGCCGTTGTCGGCAAGCAAAATGGCCTCGGTCAGCGATAATTACATTAAGCTGTCCATCCGTCACGGCCGTGCCGGCCGAATCATGCCTGCGTTTCCGGAGTTGAGTAACGCCCAGGTCGACGCCATTACCGCCTACATCCGGAGTTGGTCGGGCGTACCCGGGCCGCAATATCCAAATACGAAAATTACCGGCGACAGCGCGCGGGGCAAATCACTGTACCAAACTTACTGCAGCAGTTGTCATTCCGCCGATGGCAGCGGTGAAGGCTACGGCACCGGCGTAACCTATTCCAGGCAACGCGCCTTTGCGGTGATGCCCCCGGCGATCACCAATCCGGGATTTCTCGCTTCCGCTTCGGACCATATGATCAAGCAGGTGATCATGTTGGGCCGGCCCGGAAGCGCGATGAAATCCTTTCTTGACCTGGGCCTCAAGGAACAAGATTTCAACGACCTGGTCAGCTATATTCGCGGATTCGAAAACGAAAACTACGCAATCGGCGGCACGGCGGCGGAGCCAGACAATACTCCGGCACTAATATTCGATTCGCCCTACGATTTCGCCAACACGATTGCGGGCGTCAAGAGCGCAATCGAGGGCAATAATTTTCGCTACCTGCCCGATCGTTACCTGGAAAAGGGACTCACCGACCCCAGCCAAATCAATCGGCGACAGATGACCGTTCGGTTTTGCAACTTCGAGCAGTTATACCAGATGATGCGCGTCGAACCGCGGCTGGGTGTGGGCCTGCCTTGTCGGATTACCGTGGTGGAGCAAGACGACGGCGCGGTCAAGCTGATCGCAATGAATCTCCGACTCATCGCCCAGCTTTTTAACAATGATCAACTACTCGAGTACGCCGCCGAATTGCACGCAATACAGCTCGAGATAATCGACGACGCAACGCTATGATTTCAAAATATTTTATTCGGATATTCCTGGTTTTGATCTGCTCGATCTCCTGGACCACGGTGAGCGCACAAAACATACTGACGGTACGCTCCGCGCAGGATTTCGAGCAGGCGATAAGCTCATTGCAAATCGGCATCGAAACCCATGGCTATAAGGTAACGCACGTGCAGCGTTGCGATGCCGGTCTGAAAAGCCTCGGTTACGGAACCGACCGCTATCGGGTCGTGTTTTTCGGAAAACTCGCAGAAGTCCGGCATCTCAGTAAAACCTACCCCCAGTTGATTCCATTCCTGCCGCTCAAAATCGCCGTTTTTGCCGAAGGCGAACAGACCATAATCTCGGCGCTCAACCCCGCTTCACTGGGTAAATTTTACGCCGGCGCCGAACTCGGTATTCAGTTTAAAAGCTGGGAAAAGGACCTGCGCTCGATTCTGACCGGCATGCAACAAAGCGGTGCAAAGTTGGCGACCGGGACATTTATTACTTCCGCCGACGCCGATTAATCCTCGGACCCTGGAAGGATGGGCTCCAGCGGGACCTGGCGCGTCGGCTGATTAATCCAGCGACATATACCTTCGCCGAATTAATAGCTGTGGGCTCGGAGTAAATAATCGGTCAGGGTTTGGGCAATCGGATTGCCTGAATCTTCGTTGCGGTATAACACGATGGAATATTCCGGCAATTCGGGCAGCAGGCCGCCGTGGTCGATGATCGTGCGGCTGGAATGAACCGCCGATTCGAGTTCCGCGGTAACGCTGAGATCTGCCGAGGTCATCGCCTCGCTGGCGGTGGCGTCGGCGGAAGCGACGATATCCACCCAGTCGATGCCGGCGTCATCCAGCGCTTTCGTCGCCCCGCTCCTGAAAGCGCAGAATTTCGCGAACCCCAGCGGTAGCGGCCGCTTTTTCCACGCAACGCCGGCCTCGGCACCGGTCCATATCAACGGTTTGGTACTGATTACCTTGCCGCCGCGGCTGGCGCTTTTTTCCGTAGTCAACACGATATCCTGCGTCCCCTGTTTAAATTCGCGCTTCAGAATATAGGTCTGCGACGAGGACAGTTTGACCTGCACCCGCGGGTAATCGCGGCTGAATTCGCGCAGGATACGCGGGATATGGGGATAGATTACGTCTCCCGGCACCCCCAGCCTTACCTGCCCTTCATAGTCGGGTGAGGTCAAGCGGCCCATGGCTTCATCGTTCAGGGCCAGCATTTGATTGGCGAAATGTAACAACTGCTCGCCCTCCGAGGTAGGCGTCATGCCCTGGGCGGAGCGCTCGAGGACATCGAATCCGAGGTTATTTTCGAGGCGCTTGATTTGCATGCTGATGGCAGACTGGGTCATGAACAGGCGCGCGGCGGCACGCGTCATGCTGCCGGAATCGGCGATCGTGACGAAACTGCGCAGGGTGCCGAGATCGAGATTACGAAGGGGATTCGTGCTCATCAATAAATGTGAAGTTAGTGATCAAAATCATTCGTTTCACTTATACCCTGATTTTAACCTATAGTCAATATCCGTTGAGTAAACGCATTGATTATTCACTATTATTGATAGGAGCCAGCATGACTACTTACCGCCAAAACTGCTCCCCGAGCATCATTGAACACCCCGCCGGAATACTAGACAGCTTGAACCGGAGTTTCCGTCAATGGTTGAAAAATCAGCGACTTGAATCCCAGATTGCACAGGAACGCCGGCAGCTACTGGAAATGTCGGAGGAGATGCTGCATGACCTGGGAATTAGCCGCGCCCAGGCCGAAATCGAAGCCAGGCAAACTGCTGTGCCGCCCGGCAGACAGGCTCGCAACAAATGTTAGGCAAAAAAACGCCGCCGGCCCCACGCGCGCCGGCGGCTTTTGCCGTCTTTATAGGCTAGTGCTTACCCTTCCAGGGTACCAGCCAGCGCTCGGTCTTGCGCATCAGGATATCGATGCCGTAACCGATGATGCCGATCATGATAATCCCCATTAAAACGATATCCGTTAGCTGAAACTTGGAAGCCGCGATAATCATCATGCCGGCGCCTTTTTGAGCCGCAACCAGCTCCGCCGCGACCACCGTACCCCAGCATACGCCCATCGCCACGCGCGCCCCGGTAAAAATTTCCGGTAACGAATTCGGCACGATGACGTGCCACATCAACTGACGCTTGGAGGCACCCAGCGAATAAGCCGCGTGTACCTTGGAGATATTGATACCCGAAACCCCCGCGCGCGCGGCAATCGTCATAATCCACAGGGACGCCAGGAATAGCAACACGATCTTACCGGTCTCCCAGATACCGAACCAGATGATAACCAGCGGTATCAACGCCAGCGGCGGTACCGGCCGCATGAACTCGACAATCGGGTCGAACCAGCCGCGAAACCAGCCTGACAAACCCATCGCATAACCCAGCGGGATGCCCACCAGTGCACCAATCACGAAACCGACAATGACGCGGATCAGCGACCAGCCGAGGTGCTCCCACAGGCTGAAATTCTGATAACCCTGTTGCGCAATCTCGATAAATCGGCCAACCACCGCCTCGGGCGCCGGCATCCAGATCGGCTCCAGCTGCAGTCCCTTCTTGGGCGTGAAGTTGAGCGATTTCTTTTCCGTCAGCGCCACCTTGCCATCGTCCACCTCGACCGACTCGCCCGCTTTAATCGGCCTGCCGTCGATGGCGACTATCTGATAACCGTCCTCCTTGTAGCCTTCGTCGTTGCGCTTCACATTGATCAGCTTGGAGCGCCAGGCTCCTACCAGAATACTGTCGTTTTGCACGAAACCTTCTTGCGCCGCTACCGCCGGCTTTTCGGGTCTATCGCCAATCTTGTGCACCAGGATACTGACCTTGCCCTGACCGGTGTCGCCCGCCGCATTCTTCGCGGTATAGGTAAACGACGTAGCACCGACAAATGGCCCCGAAACATGCAGCGGCACCAACTTGGAGTCGGTAAAGGCGCCCCAGATCAGAAAAATAGTAATCACCGAAATAAAGGCCGCCGCGCGATTCGGCGTTACCGCACTCTCATCACCGAAGGTGACGGTTTTTAGACTATTGAAGCCCTTGGCGTCCTTACCGCGCTGCAGCAGGGAAACCACGAAATAGGCGCCGACGAAAATGGCGATATACATCGTTAAAATAATCATGCGCTTGCCTCCGCCCGACCCATGATTTCTTCTTCCATTTCCCAAATCATGGATAATATCTCTTCCCGGGTTTCATTAAAGCCTTCGCTTTTTTTGACTTCGCGCAAATCCTGGTCGACGCCTCTTTCGGCAAAGGGAAGCTGGTATTCCTTGTGAATGCGTCCCGGTCTCGGCGCCATGACCAGCAAGCGCTCGCCCAGCAGCAGAGCCTCTTCCACCGAGTGGGTAATCAGAATGATGGTCTTACCGGTCTCTTTCCAGAGTTTTAATACCAGGCCTTGCATTTTTTCGCGGGTCAGGGCATCCAACGCCCCGAGGGGTTCATCCATCAGGATGACTTCCGGTTCGTTGGCCAGGCAGCGCGCCAGCGCTACCCGCTGCTGCATGCCGCCGGATAGTTCGTAGACCGCCTTCTCGCCGAAGTCCTGCAGCCCGACCGTTTCCAGCAAATGATCGACGATTTCTTTGGAGCGCGCTTTCTCCATGTTTTTCATGCGCGGCCCGAAGGCGATATTCTCGTTGACGCTCATCCACTCGAACAGCGCGCCTTGCTGAAACACCATCCCGCGGTCCGAAGCCGGGCCGTGCACCTCTTCATTGTTGAGCACAACCTTGCCTTTGGTGGGCGCGAGAAATCCGGCGACGATATTGAGCAGCGTTGTTTTACCGCAACCCGAGGGACCGAGGACCGACATGATTTCGCCGGTTTTTATCTCCAGGTTTATGTCCTGCAGCGCCTGAACGTGGGTTCCGTCCGGCAGGTCAAAGCGCATGGACAAGTCTTCGATGGTCAAATCAGACATTTCTATTGTGTCCCGACTTTGTCAGTATTTTGCATGGGGAGTCCGGGGATAGTCTGGGCGGCGCCTGACTTATCGCCGCCCAAAACCGTTATCTCCAGATATTCAAACGGCGAAGCTTACATAGTGCTTGCGTCGTTGAGCGGGATCGGATTAACCGCGTCCTCGTAGGTGTTGCGCGCGGCATCGATACTGCCCGCGTCGAGGAACACTTGCGCCACGCCCTTCATGAAGGTTTGCGCGCCCCCGCCAAGCCATTGGCCAGACAGTTGATCCTCGACCGATGGGAATACGAAGGTACTAATCGTATCCCTGGTGGCCTGCAAGTCCATACCCGAGTCCTTGGCGATGACCGGCAGCATTTTGTCGGTGTGTTTACCCGAATTCCACATCGCGTTCATATCACCGGTTACCTTCAGGAATTTCGACAACAGCTCGGCTTCCTCAGCGGCAAAACTCGCCGGAACAGAAGTGACATCGAACACCAGAATACCCAGCTCGGTTTTCTCGGCTCCGGTCAGCAGGACATTGCCATGCTGCAGCATACGGCGCAGTGCACCGCCCCAGCCGCAAACCATATCGAGGTTACCCTGTGCGAAAGCGGCGGCACCGTCAGGCGGGGCCATATCGACGATTTCCATGGTGTTGATGTCGACGCCGAAATGGTCCATCTGCTTCAGGAAACCGTAGTGCGCCGCGGTGCCCTTGGGCACGCCGACCTTTTTACCCCGCAGTTCCCTGGCGTTGGTCTTGTCGATTTCAAGCGCTTCCGCTACCACGCAGTTATCATTGTCGGCGTAGCTGACCGCGACGTCTACAACCTGCAGGTCCTGACCGGCCGAGGCCGCGACGACAAAAGGAGGCACGCCCTGGCTAACCGAGATCTGCACGTCGCCGGAGGCCATTGCCGCCGACATAGCGGTTCCGGTATCGAAAGCGACCCATGTGATTTTCTTGCCCAGTGCTTTTTCGTAAATGCCTTCTACCTTGCCATATTGAAATGGCATCGGCCATTCAAGAAAGTATGCCACGGTTAGCTCATCGGCGGCGGCGGCACGTTGCGGCGACATCCCCAATAACGTCAGCGAGCTCAGCAAACCGACAAACAACGGTTTGCGGAACGATTTTAAACTTAATTTCATTTTTGACTCCTCGATGGTCGTAATAACGTATTTTTATGCGCGACATAGTTTGACAATTATTGTGCGCAATCGATATTGCACAAGCTCGATAACGATCAAACAGTCGCGTCGGGTAAAGTTGCGGTCATGATCTTTTCTTCGGCGCGCCGGCCCCCGGTCGAGGCGCGAAACGATTAGACTGAAACTGAACCCTCGGCGGCAATACTACTTCAAATCCGCCATTAAGCAAACAAACATCGCCGGCCGTAAAAACACTGGTCTGCGGTAAGTTCGAGTCAGCCATTCCGCCGGCTGTAGTTCCGCTTGATCGCAGCGTTGATTGGCGACAATATCGATCAATTTACCGCTGGTACAAGCTCCCTTGGAACAGGTCATAGGCAAACTTCGGTGGAAACGTCGATGTCAGCAGAAATGGAGATCCGGACTGTTCTTCAGTAATCCTTCAGTTAGCTATTCTAGGCTGAGGAGTTAATAGGATAATATCGTCCCGCACTCGGTCCATCCGTCAACACATGAGATGAGTTACCGGTCTTTTGATATGAGCTGCTTATGAAATTACTATTGGTGGAAGATTCTGAACGCCTGCAACGTTCGCTGTCCACAGGCCTGCGAAAACAGGGTTTTACCGTCGACCAGGCCTTCGACGGGGAAGCGGCGCTCGCTTTCATCGCAATCACGCAATATGACGCAATCATACTCGACCTGATGCTGCCGAAGATCGACGGACTCACAGTTTTGTCGAAATTGCGCAACGACGGCGGGGATTGCCATGTCCTGATACTTTCCACCAATGACCAAACTGCGGACCGCATTCGCGGACTCGATCTCGGCGCCGACGACTATCTGGTCAAGCCGTTTTCCTTTGAAGAGTTGATATCTCGCCTACGCGCGCTCAACCGGCGGCGGGCGGGTATCAAAAATCCGGTTGTCGAAGTCGATGGCGTCAGGCTCGACACAGTCGCTCGCCAGGTTGAATTTACCGAGAAACCGATCAACCTGACCCCTCAAGAATTTCGCCTGCTCGAATTTCTGATGTTACGCCGTGGCCGGGTGTTTTCACATGATCAACTCATTGATCAACTCTACGATGCCAACAATTACGTCACACGTAACGCAGTCGAAGCGCATATCAGCTCGTTGCGAAAGCGCATGAAGGCGGCAGGTGCGCCAAAACTGGTCGAAACGCGTCGCGGCTTCGGTTACCTGATCGAGTAGCTCGCCGTGTATTCGATTCGCAACAAGCTCAATTTCACGATTATCACCAGCATGGTGCTGCTGTTGTCGGTGGCCGCCATTTTTCTCTATGTCAGGGTCGCCGTCCAGGTCGAAAACGTCTTCGATACCTCCCTGTTCGACAAGGCTCACTCGCTGATCTCGCTCACCGAACTGGACGAGGAAGGTCTCGAATTCGATTTTGCCGAAGAAGGCGTGATGCTCGAATTTCAGCGAGATCGGGCGCCACAATACTATCAGCTCTGGGAACCGGGTTCTGACTTGCTGATCAAGTCACCCTCTTTAATGAATCAAGATTTACCGAAGTTCGGTATCGCGCTTGGACAGCACCGGTTTAACGATCTCGAGTTACCGGACGGGCGCGCCGGCCGTTCGATCGAAATCAATTTCATGCCGCGCGTCGAAGACGAAGACGAGGAGGATGAGGAAGAACACAGCGAGATACCTGCGGCCAAACCCATTACGCTGGTATTCGCGCGTGAACGCGAATCGCTGGACGCCACCCTGCTTGCAATCAGCGCCACCATTTTCGGTGTGATCCTGGCAGTTTTGATGATTTCCTCCCTGTTCATCTGGCGGCTCGTCGGCAGCGGCCTGTCGCCGCTGCGGAACCTCGCCGGGCAAGTGAGCGAAATCGACGAATCGAGGCTCGATGTGCGCCTGAGTCACAGCGGCGATCAGAGTATTGAGATCGCGCCGATTGAAAACCAGATAAATTACCTGCTGGAACGCCTACAATCGGCCTTCGAACGCGAAAAACGCTTCACCGCCAACGTCGCCCACGAGTTACGCACTCCGCTTTCCGAGTTGAAAAGCCTGGCCGAGGTCGGACAAATGGTACCGGAGGACGCAGCGCAGGTTGCCGTCTTTTTTGACGATGTCGGGGATATCTCAGGTCAGATGGAGAAGATCGTCACGACATTGTTGGAACTGGCGCGCTCGGAAGCCGGACTGTTACGCAGCGATCCGGAAGATATCGAACTTTCCAGCTATTGCAACGAAATCTGGCAACACGCGATCAATGGTAAGAACAACGGGAAAACCCTGTTGCGACAAGTTCCGGAAGATTTGGTAGTCAGTACCGATCGTGCAAAACTGGGCATGATTTTAACCAACCTCTTCGTCAATGCGATCAGCTACAGTCCGGACAATGCCGAAATCCGGATCGCGGCAGAAATCCGTAACGATAAGGTCGTGCTTGAAGTCAAAAACACATCAATCGATTTGAAACCCGAAGACATCCTGCATATGAAGGATCGCTTCTGGCGCAAACATAAGACGCATGTTGGTAGCGGTCATTCAGGGCTGGGACTAACCCTGGTCGAGGCACTCGCCGGAATCATGAAACTGGATATCAGTCTGAAACTCGACCAGCAAAAGACGTTCATGGTGTCTATTTCGGGCCTGCAACCCTCGGTACGTCAGTCGCCGTAACCGCAGTGGATTAGAATTCGTAGCCCAGTTCGAAGTTGATGAAATTAGCGGTTTCCCCACTGCTTGCGCCATAGGCCTTGCCCGCGTCAAACTCGGCGGCGGTTATGACCAACTCCAGGCCTGCGCGCGCTTCGATGGTAACGATTAAATCGATTTCGCGGCCGAGATCGCGACTCAAACCCGACGGATCGAGGTCGATGCCGACGTCGCGCATTTCATCCGCCAGTCTGTGCTGCCGGTACCGATAGCCCTGCAATGCGAGTTCAACGCCCTCCGCGATTTCCCACTCGACTCCAACCAGGTCTACCACGAGGTTCGATAATTCGGGCTGGTAGAGCTCCCCGAAGGACTCGCTGTCACCCTGCAATCCGGTTTGCCGAAACGACTTGCTGCGGTTGTCGTTCGGATTACCGTCCCCCGAGCCCCTGGCATTGCCCAGAATAAAAGTCCAGTCATCCAGTGCCGCGGGCGTCCAGTTGAGTAAATAACCATAGGCGGATCCGCTTACGCGCCGCCGGTCGCGCTCGACGACTTCGGACCGGCCGGCCACCGGATCATCGAATTCGTAAACCGTCTCGTCGCCACTGACTCCGGCGGCGTGCAGTTCGAGCTCGAGGTCGCCAATCTTCTCGATATCAAATCCGGCGAGATAGCTGATCCCGCTCCAGCTGAGGTCGGCGTCCTCCTCGTCGATCTTATCGGCCTCTTCAAATTCACCGATATTGTAGGAGCGGGAGTCATCGGTCTGATCGAGGTAATAAAGAATCAGTGATTGACCATCGGCAAATTCCCAGGCCAGGCTCAGCAAAACCCGTTCAACCTGGTCGAGCTCGGGATCGATGAAATCGTCGGCAGTCGATTCACGCGCGAGTTCCTGCGCCAGCCCCAGGGTCGCCTCGAGATCCCCAAAACTCGAATCGAATCGAATCGAATCCAGTTCTTCGTCCCACCACAGCCACCACTCGCCGGCGCTGGCGAATTCGCTGCGGCCGAATCTGAGCTGCGTCGGGATTTCTTCACCGAAGAAATATCCAGCGCCGATCTCCTTGCGCTCCAGGCCCGAGGCATCCTCCTCCCGACCGACTGTTTCAATGGTTTCGGTTTCATCGATCGGGGCGCCGACGAAAAATAGATAGAAACTCTCGTTTACCTGGTACTCAAGCGCGAATTCAAATTCGAATTCCTCGTCGACCTGCCGATCCTCGGTCGGGTCGTCGCCAAGCGTGATGCCATCCGCCGCAGAGCGTTCGATACTAAACTGCAGCGCATAGTCGAAGGCATCGCCATCATCCGCATGCGCCGCAGACAGCCAGCTCGCCAAGGTGGCGTAAAGGATAAAAAACAGGAGTCGCATAGTTCGTCCCTCAGTGTTTCTTCAGAAAAGCGGAATAGAGTGTCTCTGAAGCTTGAGTCTTGTGAGGACGGGTGCTCGGCTTTCGACTGACTAGAGCCAGCTAGGCCGCTGATTTAAAGGGGAGTTTCACCGAAACCTGAGGAAAGCATAACAAACCAAAATAGCTTTGCAAACTTTAAAAGCATGCGCCTGATTATCCGGGAACTGGCAACAGGGCCGGGCTTCCTGCTGCACGCAAAAAAACTGACAGCTAGTCGTCGACGCCGACTTTTATGATTTCTCCATCGAGCCCGATGATCGCCTCGAGATTTTCGCCCCCGTGTTTAAAGTCGACCTCGAATATTTTTTGTCCCCGGTATTGCTCTTTTTCTATATCGGTTATTTTAGCCCCGGGATATTCCGCCAGGATTATTGCCCTGACGTCGCTTTTACTCAGCGCTACTGCCGCGGCCGGAACCAGCAACAGACCGATTAGTATCCACGAAACGCGTTTCATTATTGCCACCGAAACAAGTGATCAGGGGCCCCTGATACTACAACATTTCGACTTCGGTTCTCAGCTTAATTTCAGCTTGTCATCAGTTTAAATTCAGATCCCGAGCCTAAGATTCTGTAGCACAGGATGACCTGTAAAACTGCAGCAACGTAGAGGAGAAGCTGACATGAAATATTCAAAAATACCGCTATTTTTTCTGACGGCGGCGATGAGCACTACCACGCTGACATTCGCCGGCGATGATGACGACGAGGAGCCGTTTGACGAAGCCAGGCTGTTCTTCGAACTCAATGACACCGATGGCGATCTCGGCATCCATGGCAAAATCGACGGCGACGAGTGGAAGTATCTCGAAATCGAGGACCCGCGCGACCGCAAGATGATGCACATCTGGGTTCGCGGACGCCTGCGCCGTCAGGGATTAACCGAACTGTTTTTCGAAAGCGCCGAGCCGACTTTCGATGAGCTGAATCCCATAAGATTTTTCAAACGCTTTCCAGAAGGTGAATACGATATCGAGGGATACACCCTCGACGGCGAGGAAAGGGAGAGCGAGGTCTATTTGTCGCATATCATCCCGGCAGCCCCGGATGGAATAACAATCGCTGGCGGTGACGGCATTGAACATGACGCGGCCGAAGACTGCGACGCCGAGCTTCCGGTTATCGATCCCGTGGGTGGCGTCACCATAAGCTGGGATCAGGTCAACGAGTCGCATGCCGCAAAATGGGCCGGCGATCCCGAAAAGATTGCGCTCGGTAAGCTAGGTGAAGTTGTGGTTCGATCTTATGAAGTCGTGGTCGAAATCGACGAATCCGATTTCAAGGCGACCGCGATTATTCCGCCTGGAGACGGCGACCGGGTTTCCTGGAGTCTGACCGAAGATTTTTTCGGACTATCGGAGGAAGGCGAATACAAATTTGAAATCCTGGTCAGGACCAATATCCTCGACGCGGATGGCGAAATTGTTACCGTGGAAGTCGAAACCGATGGCGGCACTGTCGCAGAGCCGGTTCCCGGCAACAAGAGCGCCGTCGAAAGTTGTTTCGAGGTCGAATAGCTTGGGCTGATGACGGGATCCTCTCGCGCGATGGGGAGGATCCCTAAACCCTCGAGGTAATACTAATGACGATAGCCCGGATTCCGATACTACTGCTTTCCGCAAGCGTTGCCAGCCTGATATTCCTGGCGCCGCCCGATCTTGAGCGCAATGATTCCGCACAACGGCAACAGGCATTCAAGTCGGAAAATATGTTGTCGGGACGGCGTGAGAGACTGCCCTCGCCCGCACCGGGACAGTCGGCTGAAACAGAACCCGGCTCGAGCCCGCGGCTTAGTCGAAACGAGCCCGCAGCAACCACTGACGAGGCCGATGCAGATCGAACGATCGGCCGGCAGCTGCTTAGGTACCCGCAACTCGAACAAATCGAGGCACTGGAAAATTTGCCGGCCGAGCAGGCACTACCGGAGCTTGAAGCCTGGCTGTCGGATACCGATCCGGTGATCCGACTGGTTGCGCTCGAGGCGCTCATGGATACCGCTCATCCCGCCGTCTTGCCGGTGCTAAGCATGAATCTTGCCGATCCCAATCCCCAGGTCAGGGCTCTGGTACTGCAAGCAATGGGATTGCGCGGCGATCCGCAGGCTATCGGCAGTATCGAAGCTTATCTCTTCGACCCGGCGTCAGAGGTCAGGCTCGCCGCCATCGAGGCACTTTCAAATCTGGAACTCGACGCGGCCGCACAAGCCCTGATCGGGGTGGTTTTCGACCCGGACCCGACTATCCGGCATCACGCGGTGAATGCGCTGGGAGAAATCGGCGGCGAAACCGCGGTTTGGTACCTGATACAGGCACGTAACGATCCGGACCCGGAAATCCGCGCCAATGCCGGTGCAATCCTGGATGAGCTCGGCGATCTCCGGGATTAGGATTTAGCGCCTCGACCCGGCCGCCTCAGCAGGTCGGTAAAATCGTCGGGGGGCTTCCTCGCGGCATCGACACACTGAGCGGACGGGCAGTTATTATTAACCCGCTTGCGCGGGTATGAATCTTTTAAGCAAGCGCCATTGCGGGCAGATAACTTAATTGCCCTCTGCGGCCAGTCTCGGTTTGCCGATGGCGCGCTGCACCAGTTCAGTGAACAACGGTTGCCAGACCAGCCACTTGTGGCCGCCGTCTAGCACCAGCGAACGCTCCGGGAGTAGCACGTTGGCGACAATTGAATTGGGCCCGCGCAGATGGTCCTCATTGCCGAAACCCAAGTACAGGCTGGGTTTACGCTCCGGGGCTCGCGCATATGCCTGGTAAAAGCGCCATAGCTCGTAGAAGCGGCGCTCCCTGTCGTCCTCGATCGCGCTAAGCTCCGGCGGCGCCCAGCGCGCCAGGCCTCCCGCCGCGTCGATCTCTGCGACCACGTCGGCCGAGCCCATGAACGGCGCCAGTAAAATCATGCCGTCTACAATATCGGGATTATTCATGGCATAGGCGGCGGCCCCGAATCCACCCATGGAAATACCCACCAGCCAGATCTCGTCGTAGCGCGACTGCAGCGGTGCGATGATGTCCTGGTGCAGGCGTTCCACCACCGAGTAGTTACGGTAGTAGCCGAAATGCGCATTCGCGGCCACGACATCGAAGGCCGGATTGGCCTGGCGCACGGTTTTAACGAATCCATAGTCGAGATAATGTTGCGGCCCGTCACCAAACCCCGGCAGCAGCACGATTACCGCGGTCGCGGGCGCGACCGCCGGGAAATACTGTGCCGGCATGGGCTTGGACGCAGATTGCGTCAGGTAACAACCCGCCAGCAACAAACAGGCGCAAACGAAACCTAAAGATCGGTAACGAAAACCTGTGGAACGCATAGACTTTCCCCGGCAGCAGCCAGCAAATGGAGAGTAGGCCAATATATACTGGATTATGACAAGGCGGATCAGACCCGGTTCGCTAAGCCCGGCGCGAAACGACTATATCGTCATCGAAAAGATTCGGGTCTCGGGCGCATTACGCATCAGCCGCAGATCGAAGGCCATGCAGATATTTCTGACAAACGGACGCGCAGCTTCCGGCACTACAAGTTTTTGCTCAGTCAGGCGCAGCAGGCCGTCGGTTTCCATTTCCTCGAGCTTGCACAGGCAATCCCGTAGCTCCGAAAACTGCATTTCCGGTCGTTCCCAGCTGGTCTCGAAGTGGCACATGATATTCAGAATATGCTGCCGGATTATGCGATCTTCGGCGCTTAACAAATGCCCGCGAAACACCGGCAGCTCGCCGCGATTGGCACGTGCTTGGTATTCCGGAACCGTTTTTTCGTTTTGCGCAAAGGCATACCAGGAGTCGCCGATCGCGGACATACCGAGGCCGACCATGAGCCGGGTTTTACTCGCCGTATAACCCATGAAGTTGCGATGCAGGGTTTTGTTCCGCATCGAGCGGAACAGGCTGTCGCTTTCCAGCGCGAAATGATCCATGCCGATTTCTATATAACCCAGCTCCGAAAACAACTTCTTGCCCGTCTCGTACAAAGCTCGTTTGGCCTCGTCTCGAGGCAGATCCGCCTCGCTAAACCCGCGCTGTCCCGTTCCCTTGATCCAGGGCACATGCGCATAACTGTAAAACGCGAGCCGGTCGGGCAGTAGCTGGTTGGTTTTGTCAATCGTATCGATGACGTTGTCCAGGGTCTGGTGCGGTAATCCGAATACCAGATCGTGGCTGATCGACGTATACCCCGTTTCCCTGGCGTGCTCGGTTACCTGGCGCACCCGTTCGAATGGCTGAATCCGATTAATGGTCTTTTGTACCAGTGGGTCGTAGTCCTGGACCCCGAAACTGCAGCGGCGAAATCCGAGGTCATAGAGGGAATGCAAATGTTCCCGCGTGGTGTTGTTCGGGTGAGCCTCGAAACCGAACTCGAATTCATCGGCCGGGGTCGCGTGTTGCATGACGCCATCGATCAGTCTGGTTAAATTGTCGGGACTAAAGAACGTCGGTGTGCCGCCGCCCAGATGCAATTCCTTAATACGCGGCGTCGTGGCAAACAGCCGCCGGTAGCTATCCCATTCTTTCAATAGGGCATCAACGTAAGGCGATTCGACATCGTGGCGCTTGGTGATTCGCTTGTGACAGCCGCAAAAAGTGCACAGGCTCTCGCAAAAAGGCAGATGAATATAGAGGCTAATCCCTTCGCTGCGGTTGCTTTCCCGGAAAGCCGTATCGACCGTGTCTTTCCAATTGTTCGGGTCGATAGATTCCTGATCCCAGTACGGAACCGTCGGGTAGCTGGTATAACGCGGCCCGGGTATGTTGTATTTTTGAATCAGGTTATCTTGCATCTTGCAATCCAGAAATCAGGCCTCAGTGAGAGCTTGGCTTACTTACCGTTTAAGCCTCGCATTTTACCAGAATCGCTCGGCCGGGATTGATCTTCCGCGGCAAAAAAAAGCTATCGGCATGGACGCGATCAATCATTCAGCTGTATGCGCGCCCCAAAGGGTACTTTTCGTTTGCCCTTTACCAGCCACAACGTTGGGTAGGGCGGTTCGCTATCCGGAAACTCGCCTTGGGCATCGGTAAAATAAACCAGCGAATCGGGTTTCATATCCTGTCGATCGACCCAGCGGAACACCGGGCGGAAATCGGTTCCGCCGCCGCCTTTCACCTCGCTAGCGAGTTTAAGCTCGTCCCAGGCTTCGAAAAACAGCGGGTATCCGTCGCCGATTTCGGCATCGCAGCAGAGCAACGCGATGCGGGCTCGGATCTGGCCCTTGATGGCGTTGATCTCGGCAATAAATTGCTCGATTTCCGCGCTGCGAATCGAACCGCTGGTGTCGACCGCGACCACCAGACCGACCTCTTCGCTGCGCAGTCCGGGGAATACCGCCGGATCCCCGCGCCGACTGAAGGGACGCGTATAGCTGTAGTCGTTGCGCGCGGTGGCGCTCAAGTGTTGCGCCAGCAGGCTGCGCCAGGGTAGCTTCGGTTGCAGCATAAAATCGATCACGGCCGCCAACTCGGCACTGAGCCTGCCAGCCTGTGACGCCTGCTGCGCTGCCGCCGCCAGACGTTGCCGCCATTTGATCGCCAGCGTTTCCGCTTCGCTTGGGCCCAGACCAGGCTCGCCAGGACCCCGTGCCGGTTGCGGCGTGGAATCTTCGTCGGCGTGGTCACGTGACTGCCGTTGTCGGCCCGCTTCGTCGCGCAACAGCGGGTAGATTTCCTCGGCGGTCATGCCGTCAAACTCCGGCGCGATAATCGTATCGGGCGGCGCTTTCAGACCATCGTTCAGCAGCAACGGATTAACCGCATAATCGCAGGCATTTTCCCACAGGCCACGGCTGCGGTGGCCGCGGCGGTAAAAATGCAACAACGCGCAATGCATGGCTTCGCGCGACAGGACAAATTGGGTTTGCTCGAGCGCGAGCTTATCGATATAAGACCGGTTGTAGTAGAGGGACTTTCCGTCGCTCCAGGTGGATCGACACCAGTCGGCTTCGACCAGCGCTAGCCGCAGTGCAAGCGCGCCGAAAAACGGCTTATCCAGAATCAGGCGCGTGCGCGCGGCGGCCATTTTGGTCGGCACATCCACGTTCTAGTAAACCAGGATGTCGCCGATCTTTTCAGCCCAGTCGGCAAATTGCGGCACCGCAAATAATTCGGCGCCGAGCGCGCGCTGTAAATCCGCTACCAGCATAACGCCCATTTCACGCTGTTTGAAGACATTGGCATAATCGATGATATTGCCCAGGATCGCGGTATCGCCGGAGGCACGCAGGGCACGCGTCACTAGCGCGGTGGCGATTGCGTATTGCAGATCGATTTCATCCGGACAGGCCTGCGATTCGCCGCTGGCGATAGCGTCGATATCGGGCAGATTTTCAAGGCTTTGAATAAAGGCGAACACTTCCACCCCGGCAGCCTTGCCGACACAGGCTTCGAGCCCGCCCGGCAACAGTAGCGGCTGGTCGGAAAACTTGTGCAACGCCCGGTGCGCGAATTCCCAGGAGCGCGGCGATGGAAAGGCAACCGGGTTATGCTCGGGATTGAAGTCGAACAGTAGATCCGGGCGAAAGCGCAGGAAAGCGATGATGCGCTCGTCGATATTATGCCGATAAGCCCAACCGGCCCAGTCATCGAGATTGACGTCGACCTCGTAGTGCGAAAAGCGGTTGGCCAGCGGTGACGGCATGCTGTAAGTAACGCCGCGATCGCCCTGACGATTCCCGGCGGCGACAATCGCCCAATGGTCGGGTACCCGGTAGTCGCCCAGCCGCCGGTCGAGAATCAACTGATAGGCGGCCGCCGATACGCTGGGCGGCGCCGACGTGATCTCATCGATAAACAAGAGTCCCGCCGCGCCATGCACCGCCGCGTCGGGCAACATCGCCGGGATTGCCCACTCCACTTTGTGATCGTTCTTGAAAGGAATTCCGCGCAGATCGCTGGGTTCCATTTGCGACAGCCGGATATCGACGATCGCCACTTCGTGGTTTTCGGCTACCTGAGCGACAATCTGGGATTTGCCGACGCCCGGCGGTCCCCATAGCATCACCGGGGTGTGATACCCCTGCTGGGTGCTCGAAAATTCCTGCTCGATAACGGCGGTAATGTGGGCTGGTCGCATGAGTTAAAGTTTCTGTCCGATTAAAAGCTCCGCTATGGTGCGACCCCTAGCGCGGCGGGTCAATCGTTCTGTATGGATTGCCGGGTCGCCGCTTAAGGGTTGCGTGAGCGGGTGATGTTGATTCCCGAAAGAACCAGGGCCGCGAACAGCGCTTTGCGCTGCGCGGCGCTTAGCTGGATGCACATGGCGGCCTGTAACAGGTTGTGCTCGTCCATATAAAGCTGCCGGATACTTGCGACCTGACCCAATCCGCAGAATACCTGCTCGATGATTTCACTGATCGAAAGCGCAGGTGAGTCGACAAAATACAGGCTGCGATTTTCCTTGCGGTAATAAACCCGCCCGACGCACAGACTGCAAAAAACTTCGAGTTCGTTTTGCGGATCGCTAATCCCCGGACGAACCCCGGCACGCCGTAATAAGTCATTTCGATTGGTGGTTACCGGCCCGATTCCGGCCATACTTCAGCTCCCTGGCGGCTGTGACTTCGATAGGTCGACATGATACTCGATTTTTGCCGCACTCAAGAGTGCGATGCGAGATCGAAACCCTCGAGCAGCGCCGGTAATACTGCTGCGGCCGAGCCGGCGAGGTAAACGTCGCCTCCATCCGCGGCCGCCCTGGGGTCGGGATTGACTACAATCACGCGGCTGCCGCACTGCCGGGCCAGTTCGATCAAGCCAGCCGCCGGATAAACCGTTGCGCTGGTGCCGATCACCAGCAGGCAATCGAGCGCCAAGCACAGGCCTTGCGCCCGATCCCAGATCGCTTGCGGCAGATTTTCGCCGAACCAGACCACCGCGGGACGCATGTGCGCGCCGCAATGTGGACATGATCGCAGCGGCTGCGGGCTCGCGGGATCGATACGCTCGTTATATTCGCAAGCGGAGTTTTGGCAGCGATCCCTCAGAATGCTACCGTGTAAATGATATACCTGTTGCCGCGGGACCCCGGCCCGTTCGAGCAAATCGTCGACATTTTGCGTTATCTGAATCATGCGGGATTGTGCCGCGAGCGCTCGATGCGCGGCATTGGGTTGCACCCCGGCGTAATTCGCCCGACGCCAGTTATACCAGTCGATGACGCGCACGGGATTTGCCTCGAAACCGGATACCGATGCCAGTTCCATCGGGTCATAGCGCGACCATAATGCGTCGGGTTCGGAATCGCGAAACGTAGGCAGGCCCGATTCGGCGCTCAATCCCGCCCCTGAAAATGCTGCAACGCGATTACAGCGGTTAAGAATCCGGCGTGCCTGTCCGAGCTTGGCGCCGACGGCAGCATCGAATTCCACGCCTAAGTTACCTTCGCTCAATCGATAGCATCCTAAGCCAAACTGATGTCATTATTTTGCTGAACCGCCCGCGCTATTTTGACACTCAGCTTATCGCGGTAGACCGGCTCACGAACGAGCAGGTTGATATCATGCCCCTGTAGCGCCAATCGGGTCCGCAGCAGGCAAAGTCGGCGGCGAATCGTTTGTTGCTCGCTTGCCAATTCGGCCAGATTGAGTAGCGCTTCCAGCGCGTGAATTTCCCCTCTCAAGCTAACTTCGGATGGCAAGCAACCGGCATTTTTGAGGATACGGTGTCCAACGCGCAGTGCCTCGGGGACGCTGCTGTCGTCTACCAGGTCTAGCGGCTGTCCCTGACCGGGAAGATCATCGAATTCACCGCGACGAATAGCCGCGCATATGTATTCTTCGGCGAGACTATCGATTAACAGCATGGGTGTATCTCAGCGACGATTGAATTGCAGGGAATTGTAGTGGATTGAGGACGGTTCGCGAAGATTTGCCGCGGAGTAACGGGAAATCTCCCCGGCATGCGCAACGCGAATACCAAGCCTTACAATGCGGGCATGTCGTAAGGCTTAATCAATAAGTAATGAACCTCGCACCGCATTGAACGCCGAGACAGGTTCGCAAAAACCGTTCAGGGTTGGTTTGCAAGCAGACTGCGTTGCTGTATTTCCCGATAGATCTCCAGTGTAAAGCGCCTCTTGCCCGATTCTTTCAGATGGTCATTGGCTGCATAATGACTGCGATCGAGCCAGTTCTTACCGGTCGAGTCGATGAGAACAAAACTATGCTGGCGGGCATATGTGCCCAAATCGCTGATATATCGATCGACCAGTTCGGTGTCGCGCAACTGCTCGAGATCCACCAGGCGTTGGATTCTCACCGTTACCAGGTCGATGTCGAGTTGTCTACAAAGCTGCAAGATATGCGGCAGAAAAGACGTTTTTACATTTTGCTCGAATCGCAGGTTATCGGCCTCGAGCCGAGTTGACTGGTAATAGGATTGATTGCCCGGCTCGCGATATTTGATGCCGTTGGAAGTAAACATCTTGTTGAGACTGAATATCAAGTCGCCGACTTCGATCCCCATAATATTCTCGCTAACGTATTGCTCGACCATGAATTTCACCCGGTCGCTCCACAAGCTGCGTTTGGCATAAAACGGTAAGTAGTTGGTAAAATAATAATCGGCATTTTTATGGTTTAAATATGCCAGCTCGTCGAGCAGCGGCGTATCGTCCTGGGCCAGCGCGTCGATATCGTTTTTAAACCGGTCCCAGACTCTTAGCTCGGGGCGCGTCAAAATATTATCTCGAAAAATGATAATCAGGAGACGCGGCTTGCTTTCCGCCAGAATCAAGTTTTTCAACGCCAGGTAAAACCAGGCCGAGCCCGCGCCCTTACGCCAAATACTGGTGGTCGGCGCCTGCGAAATCTGCTCGAACAAGCGGTCGTCGAATCCCCAGCCGACCATCGAATTGCCCAGCACCACCACTTCGGGCGGGTCGGAGCGCAGTTTTTCGCGCGTGGCGGCCACCCAGTGTTTGCTCTTCGCCAATCCGGGAGTTGCAATGTCGTGCGATACACCGCTTAACTGGTCGCTCGAATAAAGCAGCAGCAGTACCAACAGCACGGCAATAATGGAAAACTGGATCTTGCGATGTGCAGTCATGCGCGTAACCGGCGCTCCCTAGAACTGAAAATAGATAAAGGCATCGGCACTCTCCTGGTGAAAAATAATGATCAACAACAAAGGTAGCAGCATACAGCACGTAACCCAGGCGCTTTGGAACCTGATCCGGTGCGTTGGCAGTTTATAAAGAAACAGGGGAATGCTAAAAACGGCGAACAGGGCGCAAAAATATGCGGCGCTGTTGATGCTGTCTACGTCGATCACCGCGCCGCTCCCAAACAGTGAATCGTAAAGCCATTCGACACTGGGGGTTCTGAACAACGCCCATCCGGCCATGGTCAGCACGAACATAATGGAAATCGCCAGTAATCTGCCGGGCAAGGTGGCGGGTCGGGTATCGCCGCTAAAACCGATGCTATGATAAATCACCAACAGCAATCCATGATACAGGCCCCAGAGCACGAAATTCCAGGCTGCGCCATGCCACAAACCGCTCAAACCCATGGTCACAACCAGCACCGCCAACAGCCTGGCCCGGGAACCGGAGCCGGAACCGCGCAGCGGAATATACAAATAGTCGCGAATCCACGAAGACAGGGAAATGTGCCAACGCCGCCAAAAATCCGAAGGGCTGCAAGCCAGATAAGGCGACTTGAAATTTTCCATCAAACGGATGCCGAGCAATCGGGCCGAACCGCGGGCAATATCGGTGTAAGCCGAAAAGTCGGCATAAATCTGGATTCCGAACCCTAGCGACCCGACCGCGATCATCAATGGATTGGCGGTTTCGAGTAAAAAGATCTTATCTACGTATATCGCGACATTGTCGGCCACCACCAGTTTTTTGACATAGCCTCTGAAAATTAGGTAAATCCCGCGGCTGATATCCTCCGTGCCGACATTACGCTGGGCGAGTATTTGCGGCAGCATGCTGCTGGCTCGCTCTATCGGGCCAGCGACGAGTTGCGGGAACATCGACACAAATACCGCGAAGGCGACAAAGTCGTCGATTGGCTTGAGCTTACCCCGGTAGATGTCGATGGTATAGCTGAGGGTCTGGAAGGTATAAAACGATATCCCGACGGGCAAAACAATATTGAGTACCGAGATCGACGGGTTAAATCCGAATAAATCGAATATCTCGATAAAATTCTCGATGAAAAAATTGCAATACTTGAATACAGCCAATAGTGCAAGGTTGAAAAAGATGCTGATCAGCAGATATTTTTTTGGATGCGGCTTGTTGAAGATCGCCCTGCCACAGTGGAAATCGACTATTATCGACGAGGCCAGCAGCAGGCAAAACCAGGGCGTGATCCAGCCGTAGAATATGAAACTGCCGACCAGTAACAACAGATTCTGGTTTTTACGGTTCAGCGACCAGTAGGCCAGCAGCAACGCGGCGAAGAAAACCAAGTAAGTTAATGAAGTAAAAATCAATGCAGGAATTTCAACGATAGGTGTATTCGGTTACAAATTTTTGCGACCGCTTTTCGTAAGTTGCTAAGCTTCGATCAAGCTCCGTCAGCAATAGCTTGCAATGAGTATAGTGGGTTTATAAGGCTTTTTCGGGTGGAGAAGATAACGAAGGATAATCGTAGCGCTGTACCCGGACAGTGCGAGTAAGCGTCAAAGACAATCTTAATAATTCGCAGCAATTGCTCTGTAACGACATTCTCCCGGCATAAAGCGCCTGAGTTACTAACCAAGCGCCAGGCTCCAAAAATTTCGTATTCGATTACTTGCATCAAAAAACCGAAGTTGGTCGAATCTTATACAGACAAGCGTGATCTCCAGAATGCCAACTCCATCAATCTAATCGTCCGCCCATATGGGTAAGATTTCAGGACCATGTCGTATTTCAATAACAAAGGTTTTCATGGCAAAGAATTATCGATCGAGTCGACTCGAAAAAGACAATCGGGATGCAAAAAACCCGACCCAATCAGCAAATATAGGGCTGGAACGATTAACCTGCGACCAGACAACGGAATATGGGCTGCACACCGAACGGCGTCAAACCATTGATCGGCGAGGCAGTATTTGGCGGGCTTTCCTATACGGTAATTTCCGACCACGGCGTCGCAGCAGCAGGCGAACGAGCGACCAGCATCTCTTTTTGCTCGATTGGCACGAACCCCGGATCTTATATCTCTCGTTGGGTGTTTTATTGCTCAGTTGTACCGATGCGCTGTTTACGCTGAATTTACTCCAGGTCGGCGCGGACGAAGCAAATGGCTTCATGGCATCGATGTTGGAGCGGGGTGTCGATCTGTTCCTAGCCGTCAAAATCGGTATCACCGCCACGTCCCTACTCGTCCTCGCAGCCGTCGCACGCCGCAAGTTTTTCCGGTCTTATAATGTAGAGCATCTGCTGCAAGTTTTTTGCGCCGGCTATCTTCTGGTGATCTACTACGAGGTTTACCTGTTCATATATGTGTTCGAAGTGAAGATATTTTGAAGAAAAATTAAGACTACGCCTAGCGAATCGTTAGCGGATAGATTTTATCCCTGCACTTCGAAAGTTCTATAGTAGGACCCAGACTTTACCATTGCTACATGAAGACGAATTCTTGAAGCTTGCTCGCTATCGCCGGCGCGACGGTCGAATCTAAGCAAATCAGGCAAGTTCCCGTCCGGCACGGGATTGCCACTTGAGTTCGATAGCTAATTTTTTGTGTTTGCATTTTTCTATCAGCCAATACAACTGGCTCATCGACCACGCCAAAGCCGACTTCCCGCGGCTAATGCATCGTCCGGCTCAAGCAACGACAGGTCGTCCGAGCAAGAAATTGACTTTCCGCCATCTGTGCTTCCTGTGCCGCTATATCATAAGCGGGCGTGGCCGCTGGGGCGCGGCGAGTGTCCGGAGGCCTGGTAACGGCTGCGACACGCTCATGAGCATCAAAGATAGATACTTGTTAAACCACAATATTTGGCAAACCTTAAGTCCGCAGCTGTTGGCTACGATTAGAAATGATTCCGACGAAGTGGGGCAAAATTTTTCGAAATTCCAATTTAACAATTTAATATTAAGAGGAAGCAACCGATAACCCTGATAACCAAGCCCGTGTTGAAAACTTGGCACAGACCTGAAGGAGACGGCACGACAGTGCAAATTTTTCAGGCGTCGAAACTGGCAGCGAGCATTCTACTGGACGCCAGCACAGTCCACTAAAAAGAGTGGCAATTGACTCGCTATTTTTTTGCAAAGAGAAATTATTGACATGAACTGGTTAAACGATATGACCCTGAAAACAAAGCTAATGGTTTTGTTGCTAGGCCCACTTGTGGGGATGATCTATTTTGCCCAATTCGAGCTGCGGGTAGATCTGAAATTGCAGGAGGAACTCCGTAAGGTAAACCAACTGGCCATCCTTGGCACCAGTATTAGCGCTTTGATTCACGAGTTGCAAAAGGAGCGTGGCGCGACGGCCGGCTTTATCGCCAGCAGAGGCGGCAAGTTCGTATCCGAGCTTCCGCTGCAGCGCAGCGAAACCGATGACAAGCTGGTCGAACTCAATTCCGTGCTAGAGGGCTTCGATCAGAATAAATACCCCGCGGACCTGCGACAACAACTGGCCGCAGGGCTGGGTTTGCTGGATAAACTCCCTTCGACGCGCCAGGGCGTTTCCGCCTTATCGATTCCAGCCAAGGAAGCGATTGGCTATTACACCGGCATGAACGCCAAATTGCTCGGAATAATCGGCCTGATGCCTAAATTGACCGCTCAGGGGGAAATAAGCACTCAGGCCGCTGCCTATATCAATTTTCTGCAATCCAAGGAACGGGCGGGACTTGAACGTGCGGTTCTGTCTAGCGCGTTCGCCGTGGATTCCTTCGGCGACGGCGCCTACCTTCGGTTTTCCAACCTGGTTACCGAACAGGCAGCCTATGCCGATTCATTTCTGACCCTGGCCAACGCAGAGATGAAGGACTTCTATGCGCAATCAATGGCCGCTAGCAGCGTCGAGGATGTTGAGCGCATGCGTAAAATCGCGTTCAACAAACCCGCAGGCGGTTTTGGAGTCGATGCGCTGCATTGGTTTAAAACCATCACCGACAAAATCAATTTACTCAAGACGACCGAGGACTTCATCGCCACCGGATTGTTGCAATCAACCAAAAACCGGCTCGCCGCCTCCACTAGGGATTTGTATGCGGCCTCGATAACCGCGGGGATCATACTCTTACTCGCGCTTGCCGTCGGCTGGTGGATCGTTCGCGACCTGTTGAAAACGCTGGGGGCCGAACCTCAATTAATGGCCGATATTACCCATCGCATCTCCAACGGGGATCTGACCATCGATTTTAGCTGTAATGGCGGGAAATCTAGTGGTATTTTCTCGGCCATGAGGGGCATGACGCACAAGCTCATCGAAGTGGTTAACGGCGTCCAGGAAGTTACCATTACAATCGCCAACAACAGCCAGGAAGTCAGCAATGCCGGTCAGGAATTGTCACAGGGCGCATCTGAACAGGCGGCTTCGCTGGAGCAGATTTCGTCTTCCATGGAGGAAATGGTGGGAACCATTCGACAAAGCGCTAGCAATGCTTCCGAGACCGAGAAGATTTCGCTAAAAGCCGCCGCCGATGCGCAGGAGGGCGGCCGCGCGGTATCGCAGGCGGTAACCGCGATGCGGGAAATTGCCTCGAATATTTCGATAATCGAGGAAATTTCGAATCAAACCAACCTCCTCGCACTCAATGCCGCCATCGAGGCAGCCCGCGCGGGTGAACATGGCAAAGGCTTTGCCGTAGTCGCCTCCGAGGTGCGTAAACTGGCGGAGCGCAGCCAAAAGGCGGCGAGCGAAATCGCCGAAAGTTCAAGCAATACCGTCGTGGTTGCGGAAACGGCCGGTCAGTTGCTGGAGCAATTGGTTCCCGATATTGAGAAAACCGCGGAACTGGTGCAGGAAATCAGCGTTGCCGCGCGTGAACAGGATTCCGGGGCAAGTGAAATCAACCAGGCATTGCAACAACTCGACCAGGTGGCGCAGCATTCGGCAGCCTCTTCCGAGGAACTTGCTTCGACCTCCGAACAGTTGACCGGTCAAGTCGGCCAACTACGTGAGTCGATCGCCTTTTTCAGTCTGGAAAACGCTGCCACGGCCGTAATTACAGACGATGGCAGGAGCAGCGAAGCTCCTAGTTGGCGGCAAAACCAGGAACCATCTGCCGCCGTACTGTAGACCGGCAGCGACTCGTAAAAACCATGCCTTATTGATTCCACCAAATATCGTCCTCGGGGTAGTGTGAGGTAAGGGTCGCCAAAAAGGCCGCGATAGATGCCATTTCGGTGTCGTCGAGCTTGAGCGGTAGAATATCGAAATGGGGTCGATTGGGGTGCTGCTCGCGGTCGTAAAGCGGCGGTTTTGGAACATTGTAGTGGTTTAACACCGCGGCCAGATCGTCGAGCTGACCGGCCTGCATATAGGGCGCGGTTGCGGCAACGTTGCGCAGTGTCGGCGTTTTAAAGGCGCCAACCAGCTCGGCGCCGGCGCGTTTCAAAAAACGCATTTCTTCGCACTGCGTCGGGCCGGCATCGCTCCACTCGGAGAGGCAAGTGAATTCATCGGCGGCAAGGGTTTGCACCCCCGAGTATCGGCCGAGATCAACCCGTTCCGGGTCGGGTTCAGGAGCGCCGATATTATGAAATTCAAAATTGGTAAAAAGCGGCCCGTTGTGACAACTGGCGCAATTGGCTTTGCCCATAAAAAGGCGCATACCCTCGACCTCGGCTTGACTAAGTATCGAGGCCAGCTCCGTCCGGGCGTCTTTCTCGCCCTGGGTTCGCGCCAAGCTGTCGACAAAGCGATCGAATCTGGCGCGCGGTAAGCGCAACTGCCGCTGATACGCCATCAGGGCTTTGCCCGCGTTGACGAAAACCCGGTTAATTTGCCGCCGGGACCGATCGCTCAAGCTTTCCCAGTTCTCTATTGCCGCCGCATCGCCAAGCGGGCTAGCTTGTTTTTGCGGCGCTGATAAATCGGGTGTGTTACCGAACAGCCCCCGATACTCGTCACCATAGCGTTGCAACAGTATTTTCGCAAAAGAGGTTCGGTCCAGGGCCATTTCGCCGGGATGTTCAATTGGCCCCAGTGCCTGACTCCATAAGCTATCCTTGCGTCCGTCCCAGTACTGCCACGGGCTCCATGCAGCGCCCAGCAAAGTCGGGGTGCTTCTGCGCGCGGTCCCGTGCGCGCGAGCCCTCGCCAGCCCGTCGGTAAAGTATTGTTGCGGTTGGTGACAACTGGCGCAGGAAAACTTTTCCCCTTTACTCAAACCTAGATCGAAGAACAGCGATTTACCCAGTTTCGCGGCGCGAATATTATTTGCGTAGCTATTGCTCGGGGCGAGTGGCGGCGGCGGTAATGAACTCAGGGAAAAGGTTTTAAGAAAGACGATATCGGCCGCGGTAAACGCATAGGCATCGGTCTCGCTGGCCGACAATGCCGGACACTGCCAGCCCGTCAGCGCAATCGCCGTTAGAATTCGAAACAACTTTAGCTGGATGATTGGCACCGACAATCGCACTACAACACCAGATTAAACGTGATTGAATCGCTGTTGTTATCCTTTCCCTCCAGGTTGAACTGCATGACCCACCATCCCTTCATCTGGAATTTTACCCCCTCGACCAGATAGACGCCGGGTGAAAGTTCGCGGGTGACACGGGGCTGCGTCGGCAGTCCATGGACGTGGCCCGGCATATGCCCGACGATCTCGATATTCGCACCGGTCACCGGTTCGCCCTGCAAATCGTTGAGCAGGAGCAACCATTTGTGAATATTGTTCGGCGGCACCAACAGCGCATCGCCGTCGCCCGACTGAAAACCCTGTTCGGGCTTGACTTCGATGTGAGCAAAATACCGTTGCTCGCGTGAAATTTGGAACGAGCTGATGTCCAGGTCCGGCGGCGCAGTTTGCCGCGCCAGCGCGGGGACTATAAGCGACATTTCCCGCTGGAAACCGCTATCGTTTATTTCATCGGTGGGCGTGCCCATTTTGTTCAGCATATTCGGATGCACGCTACGAATTTTTGTATTGTGCGCAAAAAAGAGACTGGTGCTGTCCGCCATTAAAATCGGATTTCGGCTGCGAATTTGCGCACCCCATTTATCCACCATGCCTTGCTCGAATAAATTGAGCGCGTCCTTGAAGGTCGTTTTACTCGTGTCGCGAAATTCGATTCCTTTTGTCTGCAGCGCCTTCAATTCCAGCGCCAGCCGATCGGCCGAGCGTTTGAGATTTTGCCGAATTTCAGGCGCGGCGGCTTTCCTGGCTTGAGCCCGCAAGGATACGATCTCCTTGCGCCTTTTATTCGCGTCCAGAATGGCTTTGTCGGCAAGAATCCGCGCCGAATTGGATGCCGCCAGAGTTTCTACCCCCTGGTTAAAATAATCGGTTGCGGAGGGCGTTTGCCCGCTGGTTTGAGCAAAGGCGAGAACCGGCAACAAGACAATGATCGACAGGTATCTAAGATTATCGTAGATCATGAGCTTGCCGAATATAGACGACGCACCTCCCTGTGCGTCGCGAATCAGGCCATGCGGCGGGCAATTAATTCGGACAGATCGAAATATCGTCAATGCCGCATTCTACGAGGTCGCCGGCCGACGCGCCATCGGAACATTGGACTCGAAGCGCAACATTCGATCCCGCCGGCACCTGCGCGCTCGCGTCCGTCCAGCTGGCGTTGGATGCCGAGTCACCATTACTTGCGATGGAGGTGAAATTATTGCCGCCATCGAGGGACATCTCCAAGTTGAAGAAATCCGTCGCATCGTCGCCGCTGTCGCGCTGGCCGTGGAAATAGGATACCGACAGCGTCGAATTCTCGCTCACCGAATAGGTGGGCGAATTGGCAATACAGTTGCCGCCATCGACATCGTCGCGCCCGGCGCTGGAGTTGGTGGCGGTGAAATAGGCGTTGTTGCCGCTGTTGGCGCCACCAACCTGGGTGGTGACGTTGCCGTTGCTTTGCACACTAGGCGTTGCGCTGACAAAATCGCCGGTGGTGCAACTCGATGCGGATGAATTCGACCAGCCGCCGGCTCCGGCCTCGAAGCCTTCTTCGACGCTGCAGCTTGGCGGCGGCGGTGGCGGCGGTGGCGGTCCGGCATCGGTGGAGCAAACGCGCACCTGGTCGATTCCGGCTTCGACAATGTCGCCGGCGCCCGGCGCGTCGCTCGCCCGTACGCGAATCCGGATTTCACCGGGATTCGCCACCAGCGCGGTTACATTGGTCCAAGCGGCGTTGTTGCTCAGGTCTCCGATACTAACCGGCGTGGACACGACCGCACCGTTATTCAAAATTTCGATGCTAAATCCATCGGCGCTATCGTCGCCGGCGTCCCGCTGGCCGTGAAAATAAGCCAGCGAAACCTCGGCATTGGTAGCGTCGCTCGCATCAACGATAGGCGAAAGTGTTTCACAGGTTCCATTATCGACGTCGTTGGTGCCGATTGCCGTATTCGGCGCGGTGAACCAGGCCCCTGTCCCCGTATCGGCGCCCGCGACTTGAAGGGTAGTGCCGCCACTCGACGTTGCCGTCGGCGTGCCGCGCACGAAGGTTCCGGTCGAACAGCTATTGCCGGGGCCGCTGCTCCAGCCATCGGCGTCGTTTTCGAAGGTCCCTTCGTAGAAACAGCCGCTGGGCGGCGGCGGTGGCGGCGGCGGCGGTTGGTTGATCGCGGCATAGTCGGGGGGTGACCACAAACAATCCGTTACCGATGTCGCTTAGCGCGACATTGCCGCTGCCGAAGTAAATGTAGCTGCTCCAGGTGCCGGAAAACTGCGCGCTATCGGAACCCGGAATGGTGTCGAAGTAAGCCTCTTCCTGCAATTCGCCATTGGCGATACCCAGGGTCGAGAGGATTCTCAGCCCGGCGCGGTAATTCGTTTCAAAAACCAGGTTGTCTTTGGTGTAGAGGTTATGATCAATGGCCGTCGTCGGTCCGACGTAACGGCCGATCTCTTGCGGATTATCGAGATCGCGCACGTCCCAAATATACGAGGTGTATTAATGCCATTGCGCTGTTCGTCCAGCTCGTCGTTCATGATCAGCAATTCGTGGCTATCGTCCAGGAACCAGCCCTGGTGCGTATATTGGGAGCCGCTGTAACCCTGGCGCGCGATCTGCACCGGGTTCGATTTGTTTTGCACGTCGACGATCGTGATGGTGTCTTCATTGTAGCCGATACAAATCTCGCGTCCCAGATAGTCCGTGTCCGGGCCGTTGTAAACCACGCATTGCGTATCATGCGTGTAACCGTCGGACGAAAAACAGCCGGCAAACGAAGGCGAAGTCGGATTAGAGACGTTTACCATATAGAGGCCGCCGCTGCACTGGTTGCTGCCGACGATATAGGCGTAACCGGTGTCTTCGTTGACTGCTATATTGTGCGCATTCCCAAAACCGCCGAGATGCGCGGTTTCGCTCAGTGTGCCGCCCGGCGTGGTGATGTCCCTGAGCGTACCGAGGTCGAATACCTGCAAACCGTGGGTGTTATTTGCGCTGCCGTCGGCAACAATAAACGCATGATCGTTATACACCTTGATATCGCGCCACGAAGCGCTGCCACCGTTATGCGAAGGTAAAAAACCCATAAATACCGGGTTGGCCGGGTCTGTTATGTCGACGAAAGAGGTGCCGTTGACACGCCCGACAATGGCGTACTCGCCTCCGTTCAGGGGGTCGTTCCATCCCCAGATATCGTTCAGGTTGGCGGAGCCGCCGCCCATGTCGGCTTTCGCCAGGAAAGATTGAAAGTCGACCTTGTTGCAGGGGTAACCGTTGGCCTGACCGCCGACGCAGGCGGTGGCCGCCGCGGCCGCAGCTTCCCCGCGCATCAGCGAGCGCATCATTTGTGCCGGCTCGCCTTCATTGGAATCGTCGAATATGAAACTGTCCGGGAACATTGCGCTGTGCCCTAACAGCGTAGACGAATAGATTAAGGCTAAGGGTAAGAGATATCGAGCAAGCTTAGTGTTCATTTTGACTGACCCTCTTATGGTTGTAGGAATAACTCAAGCTTTAACGCCGGGTAATTCAATAGGTACACTAATAATGCTAGTCGCTGCCGTTGCGCCAGGTTCCAGACTGCCGTGAATTCGACAAAGTCTAATGCTAGAGCCCAGGTTGGTAATGACGGAAGATATTTATTTCGAAGTTTGGCGCATGCGATGCGCGCTTCGTCAGTTATTGTTACCAGTCTTCCGCCTGCAGGGCCTCACATGCTGTCTCCGTAAACACTGATGTATCGAGAGCGGCAATGCGGCCTGCACACAGGACCGCAATTATAAACATTATGCCGAATTATGAAACCCCCCGTTTTTGACGCAGTATTCCGTAGGCCAATATGTTGGCTGGGGCGATACAACCGGGAGCTTGGCGAGCTAAAGCATTCGACCTGAAGAATCGTGACAATAGTAACTAGAGAAAAAATGGTGGGCCGTGAGCGATTGTGCGGCCTCCAGGCGAATTTGTCGAACGCTCGTGCAACAGTGTACAGGCCGCTCGCATCTGACTTTTAATCAGGTGGGCGAGCTAAAGCATATGACCCGAAGAATCGTGGCGGTAGTAACTAGAGAAAAAATGGTGGGCCGTGAGCGATTGTGCGGCACATCCTTGTGCCGCACCCCTCCGGCCGGCCTTGCCGGCCTGCGGGGCCGCCCTGCGGGCGTCCAAATTTGCTCCCGGCAAATTTGTCGAACGCTATCGAGTTCGCCGAATTTCCATGCGCTTCCGCCGCATCTGACTTTTAATCAGGTGGGCGAGCTGAAGCATTCGACCTGAAGGATCGAGGCAGTAGTAACTAGGGAAAAATGGTGGGCCGTGAGCGATTCGAACGCTCGACCACCTGATTAAAAGTCAGATGCTCTACCAACTGAGCTAACGGCCCCCGGAAAGAACGGGGAATAATACCTATCCCCGAATTGATTTCAAGCGAATTCTGAGGCCGGACGCGACAGGCGACAACCCAAGCTCGATAGCGTCATCTCCGCGTTAGCGGCGGCCCGCCGAATCGCAGTCTGTCGATAATCACCTCGCTGCTGCTTTAAGATCCCCGCTTACGCGCACTGCTGTCCGGAATAAATTAAGTTGGTGTATTTGAAAGTGTTGCAGTGCCCGGGTTTTACGAATAAAACCATAAGCGACAACTTAATTTCAGGACACTGCAACATGTATACAAATACCCGATTTGGCGAACTTTTGAAAGTCCTTCCTAAAAATACTTTCAAACGCTGCGTTGAACAGCATCGGAGCGATAAACATAACAAGGG
>Ga0209122_1000053_pt1 | contig 46702 bp, 40 predicted proteins | sample OlaalgELextract2_2_FD_187375 | JGI IMG/M metagenome (GOLD analysis project Ga0209122, IMG submission 187375) | Olavius algarvensis symbiont microbial communities from Tuscany, Italy - Type A ELBA extract 2 (SPAdes) (version 2) | ecosystem: Host-associated > Annelida > Digestive system >...
AGCTGGTATAACCCATATCGATTACATTCGACGCTGAATTATGTCAGCCCGAATGATTATGAAAAACGACTACTCGAAACGAAGCATGCCGCTTAACTGGGGTGTATCAAAAAGTTTGACCACGTCATCTATCTGCTGGTCAGCATCGGATTGCCCGGGGCCGGCGTCGACGCGAACGGCAAGCGTCGCTATCGACGCCTGCCACAGGACATCCGTAACGGACCGATCGTTATCTTATCGGCCCAGTTGCTGATTCGCTCGATGGACGTCACCATGGACGATCTGCAAAATGCGACATGTGAATATCCCCGCTCAGGAGTTCCTCACGAACCGAGCTGACGCCATAGAGGTTTTTGATGAGCTGCCAGTTTTTCGCGCCGATTAAATTTATAAAAATCGAATCCATGCGCCGGTCGAGTTCATCTTCTCGCCGGCGGGACACGAGCTTTGCAATAGCGGGCGTATTGATGCGGAAACTAAGGGTGAATTTTTCGGACTGTGAAATGCGCGCCGTTTGAATCGGAATCTGGCGCCAGATTTCCAGGTTCTCGGTGGCGCATGCGCTGAGTTGCAGCAAAATCGCGAGCGGCAGCCAGCGTTTCATATGGCGTAAAAAATCAATCATGGGCATCCCTTAACTCCTGTATCGGGCCGGCCATTCCGCTGCAATGCGTCCACAGCCTGGACAAACGTCAAAATGAACCGGTAAATGATTGCCGCCCATACTAGAAGCAATATCCACAAGATTCAATGCCTTACCGAAATGCGGATGCTATAAGGGGAGGTTTACAGCACCGAGCGCTGGTGCGGTATAAACTGCAACGTACAAGAGCGGCAACCCGGCGTTTTGTTTACCCAAACGCGGATTCGCATCTGCTCAGAAGTCGCAAAATAAATGTCCCCACACTTTACGTGCGGGGACCATTTAATTGGTGGAGACGGCGGGAATTGAACCCGCGTCCGCAAGCCCTCTGCCATTGGTTCTACATGCTTATTCCGACATTTAATTTAACTGGCTGCTACCCGCCGGACGGGGAAGACAGACAGCGATTCCGGTACTTGTTTAGTGCTTCAGCCCCGAACGAGCATCCATCACGATTCTATGAGAGCGATGCCGGATATGTTCCGAGTACCCGAGGGCATTAAGAACCTGGACGCATAGACACGGCTCCAGTCCGACAGCAATCTACCGGTTATTAAGCGGCGAGTGCGTAGTTGTCGTCGTTGGCAACTATAATTTGCAGGAGAGTTTACGAGAGTCCCTACATTCTCGGCATGCACCTCAGGTTTCGCGACCCACGTCGAAGCCAAGTCGTCCCCAAGACGGTGAATTATAACCCAATATGGTGCTTGCGGGATTAATTTCAATCCACCTCGGATTATCACGGCGGCGCAACCGGTCTGGGTTTTAACCGCAATCCATGAGCTACTGTCGCCAACTGTCTGTCTAAATCTGAACTTGACCGCAATGAAGAAACCCTTTGCTTTTGACCGATATCAAGCGCCCCGGCCGAATTGTGATTTAACTTGCGAGTTTCTCGGAATCCGCATAATTTCTAATCCCGTATGAACACCAAATTAGAACCACGAGAATCACCCGCGCCAGATCTCGAGTATCCGCATGCGATAGCCGCAGACGAGATACTCGACCGCCTGGCGGTTTCGAAGCTGGGGCTTTCGAACTCGGCGGCGGCGCAGCGGCGGGTGCAATACGGCCCCAATGCATTGCCGCAACAAACACCGCCCGGCTTGCTGCGTATATTTGCCAGCCAGTTCAAGAGCCCGTTGATTTATGTGCTGGTTGCGGCAGCATTGGTATCGCTGGTAATCAAAGAGTTTTCAGACGCTATTTTCATCAGCGCGGTGCTGTTGTTGAATGCCGTAATCGGCACCGTACAGGAATACTCGGCGCAGCGCTCGGCCGACGCTTTGCGGAAAATGATGACGACCCAGGCACGAGTGCTGCGCGCCGGGGAAGCCTATGCAATCAACTCGGAAGATGTCGTGCTCGGGGATATCGTGTTGCTGGAATCCGGCGAACGAGTGCCGGCGGATATGCGTATTCTCGAAAGCCATAACCTCGAAATCGACGAATCGTTGCTATCCGGTGAATCGATTGCCGTCATCAAACAGGCGGATGCGAAGCTCGTTAGCGCGACAGTACTCGGCGATCGCATCAATATGGCCTTTGCGGGCAGCCTGGTTAATCGCGGCCGCGCGCTCTGCGTGGTGGTCGCCACCGGGCTCGCAACCGAACTCGGCGGTATTGCCGAATCGGTGACCGCCGCCAGCGTTGTCAAGGCGCCATTGCAGGAGCGCATGGAACGTTTTACTCAGCGCGTGGCGATTTTCGTCGGGTGCGCGGCCTTGTTGATGGCGCTGATATTGATACTGCGCGGCATGTCCTGGACCGATATCTTCCTATCCTCGGTGGCGCTTGCGGTATCGGTGATCCCGGAAGGCCTGCCGGTCGCGCTGACCGTTGCGCTCGCGATCGGCATGCGGCGCATGGCCAGACGCGACGTGATCGTGCGCCGGCTGATTGCGGTCGAAGCGCTCGGTTCCTGCACCTATATCGCATCCGACAAGACCGGTACGCTAACCGCGAATCAATTAACCGTGCGAAGGCTGGCCCTGCCGTGTCAGGCTGAGTGGCGGGTAACCGGTGAAAGCGATCGACCGGATGGCGATATCGTCAGCGACTCGGGGGAACTGGACGCGCTGGAGCTGGAGCTACTCGAACAGGCCTGTCGCTGTGCCGTGCTTGCCAACGAAGGCTTTATCGGGCACCAAAACGGCGCCTGGACGCATAACGGCGACGCGGTCGACGTGGCGTTGTTCATCATGGCGCACAAGGCCGGTTTCAAACGCCCCGAACTAGTCGATCGTTTCCCGGAAATCGACAGCATCCCGTTCGAATCGGAGCGGCTTTACAGCGCCAGCTTGAATCGGGTCGAAGGCGAATCCAGGGTATTCGTCAAGGGTGCATTCGAGAAGCTGCTCGATATGTGTGACAGCATGCTGCTGGCGCGGGGTCCGCAACCGATCGACCGCGCAGCGATCGAAGACCAGGCGCATGGTCTCGCGGCCATGGGTTATCGCGTGATAGCGCTGGCCAGCGGCGTTACCGAGATTGGATCCCGGCAAGACTTCAACTATGAACACCTGGTCGATTTGACAATGATCGGCCTGATCGGGCTGATCGATCCGCTGCGCCCCGAGGCGCGTCCGGCGGTGGCCAAATGCCGCGCCGCCGGCATTCGCGTGGCAATGGTCACCGGGGATCACCCGGTAACCGCCTGCGCCATCGGCCGCGAGCTCGAATTGCTGCAGGACGATTCCCAGGTGATAACCGGGTCGCAGTTGAAAACTGCCGGCAGCGAGGCCCAAATGGATCAAATGACCCGCGACGCCTTGGTGTTTGCACGCGTCGAGCCGACCCAAAAGCTCGCCATCGTGCAATCGCTGCAGCGCAACGGCCACTACGTCGCGGTCAGCGGCGACGGCGCCAACGATGCCCCCGCCTTGCGCAGCGCGCAGGTCGGCGTGGCGATGGGAAAGAACGGTACCGACGTAGCGCGCGAGACGGCTGACATCATAATTACCGACGACAATTTCGAATCGATTGTCGACGGGATCGAGGAAGGCCGCATCGCCTACGCCAACGTACGCAAGGTTATTTTCCTGTTGGTATCGACCGGCGCCGCGGAACTGGTGCTGTTTGTAATGGCGATGATCACGGGCTTGCCGTTACCGTTAATGGCGGTGCAATTGCTGTGGCTGAATCTGGTAACCAACGGTATTCAGGATATTGCGCTCGCCTTCGAACCGGGTGAAGGCGGTGAACTGGGGCGACCGCCGCGACCGCCGCAGGAAGCGATTTTCAACCGTATTATGCTGGAACGTGTAATTATCTCGGCGCTGGTGATCGGTGCAGTCGCCTTTGGCCTGTTCAAGCACTTGCTCGACCAGGGTTTTAGCGTCGAGCAGGCCCGCAACAGTACCTTGTTGCTGATGGTATTGTTCGAAAACGTACACGTTTTCAACTGTCGCTCGGAAACCCTGTCGGTGTTGCGTCACAACCCCTTGCGCAACAAATTGCTGTTGGGCGGCACCCTGGTTGCGCAGCTGGTTCATATCGGTGCGATGTACACCCCATGGCTGGGCGAAGTGCTCGGCGCCAGCCCGGTTACCCTGCAACAATGGTTTACCCTGTTTATGCTGGCGCTATCGGTGATGGTCGTGATGGAGCTACACAAGTGGATTAGAGGCTGTTTTACGCTCCGGGCCCGGAGCTAAAATTCCGCCGCCTCAAGTCGGGGCAAGTTGATTCGGGTCAAGAATCACGCCGCATGGCTGTGCTGCAATAATGACAGTCTGAGAGGAGAAATTGCGATGTTCAAGTCTATCGTCGTTGCATTTGACGGCTCGGTACCTGCCCAGCGGGCGCTCGATATCGGCATCGGCCTGGCGCAGCAGAACCATGTCCCGCTGGGTATTATCTACATCATCGACAGTTCCAATATGCAATTACCCGAATCGCTGCGCCGGATGAGTGAAACCGAACACTTGATCAATCCCATGCCGCGCATGATGGTCAATTTGGAACACGCACCGGCATCGATGATGAGTTCGTTGGCGCAGGCGAACGCCGATGCCCAGGCCGCGATGTTTCACTATGCCGACTTTCTGGTCGAACAGGCGAGAAGTGGCGCCCGCGACGCCGGTGTGGCCGAGGTCGACGCCAGGGCGGTGCTGGGCGATCCCGCGGAAGAGGTTGTCGCCTACGCGCAACAGCGCCAGGCCGATTTGATTATTAGCGGATGTCGCGGCTTCGGTAAGCTGAAAAGCCTGGTACTGGGTAGCGTTTCGCACAAGATTGCGCAGCTGGCCGAATGCAGTTGCCTGAACGTCAAGTAATCGATGGGCCGGTGGAACGAAAGGGATTCGTATCATGATACAGCATAAAACCCGCTTATTCGTCGTTGTCGATCCCACCGCCAGCCACCAGGTTGCGTTGGTAAAGGCTTTGCTGATCGCTAAGCTGGCCGATTGCGAAATTCACGCCTTCTTATGTATCTATCGGGATATTCGCGAGGGCAATGCCTATGCTTCGCGCCAGAGCTTCAAACGCCAGACGCTGGCCGATGCGCAAAGCTGGCTCGCGGAACAAATGCAACCCTGCGAGGTAGCGGGCGTGCCTTTTAGCCAGGAAGTCGTCTGGAACAGCCGCTGGCCCGACGCCGCATTGCATGCGATCGCTAAATCCGGTTGCCACCTGGTGATAAAATCGAGCTACCACCACAGCAAGTCGCGCCGGTTCTACAGCGCTACTTCAGATTTCAAAATGATGCGGCACTGCGCCAGCCCGATTTTATTTACCCACCAGACCCAGGAATGGCGCTCCAACCAACTGCTGGCCTGTGTCGATCTCGCCTCCAAGGATAGCAAGCACGCCCGGCTCAACAGCGTCATCATCCACGATGCCAGGGCTTTCGCGGATATCGTCGGCATGGATTTGCATATCGCCGCGGCCCACCAGGGTAATATCGATGCCGATCGTCTGCCGGTCAAGGGACATGGTCATCAACTGGGCCTTGAGCAACTAAGTGAACTCTACGACGTCGAGCCTGCGCGGATCCACCTGCGCGAGGGGGCGACTATCCCGACGCTCAAGGGAATATGCGATGAAATCGATCCGAGTATCGTGATTATCGGCACTCTGGCGCGTAGCGGCATCAGCGGTAAGCTAATCGGCAACACGGCGGAAAAATTGCTGGATCTGATCGAAGCCGATGTGCTCACCGTCAACTAGCCCAGCGTTTCCCGGATTTCGTCGATTTTTGCATTATCGAGCCCGGTGCTGTCGATGGTTATACCACGGCAGCGATCTCACGTTCCTGCCGACTGATAGGTTGTCGCGTCTGTAGCTGGCGTTGCAACACTTCCAAGGTGGCTTCGGAAGCATCGTTCTCACGCTCGATAATACGTCTGCGTAATTCCGTCTCCGGCGCCTGGCAGTCTATGATCATACGCCTGCTCGGGGGGACCGATTCCAGTTCGAGCAATGCTCGGCGTTGCGACTCCAGCAACAGCGTGGCGTCGACGATTACCGTGAAATCTGCAGCGATTATAGCGGCGCCAAGCTCGATCAGCCGCTGGTAGGTGGCCGCGGTGGCTTCCCGTGTATAGATGCCCCGGTCCAGCGTCGAGCCGCTAGTGTCGGCCGCGGTCAGATCATACAGCCGTTTACGCTCCACGTCGGAGCGGATTCGAATCGCGCCGATTTTTTCCACCAGTTGCGCGGCCACGGTGGACTTACCCGATCCCGACAGTCCATGCATGAGTATCAATCCGGCACGGTGGCTGGCGGCCCAGCGCCCGGCCAGTTCGATGTATTCGAGCGCGGGCGCGATCCGTGCAAGGTAGCTGTCGTCGTCGCGGGCTTCCTGGTCGACCCGCAATGCCTCGACCTTGGCGCGCACCAGCGCGCGGTAAACGAAGTAGTAGCGCAGCAGCGCGATGCCCGCATAGTCGCCGCTGGATTCGAAGTAGCGGTTGAGGAAACGCCAGCAGAAATCGGGATAGCCGCGCGCGTGCAGATCCATGGCGACGAATGCGACCTCGCTGACGGTGTCTATCCAGCGCAGTTCAGGGTTGAACTCGATACAGTCGAACAGGGTGACGACGGCGTCGATCATCGCCATGTTGCCGAGGTGAAGATCACCGTGGCACTCGCGCACGAAGCCGGCGGCTTTGCGGCTATCGATCTGCTCCAGTAACCGATCGTTTTCGCGGTACCAGCGTTTCAGTTCAAAATAGCTATTGGGCAGATAGGCCGCGGGAATCGCCTGGGCGATGTGCACCAGGTTTTCATCGCTCCAGTGAGCGGCCTCGAGCGCACCGCCGAAGTCGCTACTCGCTGCGGCGCGGGGGTTGCTTTGGTGAAATTCGCTAACCCTGTCGGCTATCGCATCGGCGATCTCCGGACTCAGTTTCTGCCGGGCCGCATAATGGCTGAGCAGGCACTGCTGAGAAAACTCACGCATCTTGACGGCATACTCGATTATGTCACCCGCCCCGTTAATCTGCGGCGCTGTCTCGCTGCCGCGAATCTCGACCACGTCGAGATAGATTTGCGGGGCGAATCTGCGATTCAGGCGTAGTTCTTCTTCGCAGTAAAAGCGTCGTTTGTCCAGGGTCGAAAAATCGAGGAACCCGAAATTTACCGGTTTCTTGATCTTATAAGCGAAGTCACCGGTCAACAGGATCCAGGAAATATGAGTTTCGATCAGCTTGATGTATTGCACCGGATGGCCAAAGGCCGAGCGACTATTCATCGAGGCGATCAGCCGGCCGCTTGACGGACTGTCCGCCTGCGATAGGTTTTCGTGGTTTATATGCGAGGTCATGCCTGTTGGGTGACTCGATGCGATCGGTTTACTGTAAGAAACCAGCGCCGCTTGACACTGACCGGAATCAATTTAACCGGTTTCAATCTTGCCCGTCGTCAATTTCGGCAAGTTCTTCGGCATAGCCCTTAGGTGGCGGATTCCAGCTGCGTTCGCTGTTACTGTGACGGTCACTGCGGTCGACTCCCATAGCGGCGCGGATTGCCGCTTCCTGTTGCATGAACAGTTCGCGATAGCCTGGACTCATACCGCTGTCGGTCGATGAAACCCAGTTTTGATACATCGCCTCGACGGTTTCGTTCTCGGTGGCGATAAACGCGGTTTTGAGTTGTTCGGCGCGAAACGGATGAAAACCAAGTCGGGTCAAGGCTTCGCAGCCGAGATTGAGCGCGGCGTGGTAGGTTTCCTTGATTATTAGTTCAGCGCCCGCCTGTTTTAGCTGGTAGTAGTGGATCTGGTCGAAGGCGCGAGCCAGCACCGTGATATGCGGATAGCGCTGTTCGATAAAGGTCGCCAGTTCGACGGCGCGTTCGCGGTCATCGATAGCGATTACGAACAGGTCGGCGTCTTCTATGCCGGCCGTTTCCAGCAGGTCGGGCCGGGTGGCGTCGCCAAAGTAGCTCTTGATTTCGAGCTGGCGCAGGTTGTCGACCTGCTTCGCGTCGTGGTCGAGCACCACGGTTTTAATCCCATTGGCAACCAGCAATCGATTTACGATCTGGCCAAATCGTCCGATACCGGCAATCAGTACGCGACCTTCGTCATCGACTACGTCAGCTTGCCGCTGTGGTTCGCTAGCGGCGAAACGGGGGACCAGCACCTTATCGAAGAAGATAAAAAGCGCAGGGGTCAGGAACATCGATATGGCGACCACCAGGGCGAGCAGTTGCGCTATATCCGCCGGAATGACGTTGTTTTGCAGGCTAAAGCTCAGCAACACGAAGCCGAATTCGCCCGCCTGTGCCAGCCCGAGCGTGACCAGCCAGCGATCGCTGGAGCCGATGCCAAAGCTTCGCGCAAGCAGGTAGACGATCGCCGCCTTGATCAGGATGACTGCGGCGACGATGGCGGCGACCAGCGCCCAGTCTTGCGCCAACACCTGAAAATCGATGCCGGCGCCTACGGTAATGAAAAATAACCCCAGCAACAAACCTTTGAATGGTTCGATGTTGGTTTCCAGTTCGTGCCGGAACTCACTGTTGGCGAGCACCACGCCGGCGAGAAACGTGCCGAGCGCCGGCGATAAACCAACCAGGCTCATCAGTGCCGCGATACCGATCACCAGCATCAAGGCCGCCGCGGTAAACACTTCGCGCAATCCCGACTGGGCGACGAAACGAAACAATGGCCGGCTGAGATATATTCCACCCAGGATGACACTGGCGATTGCACCCAGGACAACGATTGCATATATCCAGTTGGGCAGTCCGGCAACCAGATTCAAATGGCCATGCGATTCTGCGGCTTGATTGGCGGCCGTGCTGGCCGCCTGCGCCAAGGCCGGTAATTCGAGCAGCGGAATCAACGCCAGCATCGGGATAACGATGATGTCCTGGAACAGCAGTACCGAAAATGCGCCCCGGCCCCCTTCGGTTTTACTCAAGCCTTTTTCGTTCAGCGTTTGCAGCACGATCGCGGTCGAAGACAGCGCCAAAATCATGCCGACGGTCAAGGCAATCCGCCAGTCGACCCCAAGCAACAGACCGAGCGCCATGATTGCCGCGGTGGTCAGGCCTACCTGCAATCCACCGAGACCGAGCAGGCGGTTGCGCATCGACCACAGCATGCGCGGTTCGAGTTCCAAGCCGACCAGGAAAAGCATCATGACAACGCCGAACTCGGCGAAATGCTGCAGGGTCTGGGTTTCCTCTCCGACCAGTCCTACCACCGGGCCAATAATTACGCCGGCGATCAAATACCCCAATACCGAACGGAGCCCTAGCCGTTTTGCCAACGGTACCGCGATAACCGCGGTGCAAAGGTAGATAAATGCCTGGATGAAATAACCGGTCATTGGGCGGTGTCGACAAGCGGCGCCAGACATTCGTTAAGCTTGCCGGCCCGCGCCGCAAGATCGATATCGATCCGGTCGTCGCGCAGACAATCCAGAATCTGTCGCCAGCGTTCGACATGCTCGACCACCTTGCCATCTTCGAGTGCCGTGCGCGATCCGAACAGAGCATAGGGCGGCAGATAGACCATACCGCAGAGTGTTGCGGTCTGCTCGATCGGCCGCAGCAGTTCGCGTATCGAGTAGTGATTGTAGCCACTCGCACGATAGGCATGCTCGGAGCCTCCCGCAGTAAGCGCGCACAGCAGCCGCTTACCCTGCAGTTCCCGGCCATCCTGGCCGTAGGCAAAACCGTATTCGAGCACCAGATCCTGCCATTCTTTTAGAATCGACGGCGTCGAATACCAATAGAGAGGAAACATGAAGACGACGATGTCGTGCGCCCGCAGACGTTGCTGCTCGCGTTCGATATCGATGCAGTAATCGGGGTACTCGGCGTAGAGATCGACCACGCTGACGCCCTCGACCGCATTTGAGGCTTCGACCAGCGGCAAGTTGACTTCGGAGCGATGCTGGGAAGGGTGGGCGAACAGAATTAGTATGCGGGCGGACATCGGCGGTCCAGTCAAATCGGATTCGATACTATATAAAGAGTGCTCAATCTATTTCAAGCTTATTAGCCTGGTGGCTGCACGGATATCAGCATTCGGGTAGTATCGATATTCCTCCGTAGCTGATTTACCCGGGGATTGTCTGCCAACAGGTCTGAAGTATGTCGATTCGGGCTGCGGCCGTGTTACCGAGCGGGTTAGACCGAGGTTCTAAAATGAATATTGAAGCTGAAACAGAGAAAATCCAGGCATTCGTCCAGCGGGGTAACTACCATGCGGCCTACAATATCGCGCTTTCCGGGTTGAATGCCTGTCGGCGCGTTGACAACCAGACGGGAGTGGATAGCTTTATCGAAATTATACGCGGGATCGTCGATGCGCTCGACGATGAATTCGGCAGCTCTTCGAATTCGTAAACCGATACCCGCGTCACTTCAGGTTTCGGGGTAACGATTCATCGAAACCGGAATACGTTGCGCGCCGAAATGGCCCGGCCTGTCGAGGAAATGCCCGGGTAAGCGTTCACCGCAACTGGCGCAGCCGCCGGCTTGATCGAGACCCCAGCGTCCGAGTTCATACCAGTCGCGTTCGATTAGCAGCGCGCCGCAGTTGTGGCACCAGGTACTGGAACCCTGGTTGTCGTGCACGTTTCCGGTATAGGCGTAATGCAGCCCGTTGTCGAGCGCGATGCGGCGCGCGCGCGTCAGCGTGGCGCCCGGCGTGCGTTCGATATCGCGCATTTTCCAGTCGGGGTGAAAGGCGGTGAAATGCAGCGGCACATCGGGTCCTAGATTCTCCGCCACCCAACGGGTCATCTCCTGCAACTCCGCGTCGGAATCGTTTTCGCCCGGGATCAACAGCGTGGTCAATTCAAGCCAGCAGTCGGTTTCATGGCGAATATAAACCAGGGTTTCGAGCACCGGCGCCAGATGGTCGCCGCAGATCTTGTGATAAAACCGATCGGTGAAGGCTTTGAGGTCGACATTGGCGGCATCCATTGCCGCGAAAAATTCAATTCGCGGTTCGGGGTCGATGTAGCCCGCGGTCACCGCGACCGTATTAATCTCCCGCTCGCGGCAGGCGGCGGCCACATCGATCGCGTACTCGTGGAAGATGACCGGGTCGTTGTAGGTAAAGGCAACGCTGCGGCAGGACAGTTCGGCCGCGACGTGGGCGAGCTTTTGCGGTGACGCGGCATCGGCGAGCGTGTCCATTTCGCGCGATTTGCTCATGTCCCAGTTTTGACAGAATTTGCAAGCAAGATTGCATCCGGCGGTGCCGAACGACAATACCGAACTGCCCGGATAAAAGTGATTTAGCGGTTTCTTTTCGATCGGGTCGACGCAAAAGCCGCTGGAACGTCCATAGCTGACCAGCTTGACTTCGTCATCGAGCCGCTGGCGTACGTAGCAAAGCCCGCGTTGACCATCGCGCAGATGGCAGTGCCGCGGACAAAGATCGCACTGTAAGCGTCCATCTTCCAGCCGGTGCCAATACTTGGTGCTGACGACGGTTTCCGATATGGCGCGATCCTGGTTCACAAATTTAGTCCTGCAATGCGGTTTCTATTACATGTTGGGTAGAGTCGGAGCAAATGAAATACCTCTTATGTAGTTAGATCTGTCAAGTTGAACCAGAATAGTTCGGTTATAGCCTACCGATTTGACCTTTATCAAGGAGAACGATTGTTTACGGGATTAAAATTATAGAAATCAAAACTAATTTAATTGATCTTGGAATAAATGCATATTATTGGGCAACCAAGGAGAAACAGACCATGAACCTTTCAGGTATCGCGGTATCCGTGAGTCCCCGGAACTATGACGAAACCGTCACCCGTCTCGAAGAGTTGTCCGGCGTCGAAGTCCATTACCAAGATCCCGCCAGCGCCCGCATCGTCCTTGTGCAAGAAGCCGAATCGGTCGATGCCGAAGTCGCAGGCTTAAAACAAATCAAAGCCATTCCCGGCGTGGTCGTTGCCGAGCTGGTTTACCACTATTTTGCCGATGATCCGAATCTGGATGATCCGGACCCAAACGAATTCGATGAAGCAAGCGGAATCAGTAAATCCGTATTGCAACGTCTCAACCCAAATTAGCCGAAATTTATTGATTAGCCCAATTTTATTGGAGGATTTAACATGTCAATCACCCGACGTGAGTTTCTGAAGAGCAACATCGCCGCGGTCACCGCCACCACGGTCGGTATCCCGGTGAGCCAGGTGGTCAACGCCGCGGAGGCGGAACAGGACTGGCAATGGGACAAATCGGTATGCCGCTTCTGCGGCACCGGTTGCGGAATTATGGTCGCCACCAAGAACGGCCGCATCGTCGCCACCAAGGGCGACCCCGATGCGCCGGTCAACAAGGGTCTGAACTGTATCAAGGGTTACTTCCTGGGCAAGATTCAGTATGGCAAAGACCGACTGACCAAACCGCTGATGCGCATGACCGACGGTCAATTCGACAAGAAGGGCAATTTCCAGGTTGTCAGCTGGGAACGCGCCTTCGACGAAATGGAAAAGCAGTTTCGAAAAGCCTACGGTGAAAAAGGCCCGCACGGCGTTTCCATCTTCGGTTCCGGCCAGTACACCATTCAGGAAGGTTACGCCGCCGCCAAGCTGATGAAAGCGGGTTTCCGCAGCAATAATATCGACCCTAATGCGCGACACTGTATGGCTTCGGCGGTGGTCGGTTTCATTCAAACCTTCGGCATCGACGAACCCGCCGGCAATTACGACGACATCGAGTATACCGATACCGCGGTGCTGTGGGGGGCCAACATGGCGGAGATGCATCCCATCCTGTGGGCGCGGGCTTCCGATCGCAAGCTGTCGCACGACAAGATGAAGATCGTCAACCTGACGACCTACAGCAACATGTGTTCCGATATCTCCGATGTGGAAATTATCTTCAAGCCCAATACCGATCTCGCGATCCAGAATTACATCGCACGCGAAATCATCAAGCGTGACGCGGTGGATCACGATTTCGTCAAAAAACACTGCGTCTTCGCCACCGGACCCTACGATATCGGTTATGGCATGCGCGGTACCGACAAGTTTGCCTATGCGGCCGAGAAGGATACCCAGGCCAAGGAACGCAAGGTGACTCTGGACGCGGCCGAAGCAATCGCACAGCGACGCAAGCCGGGTGAAGTTGTCAAACAGGGCAATACCAAGAAGCCGGTCAAGCACTGGATGATCGGTTTCGAAGACTTCAAGAAAGGCGTCGAACCCTATACGCTGGACTTCGTGGCCGAGCTTGCCAAGGGCGATCCCGATGAATCCCTGGCATCCTTCAAGAAAAAACTCAAGCAGCTGGCCGATCTCTATATCGAAAAGGACCGCAAGGTTGTTTCCTTCTGGACCATGGGTTTCAACCAGCACCAGCGCGGCTCCTGGGTCAACGAACAGTGTTACGCCAATCATCTATTACTGGGCAAGCAGTCAAAGCCCGGCGACGGCGCCTTTTCGCTGACCGGTCAACCCTCCGCCTGCGGTACCGCGCGCGAAGTCGGCACCTTTGCCCACCGCCTGCCCGCGGACATGGTGGTGATGAATCCGAAACACCGCGCGCGTTCGGAGAAACTATGGAAGTTGCCCGCCAAGACCCTGAACCCGAAGGTCGGCAGCCACTACACCAAGCTGATGCGCGATCTCGAGGACGGCAAGGTCAAATGGGCCTGGATTCAGGTCTGTAACCCGTTCCAGAACACCGCAAACGCCAACCACTGGATTACCGCGGCGCGTGAAATGGATAATTTCATTGTTTGCTCGGAGGCTTATCCCGGCATTTCGGCCAAGGTCGCCGATCTGATTTTGCCGGTGGCGATGATCTACGAAAAATGGGGGATGTACGGTAACGCTGAACGCCGTACCCAGGCCTGGCGTGAACAAGTGGCTCCTCCCGGAGATGCCCGCACCGACGTTTGGACTCTGCTCGAATTTTCCAAACGTTTCAAGCTGAAAGACGTCTGGGGTGAGAAGAAAATCCCCGGTTTGAAATCCAAGGGCTTTAAAGAGGGCAAGTTGCCGGATGTGCTGGCCGATGCCGGCAAAATGGGCTATTCGCCCGAAGACAGCCTGTATAAGGTACTGTTCGAAAACGATTTCACCAAACAGTACAAATGGCCTGACGCGATAGCCAAGGGTCATGCCAACAGCACCGTGGAAGACCTTGGAGTCGACTGGTTTGTCGAAAAGGGGTTGTTCGAAGAGTATGCGCAGTTCGGTCGCGGTCACCAGCACGACCTGGCCCAGTTCGACGTTTACTATGACGACAAGGTGCGCGGTCTGAAATGGCCGGTGATCGACGGCAAGGAAACCCAGTGGCGTTTCAACGAGCGGTGGGATCCCTACTGTAAAGCCGGCAGCGGCTTCGATTTCTACGGACCGGCGCTGAAAGCCCTGCCGAGCGGAGATCTCGATGGTGTCAAGAATAAAAATAAAACCAAGCTGGCGGGTAAGGCAAAGATCTTTTTCAGGCCTTATGCGGCTCCGGTAGAACAACCCGACACCAACTACGATATGTGGATGACCACCGGACGCGTGCTCGAGCATTGGCATTCCGGCACCATGACCCGGCGCGTCGAGGAACTGCATCGCGCGGTTCCCGCGGCGCAAATCTTCATGAACCCCGATGATGCCGACAAACGCGGATTGGCGCGCAACGACCTGGCCTGGGTTGAATCCCGCCGCGGCAAGATCAAGGCGCGGATCGAAACCCAGGGCCGCAACCGTATGCCCAAGGGTACGATTTTTGTGCCCTGGTTCGACGAGGGTGTCTTCATCAATAAAGTCACGCTGGATGCAACCTGCCCGATGTCGAAAGAAACGGATTTCAAGAAGTGTGCGGTCAAGGTCTATAAGGTCTAGCGGTATGCCGGGTGACATGTGGTAGCGGTTAGTGACAACGAATCGGAAATCAAGGCGCGAGTTTCTGCTCAAGACGTTGCAGGGTTCGGCGCTAACCGCGACCGGCGCGCTCGGCTGGTTTTACCTGATCCAGCAACAGGCGCAGGCGTCACCGCATGCGGTGCGCCCGCCCGGCGCCGAATCCAGGGAGGAATTTTACGCGCGTTGCATCAAGTGCGGCCAGTGCGTGCAGGCCTGTCCCTTCGATACCCTCGATCTGGCCGAGGCCGGCAGCTACGTGCCGGTGGGAACGCCGTATTTCGTACCGCGTCAGACGCCTTGTTATTTATGCCCCGATATTCCCTGCCAGGAAGCCTGTCCGACCGGCGCCATCAGCGAAACGCTGGAAAAGATCGAGGATTCGCGCATGGGCCTGGCCGTGATCGACATCGAAAACTGCCTGTCCTGGCAGGGCCTGCGCTGCGAAATTTGCTATCGCGAGTGCCCGCTCAAAGATACGGCAATTTCGGTCGAACATCAGCCCCGCCGACTCAGCAAGCATGCGATGCTGGTACCGTTGGTGCACAGCGATGCCTGCACCGGTTGCGGTATCTGCGAAAAGGTTTGTCCGACGCAACAGGCTGCGATCCGCATCGTACCGCCGGAGTTGGTGCAGGGCGAAATCGGCGAGCACTATCGGCTCGGCTGGAAGAGCGAAACCTCGATTACCCAGGATTTCAAGTCGTCGACGGATCAGAGCGCAAAGGACAGCGAAAATCCGGCGCTGGACTATTTGAATCAGGATAACGAGCTGTGAACGAATCCGACCTCAAACCGAAACTGGGACGCGACGGCGAGCCGATGGTCGGCACCAATGGCCGCCCTATGCACGAATTGCTGGATCCACCGCAGCTCAGAGGCAAAATTACCGTCTGGCGTTTTGTCATTCTGCGCCGGATAACCCAGATCGGCATATTATTACTGTTTTTCGGCACCGCGCACTGGGGTTGGTCACTGGCGGGCGAACCGCTGTTAAGTGGCAACTTAAGCGGCTCGGAGTTCGCCGGCTTGATTCCGATGGCGGATCCGTTCGCGGTGCTGCAAATCGTGTTAACCCGTGCAATTCCCGACACCGAAGTGCTGATCGGAGCCGCTCTGATCCTCGCGCTCTACGGGTTGATTGCAGGGCGAGTCTTTTGCGTCTGGGTCTGTCCGGTTAATCTGGTGACCGACCTGGCCGGTTGGCTGCGACGGCGCCTGCATATTAAGGATCTACTCCACCTGCCGCGCACTACCCGCTACCTGGTGCTGGTGGCGGCGCTGTTGCTGTCGGCAATTACCGCGGTCGCGGCTTTCGAATGGATCAGCCCGATCGGCATGCTGCATCGCGAACTGATCTATGGCATTGGCCTGGGTTGGATCGCCGTGCTGGGCATTTTTATTCTAGATCTATTCGTAATCCGGCACGGTTGGTGTGGGCATCTGTGTCCGTTGGGCGCGTTCTATTCCATCATCGGGCGCCGCACAGCGCGCCTGGTCGTGGCCTTCGATACCGCCAGCTGTACCCACTGTGGCGAGTGCGCCACCGTTTGTCCGGAACCCCAGGTGTTGAATCTGAAAAAGCTCGAACAAACCGGTTGGGTCACCCCGGGCGAGTGCAGCGCCTGCGGGCGATGCGTTGGATCCTGCCCCGAAGCTAGCCTTGAATTTCACTGGTCGCTAGGTCGCCGTGACGGCCTGGAACCCAAATTTACCCAATTTTCCCCAGAAATTATTTCGCAAAGGAGGTCTCCATGAACCCGGTAAAATTAATTGCCGCGTCTTCCGTTGTCGCCATTCTGGCTGCCTGCGCTATCGGTGCGGGCAGTGTCAGCGATGCCGAAATCGGACTCAGTAAAACCAGCGTGTTCAATACACCCGATCCCGAAGTATTCGTTTATGACGATACTCGCGCGCGCTACAGCAAGGCGATGGCTCGGGCTTTTCCGGGCGCACCGCCGCAAGTGCCCCACGAAGTGGCGTCGATGCTGCCGATAACGCTGGAGGACAACCAGTGCCTGGAATGTCACGACCGCCCGGATGAAATCGACGCGGAGGAAGCCGTCAAGGGCGGCAACCCGATGAACAAGGCGCATTATTCGAAAGTAGGCGCCATGGGAAGCGATGAAGGCTGGAACCTGTCGGGCGCACGTTTCACCTGCAATCAGTGCCATGTGCCGCAGGCCGGGGTTGCGCCGCTGGTGGAAAATACATTTGCCGAGTGAAGCGGATAAACCGTCACCGGCGCGGCGGGCTTTTTTAACCGGTGAGTATTTTACGCGCCAGGGACGTGCGCAGCTGGCGCTGGAATTCGCCGCTCGAGAAGAGGCGGCGCCAGGCTCGGTCAGCCTTGACACCGGTAGTTGTCTCGGCTGGCAGCGGATGACCTGTCTCGGGTGCAGGGACGCCTGCCCCGAGGATGCGATTAGCATGGTCACCAACCTGCAGCCGCGAATCGATCAGCAGCGCTGTACCGGCTGCGGTGAATGCGCCGTCGTTTGTCCGGCGAATTCGATCCATATATCGATGCTGGCAAACCACTGACGAAATCGCGCCCGACGCGCGCGGTTGCGACGGACTTAAAAAAGAGGAAGTTTATTAATGGTCAAACGGCTATGGAAATGGTTCTGGCGACCCGCGGCGAGTTCGCGCTGGGGCGTCGTGTTTTTGATTGGCGGCGCCGCGGGAATTATTTTCTGGGGAGGGTTCAATACCTTCATGGAATACACCAATACCATGCAGTTTTGCGTGTCATGTCACGAAATGGAAGCCAATGTTTACGAGGAATACAAAACCACGGTGCATTTCAAAAACGCCTCCGGAGTCCGGGCAACCTGCGCCGATTGCCACGTGCCCAAAGAATGGACGCCGAAGCTAGTGCGCAAAATAAAGGCCACCAACGAACTCTATCACAAGATGCTTGGCAGTATCGAAACGCGCGAGAGATTTCTCGAAAAGCGCATGACGCTGGCGCGCAATGTCTGGCGCGGCATGCTGGCGACCGACTCGCGCGAGTGCCGTAACTGCCATGCCTACGACGCCATGCACTGGGAGGAGCAGAGCCGCAAGGGCCGGATGAAAATGAAACGCGCCAGCAAGGAAGGCTTGACCTGCATCGAATGTCACTACGGCGCCGCCCACGAGTTGCCCGACGACATCGATTTTGAAGAAGAGATGGAGGAAATGGGAATTTCCCGCCCCTCCGAGTAATTCAATACAACGAAAATTCCAATTTTAAGAGGAGTAGCATTATGACCAATTTTCGTATTATCACTAGATACGCCTTCGCCGCCGCATTGGTCGGTGGGCTCGGCTTCACTCCCGGCGCCAGCGCCGAAGGCGTTTCCCGTGTCGAGTTAATGGCATCCCAGTGCAACAGCTGCCACGGTATCAACGGCGCAGGCGCTAAACCCAACCCGTCAATCGCAGGCGAGAACAAGGAGGATTTCCTGGATCTGATGCAGGCCTTCGCCAGCGGTGACGAACCCACCAGTATCATGGATCGCCACGCCCAGGGTTATACCGAGGCCGAGCTGAAGATGCTGGCCGAATATTACAGTAAACAATGATTGAGGAGAAAGACAATGACAGCATACGATCGTAGAGACTTTCTCAAGGTAATGGGCGCCGCCGGTATGGTCACCGGACTCGGTGGTCTGATGTGGCCGTTGGAGGCTTTCGCCGGAGCCAGCGGCAAGGTGGTCGTGGTCGGCGGCGGTTTCGGCGGTGCGACCTGCGCCAGGTATTTGAAGCGTTGGGGCCCCAAGCTCGATGTAACCCTGGTAGAACGGGATAGCAGTTTTATTACCTGCCCGTTTTCCAACGAAGTGATTTCCGGTGAACTCGAAATCAGCGAGATCACCCATGGTTACGACGGTTTAGCCGGTGCCGGCATCAAGGTGGTACACGATGAAGTGTCCGGCATCGACCCCGGCGGCAAGTCGATCAAGCTCAAGGGCGGCAGTTCGCTCAAGTACGACAAGCTGGTTCTATCCCCCGGCATCGATTTTCGCTGGGGCTCGATCGAGAACGATCAGATAGCGACTCAGGAAGCCATGCCGCACGCCTGGAAAGCCGGCGCGCAAACCCTATTGCTGCGCAAGCAATTGCACGCGATGAAGGATGGCGGCACGGTGATCATCGTGCCTCCGAAAAAGCCGTTCCGCTGCCCGCCCGGGCCTTACGAACGGGCCAGCATGATGGCGAGTTACCTGAAGACCAACAAGCCGAAATCCAAAATTCTGATTCTCGATGCCAACCCGTCGCATTCCAAGCAGGCGGCCTTCCACGAGGGCTGGGCCAGCCAATACGGCAACATGATCGAGTGGGTCAAGGATAGCGATGGCGGGGACATCAACAGCGTGGACCCGGCCAGCATGACGGTGAGCAACGACTTTGGCGACACCTACAAGGGCGACGTGATTAACTTGATCCCCTACCAAAAAGCCAGCTTGCTGGTCGCCAATGCGGGACTGACCAATAAGGACGGCTGGTGCGACGTCGACATGGGCAGTTTTGAATCGAAGATCGCCAAGGACGTGTATATCATTGGCGACGCCTGCGTGGCCGGCCCCATGCCCAAATCGGGACACTCGTCAGCATCGCAGGCCAAGAACTGCGCTGCGGCAATCGTCTCGGGGCTGGCGGGTAGCGAGGCGCCCGAGCCGACCTATAACAACACCTGTTACAGCCAGATTGGACCGAAGTACGCTATTTCCGTGGTCGCGGTTTACCGCCTGAAGGATGGCGAAATCGTCAAAGTCTCAGGTGGTGTCAGCAAGGTCGGAAACAAGTCCAGGGTGCACAAAAACGAGTCCAAATATCGGGTCGGCTGGTACAAGTCGATTACGGCGGACATGTTTGGGTGATTTTCTTTTAACCCGGGATCCGGGGTGGACTAAGCCGCCTCGGATTTCACAACGGATAAAAACATAATCATGAAGAGGAGATCTTTTTTACAATAAAAACTGGCCGTTGCGGCGAGCCTGTTTACCGGTGGCGGCGGTCTGTTATACCTGGCGCAAGCCGATGCGGCGCGGCCGGATGCCGCCTTTCTGGCGCGCGACCTTGACACCGTGCTCAAGCAAGTACTGGCTGGCAATGAACCGACGATGAGCGATCAAATCAAGCTGGACGCGCCATTGCAGGCCGAAAATGGCGCGGTGGTGCCGATTGTGGTATCGACCACATTGCCGGCGCCGGAATCGATCGCGGTTGTGGTGCCTAAAAATCCAACCCCGTTACTCAGCATGTTTGAAACTACGGCGCGCACCGGCAGTTTTTTCAGGATGCGGATCAAGATGGCGGGTACCGATGAGGTAATCGTATATGTCAAATCCGGCGGTCAGTGGTTTATGACATCGCAGGAAGTCAGGGTGGCGGTCGGCGGCTGCGGCTGAAGCAAAGAGGCATTTGAAATGGCTAAAAGACGAACACGTCTCAAGACTAAAATTGTGGAAAACGGGATCAGGGTGACCTGTTTGATCAAACACCCGATGGAAACCGGTAACCGGCTCGACGCCGTCGGCGCCGAGCTTCCGATTCACTATATCAAGTTTGTGAATTTTTCGGTCAACGGCGAACTCGTGGGTACGCTCAATCTGGGTCCCGGGGTATCGACGGATCCCTACCTGGCAATGGATATTGCGGGTGCCGTCAGCGGTGACAAGGTATCGCTGCACTGGCAGGACAACAAGGGTGAAACCGACACGGTGGAAACCACCGTCAAGTAGGTCGGCACAGCATGATGCCTTTAGGCTTTAAACGATTGGCGATTTTGCTGGCGGGCTTGTCGTTCTGCGGGATTTGCGCCGCTCAGCAGCCGGCCGCGTCCGAGCTGCCGGCGGCGGTTGCGGCCGAACTCGCGCCTAACATGGAGGCCGGTCCGCGCCTGCTCGAAGATCTCTCGCCGGCAGCGCAAAAAATTCGCCGTCAACAACTCATGCAACAATCGAATCGCGTCATGCCGCCGGTGCCGGCCGCGCAGAAAAAACAGTTTTACGATCAAATGGTAGGCGCCAGCAGCCTGTCGATGCGCCAACTGTTCAATTTCATGACGGACAAGGTGAAAGCCGATCCCGAGCTCAGTTTTGACGACGTCATCGAAGCCATGGAGCTCAAGGCCAATGACGTCAATTTCAAAAAAGTCGGACATAACGAATTCTGGAAAGACGTCAGCGCAATTTCCGGTCTGCCGACTTTGCGTATCGAAATTCTGCAGTTTTGCGACGCCATAGTCGGTCGCAGGATGCTCGACTTCAGCCCCGAGTTTTCGATTTTCATTCCCTGCCGCATAACGGTAATGGAGGACGCCAATGGCGATATCTGGTTGATGACGCTGGACTGGGACGTCAGCTGGCTGGCACGCGCCTGGCAACCCGGATCGCAACTCGATCCCGATCTGGTGCAGGATGCGATTCGCATCCGTGACGCGATGACCGAGATAATGCAAGCCGGCGCCAGCGGCGAATGGTAAGCTTGTTGACGGCGATGTTGATATTGTTGCGCTAGCAATCTCGTGGATCCTGTGAAGAAAATATCGGCGCGTTCTATCAGAGTGTCGCGCGAGTCGATGCTGCGGTGCTTGCTAGGTCTGGTGTTATTTGTCGGGATTGTTACCGGTGCAGCGGCGGATTCCGTTGAAACGCTCGCGCTCGACGATGATATCGAAGTCGATATCCGCCGCTTCGGCAGTGACTCCGCGCAAGCCCTGATCTGGTTTGCCTGTAACCAGGGCGAGGATTCGATCGAGTTTGCGACCGCGAGAAAATTAATCGCCCAGGGCTACCAGATCTATTTTCCCGATATGCTAAGCGCACACTTTTAATCGCCGCTGCCGTCCAATGTCGCGCGGGTACCGGCGCACGAGGTGGCAGCGGTGATTCGATACATTCTAGATACGACGAGCGCCGCAGAGATTTACCTGGTCGCGGGCGCGCGCGCCGCAGTGCCGGTAATTCGCGGACTTGCGGACACGGGCTTGCAGCAGCCGAGTTCCAAACTGAAAGGCGCGCTGCTAATCACGCCGCGCATCAACAAAAAAACGCCGCAGCCGGGTTCCGAACCGGTCTACATCGACGAAACCGGGCTATCGACGCATCCGGTGATGGTGCTGGAAGGTGAGCGCACCCCCAACCGCTGGGGCTTGCCGCACCTGGCGGCGGCGCTGGCGAAGTCGGGTAGCCCGGTGGAGACCGATTTGATCGCGGGTGTGCGCGGCTATTTTTACATGCGCGACGACCAAACCCGGGCCGAGATTGAAATGACCCGCCGGCTCGATGCCCTGATTCACGACCACATACGCAAACTAGGGGCGATATGACAATGAGAAATACAGCCAGCGTAACTGTCGGTCTGTTGCTGATTCTGTTGAGCCTGCCCTGCGCCGCCGCCAGGGGCGAATTGAAGGCTTACCGGGGAGATTTAACGACACCCGAAATCCGATTGCTCGATATGCAGGGGCAGCAGCAGTCGCTGCTGGATTATCGTGGCAATATTGTGCTGGTTCAATTCTGGGCGACCTATTGCACGCCATGCCGCACCGAAATGCCGACGATGAACCGGCTGCTCGATAAAATGCGCGGCAAAGCCTTCAGGATCGTGACGGTTAACATGGCCGAACCGAAGGATCAGGTGCGGCGTTTCCTGGACGAGGTGCCGGTGAAATTCCCGGTATTGCTGGATGAAAACGGCGCTACCCTCGGTCGCTGGAAAGTGTTCGCCGCGCCGGCCAATTTCATCCTCGACAAAGACGGCGAAATTATCTATACGCTGTACGGCGCGATCGAATGGGATAACGAGGAAATGGTAAAGCGGCTGAGCGAGCTCAGCGCCCGCTAATCGGCTTAACGCATCGAATCAGTTGACCGACGCATAAAAATTCAGCAGCGCCTCGATATCGCTCTGGTCGAGCTTTTTTACCCGCCGCAGCATGCCGCGCGGCACGATACGCTTGCCGCTTAATATATTTTCGAACTGCAGCCGCAGGTAAGGGGTCCACTGGCCGGCCAGAATCGCGGCATCTTCGACCGGGTGGGCGCCGTTGTCGGTGTGGCAGCGCTCGCACTGTTGTTTGTGCAGGATCGCGCCGCGGCTGGCCAGTTCGGCATCGACCGCCTGGCGCACCGGCTGGAAGTTACGTGCCGAAAAATATCTTGCCAAGGCCTCGACGTCGGCATCGCTCAGGCTGCGCGCGATATCGTTCATCATAGTCTCGGGTTCGCCGGGGCGCTGAAATTCAAGCGCGATGCGCTCGTTCTCGCGGAACACGTCCATGGTGTTGAGAAAACCTTCATAGGAAAAGCCCGCGATACTCGGCACCACCGGCAGCCTGCTGTTGCCGTCCTCGCCGTGACAGGCTTCGCAACGCTTGACCAGGTCGACGAAGTCCTCCGACAGCGGCGCGCCCGACGCCATTAGCATTAAACCGAAGATTAAGATACGGGAGTGGAAGCCGATTTTTCTACGCATGCAAATCCTCTCTTGCCTTGACAAAACGATGCAGCCAACCGGCAGCATAAACCAAACATCCGCGACGGCGCTTGACCCAAGGCAATCCGGCAGATTTTCAATTCGGGTTATAATAATAAAATAAATCGAGGTTGAGGATAGCTAAATGAGTACTCGTCAGGCTGCCGTCGCCGGATATTTCTATGAAGCCGATGCGCTCCGATTGCAGCAGCAAGTAGAGCAGTTGCTAAGCGTCGACACAGCGCTGCCGGAAACCCTGCCGCGGGCGCTAATCGTGCCCCATGCCGGTTATATTTATTCCGGGTCGACCGCGGCTTGCGCCTATCGCTGCCTGCGAGCGGATCCCGGGCGCTTTAGGCGCGTATTGCTGTTGGGCCCGGCGCACCGGGTTTATCTCAAGGGTATCGCGATTCCTTCGGTAGCGAAATTTGCGACGCCGCTGGGAGATATCGAGCTGGATCGCGAGGCGCTCGATCGGCTAGCCAGCTTGCCGGGCGTGGAAGTTTCCGACGAGGCGCATCGCGAGGAACACAGCCTCGAGGTGCAATTGCCGTTTCTGCAAGCGCTGCTGCCCGAATTCACGCTGGTGCCTGCGGTTGTCGGCGGTGTCGCGCCCGAGCGGGTCGCGGCGGTGATCGACAGTCTTGCCGGGGACCCGCACACGCTGATTGTTATCAGTTCGGATCTGTCGCATTTTTTGAATTACCGCGAGGCGCAACAGATCGATGCCGCCACCTGTGACCAAATCCTCGAAAAATCGACCGGCTTGAGGGCCGAGGAAGCCTGCGGCGCCCGCGTTATCAACGGTTTGATGGCTTCAAGCAGTGTGCGTTCGCTCAGCGTGTCCTTGTTATCCGCCTGCAACTCCGGCGATACCGCGGGTACAGCGGATCGGGTAGTCGGCTATGCCGCCTTCGAATTGCATTGAGTTAAACGCCAGCGAGCAATCGCAGCTGCTGGCGCTGGCGCGCCAATCGATACAAAGCGGCTTGGAATCGGGCAGGGCGCTGCGACCCGACCTTGCGCGTTACGAGGATAAACTGCAAATCGATCGTGCCGTTTTCATTACGCTGACCCAGGATGGCGAGTTGCGAGGCTGCGTCGGTTCGTTGCAAGCGGTCGAGCCGCTGGCGCAGGCGGTTGCGACCGCAGCCTACAATGCGGCGTTTCGGGATCGGCGCTTTGCAGCGCTAAGCGCCGACGAGCTCAAGCGCGTACGGATCGAGATTTCGGTATTGTCCGAGCTGCAGCCGATCGAGGCGCAATCCAGACAGGCGCTACTGGATTTATTACAGCCCGGCGTGGATGGCTTGTTGTTGGAAGATCGAGGCTACCGCTCGACGTTTCTACCCAAGATTTGGGAGAAAATCGTCTCGCCGGGCGATTTTCTCGAGCAATTGTTGCTCAAAGCGGGGCTCGGCGCCGACTACTGGTCGGACAGTTTGCGGTTTCAGCGCTACCAAAGCCTGAACATCACGGAAATTTAATTCGCGGGCTCGGGTTTGTGTTGGAGCGTTGCGGCTTTTCCGTTATTATGCGCTCACCTTTCCATCCCCGCTACGTGACTTCAACAATATGCTATGCCTGCCCGGTAGCCCGGCATTATCTGAATTCAGACTGATAAAACTACAACAACAATTGGCCGCCGCGGGAACCCCGGTCAACGGGCTCGGCAGTCGCTATATACACCTGATCGACAGCGCTCAAGAACTCGCTGCCGATGAGCTTGAAATTCTTCAAAATCTGTTGACCTACGGTCCGTTGCTGGAGTCCGCCGGCGTCGAGGGTCAAACCTGGTATGTGCTGCCCCGGCCCGGCACGATTTCGCCCTGGGCCAGCAAAGCGACCGATATCGCACACAACTGCGGTCTGACTCAGATTCGCCGGATCGAACGCGGGATTCAATTTACCCTCGATGCCGAGCATGATATTCCGCCTGATCTGCTGCACGATCGCATGATCGAAGCCGCTTTCACCCGGCTCGAAGACTGCGCCGCGCTGTTTGAGGCCCACGACCCGAGACCGTCGGTAGAGGTCGATACCGGTAATCAGGGTCGCGCCGCGCTGGTGCAGGCCAATACCGAGCTGGGCCTGGCGCTATCGCCCGACGAAATCGATTACCTCACCGCCGCTTATGCCGAGCTCGGTCGGAATCCGGTTGACGTCGAGTTGATGATGTTTGCCCAGGCCAATTCGGAGCACTGCCGGCATAAGATATTCAACGCCAGCTGGACCATCGATGGACTCGAGCAGAATATGTCCCTGTTCGACATGATCAAAAATACGCATGCGCTGCGCAGCGCTGGCATTCTATCGGCCTATCATGATAATTCTGCGGTCATCGAAGGTTTCCCTGCGCGCCGGCTAACCCCGGAGCTCGATTCGGCGGAGTACCGTTACCAGGATATACAGCTCGACATCTTGATGAAGGTTGAAACCCACAATCACCCCACCGCGATATCGCCTTTCCCGGGTGCGGCTACCGGTTCGGGCGGTGAAATCCGGGACGAGGGTGCGACCGGAATCGGCTCCAAACCGAAGGCCGGCCTGTGCGGCTTTTCGGTCTCCAACCTGAAGATCCCGGGTTTCGAACAACCCTGGGAGCGGGATAACGGTAAACCGGGCCGGATCGCGTCGGCGCTCGAAATCATGCTCGAAGGTCCTATCGGCGCCGCATCTTTCAACAACGAATTCGGCCGCCCCAATACCTGCGGGTACTTCCGCAGCTTTGAACAGCAGGTGTCCGCTCCCGACGGCCCTGAGCTGCGCGGTTATCACAAGCCGATCATGGTGGCGGGCGGGGTCGGCCTGATCCGGCGCGAACATATCGATAAAAAGGGCATCCCGCCCGGCGCCAACATCATCGTGCTCGGGGGACCGGCAATGCTGATCGGTCTCGGCGGCGGCGCCGCGTCTTCGATGGCGAGCGGCAGCAGCAGCGAAAGCCTCGATTTCGCTTCGGTGCAGCGCGGTAATCCCGAGATGCAGCGGCGCGTACAGGAAGTCATCGATCGTTGTTTCGCGCAAGGCGAGGGCAATCCGATCCTGTCGATTCACGATGTCGGCGCCGGCGGTCTCTCGAATGCCTTGCCCGAACTGGTCAACGACGCCGAGCGCGGCGCCGAACTCGATCTGCGGCGGGTACCGAACGACGAGCCCGGCATGTCGCCGCTGGAAATTTGGTGTAACGAAAGCCAGGAACGCTACGTACTCGCGGTGGCGGATCAGCGTCTCGAGGATTTCATCGAACTTTGCCGGCGCGAGCGCTGCATCTACGCGGTACTCGGCAAGGCCACCGCAGCGCGCCGCCTGCAGGTAAACGATCCGCATTTCGATAACCGGCCGGTCGATCTGCCGCTTGACGTGTTGCTCGGAAAGCCGCCGAAAATGCAGCGGGATGTGGTCCATGCGGAATTTTCGCAACCCGAGTTCGACCGCTCGGGCATCGACCCGGTGGCGGCGCTTTACCGCGTGCTGCACCTGCCGGCAGTGGCCGACAAGACGTTTTTAATCAGCATCGGCGATCGCTCCGTCGGCGGGCTGGTCGCGCGCGATCAAATGGTGGGTCAGTGGCAGGTTCCGGTGGCCGATGCTTCGGTCACGCTGACCGATTATTCCGGTTACAGCGGCGAAGTCATGAGTATGGGCGAACGCACGCCGCTGGCCTTGCTCGATGCCCCCGCGGCCGGACGCATCGCGATCGGCGAAGCCCTGACGAATATGGGTTCGGCCTGGGTCGGCGATTTGTCGCGCTGCGTACTGTCGGCGAATTGGATGGCGGCCGCGGGCCATCGCGGCGAGGATGCACGCCTGTTCGATACGGTGAAGGCCGTGGGCATGGAACTTTGTCCGGATCTCGGCATCACCATACCCGTGGGTAAGGATTCGTTGTCGATGCAGAGCCGCTGGTCCGTTGGCGACGAAGACATGTCTGTTACCGCACCGCTGTCGTTGATTATTTCGGCGTTTGCGCCGGTTGCGGATGTACGCAAGACCGTGACGCCCGATATCAAGGCCTGCGCCGGAGGGTCGCAGTTGCTATTGCTCGATCTGGGCGCCGGGCGCAATCGGCTCGGTGCCTCGGCGCTAACCCAGGTTTATGCGCAGATCGGTTCAGAAGGACCGGATCTGGACGACGCGGTCGTGTTCAAAACCGCTTTTGTCACGCTGCAAACCATGCTCGCACAGAATCTGTTGCTGGCCTATCACGACCGTTCCGATGGCGGCTTGATCGTAACCCTGTGCGAAATGGCGTTCGCCGGTCGCAGCGGGCTGGATTGCGATATCAGTGAGCTGGGTGAAGATCCGCTCGCGGTTCTGTTCGCCGAGGAGCTGGGGGTCGTGTTGCAGGTGGCGGAGACCGATTTGGCGCCGGTCGAAAACTTGCTGCGGCAGGCCGGGATCGGACATCTCTGCCATCGTATCGGGCGGCCGCAGGCGCAGACCAATCTCAGCATAGTTCATGCCGGGACTCCGGTTATCGACGAGTCGATCGTCGATCTGCAGCGCGCCTGGTCGGCAACCACATTGCAGATGCAGTCGCTGCGCGACAATCCCGAATGCGCGCAGCAGGAATTCGACCTGATTCAACCCGACCAGCCGCCCAGCCTGTTTTCCTCGCTGAGCTTCGATCCCGCCGAGGATATTTGTGCGGCGCTGATCGCCGATCAAAAACCATGCATCGCAATTCTGCGCGAAGAGGGCGTTAACGGTCAGGTCGAGATGGCCGCCGCCTTCGATCGAGCCGGCTTCAGCGCCGTTGACGTGCACATGAGCGACATCGTCGAGGGCAGGGTGAGTCTGGCCGGATTTCAGGGTATCGCGGCCTGCGGCGGCTTTTCTTATGGCGATGTGCTGGGTGCCGGCGAGGGCTGGTCCAAGTCGATTCTTTACAATGCGCGCGCGTTTGACGAGTTTTCCGCATTTTTCGAGCGCCCCGACAGCTTTGGTCTGGGCATCTGTAACGGCTGCCAAATGATGTCCAACCTGTACCGCATAATTCCGGGGGCGTCCCACTGGCCGCGCTTTGTGCGCAATAAGTCCGAGCAGTTCGAAGCCCGTTTTACCATGGTCGAGGTGTTGGCTTCGAATTCGCTATTTCTCGATGCGATGCAGGGTTCGATGATGCCGATCGTACTCGCCCACGGCGAGGGCCGGGTGGAGATTCGTGACTGCAACGCAGCCGAATTGCTCGAACAGCAGCTGGCTTGTCTGCGTTACGTCGATGCCCGGGGCGTTGCCAGCGAAACCTACCCCGTTAACCCCAACGGTTCGGCCCTCGGGCTGAACGGCTTTACCAGCGAGGACGGCCGTTTTACCATCTTGATGCCACACCCGGAACGAATTTTCCGCAGCGTGCAGAATTCCTGGGCCGCCCCCGATTGGGGTGAGTACAGCCCGTGGATGCGCATGTTCCGCAACGCGCGCCGCTGGCTCGGTTGAACGCCATGATGTGGCCCAATTCGCCAGTCGCCATGATAGCTCCAGGCAGGCTGGTAGCCGCCAAGCGGGACAAAAACCTGGAACCGGCAGAGTCGGCGCCTTACGAGTATGCCCATATGCTCTCGGAGCGGTTTCCGCCGCACTGGATCAGGCGCAATTCTATTCCGATAGCGGCTGGGTCGAGTGACGCGCGGCATACCGGTGATTACCCGCCATTCTGCGCTGACATATGCCTGTCCCGAGCGTCTCTTTATCGAATTTATCCGAATCGAAGTCGGCGGCCGTCCGTTTGGGGCCAGGAACTAGTTGGATTCATAGCGGTCTAGCAACTATCGATGTAAGAGGGCTAAAAATGATCAAAATAAAAAGACGCTGGGAAATCCCGGAATGCGAAGTTACGCCAGAGCCGCTATATCGGCGGCGGCGCGAATTCATGCAGGCCGCGGGCGCCATCGGCGGAGCCCTGTTGCTGAACCCCTGGGCTGGCGCCGAGGCCGCACTCGCAATCGGCGACTACCAGCATAAAGCGATTTCGACCGATGAAGAACTTACTGAAGAAGCCGATGCCACCAGCTATAACAATTTTTACGAATTCGGCACCGGCAAGGAAGATCCCAAGCGCAATTCGCGGCGTTTTAGAACCGATGACTGGGAAATACGAGTCAGCGGGGAATGTGAAAAACCGGGTACTTACGATCTCGAAGCCCTGATCAAGCCCTTGCCGCTTGAGGAACGCATTTACCGCTTGCGCTGTGTCGAGGCCTGGTCGATGGTGATTCCCTGGCTCGGGGTGCCCCTGGGTTCGATCCTGAAAAGTTTTCAACCGACGTCTAAAGCGAAATACGTCGCCCTCAAGACGCTACACGACCCGGTTCGCATGCCCGGACAGCAACGCTCGGTGTTGCACTGGCCTTATCGCGAAGGCTTGACTATCGCCGAAGCGATGCATCCGCTAGCCATCTTGTCGGTCGGCATGTATGGTAAGACCCTGCCGAATCAAAACGGCGCGCCGGTTCGGCTGGTGGTGCCCTGGAAGTATGGCTTCAAGAGCATCAAGTCGATTGTCGGCATCGAGTTCAGCGAAACCCTGCCGCAAACTTCGTGGAATATGGCGGGGCCGCGCGAGTACGGTTTCTATTCGAACGTCAATCCCGAAGTCGACCATCCGCGCTGGTCGCAGAAACGCGAGCGCCGTATCGGTGAAATCTTCAAGCGCGATACGCTCATGTTCAATGGCTACGCAGAGGAAGTCGCCAGTTTGTATGCCGGGTTGGACCTCGCGAAAAATTTCTAGCGGTTAGCCGCCGCGATCAGTTATGTGGCTCAAATCCGTCTATGCCAAACCCGTCGCGCACCTGCTTTGCCTACTGCCTTGCGGAGCGTTGCTATGGGCGGCATTCAATGGCGGCCTGGGCGCCAATCCGGTAGAAAAATTAACTCATGAAACCGGTATATGGACGCTGCGTTTTTTGCTGCTTGCCCTCTGCATGACGCCGCTGCGTCAATGGAGCGGCCAGGCCGCCTGGATTCGATTTCGTCGTATGCTCGGCCTTTATGCCTTCTTTTATGTCAGTTGCCATTTCTCGATCTGGTTTATCGCCGATCATTCGTTGCGTTTCGGCGACATGATCGAGGATATCGTCAAGCGACCTTATATTACACTCGGTTTCAGCGCTTTCCTGCTGCTGATTCCGCTGGCGATCACTTCGAACCAGGCCATGATCAGGAAACTCGGCAGGAAATGGAAAAGCCTGCACCAACTGGTTTATGTGATTGTTTTGCTGGGCGTGCTGCATTTTGTCTGGCTAGTCAAGGCCGACTATCTCGAGCCTAGTATTTATGCCATTATTGCGATGATACTGTTAGCGCACCGGCTGGGCCCGATCAAACGTTTAGGCGTCAAGTCGGCGCCGGTCGCACGTAATTAACCCGGCGACATATATTGTCGCCGGGTTAATAATATCTGCCACGCTGATTGGCGTAAAACAACTGGAGCAATATGAAACTGCTGGTTACCGGCGTCGCCGGTTTTATCGGTTACGCGCTCGCAAATCGTTTGTGCGCGCGCGGTGACGATGTGATCGGCATCGACAACCTGAACGATTATTACGATGTCGCGCTAAAAAATGCACGTCTGCAGCAGCTCGAGGCCTTTGATAATTTCCGTTTCGAGCAACTCGACATCGCCGACACGGCGGCACTGCAAGCCTTGTTCAGGCAACATCGATTCGAGCGCGTATTGCATTTGGCGGCCCAGGCCGGGGTGCGCTATTCGTTGGAGAATCCGCGTGCCTATATCGACAGCAACCTGGTGGGTTTCGGGAATTTGCTGGAGTGTTGCCGGCACCATGACATCGAACATCTGGTGTATGCATCATCGAGTTCCGTTTACGGCGCTAACCGCAGCATGCCGTTTAGTACCGCGGATAATGTCGATCATCCGATTTCGCTGTATGCCGCCACCAAGAAAGCGAACGAGGCGATGGCGCACAGCTACAGCCACCTGTACCAATTGCCCAGCACCGGCCTGCGTTTTTTTACCGTCTACGGTCCCTGGGGTCGGCCCGATATGTCGCCGATTCTATTCGCCGATGCGATCACGCAGGGTAACCCGATCAAGGTATTCAACCAGGGTCGGCATCGGCGCGATTTTACCTATATCGACGACATCGTCGAAGGGGTGCTGGGTTGTCTCGAGCGGGTCGCGCAAGGCAATCCCGACTGGTCCGGGCTCGACCCGGACCCGGCCAGCAGCAGCGCGCCCTGGCGCATCTACAACATCGGCCGCGGCGAACCGGTCGAGCTGTTGCGCTACATCGAATTGCTGGAACAGGCGCTGGGAAAATCCACCGCTAAGGAATTGTTGCCGGCCCAGCCCGGCGATGTCGAGGACACCTATGCCGATATCGCCGCGTTGACGGCCGACACCGGCTATCAGCCAAAGACTTCGATCGAGCAGGGTTTAGCGCATTTTGCGCGCTGGTATTTAGACTATTACGCTAAAAAATAATCTATACTTGCGCAAAATAACCCGCAAAGGGTAAGCCGTTCGAGGAGTTTCAAATCGTTGACAATACTCAACAACCAGCCTTGTTAGAGGTTAACGAGCTGGCGGTCGATTTTACGCTGCATGAAAGCGCCGTGCCCGCGCTGAAGGACGTGTCTTTCCGCGTCGACCCCGGTGAAACCGTTGCTTTGGTCGGGGAATCGGGCTCCGGCAAATCGGTAACCTCGCAAGCAATCATGGGCATTTTGCCCACCAACGCCAGGATACGATCGGGCGAAATCCTGTTTGACAACCCCGAGACCGGGCAGCGTATCGATATCGCACAACTCGACCCCGAAAGCTTGCCGATGCGCCGGATCCGCAGCGGCAATATTTCGATTATATTTCAGGAGCCGATGACGTCGCTGTCGCCGGTGCATACCATTGGCGACCAGGTAAGCGAAGCCCTGTTTCTGCATCGCGATGCAAGCCGTTTGGAAGGTCTGAAGCTGACCGAGGCCATGCTCAAACATGTGGGCTTCCCCGATCCCGCCCGAGCGCTAGGCATGTATCCATTCGAGCTTTCCGGCGGCTTGCGCCAGCGCGCGATGATCGCCATGGCGATGATTACCCACCCGTCGCTGCTGATTGCCGACGAGCCCACCACCGCGCTCGATGTCACGATTCAGGCGCGAATCCTGAAGTTGATCCGGGAACTCCAAGCCGAATTGGGGATGGCGTTACTGTTGATTACCCACGATCTGGGCGTGGTCTCCAACATGTCCGACCGAGTGGTGGTGATGTACCATGGCCGGGTGATGGAGGCGGGTCCGCTACAGGATTTGTTCGCTAATCCACAGCATGACTACCTCAAGGCGCTGATGCATGCCGTGCCGCGTTTCGATCTGGCGCCCGGCGAAAGGTTGATGCCGGTACGCGAGATTCATTCCGAGACGGGGGCCTTGATCAAGCATCAACCCGCCGATCAGATCGTCGATGCCGACGCGCCGCACCTGCGGGTGAGTGAGGTAAGCAAAACCTATCGCCTGCATAGCGGTAACTGGTTCAGTAACGAATCCAGGGACTTGCTCGCGGTCGACCGGGTGTCGCTCGCGGTCGAGCGAGGGGAATGTTTTGGCCTGGTCGGTGAAAGCGGCTGCGGTAAGACGACCTTAAGCAAAATCATCATGCGTGCGATCACGCCGGACCAGGGCGAAATCCTTTACCATGACGGCAGCCGCGCGATCGATGTGCGCGCGCTCGATAATTCCGAATTGCTTCAGTTCCGGCGCAAGATGCAGTTCATTTTCCAGGATCCTTACAGCGCACTCAATCCGCGTATGACAGTGTTCGATATCCTACGCGAGCCGCTGGTGGTGCATGCCATGGGCGATATCGATTACCAGCGGGCGATGACCACCGAGTTGATGCGCCTGGTGGGCCTCGACCCGCGTTTTCTGAATCGTTATCCGCACAGTTTTTCCGGCGGGCAGCGCCAGCGCATCGGTATTGCGCGCGCGCTGGCGCTGCAACCCGATCTGATTATCTGCGACGAACCGGTTTCGGCGCTCGACGTTTCGATCCAGGCGCAGGTGTTAAACCTGCTGAAAGACTTGCAACAGGAGCTCGGGCTGACTTTCGTATTCATCTCACACAATCTGGCGGTGATTCACTACACCGCCAACCGCATTGCGGTCATGTGCGCCGGGCGCATTGTCGAGCTGGCGCCGCGCGATCGGCTGTTCGAGCATCCGGTACATCCCTATACGCGAGCTTTGTTGTCGGCAGTTCCCCATCCGGAGCTGTCGCAGCCGCTTGACTTTAACGCGATTACCGAGAGTGCCGCATCGGATCCGACCCAGTGGCCGCAGCCCTTCCGGCTCGATGGCTCCACGCGCACTACCTTCATGGCGCTCGAAGAAGGGCACTTCGTGCGCGTCGCCGCCGGCTCGAAGCCATCGGACCTGGCGGCATGAATCGGTTGCTCAACATCCTGCTACTGGTAACCGGTTTGACGCCGACGATAGCTGGCGCCGCCGTGACGCAGTTTGTCGAGCCCCCTTCACTCGCACCGCAGGTGCAAAACGGGCAGTTAGCTCCGGTGCATAACCGGCTTCCCGAGGTTCCGCGGCTGATCGAGTTGCGCGGTGATAAGACCGCCGGCTTTCACGGCGGGCAGCTGCGCATGCTGATGGGAAAACAAAAGGATATCCGGCAAATCGTAATCTACGGGTATGCGCGCCTGGTCGGCTATTCCCCGGATCTCAGACTCGAGGCGGATCTCCTCGAGTCTTACGAAGTTTTTGAAAACCGAATTTTTACCTTGCATTTGCGCAAGGGGCATAAATGGTCTGATGGCCATCCGTTTACCGCCGAGGATTTCCGCTATTACTGGGAAGACGTCGCGACCAATCCGCAGCTCTCCAAGGGCGGTCCCAACAAAATTCTGCTGGTCGATGGCGAATTGCCGCAGGTCGAGTTTCCAGATTCTTACACCGTACGCTACAGTTGGTCGCGACCCAATCCTTATTTCCTGCCCGCGCTGGCGGGGGCGCGGCCGCTTTACATTTGCAAGCCGGCACACTACCTGCGTCAGTTTCATGCCGCTTATCAAAGCCGGGAAAAACTCGCGCGGATGGTTGCTGACGCGGGCAAGCGCAACTGGATGGGGGTGCACGTCAACCAGGACCGGCCCTATAAGGCAACCAATCCGGACTTGCCGAGCCTGCAACCCTGGATTAATGCAACCTATCCACCGTCGGAAAGGTTTATCTTTAAACGCAATCCCTATTACCACCGCATCGATCAAAACGGCAGGCAATTACCTTACATCGATTCGATCGCGGTTCATATCGCTTCGAGCAAGCTGGTGCCGGCTAAAACCGGCGCCGACGAATCCGACCTGCAGGCGCGATACCTGCGCATGGATAACTACACTTTCCTGAAAACCGCATCGAAGCGCAGTAATTTTGACGTACGCCTGTGGCAGACCGCCAAAGGGGCCCATATGGCGCTTTACCCGAATTTGAACACCAACGATCCGGTTTATCGCAAATTGCTGCGCGATCTGCGCTTCCGGCGCGCGTTGTCGCTCGCGATTCATCGCTTTGAAATCAACCAGGTGGTGTATTTCCGTCTGGTCGAGGAGAGTAATAATACGGTGTTGAGGGAAGGCCCGTTGTATAAACCGCGTTACCAGAGCGACTGGATCGAATTCGATCTGGAAACCGCCAACCGGTTGCTCGACGAAATCGGCCTGGTGCGGCGGGACGAACGCGGCATTCGGCTGATGTCCGACGGCAGGCCGCTCGAAATAATGATCCAGACTGCCGGAGAAAGCACCGAGCAAACCGACGTGCTCGAGTTGATCCGGGACAGCTGGCAGCAGGCGGGAATCAAGCTTTACAGCGTGCCGTCGACGCGCGAGGTTTTCCGCAACCGCATTTTCTCCGGCGATGCGATCATGTCGATCTGGTCCGGTCTGGCAAATGCAATCCCGACCGCCGATTCGAGCCCGGGCGACCTGGCGCCAACTTCCAAATACCAGTACCAGTGGCCGCAGTGGGGTTCCTATTACGAATCCAGCGGGAAAAGTGGCGAAGCGCCGGATTTGCCGGCGGCGCAAAAGCTGGTTGAATTAAATGATCAGTGGGCCAGTGCTCGCGACCACGAGCAGCGGCTCGACGCCTGGAATCAGATTCTCGAAATTAACCGCGAGCAAATGTTTACTATCGGCATCGTCAACCACGTGCCGCATCCGGTAGTGGTCAACAATTACCTGCATAACGTGCCCCAGACGGGTTTTTACGATATTTCTCCCGGCGCGTATTTCGGCATTTACCGGCCGGATACCTTCTGGTTCGACGAGATCCGACGCTGATGCTCGCCTATACCCTGCGGCGTATCCTGACGATGATTCCAACCCTGCTGATTATCAGCATGCTGGTGTTCGTCATCATCCAGCTGCCGCCCGGAGATTATCTCGAGAGTCATATCGCCGAACTGCAGAGCCAGGGCGAATCGGTCGACGAACAAAAGATCCAGTTTTTACGCGAGCAATACGGGCTCGACAAACCCATGCTGCATCAGTATTGGTACTGGTTAACCGGCATGTTACAGGGGGATTTCGGCTATTCCTTCGAGTATGAACTGCCGGTGACCGAAGTGGTAGGCGACCGCCTTTTTCTAACCGTGCTCATTTCGGTCGCAACCATTTTATTTACCTGGGCGGTGGCTTTCCCGATTGGAATTTATTCCGCCACGCACCAGTACAGCTGGGGCGATTATGGCTTGTCGACGCTCGGCTTTCTCGGCCTCGCGACCCCGAATTTCCTGCTGGCGCTGGTGATGCTGTATTTTGCCAATGTCTATTTCGGCACCAGTATCGGCGGCTTAATGGCGCCCCAGTATATCGACGCCCCCTGGAGTCTGGACAAGCTTCTGTCGATTCTCGAGCACCTGTGGATTCCCGTGGTCGTGATCGGCACTTCCGGCACCGCCGGCATGATCCGGCGCCTGCGCGCCAACCTGCTCGACGAACTGCAGAAACAATATGTCACCACCGGCCGCGCCAAGGGATTGCCGCCGGGCAAGCTGTTGACCAAATACCCGTTAAGAGTCGCGCTCAATTTTTTCGTAGCCGATATCGGTAACCTGCTGCCCACGGTTATCTCCGGCGCCGAAATTGTTGCCGTGGTCATGTCGCTGCCGACTACCGGGCAGATTCTGCTCAGCGCACTGCAGAGCCAGGATATGTATCTGGCCGGGTCGTTTTTAATGTTTCTCGCGGTGTTAACCGTTTTCGGCGTACTGGTTTCAGACATTTTGCTGGCTATTCTCGATCCGCGCATTCGACTCGGCGGGAGCAGTTCCAAATGAGCGGCGGACATTTCGTATCGCGCGAACCCTTCGACCCCCATTCGATCGAAGCGCTGACGCCGGCGCAGGAAAAGTATTATCTGGCTTCGCAATGGAAGTTGATGTGGTGGAAACTGAAGCGCCATCGGCTGGCCGTCGTCTGCGGGGTGATTCTGGCCCTGAATTACGCCACCGTCATGTTCAGCGAAGTGATTGCGCCCTATAACCTGCATACGCGCAACACCGACTTTGTCTACTCGCCGCCGCAGTCGATTCACCTGTTTCACGAGGGCGAGTTCGTCGGACCTTTTGTCTACGGGCGAGGTTACGAGCTCGATATGGATTTGCTCAAGCGTAACTATCCCGAGAATTTTGACGAGGTGCAGCCGTTACGATTTTTTTGCCAGGGGGACGAGTATCGCTTCTGGGGCCTGTTCGAAGCCCGCTTTCATCTGGTCTGCCCGCCCGAGAACGGCACTTTCTTTTTACTCGGCACCGACCGGTTGGGGCGCGACATGTTTTCGCGCATTACCTACGGTGCGCGGATCTCGCTGACGATCGGGCTGGTTGGGATCATGATCAGTTTTTTCTTCGGCATTGTCATCGGCGGCCTCGCCGGCTACTACGGCGGCTGGGTCGACGCTTCGGTGCAGCGCATGATTGAAGTTATCCGCTCGTTTCCCGAGCTGCCGCTGTGGATGGCGCTGTCGGCGGTGTTGCCGGTCAACTGGAGTCCGATACTGATATTTTTCGGCATCACCGTAATCCTGGCAATGCTCGATTGGACCGGATTGGCGCGGGCAGTCCGCTCGAAACTCTTGTCGCTGCGCGAGGAGGATTACTGCGCGGCCGCCGAGCTCATGGGCGCCAAACCGGGTCGCATCATCGGCCGTCATTTGCTGCCGGGTTTCATGAGTCATTTAATTGCGTCGGCAACCCTGTCGGTGCCGGCGATGATCCTCGGTGAAACCGCGTTAAGCTTTCTCGGCCTCGGTTTACGGCCCCCGGTAACCAGCTGGGGCGTGTTGCTGAACGAAGCGCAGAATATTAACGTGGTCGCGCTCTATCCCTGGTTGCTGTTTCCGGTGGTGCCGGTCATTCTCGTGATTTTGACTTTCAATTTCTTCGGTGACGGCCTGCGCGACGCGGCCGATCCTTACAAGTAACCGATGGAGGCGGGATTCCAGGCGCGCCAGTGCTGCCCTTTGTGCCGGGCTGAAGACAACGCGACGCTGTGCGAACTCGCCTTTGACGAGCCGCCCATGGCAACTTTCCTGGATGCTTTCTATCACGGTAGCATCCCGGCGCAGGCCTTGCGTGGGCACAGCTACCGAGTGGTGCGCTGTCGGCGCTGCGGGTTTATTTATCAGGACCCGATTCTCGACGATAACGGTATGCAGGCCCTGTACCAGGACTGGATCGACAATGCGCGCAGTTTGCGCAAAAAACAAACCGCCAAGGCCAAATTGTTTCGCCAGTATGCAGGCCAGATCCAGAGCCTGATACGTTTGTTACCCGGCGATCCAGGGCAGATGCGGGTCCTCGAATTCGGCATGGGATGGGGGTACTGGAGCCGCATGGCGCAGGCGCATGGCCTCGACGTTACCGGTTACGAACTGGCCGGCGAGCGGCGCGATTATGCGCGCGCGATGGGCGTCAAGGTGGTGTCCGAACTGCCGCCGCCGGGTGCGCATTACGACTGTTTGTATGCCAACCAGGTGTTTGAGCACCTGCCCGATCCGGCCGCCAGCCTGCGGGAACTCTGTGCACGCCTGGCGCCGGGTGGACTGGTTTATATTCGGGTGCCCGACGGACGCGGCATTGGCGCACGCCTGGCGCGGCGGGGTTGGTCGCCCGAGCTGGATGCGATTCATCCGCTCGAGCACATTAACTGTTTCACCCGTAAAACCCTGATCGAGCTGGCCGCCGGCGAGGGACTTAAGCCCCTCAACCCCCCACTGCGATTGCATTGGGGGAGCTTGTTGAGTGGCTTGAGACGGGAAATTTCCGATCGTTACCTAACGACGCATGTGGTTTTCAGACGCGAGCCCTGACTTGAATCACTCGGCAACGAGGAGTTGCTGAAAATGCTCGTTGCTCGACTGCAGTGCGCTGAACGGCCCCTGTTCGAGCAGTTTGCCGCGTTCCATGACGATGACGGAGTCGAACAACTCGGCCAGCTGCACGCGCCCGAGAATCCAGAGGATGCCGCGGTTATCCATGGTTTTACGGATATTTTCAATCAGGCGGCGTTCGCTCGCGGTATCTAAGCCGGCCAGCGCTTGATTGACGATTAACAGGTCCGGCGCCTTCAGCAGGGCGCGGGCAACCCCGAGTTTCTGGCGCTGGATCGACGACAGACGACCGCCGGCGACGCCGACCTCGTAATTGAGTCCGACCTGGATAACGTCTTCGCGCAATCCCAGTGAATTGACCACATCGGCAATCAGGCTGTTGATTTTCTGCTGCGCGTTAGCCTGTCCGTATGCCAGCTTGCCAAACAGGATATTGTCCTGAATCGATATTCGCGGGTTGAAGCTTTGCTCATTGAAAAACTCGATACCGAGATCCTGGCTTTTCGACATTTCGTGGATACGGGCGCGAGCCTCGAGAATGCGCTGTTGAATCGGTTCGGTGATCAAACCGAGACGATGGCGCGCCACGATGAGCTTGAAGGGTAATGACATCAGCCGCAGTTTTTCGTCCTGTTGCAGGTTGTCGAGACCAAGCTGGCGGGTCTGCTGTAACAATTGGTTGAATTCAGGCAGGTCGTCGGCGGAAATGAAGCTGAATTGCTCGAACAACTCGCTATCGGGCTCAACGTCGGAAAATAGATCGACCATGATTTCCGTAATCTGGGCGCCGGCGTCGAGAAAACTGTCATTCAGGCCGGCGCTATCGAGCACATCGCGAATTGCCGGACTATCGAGCAGGTGCTCGGCATCGATCTTGTCGCCGTAAACGGTACCGAATAACAGGTTTTCGGATACGGTCATATTGAGATTGTACTTTTCATGGTCGAAGGGCTCGACCAGTTTTGCAATATCGGGCTCGGTGAACTTGTGGCGCAGTTGCTCGCGCGCTTGCATGATACGGCTTGCCAGATCGGCATTGCTAGTCTGATCGACAAATGAGAGCAAACCGAACTGGTAGATTTCTTCATCGACCTCCACACAATTCAGGATTTCGATGATCCGGGTAACGAGTTGTTGCCGATCGCTCAATCCCAGGGACGCGTGATCGATCCAGTCATCGTCATAACGATTGCGTGAATTGCCGGCCTGCTCGGCCAGCTTGCGCTCCTGTTCGATCTCTGAATCTTCGGCATCCTGCGCATTATTTATCGGCTGATGCTTGAGCGAGTAACACAGGTTGTCGAACACCGTGCCGTTAAACATGAATGACGAGGACCCAACGTATCCCAGGCGCTTGCCGGTTATGGATTCAGGCAGATTCTGCATTTTCTGGTCACCGATGTTCAAATTGCCGGAACTCGGGTAGATCAAGCGCGACACCAGGCCGGCAAGTTCGTCCTTGCCGCTGTTGCCGAGTCCAACCGCGGCGCAGTGCTGATCGATGGGGAACCTGAAACTGGCGCCGTCGATGCTGAAGTAAAGGCCGTCTTCGCTGTAACGAATATTGTTGGCCAGGATTTCGCGTCCCGGCAGTTCCAGCGAGTCGGGCTGCCGATCGAGAATTTCCGGCGCTATCAGGTTATGCGGATCGAATTGCTGGATGACCTGGGTATATTTGACCTTAACATCCTCTTTGCGCTGGTAGTAGCGTAGCAATTCCTTCCATGGACCGGACAGGTCCTTGTAGGCGACCAATACCGCCACCATCGAACCAATCGAAAGATCGCCGCGCAAAACGAAGTAGCCGCCGACCGAGTAAAAGAAAAAAGGCGTCAACTGGGCGATGAAATTGTTCAGGAATTTGATGAAAAATTTACGCTTGTAGATAGCGAAGCGAATCAGGTAAATCTTGCCCAGCCGCTGGCTGATATGGGCGCGTTCGTAGTGGCTGGTGTCATTGGCGTGTACCTCGTTGATCCCGGATATTGTTTCACCGATGCGTCCCGACAGATTGCGGGCGGTCGCCACGCGTTCCTTGGCCAGTTCGTTGACTCTTTTCTGCAACCGCGGAATGACGTATAGCTGGAATGGATAAAGCGAAATGGCCGCCAGCCCGAGGAAAAGATCCTGCTGAAAAATGAAAAAAAGGTAAGTGATCAGGGTGCCGCCCTGGAATACCGGCAGGGTAAAGGATTCGCCGATGAATTCTCCCAACGGTTCTGTTTCCGCGGTAATCATCGGGATTATCTCGCCGGAGGAAACGCGTTTGAAATGCGGCATCGGAAATCGCAGGATGCGCGCATAGTGTTCGTAACGTAGGCGTCGCAGCAGCCGTTCTCCCAGGGCTCCGCGATAAACGTTTAACAGATATTTCATGCCGCCGCTGATAAATACCACCAGCAGGAAGGCGAAGCTGAAAACCATTAGCAGTTCGAGGCGGTCGAGATCGAAACCAAACAGGCTTTCAGGTATATCCATACCCTCGAGCAGGTTGATGATTTTCTTGGGCAATTCGAGGGTGATGTAAATCAGCGGCAACGAAGCCAGCGACAGTAAAACCAGACCGATCTGGTCCTTTTTACTGTGATTCAGTATGTACCTGTAGAGCGATGGTTCCATGGGCATCCAGCTTTTGATTCTGATTCCGGTGACTGGTTCAATGCCCGACAGCGGTAGCACGGCCTGCTGGGCCAGTGTACTATCGCCGATCAGTCGATTTATATCAAATAACGCTTATGCCACCCCGTATTGCCGTTGTCTTAAAGGGTTATCCGCGCCTGTCGGAGACCTTCATCGCCCAGGAAATTCGGGCCTTGGAGCGGCGTGGCTTCGAGCTCTGCATCATCTCTTTGCGCCATCCCTATGACCCGGCTACCCATCCGATTCACGCCGAGATCGAGGCGCCGGTTTATTATTTGCCGGAATACGTGCATGACGATGTGCCGCGCGTGTTGCGGGCATTGTTACGGGCCCTCCGGAAGCCTGGGTTCTGGCGGGCACTGCCGGTTTTATTGCGCGACCTGAGGCGTGATCCGACCCGCAATCGGATGCGGCGTTTTGCCCAGGCGCTAGTCATGGCGCGCGAAACGCCGGCCAGTGTGCAGCACTACTATACCCATTTCATGCATACCCCGGCTTCGGTGAGCTACTACGCCGCGATGATCAACCGGATGTCGTGGAGCCTGTCCGCTCACGCCAAGGATATTTGGACCATCCCGCAGTGGGAAATCCGCGAAAAACTGGTGCAGGTCGACTGGCTCGTCACCTGCACCGGCGCCAATCATCAATACCTTGCCGGATTGAGCGATACCGGCGACAAGGTTGAACTGGTCTATCACGGGCTTGATTTCACGCGTTTTGACCAGAATCCGGCCACACCGTCGGAGCGTGACGGTAGCGTTGCGGAACAGGCGGTATCCCTGATCAGCGTCGGGCGCGCGGTCGATAAGAAGGGTTACGAGTTCTTGCTGACGGCGCTGGCCGCATTGCCGCCCGGGCTACACTGGCGTTTCGTACATATCGGTGGCGGCGAGCTGCGGGAGCGCCTGCAGCAACAGGCACGCGACCTGGGTATCGACGATAAAATCGAATGGCTGGGTGCGCTGCCGCAGACCGAGGTGCTGGCGAGATATCGCCGCGCCGACTTGTTCGTGTTACCGAGTAAGATTTCAGCCGACGGCGATCGCGATGGCTTGCCGAACGTGCTGATGGAGGCGCAAAGTCAGCACCTGGCCTGCCTGTCGACCGACATCTCGGGCATCCCGGAACTCATCCAGCATGCAGAAACCGGATGGCTGGTGGAGCAAAAGAATTCCCAGGCGTTACAACAGGCGCTGCAAACCCTGATCAGCGATCCAGACTTGCGTAATCGCCTGGGGCAGGCGGGCTTCGAGCGGGTGCGGCAAGTCTTTGCGATGGAGCGCGGCATCGATGCCTTGGAGCAGCGTCTGCAGCAATCGCTGTCGCGGGGGCGCGGCGCATGAAACTGGCGTTGCTGCGTCACGGCATCACCGAGTGGAACCTCGAAAAGCGGATTCAGGGTCGTATCGATCAACCGCTTTGTTCGCAGGGGCGTGACCGGCTGGCACAACTGAGCTTGCCCCCCGATGTGGCGAGTTATCGCTGGTATTGCAGCCCGTTGCGGCGCGCCCGGCAGAGTGCCGACTTGCTCGGGTTGACGGATGTGGCCGTCGAGCCGCTACTGATCGAAATGAATTGGGGCGAATGGGAGGGCGAGGTCTTAAAACCGCTGCGCCGACGACTCGGCGCAGCTGTGCGCGACAACGAAGCTCGAGGCCTCGATTTTTGCCCACCGGGCGGAGAGAGCCCGCGCCAGGTGCAGCTGCGCATGCAACCCTGGTTGCAACAGCTCGCCGCCGCCGGCAACGACAGCGCCGCGGTGGTGCACAAGGGTATTATCCGCTGTATCTACGCGCTCGCCTCCGGCTGGGACATGCGCGGCGCAGCGCCGGTGGACTTCGTCTGGGATGCGATTCACCAGTTCGAGCTGGCGGCCGATGGCGCAGTCCTCGACAGCTACCGAGCGATACCGCTGACCGATGCAAGCGGATGAAATAGGGTAATCGGGAAGCACGCCGGAACCACGAAGCAGCCCCTCGACGATTGAAGCTGGGTTTCCTGTTTCGTATCGAAGTTTTGCTTCAATCGGGCGTAAAATACTTGTGCCCGAGGTTCAATAATATCGCAAGATTTTGATACCGCCTGAATCGGATTAGGCTAGCGACATCTTGGGTTTCTGTATTAATTGATGCGTTTGCGGCAGGAACAACACCGCCAGGAATATTAATAGGGCCGATACCGATAATATCGCAAATAGCACATCGAATCCCCAGCTGCCGTGGATCCATGCGATCAACGGAAGCGTTAACGCGCTGACCGTAAAACCGATGATGTAAGTGACCGCATAGGCTCGGCCGCGCCATTCGCTACGAGCGACCCGTCCAACCAGAACGTCATTGATCGGAATCTCGCCGAAGACAACAAACATGAAGGCAAACGCAACGATCAGCGCCGCCATTCCGGTCAGTGGAATCATGATGGCAAATAAGACTGCCTGGAGTATGGCAACCCAGGCGAAGACTGTTCGGACAGAATGCTTGTCGATGAGGTAACCCACAAAAAGCTGCGCAAATGCCGCAGTCGAGAACACCAGGAAAGTATAAAAGCCCACCTGTGTCGCGGACCCCGCCAAATCCGTCAATCGTTCGCCCAGCACTTTGGGTAGCGAGAAGGTGGTACTTTGAAAAATGATGCCGCCGACCGCAGCGGTGAAGAAAATTACCGCAAAAATACCTATCAGCGTATTCCTCGGAAGGGTCTCTGTTTGCGTCGATTCGTGAACGACCGGGTCTCGCACAGCTTCGGTTCTACGACCGCTGTATTCGAAAACCAGGTAGAGCATTCCGAGTATCATCGATGCGATCCCTGGAATCAGAAATGAACTTCGCCACCCGGCTGTATCGATCAAAAGACCGGTGAGCAGCGCGGCGCTAGCGACCCCCATGTTACCGAAGATGCCATTGATGGCCAGCGGCATACCTAGCTTGTCGCGTCCCTGGATTAGCATCGACAGTCCGACCGGATGATAAATGGCGGCGAAGCTGCCGATCAGCGTTAACCCGAGGCCAATTTCAAACGGGGTGTCGGCGAAACTGCAAAATGCCGAACTTGCACCAATGCCTAGAAAGAAGATGACCATCATGCCTTCGCGGCTCCATTTGTCGGCAAGCCAGCCTGCAGGAATTGCAAACAGCCCAAAAGCGACCAAACCCGGGGTGGCGTAAGGAATCAGTTCAGCGTAACTCATAGCCCATTCGGTGGTGAGCCGCAGCGCGGCCGCGGAGGCAAAAATCAGCACCAGGAAGTGATCGATAAAATGACCGATGTTGAGAAATAGAAACCTGATGTGTTTACGTTGCAATTTTGTACTCTAAACTTGACCTGGTTCATATTGTCATCGAAAATTAGGCGGCTTAATTAGCGTAACTAGACAAAATATACGGTGTAAACGCCAAATATTTCTAGTCAATCTACCCAAAATGATTAATCCCGACGATCTGCCTCAGCCTGTCGTGAGCTTTGGTCAGGATCTGGCCAAAGGCCAGGTATTGCCATTTCACAGCCATCGACGGGCACAATTGGTCTATGCCAGTGAGGGTGTGATGGCAGTTAATACTCGTTCAGCCTCGTACGTTATCCCGCCGCAACGGGCCGTGTGGATGCCGGGCGGTGTCGAGCATCGAATCGAGGCCCGTAGCGGCATTAAAATGCGAACCCTTTATATCGCGCAATCGGAAGTCGACGAGCTGCCGCGCGCGGTCTGCGTTTTACAGATCACAGCCCTGTTACGGGAACTGATAGTAACGGCGGTGTCTGCCGGGATCGACTATGAAGCGGATAGCCCGCTGGCGAAAATAATGGCGGTAATTCTCGATCAAATTCGGACCCAACCCGTGCTGCAATCGCTCAAGCTGCCGCTACCCGCGGACCCGCGCCTGATGCGTATCGTGCAAGCACTCATCGACAATCCAGCGGACCGGCGCGAACTCGCAGACTGGGCTCAAGTAGTGGGTGCGAGTAGCCGTACCCTGGTGCGGTTGTTTCCGGCGCAAACGGGCATGACTTTTCGCGAATGGCGTCGACAACGGCGTTTGTCGCGTGCGCTTGAGTTATTGGCCACAGGTGTCAGCGTGACCAACATAGCGCAGGAAATCGGTTACGAAAATACCAGCGCTTTTATTGCGATGTTTCGCCGCTGCCTCGGTACTACACCGGCACGTTACCTGCCGTGAATGTCAATGCGTCGGTTAATTGAATCGATGGCTGTGTCGGTTCCGAGACAGAAATAGGGCATAGGCGTCAGAGAACAATTAGTCCTGATAGTTAGAAACGATTGCTCTTTGATACCTATGACTCCAAGAAAACCAAATACAGGCCTACATAAGCGACTCGGTTTTAATACACCCGAGGAATAATCTATGGATAAGAACTGCTTTTGCTCCTCAGCATAACGCCCCCGAACACAAGTTTTCGCCTAAATTCGTAGCTGAACCATTCACATCCTTTCCATTACCGTAGAAAACATTCGAACGAAAACCCAATACTCCATTACTGTAAGACGTCAATCCACTTGAATTGTTCAAGGCAATAACATTATTACTAACCAGGCCAAAACCGTTAGCATAAATACCGACAGCATTACCTGATATCGTACAACTCTCAACAATAAACCCAGGATTACTTTCCAAAGAGATCCCGATGATGCGATTGTCCGAAACACGCAAATTATTGATTTTGATATTGCGCGCCGATGTTGATAAGCCCGGGACAAACAAGCCGTGGCGGCTAAAGCCGGTGATAGTGCCGTTGGTGATTTCAATATTATTAGCCGATGCAGATACCGAAATGCCATCAGCAGTTGAAACGCCAGTATAGGTAATAGCAAAACCATTCAGGTCCAATGTTACATTAGAAGAACGAATTCGAATGGCGCTACCGTTTTGCGCGACGATATCGTTCACCAGGATATAGCTGCCCGATGCAGTGATGCTAGTAGGAGAAGAGATTTCTATTCTTCCCTCTAAGGCGTATACAGGCACTGCCAGGTGAATGGTGCAAATAAGTAAAGTTAAACTGATTTTAGATAGTATTTTCATGAGAATTCCTTTTTTCAAAACAATCGAAAGAACACGAAGTATAAGTGAAGTTATCAATTATAATGCTCTGACCCCTTGACCTTTTCCCTAAGTTAGTGACATGGTCCAATAGATTGATACCACCCAGTTAAGAGATAATGAAGCTTAACTGAGGTAACGATAGATGACAACGAGAAAGAAATATACGAAAGAATTCAAACTGGATGCAGTGAGCCTGGTAACTGATCAGGGCTACAGCCGGGCGGAAGCAGCGCGAAGCCTGGGCATCA